>JAABUN010000112.1_pt1 | contig 190298 bp, 163 predicted proteins | sample 5559311 | NCBI WGS metagenome assembly JAABUN01 (sample SAMN10711877, study PRJNA513370) | rock metagenome | isolation source: Antarctica rocks | place: Antarctica: Victoria Land, Siegfried Peak sud | reverse complement strand
CTTGTTTAAGGCATTCAGCTCATCATAGTGAGCACTTATAGCTGCAATTAATTGCTCTTTTGTCATCTCAAGGAATAATTAGTTCCTTAAATTTACAATTACGATGCGACAATTTGAAATGCACCCAAGCTGATATTGTTTTGTGTTGCAGGCCTGCTGTTAAAAACTTACGTTCAATCTATTGGAGTCATTACCAAACATACAGGATTACCCACCTCTATCTTTTTTCCGGTTGCAGTAAGAAGCCCTGTTTGCATGTTTCTTTTAAAAATGAAGACATCATCACTTTTTTCATTTGCTACCAAAACAAAGTGGCCCCTAGGATCGACTATAAAATTGCGTGGAGATATTCCCACACTAGGTTGGCGCCCAACCAGTTTTAGTTTTCCGCTTTGAGTGTTAATAATATAAATTACTATTTCATTTGCATCTCCCCCGATTTGACCCATAAAGAAATTATCCGTCCGGTGAGATATGAATGTCAGCTGCGCGTATTTCACCCTTAAAGTCTTCGGAAAGCATAGTAATGATTTGAAGATTGTGAATTGAATGCATACACATAAATACCTTCACTTTTGCCACTGGTATACGTTCCGATCAATAAATGATATATTTTGCCTTCCTGCGATTGAGCCCGGCTAAAACCTAAAATAGAAAATGTGGTTAGGAGTACAAAATACCATACTTTCATGCCTGTCCTGGTGTTATATTTTTATAATTAAAGAACATTATGCTCATCTAAAAGTCAGCAAGGGATCAGATAGCAAAGCCCTTCCCCCTTAAATATGCTTCAATTTCTCTGACATTACTTGTTTGCAGAATTTGTGATGCATCAATTAGCTGATGAGGGGATATTTCCCATTTTTTTGCCCAATACACAATATCCTGAATTTTTTCTAAATCTATTTCAGGACTTTTTTCTTCATGCTTCACAATTGGCTTAACTGACATATAAGAGGTTTAATCATAATTAATATCACTATAAATTTTATATATAAAAATAAGCAATGTATCTGCTAATCCAATAACATAATTATACTACCTTTATTTGCAATAACCACAAAAAATTATATATAATTTTATTGCACCTGTTCAACTGCGTATTGCTATTTTGCCATTAGAAAATTAATTTGATGTATGATATCGTTACATCAAATGTTCAAAATTACTTACTGTTTACATATTAAAACATAACGAGTTATTTATGGATAAAAACATAAAAATTGATTTTTTTCTTTTAAAAAAAACTGCGATAATTCTACGTGCCTTAAATCATTTGTTAAGGCAGCAAATTTTTAATTTATTGGAAGAAAATGGAAAGATGACAGTAAGTGAAATATATGGCAAGCTTCGACTTGAACAATCTGTTGCATCCCAACATCTTGCGATCATGCGCAGAGCCGGAATCGTTAAAACTGAGAGAGATAAAAAATTTGTTTACTATAGACTTAATTATGACAGAATTGCTCAAATAGATAAATCTATTAAAGAATTACTTTAAGTATTCTTCATTAATTTGTACAAATCAGCATCGCCGGTTAATTTTTTACAGCCCCTGTTATCCTCAGGCATCTTTAGATATTATATTGCCACATCTTCTAAAAAGAACAGTTCTTCAAGTAACAATATATTTTAATCTTTGCTTAACATGTTCTTCAAACGCCAATATCAAGAGAATTATATATATATTCACAATCAGAAACATACTTTAAAAGGATTTTATGAAACCAATCATTATCAAATTGAATCTAGCCGGAACAACTGTTCATGTAAATACAAACAATATTGTTTATTACTATGCTAAACATTCAGATAATGGCCAGGTTGTTACTGTTATGTTTCTTTCTAAAGGTTGGGGAATTGAGATTTTGGAAACTCCGGCGGAAATCGATGCCCTGTTAAATACAATTTGATTAGCTTGAATTTGATTCTTATGTAAACTGCTTTGAAAAATAAATATCATAGCACATTTACTTAATAATTTTTTCTTTAGAAGATTGCCTTAATTGCATTAAGGCTTTGTTATTATCAATGATTCTGTAAAGGGTACTCACCGATTTAGCAGCACTTAGTCCATCAGGAGCTGTATTCATAACATAGTCCAATAATTGATCAAGGGTTGTTGTGGCAATATGCAAACGCGTGTCTGAAGAAGCATAATATATATTTACTGTTCCATCTTCTCCATGTATCCATCCATTGCTGAATACTACATTAGATACATCTCCCACTCTTTCATCTCCTTCAGGAGCTAAAAAATAACCACCAGGTTTATAAATAACGCTTGTGAGACTTTTCAGGTCGGTCATAAACATATATAACACATATCGCAAACCGGCTGCAGTATTTCTTACTTCAGGAGCTAAATGAAGCCAACCATATTGTGTTTTGATGGGTGCCAGCCCTAATCCGTTTTTTAATTCATATATCTTATGATAGAGCTTCTGGTCAAGTATTACTTCTTCCTTTACAAAGGCATCAATAATAGAATCGCTTAATCCAAAACCAATTCCCTCACCTTGGCCTGCCTTAATAAGGGCATCTTGTGGCCAGGTGTAAAATGCATACTTACCGTTTACAAATTCAGGGTGTAATACAATGTTTTGTTGTTGTGAAGTTGTTTTAAGATCCGGAAGGCGTTCCCAGTTTTTAAGATCCTTCGTTCTGGCGATACCACATTGTGCAATTACTGCCGACTGATCAGCCGGGGATGCATCAGGGTCCCGCTTATCAGAATAAAAAATACCATATAACCAACCATCTTCATGTTGCACAATCCGCATGTCATAATTACTGATATCTGCTTCATTTAGTTCAGGAATTAATACCGGGTAGTCCCAAAACTCAAAATTGTCTATTCCATTGGTGCTTTCCGCAACAGCAAAAAAAGATTTCCTGTCTGAGCCTTCCACTCTGGCAATTATCAGGTATTTCCCGTTTAACTTTATGGCCCCTGCATTAAGTACCGCATTTATACCAAACCTTTCCATCAGGTAAGGATTAGTTTCATAATTCAAATCATAACGCCAGAATATTGGTGTATGATTAGAAGTTAGTACCGGGTATAAATACCGGTTATAGATGCCATTATCAGATTCCATTTTTTTATTGGCTCTTTGTACTAATTCCTTGTGAGATGATTGAAGGGATTGCAATCTTTTTTCAAATTTTGTTCTCATCATTTTATTTTTTTAATCGGATGTTGTTTTGCCGGTTATGCAGGCTCTTTACAGCATTTTCTGTGGTTCCCTTAAATAAAACAGCCTATACTCACTTATCTAAGTGTAAATTAGCCATTTAAAAAAAGAATTCAAATATTCAAAAGTTATTTTTAGGGATCCGTCGCGCTCGCGTAATACTAAGACTGATAGCTGACCCTCCTTCGCTACAATACAGCGAGCAAGAAGCTGATAACTATTGATACGGAATTTTGCAGTTAACATGGCATCAGTATATTTAGGACAGCTTTTTAAAAGTAGTATTTTTATTCTTGCCTGAATTATGATGAAAAAAAGTATTTTGACGGAGGTAATACCACTTGCACAATCTGATTGTTTTACAATACTTTCAAGGACAAAAACCGCATTCGATTTTCCCTTGCATAATCATGAAGAATTTGAGTTAAATTATATTTATAACGCCAAAGGAGCGAAAAGAGTGATAGGCGATCATACGGAAGAGATCGATGATTATGAGCTTGTACTTGTGGGTGCGAATTTGCCGCATACGTGGTTTACTAATAATTGCAAAAGCCGCGAGATACTGCAGATTACCATTCAATTTCACAAAGATCTTTTCGACGAGAAATTTTTACATCGTTACCAGTTAAGTTTTATCCGTTCGATGTTTGAAAAATCCTCCCGGGGAATTTTATTCTCACAGGAAACAGTTCAGCTATTATCTCCCAGAATAGTAGAGCTTAACAAAAAACACGGTTTTGATGCTGTTTTAGAACTTATGTCTCTATTGCATGATCTTTCAACATCCAAAAATATGCGCGTTTTATCAAATACTGGTTTCAATGTAAAGGAGTATACCTTCAATAGTCGTCGTGTTGAAAAAACATTCGAGTACCTGAATAAAAATTTCCACAAAACGGTTTCCCTTGGAGAAGTATCCCGAATCTCAGGCATGTCAGAAGTATCTTTTAGTCGCTACTTTAAATCCCAAACTGGTAATACATTTATCGACAGTTTAACTGAGATCAGACTGCGTCATGCCTCCCGGATGTTAACAGATACAACGCAAGCTATTTCAGAAATTGCATACCATTGCGGATTTAATAATATCTCAAATTTCAATCGGATATTTAAAAAAAAGAAAGGCTGTACACCTAATGAATTCAGGATAAGTTTCTCAGGTACAAGAATTTTTATATAGCGCAAACTATTAACGTAAGCATCATTAGCTAAGCGGATATTTTATGGCTAGTGTTATGTCAACCATGAAATAATGCTATTGCTATCAGTTATCAGCAGTCAGCAGATCAATGCCCACTACGTTTCCTCCTGATGGCTGATAGCTGATAGCAAAATTTACAATTTCATAGTTGACATAACACTAAAAGTTAATACCTCTTTGAAGATCTTTTTCACGCATGCGGTATGCATTCATTGCCGTCTTCCCTAATTTTTTAATAAGTTGATAGTTCGCTATCGCTCCTACAGGCGCTCCGATAATAGGAATAAGCTGCGCCATTTTTGCAAGATCAATATAGTCACGGTACTCCTGCTGAAAAGTTCTCCAGTCAAACTGATTTATATCATCAGGTAAATTTGTATGACCTGTGTTCCAATTTTGTATTCTGAGATTTACTTCAGCACGTTTTTCATGACTCGAAAAAGCAAGTTGAAAGATATAGAGAATATAAACCCGTTCTTTATAATCTTTTACTGAATATCCATAGATAGAAGCTATATCAAAAAGCAGTTTTAATTTAATGCTTAGCAGCAAAGGAAAATCTGCCAGCCCTAATAAAATGCCGCCTGCTCCTGTAATACCACCCTCAGCCGCTGCCGTTTTTTTATAAAAATTGATTCTTTCCATTACAATGGCCTCGCGGATTTGCAGATTGTTATCTTTTTGAGTTTCTTTAGTTGTTATTCTTGCTCCAAATAACACTGCCTTTACCATTTGTTTTATAGTTACCGTAATGGCCTTATGAACTTTTTCGGGAATCCACCCATTTATTTTATTTTGAATTGTAGTAGCAAGCCGGTTAATAATAGAAGGTTTGCGCACCATTTGTTTTTGCCAGCGATTTAATTCCAATAAAATTTCCTGTTCGTATGTACTCATATGTTTAACATAAAAGGTTTGTTATAAAGATAACCAAACTTCATTTATATAATTTCAGTGAAGCCTCAGGCTTGTTTACTATAGGTCAATAAAATAATATGAAAAAAAACTTGCATTCCTATTATATTTTTATAATCTTTACACTTCTTAAATGTCAGCATATGAAGTTCTAAGTTGATCCTCTAATTACAGGATCTTTTCTTTTCTGGTTACGGTTTTATTACCACGTATTTCTTCAGTTACCTGTATTATTTTAACTTAGTATTTCATGTCATCTAATCAAACTACCTCTTTGAGGTTCTCATCACTTTTTTCTTTTTTTAAGCGCGCCATAAAAGGTGAACAACAGGACTATACCGAAGGCAGCATTCGCAAAGCGCTATTTATGCTGGCCATTCCCATGATTCTCGAAATGGTGATGGAATCAGTTTTCGCAGTAGTAGATATTTTTTTTGTTGGGAAGTTAGGTAAAGAGGCCGTCTCTACTGTTGGGCTTATAGAGTCAGTATTAGCAATCGTATATTCAATCGCGATAGGTTTAAGCATGGCTGCCACTGCCATGGTATCACGGCGCATTGGAGAAAAAAATCCTGAAGAAGCAGGAAAGGCAGGGATGCAGGCAGTTTTAATCTCAGTTATTTTAAGTTTGCTTATTAGCATTGCCGGAGTGTCTTTTGCGCGGGATATTCTGCAACTTATGGGTGCCTCTTCAGAGATTTTAACCGTTGGCATTACTTACACCAGGGTAATATTTGGAAGCAATATTGTTATCATCCTGCTTTTTTTAATAAATGGAATTTTTCGTGGTGCAGGAGATGCAACTATTGCAATGCGCTCATTATGGCTTGCTAACATCTGTAATATCATTCTTTGTCCATTATTGATTTATGGGATAGGCCCCCTGAACGGTTTTGGATTAACTGGTGCAGCAATGGCTACCACTTTAGGCCGCGGTACCGGTGTTTGTTACCAGTTGTTCCATTTGTTCAGTGGTAAAAGAATTATCAAGATTCGTTGGCAACAGCTGGTTCCTAACATAAAGATCATTAAATCTTTGTTATCAATTTCCTGGACAGCTACATTTCAATTTCTGATCGCGTCAGCAAGCTGGATCATATTGGCTACTATTATAGCACGGTTCGGCAGTGCAGCTATTGCAGGGTACACTGTTGCAATACGCATCATTATGTTCTTTATATTGCCTGCTTGGGGAATGAGTAATGCCGCTGCAACACTTGTTGGACAAAACCTGGGTGCCGGAAAGCCAGATCGTGCGGAGCAGTCAGTATGGAAAACAGCCCGGTACAATGCCATCTTTATGATTTTTGTTTCATTAATTGTTCTTTTCTTCTCTGAACACATCATTCGCTTTATGAACAATGATAAAGAAGTAGAAATCATTGCATCAAAAGCGCTCCGTATTATTAGCTTCGGTTATATTTTCTTTGGGGTAGGAATGGTAGTTACCAGTTCATTTAACGGAGCAGGTGATTCTAAAACACCTACATGGATTAATCTTTTTGGTTTCTGGGCATTTCAAATTCCGTTAGCATATTTGCTGGCAATAACTTTTAACCTGGGGCCAACAGGTGTATTTTTTGCTATTATCATAGCAGAAGCTATGATTACTACTGCAGGGATTATTATTTTTCGCAAAGGAAAATGGAAAGCAATAAAAATATAAATTGTAATCAACAGAATGGACCTTTTTAGTGTAATCTCTTAACTTGTGATAATGAGTAATTATATTGATGCTTATAAACTTCGACAGATTTCCTTTATCATTATTCTTGTATTGCTTGGCTTTATTTTATTTACTGAGCTAAAAAATTTTATACCTGCTTTCCTAGGTGCATTAACTTTTTATGTGCTGATGCGCAAGTGGATGTTCAGAATGGTTTATGTACGAAAATGGAAACCAGGAACCGCAGCTTGTGTGTTGATGCTAACTTCATTTATAGTGATAATGGTTCCAATATGGATGGTTGTAAATCTCATGTCGCCCAGGATAAGTTTTGCCATTCAACATGCTTCAGAAGTAATTTCTAAAATCAAGCCGATAATAAATACAATAGAAACTAAAACCGGTTTTGAATTATTCAGCGATAAAAATTTTAGTGCCCTGAGTAGCTTCCTGGCTACAAATATTCCGTCTGTAGTGGGCGCAACGTTTAATACGCTTACTTCAATAGCCATGATGTACTTCATCATGTATTTTATGTTGGTTAATGGTAGAAAAATGGAGCGGGTAATTTCTGATACTGTTCCAATGAATGAGGAAAATACCAACAAAGTTGGAACGGAAATCAATAATATTGTTTTATCCAATGCTATCGGCATTCCGCTAATAGCTTTTCTTCAAGGTGTTGTTGGATTGATAGGATATTTTGTTTTAGGAGTTGATCAACCCGTTTTCTGGTTTGTGGTTACCTGTGTTACTGCCATGTTACCAATAGTAGGAGCAGCAATAGCTTATGTTCCACTTGGTATAATATTTTTTGCGCAGGGAGAAAACTGGAGAGGTATTCTAATGCTTGTTTATGGGTTTGGTATAATAGGACTGGTAGATAATGTTTTTAGAATAACCCTTTCAAAAAAAATAGGTGATATTCATCCTCTTGTAACAGTTTTAGGAGTTCTTGCAGGATTAAATTTATTTGGTTTCATAGGACTTATCTTTGGTCCGTTACTAATTTCTTTATTTTTGTTGCTTTTAAAGATCTATACGCTTGAATTTTCTCAAAAAGCATCCGCAAAACAAGCATGATAGAAAAGTTAGGATGTTCAAATAAATTTATAGTCTTACCAATCAGGATGCGTTTCCTTATGTTGTGGATCAATAAAATAGAACATATAACTACTGTTCTTATCAGGCTCTTTAACTTATTCTTAAGGAATTTATATCAACTTAAATGCTTATTATACGTTCCTGTTCAACAATTAAAAAGTTAGTAATATTATAGCTTACTATTTTCACTATGTTACATTACTAGCTTTACAATCAAATAATCAAATGCGAAGAATTATTTCACCGGTAAAAACGGCTTGTTTTATTACATTATTAGTTTCTTTTCCTTTTTTAATTAACGGTAAAACAACACCTGTTGTTACATCTCAATTGGTTTTATCGGCCTTATCATCTGCAAGCCTTTCATCATCAGCCGCAGCATTAGCAGAAGCTACAATGCTAAATGATTCTCTTCATCTTGATACTAAAGGACTTAACATCAAAGCTCTTGAGTACGCACTTAAAGGATTTAATTATTTACAGCAGAAAGGAATGTTATACAATAAGGATATTTTATCTATTTGTGATTATAGCCAGTCTTCAAAAAATAAGCGCTTATATGTTATTGACATAGTGAACAAGAAGTTAATGCTTAACACTTATGTAGCACATGGAAAAAATTCCGGCACTGAGTATGCGAATTCCTTTTCCAATAATCCTAATTCACTGAAAAGCAGCCTGGGTTTTTATGTTACCCGCAGTACTTATTTTGGTGGTCACGGTTTATCATTAAAAATAGATGGACTTGAAAAAGGCTTTAATGATAAAGCCAATACAAGAAATATAGTAGTACATGGATCTGACTATGTCGGTAATAATTTTGTAAGATCAAATAACTTTTGTGGAAGAAGTTATGGATGCCCGGCTGTTCCATCGCAAGAGTCTCCTATGGTGATAAATACTATCAAAAATGGCAGTTGTCTTTTTATTTATCATCCTACCCAAAAGTACCTTAAACAATCAAGAATATTGAATAGCTGAACTTAAACAGTCAAGAGCGTTATCCATTAAATAAACCATGTTGCAATTGCCTGGCTTATTATACCCAGCAAAAATCCTGCATATACTTCAAACGGATAATGATCTGAAACTAAAAGCCTAGAGGTACAAACTAATCCTGCAATAAAAATGGCTGCTGACAGGTATATACCCATTGAAAAAATTCCCTGCATAGAGAGTACTATAAAGAAACAAACCATGCCTCCCATGGCTATCGCATGCATACTTACTTTAAAATAAATGTTTGCCATTAATGCGGCAATTGATGCTATAAAAACACCCAGAAGCATCAATATAAAAGCAGGTGGACTATCGGGTAAGTTCCTGGAAACGTAAAATATCCAAAAGAAAAAAAACATCGAAGCGATGTAAGGAATGATCCTATCTTTCTGAGTTCGAAGAAAAATGCTTGGAATAAACTTTAATTGTTTTAACAGTAATACCACAAAAGCCGGAAAAAAGGCAGTAAGCAGTACAACTGAAATGAACCTTAGTATTCTTAGTTTTAAATTAAACCCTGAAAATATATAAGGATGAACAAATAATAGAAAAGCAGCAATATATCCGGGAATAAATAATGGATGGAAGACTATAGAGAATATGTTAGCAAATACTCTAACGATTACAGGTTGTTGTTGTTTCAACCGGTGTAGTTCAGGCACCTGAGGATAAGGCGCGTCAAAAATATCATTATCACCGTGGTGAGTTATGTCTTTATCCATTGATGCTTTTAAAGTTCTTTTCTAAGCCTGGCAACCGGTATATTTAATTGCTCACGATACTTGGCTACTGTTCTTCGTGCAATATTATATCCCTTTTCCTGTAATAATTCGGTTAAGCGTTCATCGCTCAGGGGCTTCTTCTTACTCTCTGCCTCCACCATATTGCTTAATATCTTTTTTACTTCCCTCGTTGATACTTCTTCACCACTATCTGTACTTAATGATTCAGAGAAGAAAAATTTAAGCCGGTAAGTGCCAAATTCTGTCTGCACAAACTTACTGTTAGCTACCCGGCTGACTGTTGATATATCCAAACCCGTTCTCTCAGCAATATCTTTAAGGATCATTGGCCGCATCGTTGTTTCATCACCTGTAAGAAAAAATTCATATTGATAGTTCAATATAGTTTCCATGGTACTTAACAAAGTATGCTGGCGTTGTTTGATAGCATCGATAAACCACTTAGCCGCATCAATTTTTTGCTTTATAAAAATCACTGCTTCCTTTTGTCGTTTATCTTTTTTGCTTCCCCTATCATAATCCCTCAACATATCACGATAGCCTTCGCTTATACGCAGATCAGGAGCATTTTTTGAATTAAGGGTTATTTCAAGCTTGCCACCATTATTCAGTACAAAAAAATCAGGTATCACATAGCTTTCGCCTTTGTTCACCTCGCCTATGTTACCACCTGGTTTGGGATTAAGCTTTATTATCTGGTTGATAACATCTTTAAGTTTCTCATCGGTTAATCCCAGGCCACGCTGAATTTTATCGTAATGTTTTTTTGTAAATTCATCAAAGTATTTAGAAAGAACCTCTATAGCTATTTCAACAGCTTTTCCTTCTTTTAACTTCCGATGTAACTGTAACAGTAAACACTCCTGAAGATTGCGTGCGCATACACCTGGTGGATCAAACTGCTGTATTTTATGAATCAGGTCTTCGATTTCTGCTTCTGATACTTCTACATTCTGCCGAAAGGCCAAATCATCCTGAATAGAAGTTGTCTCTCTTCTGAGGTAACCGTCATCATCTATACTACCAACTATTTGCTCTGCCACTTTCATGGTACGTTCATCTAGTTTTAGCATGCCTAACTGGTCTGCCAGTATATCATGAAAAGTAGTTTCTACGCGGTAGGGTATAACTTTATTATCATCGATTTCAGGATAATTATCATCGCGAAGCTTATAATCGCCTACTTCATCATCTCCTTCGGCTACATAATCACTTATATCAAGATTTCCATATTCATCTTCACCTCCATCCATTTCATGATCATCTTCACCTGATTCCATATCTTCTTTTGGATCATCGAAATTATCATCATGATCATCTTCACTTTGTTCAAGGGCAGGATTTTCTTCTAATTCTTCTTTTATTCGCTCTTCAAGATTAGCCGTAGGCACCTGCAACAATTTCATTAACTGAATCTGTTGTGGTGATAGCTTTTGTAATAGTCTTTGCTGTAAACTTTGACTCAGTGACATGTCCGCTAAAATATTTATTCACCTTTCATTCAAAAATTTTAAAAAAAGCCGCGATCTACAAAAATCAAGCCGTAATTTACATACAAATCGGCATGAGAAAATGAAACGGAGAATTAAATTTATTGTTGTACTAATGGTTTTGATCTTGGAAAAAAGTTCTTCCCAGGTGACAATCATGCCATTCACTACTCCTCAATTATTGAAAGTCAATATTCTAACGAGTAAACCTTTTTTACTTAGCAACACTGTAAATAGCAAGATTAACCTTTTGAATAAGCCGGCAAATCAAAAATTTCAGGGCAGCAATATAATTGTTCCTGATTTTTACACACAGCATTTTGGATTCTTTTGCCAAAAAGAATTACAGTTTGAAAAAACTACTAGAATCCCGTTACGATTCAGATTAGGAACATTGGAGTATTGCAATAAGCTGGAAGGGAAATGAGTTTGCTATCAGCAGTCAGCTATCAGCTATCAAGAGAAAACGCTACGAAAAGTTTGGCGATACCCGACTGCTGATAGCAAAAATTAATAGTAAGTTCATACTTATCGAATTGCTATCAGCCGTCAACTTTTGGCAGTCAGCAGACCAATGTGTGAAAGTTTCCTCCTGATAGCTGACGGCTGATTGCAATGTATGATTTATATTTTTATGCGGTTACAGACTGACGCTGTAGTACTTTCTTAATTACATCTACCATCTTGTTTCCTTTGTCTTTTATCTGATCTTCTGTCAATGCCAGGCTTATTGCCGTAGAGATACAGCGGCTCATAATGGCATCGCTTTCCTCAAAAGACTTTTCAAAATTAGACCTCAGAGATTTTACAACGTCATCAGTTTGTTTATTTAAAGACATCGCATTTTTCAGGTGATCCCATTTAGTGATATAGTGCCAGTTATTGTTATACCAGTAAAAATTGCCGGCCAGGATTCCCTGAGCTTTCATTTCTTCCACAAATGCTGTGGTTATTTCTGCAGAAGGTAGGAACCAGCTTAAAAATGAACAGCTATCTCCATTTTCATCTGGAACCACGCGGAAACTTACTTCAGGTATTTGTTCCAGTAACGTTCTGAGTAATTTATTGTTACGGCGCTGTATCGTTAGAAACTGATTTAATTTCCGGATCTGTGCCAGTCCTACAGCCGCATGTAATTCTGAGATTCTGAAATTATAGCCAATAAAAGGATGCTGATCAGCACCTCGGTCAATGCCTTTATGATCGTGACCATGATCTGTATAGCCATCACACTTCAAGTAAATATCTTCTGAATTTGTCATTACAACACCACCTTCACCACATGTTATTGTTTTAACAAAATCAAAAGAAAATGTACCGGCATGACCAATAGTGCCTACCATTTTTCCTTTATAGCTTGCACCAATACTTTGGCAGGCATCCTCCAGTAAAATTAAATTGTGTTCTTTACATATTGTAACAAGGGCGTCCATGTCAGCCATACTACCGCACATATGTACCGGCATAACACATTTTGTAAGGGGAGTGATGGCAGCAAGTACTGCTTCAGGATTGAGTGTTAAACTTTCATCTATGTTTACTAAAACGGGTATAGCGCCAACTGAAAGAACTGCTTCAAAACTTGCTACGAAAGTAAAAACAGGCATGATTACTTCATCACCTGCACCGATATTCAGAGCTGCCATAGCCGTGGTTAATGCAGCGGTTCCATTGGCAGTAAGTTGTGCATAATTACAACCAAAGGTTTCGCAAATAGCAGTTTCCAGTTCTTTTGCTTTCCAGATGCCTTTCCTGGAACCGTCGAATCCATAACGCATCAGAATACCTGTTTCCAATACATCATTTACTTCTTTTCTCTCTTCTTCACCAAAAAATTCATAACCGGGCATAAAGTGTAGTTTAAAGTTTAATATTCAAGGTTTAAAGTTAGTATTAACTTCAAACCTTGGTCAAAGGTAGAAAAAATGATGGTTATATAAGTTTAGGAGCAGGGAAGTTCATGGGTCATAAAATTAAATTATCTATCATGATGATTATTGTTTAAATCCTTGCTGGTAGCTGACAGCTGAAGGCTAAAAGCCATTACAATCCTAACGCTTTATAAATAGTTTCCTGGATATTGCTACGCACATTCATAGTACTTAGCTTTAGATTGGTACCACCAAAAGGATTTACCCGGTTAGACAAAAAAATAAATACAAGATTGTATGCAGGATCTATCCAGATACAGGTGCCTGTATATCCCGTGTGCCCGAAAGTCATGGGGGAAGCTGATAAACATGGATACGGATCTTTACGTGTTGCATTGTCTTTTTCAGGTTTATCGAAACCATACCCACGCCTGCTGAACTTACTCTGGTATGCAGTAAACAAATCCAGAGTTTGCTTTTGAATAAATTGCTGTCCGTTAAAACTACCATGATCTAATAGCATCTGCGCTATTACAGCAAGATCATACGCTGTACTGAATAACCCCGCATGACCGGCCACCCCTCCAAACATAGCCGCACCCGGATCGTGAACATCCCCCCTTAATAACTGGCTCCTGAAGCCAATTTCGTGCTCGGTAGGAATAATCCGGCTTAACGGAAAACGGTCCCTTGGCTTGAAGCCTGTAGAAGTAAGTTTAAGTTTATCATAGAATTCATCTTTTACATACCGGTCAAGCGTTTTACCAGAGATGGCTTCTACTATTTTACCAAGGAAGATAAAATCATTATCGCTATATACATAATGTCCCTCCGGGCCAAGTTTGCTTTGCAGAATGCGATGAAACATAGTATCCTGCCAGTCATTACGTATATACATGCCTTCAGCTACTCTTATTGAATGACTATGAACAGGTTTTTCTGAATAAATTGTATAATAAGCTAGTCCGCCTTTTGAAGTATCGATTGTTTCTTTATAGAATTGGATAAAAGCGTTTAATCCTGCCTGGTGTAAAAGAATTTCTTTAAGAGGAAGGTTTTCTTTGTTGGTCCCTTTGACCCAGCTTAAATAATCACCCAGCTTCTTTTCAATATCAAGTTTGCCTTCATCTTTCAACTTCATTACCGCTAGTGTGGTGGCAAATATTTTGGTTACTGATGCCATGTCAAAAATGCTTTCATTATTAACAAGCTCCACACTGTCATAAGTATAATATCCGAATGATTTTTGGTATGCTATTTTTCCATTCTTAGCTACCAGTACTACACAGCCTGGTGTAGCCCGCTTGAGTATAGCATCGTTAGCCAAGGAATCTATTTCATTAAGTTTTGCTTCGTTAAAGCCCAGTGTGGCGGGCTTTTCAAATTGTAGAGAATTACTTTTGACAATGCCGGTACCAAATGCAAACTTTTCACAAACTGTTACCGGCAATTTACCTTTAGGCTGTTGTAAGCCCTCCAGTATATCTGCTGCGGCAATTTGAAATATCTCATCATCTTCATAACATGCAACAACATTACCTGCATTGCAAAAATTTTTAATAGCATAAGGATTTCCAAAAAAGAAGGCAAGGCTTTTAGTCTCCTGTTGAATTTGATGTAACAGCTGAATAGCCTGCTGTGAAATACCAAAATTGTTGACCGGGTATCTTGTATAATTATGAACACCCACTACAACAGCATCATACTTTTTTTTAAGACTATCCATTATAGTAAGAATACGGCTGGCGTTATTTTGGTAATTGAAATAATATACATCAGCCTTGTAATCGGTCTTCATACGGGTAGCAAAAGCATTATCACCGGTGATTCCAATTCCTACGTAAGCTATCCTGTTGTTTTGACCTACTGCCAGTGGAAATATCGCAGGGTCATCATTGCGAACCAGGGTTATAGCGTTATCAGCAACCAGGCGACGGAGGGCTGGCACTTTATCATTAAGTTCACGGGTTATATCTGTTGTGTTTATTGGTTGAACATTAGGCAATACATATTGGTATTTTGCCATTAATACTCTTTTCACTCTTGTATTAATATCATCCCAGGTAAGCCTCTTATCTTTTACAGCCTGCTTTATTTTTTGAATGCCGGCAGGTATGTCGGCAGGTAAACACAACATATCGTTACCTGCTATGATTGATTCTACGGAAGCATCACCATCAGGGAAATATTTTTTAACACCCTGCATTTCCAATGCATCTGTAAATGACAGTCCCTGGTAACCCAGCTCATTCTTCATTAGTTTGGTAATGTTATTGTAAGATAGGGAACTTGGCCGATGGGCATCCGAATCAATGGCTGGTATAGATAAATGGGCAATCATTACACTGCCTACACCCGCTTTAAACATTTCACGAAAGGGATATAATTCCAGTGAATCTAAACTACCACGGGTTTTGTTAATAACAGGAAGATCCAGATGAGAATCCACCGCAACATCACCATGCCCCGGGAAATGCTTCGCACAAGCCATTACACCAACATCCTGCATTCCCTTCATTACCTGAACGCCGTACAATCCAACCTTATACTTATCTTCTCCAAAAGAACGAAAGTTAATTACCGGGTTATCAGGATTATTGTTAATGTCAACTACGGGAGCATAATTAACATGTATGCCTATACGTTTGCATTGTTCGCCAATGGCGGTTCCTACTTTATATACAAGACTTGCGTCCTGCATGGCACCCATTGTAAGTTGAAAAGGAAAGTTAGCAACACTATCGAAGCGCATTCCCAGTCCCCATTCACCATCAACGCATACCATTAAAGGTGTTTTGGAAATGCTCTGAAAATAATTTATGAATTCAGCTTGTTTTACCGGGTTGCCCTGGAAAAGGCACAGTGCCCCGATATTGTATTTTTTAATATTCTCAGTAACTTCTTTATCATACCAGATTACACCTTTATCGCTTCTTGCAGATACTCGAACTACCATTAACTGGGCGATACGCTGATCCTCAGATAAAGAATTAAAAACGCTGTCTACCCAATGTTGCCAGGCTAGATCAGTATTCATCTGGGAAAAAGAATTAGTACAGAGTAATGTTAGAATCAGAACCAGGAATTTCTTCATGATGATTAATTAATCCTTAAATGTTTCAACGCACAAAATAAGAATAAAAGAAGAGATATTAATGGGTTGATGCACTTAACGATTATGTAGTTGTTATATAAAACGTGATCAAACGTATTAATTCATCTATTATTAAGTAGATGACAACACTATAATATGATTAATACTCCTGTGGTTCCTGGTTGGTATGCCTGATTCTAATAATAACAATTACTGTTTCCATAATAACGTAGCTAATCCTGTAATGATGCAATTCAAAGCATCTACAATTACCATCGTTATTTATTTTATACTTATCGGGAGAATACATATAGGGAGTTTTCAATAATTCTCTTATCTTCAAAAGAATTTCATTTTTTACTTTATCGGCATTCTTAGGAGATTCTTTACGTATGTAATTAATTGATTGCGCTAAATAAACTGTAGCCTGCTTATCCCAACGAATTTTTCTCATTACCATTCTTTAGACATTCTTTCTACTTCTTCCTGCGTATAAAATTCTCCCTTTTCAACTCTTGCCATAGCTTCATCTAATTCTTTATTATACTCTTCAATACTGATCTTTTTTGATGGATCAACAAAAGATTTAATTACATTAATAACAGATTCCTTTTGGAACATAGTTAATGATGACCAATATTTAAATAATTCTTTATCTAACGAAGGCGCTGCCATAACTTTCATGTTTTTACAAATTTACTTTTAAAAATGGTTTTTCACAGATTGGCTTTCACAACATAAATGTAAACACCTCCAATACTGGTTATCCTTGATATAAATCAAATAATACATTAACCGTTAAGTGGAATAAACTAAATGATAATTTAAAAAAGAACTTCTTGCCACGTATGAAACAATCTGTAAATTGTTTAAGGATTATATCTTACCTAAACTAAACAAGACCCATGAAATATGTGCCTTTGTTATTTCTGTTAGCAATTTCCGCCTGTGAAACGCATTCTTTTGATAATGATAAAAGGCAAATTATAGCTAAAGATGAGATCAGAAGACAACTACGTGGATTCCATGCCTACAGCATCACTAACTTTAGGGAAGACACTTTACAAACTTGGACTGATTCGGTAATCATTCACCCAATCAGGTACACCCTTAATTTCGTTTATAATGATTCTGTTGGTTACCCTCAAAACAATAAAGCTGTAGTGATTTTTACCCCTGAAGGAAATGCCATCCTGAGATCTGAAATTAATAATGACCATTAATAGGAAATAACAAGTGAATTTTTCTTGATCAATCAATTCTTGCCTGCAGCTAAAAGGTTTTATTGAAAGTATTATACTTATCACACTAACTTTCACATTCAATCATCCCAAATGGCCAAAATATCAGAACGGTTTTTATCCCTCGACGTTTTTCGTGGAATGACAATTTGTTTAATGATCATTGTTAACACCCCGGGAAGCGGTGCTGCTCCTTTTGCACCATTGGAACATGCCGGCTGGCATGGATTTACTCCTACCGACCTGGTGTTTCCTTCTTTCTTATTTGCAGTGGGAAATGCTATGAGCTTCTCAATGGAAAAATATAAGCAAATGGGGAATGCCAAATTGCTGGGCAAAGTTTTCAGGCGAACTATCCTGATTTTTCTGTTGGGTTATCTGATGTACTGGTTTCCATTTTTCCGGTTCGATGCAGCCGGCCACATAACTGCGGCCCCGATTCACAATACACGTATTATGGGGGTTTTGCAGCGTATAGCACTTTGTTATTTTTTCGCCTCACTGCTCATTCATTATTTCTCATCACGTATAACATACATTATAAGTGGTGCTTTATTGGTAGGTTACTGGATTTTACTATTGATTTTTGGAGATGCGCAGCAACCATTCAGCTTATTAGGCAATGCAGGCCTGTATCTTGATAAATGGTTGTTTGGAGAATCACATTTATACCATGGAGAAGGAATTGCATTTGAACCGGAAGGTTTATTAAGTACCCTGCCTGCTATAGTGAATGTAACTATCGGTTATTATACCGGCAGGTACATCCAAAAAAATGGCAAAGGATATGAAACCATTTCAAAACTTTTATTAACCGGTTGTTTATTTATTTTTATTGCTATTTGCTGGAACATGCTTTTCCCCATAAATAAAAAATTATGGACCAGTTCTTTCGTAATGCTAACTACAGGCATTGATATAACTCTTATCTCAGCGTTACTCTATAGTCTTGAAATAAAACGCTGGAACAAGTTTAACTGGACAAGCTTCTTTATAGTTTTTGGTAAAAATCCTTTATTCATTTATCTCTTATCAGAGCTGCTGATCACGTCAGTATCCTACATTAAAACATCACCGGCACAAAATTTATACGGCTGTGTTAATAAAGTCTTTTTTCAGGCTATCGCTCCAGGTGCAATCGGATCATTTCTATTTGCCATTTTTTACATGTTGATTTGTTGGGTCATCGGCCTTTGGCTCGACAAAAAACAAATATATGTAAGGGTATAAAACGCTGCCTTAGCTATACAAATGCTCATAAATAAAAATTTTTTTATGTTACGTTATAATACTCCTGTCTTAAAAAAATCATACTGATTGAAGAACAATTCAGTTAATTTAGTCTTTCAAATATATACTTTATGGAAATAACAGGGACCCTGATTCAGGTACTAACGCCTCAAACCGGTACCGGTAAAAATGGCCAGTGGAAAAAGCAGGACTTTATCATCGAGACAACAGATATGTATCCTAAAAAGGTTTGTCTTGCCGCATGGGGAGACAAAATAGATATTAGCAAATTCAATGTAGGCCAAACCGTAAAAGCCAGTTTTGACGTAGAAAGCAGGGAGTATAACGGGAAATGGTACACAGATGTTAAAGCATTCAACCTGCAATTGGTGAACAAAAACGATAAAAGTGATGGTGGAGAATCAGGAATAAAAGTCATTGATGTTAATGATGACGACCTGCCCTTCTAAAGCATTATTGATTGTTCGAACAGTTTTATAACCACAGAGGAAAGCCGGAGTAGAAGAAGAGGTTACACAGAGACGTCCTTTGTGTAACATCTTCTTCTACTCCGGCTTTCCTCTGTGGTTATAGAAAATAATTGATTGTTTTTAATCAAATGATTAATTAATTTGTTTAAAATAAAAGTATCTTTTATATTTGGTATGACAAACTAACAAGTTAATGCCAGGAGCAAGTAAGAAGAAAATAGATTCAACTACTGAAGAAAAAATAATAGAGGCTGCCCGAAAAGTATTCACCCAAAAAGGTTACTCTGCCGCGCGTACCAGGGATATAGCAGAAGAAGCAGGGCTGAACCTGGCATTGCTAAATTACTATTTTAGAAGCAAGGAGAAGTTGTTCGATATAATAATGCTTGAAACGCTTCAGCAATTTATGAATGGCATGAAAAGTTTGCTCAGTACGGAAAACACATCTGTTGAAGAAAAAATAACAACTATTGTTAGTAATTATATTGACATGCTTACTAAACAACCGGATTTACCCTTGTTTATTTTCAGTGAAATTAAAGCTAATCCTAAAAAAATTATTGCAAAGATGGGCATCAGGGATTTTCTTATGAACTCCTTTTTTTTAAAACAGTTTAAAGAAGGGGTAAAAGCCAAACGGCTACCGGCACTCGATCCTTTACATTTTATCATGAATATTGTTGGCCTGACAGTGTTTCCCTTTATTGGAAGCCAGATTATTCAAAGTATTGGAGATATAAACCAAGAGCAGTTCAATAAATTAATGGAAGAACGTAAAAAGCTAATTCCACAATGGATTAAGGCAATGATTAAAAACCCATAATGCTTTAATAATACTCATGGCAATATAACTAAACTTTTCTTATTAATTAATCAAATGATTAAATCGTAATATTAATTGTACATTCTGTAAAACATATTATTATGAACCGCATTATTGCTAGCTGCATAATATTATTGGCACACACAATAGCATCAGCGCAATCTCCTCATTCACTTTCTATTGAAGAATGCTACATGCTTTCAAGGCAGCACTATCCGCTGCTCAAACAAACGGATGTTATCATAAAAAGCAGTGAGTATTCTATTGACAACATATCAAAGGCATGGTATCCACAAGTTAACTTAAACGGCCAGGCCTCCTATCAATCTGATGTAACGCAGATACCAATAAAACTCCCGAATATAAATATAGAAAACCCAGGCAGAGATCAATACAGGGTTTATGCTGAAGTAACCCAGTCATTGTATGATGGAGGCATTAGTAAACAACAAAAGCACTTACTCGAAAATTCAGCAACAATAGAAGCGCAAAAAGTTGAGATTGAATTGTATAAACTTAAAGAACGTATCACACAATTGTTTTTTGGTATTCTTTTAATTAATGAGCAGCTAAACCAGGTTCAGATTATTAAAAGTGATATACACTCCGGAATCAATAAAGCAGAGGGCGCAGTAACCAATGGTGCAGCTTTAAAAAGCAGTGCAGATATACTTAAAGCAGAACTGCTTAAAAACGAACAACACGAAACAGAGCTGAAAGCAGGCAGAAAAGCTTATCTGATTATGCTCGGATTATTTATCAATAAGCAACTGGATCAAAACACAGTACTTGATAAGCCACAGTCACATCCTCCTACATCATCTATAAATCGGCCCGAATTAAATTTTTTCGAGTTACAAAAGAAAAGTACCATTATACAGGATAAATTGATCAGTGCTAAAAACCTGCCTAAGATTGGTCTTTTCCTTCAGGGCGGTTTTGGAAAACCGGCAATGAATCTTTTAAAAAATCAGTTTGAGGCTTATTATATCGGAGGCCTTCGTGTGAGCTGGTCATTAGCCGGATTGTATACAGAAAGAAAAGACGGGCAGCAACAGGATCTTAACCGGCTATCACTTGATATTCAAAAAGAGACTTTTTTATTTAATACAAACATCTCCCTATCACAGCAGGCTGAAGATATTAAAAAGATACAGGAATTGATTCAGACAGATAATGAAATAATATCATTACGGACAAGCATTAAGAATACTGCCTATGCACAATTGAATTATGGAACCATTACTTCAAATGATTACCTGAGAGAAGCAAACGCAGAAGACCAGGCCAGACAAAGTTTAATACTTCACCAAATACAATTATTAATGACTCAATATACTTACCGGGTTACTGCAGGAAATTGATATCCTACCAAACAAAACTTTTACACTGGAATTAAAAAATGAAATTAAACACAATGAAAACATATTTTCTTTCTTTATTGGCTATCACCTTTCTTTTTATTTCATGCCATAAAAATCAATATCAGTTTGACGCTTCAGGATCTTTTGAAACTGAAGAAACGATTATTTCATCGGAAGCTTCCGGGTTGCTCAAAGAATTTAATATCCATGAAGGTCAGTTTCTGAAAGCAGGCCAGTTAATTGGTTACGTTGATACCACTCAACTGTACCTGAAAAAAAAACAATTGATTGCACAGATTAAATCAGTGCTAAGCAGGAAGCCTGCAATTGCCACCCAAACCGCTTCCCTTAAAGAGCAGCTAAAAGCAACCGAGAAAGAACGCACCCGTATTGATAACATGGTAAAAGCTGATGCTGCTACGCCCAAACAACTGGATGATATAAACGCGCAGGTGGAAATTATAAAGAAACAAATCGATGCCCAATATTCGTCACTTGATCTGTCTTCATCAAGTATAACAAAGGAAACATTACCACTCCAGGTACAAATACAGCAGATGGATGACCAGCTTAATAAATGCAGGATTGTCAATCCTGTTAACGGTACTGTGCTAACAAAATATGCATCGCAAAATGAAGTTACAACAACAGGTAAGCCTTTGTATGAAATTGCCGATTTATCCACACTTTTACTGCGTGCATACGCATCGGGAGATCAGTTTTCAAAAGTTTCACTGAATCAGAAAGTGAAGGTAATAGTTGATAACGGGCCGGGTAAGTATAAAGAATATGAAGGTATTGTTGAATGGATAAGTGATAAAGCGGAGTTTACGCCAAAAACTATTCAAACCAAAGACGAAAGGGCTAACCTTGTTTATGCTGTAAAGATTAAAGTTATAAACGATGGTAAATTAAAAATCGGAATGTACGGAGAGGTTAATTTTTGAACCAGACATGATATTAATGGTGATTTGCTATCAGCCATCAGCTATCAGCAGATCAATGTGTATTAAGTTTCCTCCTGATAGCTGATAGCTGATAGCAAAAGCGACAATTTAATGTTGACATGACAATAGTATATTTCTAATGCTTCAAATTGATTATATGAATTCTGTTATACTTCATAACATATCAAAGACCTACAACAAAGGCTCTACCGTGGCAGTAGACAAGGTTTCTTTTGAAGTAGCCACAGGAGAGCTTTTTGGTCTGATTGGGCCCGATGGTGCAGGAAAGACAAGTATTTTCCGCATTCTTACTACGCTGCTGTTAGCTGAATCTGGACAAGCTACAGTTGATGGAAATGATGTTGTGAAAGATTATAAAATTATCAGAAGAAATGTCGGTTATATGCCTGGCAAATTTTCATTGTACCATGATCTTACCGTAGAAGAAAACTTGCGCTTTTTTGCAACATTGTTTGGCACAACTATTCAACAAAATTATGAGCTGGTAAAAGATATATACATTCAGATAGAACCCTTTAAAAACAGAAGGGCTGGTAAACTCTCAGGTGGCATGAAGCAAAAGCTGGCCTTGTGCTGCGCACTAATTCATAAACCTTCCGTTTTATTTCTGGATGAACCTACTACCGGTGTGGATCCTGTATCACGAAGAGAATTTTGGGAGATGTTGAAGAAATTGAAATACCAGGGTATCACCATTATAGTTTCAACACCTTATATGGAGGAAGCAACTCTTTGCGATAAGATCGCTTTAATGCAGTCAGGCAAAATCTTATCTGTTGATGATCCTGGCAATGTAATAAAAGCTTATCCTGCTGAACTATATGCAGTAAAATCCGAAAACATATACCATCTGCTTAAAGACCTTCGTAAATATGAACAAACATATAGTTGCTTTGCCTTTGGCGAGTACCTGCATCTTTCCTTTAAAAATAATTCACCGGAATCTGCGTCCGGATGCCTGAATTATTTACAACATAAAGGTTATTCCAACATTCAAATAAAGCCAATAACTCCTGGTATTGAAGATTGCTTTATCAGGTTATTAAAACAGTAACATGGAGCCCGTTATAAAAACAGACAAACTTACCAAGCGCTTTGGAAATTTTATCGCAGCTAATGAAATTACTTTCAATGTTTTTCCTGGTGAAATATTTGGCTTCCTGGGAGCTAATGGCGCAGGTAAAACAACAGCCATGCGAATGCTTTGCGGACTTTCTATACCTTCTTCTGGGAAAGCCACAGTAGCGGGTTTCGACGTTTATAAACAAACAGGTCAGATAAAATCCCGTATTGGTTATATGAGCCAGAAGTTTTCTCTTTATGAAGACCTTACCGTGCTGGAAAATATCAGGTTCTTTGCAGGAATTTACGGCTTAACTAACAAACAGATAAAAGAAAAAAGTGAAGAATTAATATTGAAACTTGGTTTACAAAACGAAACTAAAAAGCTGGTAGGTACATTGCCTTTGGGCTGGAAACAAAAATTGTCCTTTTCTGTAGCAGTATTGCATCGTCCAGCAATAGTGTTTCTGGATGAACCAACCGGGGGAGTGGATCCTGTTACACGCAGGCAATTCTGGGACCTTATTTATGACGCTTCTGAAAAGGGAGTTACCGTATTCGTTACCACACATTACATGGATGAGGCCGAGTATTGCAACCGTATTTCAATTATGGTAGATGGGCAGATCAAAGCGCTGGATACACCTGCTAAACTAAAAGAACAATTTCAATCGGCTTCAATGGACGAAGTATTTTACCAGCTTGCGCGTAGTGCTACCCGTAAGGCTGATTGAAACAACTTGTGTGAATCATGAATCTTGTTTTACTGCTTTCAGCTATCAGCCGTCAGCTATCAGGAATTACAACCTGATATATTTCCTCCTGATAGCTGACAGCTGATAGCAAAATGTTTTTCATACATAACTTAACATTATCACCAATGAAACAACTTCTAAGCTTTATTAAAAAAGAATTTGCTCACGTGTTTCGAGACAGGAAAACATTATTAATCCTGTTTGGCCTTCCTATTGTTCAGATCATCATTTTCGGATTTGCTTTAACCAATGAGGTAAAAAATTCAAAGATTATAATAATGGATCAGGCAAAGGATATTGCCTCGCAGGAAATAATCAGTAAAATATCTGCCAGCAGGTATTTTGAAATAGAGCAATTCATAGTGAGCCGGAATCAAATTGAATCTTCCTTTAAAAAAGGTATTATTAAAATAGTATTAATATTTCCCGCAGGATTTAACCAGGAGCTGATGCATTTGCAAAAAGCACAGGTGCAGATTATTGCAGACGCTTCCGATCCAAATACAGCCAGCACTTTAACTAATTATTTATCTGCCATTATAATGGATTATCAACATGATTTAAATAATAAAACTCCTCTTCCATATCGCATCATTACACAAACAAGAATGTTATATAACCCACAATTAAAGGGAGCTCATAACTTTGTACCTGGAGTAATGGCGCTGGTGCTGATGCTGGTGTGTGTTATGATGACATCTATTTCCATTGTAAGGGAAAAGGAATTAGGAACCATGGAAGTTTTGCTGGTATCCCCTTTACAACCTATTATCGTAATATTAGCAAAGGTGATTCCCTATTTAGTTCTTTCTATTATAAATGTTGTTAGTATATTATTGTTGAGTGTATTCCTACTTGACCTGCCCATCACTGGTAGTATTACTTTACTTCTTTTAGAAAGCATCTTATTTATTATAACTTCTCTTTCATTAGGATTACTTATTTCTACTATCACAGATACACAACAAACCGCTATGCTGGTGTCATTGATGGGCATGTTACTACCTACCATCCTTTTCAGTGGTTTTATGTTTCCCATTGAAAACATGCCTTTTCTTTTACAGGTAATCTCAAATGCCGTTCCGGCTAAGTGGTACTACTCTATTGTTAAATCTATCATGATAAAAGGATTAGGATTTTCAGCCATATTGAAAGAGTCCGCTATTCTGTTAGCAATGACGCTGGTTTTTACAGCAGCTAGTCTTAAAAACTTTAAAAATCGCCTTGCATGAGAATCCTTAGATTTTTATTGCAGAAAGAGTTTCTTCAAATATTCAGAAATAAGGCAATACTTATTATGATACTTTTTTTACCGGTAGTGCAGCTCATTATCCTTCCATTGGCGGCCGATTATGAAGTGAAGAACATTTTAATTTGTGTGGTTGATCATGATCATTCTACAATTTCACAACAACTGGTTTCAAAGATAACGGCCTCGGGATATTTTAAACTATCGGGATATTCAAACTCTATTAATGATGCATTCAGGCTTATTGAGTCTGATAAAGCCGATCTGCTAATGGAGATACCTGCCGGATTCAGCAGGAATCTGATCCGTTTGGATAAACAAAAACTATTTGTTGCGGTAAACGCTATTAACGGAATTAAAGCAGGTTTAGGCGGCTCTTATTTAAATAAAATAATAAGCGATTATAACGCAAATGTAAGAACACGGTGGATACAACAACCCCGGTTTAATCACTTTCCCGTTATAGAAACTACCTATTCAAACTGGTTTAACCAATTAATGAATTACAAGCTATTTATGGTTCCCGGCATATTAGCGCTATTGATCACTATGATCGGCGCATTCTTATCTTCCCTTAATATTGTTAAAGAAAAAGAAATTGGTACCATTGAGCAGATTAACGTAACGCCTATTAAAAAATATCATTTTATACTAGGAAAATTGATCCCGTTCTGGATACTGGGTTTGGTAGTGCTTTCTATAGGATTACTTATAACTCGTTTTGTTTATGGTATAGTACCACAAGGAAGTATCGTTTTAATATATTGTTTTGTTGCTATATACCTTCTTGCTGTTCTTGGTTTGGGCTTACTTATTTCAACTTATTCAGATACACAGCAACAGGCTATGTTTGTAGCCTTCTTTTTTATGATGATATTTATATTAATGGGTGGATTATTTACATCCATAGATAGCATGCCCGGGTGGGCTAAAGTAATTACTTGGTTCAATCCTGTCCGGTATTTTATAGAAGTGATGCGAATGGTAATTTTAAAAGGAAGTAGTTTTAGCGATATCAAAGTTCATTTCGCTACTGTTTTAGCTTTTGGAATTATTTTAAACGGATGGGCTATGTTAAATTATCGGAAATCCTCATAATACTACTATAAATATGCTATCAGATGTCAGCTATCAGCCGTCAGGAGAGAGAATGAAGAGTTTGGCTGATAACTGACTGCTGATAGTAATTTGCGTCATTAGGTTGTTGATATAACACTTGTGTGAAGTTAACTTAAAAGTGATGCGTTCTGCTTTCAGCGGTCAGCTATCAGTAGGCAGCAGATCAACGTGTATTAAGTTTCTTGCTGATAGCTGACGCCTGATAGCAAAAGCGACAATTTAAGGTTGACATGACACTAGTGTACTGACCATTTAATTATGCAACATTTATTAAAGCCTGTTAAGGCAATGTCATTTATTTAACGACCAGCCCTGAAAGGGCTCAATATATTATCACAGGGTGAAGCCCTGTGATAAGGAAGACGATGGAACAAAGCCCTGTAAGGGTGTAATATTGTTTTTGATGGTATGCACTTGATCTTCATATTTCACCCTTTCAGGCCTTGGGTTAATGGCAACGTTGTTTCACAGGGCTTCACCCTGTGCTAATATATTATGCCCTTACAGGGCTGGTAGCTTTTCAAACACTGAAATGAAATCACGCTACGTTAACTTATTAAACGTTTCCTTAATTACATTGCCCGTTAGGAACGACCAAATAAATCATGGTCAACTTTAATTCCATAACATATAACCTCTATAAAGCATGTTGCATAATTAAATAATCAGTATACTAGCTATTAATATTTTTAACTTTTTGCAGGTGGAAACTCATACTATAATGAATAAGTTTTCATAGATAAATACACAAATAACTTGCAAACCATTATATTATTGAAAGTTGTTCTTAAACATTTTTTAATGATTTTCATAATTAATTGTACATTTACGCGTTATTTAAGTACTTATAATTTAGTAATAGATACATTTACTACCCCTAACACGCCTTGGCTTTAATTTTACAGGCAATAAAATTCCTAATATAATTTAAATATAATACAATGTATACGCATATTTGGCAAAAGTACCTGCCCATTATTAAGATCCTACTTAAAAAATCGGCAGTTAGTGAACAAACACTTGATCTGAATCGGATTGATTTTGAAAGAGCCGGCAGTGGCCGCAAAGCAGGTTATAAGTTTATGATAGAATTTTCAAAGGGGCGCGTTACAAATGTTATAAGTGGATCTCCTTTAGCTTCTGACCTTGCAGCAGTAATTCAGCAGGATGGCATTATGAAAACGTTGTTAAGTGATAACGATTACCAGATTTCGCTGAATACAAAATTTCAACTCAGCATGAAAAATTGCACGCCTCAGCCAGTATCTGAATTGCACGAGATGGAAGCATAATGAATTTTTATAATTGGTTATTACTTACCAATATTATTTAAATCAGGTGAAGTTGTATAAACTTTACCTGATTTATCTTTTTAGAGGTATTCGAGAGCTTGCTTACGCATCTAATAACTTAAATGCCGCACATATTAAATAGTTATAAGAAATTATACATACCATTTGCCAACTACTATCTAATTATATCGTGATAGTTCACATAGCTATAAAATTCTATCGCACAATTTGGTTTACTTTTACAGAATTAATAAATAAACAGATACTTTGAATTTTAACGAATTCGGTTTTGATAAAAGATTGATGGAAGGAATTGATGCAATCAATTACGAAACTGCTACTCCAGTTCAGGAAAAAGTTATTCCTCTTGTTATAGCCGGTAAAGATATCATTGCCTCAGCCCAGACCGGTACCGGTAAAACAGCAGCTTACCTGCTGCCTGTTATACATAAAATAATCAGCGAAAGTCAGGATGATCATAGTATTAATGCGCTGGTAATAGTGCCTACACGTGAATTGGCTGTACAAATTGCCCAAAACCTTGAAGGACTTTCCTATTTTACACCCATCAGTTCTATTGCGGTATATGGTGGTGGCGATGGAGAGTCATTTTCTATGGAGAAGCGTGCTTTATCTAAAGGAGTTGACATTGTTATCTGCACACCTGGAAGAATGATCAGTCACCTGAATCAGGGATATGTAAAGATAAAAGGCCTTCAATACCTCGTGCTTGACGAAGCTGACAGGATGCTTGATATGGGATTTTACGACGATATAATGAAAATTATATCCTTTCTCCCGGCAAAGAGACAGAACCTGTTATTTTCGGCAACAATGCCTTCCAAGATCAGGGATCTGGCGCGAAAAATTTTATTTAACCCTGAAGAAATTAATATATCAATTTCAAAACCTCCGGCTAAAATTGTACAGCAAGCCTTTGTTGTATATGATACTCAAAAAGTTGCTCTGGTAAAATACCTTCTTAAATTAAAAGATTTTAAATCTGTCCTGATTTTTTGTTCGAGAAAAAATAATGTCAAGCAATTGAGCAACGAACTGCAAAAGTCTGATTTTTCAATTGAACAGATTCATTCAGACCTTGAACAGTCTGCCAGAGAACAAGTAATGCTTGACTTTAAAAGCAGGCGGATAAAAATATTAGTAGCAACCGATATCCTTTCCAGGGGAATTGACATTGAAGACATTGACCTGGTAATCAATTACGATGTTCCGAATGACGGCGAAGATTATATACATAGAATTGGTCGCACAGCACGGGCAGAAACGGATGGACTTGCTTATACTTTTATAGGTGAAAAAGAGCAAAAGAAATTTTTAGCCATTGAAGAGTTGCTTGGCCACCCGGTTATAAAAGCTGCGGTTCCGCAGCAGTTTGGTCAAACGCCTGTTTACCAACCAAGAAAATTTAAACCTGAAAGAAACAGGTCCAGAAGCCATTTCAGATAATGGCATCAGTATAACTCAATCAAAGGTTGATAGTGAAAAATTAGTAGTGCCTGCTGCTTAGTTTAAATAGCAAGTGCTTGTGCTTTGTTGGTTTCACCCGGCGATCAGTTTAAGCAAAGAGTGGTTTCCTGAAATGAGCCCCCATCTTCATCTGTAGGATCCAGGTAAAAAAGAAAACATTCCACAACACAAACTGGCATCAATAAATAGATCCATCCATTAGGAGTGTAGATAGGATGAATTGAATTCGTTTTTAGTTCAATAAAATTTTTCATGGATTCGATTTTTAATCTTCTGATTACCTAATAAAAGTAAAACACAATCCCTTCGATTTATTTGACTTTAAGATACTGGAAACATGATCTTTATCAGGTTGTTAATTGATTTAAACTCTACGTAATAGTTATTAGTCTTTTACACACGCTGATTTTAAAAGGAACTGGCTTCAATATGTCTTCTTAAGAACTCAAATTTTTCGGTTAAATTGCTTACCAACTAAGCTTAAAGCATATGGCTCCTCCTATCATCAGCATCAGTAATCTTTACAAGAATTATGGCACCAGGCAGGTATTAAAAGGTATCAACCTTGATATTTACCCTGGTCAGATTATCGGTTACATTGGACCTAATGGAGCAGGCAAAAGCACCACAGTTAAAATTCTATGTGGCCTGATCAATGACTACCAGGGAAAAATTACGGTAAAAGGAATGGATCTTAAAGAAGAGCCATTAAAAGTAAAGAGTATTACAGGCTATGTACCAGAGCTTGCAGAACTATACGAGGTATTGACACCGGCAGAATTTCTTGGTTTCATAGGACAATTGTATGATATGCCTGAAGCGCTTATACAAGAACGTATGTACGGCATACTGAATGCATTTGGCATGGAAGGAAACATTCACCAGCGAATGGATAGTTTCAGTAAAGGCATGAAGCAAAAAGTTTTAATTGCCTCAGGAATCATGCATGACCCCGAAATTATTATATTAGACGAACCCCTTAGTGGCCTTGACGCCAATAGTGTAATCATAGTAAAAGAACTGATCAGCAATCTCGCAAGAGAAGGAAAAACTATATTCTATTGCAGTCATATGATGGATATAGTAGAAAAAGTAAGTGATCGTATTGTTCTTATAAATGAAGGACAGGTAATTGCTAATGGCAGCTTTGAAGAATTAAAACAACAACAGGGCGATAACAGCCTTGAAAGAATCTTTTCCGAACTTACCTCAAAAGAATCTCCTTCCCTTAAAGCAGATCAAATGATAAAATTATTTGAAAAGAAAAGTAGCTTTTAATTAATATGTTATTAAAATTGTCTTTTAAGTAATGAATATCATTAATAAACTTTTACTTCAATTTGCTTTATTACCATCATCACTGTATCGTAATATGGGGGCTAATACAAAACACCTTAAGATTATTCTTACAGCGAAGCTTATAATGGACGACAGGCGGCCCAATACCTTTCATCAAACCCGACCAAGAAAATCTGATAAAGCAATTTCATCGGCAACGCTTGGTACCATGATTCTTTCAGGTTTTATGGGAACTTTTTTTTTAATAAGTTTCAAAATCAGCAATGATTTAATAACCCAACTGATAATTTACTTTTCATTGTATTTCGTAATGCTGGTAAGTACTTTGATTTCAGATTTTACTTCGGTATTGATTGACGTTCGTGATAATTATATCATATTTCCTAAACCTGTTTCAGACAAAACATTTGTACTCTCAAGATTACTGCATATTGTGATGCATATAACTAAAATCATTGTGCCAATGTCTCTGCCTGGAATTATATATCTGTCAATATATAATGGTTACCAGACTGCATTTGCTTTTTTTGTGATGTTACTGTTAGCTTCAACTTTCAGTATTTTTCTGATTAACGTTATTTACCTTATTATTTTAAAGTTTACTTCTCCAAAAAAATTCCAGGTCATCATTAGTTATGTACAAATTTTTATGACTATTGTAATCTTTGGGGGTTATCAAATAGTAATTCAACAGATCGATAAAATTGTAACCGGCAGCTTTGCTATCACACCGAATTTATGGTTCTGGCTGCTTCCCTCATATTGGTTTGCACTTAGCATTAAATTTTTTACAGGTTTTTTGTTTGAAACACCCCTTATAATAGGTGCACTACTTACAATACTGGTTCCGCCTTTGTCTTTATGGACAGTAATTAAATACTTTGCTCCATCTTTTAATCAAAAGCTATCGCTTATAACAAATAATTCCGAAGAATCCGCATCTGCAATAACCTCTTATAAAAGTAAAACTAAAGTCAGAATAACTTATCAGGACCGCCTCTCTAAATTATTAGCTAAAGAAGGCATAGAACAAATGGGCTTTTCATTAACATGGAAATTAACAAGCCGGTTGCGAGATTTTAAGCTTAAAGTATATCCTTCAATAGGATACGTACTGGTAATGGTGGCTATAACTTTTTATAGGGATAAGAGCTTTAGTGTAAGTAAATTAAGAACAGAGCATGGCGATACACGCATCATTGTTATGAGCATGGTTTACTTTAGTAGCTTTATATTACTGGTTGCATTAGGACAAATACAATTCTCCGAAAAATTTAAGGCAGCCTGGTTTTATTTTACAATGCCTGTTAAAAAGCCGGGACTAATTTTTTCAGGCGCTTTGAAAGCAGTTGCTTTTAAATTTTATATTCCAATAGTACTGATTCTTTCTTTGGCAATGATCTCCTTACTAGGTTTTAACATTGTACCTAATATAATACTGGGAGTGTCTAATGTATTACTGGGCTGTTCGCTTTTATCTTTAATTGTATTCAGAAACTTTCCGTTCTCTGCATTGCAGCAAACAAGTGAAAAAATCGGAGCTATATTTCGTTCAATGTTAAGTTTAGGACTTGTAAGTTTATTGGGCTTTTTGCAATCTATTGTATATAATATAACAGTAGTGGTGATCATTAGTATTGCACTTTCCGGCCTGGCTAATTGGTTATTGTTAGATTATATAAAAAACAAAAGCTGGGGACAGGTGTTCGCTACTTATAAAGAATAGAATAAATTAGCTGTAACAGTAAAAAGTGCTTTAACGCTATGAGGTATGAGGCGTACACCTCATACCTCCAAATCATTGCTGCGCCTTGATTTCCAGCGCCCATTTTTCTATGATATTAACCAGTTCAATAATATTGACAGGCTTGCTTATGTAATCATCCATTCCCGAACTCAGGCATTCTTCACGGTCTCCCTGCATTGAATTTGCTGTCATAGCTATAATTATTGGTTGAACACTCAGGCAGAGGCGAATCATACGGGTTGCTTCCAGACCATCCATTACCGGCATTTGAACATCCATAAGGATTAAATCATAATTATCATGGCTAACAATTTCAAGTACCTCCTGACCATTATCAGCAATGTCTGGTTTATAACCTAGTTTATTAAGTATCTTAATAGCCAGTTGCTGATTCATTGCATCATCTTCGCCAACAAGTATGCGCAAGGGATATAGTTGGGCAAAATCGGGTGTCAGCTTTTTGTTTGAATGTTGCTTTTCTTTAAACGCCGGCTTATTTTGCTTTCTAAGTCCACCGAATACTTGTGTACTCAGCAGGTGTTGCTTGAAAGGCTTGTATAAAACAGAACTAAAAAGATCCGGATATTGTTTACTGCTTTCATCGCCAACATTACTTAACAATATGATAGGAATGTTAGGATATTTGATCCTTATTTCTTTTGATAATTCAATGCCATCTATCTCCGGCATTTTAAGATCAGTAATCACCAGTTCAATTTCCGAAGTTTCTTTTAAGATCTCAAGTGCCTGTTGGGCAGAAGTAGTTTTAATAGCAACCAGTTTCCATTGTTCAATTAAGGTTTTTAAAATACTGGCAGAAGAATCATTATCATCAACTATCAACAACCGTTTGCCTTCAAGGCCATCTCTGTCGTGATGCATGTCTTTCCTTACCGGTTGCAAACTTTTACGGATATAAACATTAAATTTAAATGTAGTTCCCACTCCTTCCTTACTCTCCACTTCTATTTGTCCACCCATTAATGCAACCAGTCTCTTTGAAATATCAAGTCCTAGCCCAGCACCTGCTTTAATATTTGTTACAAAGTTGACTTCTGAAAAATGCTGTCTTAAATATTCCCTATTATCATAAGTCATTCCTTTTCCGGTATCCCTCACTTCAAAGCCAATGTTAAGAACTTTTTCGTTTGAAGAATCAAGCAGCCGTACACCAATAAAAATTTCGCCATGTTTAGTGAACTTAATAGCATTATCTATAAGGTTCATTAATATCTGGCGAAGCCGAACAATATCGCCAATAATATGCGTCGGTACATTCTGATCAATTTTGTATAAAAGCTCTACGCCGGCATAAGCAGCTTTGTTTGCAAAAACTTCTAAAACTTCTTCTATGCTACTCACCAGATCAAAATCTTTCGGGTCTAAAGCCTTTCCTGATTCAACTTTCGAGTATTCGAGAATGTCGTTCATAAGAATTTCATTGATTACCGTTAGCAGTTTTTCACCACTGCTACGAATAGAATCTGCATACTCCCGTTGTTCAGTAGTAAGAGAAGTTTCAGATAATAAAGAGGCCATCCCGATTACACCATTCATAGGCGTTCTGATCTCATGACTGATTCGCGTTAATAGCTGACTTTTAGTGTGGTTTGCCAGTTCAGCATCATTAATTGATTTCTGCTTGTTGCTAACAGCATATGACAAAAGTTCTGTTTGCTCCTGCAAACGTTGCTGTAATACAGAATTTTTGTTTTTTATACTATTTATTTTAATGCGAACGTAGATCCATACGCCTAATCCTATTAAAATTATAATTAACAATTTGAACCACCAGGTAAACAAAAACCAGGGAATCATAACCTCGCAAATGCCTTCGAAAGATATATAAGTACTATTCATATTTTAGATTTAATAAATCCTGAAATACGCAACTATTTTCTGATTTCTTAATTCTGTTCTTAAATCAATTTCCTAACTGTTTATTCTATTGCTAGTTTTCTTCTTCCTTTTAATGATGGTACCGGGCCATGATTGTTATTAGTACGCGTATCATGCTGCCATACCCAATTAATTCCTATCACGTAATTTCTTTCTGTACCGGCAGGGCTGAATACATATATAGGTACTTCCCAATTTTTATAAGAAAATCCTATGAAAGCCCCGGCTTCTAATTTTAGCGATGATTTGTACACTTTCGATTGTTGAAAGGCAATTCCTGATTTCATAAAAGGCAAAATCTGGTAACCTAATTCCGACCAGCTTAAAAAAAAATTATTGTTCCTGTCTTTATTTGAAAATACATATTGAATTTGTGATAAGAGGTCAATATTTTTATATGTTATATCTATATTTATTCCTAAAGAACCTCCATTGAACTCACCCATCAATATTCCAAGTATAGGTGTAGCAGTATAAGATAGTTTACCATCTCCATAAAAGGTTTTACCTGCATAAATGGACATGGTTTTCTTTTCTTCATAATTATAACGGACTTCTCCATACCAGTTATGAGAGTTTTGATAATAGCCGATACTTACTAAAGAAATATCCTGGCTTTTTCCAAAATAATAGTATTGCTCCAGCCCCAGATGAGACTGTGCAACTGCATTATGAAATAATGCCACCATAATCATAAGCAGTACACTATTTTTCATTATTAATTATTATCGATTCGGCTGTAGCTAATTTATTCAGCAGGCTGATATCTTTGAGATGAGGGTTCCAATAAAAAAGTAACCGCTCAATAGGCCGCCATAATATCACATAAGTAAAAACATCTAAAGTATTTCCTATGCCCGCCTGAATGCGGTCTTCATGATTAAGCAGCAATGGCAGGAACCCTTGTGAAAGTATCACCACCGTAAGGCTCATGGCTAATAGCATCCAGGAGCGTCGTTTAAACTTTTCAAACTCCATTATACTAATCATTTTCTTTGCCTGAAAATGACGGCGAATAGCGTACATTAACGGTTCAGCATATTGCTTATCAATTTCATTCGTGCACTTTAACTTATAAAAAATAACTGAATATCTTTTTGCAGACACTACTGATTCGCTTATATATTCTTCTAACTGTTGACTTAGCTGTCTTTTGTAAATTGGAGCAGGATCATGTACATTGAAATATTCATGGATCGTTTTCAGGTCTACGGTCATGAATATGCTGATACTTTTTAAAACAGGTTCACTCATAAGGGATTTGGATTTGAACATTAGTGAAGTGTTTCTTAAAAATTCACCGGCTTTGCTGGCTTGTAGTATTTGAATTCTCAATGCTACCGGTAGTACAGGCATAGCCGAACTGTTAACAATAACGTATGTAAGTGTTTTTATTGCCGGTTTTGCAGGTTATTTAACCTTTATAAGCGTATATTATTTCCCCATAAAAAATAATTTATAATAGATAAGGGTAAATATTCATAAAATAATCCGGTTCTATGAAGTATTTAATCTCCTGTTGATTATTGTAAAGAGATGGCTACATTTCCAATTTATGTTTATCCGTGAGAATAATAATTACAATACTTTGCAGCATGTTTTTAGCTTTTTATTTGTGAACAATCAAATAAAATAAAAGAAGCATTTATTAAACAATTTCAATTATTTTGTTAATTAATGCCAGACAAAAATTGGTGTTTATCGAGCCAGGTTATGTAAACTCTATGGCTTAAACTTTTAATCGGGTTATGTATAAAGCATTCGTTTTATTGATAGCAGGACTGATGAGTTGGTTATTATCCGGTTGCCAGGATAAGGTTGATACCAATTATATTTCGGATTTTAAATTGCCTTATGTATTCAAACTTTCACTTGAAAGAACCGGTGCAGGACTGGATATAAGTCCGGATAATACCCTGGTTCCACCTTCGGTAAGTTTTCCATTTAATACAGGCCTTAATCTGGGGGTGAACATTTCATATAAATTTCTTAATCTTTCGGTTTCTCAAAGTTTGAGGAGTAAAACAAATAACCGGTCATTATCCATTGCACTCAATACTTATAACGGGTCGGTTAATTTTGGGGGAAAGATTGGATTTTACAGTAATGTGGCATCGCTTAAAGACAAGAAGACGTTGAACGTACGTACCTCTATCAATCTTTTCAAGTTAAGTCCTTATTGGTTGTTGCATCCTAATTACAGGCATTTATCACTTGCAGCGATCAGGGACTTTTCACAGCTGCAGAAGCGTTCAGCGGGTGGTTTTATGTTTGAGATAAACCCGATGCTTATCCGTGGCAGCGGAAAAGGAGGCCTGATCATTCCTTCAGAAAATTATTATGTGACCTTGTTTGATAAAATGGCCGGATTAAAAACCCTGACAATTATTAATCTGGATCTTCGTCCGGGATATGTTTACAATAAAGTATTTGATGAAGGAAAATATTTCTTAACAGGTGGTTTATTCCTGGGTACCGGTTTCGGATACCATCATGCAAATTCTAAATTGGCAAATCAAAGTGGAATGCATTGGCAAACAAGTCTGCGTATGTCCGGCTCTGTTGGGTATAACGGAGATGTGTATTTTATAGCCGGCTCTTTCCGATATACAAATTCATTTACACCCGTATCATCAATAGGTGTACTGGCAGAAGAGAGTTCTTTTATGCTAACGTTCGGATTAAGATTTAATGCTCTTGAAAATAAATTACCCAACACCTGGAGAGAATTTTTCCATAACCTATAAGGTATAATTGCAGTTCTTACATAAGATTATTTAAAACTTATAGAGGTTATGTACACTTCACCAATTCCATCTTTAATTACACCCATAATTAGTTGATAGCTTAAGGCTGACAGCTGATTGTTATTAATATCCAATCACAATTACTTTCTTGGTCTCAATAATTTCATTGATTGTTGATATAAAGCTTACCATATATGTACCCGGTATCAATCCGCTTACTTCAATAATGCTTCTTCCATTTACATCTATCTGGCGCAATTTCTGCCCGATCGCGTTCCAGATAACTATAGTTCTCACGTGCACTTCTCCGTTTAACCCAATAAAGAATTTGTCTGGTGTTGGATTTGGCCATAGCAATAGTTTATACTTGCCTGGTGCCGGGGCCACTGCAATAATATTTGAATACGTTGATTTGTTATCCCGATCTACCAGCATCAGGCGATAAAAACTAACCCCGTTATAATTGTTAGCATCTTTTATTTCATAATTTAAATCAGTTAAGCTGATCCCATTTACAGACAGCGTTAATACAGTATTAATATTTTTGAAGTTTGTTTCTGTACTAAGTCTTCTTTGTACAACAAAATACTTATTATTAACTTCGGGATTAGTTCTCCAGTAAACTTTTACATAATTTGCATCCAGGCGGTAACCATTAAACCATAAGATAGTTTTTTTGGTACTTGTATCTCCTTTGCCGGTAAACTTGGTGAAATACGAATTTGATGAAACCATACCGTTAAAGGATCTGGTGTTAACCCCGCTTTTAACCAGAACCGTACCGGTAGTTAACCTGCCGGGAGAAGGTTGGCTTTGGGGTGAGCCGGCATCCCAACGTTGTTGCAGGTAATGGGATACATAAGCGTACTGTTTTCTTGAAGCGAATGTTGATCCTTCATCGTTATTTAAATGTTGCAAAGTAATTTCTACCTCATCTTTATCAGGCCTTAGCTGTTTTCCAACCTGCCATGTTTTATTAACGCCTTCTTTGGAAAGATCACGCCAGAACATTTCATTTTTTATACCATCTTCTACATTAACATAAAAATTATCAGGTTGTAAAGATTTGCTGTGAACACCAATCGGCGTGTAAGCATTTCTTTTGCTTCCAACAGGAAATACTACCCTGCCATTTGCATCGGTAATACCTTCCCGAAGCAAGAAACCTTCTGTTCCGCCATTATCCGTAACTACATAATGCATGGAATCATAACCGCTTATTATACCGGGGTTACCATTGCCAACAACAAGTATATTATTTCTAACATAAACCACTCCTTCAACAAATTGAAGTTCATTCCGCACTTTAGTGTTACTGCCTTGTAATTCAACTCCTGAAAAGCTTTCAACTTTTAAATGATAAAACGCTGGTCCTGTAGCCATAGCTGCATTATAGCCTCCTGTTAGTATTTGCGGAACAGTATCATTAGAAACAAAGCGAACCAAACCGCCAATGCCGCTTGCACCTTCACCTCCGGTACTTTCATCAGTTATCATTGATTGATTATCATTTTCCCATTTTTTTCCGGTAAAATTAATTGTTGCATTTTTACCAACTCCGAGTTTACCCTTGTTTATAACATCGGAAAATACGGTAGCACTATCTCCATTGAAAAAGATCTTGCCGCCTGCGGGTACAAAAAAACCAGACTGCGCCATCGCAGTAACAAAGCACAAAGGCAGCAAAACTGCTACAACAATTATATATGTGAGGATGGTTTTCAATTAAATAGAGTAAAGTGTTATTGGTAAGGGATAGCCAATCATATACCAAAACTTAATAGAGTTATAATCATAGTTATGTAATTAATTCCTTACTTAAAGTTTCCGGCTTTTGGAAGTTTTTCCAATATTTCATTACAAATTTTTATTGGATGTACCCAGATCAGGTTTACTTTTTACTAGTGTTATGTTTACTATAAATTGACGCATTTGCTATCAGCCGTCAGCAATCAGCTTTCAGGAGGAATATTTGTTGATATTGATTTCCTGACTGTTGAGCTATTGATTCGGAATTTCACGGTTAACATAACACTAATAAGAAATGATTAAAAAATAGTTGCATTTAATTATCAGGTGTCATCAGATTTATCAATTAGTTTATTACCCTCCAGTAAGTTCCGTCTGACAGTATTTCCAAAGAATTTGACCCTGCAACATTACTTAATGTAGTGGTAGCAGCTACGGCACTTGAATTTCTTACTGCCGGGGATAAGGTTACATTTGCCGTACCATGATTGATTAACTTATAAACTCTTCCGGCACAACTGCTTGCTGCGGGCAATGTCCAGGTTGAAGCAGCACCGGTATTTAAAACTATATAATCGGTAGCTGAAACAGAATATGTTGTTGTAGAAACAGTAAAGAATTTCATTGTAACAGACCCATTAACCGAAAAAGTGGAATTGGGAGACGATGTAGCAATCCCTATTTTGCCGTCAGAATCAATACGCATAGCATCGGTGCTGGTACTGCTGGTATTAGTAGTATAAAACCGCAAGGGCTTGCCAGAAGATGAGTTTCCAATTACAAAGTCATTACCGGTAGCATACAGGTAAGCTGTATTAGGCGCTCCGGTTATGGCTCCAGTTGCAAATCCTGAAGAATTAATCCCCATATCAATATAATTAATGCTTTCCGTTCCAAGGTCGTTTGTGGCAACAATATCGGAGCTTGCTGCTGTTCCGGCTGATCTATTCTGAATATTTACCTGTAAATAATTGTTGGTACTACCTTTACCACTTACAACATTAATATAATTATTAGCTGTATTTGTGCCGGCATCTACAAGCAATTTTTCCCGGTTAGGACTCGCTGTAAATACCGGAGAAAGCCCGACACCTATGTTTCCCAGACTATCTAATATTAAACCCTGCAAATTATTTGTGCGCATCACTAAACTTTTAATGTCTGTAGTGCCGATAAAATTGGTACCTGATGTTGTTCCGGTGTTTCCGGTAATAGACCATGCGTTTGAGGTAATTAAATTAGCCGGATTAGACCATGTTGGCGCAACACCTGCCCCTGCGGATGTGAGAAGAAACCCTGAAGTGCCGGCAATATTGCCTGGCATTAAGGCGCCGGAAAACCTCACGTTTCCGGTTATATCAAGTTTCTCTGAAGGTGATGTGGTACCTATTCCAAAGTTACCAATTGTCAGCGCTGATTTACTACCTGTACCCCAGGCGCCGATTACTAATGTAGGTCCTCCATTAACTACATCGGGTTGTCCAATTTGCCATTCCGTAGTATTTCCTGGTAATTTTATTGATGCACCCCTGGTTTCGAAACGAATATTGCTGCTTATAGGAGCGGCCGCCGTACCTGTTTTTAAGAGGAAATCAACAAGATTAGCTGCTGCGCCTATAGTTTCGAATATAACGCCATTTTCTCCATTCCGGTTTCTAAGCCGGAGAATAGATGGGCCGTATATATCACCATCCTCCCGAATAACCAATTCCTTATTACTCCTTAATGTACCTGAAATTGCATCACCCAAAACAATATCACCGGCGGTACCGGTACTGGCGCTTACTCCATTGGCAATCCTTAATCTTTCTGTATTATTGGCTTTAAATACCAGATCCTGCCCATCGGTAGTGCCAAGGAAATTTGTGGTGGATAATGTTCCGCTGTTTCCCGTAATGTTCCAGAAATTACCTGTATTTATCGAAGATGATAAAACTCCGGAACCACTTACAGACAACCCTGTCCCTACAGAAATGCCGCCAACCGTTGTGGTGGTTGCAATCGGAATATCCGCAGGCATCAATATCCTGAAGGTTGGAATGGAATCAACCCCGCTTGCCGGACCCGAGAAAATAGTGTTTTTAATTTGTGTATTCAACGTCCTCGATCCCGTTGCGTCGCCCCCTGACACGGAAAAAGTGGTGGCAGCCTCCACTACATTTCCACCCAGAGAGATACTGCCTACTTTATTATTAAAAATGGAATAATCAGCATTGGAAAGTAATCCCGCAGTTACACCCGCAGCAGTTGCAAAGGGAATATTAAGCGTATGTGCTGAAGCGGTTGAACTCCAAAACGGAGCCGTACCGCTCGTTCCCGGTGTGGCAAAAGTTTGAGTAGCCGCAGTAAGTCCGTTCAAAGAGGTGATGGCACTTGAAATATAAGATGGAGTGGTGTTAACCCATCTTGTTCCACTGTATTGCAATACCTGGTTGGCAGTTGGAGTCGTTATCGTGGCATCATTCATATTGGAAATACCCAATGAAACAGCGCCTGTTAAAGTGTTAACACTCGTAACAGGAAAAGCGATTGTCTGAGATGCTACTGCTGTAATCAATCCCTTACCGTTTACTGTTATTTGTGGAACTACTGTTGTTGAACCAAAGGTGCCGGTATTGGAATTAACTGTTGCAAGGGTTGGATTAGGATAATTGCCAGTAAGATCACCACCAGCTGTGCCGCTTGGAGCCGCAGAAGTGGTACTCAAAACACCCGCCGTTATGGATAACCCTGTTCCAACAGAAATACCACCAACTGTAGTTGTTGTTGCAAGTGGAAGATCGGCAGCTGCCAGTGACCTGAACGTTGGCGTTGCTGCAATGCCTGTAGCAGGGCCGGCAAAAATAAGATTGGCTGATTGTGTATTTAGAGTTCCTGTCAACGTGCCTGATGATGTGATCGGTGAATTCGTTATTGAAAAGATGGAGGGTAATAATAACCCAACAGATGTAACCGTTCCTGAAGCAGATGGCGTATAAGTTAATGTTGATCCCACAAAAGACAGTCCCGTGCCAAGAGATATTTCAGATGCATTTGCCAAAGACCCGGTAAAATTACCTAAAAGCTTAGATGCTGCAACCTGTTGCATTTTCGCATAAGTAACAACGTTAGTTCCTATTGTTGTGGCAAAACTTCCTGTTCCTGTACCGGTAACATCACTTGTTAATGTTATTGTTTGATCACCGGTATTTGTTCCCGATAAATTAGACCCTGTCACGGTTCCTGTAGCAGCTACAGACGTAGGATTGATGGCACCAAGTCCTATGGATAATGCTGGTGTGGTAGAAGGCGTAGCAACTGAAACCGTTACTCCTTGCGTACCTGAGGCAGAAACAGTAGTGACCGTACCACTATTGGTATTAGTGGCACTTACTACCCCCCCGGCTGTAATAGCCAACCCGCTTCCTACAGAAATGCCGCCAACCGTTGTGATAGTTGCAATCGGAATATCCGCAGGCGTCAATATCCTGAAGGTTGGAATGGCATCAACCCCGCTTGCCGGACCCGAGAAAATCGTGTTTTTAATTTGTGTATTCAACGTCCTCAATCCCGTTGCGGCGACCCCTGACACGGAAAAAGTGGTGGCAGCTTCTACTACATTTCCACCCAGAGAGATACTGCCTACTTTATTATTAAAAATGGAATAATCAGCATTAGAAAGTAATCCCGCAGTTACGCCTGAAGCAGTTGCAAGGGGAATATTCAGCGTATGTGCTGAAGCGGTTGAACTCCAAAACGGAGCCGTACCGCTCGTTCCCGGTGTGGCAAAAGTTTGGGTAGCCGCAGTAAGTCCGTTCAAAGAGGTGATGGCACTTGAAATATAAGATGGCGTGGTGTTAATCCATCTTGTTCCGCTGTATTGCAATACCTGGTTGGTAGTTGGAGTCGTTATCGTGGCATCATTCATATTAGAAATACCCAATGAAACATTGCCTGTTAAAGTGTTAACACTCCTAACAGGAAAAGCGATTGTCTGAGGTGCTACTGCTGTGATCAATCCCTTACCGTTTACTGTTATTTGTGGAACAAGAGTAGTGGAACCAAAAACTCCGGTGTTAGCATTCACTGTCGCCAAGGCCATTGAAAGGCCTGAACCTATTACAGCGCCTGTTCCTCCAGTGATGGTAAGATCTGAAGCGGTAACATTGCCAAGGGTCAAAGCTGTTTGTTTATTATTAAAAGTTGTCCAGTCTGTGCTGCTTAAATAACCGTTGGTAGATGTAGTTGCCTGAGTGATACCAATTAGCCCGTTCGAATACGTAATGGGAGCAGTTGCAGCAAAGAGTGATCGGACTTTTTGAGAAAACCCCGTAATGCTGATAGTATCAAATGCATTCCAGGTAGGAGGTGTGCCAGCACCAGTTGAAGTAAGAAAATACCCCGCATTGCCAGCAACATTTCCTGGCATTAAAGCACCGGAAAACTTTACATTTCCGGCTACATCTATTTTCTCTGAAGGTGATGTTGTACCTATACCAAAATTGCCAATTCTTAATGCTGAGTTACTACCCGTGCCAGATGCGCCGATTACCAATGTAGGTCCTCCATTAATATAATCTGGCTGTCCAAATTGCCATTCTGTAGTATTCCCTGATACTTTTAAGTAGGGGCCGTTCCTTGTTTCGAAACGGATGTTGCTTACTAACGGTGAAGCTGCAGTGCCTGTTTTGAAGATAAAGTCAACAAGATATTCTGAAGAGCCTATAGTTTCGAATATAGCGCCATTTTCTTTATCCCTGTTTCTAAGGCGGAGAATAGATGGACCGTGTGTATCACCATCCTCCCTCATTACCATTTCCCTGTTTGACCTAAACGTACCTGAGTTCGCATCGCCCAAAACAATATCACCGGCGGTGCCGGTACTGGCACTCACTCCATTTGCAATCCTTAATCTTTCTATATTATTTGCTTTAAATACCAGATCCTGCGCATCGGTAGTACCAAGGAAATTTATAGTGGAAGATGTTACGCTGTTTCCTATGGTAGACCAGTAACTATTTAAAGCTAAAGAAACCGATAAAGGCTTCCAGTAACCACCTGTTCGAAGTAATAATTGAAGAGAGGGAATATGAAATATCACCATGCCATCTGGGGGAACCAGCGTATTTATCTGCGAAGTGTCCGCAACTCGGGGAAATAATAAACCCTGGTTCGAAGACTCCAGTTCTAAAACAGCCGACTTAGTTATTACATATGGATTTTTCCCCAGTTTTAATTGCTGGGGAAAAGCGACCGTATTTATTAATAATAAAACAAATCCTGAAAAAACCCATTTGGCATTCCGCATAACCTTTCTAATTGAGTTACAGGAAGGTGTTATTTTTTGATGATATACCAATTAGTGCCATCTGTTTGGAGGGTAACAAAAGTGTAATCGTTGTATATAATGTAGTTGGCGCCACCATCGATAGTTCCACTGGTTGGAGTAATGGTAAGCGCATTATCAATATCTCCAGTGCCGATTTTTTTTATAGTATAAATCCGGCCGGCAATGCCTGCGGGTGAAGGCAAAGTAATGGTTAATGCACCACTGGTCGTATTACCTAAAACAGTGTTATGCGTGGAATTTAGTGTTGTGGCACCAGTGACTGTCAAAATAGACATGGATACCGATCCGTTTACCTGAACTGTTGAATTGGCGTTACCTGCAGCACCACCAACCAGCAAAGCTCCTCCGGCAGTTAAAGAATCCGCAAAACGCTTGGTTCCTCCAAACGTTTGAGCGGTTGTTGTTACAACACCCCTGGCGCCTGTACCTGCATCCGGAATGTTCAATATAATTGAATCCGCTACTATAGCGCCTGTTTTTGGAACAGCGGTAACTGTTAAATCAGTACCAAAATTATGGAAGGCAATACCTTGCAGGGAATCGCGGTTACCATTAATGCTTCGGATTGCACCGTTAAAGGCGGCAGTATTCACCTGTCTTTTTTGTACAAGGCCATTGCTGATTACTAACACTGAATCCAAAACGCTATTGGTCGCAACATTATTCAACGTAAGGGTACCATTAGAAACAATGTTACCATTGAATGTTTTATTACCGCCTATCGTTTGTGCAATTGCTGTTAACAAACCGGGGTTAGCGCCATCCGCGGGATGCAGAATTATTGTCCGTGCGCTATCAGTAACTGTAATTGTAGCTCCATTTACATCCGAAGTAGCAGCCACGGCGCCAATTGTTAAAACCTGAATACCGCTGTGTATTCTTTGCCAGTCGCCATAAGTTAAAAAACCATAAGGTTTGGTTGCGGAAGAACCATTCTGTACCGGCAAATTAATGGATATGGTACTATCTGCCGTTGTGTTGACGACTTGTATAGAATCGTTAGTTAAACTTGTATTTGCTTTCAGACTAAGCGTCTGAGCCTGTATACCGTTTATAGCTTTAATGGCATTCGCAAATGCCGCTGAGGAAATCGTTCTTTTCATAACAGATCCATCTGCTGCCAACACCAACACCGTTACCTCTGTTGTACTTGATGCAATGGTATCAAATTTTACTGTGCCGTTTACTTCCAGCTTCGCAGTGGGTGTGGTGGTACCAATACCAACATTTCCATTACTGCCTACTATTAAACGGGGTATACTGTTAGTTTTAAGGGTTAATGGCTTGCCGTCTATGGTTCCAATAAAATTAAGTGTAGAATCGGTGGCGGTGTTGCCGGTTAATGACCAGTTGGCACTTGCAGCTGTGGCATCGGCAACTTTTTTCCAGGCGCCATTGCTACGAACCCGCAGGCTTTTGTCAGGAACCAGGTAAATGATCATCCCGTCCGGAGGTATCAGCAGATTTATTGCTGCTGTGTCCGTTAATCTTGGCAAGAGTAAACCTTGACGAGTACTCTCTAATTCGAGGATTGATGATTTTTGAATGCTTGTGGGATTGGTACCGATTTTTAACTGCGCTTCTGCCATAATTCCGGATAATAAGAACAGCCCAAAAAGTAAGTAGGACTTTCTACTAAAGATAGTAATCACAGGATTCATAAAACGATTGGATTTTTGATATTTCATATTATTAAGAAGTGAAAACTTATTAATAATCAAAATATTGTTAAAGCAGTTTAATAAATGGAGCAATAGAGGTTAACACTTAAAAGATGTTAATTATTCGAATTTATATTAAAGGGGAATCGTCAATCGTATACAGATATTATATTATACAATAGTTCCCATTTGTGTTTGGGCAGATAAAAACTTCTTCAACGTAGCATTATTGATTCACCTTTTTGAGCATAACAATTACTAATTTGGAGATTAATTCCATCTAAACTTCATTGCTGATTTTAAATACGAAAATGAATATTATTTATTGTTATGATGCTTACTGTAATTGGTGCTTTGGGTTTTGTCCGGTTATTACAAAAATCAAGGAAGATTTCAGTCGGCTTTTCCAATTTGAAGTGTTATCAGGAGGAATGATCCTGCCACAAAATCCTGTACATATCAGCGTAACAGCTAACTATACGCTGGAAACATATAAAAATGTGGAAGCAGTTACCGGCGTTACATTCGGAGATGATTATTTATGGCATATTAAAAATGCTATAGATAGTGACTGGTACCCGGATTCTGCAAAGCCTGCCATTGCCCTTTGCATCTTAAAAGAATACTTACCCGATAACCAGGTAGCATTTGCAACAGATCTTCAGTTTGCACTGCAAGTAGAGGGAAGGGACTTATGCGATGATGAAGCTTATCGACATCTTCTGCTTCAATATAATTTTCCTGAAAAGGAATTTTATAAGAAGTTACATAGTAAAGAATACAAGGAAAAAGCATATCATGAATTTTCCCTGGTAAAACAGTTAAAGGTAACCGGGTATCCTGGTGTTCTTATACAAATTACTGAATCGAAATTTCATATGATTGCAAATGGTTATACCGATTATAATCTGGTTGTTCTGAGAATTAACGCTGTTATCGACCAAATAAATCTTACAAAAACATAGTCAATCAATACTGATCTTTCCTAACATTCGATAGTAGTTAAGAAAGTCTGAATTTATAAATGATTGTTGAATATTTAATAGGCCTGTGCTTAATAACATTATCATTATTAAAAATCTTGAATGCATAAAATAATTGTAACCTGCTTAATAATTCTTTGTATTGCGTCGGCTTATGCCCAAGCCGGTGATAAAATGGAGTTTGAAAAATATAACCCTGTTTCAACACTCGTTGTTCCTGAACATAAACTTACCCAATCAAAATATCCTTTTATTGATGTTCATAACCATCAGAATATGCTGTCGCAAAACCTTTCCGTCCTGATCAAAGACATGGACAAAATGAATATGAAAGTTATGATAAATCTAAGCGGGGAAAGTGGAGACAGATTGAAACAATCTGTACAAAATATCAGATTAAAGTATCCTAACCGCTTTATTATTTTTGCTAATATTGACTTCAGCGGTATTGGTGATTCCGGCTGGACAGAGAAGGCTGTGCATCAATTAGAAGAAGATGTGAAGAATGGTGCTAATGGATTGAAGATTTTTAAGAACCTGGGATTATCGGTTATGGATAAACAGGGTAAAAGGGTAAAAGTTGATGATGTAAGATTGGATGCGATATGGAAGAAATGTGGCGAATTGAAAATACCCGTTCTTATTCATACTGCTGATCCGAAACCTTTCTGGGATCCTGTGAATGAAAAAAATGAAAGATGGTTAGAAATAGTCACTCACCCCGGAAGAAAAAGAGGCCCTAATAATCCGGTTCCCTTTGACCAGCTTATAGAAGAACAACATAAAATGTTTAGAAAACATCAGGAAACAAATTTTATTGCAGCTCATTTTGGCTGGTATGCCAATGATCTTCAAAAGCTGGGTAACCTGATGGATGAAATGCCCTATCTTAATGTTGAATTTGGCGCTATAATAGCAGAATTAGGAAGGCAGCCAAGGATGGCCAGGAAATTTTTTGAGAAATATCAGGATAGGATTTTATTCGGAAAGGATTCATGGGTACCCGAAGAATACAATACATATTTCAGGGTTCTGGAAACTGAGGATGAATATTTTCCTTATCACAAAAAGTATCATGCGTTCTGGAGCATGTATGGTATGGGACTACCGGATTCTATTCTTAAAAAGATTTATTATAAAAACGCAATCCGGATCATTCCAAATATAGATACTACACAATTTCCCGATTAATTATTGAAGTGTCGTGTAAAGTAAATCTGATCTACTCACAACATAGGGCCACAAAAACTCAAAGGCACAAAGGAAGATGAAGAAAATTTCTTTTTACTTCTTTGTGCCTCCGTGCCTTTGTAGCCACTTGTCTACTAACAGCCGGCTTTCAGTGGGTAACGATAAAAAACCCGGAAATTCCGGGTCTTTCTGATTTAATTATTTCCACCGCCGCCTGGCCTGCGTTGACGCATAGCAGGTTCTATTTCATCTTTAAATTTTTTAAACTGATCATCGCTTAAAACCTTTTTCAATTTGTCATCACGATCACCTGTTAATTTTTGTCTGTCTTCAGGGCTTGCGCCTTGACCCAAAGAAGTCATAGATTTATAGTAATCTACAAATAATGTGGTAGCCTGGGTTTGATGATCCTGATCCAGTTTAAAGAGTGTAGTAAGTGTATCTACGATTCTCTTAGACCGCTCTTCGGGCGTACGGCGCATTCCTCCTCCACCTTGTCCTCCTCCCTGAGCATTTGCCATTATTACACCTGCAAGCATCATAATACATAATAAGCCAATTTTAATTTTCATTTCTTTAATTTTTAGATTTGTGAATAATTATAGTGATTAGACGGTAAATACTTAAAAAACTTTGCTGTATTGAAATTTAATAAAACAATACACTTTATATATATTATTATTATCAAATTCACTGCTAATTATTTGAGCTGCGTTTTCGATTGCTAATGACAGGTTCTATATCATCCTTGAATTTCTTTAATTGGTCAGGATTTAAAAATTTTCTCAATTTTTCATCCCTGTCAGTTGTTAACTTTTCAAATTGTGATTTTTCCGGAAGTGTTCCGGCCTGCACTGCTTCACGCAATTTGTCACTCTCTTTATAATAATCCGTAAAGGTAGTTTGGGCTTGCGTTTGCTGGGTTTGGTCTAGTTTCAATACAGTTGTTATTGTATCAACTATTCTTTTTGTTCGTTCTTCAATCGTAGGACGTTGCATTATCGCTTGTCCATTCGAAATTATAAATGCAGCAAACAGTATCATACAGAGAAACCCGGTCTTAATTTTCATTCTTAATGTTTAATAAATAGTTGAAAATAAAACATAAAGAGAAATCTTTAACCAAATTTTTTATACTGGTCTTTAGCGAATTGATTTAGAACTATCTTTTTGCTGGTGACCATTTCCTTTCCGCGAAGGAAACCACATCTTACTTATTTCGTTTACAATAAGCGAATCGTATTTCAGTTGCTGCCGGGGAGTACATAAAGTCCTTATTTCTTTAAAATTCTCGAAGGCTTGCATTTCCAAAAGTTTTTGCTTCTCCCCAATAATTAAAGCAGCAGCATTTAGAACAGTGTCACTAACAGCCGTATTCGTTAAATATCCATAAAACCGAACTTTTGCTGCTTTGTTATCTTCAAACAGAGGTTTCATTGTTTGACGGTGCTTTTGACGTATTTTATCAAAGGCGGCCATCTGATCCTTATCAAATCCTATTTCAGTCTGCAGGAATTCGGTTATAGGAGATTTTTGGTGGTCTCCGCGAGGGTTTCGTTTTAATGGTTCCCTTATCCATAGAAAATAGAAAAGTATAGCCATATTCGCCAGTAGTAAGATAGCAACTATAAACAGGAGCACCTTGTTATTTAATACGCTACGCATCAGGGCTCCTTAATTTCATAATCATAAAAAGTATTAACTGCTACGTTAAATTCTTCGTAAACAGATTGATCGGTTTGATCTAAAGAAAGATTGGAAGATGTTTTGTACTGTAAAACCGCAGCTGTATTTATTAGAATTACAAAGCTAACCATTGCTATTGCTACCGTAGGGCGGGCAATAAAAGCACTCACCTTTTCCCAGATATTTTTATTTGTTTTGTTCAGGCGTGCTTGAACACGTGTAAAAAAGAATGGTCCCGGCGTTGCAGATGTTATACCATCGAGGCTGATCATTGTTGCCTGAACCTTGTTTTGAATGTCACTCTTGTTATTCATAACTCAATACTTGGACGTGAATAAATTATAAAACTTGTGTAATCAATCATTATTCTCATAATAATCTTCCAAATTTTTCTTTAAATTGTTTTTTGCCCTATGCAATAGCGACTCAACCGAAGATAAAGACAATTTCATAACCACACTTACTTCCTGATAACTTATCCCTTCTATTTTATGTAAGGTAAAAGCAATTTTTTGGTTTTCAGGTAACTTATCAATGGCTTTAAATAAAACCGCTGCGCGCTCTTTATTATCTAAGCTTATTCCGGGATGATGAAAGTCCGGTGGATCCAGGAGCACTTCATTGTTGACACCAAAAAGACTTTGAATAAAGGCAAACCTTTTTTTTCGTTTTTTCTTGCGAATATGATCCATGGCTTTTGTAATAGCAATTCTGTAAAGCCAGGTAGAAAACTTCGATTCTCCTTTAAAAGAAAGTATAGATTCATATACCTGAACAAATACTTCCTGGGAAACATCCTCTGCATCTTCCAAATTTTGAACAATACCTAAAACGGTATTAAAAACCATATCTTGCCAGGTTTTTACTACCGTTTTGAAGGCTGCTTCATCTTTTTGCTTCAGTTGCTCAATTAGTATCCATTCACTCAAGGGAATTTATTTAGTCTGCTCAGGCGATATTACATATACTCAAGCATAAGATCTATTACGAATTACTCATTTTTATGATACCCCATTACAATCAAATCTACGTTCGAAATATAGTTATTAATATAATCACCTCATAAGAAAATTACTGATTTTAAGTGTTGGCTTCTAATTGCAACTAATTATTTATAGTCTTGAATTTTATCGTTCCTCGTTATTCACTAATAATTATAACTATTTAATCCATTTAATTTTTTCCGACATTGGAATTATCCGTTTTCCATCTTTCAAAGGATCATCTGTAAAACCCAGGAATAGAAATCCCATCACTTTATCATCATCCTGCAATTCCAGGTGGTCTCTTAGCACCTTATTATGTATCATTCCGGATGTACTCCAAAATGTGGCAAAGCCATGAGCTGTTGCTCCCAATAGCAAATTCTGGATGGAGGCAGAAACAGATGCAACTTCTTCTATTTCAGGAATATTAGGATTACCTCCTCTCTTCATGTATGCAACAATTAAATGAGAAGCACCTTCGGATGCATACAGCAAATTATTATAACTGGCATCTTTAAATTTATCTTTAGCGGTATTCTCCTTATATAATTGTGCATGTTCCGCACAAAATTGTGTCATTTTATTACCTGAATAAACAATAAATCGCCAGGGTTCAGTACGGCCATGGGTAGGCGCCCAGTCTGCAAGCTCCAGCAAATTAAGAATCATATCATCAGGAATAATTTTTCCATTCATTTGTGCAGGTTTGATTGTTCTTCTTTGCCTGATTATTGAATCTATCATATTTACTAATTTGAATTTTTTAAAGAATGTTTACGATTGGCATTCATTTATTACTGCGGTTTTTTAACAGCGCTTTTCACATATATTTTTATAGTCCGAAAAATTACTTAAATATTTTTCAGAAAGGGTAAAATCCCGTTATATCCATTGTTAAATATATATATAGAAGACAACTTTCGATAAAAAACGCAATAATCTGTAAAATCATTCCAATTCTGTAGGTTATCTTGCACATCCTTAAATTTTGATTACAATATGGAATATAATAAAATAGTTGCTATTACTGGCCTTACAGGTTTATATGAATTATTAAACAGTAAAACTGATGGCGCCATTGTACGTTCGCTGGATGATAACAGCACTAGATTCGTTGCTAGCCGGGTACATAATTTTTCTCACCTGGAAAGTATTGAGGTCTACACTGTGAAAGAAAATATTAACCTGGTTGAGTTATTTAAAACTATGGAACAGCGTATTGAAAAAGTACCTGATCCCAAAGATGCAAAAGCTGTAAAAAGCTATTTTCAAACGGTTTACCCGGATATGGATTTTGAAAGAGTGTATATCAGTGACATGAAAAAAATGGTTAAATGGTACGAATTGCTTAGAGGTAAAGTAGAATTTAAAATAGCTGAAACTTCTAAGGAAGAGCCGGGTGAAGAAGTGGTTGAAGATAAAGTGGCTCCAAATGAAGCTGCTGAAAAAGATAAGATTAGTGAAAATGTAGAAGTTTCTGCTGAATCATCAGAACCAGTTGAAAAAAAGAACAACTAATCCGGCTATGGGATTATATTAACTTATAAATTATAATGATTATGACCTATAGTGCTGAAATTGAAAAACTCAAAAGGCATTTTATACCTAATGATTTTAAATTGACAGATTGGGCGAGTTTAGAACCGTATTTAAAAAATTTGCTAGAAAGAGAAATTAACTCAAGGGAAGACCTGGAACATTGGATGAAGGATAGCAGTGAATTAGAAGCTGTAATCAGTGAAGATGCTTGCTGGAGACAGATCAAAATGACTTGTGATACTGAAAATAAAGCACTGGAGGAATCTTTTACTTTTTTCGTAATAGAAATTCAACCACATATTCAGCCATATGCCGACAAACTAAATAAAAAATTAATAGAATCTCCCTTTACCTCTGCTCTGGATCATAAAAGATATTTTACTTACCTGCGCTCTGTAAAAAAGAACATTGAATTATTCCGTGAAAATAATATTCCTCTTCAGTCAGAATTAAGTGTTTTAGCTCAGCAATATGGTGTTATTTCCGGAAAAATGACAGTTGAAGTAAATGGTCAGGAATATACATTACAACAAGCCTCAAAGTTCCTTGAAAGTCACGACCGGTCTCTTCGTGAGAAAGTTTATTTCAAAATACAGGAAAGAAGATTAAAAGATAAAGACGCACTTAATGAGATGTATTCGCAACTCATTGAAAAACGACACCAGGTAGCTTTAAATGCAGGATTCAAGAACTACCGGGATTATAAGTTTGTAGAAATGGGACGATTCGATTATTCAAAAGAGGATTGTTTTAAGTTTCATGAAGCAGTAAAACAGCATGTACTTCCATTGGTAGATCTTATTTACCAAAACAAGCGCAAAAAATTAAATCTGGACACTTTAAGGCCATGGGATACTGAAGCTGAACCTGATGGTACCACTCCTTTGAATCCGTTTAAAAATAGCGATGACCTCATTGAAAAATCAATTAATTGTTTTCATCAGTTGCGTCCCTTCTTCGGTGAATGTTTAAAAAAGATGAAAGCTATTGGCCACCTTGATCTTGAAAGCAGGAAAGGTAAAGCACCCGGGGGCTACAATTGCCCATTAGCTGAAAGTGGCGCTCCTTTTATATTTATGAATGCTGCCGGCCAGATGCATGATGTAACAACAATGGTGCATGAGGGTGGCCATGCTGTTCATTCATTTTTAGCACATCCTCTTGAATTAAGTTCTTTCAAAGAATATCCAATGGAAATAGCTGAAGTTGCAAGCATGGCAATGGAACTATTTACTATGGATTACTGGAATACTTTTTTTACTAATGATGAAGAACTTCAAAGAGCAAAAGAACACCAGCTGGAAAGAGTGATTACTATCTTTCCATGGATAGCAATTATAGATAAATTCCAGCATTGGGTATATGAAAATCCAACTCAACCTCTGGCAGAAAGAAGTGACAAATGGATGGAAATACTAAATGAATTCAGTTCATCAGCAATTGATTGGAGTGGATTAGATGAATATCGCCGGGTTGCCTGGCAGCGCCAACTTCATCTTTTTGAAGTGCCATTCTATTATATCGAATATGGAATAGCTCAATTGGGTGCTATTGGTATGTGGAAACAATTTAAGGAAAACAAAGAAATGGCTTTAGACAACTATACAACAGCCTTGTCTTTAGGGGGAACCAGAACATTACCGGAACTCTATGAATCCGCAGGTCTGAAGTTTGACCTTTCAGCAGAACATATCGAATCTCTTATGCTATTTGTTCAAAAAGAGCTCGAAAAGATAATGACCGTTAAATAATAAACCGAAAGCATTTATCCTTTAGTTGTAAGTGTAATATGGAGATAGTATATTTGTGTAATAAGAAATTATTTTTATTAATATAGCTACTAATCAGAGCCTTAACCAAAAGTCCCGGTGTGTCTACATCGGGGCTTTATTTTTACTAACTCAGTAAGGAAATACTTACAACACTTTGAAGCTTGCATCTAGTGTCACGTCAACCCTTAAATTGTCGCTTTACCTATCAGCTATCAGGAGGAAATACATTACACATTAGCGTCCTGATAGCTGACGGCTGATAGCAACATTTACAGACATTTAATGGTTGACATGACACTAGTGTTAAGTTAAGCCTGAATCACGTATTGTTTGCTGTCAAGCAATCAGGAAATTAATGAGTGATATGTTTCCTCCTGATAGCTGATTGCTGATAGCTGATTGCTGACAGCTGGTAGCTATTTACGGGATTTAACAGTTAAACATTCCACTAATTTCTATTACAATCCTTACATTTTCCGCTAACTACCATTTCAATCTGTTGTGCTTTAAAGCCGTTAGGAAGTTCTACGATTGGAATATGCACTTCATCTAAACATATGGTAACGCCGCAATTTTGGCAAACAAAGTGGATGTGGTTATCATGATGGCCTTTGGAACAATCGTCTTTACATAATGCATATCTAACAGAATTATCGGCTGTGGGTATACTATGTATAATACCTTTATCCAGAAACGATTGCAATGTTCGATATACAGTCACACGGTCAAATTTTTCACCTGCCTTCCTTTCAATATCTCCATGGGCCAAAGCTCCATTTTTAGATAGAAACAATTCCAGTATTCTAGTCCGGCTTCCCGTAACGCTTAATTGGTTACGCTTTAAAATATGATTGATTTCCTTTTCCATTAATAATAATATTTCAATAACCGTATTGTTATTGAACGTAATTTATAAATTTTTATTGGTCATTTTTTCCTGTAAAAGTTTACTGATATCCACCGTTAAGTCTTGAATTTCATCCTTTTTCAGGGAGTCATAGATTTTTCTAACCCTTCCTTTTTTATCTACTAAAGCTAAAAACTGGGTATGAAGGAATTGCTGTTCAATTCTTTCATTATTATTTTTAGGGTCATCCAGTAAATAGCTAATCCGGGCCGCATAATATAAGCTATCTTTTCTCCCTGTCAGAAAATGCCAGCTTTGTGAACTAATTCCTAATGAATCAGCGTATTCTTTTAATCTTCCTACTTTGTCTACGTCCGGATCTACAGTATGGGACAAAATAAGAAAGTTTTTTTCTTTATTATATACTTCATATATTTTTTTCATATTAGTATTCATTTTAGGACAAATTCCCTTACATGTTGTAAAAAAGTATTCAGCTACATACACCTTACCATAAGTATCTTTCTCACTGATATGATATCCTTCCTGGTCTGTAAAACTGAATGGTTGAACATAGCTCAATACAGGAAGCTTAACGTCACCAAATCCGGGAATAATCTTAGTTAATACGAAAATGAATGCTGCAACAAGAACAATAAAGAACATTACGTAAAAATTTTGCCTTTTTGCCATAAGAATCGTTAAATATTATAAAGTTACTATCAACCTGGTGTTATGTCAACTTATAAATGATGCATTTTGCTATCAGCAGTCAGCTATCAGGAGAAAATTACACCAACAGTTTAGCTGATACCTGATAGCTGACTGTTGAAAGCAGAACGGTCAATTTATAGTGAACATAAAACATGGTGTTTTCAATTTTAATCATGCTAAGCCAGTATCTTTGCAACTTAGTTGCAAACGCATTACATTTATGAATTATAAAATCAACTGGGATGCCCTTGGTATCACTTCTTCCCTTGCTTGTGCTATTCACTGTGCTGTACTACCTCTTTTAGTATCCAGCCTTCCTGTATTTGGTATTAACATTATTGAAAATGTTAAGTTTGAAAATTGTATGATACTTCTGGCTTTTATAATTGGTTGCTTTGCATTATATCATGGTTATAATAAACATCATCGTAATATTTTACCTATCCTACTTTTTGGAGGTGGAATTTTATTGCTTTGTGCCAAACAAACCTGGCATGACTGGCAATTATGGTTTTTAATTCCTGCTGTTATTTGTATACTTGCTGCTCATTTTTTAAATTATATAATGTGTAAAAATGCAAATCATTGTCGTATAAAGAATGAAGGGTAATAAATGACGTTCTTTTCAAATTTATCAACAAGCAGCCATGAAATTTGTTATTTTTGTATAAATAAATTTCTGATATGATTAAGACAGGTAACCCGGTTATAAGTATATATACTGAAATGACTCCTAATCCGGAGACAATGAAGTTTGTTGCCAACAAATTATTGTATCCTGGGAAAAGCATTGATCTTCCTGATGTAGAAAGTGCTAAACCCTCTCCCTTAGCAAATGAATTATTTGGGTTTCCTTTTATAAAAAGTGTTTTCATTGCCAGTAATTTTGTTACACTTACCAAAACAATTGACACTGACTGGCAGGATGTTATTCCTGCAATCCGACTTTTTTTAAAAGAATACCTGGAAGAAGGAAAAGAAGTTGTTAATGAAGAAGAAATTACTGTATTTCAATCTGATGGAAATGTGATTGATGCAGATGATGATGATGTAGTAAAGCGTATTAAAGAGTTGCTTGAAAACTACGTTAAACCTGCGGTTGAAATGGATGGCGGTGCTATCCAGTTTAAAAGTTATAATGAAGGGGTTGTAAATTTAATGTTACAGGGATCTTGCTCGGGATGTCCTTCTTCCATGATCACGTTAAAAGCCGGCATAGAGGGGATGATGAAAAGAATGATTCCTGAAGTAAGGGAAGTAGTAGCTGAGGCGGAATAACATAATATATACTTAAAAAAAAGCTTCTCATAAAATGGGAAGCTTTTTATTTGATTTTTATTCTGATGGCAACTAACCCATCACTCATTGATAATACCTCCATAAACACCAATAATTTTACTAGTGTCGTGTCAAGCATAAAATGTCTGTAAATGTTGCTATCAGCCGTCATGGCGCTAATGTATAATGTATTACCTCCTGATTGCTGATAGCTGACCGCTGATAGCAAAAACGACAGTTTAAGGTTGGCAGTGCACTAGTGATATACCGGCTATTGGAACATGATCACTTTAGTCTTTATTAAGAATGCTGAGTTAAAATATCCATCCCAGAAATAAACATATGAAAACAATTACAGGAGATGGAAATTTTGTGAAAGAAATGAACGCCCATGTTCCGGCTATAATTATAATATTTAAAATACTGTTTGCCTTGACTTCAATAATAGATATATCTCGCATCATATAGAATGTAGCGGCAAACATAATTCCAACAACTACTGCATTAATGCCTTCGAGAGCTCTATAAACTGTAGCATATTTTTTTATATTGTGCCAGATTGGGAAGAAAAATAATACAAGTAACGCACTGGGTAAAAAGATAGCAAGAGATCCTATAACACAACCGGTTAACTGCATATAAGGGCCCCAATCTTTCATTGCCATTCCTCCCATAAAAGAGGCTATTGAAAAAACAGGCCCTGGAATAGCACGAACGATGCCGGCCCCCGTATAAAAATCATTCCTGTTTATTTTAACTACATTGGGGTTCTTCAGTACTACTCTTTCTGATTCTGGTCTTACAACAAATTGCTCATACATAAGAGGTATCAATACTTGTCCACCACCAAATACAAGGCTGCCAAAACGGTAGGTATTTTCGAACAAATTAAGGGGTCTTCTATTTGGCCAATCATGTTTACGGGCCATTTCACTAAGCAATCCTGCAATAATAAATATAATAGCAAACAGCCAGATATTACCCCACTTTATTTTTCGTGACTCAGCTTCTACTTGCGGAATTCGTTTATTACTAAGGTTGGTAACAAACCCTCCTAACAACATTAACAGGGGAAAAATCCATGGCGCTTTAAACAACAGGTAAGAAACTGCTATACTTACAAGCATAATTATTTGTGTGATCGTATTTTTAACCAATATTTTAAATGCCCTTATAGCTGCATACACCAAGAAACCGACCGCCATAGGCTGAATAAATTTAAAAATATCATTCTTAAGTGTCCTTTGATCTACATAGTCCATTAAAAAAGAAAATCCACCCATTAATATGCATGCAGGAAGTATCCAAATAAGAAGTGTAATAACAGCCAGCCAAACACCACCCCTTTTATAACCAATCAGCGTAATCATTTGAGTAGATGAGGCACCAGGCATGAGGTTACAGAATGCATTATAGTCAAGCAATTCTTCTTCAGTTATATCCCTGCGTTGATTTACAAACGTTTTTAACATCATACCAAAGTGGCCCTGGGGACCACCAAACGCTGTTAAGCTGTGCCATAACACTGCTTTTATAAATGGAATATGGCGAAGCAATATCATTTGGTTGTAAGTAGGTTTTGTTAGTGTCTAAAGATATCTATTATATTTAGGTTGATGTAGATTGTCCGAACTCAGTAATCTCTATAATTATCTGTATCGGTTACATTGTCTGCAAATCTTCTTGGGGGCCGGTTTTATTTCATAGTTCATCCATATCAAATGTAGTGATCATATCAAAAAAGTACCCGGTAATTGTTTTTATTTTCGTTATGAATGTTTTAATTCTTCATTTATGAAGATACAGTGCTTACAAACAATTAATTATTTATTACATTATAGCCTTAGTAAGGATTCTTCTTATTAGAATTTAATGTCCAGTTAAGTAATTTTAAATATTATATTTTGTAAATAAATTTAAATATGGATGCAGAATCTATTCGGGAATACTGCTTTAAAAAAAAACAGGTAACTGAAAGCTTTCCTTTTGGTAATGGTACACTTGTATTCAAGGTTAAAGGAAAAATTTTTTTATTGCTTGTACTAAATGAGGAGTTGCTAAAATTTAATGCCAAGTGCGATCCTGTCCGTGCAATTGAATTAAGAGAACAGTATGAATATATTCAACCAGGTTATCACATGAATAAAAAACTTTGGAATACCATAACAGTAAATTCGACTATTCCCAGTCAACTTATTAAAAGAATAATTGATGATTCTTACAGTCTTGTTGTTAATTCGTTATCTAAAAAAGAACAAGAGGAACTATTATAATTTGCAATGAATATCTAGTGTTATGTTAACTTTAAATTGTCGCTTTTGTTATTAGCAGTCAGTATATCAATGTGTATTAAGTTTCCTCTTGATTGCTGATAGCAACATTTACAGGCATTTTATAATTGACATGACATCAGCTTTACTTATAATAACTGTTTCGTTCAATTTCTTCCTTAACCTTGTCTGGTACCAGAAATTTAATTGACTTTTTATTACGTATATTTTCACGGATATGGGTAGACGAAATTTGCAGTAGGGGAGCATCTACTATCTTTATTTTTTGACTGCTAATATTTGTTACTTCAAAGCCAGGGCGCACGTAAATGTAGATTTTAAATCGGCTAATCAATAGCTGGTAGTTCTTCCAGTTTTTTAAGTTTTGAAAACTATCGCTTCCCATAACAACAGAAAAATTATAGTTGGCGTATTTTTCTTCAAGGTATGTCAGTGTATCTATAGTATAAGAAGGCCTGGGTAGTTGAAATTCTATATCACTTGCTCTTAGAGAAGTTTCCCCCTCAATTGCCATCTGAACTAAATGTAACCTGTGGTATTCATTTAATAAGCTTATAGAAGATTTTAATGGATTTTGCGGAGAAACTATAAACCATACCTGATTAAGAGGAGTATTATTTATAACATGATTTGCTATAATACAATGGCCGATATGAATAGGGTTAAATGAACCAAAATATAAGCCCACATCCATATAATATGTTAAATAAATTATTTAATTAATTGATTTCTTCTACAAAAATATTTTGAGCTTCATCGAGCCTTAGGCTAAGATTATAACCAGAAACTGTTATAGCTATAGGATCACCTAAAGGTGCTATCTGGTCAACCTTAACAATTTCCCCCGGGATGCAGCCCATTTCCATCAATTTTAAAAACACATCATTTTGTTCAAAAGAAATTATAACTGCTGATGATCCCATTCTAACCTCTGATAGTCTCTTCATTTGTAATTTGTTAACTTCCCTTTGTCAAAGATATAACCTTCAAATTTAGTCTTGATTACTTAAAATATTTTACGATTTTTGGAAATGATGAAGAATTCGGGCAACCATAGTATAAAATTCCATTTTTTAGTAAAGCCTTTTAGTTTCACCAAACGAAATGAACTTAAACTTTCAATAACAAAGCTTTTTAAATTAGAAAAAAAAAAATTAATTCATTAAGCTATATTTTTTGCCCGGATGCGTTCCTTCTTGAGATAAATAATAAATTCCTGCATCATAATTACTTCACAGATATATTAACCTTTGACCTTTCTGAAGATAAAAACTTTGTGATAGGTGACATATATATTAGTGTAGACAGGGTAAGAGATAATGCCCAACATCTGAACTTATCTTTTAATCAGGAATTACGAAGAGTAATATTCCATGGTGCCCTTCATTTATGTGGATATAAAGACAAAGAAAAAAAAGATATTGTTTTAATAAGGAAAAAAGAAGATTATTATTTACAGTTATTTAGTAAATAATGTTTCACGTGGAACGCAAAGTATAACAACTCTGTGGAGTTTATTTAAACTCTTATATGTAAGAAATTCTAGTATTTTGATAAATGTTCTGTGTTCCATGTGAAACATGTAACTAAAATCTTGACTATATAAGTTTGTAACTTTGCAAACTAAATTAACATAGATGTTTCCAAATTATAATGTAATAGTAGTAGGAGCAGGTCATGCAGGTTGTGAAGCTGCAGCAGCAGCAGCAAACTTAGGGTCAAAAGTTCTGTTGGTAACCATGAACCTTCAAACCATAGCACAGATGAGTTGTAATCCTGCTATGGGCGGTATAGCAAAAGGCCAGATTGTTAGAGAGATAGATGCTTTAGGTGGATATTCCGGAATTGTTACAGATGCAAGTATGATACAATTCAGGATGCTGAACAAATCTAAAGGACCCGCGATGTGGAGTCCACGAACACAAAATGACCGAAATCTATTTTCGTTAAAATGGCGAGAAATGCTTGAGGGTACTGCAAATATTGATTTTTATCAGGATACAGTAAGCTCTTTAATTATAAAAAATAGTATTGCCTGTGGTGTAGTAACCGGACTAGGCAATTCAATTTATGCACAAGCAGTAATTATAACTAGTGGTACTTTTTTAAACGGAGTAATACATATTGGTGAAAAAAAATTTGGTGGAGGTAGGGTTGCAGAAAAAGCATCCACCGGTATTACAGAACAATTAGTAAGCATAGGGTTTAAAAGTAATCGCCTTAAAACAGGTACACCACCACGTGTTGACGGCAGAAGTTTAGATTATAGCAAAATGGAAGAGCAAAAAGGTGATGAGGATATTGTTGGCTTCTCTTATTTAACTTCTAAATCTACAATAAAACAAAAAAGCTGCTGGATAACATACACCAGTCAACAAGTACATGATGTTCTAAAAACAGGCTTTGATAGAAGCCCCATGTACCAGGGAAGAATCGAAGGAATTGGCCCAAGATATTGCCCAAGTATAGAAGATAAAATTAACAGATTTGCAGAAAGAGACAGGCACCAGCTTTTTGTAGAACCTGAAGGATGGAATACTGTAGAAGTATATGTCAATGGATTCTCCACATCATTGCCAGAAGAAGTTCAGTATAAAGCTCTCCGACTAGTCCCAGGATTTGAAAATTGCCGGTTTTTTAGGCCAGGGTACGCAATAGAATATGATTATTTTCAGCCAACTCAATTAATGAATTCCCTAGAAACTAAAATAGTTGAAAACTTATTTTTTGCAGGCCAGATAAATGGTACTACCGGTTATGAAGAAGCCGCATGCCAGGGAATAATGGCAGGAATAAATGCTTATCAAAGAATTAACAACTTAGAACCTCTGATTTTAAAACGAAGTGAAGCCTATATTGGCGTATTGATTGATGACCTTATAAATAAAGGGACGGAAGAACCATATAGAATGTTTACTTCCAGAGCAGAATTCAGAACCTTACTACGCCAAGACAATGCTGACCTTAGACTTACAGAAATAAGCTATAAACTTGGGCTTGCAACCCAGGAAAGAATGGAAAAAGTTCTTGTAAAAAGGGAAGGAGTAAAAGCAATACATAAAATTTTATCTGCCTTTTCAGTTGAACCAGAAATTTCGTCATCATATTTATTATCGCGAGATTCAACTCCATTAATTCAAAAACAAAAAGCTATCAATCTCCTACTTCGTCCTAATATCGATATTTTATCTTTGATGAAAGATATAACGCCGCTAAACGAATTACTAAAAATTTATAGCATAGACATCCTTCAGCAGGCAGAAATTCAAATTAAGTATGAAATCTACATTGATAAAGAAAAAGATTTAGTAAAAAGAATGGAACAGTTGGAAGAGCTTATAATACCTAGCAATTTTAACTATGATAAAATTAATGCTATATCAAATGAAGCATTACAAAAATTTAAAAAGATCAAGCCACGCACTCTTGGCCAGGCAAGTAGAATAAGTGGAGTAAATCCTAGTGACGTTCAAATACTTATGGTTTACATGGGAAGGTAACCCTATGAAAATTAATTTTAAATATTCTTAATTATATAAAAGCCACCAATTACAAGGTGGCTTTTATATAATATAATTAATCTTACGACCCAATTCCATTAAGACCATTAGCAGGTTTGGCAAGACCATTAGTTGATTTTAAAACAGGCAATGAGGCAGTATTACCATTTACATAAGATTCGTTAGTTCTGGCAACTAATTTCTTAAATAACGTTAATGCCTGAGCAACTACCTGATCCATATTATAATATTTATAAGTAGCCAGACGTCCTACAAAATATGTATTCTCCATTTGCGCTGCTAATTGCTGGTATTTTCTATAAATTTCAGCATTTTCAGGACGGGGTATTGGATAATACGGATCTCCATCTGCTTTTGGATACTCGTATACTATAGTGGTTTTAGGATGCTTTTGACCTGTAAGATATTTAAAATCAGTAATCCGGGTATATGACTGCTCATTTGGATAGTTAACAGTTCCTGTTGGTTGATATGCTTGTGCTTCTACGGTTTCAAATTTAAACTCTAGGGACCGGTAAGGTAACTTACCATAGCAAAAGTCAAAATAACTATCTATCGGACCTGTATAAATCATTTGTTTATAAGGAATAGAATCTATAACTTCTTTATAATCAGTTTGAAGCATTACTTTTATCCCAGGATGAGCCAGCATCTTTTCAAACATCTTAGTATACCCATCAGAAGGCATTGCCTGATATGTATCTGTAAAATAGCGATCGTCTTTATTAGTTCTTGTAGGAACCCTTGCTGTTACCGAAGCATCTAATTCGGAAGGATCAAGATCCCATTGCTTTTTAGTATAACCTTTGAAAAATTTCTCATATAATTCTCTTCCAACTTTACTTACCACCACATCTTCAGACGTTTTAACTCTTTCTATTTTCTCAGCTCTTGAGCTAAAAAAATCTTCTACCTGCGAGGAGCATAAGTTTAAACCGTATAATTTATTAATCGTATTCAGGTTTATAGGAATTGGAACTAATTGACCGTCAACACTTGCTAAAACCCTGTGTTCATAAGATCTCCAATTAGTATATTGCCCTAAATAATCAAAAACCTCTTTTGAATTAGTATGAAAGATATGAGGACCATATTTGTGAATTAAAATGCCGTCGTTATTGAAATAATCATAGGCATTTCCACCTATATGATTTCTTTTATCAACTAACAAGACTTTTTTTCCATTTCTGGATGCTAGTCTTTCTGCTAAAACGCAACCTGCAAAACCTGCTCCTACGATTAAATAATCAAACATAGACGTTCTCCTTTAAATTTAAATTATTAATTTTTTTTTGATATTCTTTTTCTTTAAGCTTACTGTTTATGAGTAACACCATTTGGTTCCAGGTACTATCCCACGAGTTATTTTGCAGAAATAAATCCACCTCCGACAACCAGGATTGTTTATCTGCCAATCCAAATTCTAAAATTGCCGCTGCTATAAATTCATCAGGAGTATCAGCAATATGAACAAGTCCCTTTTGGCCGTAAGGGTTAACCACATCCTGAATTGAAGAAGAAATTACAGGTTTACCTGCTGCAAGATATTCCGGTGTTTTCGTTGGACTAATGAAACGCGTTGATTCATTTAAAGCGAATGGTATTATTGCTATATCCCATCCTGCAAGATATGAAGGAAGTTCCTGATAAGATTTATTTCCCAGGTAATGAATGTTAGCATATTTGGGTAATGTAGCTTTATCTATTTTAGCAACTGGCCCTATTATCACAAAATGCCAATCAGGCCTACTTAATGCAACTGTACCAATAAGGCCGATATTCATTCTTTCGTCTATTACACCATAAAATCCAATACGAGGATGTGGTATAGACATTTGATCAGATGGCTCAGAATTATTAGTCCTGGCTTTACTAAAATGATCTTTATCAATACTACTTGGAAAAGGATATATCTGATTATGAAGATGCTTCTTAAACTCATACAAACTATAACCACCAGTAAAAACTAAATCTGCTTTCTTTAATAATTTATTTTCGTTTTCTTTCAATTTCGGAGGAGCAAATTTAAAAGCAGATAATTCATCCATACAATCATAAACAACCAATTCTGGTTCAAATGAATTAGTGATTTCAAAAAACATGGGTGTATAATACCAAAAAATATACTTTGTAACATCCTTCTCAACAAAAAGATCCTTAAGCAAGTGCTCCAACCTATCAGCCACATTATCGTTTGTGCTTCCCTGTTGTAAATACGGTACTACCACCCAAAGATTTTCCTGTACCAGTGTTAATTTATTATAATCGTTACCATCAAAAAAGATTGGTTCTTCAATATAAAAGACCCTGCAACTTTTAGAAAATCTTGTCAATAAATGCTGAGGTCTTTGAAAAACGAAATTCCAGCGTAAATGTGAAAAGCAAACCAAGTCATATTCTTTCATGATCTGTTGTAATGAATGATTAGAATTAGAAATCTGATACCGACTATATTCGTATATATATACTATTTATATACCATTTAATAATACAACGTAATATTTTAGTTGAAACTATATTAACAAAATATAATGGGAAATAAATTCCCCAAACTTGCGTTTAGTTATAAAGATTAAGGAAAAAATCCCGTTGATAACTTTTAATTTATATTCAATGATTGCTACACAATTAATGCAATAAAGATTATTCACCAATTAATAAAAATTCTATCATAGTATATAAAAGCTAATTGAATTGGAATAAATCAAGTAAATGAAGAAGCTACATAAATATTACTGCGATGAGCAACGGGCATAAATATAAATAAAATTTCTATAGTTATCATTAGATGGCTACTTTAACACACTCTATCCAGAAACGGCCTAGGTTGCCTAATGTATTAATCCACTCATCTCCAGTTTGTGGCTTTGAAACAAAACAGCTTGCACCTAACTCATAAGCCTTATCAATGTCTTTAGGTGTTGTAGAAGTAGTAAAAATAATTATTGGAATCTTACATAGGATTTTATTCTCTTTAATTTCCTTTAGTACTTCGAGCCCATCTTTTCGAGGCATATTTAAATCTAATAATATAAGGTTAGGCAGTTCTCCAAACTTATTGTTTTTACTTTGTGCTTTTAAAATATCAATAAGATACTGCCCATCTTCCACATGTGACAAGTGTACGTTCTGCTTATTCTCCTGAAAAGTTTTTTTAATTAACTGAAAATCTTCAAAATCATCATCGGCAATCCAGATACGAAAAGGTTTTGAAGTTAATTGTTTATCCATAAATTATCTGATAGTGGTAATATTACTCAATTGTTCTAATATGATTTTCAACGTTCTTACTATACTTCAAAAGCCTTAATACTTATATTAATATTTAAAACAATGAAGTACTTCTAATAAATTAGCTAGAATAGTTTATCAAACACTATTCCAGCATAGCAAAATAAATGTAGTAAAAGCTTTAATTCTCAAGATATTCAGAATTTCCAGATTAAAAACTTAAACTAACCAATTTGAGATAACTATCTTTCTTCTATACGATTATGAGTTATAAAAAGAATTCTGTGACTTATTATTGCAGGTACGCTCAACTTTAACTGCACGGGTTTATATTATAAACTAGTGTTATGTCAACCTCAAATTATCGCTTTGCTATCAGCAATCAGGAGGAAATACACTATACATAGCATCCTGAAAGCTGATAGCTATCAGCTTTCAAAAGGAATATTTAACAGTGTTGAAGTTACTAATGGCTAACAGTCTTGAGGTCATTTTATGATTAATCTATAAAAGTTAATTAACAGGATTGCTGATCTACAACATTAACGACTATCTTATTTAATCACAAAATTCAATTATACAGTGCAAGGGTAAAAAGTGATTTTGTTCAGAACCTTAGTAGTAAATAGATTACATCAATGACCGACCTGATTACCTTATTATAAAAGTTTGATATTATAATCGGTCCAATAAGGTAATAAGGTTGTATGTATTCTATAAGCCATTATACTACTAAGGTTAAAAAGGTCGCCTGATAGCCTATACATCTTATCTATACATGCCAAATAAATGAAAAGAGGTTAATTTAAATTCATAATAATTTACCGAACAGGTAAATGGATTCGCACTGATTATTAAAATAATAATAATTATCTATAAACCATATTGCTTACTAATTTTCAGCATTCTATCTATAGGTACTTTCGCTGCGAGCCGTATGGATTCATCCATTAAAAGTTCTGGCTGCTCATACTCAAGGCATAAATATATTTTTTCTAAAGTATTTAATTTCATGTGCGGACAATCATTGCATGCGCAACTATTGTTAGGCGGAGCAGGAATGAAAGTTTTAAATGGCGAATTCTTTTGCATCTGGTGTAGTATACCTGTTTCTGTAACTACAATAAATTCATTAAATTCACTTTTTTCAGTATATTTTAATAATTGAGTTGTAGATCCAATAAAGTCGGCAGTACGTAATATTGCTTCTTCGCATTCAGGATGAGCAATTACCTTTGCCTTAGGATGCCTGATCTTTAACCTGCTAATTTTTTCAAGGCTGAAAATTTCATGAACCATACAAGCACCATTCCATAAAACCATATTTCTACCCGTTTGCTGGTTGATATAAGAACCAAGGTTCTTATCGGGTGCAAAGATAATAGGCTGGTCTGCCGTAAGACTTTCAACAATCTTCTGTGCATTTGAGGAAGTACAAATAATATCACTTAATGCTTTTATACCTGCTGAGCAATTTATGTAAGAAATGACAAGGTGCTCAGGATATTTATCTTTAAAAATTTTAAATAATGCAGGCGGTGCCGAATCGGATAAAGAACAGCCAGCCTTTAAATCAGGTAACAATACTTTTTTAGATGGGTTTAAAATTTTTGCCGTTTCAGCCATAAAGTGAACACCGGCAAATACTATAATATCAGCACTTGTACTTTGAGCCTGTTGAGCAAGGCCAAGACTATCACCAATATAGTCGGCCACATCCTGGATATCTGGCTCCTGATAATAATGGGCTAAGATAACAGCATTTTTTTCTTTCTTTAATTTTTCAATTTCAAAAAACAGATCAAGTGTTGGATCTACATCAATATCAAGATATCCAACTTTTTCAATGTCGATAGAGTTGTTAATAAAGGCCATAGTATTTAATAATGTATTCTTTTAAATTTATAAAATAGCTATTACTATTAGGACTGTGAATTGGTGGAAAAGAAATATCTAATAGTATTGGTAAAGTTAAATAGTATTGTTTATCCACAGTAACTCCCAAACAATTAACAATTGATAACTTAATTAGGTTCTATATCTTAAGTGTTTCTCCACATCTGTGGATTAAAATAACATAGGGAAAAGTTAATATTGAAGTTTCATGCGATTATTATGGATAAGTGTTAATTTATAAAGCCTAAAGGTTTAGGCTTATTATAAGGTTCAATTTATTTGCATATTACCAACATTTTTAGTGGCTATTAATTAGTGTTACCAACATTTATTTTTAAATATTAACGTATTACGTTAATTGATGTTCCACGTAAAAAGGTTAGACTGAAAATTCGTTATTTACAAACGCTTACTGAAGTAAGTATAACACGATAAAAAGTAAATAATTTTCTTTAAAGCAAAATTCACTTAGACTGTTATTTAATTAAAAATCAGTACAGGTATTTTCATCACTTTTATAATCTACTTAAAACCTTTATAGATGTGCATTCTGAGAGGTTTTCCACAATTTGTTAGTAACCTTTTTTACCCTATTTTTGCCATCCTTAAATAATATTAATAACGGTATTTAAAAAAGTCATATGTCGATCATTCAGCAAATTAGAGAAAAAGCAGCCTGGCTTGTATTTGGCGTCATTGCCCTTAGCTTATTAGGTTTTTTATTGATGGATGCTTTTGTAGGTAAAGGAGGTCGTGGAATGTTCAGCTCAAACTCAACAACCCTGGGTGTTATTAATGGAGAAAAGGTGGATTATATTGGATTTGAAAAAAAGAAAAAGAGTATGGAGGATCAGTATAAGGCAAGTGGATACCCGGTTAATGAGATGATGCAACAAAATATTCAGGAGCAGGTTTGGAACCAATATATTGAAGACAACGTTTTACAAAAAGAATATAAAAACCTGGGTCTTGACGTTAGTCCTAAAGAATTAAGTGATATTTTATTTGGGGCAAATCCACCGGAAGATCTTAAGCGGCAATTTACAAATCAGCAAACGGGTCAATATGATGCCAACGCAGCCCGACAGGCAATTGTTAGTTTGCGTAAACAAAAAAACAGTCAGATTGCCCAACAATTTGAAGAAGCTTATTTACCCGCATTAATTAATAACAGATTGAAGGAAAGGTATACAGCTTTATTAGGTAACACCTCTTACATTCCAAAATGGATGCTGGAAAAATTAAATGCAGATAATAGTACTATAGCTTCTATTTCTTATGTAAATGTTCCTTATTCAACAATTTCAGATAGTTCGGTAAAAGTTAGCGATGACGATTTAAGCGATTACGTTAGCAAGCATCCTGAAGATTATAAGCAAACCACCTCAAGAAGCATCTCTTATATTGTTTTTAGTGCTGCGCCAACTAAAGCAGACAGTCAGGCACTTTACAATCAATTGTCAAATCTTAAAGACGAATTTAAAACAACACAAGACGTTGCGGCATTCCTGGTGCGCAATGGTTCAGAAGTTCCCAATTTTGAGGGATATGTTTTAAAAAACACTATGAAGGTTCCTCATGCCGATACCATTCAGATGCTTGCAGATGGTGAAGTATATGGTCCATACCTTGATGCTTCCAGTTATACAGTGGCAAAAATGCTTGGTAAGAAAACATTACCCGATAGTGTAAAAGCTCGTCATATATTAATAGGAACCGTAGATCGCAGTGGGCAACGTTTATTACCTGATAGCATAGCTGAAAGAAGAATTGATAGTGTAATAGCCGCCATCAATAATGGAGCAGATTTTAATAAGATGATGCAAGAGGTTTCAACAGATAAAGCAGCCAGTAGCCAGGATAATGGAGTTATGAAATTCAGTGCTTCACAGATTCAAAACAAAGATGCTTTCGATCAGGAGTTTGGAAAGTTTATTTTGTTTGATGGCAAAAAAGGCGATCGGAAAAAAGTAAAGACACAATTTGGCTATCATTATATCGAAATCCTTGATCAGACAAATTTTGAGCCTGCATATAAAGTAGCGTATCTATCTAAAAATATTTCCGCCAGCCAGGAAACGCAAAATGCTGCTTCCGGACTTGCTAATCAGTTTGCAGGAGAAAGCCGCACTCCAAAAAGTTTTGATGATAATGCCGCTGCTAAAAAATATAATAAATTAATAGCCAGTGAAATTAAGCCTGTAGATAATATGATAACCGGACTTGGTAGTAGCCGTTCATTAGTTCGTTGGATATATGATGCCAATAAAGGAGATATATCAGAACCTTATGATTTGGGTGATAAATGGGTAGTAGCTATGTTAACAGAAATTAATAAAGAAGGAAATATGAGTGCCGCCAAAGCCCGGCCACAAGTTGAATTTATTGTACGAAATAAAAAGAAGGCAGAACAAATCATAAAGAAAATTGGAAATGTTAATACATTAGAAGCCATCGCCAACACTACAGCTACTCATGTACAGAACGCAGATAGTATCAGTTTTTCTTCACCGGTGATTCCAAATGTAGGTCAGGAAGCAAAAGTGATTGGAGCTACGTTTAATAAGGATTGGAAAGATAAGGTAACACCGCCAATTGCAGGTAATGGTGGAGTTTTTATTATTAAATCAACTAACATTAGCGCTAAGCCTAATATTAATGGAAACATTGAACAACAGCGTACGGGCATGCTGATGCAGATGAAGTCAATGAGCGGCTACAGATCATTGGATGCCCTAAAAAAATCGGCTGATGTAAAAGATAACAGGTCACAATTCTTATAATTTTTGAAATTTTCAGTTGGGGCAGGTCGTTTATTGCGACCTGCTTTTTTTTAAGGTAACCTCAGAAGTACTATAACCAATATGTAGGTTACAAACGGCTACAGAATATAATAATTGATGTATAATTTTGTATTACTAAAAAACACTAAAATGAGTGAACTTTTTTTAAATAAAGTAGCAGAAAGTTCGTTAATTGAAATTGATCTTGAAAGATATTATCCAGTGGGAGAAATAGCTGTTTTTGACCTTAAAGAATATTTGTTCATGGGTTTAATATTAAAGGAAAAGGATTTTCGGGAATCGTTAAAAAACTATGATTTTTCTATTTATGTGGATAAGTTTGTAGCAGTTACATGCACCGCTGATGCTATTATTCCGGTATGGGCTTATATGTTATTAGCCTCCAACATTCAGCCCTATGCTAAAGAAGTTGTTCAGGGGGATGAAACTTTTTTACATAAAACATTATTTTTAAGAAACCTTTCATCCATTAATATTGAAGCTTATACTGATAAAAGGATCGTTGTAAAAGGCTGTGGCCAATTACCTATTGGAGAATTTGCCTATTTTGAAATAACAAAACTGCTTAGGCCTGTAGCAAAAAGTATCATGTATGGCGAGCCATGCAGTACCGTTCCTATTTTTAAAAAAACAGCTTTAAAAATGTAGCTTTAGCTGGTTGATATTGTTATAATATTTTATAAGTTCGTTATACGGGTTTAAATAAAGAAGAATTGTTGATAGCCTTTTAGTAATTTACATACCTCACTTATACTTACATAAATGATTGAAATAAGAAAAGCCGGCATTAATGACATAGAACAACTGTCATCGCTGTTTAATTTATATCGTCTTTTTTACCGGCAGGAGTCGGATGTTAAGGCTTGCAGTGAATTTTTATATGAAAGATTAAGTCAGCATGAATCGGTTATTATTATTGCCATAAAAGATGATGAAATTGTTGGATTTATTCAGTTTTATCCACTTTTCTCTTCAGTAAGCTTACAAAAAACATGGCTGCTGAACGATGTATATGTTAAGGAAAGCCAACGTAAACATGGAATTGGAAGAATGTTACTGGATGAAGCAAAACTTTTTGGAAAGGAATCGGGAGCAGGGTGGCTGTTGCTTCAAACTGCGAATGATAATTATATTGCCCAGATCGTATATGAAAAGAATGGCTGGGAAAGAATGGAGGACATGTTTTATCAATTACATATTTCTGAACAACCGGCAGATTATAAAAGTAAAGCCCCTTTACGGGCTCTCTAACTAAGAAAGGCAATCTGATAGGAGCCTTTAGCAGTCTTTATTAAAACCACCCTTTGCGTTTAAATTCCCGAAGCATCCATATAGGTATTGCCAGCATCAGTGCTACCGCAATAAAAAAACCATAACGCGTATGCAGGTAAGGTATGGTTTCGAAGTTCATGCCAAAAATTCCTCCAATTACCGTTGCAGGCGCCATCAGGCATGTAACGATTGCCATTACCTTCATTACCTGATTCATCCTTAAATTTACATTGTTTAAATAAAGATCCTGCAGGCTCATCATCATCTCTCTATAGCTTTCCGTTATATCATAAGCCTGAACAATATGATCGTATACATCTTTGAAATATTTAGTGGTACGATCTTCCAGCAGTTCACTTTCGTTACGCATGAAACCATTAATTATTTCTCGTACAGGAACAATATTTCTTTTAAGAACATTCAATTCTTTTCTAACCTGGTTTATTCTGGAAAGTGAACGGTCGGTATTAACTTTTATAACTACATCTTCTAACCATTCAATCCTTTCTCCTAATTTTTCCATAACAACAAAATAGTTGTCAACTATCATATCTATCATGGAATAGCATAGATAATCCGATCCCCGCTGACGTAATTTACTATTGCTTATTATAAGCTTTTCACGAATTTGGTTAAACGCATCTCTTCTTGCATCTTCCTGAAAAGAAATCACAAAATTTTTACCAAATACAATACTAATCTGTTCCTGTTCTACACTACAGGTAGTTCCATTAAAATACAGCATGTTCAGCAGGCAGTACATCACGCCTTCTACCTCGTCCATTTTAGGGCGTTGATTAAGACTTAAGATATCTTCTGCTATCAGTGGATGAATGCCGTAAGTATTACAAATGCCTTCTACATCATGTTTTCTTAAGCCATCAATATTAATCCAGCTTACATGGTCATAATTTTTAAAACGGTAGCTTTCTTCAACATTTTGTAATTTGAATTTTTCAATTGTATTGGCTGTATAGTCGTTTACCACAACCTTAACAGAACGTGCATCTTCTCGTTGTGTGATAGATACAGGCATATTATACGGGCTCTTTTTAGTTTTAGGAATGCCAAACAGGGTATCAAAACCAAGATAATGAATGTATCTGTTGCGACTACGCATAATGATTTAGATTAACAATCTCCCGGATCAGTGACTTATAAACAAGTTTATAATCTCTCATACAAAGCTCTCAACTTTTCTCTTGTTATGATGGATTCCCAATCTTTTCCCAAAGCATTTTCCCAAAGTGGTTTCATGCCTAACGAAACATCGATCATTTTATTAAATTCCTCATCACTTAATTCTTTGCAAATACCTTGTGGAATTTCTATGTTATTCTTTTCTACCATGTATTTGAATTCTTCTACTGCTGCAGGATAATATTCTTCTAATTTATCAAAGACGATACAGTTGCCAATACCATGTTTTGTTCCAAGCAGGTAGCTAAGGCCGTAACTTACGGCATGGGCTACTCCAACCTGTGAATAAGCGATGCTCATACCGCCAGCATAAGATGCCATCATCAGCTTATCATCACTGCCATCATACCAGCCATCTTTATCAACATAAATCTCCTGGCATAACTGCAATGCTTTTTCTCCATAACTTTTACTGAATTCATTTAAATAGGTGCCTTGCAGGCTTTCAATGCAATGTATATAGCAATCCATTCCTGTGTAAAAGCGTTGATTAGCAGGAGCATTTTTTGTTAGGGTAGGGTCAAGTACTATCTGGTCAAAGGGAGTGAAATCAGAGTTCATTCCGAGCTTCCTGGTTGGCCCGGTTAACACGGTGGTGCGGGATACTTCAGCTCCTGTTCCACTTAAAGTAGGAATGCCAACTTTATAAACACCCGGAATTTTAACAAGATCCCAACCCTGGTAATCCGCTGAGCTTCCCGGATTAGTCATCATCAGAGAAACTGCCTTAGCCAGGTCCATAGTAGAACCGCCACCAATTCCAATAATTCCGCTTACTACTCCAAATTCTTCTTTTAACTGATGTGCCAGCGAATCAACATAGGTTGTTTTAGGTTCATAAGTTACATCTGCAAAAATAATTTTATCCTTTGAGCGAAGCGGGACCCTTAAAGCCAACTCTTTTCCTTCAAAGAAATGATCTACCAGAAAAATCATTGGGGTCATGCCTTTTCTTTTCGGAGCAATTATTTCATCTAACTGGTCAAAGCTGCCACGTCCGTATATCACGTAGTCCACCATTTTAAAATTGCGAAACTTCATAGTGTTAATTTTACTAAAACGGTGTCAAAGATATGAACTGACTTAGAACTTGCTATCAGCAGTCAGCTATTAGCTATCAGGAGGAAGCAGATCAACCATTATCTGCTGATAGCTAATAGCTGACTGCTGATAGCAAGTCAATATGTGATTGTAAGCTTAATTATTAAAAGTGTTATCCTACCAATGCAGCGGCACCAAATACGCCGGCACTATCCCCCAGAGAAGGTTTAAGAATAGGTGTATCTGCACGATTATTAAAAATGAAACTTTGCAATGAAGCCATACCTTCGGTATAAATAGCATCAATATTTCCAACACCTCCACCAATAATTATAGCATCCGGATCAAGCAGGTTAATAACGGAGGCAACACCTTTTCCAAAATAATAACAAAGCCTTTCAATAGTTTTTGATGCAGCGTCATCAGATTGCTGCAAATGCCTGGAAACAATTTCCTTTAACCTGATTTTGTTTCCGGTAACACTGGCGTAGTATCTTTCAAGGGCAGGACCGGAGATGATAGTTTCTACGCAACCTGTTTTGCCGCAATAACAAGCACCACCGGATTCATCCAGGAAATTATGTCCCCACTCACCTGCAATTCCATGAAAGCCGCTCCAGATCTTACCATCGAATACAAGGCCTCCGCCTACCCCGGTGCCCATAATTATTCCGAATACAACTTTTCCGGGAAGTTCCTTTTCTTTTACTATTCCCCATTGGGTTTCCGCCAGAGCAAAGCAGTTGGCATCGTTAGCCAATGCAATGGGTAAATTTAATTTTTCCTCCAAATCTTTTTTTAAAGGCATTCCGTTAAGACTTGTTGTATTACAATTTTTCATTTTTTGCAAAACCGGGTCTAATACACCAGGTGTGCCTAAACCTATTGTTTGAGGTTGAAGACCGGATTGCATTTTCATTTCCTCCACCAGTTTATGAATCTGTCCTATAATATGCTCGTATCCTTGGTTTGCTTCGGTATCAATTCGGGTTCTTAAAATTGTCTCGGCATTATCAATTGAGTTGAGAATTACGCCTTCTATTTTTGTACCTCCCAGGTCAATTCCCCATAGTGGATTATTCATGGCAAGAAAATTAAAATTTGATGCAATTAAATTCAATTATGAAAAATAAGGAATAAATCTAATATCACTTAAGACAAGTGTTATGTTTAAAGTATTTGCTGTCAGCCGTCAGCTATCAGCACTCAGGAGGAAACTTATAACACAGTAATCTGCTGATAGCTGATAGCTGACGGCTGACAGCATTCAATACGAGATTTTATGATTTTGTAACAATAGTAAGGCAGCTCTTTGCAGGTCTTCAGGAGTATCGATTTCAACTCCCATATAATCTGTTACAACCATTTTTAAAGGAATACCGTTTTCAAGATACCGAAGACATTCGATTTTTTCTGCAGCTTCAAGCGGAGTCATTGACCAACCTGTAAAATCAAGCAATGCTTTTTTACGAAAAGCATACACGCCAATGTGTTCGTAATAAATTACCGGGGCTTCGTTGTTACGCGGGTATGGAATGAGGCTTCTGCTAAATAAGAGAGCGTTCATATTTTTATCTACAACAACTTTTACATAATTCGGATCCTGAACAAACCACTTCTCTTTTAATACCTGCATCAGAGATGCTACCTGAACCTGTCCGGCCTGATCTTCTTCAAAGACCTTTAATAATTTTTCAAGCGGGTTTTTTTGTACAAAAGGTTCATCACCCTGTACATTTACAACGATATCAACATCCAGGCCGGCAACGGCCTCAGCTATACGATCGCTACCACTTTCATGTTGACGAATACTCATTTTTGCCACTCCTCCGTGAGAAACAATTTCATTATAAATTATATCGCTATCTGTTACCACCATTACAGAATCAAACAATCCCGTGGCAACCGTATTATCATAAGTATGCCGGATAACCGGTTTATCTCCAAGCAATTGCATCAGTTTGCCAGGAAAACGAGAAGCAGCATAACGTGCCGGAATCATAGCTATCGTCTTCATATTATCATTTAAAAGTAAAGATATAAGTAAACTAAAAATCTAAGGGAACTAAACCACGTTTTGTTATATTTGAAAAGGATTTTCTCAACGACACTGCCATAGAACTTCATTCAAACAAAATGTTGTATGCAAACAAATGAATTGTTAAGTTCTTATCATACCGATCATAATACCTGGGACGAAATGTATGAACTGGCTTCAGTTCGTAATCAATACCGTAATGTGGTAGATTTTCTGCAACAACTAAGTGTTGCAGAATTGAATAAAAAAGAAGAACAGGCCAGGCGGCTGTTTATGAGCCAGGGTATCACTTTTACAGTATATAGCAGTGGTGAGGGCATAGAAAAAATATTTCCTTTCGATATTGTTCCGAGAATTATTACAGCAGAGGAATGGCAGTTCATTGAAACCGGCATAAAGCAAAGGCTTAAAGCATTGAATCTTTTCCTTAAAGATGTATATAACGAGCAATTTATTTTGAAAGATGGGGTGGTACCCACCGGAATTATTTATAGTTGTCCGCATTTTCTGCGGGAGATGCATGGCTTTCCTGTTCCGTATGATATTTATGTACATATTGCTGGCATTGATCTGATCAGAGACAGCGACGGATCGTTTTATATATTGGAAGATAACCTGCGCACACCAAGTGGAGTGAGTTATATGCTGGAAAACCGTGAAATAACCAAGCGATTATTTCCTGACCTGTTGCCGAAAAATAACGTACGCACAGTTATGGAATATCCAACTATTTTGCATAAAAACCTGGTATCCTTATCGCCCAGGCAAACAGCTAATCCAACTATTATTTTACTAACGCCAGGCGTCTATAATTCAGCTTACTTTGAACACAGCACTTTAGCACGTCTCATGGGAGTTGAATTGGTAGAAGGCAGAGACCTTGTGGTAGAAAATCACAAAGTGTTCATGAAAACCACACAAGGACTACAACAGGTAGATGTTATTTATAGAAGAGTTGATGATGAATTCCTTGACCCGTTAGTTTTTAATGCTAATAGCCTGCTGGGTGTTGCAGGCCTGATGAGCGCCTATAGAAAGGGAAATGTTGCTATAGTGAATGCTACAGGAAATGGTGTGGCAGATGATAAAGCTATCTACACCTATGTACCTGCAATGATAAAATATTACCTGAACGAAGAACCTGTACTTAAAAATGTTCCTACTTACCAGTTAAGTAATATGGAAGAAAGAGACCATGTTTTTTCTAACATGAATAAAATGGTTATTAAAAAAACAAATGAAAGCGGCGGCTATGGTATGCTGATGGGGCATGTTGCTACCGAAGAAGAAATAGCAACTTATAAAGAAGAGATAATAAAAGATCCGCGGCAATTTATAGCACAACCAATCATAAACCTGTCCTCTGCACCCTGTTATATGAATGGAAAATTACAACCCCGCCGTATAGATCTCAGACCTTACGCTTTGTGCGGACCTGATGGTATAGAGATTGTTCCCGGAGGATTAACCAGGGTTGCTTTAAGGGAAGGATCGCTGGTTGTAAATTCTTCACAAGGAGGCGGAAGTAAAGATACCTGGGTGCTGATGTAGATGCTGTCAGCTGTCAGCCATCAGCTATCAGGAGGAAACTTATCATACTTTGATCTGCTGACAGCTGATAGGTGACGCTGATAGCAAAAAACACGTTAAACAAAACTAAACTTACACATTACATGCTAAGTAGAGTAGCCGAAAGTTTATTCTGGATGAGCCGCTATATGGAAAGAAGCGATGGTATATTGCGAATGCTTAAAATAAATTATGCCTCCTCCCAGGATGATATTCATGAATTTTCGTGGAAGCCGGTACTTAAAATATTCACCTATCTGAAAGATGAAAAAATTGATACTATCAGCGATAATACCAGGGCGGTATTAAAGTATGTTGTTCTTGACAGGGATAATCCTAATTCTGTTTTTAACATTGTAACGCAGGCAAGGGAAAATGCCAGAAGTGTTCAGGATCATATCACCAAGGAATTGTGGCAATGCATAAACGATTTCTATCATATCATCCGTGACGATGAATTTGGTAAAGGTCTTCATGCAGAAGATCCGATTACTGAATTAGATATACTTATTAAACAATGTTTATTATTTTACGGAACAGCAGACGTTACAATGGCAAGAGGTGAGGGAACCGCTTTTATGAATATTGGTAAATACCTTGAAAGAGGTATTCAAAGCTCTGATATTCTTGATGTGAAATTCAGCACACAAAATTATGATTCCGATAAAACATCGGATGCCACCTACTGGAAATACTTTTTGCTTTCAATGGCAGGCCACCAGCTATACCTTAAAACTTACCGGAGTGGTTTTGAAGCAAGAAATGTTGTGGAGCAGATTGTATTGAACAGCCATTTTCCACGTTCGGTCTCCTATGCTATTTCGCGGATGCATATTTATTTTAAACGCCTTAAAAGTGAAAAAAACACGGAAAGCTTTAAGCAGATAGATTTTATGATGGGTAAGCTGGTAAGCAGGGTACAGTATTCAACAGCTGATGCAATTATGCAGCAGGGGCTGCATCACTACCTTAATGAAACAATCAGCCAGTTGAATAAAATTGGTGCTGTTCTGGATGAAAAGTTTTTTGCATACGCGTTGTAAGGAAGGCTATCAGCAATCAGCCGTCAGCTTTCAGGAGGAAATTAATCAACCATAAAATCCAGATAATATCATTTCAACATTTATTACAGTTAAAAACAAATTATGCCAAGATTTAATATACACCATGTAACTAAATACACTTATGAATCGCCGGTAAGGGATAGCGCTAACCAGATTATTCTTTATCCCATCAAAGATGAATACCAGGAAGTATTAAAGCAGGAGTTTAATATTACCGGTGATCCGCTGGTAGAAATTTATAAAGACTATTATGGCAATGAAGTTGGATCTTTCGCTACTCCGCAACCTCACAATGAACTGATCATTGATTCCAGAATCGAGGTGATTACAAGGCTAAAAGAACAGCCTGATGATACCAGGTCAAAGGAAGAGCAGTGGGGCCATTTGCAACAGGTTCGTAATAAAGTGGCACTAATAGACTTTTTAAAAGTAGAGCAATTTGATGCGCTGGCTGAGATTACTTCCATTGTTCAGCTTGCCCAAAATCAGGAGGTAACACCTTTTACGGCAGCGTTAAGACTTAACGAGTATGTTTTTGAAAATTTTCGTTATATCAAGGGAATCACAAATGTAGAAACCACCCTGAATGAGATATGGAAATTAAAAGCCGGTGTCTGCCAGGATTTTGCACACATCTTGTCAGCGATGTTGCGTATTATCACTATACCCGCCCGGTATGTAAGCGGCTATGTTTGTCCTAACAAATCCGGTATGCGTGGTGAAGGCGCAACCCATGCCTGGGTAGAAGCTTATATTCCATTTTATGGCTGGCTGGGTTTGGATCCTACTAATAATTGTATTGTAAAAGATCTGCATGTACGCCTTGCTGTTGGCAGAAACTTTACTGATTGCTCACCCGTAAAAGGCACCTACAAAGGCACCTCAGAACAAACCCTGGAAGTAGGAGTTACAGTATCGTATGAGGATGGAAATTCCAGAGAAGATTTTAATACCATCCTGACACAGCAGCCTAAAATAACTGAAACGCAGAATTCTTACAGAAGATTTATGGAGATGCAACAACAACAATGATAATGAGCTATCAGCCGCCAGCTATCAGCTTTCAGGAGGAAACTTATCATACATTGAACTGCTGATAGCTAACGGCTGATGGTTATAGCATTACGTCATTAAAAGTTAACATACCTCCAGTGTTAAATTAATTATTAGCTTACCTGATTATTATGATACTTTTTCAAGTAAGTTATCAATGTATATATATCTTTCCTCCTGACAGCTGATAGCACCAATACAAATTTAATACTACTAATATTAAATTATTAACTTGCAGATATGTTATCCAGGGCTGATATAGAAAGTAAACTACAAGAAATAAGACCAGTACTTATTGACAAATTTCATGTCAGTAAGATTGGTTACTTTGGTTCATTTGGAAATGGGCAACAGACAGATAAAAGTGATATAGATTTACTGGTTGAGTTCTCCGAGTCTGTTGGATGGGAATTTTTCGCATTAGAAAAGTTTTTGGAACAAGAATTTGGTATTCCAGTGGACTTAGTGACAAAAAATGCTCTTAAAGAACGAATTAAGGAAACTATTCTCAATCAAGTCATTTACATTTGAAATCAAGCGAAAGAGATTCAATTCTATATCTTGAAGATATTATTCTTTCAATGCAAAGAGTGCAAGAATACGTAGCAGGGCTTGACTTTCAACATTTCAAATGGGATTATAAAACAGTGGATGCTGTCATTCGCAATTTTGAAATTATTGGTGAAGCTTCCAAGAATTTGCCAAAACTTTTTAAAGACAAGTACATTAATATTCCTTGGGAGGCTATGTATCGTTTGAGGAACCGCATTTCCCATGAATATTTTGGAATTGATTATGAAATTATTTGGGACATTGCGACCAGACAGTTACCTGCAAATTACAATGACATTAAGGAAGTTTTGAAACTGGAACAATCCACCAAGCATTAATATACTGGTGATAACACTGCATTTTAAAATTGGGGTGGCGTAATCTGTGTTAAAACTGTAGATTATCAACCAGCATTAGTTCCGGCGAACAAGTATACATGCCCCAACTTTCCTAAATGTTTTACCGATAGCTGGTAGGTTAATGCATCACTAATAATCTGTTTTAATATTTTTATTGAATGGCAATTTGAATTGGTAACCTATGTTTTCATCTGTTGAATCTTCTAATACATCCAATCCGTAACAAAGATTTTTAGGATCATCATATTTAAATGAGCCGAAGATCCGGTCCCATAACGAAAAGATGTTGCTATAATTAGAATCTGTGTAGGGCCTTTGGTAATGGTGATGAACTTTATGCATATTAGGAGAAACGAAGATCCAGCTTATTGGTTTATCTATCCAGACCGGAACTCTTAAATTGGCATGATTGAAATGAGTAAAAATAGCGGCTACACTTTTGTAAAGGAAATAGAATCCAACAGGCAGGCCGATAACTATAATACCGATAATAGTGGAGGTTTCACGAAACAACCATTCACCCGGATGATGCCGGGTTCCCGTAGTTACATCTACCTTGGTGTCGCTATGATGGATTATATGAAACTTCCACATCCATTTTATTTTATGCATTGCATAATGCGGAGCATATTGTCCGAAGAAATCCATAAAAAACAAGGAGACAATGATTTTTAACCAAAGAGGTAACAGAATCCAATTTAATAACCCTATATTTTCACTCATTACCCAATCACATACTTTTAATACTATTAATCCGAATATTAAATTGAGTATAAGAGTGGTAGAAAGAAAAACAAGGTTAACACCTGCATGCTTATAGCGCTTAAAAGAAAATGTAAATAAAGGATAATATCCTTCAATAACCCAGAAAAATACCATTCCAATTATCAGGATCAGAATACGATCTGAGCTATGAATGTGTTCCCAGTATTGCATAAATCTTTCCATGGCAGTAAAATACATCATTTAAAAGTTACAAAATAAAGCTAATGCAACTGCAATCTTTTTAAGAACTAAGGAATTGCTATCAGCTATCAGCCGTCAGCAGATCAACCTGAATTTAGTTTCCTCGTGATGGCTGATAGCTGACGGCTGATAGCAAATACGTCATTTTGTAATACCCCGACACTAAGGTAAAGTTTCAAATATTTTGAGGTAACTCTTTAAATGTATGATAACAATTACTACAGCGGTAAAATTGAGTTACCTGCTGTTCCTGGCCATTGATAAGCAATGACTTTATTTTACCTGCCCAGCTTTTATAATCAGTGATTTCAGTAATAAACTGAAGATCATTTTGTTCGCAATTAGGACAAGCAATCGTTTTTAAATAAAGCTTATCTGAATCTGATAATAGTTTTTCTGCTATCAAAACCTGATCTTCCGCAATCATTAATTTCATACCACCTAAAGCAGGGCTTAATAACGGATCAATTGTAATGGTATATTCATCTTTTATATGGCATATAATGCCGGCCTCCTTCAAGAGTGAAAGTTCAATGGCAGCCTTTATATAATTATCATACGCGCGTATAGGGATATAGTTCATTTAAATAAGATGTTCTGTAAATTGAAATGTAATATTAATTGGTATCAGCTATCAGCAGGAAACCAACATGCATTAATATACTAAAAGATAACAACAGATTGCAAATTTTATAGTGCAATTGTGTGTGGTATAACACTGCCTGCGGGAAGGTGCATAAAGTAATTCAATAACCGAGGTTCCAGCAATTGTTTTTACAGGTTGCCTATTAAGCTGATATAGCCCACGGCTGAAAGCTGATACCCATTTAATTATTCAGCATTAACGGCATTACCAGTATCAAAAGGTCTTCATTGGGATCATTCTCTGTCGGCTTAATTATTCCCGCCTTTGTAGGAGTAGATAATTCTACCACGATTTCAGGACTGTCGGCGGCATTTAACATTTCAATCATAAAACGGGCATTAAAAGCTATTGCAAGATCCTCACCATTGTACTGGCATTTTAAACGTTCATTACCTTCGAAAGAAAAGTCTATATCCTGTGCGGCCAGTTGCAATTCATCACCCTGGATGTTTAACATTACCTGGTTTGTACTTTTATTACTGAACACATTTACCCTGCGCAGCGCATTTTGAAAATCCCCTTTATTCAACATCAATTTGTAAGGGTTGTCAACAGGTATTACCACTTTATAATCAGGAAACCTTGCATCAATCAGGCGACAGCTCATTTGTGTGGCGCCATGTTTTACAAACAAGTGATTGTTATTATAATTTAAGGTAAGCTCATCTTCATTATCCGGCAGAGCAGATTTTAACAGGTTTAACGGCTTTTTCGGCACAATAAAAAAATCATTTTTTGGGCAGGCAACATCAGATCTCTTATAACGCACCAACCGATGTCCATCTGTAGCTACAAATTGAATGTAGTTTTCATTCAGCTCAAAAAATACACCAGTCATTGCCGGCCTGAGGTCATCATTACTTACGGCAAACAAAGTTTTATTAATGGCAGTTACCAGTGAAGTAGCTGTCATTGTAAAAGAAGTAGTATCATCAGCTACCGGCTCTTTAGGAAAGTTATCAGGGTTTTCACCCATCACTTTATATTTTCCGGTATCTGTAGTTATCTCGATAGCTAAATTCTTATCAATGCTGAAAGTAACTGGCTGGTCGGGTATGTTTTTTAATGAATCCATTAAAATTTTGGCAGGTATGCAGATCTTGCCGTTTTCTTTGGCTTCAATATCCAATTGTATTCTCATAACTGTTTCCAGGTCGGTAGCTACAACGGTAAGGCGGTTTTTTTCCACTTCAAACAAAAAATCTTCCAGAATAGGCAGCACAGTGTTTGCACCAATAACTCCATTAATTTGTTGTAACTGTTTAAGCAAAGCAGAAGATGATACGATGAACTTCATTTTATGCGTGGATTAAGATTAGTAAGAACGAAACTAATGATTTTTAGTTAATGATAACAGGTTTTAAGACGGCTTTGTTGTTGCAGGAACTACTTAATTTTAGATTGGAGCAATCGCATTCTTAAATTTACCGGGTATAAATTAATCCATTCAGCATTTTATGTTGTTATAATAATATCAACATTGACTGTTTGAATTTTATTTAAAATTGCAACGTGACTATACCATTTAAACAAACACCAACAAAAGAGCAGGCACTACAGAAAATTAAGCATTATTGCGCCTACCAGGAACGTTGCCACCATGAAGTAAAGGAAAAGTTGTATAGCCTGGGTATGCATAGAAAGGAGGTGGACGAACTTATTTCCCAACTTATAGAAGAAAACTATTTAAACGAAGAACGGTTTGCCATTCAATATGCCGGTGGTAAATTCAGGATGAACCATTGGGGCAAAGTAAAAATCAAATATGCTTTAAAACAAAAACAGGTTAGTGAGTATTGCATAAAAAAGGCGCTGTTGCAGATTGATAATGACGCGTACATGAAAACAATTGAAAAACTTGCGGCAGAAAAACAAAACACATTGAAAGGTGAAAAGAATGATTTTGTCAAACTACGAAAGGTGCTGGATTACCTGTTACAGAAAGGCTTTGAAGCTGATTTGATAAAAGACGCGTTGGACAGATTAAAACCATTACATTAATGTGCTATTAGCCGTCAGCTATCAGCTATCAGGAGGAATTTAACATACATTAATATCCTAATAGCTGATTGTAAATTTGACAGTCCTTTATGCTGACATTACACAACTTGTTATCACCAATCAGCCATTAATTATGAGTCAACTCTTGGTATCGTTCTCTCCTGATAGCTGATTGCTGACGGATGATAGCAAAAATTACTTTCTAAAATCATTGGTTTACTTACAATCTTTTAACTTTACCGGATACAGTAAACCATGTCATCACTTACCATAACACTCATTCAATCGCAGCTTAATTGGGAAGATAAGGAAGCCAACCTTCGCATGTTTGAAGAAAAGATTAATGCTATTAAAGAAAAAACAGAGATGGTAGTGCTGCCAGAAATGTTCAGTACAGGATTTAGTATGAACGCTAAATTGCTGGCTGAAGAAATGGATGGTCCTACAATGGAGTGGATGGCGCGGATAGCCAAGGAATACCGCATTATACTTACAGGAAGCCTTATCATTGAAGAAGATGGTTATTATTATAACAGGCTGATATGGATGTTGCCTGTAGGGCAATACGGACATTACGATAAACGCCATCTCTTTGGTTTCGCAGGCGAGGACCAGCACTATTCGCCAGGTAATAAAAGACTGATAGCTTCCGTAAATGGATTCAAGCTTAACATGCAGATATGTTATGACCTGCGTTTTCCTGTTTGGGCATGTCAGCAATCTTTTGTGCCACCACTGCTGGGCAAAAAAAGAGTCTCTAATTTTGATGCTTTCAAAGAGCCGGAACATCCGGAATATGATATTCTTGTTTATGTGGCAAATTGGCCTGAAAAGCGTAGTCATGCATGGAAGACGTTACTTCAGGCAAGGGCCATTGAAAATCAGTGTTATGTTATAGGACTTAACCGAGTGGGAAATGATGGTAATGATATTTATTATAGCGGTGATTCTATGATTGTTGATGCGCTTGGAAAAACATCGTATGAGAAGTCTCATGATGAAGATATTTTTACAATCACGTTGATCAAGGAAAAAATTGATGAGATAAGGAAGCAATTTCCTTTCTGGAAAGATGCAGAGCATTTTATGATTGTACCTAAGGATAAGGTGATTGAATAGCCTGATGAAAGACCTGTGACACGTCTATGAACACTAAATTATGCTAACAGCCTTTTATAACGGAACTATTTATACAGGAGAACAAATTCTTACTCAAAAAGCCATCTTAGTACAAAATGGTTATATAGATGAAATTGTAGAAGAATCAGCTATACCCGATGGTTATGAAAAAGAAGATCTCAATGGAATGAATATCGCTCCTTCATTCATCGATCTGCAGATATATGGGGGTAACGGAAAATTATTTTCACAGGATCTTTCCGTTGCATCACTACAGGCAACTTATCAATATTGTATAAGTGGAGGAGCTTCTCATTTTATGATTACCATGGCAACCAACTCCATCGAAAAATTTTTGCGTGGTATAGAAGTAGTCAGAGATTACTGGAATGAAGGCGGGAAAGGCTTATTAGGGCTACATCTGGAAGGGCCCTATCTTAATCCAGTAAAAAAAGGCGCTCATATTGAACAATATATAAAACAACCAACTATAGACGAAGTGCAAATGTTACTTGATAAGGGCGCCGGTGTTTTTAAAATGATGACACTTGCACCGGAACGTTGTGATGATACAGTTAATGATTTATTGCTTAAAAATAATATCCTTGTTTCTGCCGGGCATAGTAATGCTGTTTCTGATGAAGCGACCCGTGCATTTAACAATGGAATTCCAACTGCTACCCATTTGTTTAATGCCATGTCTGCATTTCAACACCGTGCGCCTGGAATGGTAGGTGCCATATATGATCATCCCAAAGTGATGTGCAGCGTGGTTTGTGACGGTGTGCATGTTGATTTTGCCGCTGTTCGCATCAGTAAGAAAATTATGAAAGAGCGGCTTTTTTTTATTACTGATGCGGTAGCAGAAACTGATATCGGAGATTATATTCATGTGTATAAGGGTGATCGTTATACGTTGCCTGATGGAACACTCTCGGGTTCTTCGCTTACTATGATGCAATGTGTAAAAAACGCTGTTGAGCATGTTGGCATTGAACTGGATGAAGCATTACGGATGGCTTCACTTTACCCTGCTAAGTTGTTAGGAAAAGATTGTAAGCTTGGTAAGATTGAAAAAGGTTATGAGGCTTCGTTGGTGATTTTTGATGAGAAGTTTGAGAATGTAAGAGTTTTTTGAACCACAGAGGAGATAGCCAGAGGTGAAGAAGAGGAGGCGCAGAGAACGTCCTCTGTGTACCCTCTTCTTCACCTCTGGCTATCTCCTCTGTGGTTAGAAAAAATCAGCTCTTTCACCTTCTCCAGCTTCGGATCAATTTCTTTCTTTATAGATTCCAGAGATGAACGGACAAATACATCTGGCATCACACCTCTTCCGCTTTTCACTGCATTTTTGTTAATCACCATTCTGAACTTAGGCAGGGTGAAACGGATTTTTGTATCAGGTAAAGTGACATCCGGAATAAGCCATGCGGTATTACCATAAGCGCCGCCACCGGTTTCTTCACCTACTAATAAAACATTTTTTTGTTCTTTAAGAAAATAAGCAAAAAGTGATGTAGCAGAAAAAGAATTGCCACCGGTGATAATATAAACGTTTCCATCAAAATGATGGTGCGGTTTTGGCTTGAAATAATGACGCTCAAAGTAACCGAAATGATATTTGCCATCAGCACGTTTCCTGGTTATAAAACTCATTGATAAACGATTTAAAAAGTTTTGCCCGATATATTTTCCGTAGGCACTTTTCTTATTGATAGCATATAACGAGTCTGCCATTTTAAAACGATGGTTGATGATAAGCTTTGTAAGCAGGTTTGAGATGCCAACATTACCACCGCCATTATTTCTTACATCTACTACCAGGTTTTTTATATGTTTCCGGTGCAGATCTTTAAATGTTCTTTTAATAAAACCTCTTATTCCAATACCTCCAATAAAAGTATTAAGGGTTACAAAAGCGGTGCTGGTTGAAGCATCGATAATTAATTCATGGGAAGCGGCCATTAAGTTATGCCTTCTTTCTTTTCTATCAGGCTTTTTAAAGTTCATCAATTCTTCATTGTATGAGCTGTCTTTCTTTGGATCGAAAACCCGGATATCAGTCTGTTTTTCTTCTCCCCGGTTATTCATATAGCCGATGGTAAATTTATCATTCAGTCCGAAAACATTACGGTACCAGCCGCTGAAAGTACCGGCATTACTAAGTGTTTGATATTTGTTTATCAAACCATGTCCATCCATTGATAGAAATTGAAAGAGGCTGTCGCGATAAAACTTAACAGGTTTTCCGTTGATGGATTTCAGGACTGTACCTCTTTTAATTGTTTGATCCTTCCGGTTGAGATTAGCATACACAACAGCGGAATCATCCCATAATTTTATGCTTAGTGGAAATTGTTTCATTTTTACCGTGTCAAGAAATCTGTAATAATTTTTAGAATACCTTACAGAGGTATGGCCACAGTTAATTTTTGATATTGTATAACTCAGTAGAGTCCTGAATTGTAGTTCAGTCATTGAATCGCTGATACGGGAATAACCGTAATTAAAAAAATAATTCATTGAATCCTTAGAAGTGTACCAGTAAAGACCTGGATGGCCCTCTTCCAAAATATGACGAAATATTTTGAAATCGTTCTGCAATATTTCCTTTGCAAATTTTTTATTGGGATTATAAAAACGCCTGTCTGAAGAACAGCTATTTATTATAGGAAGGCAGCTCGCCACGAGTAATATTTTAATTATACCACTCCTCATACCGTGCAATTAATACTGGTGTTAGTTAATTATGAAATCAAGTATTGAATTGTTATCAGCCGTCAGCAGATCTACATGCACTAAGTTTCCTCCTGATAGCTGACAGCTGGTAGCAAATACATCAATGTAGCGTTAACATAACATGGGTGCTACTGTTTAAAAGCATTCCACCCTTGCGCTGTAATTGCAAATTTATTTCCGCCCTTGGTAATGATATGAGCGCCTTCATCAACATCGGTCATGTAGCCGATTACGCTGATCTCTTCATTCAGCAACAGCTTGTCGTAGTCGTCCTGTTTTAAAGTAAACAGTAATTCGTAATCTTCGCCGCCGCTTAATGCGCATGCAGTAGGATCGAGGCCAAATTTAAAAGCAGCATTGCGACTGTCTTCATGCACAGGTATCTTATCTTCATAAATCACACAACCTAATTCACTTTGTTTGCAGATATGCAGGATCTCAGAGCTCAGCCCATCACTTACATCTATCATAGCTGTAGGCGCTATGGAAGAGTCGTCAAAAAATTCAATAATATCTTTGCGGGCTTCCGGTTTCAGCATGCGTTCTACAATATATTTTTCACCTTCAAGATCGGGTTGGATCTTTGGATTTTCCAGGTAGATCTTTTTTTCACGTTCCAGCAAGGTCAGTCCTAAAAATGCTCCTCCCAGGTAACCAGTTACACAAAGCAGGTCACCCTTTTTTGCGGTGCTTCGTTTAACAAATTTGTCGGGAGCAACTTCACCTATCGCGGTTACAGAAATCACGAACCCTTTTTGTGATGTAGTAGTATCACCACCAACGAGGTCAACCTTGTATCTTTCGCAGGCTGCGTAAACACCTTCATAAAATTCATCCAATGCTTCAAGACTGAAACGATTGCTGAATGCAATGCTCATGGTGATTTGAGTAGGCGTAGCATTCATCGCATAGATATCACTTACATTTACCACCACACTTTTATAGCCGAGGTGTTTCAGAGGAGTGTACATCAAATCGAAATGAACTCCTTCAATTAAAAGATCAGTAGAAATTACCGTCTGCTTGCCGAACTGGTCAATAATGGCGCCATCATCACCCACACCTAAAATAGTAGTGGCATTATGTATTTCAATGTTCCTGGTAAGGTGTTCTATTAAACCAAATTCTCCCAGGTCAGCTATTTCTGTTCTTTCTTCAGTCATAATTAATTAGTCTCGATTTTATCATTGATCCAGTCCATCAACTCGTCATGTATTTTGCCGTTGGTAGCCAGCACCTGGTGGGTAAATGGTGAATAGGAATTTCCCTGGTGATCGGAAATTCTTCCACCGGCTTCTGTTACAATAAGCGAGCCTGCCGCGCTATCCCATGCCTGTAATTTGTGTTCATAAAAACCATCGAACCTGCCAGCTGCTACCCAGCACAGGTCTATTGCCGCTGAACCAAGGCGCCTCACTGGTATGCCTTTCCGTATCAGGCGCTCGAACACCTGTAACGGACCATTAGGCATATCCAGGTAACTATAAGGAAAACCTGTTACAAGGCATGATGTTGCAACCTCAGCTTTATCACTAACCTGAATTTTTTTGTCGTTAAGAGTGGCGCCAGATCCTTTCTCAGCAAAGAAGAATTCATTGATAACAGGATTATATACAGCCCCCAGAATGATCTCACCAGCTTTTTCCAAACCTATACTAACGCAACAAAGGGGAATGCCGTTTGCAAAATTTACCGTTCCGTCAATTGGATCTATGAACCATTTGTATTCACTATCCATTTTTATTTCACCTGCTTCTTCACTCAAAATAAAATGTTCAGGAAATGTTTCTTTGATAATGGAGATAATAGCTTTTTCTGAAGCAATATCAGCTTCAGTAACTAAGTCATTAACCATGGATTTGGTGGAGACTGAAAACTTACCGTTAAAAAAATGTTGCAGCACCTGCGCCCCGGCTTTTGTAGCATTTATAAGAGTTGATTTTAGCATGGAGGCAAAATTAGTTTAAAGTTTGGAAGTTCAAGATTCAAAGAGTTTTTGAACCACGGCACTAAGGCAGGGAGGGGCACAAAGATTTTTTGTATTCATTGTTTGTTTTCAAAAATCCTTTGTGCCCCTCCCTGCCTTAGTGCCTCCGTGGTTCAAAACTGTTTGTACCCGAAGTGCTACCCGTTAATGCTTTTCATCATTTGTTCGGGGTAACGAGATCCGGCGGCGGCATCTTTTGGAAAGATATTATCGATCTCATCCAACTCCTCCTGTGTAAAGCTGATATCGAGGGCGCCGGTATTTTCTTCAAGGTATTTAATTTTTTTAGTACCCGGTATAGGAAAAATGTGATCTCCCTGAGCAAGAACCCATGCCAGTGCGAGTTGAGAAGGTGTGCAGTTTTTTCTTTCTGCCAGCGTAATAATGCGGTTTACCAGTTCAAGATTCTTTTCAAAATTCTCACCCTGGAAACGTGGTGAAAACCTGCGATAATCTGTTTGGTCAAAATCTTCGAATTTTTGAATCTGTCCAGAAAGGAATCCCCTTCCAAGCGGACTATAAGCCACAAAGGCTATACCTGATTCTTTACAAAGCTCCAGTATTTCATCTTCGGGATCTCGTGTCCAAAGTGAGTATTCACTCTGCACCGCTGATATAGGATAAGAGTTATGTGCTTTGATTAAGGTAGTACCTGAAACTTCCGATAATCCTATAGCCCTCACCTTACCTTCCTTAACCAATTCTCCCATAGCACCCACTGTTTCTTCAATAGGAGTTGAAGGATCAACCCGATGCAGGTAATACAAATCAATCACATCTATACCCAATCTTTTTAAGCTTGCCTCGCATGCCGATTTTACATATTCAGGCTTTCCGTTTATGCCACGTTTGGTTGGGTCAGAACCATCCCTCATTATCCCAAACTTGGTGGCGAGTGTAACATGCTCTCTTTTTCCTTTCAATGCCCTTCCTACTAATTCTTCGTTATGATATGGGCCATACATATCTGCTGTATCCCAAAAAGTTATATCCAGTTCGATTGCCCGGTGTAATGTTTTAATAGATTCATCATCATCACGGGTGCCATAAAATTCACTCATGCCCATGCATCCTAGTCCTAATGCAGATGCCGTTATTCCCTGGGAACCTAATTTCTTTGTTTGCATATAAATTTTTTTTAATAAATATTGGAAAAAACTTTTTTATCACAGTAAAAATCGCGCCTGGGAAAAAGGCCAGCTCCCAATAAACCACGGAGGCAGAGTGACACAGAGAAACACAGCGTAATTGTAGTATAAAACCGTGTTCCTTTGTCTCTTTCCTGCCTCCGTGGTTCCTTTACTAACTATATCTTTTACATCTTGTTACCAGGAAAGATTTGTAAAAAAATAGAATATTTCAATAACCCAATCACATTGTCCTTCACGATACAAATAATATCTTCGCCCAAAATAAGGTAGTTGCAAGTTTCTATAATCATAGTAAATTATAATGTTAAATTTTTCCTGGAGCACTGCCTGCATTCCGTGCAAAAGGCAACAAAATCTTTAAGAGCTGAAATTATTGTTGTGGATAATGCATCTTCAGATGGTAGCATGGAATACCTTCTTGATAAATTTCCCCAAGTAAATTTTATAGATAACCCAAAGAACATAGGCTTTGCCAAAGCGAATAACCAGGCACTACGGGAAGCAAAAGGTGAATATATTTTATTTCTTAATCCTGACACTATAGTTCCTGAAGATTGCGTGGAGCGATGTATCGAGCTGCTTCACTCGAACCTGCAAATAGGAGCTTGCGGTGTTAAAATGATAGATGGAAGCGGCCGGTTTTTGGCTGAGTCCAAAAGAGCTTTCCCTTCCCTTCAAACGTCGTTTTATAAATTATCCGGATTAACTTATTTGTTTCCTCATTCAAAGCGCTTTGCAAAATACCACCTGGGTCATTTGTCTAAAGAAAAGAATAATGAAATCGATGTTTTATCAGGCGCTTATTTTATGACCAGAAAAGAAGTATTGAATAAAACAGGTGGTTTTGATGAGCGATTTTTTATGTATGGAGAGGATATCGATCTAAGCTATCGCATTCAGCAGGAAGGATACAAAAACTTTTATTTTGCAGAAACCTGTATTATTCATTTTAAAGGTGAAAGTACCAGGAGAGGTAGTCTGAATTATGTGAAGTTATTTTATAAAGCCATGAGCCTCTTTGTTGAAAAACATTATAAAAGTAAAAATCCTCTTGCATTCAAATATTTTGTAGAAACATCAATTTGGTTCAGGGCCGGCTTATCTGCTGCAAAAAATATCCTGGTTTTAAAAAAGCCGGATTTAAAAGATACCAGCATTAATACATTGATCATTGCAGGAGAAGAAGAAGCCGGAAAGGTGGAGGTTATTCTTAATAAACATAATGAGAAGAGAAAGATCAATCAGTTGGCTCCTGCTAACGACTGGAAGCAATCAGTGCTTTTAAATCCGCCTGACGAGATCATTTTTGTATATGAAACCTTCTCTTACAAAGAGATCATTTGTTGTATGCAGGAGTTACCAGGAGGTATTATGTTCAGCATTTATTCCAACAAGGCACAAAGCATTGTGTGTAGCAATTTTAATAAAAGTAATGGATATATAATGGTGTAATAATCACCCTGAATTGAAGCGTTGGCTATCAGCTGTCAGCAATCAGCTATCAGAAGGAGAACGTTTCAAGCATTGGTCTCCTGATAGCTGACTGCTGATAGCTGACTGCTGATAGCTAACTGCTGATAGCAAAAGTTATAGCATCCTTTCTGTATTCAATAAGGATGCCTACAAAATTTATCATGGTGTTACTGCTCAATGTCTTAATTTTATCATTCTAACCAAATTGCATTTAATACTAGATGTCTTTGTTTGAAATTTCATTGCCAGACACCCTTGCAAGGGCATTACGATTGCCTGTAAGATCTCCCAGGCGTCAACAAATTAAGGTATTAAAGAAAATTTTAAAGAAAGCAAGGTTTACTGAATTCGGACAGCAATATAGGTTTGATGAAATATTATTGAGTAAACATCCTGAAAAAAAGTTCCAGGAGCTTGTCCCTACTTTCAATTACAGCAAAATTTATAAACATTGGTGGCACCGGGCTTTGGAAGGAATACCAGATGTATGCTGGCCAGGTAAGGTAAAATATTTTGCTTTAAGTTCAGGTACTTCTGATGCTGCCAGCAAGTATATTCCTATAACTAACGATCTTATGCGGGGTAACCGTATTGTGATGATTAAACAATTACTTACGCTTAGAACTTATACTCATATACCAGTGCGTTCTATTGGTAAGGGCTGGCTTATGATCGGCGGTAGTACCGACCTGCAAAAAGGCACAGGATATTACGCCGGAGACCTGAGTGGCATCACTGCCAAGAAGGTACCATTTTGGTTCACTCCCTTTTACAAGCCAGGTAAAAAAATAGCGCGGGAAAAAGATTGGAATAAAAAAATGGAGGAAATTGTTGAAAACGCGCCTCAATGGGATATAAGCTTTATTGTAGGTGTTCCCGCATGGATACAAATGTGCATGGAAAAGATCATTGAACGTTATAAGCTTAACACTATTCATGATATATGGCCTAACCTGTCGTTCTTTGTGCATGGGGGTGTTTCATTTGAACCTTATAAAAAAGCTTTTGAGAAATTATTATCCAAGCCACTTACTTATATCGAAACCTATCTTGCTTCCGAAGGCTTTATCGCTTACCAGGAACAGCAGTTCGCACAAGGAATGCGGTTGGTTACAAATGAGCATATCTTTTTAGAATTTGTTCCGTTCGATGATAAAAACTTTGATCATGAAGGTAATATGATCGAGTCTCCGGAGGCATTGATGATTCATGAAGTTGAAGAAGGAAGAGATTATGCTTTATTAATCAGTACCACGGCAGGCGCTTGGAGGTATTTGATAGGAGATACGGTACGCTTTGTAGATAAAGTTCGTTCAGAGATTATTATAACCGGCCGCACCAAACATTTCCTAAGCCTGGTAGGTGAACATCTTAGTGTTGACAATATGACAAAGGCAGTACAGCTGGCCAGTGAAGAAATGAATGTGTCTATACCGGAATTTACCGTTGCAGGTGTGCCATCCGGTTCTTATTTTTCGCACGAATGGTTCGTTGCCTGTGATGATAAGGTAGATGCAAACAGGTTGTGTATAAAAATTGATGATCATCTTAAATTATTAAATGACGATTACGCTGTTGAAAGAAAAAGTGCTTTGAAAAATATTAGTGTGGTAGTATTGTCAGAAAATAAATTTATGGACTTCATGACCCAGAAAGGAAAAGTTGGTGGACAGCATAAATTTCCCCGTGTGCTAAAAGGTAAAATGTTTGACGAGTGGAAAAGGTTTCTTTCTTTAGGTAGCCTTACCTGATTGAGTTTGCTATCGCGGTCAGCTATCAGCTATCAGTAAGAAATAATCACTCTTTGATCTCCTGATTTCTAGCTTAACCTAATATACGTTTAGATTAATTACAAACTTGTGAACTTGCTTGACTACGTTACGTTTCCCGCTGATAGCTGACGGCTGAAAGCAAATTGATTAGCAGCTCCCTATTATTCGCTAAGAAGAATTGTTTGTTTTTATCTTTATTAAATTCATTCTTTAGCCCATGACAGAAGCATTATTGAAAGGATTAGCCCTTGGATTTATTCTTACTCTATCTGTAGGTCCTGTAATATTTGCTATAATTAAGCAAAGTGTTAATAACGGAAAAGAGGGTGGATTTAGTTTTGTAACCGGTGTATGGATCAGCGATATTTTACTGGTTGTATTGAGCAATGCCTTTTCCGAATGGGTAACGGGTGTTCTTGAATACAAACAAATAATCGGCTGTGGAGGAAGCATTTTTTTAGTAGCAATGGGCGCATACTTTGTTTTTTTTAAAAAAGTTACACAGCGAACTGCAATCAATGGTGTTGAATTACGTTTTTCTAAAAGTGATTTTATCAAGTTAGTCATGTCGGGGTTTCTCATAAACACGCTTAATCCCAGTGTAATTTTCTTTTGGCTTTTAAATGCCACTGCATTTGCGGTTACTCACACACTTGAACAACGCATTCTTATTTTTTCCGTATGCCTGTTATTCAATATGGCTGCGGATATTTTTAAAGTATTGATGGCAGGCAAACTGGCGCAAAGATTAACGTTGCATAATATGAAGATCATAAATAAATTGTCCGGAACCATCTTGATAGGGTTTGGACTGGTATTGTTTTATGGGGCATTTTTTCTTGCGAATAAAATCAGTTGATCAATTAACAAAAAAATAGTAAGGCCTGTTAAGTGTTAAGTGTAACTTAGTAAACATGCGTAGTATTTTACCGGCAATTATCCTATTGATCATCTCGTCCTCTTGTTTTTCACAAGTGTCAGACTTTATAAAAGTAAAGAAGCGCAATAATCGTACACTCAAAACATTTTTCCCCGGGTCAATCATTTCCTGTAAAACTATATATGGAAATTATATTGGTGGAGTAATAAACGCAATAAAAAATGACTCTGTGTTTGTTAAAGAATTTGATATCAGGGCTGTTCCCAATCAGTGGGGTGTTGCCAGCGTAGATACTTTAGGAAGCTATGTAGTAGGTATACATTATAAAGATATTGAAACAGTTGTTTTTAAATATCATGAATCATTCGGGTTTATTAAAGACGGAAGCCTTTTAATGATAGGCGGACTTGGATATGCAGGACTTAACCTGGTTAATGGAAAATATTTAAAGCAACCTATAACGGATGCTGAAAATCTCAAAAGCCTGGGTATATCATTAGGTGTTGCAGGCGTTGGTTATTTATTAAGCCGCCTGCATAAAAATAACAATAGGAATGGTAAAAGATATGTAGTGGAGTATGTTCATATGAACCAAAAGCTTAAGCCTTTTTAATTTCGGGAGTATCAGGTTAATCTAATTATGAAGAAGAAAAAAGCAGCATCATCCCGTGCCTGGCGGGTTATTAAAAAAATTTTTCTTATTGCATTCATTTCGCATTTATTCTACCTGGTTGCTTTAAAATGGATAGATCCTCCAATTACGCTTACACAGATAATAAGTTTTATAACAGGAAACGGCTTACATCGGGATTATGTAAAATGGAGTGAAATTCCTATAACAGCTAAGTTAGCAGTTATCTCTGCGGAAGATCAGCTGTTTGCTGATCATAATGGTTTTGATTGGAAGAGCATAGAAAAAGCAATGGCTTATAACAAGAAGAAACCGAATCGTGTTCGTGGTGCCAGTACCATCAGTCAACAGGTTGCAAAAAATGTTTTTTTATGGCAGGGCAGAAGCTGGATCAGGAAAGGATTTGAAATGTATTTTACTTTTATGATAGAGCTGATCTGGGGAAAGAAAAGAATTCTTGAGATGTACCTGAACGTTGCTGAAATGGGGAAAGGAATATTTGGAATAGAAGCTGCTGCTCAAAGCAATTTTAAAAAACCCGCAGTAAAATTAAGCCGCCAGGAATCTGCGATGATAGCAGCCTGCTTACCTAATCCCAAAAGGTATACAGTCAGGCCTGTTTCATTTTATGTATCTGCGAAGTATCCCTGGATACTTCGCCAAATGAATAACCTTGGAAGAGACCCGGATATTGTGAAGATTATTAACTAAGAGTGATAAAGAATGACATGTTATTTAATTATTGATATTTTTATGCAGGTAGCTATTGCGGTTCAGGATAAACTTAGAAGGTGCCTGTTAATTCCTTCAATAGCCTTATCTAATCTTTGGGAATTGTTTCCGCGGATATCAATCCAGGGTACAGATTGATTAACCATAATATCTTTATACATATGATATAACAACTGCCTGTTTTTCAAATCCGGATATTCTCTCAATTCATCCTTTACCCATGGAAGATCAATATTGCAAAGCAGGTATAAATCATATTTTTTTTCTACCACCTGGTTAAGGATCCAGGTATGGCAATTAAAAAAAACAAATTCGCACCAAACCTTCATTACATACATATCAGTATCAATAAAAAGCAAGTTGCCCGCAGAATTGTTTGTCACTTCTTCTTCCAGCATTAACTGGCCTTTTGCTATGGTAAGTAAATCATCATACCTATAACTGGTTCCATTCTCCAGCAGATAGCTGCGTGCATATTCTTCCACCCACTCTGTGTGGTAGTGTTGAGCCAATTGCATTGCCAGTGTACTTTTACCTGTTGATTCCGGACCTATAATAACAATCTTCTTCATTGGTTAATAGTGCATAATTAATATCAAAAGAAGTAATGATACATTTACGAGCTTCTTTCTCCAAGCTGCTAATCCCCAGAACGCCATTATTAGTAAGATGAAATAAAAAACACTGGTAAAAACATAACCTTTTACAAAGTATAAAGGAATTGAAGCCATGTTTGTAGCTATCCACCAGTGCCAGCTTTCCAGCTTTTTTTTGGCCATAAGCCACATGCCTGTGTATGCAGTGGCTGAGGCAAGAGAATCAGCCCAGGGTATGGCACCGGGAGCAAAATACTTTTTGAGAAGTGACAAGGAAATAAAAATAATTCCATACATCGCTGCACAAAAGGATAGTTGAAATATCCATTCCTGCGAAGAAGACCGGGTGATTATTAAAAGAGGATGTTGCTGCAGGTCTTTTCTCGTCCATAAAATCCAACCGTAAATGCTCATAACTGTATAGAAAAGATTTACACTTGCTTCGCCAAACAGGTGTGCGTTTAAGCTGAGATATGTATAGATGATAGTACTAACAAGCCCCACGGGATATACAAGGATGTCTTCCTTCCTGGAGTACCAAACGCTGGCGATGCCAAAAAAAACAGCTATATATTCAAGGATGCCTGTGTGAAGCATTCCATCAATAAATTGCCTGGTAATTTGGCCTGCAGTCATAATTTATAAATGAAATTCAATATTATCACTTTAATCATAAAATTTATGCTTCATAAGCAACCAGATTGAAAGTATATTTGTTAACTATAAAATTTTAAAACATGATAAGAAATGCAACTGCCGTTTGGAACGGCTCAGGAAAAGAGGGTACCGGAAACCTTACCACTCAGAGTACTGTTTTGAGTAAGACTCAGTATTCATTCAAATCAAGATTCGAGCAGGGTGTTGGAACCAATCCTGAAGAATTGGTAGCTGCAGCACATGCCGGATGCTTTACTATGAAATTAAGTTTTGTTTTGAATGAAGCTGGTTTTACAGCGGATGAAATAGAAACAAAGTGTGATATCACTTTTGAAAATGGCGCCGTAACAAAATCTCATTTAACTGTTAAAGCAAAAGTGCCGGGAATAACCAAAGAAAAGTTTGAGGAGTCTGCGAAGGATGCCAAAGAAAATTGTCCTATTTCCAAGTTGCTTAATACCGATATTAGTTTTGAAGCTTCGCTGGCTTAAACAAAATTCTACGTTTTTTTTAACACAGAGAATTGCCGGAGGAGGAAACACAGAGGACGCAGATGGTTTCCTCTGTGCTCTCTGCGTTTCCTCCTCCGGCAATTCTCTGTGTTAAAAAAAAACAATTCTTTCAAAATAAGTATTAGATCTCAATACCGGCTTCTTTCATCCATTCCCAATAATTTAACACTGCTCTTATCTCACTATATGAAATGCCGTCACCTAATTTTTGTTTAACGGGAGCTAGTGCCAGTCCATCCATTACCTGTACTTCTTTTAAAATAATGTTTACTTTTTCCTTAGGCACCAGTTCATGAACGTCTAGTTCGCCTGTTCTAACAAAAAATGCAAGATGGCTTTCCACAGTGCCGATAGTTATTTCACGCATGGCAGCAATGGTTTCCGGCCTTTTTCCTTCTCGAAAAAGTTGCAAGCTATATCGTTTAGTTTCAGATTTTTCCTGCTCTGGCTTTGTGGTGCGTTGGCGTTTTGGATATTTTAAATGAATCTGCGAAGAGAGCATATGCTCATGGCAATATTTTTTTACGGCGTTAAGAAATACCGTCCCATATTTTGTAAGTTTTACATTTCCAAAACCGGAAATCTTAGCCAGCTCTATAAGGTTTAAAGGCAGGTAGGTGGCAAGTTCTACCAAAGTAACATCGGAGAAAATAAGGTATGAAGGTAGATTTTCTTTACGGGCTAAATTTTCCCGAAGCTGTCTTAATTCCTGCAGTAACAATGGAAAAACCGGTACAGCATCCTGCGGTTTGGAAGTGATTGCTGTTTTTTCTTTTACAGATATTACCAATTGCAAACGCTCCTCGCCTTTTAATATCCGCCAACTTTTTTCATTCAGTTTTAGAACAGGGTATTCACCCTGCGATTGATCCAGGTATCCCATCTGCAGCATATCTTTTATATACAATCTCCATTGGTCTTTACTGATATCTTTACCTATACCGAATGTTTTTATAGACCGCTGTTCCTCTTTGATAACACTGCTTCCCCTTAGGAAGTCAATGATATAGTTCATGCCATAACGTTCCTGTAAACGTGTAACAGCGCTTAAAATTTTCTGGGCTTCAATGGTTGCATCAGCTTTTTCAAAATCACTCAGGCATACATCGCAGCTTCCGCAATACTCAGGCGCCTGTTCAGTAAAGTAATTTAAAAGATATTTTCTACGACAGCTACGTGTTTCGCAAAATGCCGCCATTTGATCAAGCTTTTTTAGCATAATTCGGGTCTGCTCAGGGTTGCCATCTACACTGGCAAAGTTTTTCAATTTCATTACATCACCACTGCTGTAAAAAAGAATAGCGTCGCTTTGTATACCATCTCTTCCTGCACGCCCGGTTTCCTGGTAATAGCCTTCCAGGTTTTTAGGTAAATCTGCATGAACTACAAATCTGACATTACTTTTATTGATTCCCATTCCAAAGGCAATCGTTGCTACAATAATCTTTATTTCATCACGTAAAAATTTTTCCTGCCTTTGTTCCCTGAGATTTTTTTCTAAACCGGCATGATAGGCTGCAGCTTTAAAACCAGCATCCTCAAGGTCCTTCGCGAGTTTTTCAGTAGATGCCCTCGACAGGCAATAAATGATGCCACTATCTTCCAGGTGTGTATGCAGATAGCCGATAAGCTGATCAAAAAAATTATATTTTGGTTTTACATAATAATAAATATTTGGCCGGTTAAAACTATTCTCAAACAAACTAAAACTGTTCAGTCCAAGTTTTGCAATGATGTCTTTTTTTGTAAGCGTGTCTGCTGTTGCGGTCAGTGCGATTAAAGGAACATCTGGAAATTGCTTTTTTAATTCTCCGAGAATAAGGTACTCTGGCCTGAAGTCATGTCCCCACTGACTGATGCAATGAGCTTCATCGATAGCAAACAGGGAGACTTTAATTTGCTTTAAGAATTGTATGAACTGACTTCCACCTAACAGGCGTTCTGGGGCGAGATATAAAAGCTTCAGCTTGTTATTAAGTAATTGCTTTGAAATATTTTCCTGTTCAGAAGAAGATAAAGTTGAATTAAGAAAAGCAGCGGCAACTCCATTCACACGTAACGCATCTACCTGGTCTTTCATCAATGCAATCAATGGGGAGATTACAATTGTAACGCCATCAAGCAACAAAGCCGGTAACTGATAGCAAATGGATTTTCCTCCGCCTGTTGGCATCAATACTACTGCATCTTTTTTAGCCAGAACGGTATTGATAATCTCTTCCTGATTAAGTCGAAAAACCGGGTAACCGAAATGATGCTGTAAGGTTTTGTGAATATTATACATGGCCCTTCGCTTTGTTTCTCATTGTAAAATCATAATGCTTATGATAGTAATGAAGTTATAAATTATATATTGAATGCCAAGACTGCTTACGAAAAAGGGTTATAACACGTTTAAAAAAATCTTCACAAAGACCTGTGAGGTTTTTGGAAACCTCACAGGTCGTCCCCGCTCTCTACAACATATAATCAATGAGCTTCCAGCCAGTTTTCACCAACTCCGATTTCAGCATCTGCAGGAATATCATTAGGTAACATCAAAGCTGTTTGCATGCAATGAATGATGATGGGTTTAATCACTTCAACTTCTTCTTTGTGTGCATCAAAAACCAATTCATCATGAACCTGCAACAACATTTTCGATTTAAAATTTCTTTCTTTAAACTCCTGGTGAATCTTTATCATTGCAAGTTTAATCATATCAGCTGCAGTGCCCTGTATAGGAGAGTTAATAGCATTCCGCTCGGCATAACCTCGGACGGTGAAGTTATGAGAATTTATATCCTTGAGCCAGCGCTTCCTGCCCATCAGCGTTTGTACATAACCGTGTTCTCTTGCAAAGTTGATCATATCATCCATATACATTTGTATATTGGGAAACTGCTTTTTGTAGTTATAAATAATATCCTTTGCCTCCCCCCTTGAAATGCCCAGGTTTTCTGCAAGTCCAAAAGCGCCTTGTCCATAAATGATTCCGAAATTGACACTTTTTGCTTTATAACGCATTTCTTTAGTAACGACACTTTCTTCTACGTTGAATACTTTTGCTGCGGTGGCAGTATGAATGTCTTTGCGTTGTTTGAATGCATCACACATGTTCGGGTCTGCGCTGATTGCTGCAACAATGCGCAATTCAATTTGTGAGTAATCGGCGCTTACAAGCAGGTGGTCGCTATCTCTTGGTATAAAAGCTTTTCTTATCTCCCTACCCCTTTCTGTTCTGATAGGAATATTCTGCAGGTTAGGATTAGTGCTGCTTAATCTTCCGGTAACGGCAATCGTTTGTCCATAACTGGTATGAACCCTTCCTGTTTTAGGATTGACGATCTGCGGCAGCGCGTCTATATAAGTAGATTTCAACTTTGTTAGCTGACGGTACCCAAGTATATCATCAACAATTTTATTTTGATGAGCCAGTTTTTTTAATACATCTTCACCGGTTGCGTATTGGCCATTTTTAGTGGTTTTTGCATTTGGATCGAGCTTTAATTTTTCAAATAAAACTTCTCCGAGTTGACGGGGTGAAGATAAATTGAAACGAACGCCCGCCTGGCTATATACATTTTCTTCAAACTGTTTGGCTTCAATTTCCAGTTCTTTGGAATAATCATTCAGAAAATTCATATCAACTTTTACCCCTTCAAACTCTATATCTGTTAATACTTTTACCAGGGGGGTCTCCACTTCTTTAAATACCTTTTCCACCTCCTTTACAGATAGCAAGGGGGCGAAGGTGTTTTTCAATTGTAAAGTGATATCAGCATCTTCTGCGGCGTATTCTTTTATCTTATCCAGCTCCACATCTCTCATAGTACCCTGACCTTTTCCTTTTTTGCCAATCATTTCTTCAATATGAATAGGTTCGTAGTTAAGATACTGTGCGCTCAGCAGATCCATGTTTCTCCGTCCTTCAGGTTCAATTACGTAATGAGCCACCATCGTATCAAAGAGATTCCCTTTAAGCTCAACACCGTACCATTTCAACACCAGCAGGTCATATTTAATATTCTGACCAATCCATATTTTAGTTAGATCGGCAAACAGTTCTTTAAAATAATCCAGTATAATATAGGTTTGTTCACGTTCCGGCGGACAGGGAATATAAAATCCTTCACCAGGTATGTATGAAAAGCTAAGTCCTACCAACTCCGCGTTATTGGCATCTATACTTGTTGTTTCAGTATCAAATGAAATTTCTGTTTGAAGTTTTAATTTTTCAATAAGGTCTTTTATAGCAGCTTCTCCCTGGATGGCCATATAAGAATGAGGAGTATTGCTAATATTGTTCTGTGCATTATAACCTACGGTTTCTTTGGATGCCTCTTCCGGTATTGCTTGTGTGGGTGCTTTAGTCTTTTCTACCACCGCATTACCGAATAAATCTGTTTGAACAACTTCGGGGGCGCCTGCATAAACGTTAAAGTCTTCTCCAAGCACTCTTCTTCCCAGGGCTTTAAATTCTAATTCAATAAAAAGTTCCTTAAGCGCTTCTTTATTAAAGTCTTTGATCCGAAAATCTTCTTCATGAAATTCACATGGAGCATGGGTTACAATGGTAGCAAGCTTTTTACTCATGATAGCCAGTTCTTTTCCTGCTCTTATTTTTTCACCCACTGAGCCTTTTATATTGTCAGCATTGGCGATCACATTTTCAAGGGTGCCATAGTCGGCTAATAATTTAGAAGCGGTTTTTTCTCCAATACCCGCAATGCCTGGAATATTATCTATTGCGTCGCCCATCAAACCTAAAATATCCACCACCTGCGATACGTCTTTTATATTCCATTTTGCACAAACTTCTTTGGCGCCTAAGATTTCTTCTTTATTACCCTGGTACCCGGGTTTGTAAATTTTAATCTTATCTGTTACTAATTGACCAAAATCCTTATCCGGAGTTACCATAAATACTTCGTAACCGGCTTTTTCCGCCTGTTGGGCCAGACCTCCTATTACATCATCGGCTTCAAAACCATCGCACTCTATAACAGGGAGGTTGAACCCACGGATAATCTTCTTTATATCTTCCAGGGAATCCCTAAGGTCTTCAGGAGCTTCCTGCCGGTTTGCCTTGTAATTTACAAAATCAGTATGTCTTTCTGTGGGGACATCAGTATCAAAGGCGACAGCCAGATGGGTAGGCTTTTCCTTGTTTATAAGATCAAATAAAGTATTGGTAAAGCCAAACTGGGCATTGGTATTGCGACCCTTTGAGGTAAGTCTCGGATTACGAATCAGGGCATAATAAGCACGGTAGATCAGTGCTAAAGCATCCAGTAAGAATAGTTTTTTCTCCATGTTACGAAGGTAGCAAAAAACCCAGTGAATAGACTGAGGGTTCAACCTGGCAAAACTCGTCCGCTTTGCTGGTTTCTAAAACAATTGAAGCGTATGAGCTTCGCCAGGTCGAACCCTCTTACTTCTTCATCTCATCCAGCGTCTTCTGCATCCTGAACATTTCATCCCTCAACCTGGCGGCTTCCATAAAATCCAGGTCTTTAGCGGCTTGTTCCATTTCTCTTTTTACTTTAACAATGGCTTTTTGCATCTGTGGAATGGTTTGATAGCTTTCCTGATCTTCTGCGGCTACCGTTACCTCACCATTTGCAGCAAGCGGAGAATCTGCGTTATATCCTTTAATTTCAAGTACTGAAGTTTGCGCAAAAACATGCTCCTTGCTTCTTGTGATAGTCTTGGGAGTAATACCGTGTTCCATATTAAAAGCAAGCTGTTTTTCACGGCGACGGTTTGTTTCATCGATCGTTTTCTGCATGCTCTGCGTTATTTTATCGGCATAAAAGATCACCAGTCCATCCACATTCCGGGCAGCACGCCCTGCTGTTTGAGTCAAGGATCTTTCATTGCGCAAAAATCCTTCTTTATCGGCATCTAAAATAGCTACCAGGGATACTTCTGGAAGGTCAAGACCTTCCCTGAGAAGGTTAACACCAACCAGCACATCAATCTCACCTAACCTTAATTGGCGAAGTATCTCCACTCTTTCCAGCGTATCTACCTCACTATGAATATACTTGGATTTTATATTGATACGAGCCAGGTATTTATCCATTTCTTCAGCCATACGCTTGGTAAGCGTTGTTACCAGTACCCGATCGCCCTTGGTGATGCGCTTATCTATTTCATCAAGCAGGTCATCAACCTGGTTTATACTGGGACGGATTTCAATAGGAGGCTCCAGTAATCCTGTTGGCCGGACAACCTGCTCCACTACAACGCCGCCTGTTTTTTCGAGTTCAAAATCTCCGGGGGTAGCGGAAATGTAAATGGTTTGATGAAGCATACCTTCAAACTCATGAAAATTCAAAGGACGGTTGTCTAATGCGCTGGGGAGGCGAAAGCCATAATCAACCAATATCAGTTTACGACTTCTGTCACCACCATACATGCCGCTTACCTGTGGAATAGTCTGGTGGCTTTCATCTATCACACATAAAAAATCTTTTGGAAAATAATCCAGTAAACAGAAGGGCCTTGACCCAGGCATCCTGCGATCAAAAAAGCGGGAATAGTTTTCAACTCCGTTACAATAACCAAGCTCTCGGATCATTTCAATATCATAACTAACCCGTTCGCTTAATCGTTGAGCTTCAATATATTTTCCGGTGCTTTTAAAATAAGATACCTGGGCGGCACATTCATCCTGAATTTCATTGAGTACCTGGTGGAGCATGTCTTTGGGAGCCAGGTATAAGTTAGCAGGAAAAATTGCGGCGTTCTCTACTTTGCTGATACGCTTGCCTGTAGAGAGTTCCAGGGTTTCAATACTCTCTATTTCATCTCCGAAAAATGTTACGCGTAAACCGTGGTCAACATAAGGGAGGTTGATATCTACTGTATCTCCTTTTACCCGGAAACTACCGCGGGCGAAATCACCCTGCGTTCGTGAATAGAGGGCGTTTACCAGGCCATGCAAAAATCCCTGACGAGACATTACCTGACCCTGCTCCACGCGGGTGATGCCATTTTCAAATTGAGCGGGATTACCGATACCATAAATGCAACTTACGCTGGCCACAACAATAATATCCCGCCTGCCGCTTAGCAATTGAGTAGTAGCATGAAGCCGGAGTTTATCAAGTTCTTCATTAATAGAAAGATCTTTTTCAATATAGGTATCACTCACCGGCATATATGCTTCCGGTTGATAATAATCGTAATAACTTACAAAGTACCCAACAGCGTTGTCGGGGAAAAACTGCTTAAACTCACCGTATAGTTGTGCAACCAATGTTTTGTTATGTGTAAGCACCAGGGTGGGCCTTTGCAGATTTTGAATAACATTGGCTATGGTAAATGTTTTTCCCGAACCAGTTACTCCAAGTAGTGTTTGGTATTTTTCTCCTTCCAGAATTCCCTGGGTAAGCTGTTGTATTGCCTGAGGCTGGTCTCCTGCAGGTGTATAGGGAGAGTGTATCTTGAATGCCATGCTTAATAAATTGGAACCGGCAAATTTAATTATTATTATGTTGCCAAGTTGCCAAATCTAATGCTCATTCCAGACTTTTAAAATCTGCATTTGTGTTGAAAGCTGGTGAAATTCAAGACTTCGAAAGTTGAAGTCTGCTTTAAAGTTGTATGGGTACGCGCGCTCTTGCTAACTTACAAAACATACGTTGACTTCCGTCTTGAATATCGACTTCTTACAAAACAAACGCAGACTTCGAAAGTCTTGAAAAGATACGCTGCCTTTTTAAGCCTTAAAATTTCATGTGTTTGATAAAGGCTTATTCAAGACTTTCGAAGTCTGCGTGTGTATTGATAGCGGGTGAAATTTAAGACTTCGAAATTCAACGTCTGTGTAATTTTCAGGGACTTTATCCGTTTAAGACTTACCAATCTCAGGGAGACTTCAGAAGTAGTTTAAAGAGTTCAACAGTCAGTAGCTTCCTTTATGTCCTTAGCCAAGTTTAAAGGATCGCTGGTAATTGTAATTATGAAAATTATTTCTGAACCTTAACCTTTGTAGAATCCGTAGCAGGACTATCTGATTTATCTTTCTTTTTTAATGCGCGTTTAAAAGGATCCCATGATATTTTGGCTTTTCCGTCCTCACCAGTTCTGGCACGTAAATGAATGCTCATGCCTGTTTTACTATTAACCCCTTTATTCTTTAACTCAAAATCATCCCCTCTTTTCGCCAGGTTATTTAAAGGTATTTGTATACTAAGATCTGAACCTTTTTTAACATCATAAATCCCTTCAACAAACATGGTTAAAACAGTTGATTGTATTTCCATGCGGTTTATTTTAATTTCAGAACCATTAATTTCAAGTTTATCCGTCAAGTCTGCAAAGCGGATGTTAGAAAAATCCCTGTTCTTGAAAGCTGTCTGAGAGATCTTTTTTACAGGGTCAAAATTTATTAGCTCTCCGTCTTTAAGGTGTAAATCAATAACGCCCTTAAGGCTGTTTTGATCAATTTCAGCCTTACTGCTAATTGATCCTGTAATGGCAATATTAGCCGATAAACGTCCTTTAAGGTTTTTGTCTATAATACCATCCTGTCCAAAATTGCTGAATGCTGTAAAAACTTTTGTAACATCAACGTTATTCATGTTTGAATTTAGTTTGATCAGGTTTTGATTAATTCCCTCCGTTAAAGATCCATTCAAAACAAGTGTACCGCCCGCATGTTCTACCAATACATTTTTCAGGGCCAGCATTTTATCTGTTAGTTGCAAATTAGCGGCTACTTTATCAGCATTGAATTTTTTATAGATTAAGCGATCAGCATTTAACTGAAGTTCTACGTTGCAATCATTCAGCATTTTGTCAACCTGGTTTGCCAGTTTTAATATTTTTCTTGATGAGGCTTTCTTGGATATAACCGTAGACCGTTTATTCAGGAAAGAAATGAAATCGCTTAAGACAATTTTAGGCGAAGCGATATTCCAATTCAGGATCAGCTTCTCCGGACTCTTATCTATCAGGGAGGTTAAATTTTTAACAGTGCCATTCATAAGCAAATCGCTATTGCCAATATGTGTTTTAAGTGCTTTAACAAAAAAATCCTTGTCATCGAAAACCAGGCTTCCGCTACAATTTGTGAATAGCAGGTTGCGGGGAATATATCTTATAGAAGCCTGCTCAAGGTTCACGCTGCCAAATATACTGGCTGAAGCGGTATCTGATTTCATAACAATACCGTGATAGGTGACATCGGCCTTGCAGTTACCTTTTGAAAATTCAATAGTATTTGTCCCAAGCAAATCATTAAGTTGTGAAAGTTCCACTGAGGAATGAAGGTCGCAATCCATAATAGGATGCTTCAGGTTAATTATTTTAACGGTATCCGATCTTATAGAAATATTTTCCCATTTTGCTGAACAGCCGGTAAAATAGAATCCTGAATTAGCATCGGAACGAGTTTCCGATTTAATAACCTGGTTGTTAAAATGCCCCATAAGGGAAGCATCTGTAAACCTGCCGAGTGGAATGGTAATATTGTTGTCCTTGATTTTTGCGTCAATATCAATTAATGGCATTTTATTAGGAAGGGTTCTTCCATCAATTATTGCGCTCACATCAATTGGTTTTTCAATAATAAAACTGTCAAGCCGTCGCCGTATATTATCACTTACCAGTAAGGAGGCTCTTTCAAAAAGTATTTTTTTTGTTTTTATAGCAAAATAATATAAAGGAGGTTTTGATGAAAAGTCAAACATGCCTGTAAAGTTAAATGGGTGATCATCCACCTTCAGGTTAATATCTGTAAACGCTAGTTTTTTCTTTGCAAGATCAAAGTCGAGATTAAACTTCCCCTTCACAGTTTTTCCTTTTACAAAACTTCCCATGTTTGTATTAAATGCAAGGCTATTAACCAATAAGTCAGTTCTAATAGTTAATCTCAGCGAATTTTCATTTTGTTTAATATCACATTTTAACTGAGAGACATCAAAATTAAACAGCTTATTCCGGTCTTTTAAATCTACCGTCAGATGAACTTTTCTTAATTCTATATCCGGTATCCTTGATTTAGAACCGGTGTTATTATTTTCCCCGGTTTTTTTTGATTGAAACAGGTATTCATTGGAGTAACCTGTGGTATCACTGAAAATAAAAAAGGCGCCATTTTCAATAATGACTTTTCTTATTTCAGGGCTACCGGAAAAAAGGCTGAACAATCCTAATCTTACGAAAACTTTATCAGCCTTAAACAAGTCTTGGTGATGGTATTTCCATAAAGAGTCTCTAACAAAAACCTGCGAAAGGCGTATGGAAATATTTGGGAAAGTACTTAGCAGGCTGGGCTCCAGGTCGCCAATATGTATTTCTCCTTTAACCCTCCTGGCCAATTCGGTGTTTACCTTTGAAAGCAGGCTCTTTTTATTAATAATTACATAGCCCCAGACCAGGAGCCACAGCCCAATAAAAATAGCGATTATCCATGCAAGTACACGAAAAACCTTGCGTAGTTTCATGTTCAAAATAGATTTGCTTTTGGCAAGAGAAAAGACTTAGAAAAATTATTAAAATACAAAAATTACATAATGTTAACGCATAACAATGTAATTATAGTATTGAATTGAGCAAAACTTGTAATACCTGATTTGTATTTTGCCTACTCTTCTGCGGTAACGATCTGGATATTTCTATGGAGGTAGGAAGTATAATCGGGTAAAACCGTTTCATACTCCTGCTGCATAAGTGGTGAAGTAAAAATAAAATCTGCTGTAGCACTATCGCAGGCTACCGGAACATTCCATACAGTAGCTAATCTTAAAAGTGCTCTTACGTCAGGGTCGTGTGGCTGTGCTTCCATTGGATCCCAAAAGAATATCAGTATGTCAATGTTACCTTCAGCTAGGTTCGAACCCACTTGTTGATCGCCACCTAATGGCCTACTCATAAATTTAGTTATCGGTTGCCCTAATGCATTTTCTAACAAGGTTCCCGTAGTACCTGTTGCATAAAGAAAATGATTTTTTAAATGGTTTTTATTATGTAAGGCCCATTCTATGATTTCGCATTTTTGTGGTCGTGAGCTACCAGGGCTATTCTCTTTTTTTCTTTCATTTTTCTTATTTGCATTATTAAAGCTTTTATGATAGAAATATAAGCACTTTATCATTTATCTAACAAATCAAATAAACCTAATAAGTGTTTCCTGGCGTTAACTAATCTTGAATTGATTACTTGCTTATTACAATCTATTGTTATAAATGATGAGATCCGTTCTTTGTTTTTTCTTTCAATTGTTTGCTTACTTGTTTTCCATTGCTCAGCAAGGTGTTATCAACAGTCAAGGAATAGAAGATTCTATAGCGCAAGGCATTCACCTTACATCAAAATCTATTATAAAAGATAATAAAATACTGTTACAATGGAGCACAGCAGGCAAAAACGGTTTTTATATTGTTGAACGAAGTTTTGATTCAAAAGATTTTGAAGTAATAGGGGCTTTAAAAGCCCGTGATTATGGTAATAATTATGAATTCATGGATGAAAAACCATTTATGAAAAGGAATTATTACAGGATAAAAATGCAGGTTTCTGATGAAAAGAGCTCCTATTCAAATACTATTACAGCTGGTGTCGCTGATAGTATTTTTTGTAAATTTTATCCAAACCCGGTTGATAAACTACTGATTCTAAGGTCTGATTATTCTGTAGAATTAAGAATTACTGACATCGCCGGTAAAATAAGAATTATACAGCAGTTAAAGCCTGGTTTGCAAATACTTGATGTTTCCTGCCTGGAAAAAAGTATTTATGTTATTACTATTTTTCACGAAAGATCAAACCGGTTTATAACAAGCAAATTAATAAAGAACTAATATAATTTTGTTTGCGTATTAATACGCAAACTGAGGAAAAGGTTGTATAATTCGTTTTAAGTAATTAATATTACAACGGTTTTTCATAGGATATTGGATTTTAAACGGGGTTGAATGTCTATTCTGACCCCTTTTTTATTTATAGACTGAGGGATTTATTCTAATCAGATTTATTTGAGGTTATTGAACAAGTTCTTCGAAGAGGTTACTTGGAGGTTAATAGCAATATAATAGCTGAACATATTACTATATTACTTATAATTTAAGGAAGAATATTTTCAGAATTTCGAAGTTGGTTTTGAAGCAGGATTAACAGGATTAAAAAATAATTCTCAGGATTTTGAAGATCTGATTTACCAGAGATTCTGTAAATCTTTTTTCATCCTGTAAATCTTGCTTCAAAAACCCTCACGTGTCCCTTTTAGGATGGGAAATATTTAAAATTAAACTTCCTATTTATAGATGATAGGTTTAGTCAAATGACTTATGATTTTGTTAAGCCAGTTTCAAAAGCTTACAATAAACGGCTTTCGTAACAAAAGCCGTTTGTATTACTAACCCTTTACTGATGTTAATTACATCAGAAATTATAAAGCTGGGTGAATTTAAAAATGCTTTGAACTTTCACCTAAACCTCCGAAGCTGTTATAGCGGTCTCGCTGATTTTAGTCCTAATTTTTTTTTCCAGTTCAGCAGCAAGCTCCGGATTATCCTGTATTAATTGTTTAACGGATTCTCTGCCCTGACCGAGTTTAGTAGTATCATAGCTAAACCAGCTTCCGCTTTTTTGAATAACGCCTAATTCTACACCCATATCTATGATCTCACCCATCTTACTGATCCCTTCTCCATAAATAATATCGAATTCAGCCTGCCTGAATGGAGGTGCCACCTTATTTTTAACCACTTTAACTTTTACGCGGTTACCAACTGCTTCTTCGCCATCCTTAATCTGAGCCATCCGGCGGATGTCTAGCCGTACTGAAGAATAAAATTTCAACGCATTACCACCGGTAGTAGTTTCAGGATTTCCAAACATAACGCCAATCTTTTCCCGGAGCTGGTTGATAAAAATACAAATGGTGTTTGTTTTACTAATAGTTGCGGTAAGCTTTCTTAATGCCTGGCTCATGAGTCTTGCCTGCAGACCCATTTTAGAATCTCCCATTTCGCCTTCAAGTTCACCTTTTGGAACAAGTGCCGCAACAGAATCTATTACTACCACATCTATGGCGCCTGAGAGAATCAACCGATCGGCTATTTCCAAACCTTGTTCGCCATAATCCGGTTGAGATATAAGAAGGTTATCAACATCTACACCTAATTTCTTTGCATAAGCACTATCAAATGCATGCTCTGCATCAATAATGGCACACATGCCTCCTTTTTTTTGCGCTTCTGCAATTACATGAATTGCAAGAGTTGTTTTACCAGACGACTCCGGACCATAAATTTCTACAACTCTTCCTTTCGGTAACCCTCCGATCCCTAACGCTACATCCAGGCCAATAGAACCAGTTGAAATAACTTCCTGTGGATCCTGTGAGCGCTCATTCATCATCATGACACTTCCCTTACCAAAGTCTTTATCGATCTTATCAATTGTAAGTTTTAATGCTTTAAGTTTTTCTGCATTTGACATAACTGTAATATTTATTCAAAATTATTGAATGGGTAAAGTTAGCAGCTTTTATTTATACACACTAATTATTTTAGTAACTTTTAGCTAATAATTTGGGCAAAAGCTTGTTAATTAGATCCTCCCTATAATTAGCAGCAAGTTTATAATATTTTACTATGTACTTTTTGCAGCCTGCTGTTTTACATCACCAAATTAAAAAGAATGCGATTAGGTTTTACCGCTAAAGAACCCTTTTTGATTTTAAATATGTTTCCAAACATAAATTAAAATTTGGTATCAGGATCCCTTTACTACTATTAAATTTTTCTGTATATAGCCGTTAAAAAATCAAATCACAGAAAATGTATTTTTCAATAACATTTGTGCCATGCACCTCAATTATTAACGCTGTTCCTTTATATTTACCTTTATAAAACAAATTTACCTGTAAGTGTAATCATTTAGGGATAATGTGATTTCATTGAAGGTTGTTCACCTCAAGGTTAGAAATACTATGTTTAACTTTATATTATTCGGCCCCCCAGGCAGCGGAAAAGGTACTCAATCTGAAAAATTGGTATCTAAATATGTTTTGAAGCACCTTTCAACAGGAGATTTATTACGTACTGAAGTCCAAAAACAATCTTACTTGGGGCGGGAGGCTAAAAAAATTATGGATAAAGGAGAACTTGTTCCGGATGAGGTGGTAATCGGCATCATTAGTACAGCATTAAAAGCTAACAGCGAAAGCAAAGGGTTTTTATTTGATGGTTTCCCACGTACAGAGGCGCAGGCTATAGCTCTGGATGAATTGTTATTACAACATCAAACAGCTATTAATGTGGTATTGGCGCTGAAAGTAAGTGAAGAAGAGTTAGTAAAACGACTCTTGCACCGCGGCATTACTTCCGGACGTACGGATGATTTAAATGAAGAAGTAGTTAGGGCACGCATTACTGAATATCACAAAAAAACATCGGTGGTAGCTGATTATTATAATCAATTTGGAAAAGTAGTTTATGTAAAAGGTGAAGGTAGTGTAGACGAGATTTTTAATAACCTAACACATGAAATTGATAAACGCAAAACGAAAGTGATGTGAGACAGTATGCTATCAGCCGTCAGCTATCAGGATATTACTACCTGATATGGTTTCCCCCTGGTAGCTGATAGCTGACGGGGGATAGCAATTAATACGATACGATATTAGTTGCAGGTGTTCAATAGCGCTTACCTTTAATTTTGCCTCTCTGGTTTCATTACCTAAATTTGTCATTTAATTATTCATAATGACGATCCACAAAGAAGGACTCAAAACGATTGCAATTTGTTTTATTGCATTTGCAATTATTAACCTTACTTCATTTAATTTTATCAGTTTCTCGGCCCCGGTTATAAGTTGGATAATATTCCTGGTAACTTTCGCCATCCTGTTATTTGTCATTTCTTTTTTTAGAATGCCCAAACGTACATTAACGATTGATGGTGGAAAAATTATTTCTCCCTGCGATGGAAAGGTGGTTGTTATTGAAGACACTTTTGATGATGAATATTTTAAAGAAAAGCGGCTTCAGATCTCAATTTTTATGAGTCCTGCCAATATTCATGTAAACCGGAATGCAGTAAGCGGACAGGTAGTATATAGTAAATATCATAAAGGGAAATACCTTGTGGCATGGCATCCTAAGTCCTCAATCGAAAATGAAAGGCATAGTGTTGTAATTAAGAATGATGGAGGCGAGGTTATGATTAAACAAATAGCCGGTGCTGTGGCAAAACGCATTGTAAATTACTTGCAGGTAGGCCAACAGGTAGAGCAAGCTGCAGAAATGGGTTTTATTAAATTTGGCAGCCGGGTAGATTTGCTTTTACCAGTTGGAACTAAAGTTCTTATTGAGCTAAATCAGGTTGTTAAAGGCGGCTTAACCGTAATAGCATCTTTATAAAATATCAATTACCTTGTTAAGTGAAACAGGTATTCTTCTTAAAAAATGCTCTCCAGTTCTTTTAAAGAATAAACTGTGTATGTAGGCTGAATGGCGGGTTCTATATTGAGGTGATTCACGTAAACCTGATCAATACCCGCATTAATTGCGCCTTGTATATCTGCTTCCATGCTATCGCCAATCATAATGCATTCATGATACTGAGATTTTGTCTTCCTAAACGCATACTCAAAAATTTCCTTATGCGGTTTAAGACTGTTACTACCTTCAGATGTAATTACTTCAATAAAGAATTTATCCAGTCCAGCATTTTTTAATTTGTGATGCTGGGTTACTTCGAAGCCATTGGTAATAAGATGCAGCCGGTAATTTTTGTCGGTCAGAAACTGCAATATTTCAATAGTATAAGGAAATAATGTTTTACGATAAGGTAATAAATTAAGAAACTGGTCACCCATTGATCTTGAGAGGCTCTCATCTCCGATTTTAAATTCAATGAGCGTAAGCCACATGCGTTTCCATCTCAGTTCATCCACCTTAATAAGGCCGTTCCGGTAACGGGCCCAGAGTTTGTCGTTATTAACCAGATAATATTTGTGAAAAAGGTCGAAATCATCAACACCTTTTTGCTCCAGCTCAAAATTATGGTAAAGTTCGTGGAGCGTTAAACGGCTGTTGGCATCAAAGTCCCAAAGAGTATGATCAAGATCAAAAAAAAGATGTTTATATTTCATGTATTGTATGAGAAATTTGCTATCAGCAATCAGGGGAACTATGCAGCACTAATCTCCTGAAAGCTGATGGCAATTAATACGTAGTTCCTGGTTAACTTAATACAAGGTTCAAACAAAAATAAAATGTTTTTGTTGTAGCAGGTTACACTCTCATGATTATAATATACGAAGCTTATATTTGACTGCTAAGGCTGACAGCCAACAGCCAAAAACTCATTACAATTTAATAGCTGATTTATGAATATTATTATCACCGGTGCCAGTAAAGGAATGGGTAAGGCTCTTGCTGAAAAGTTTGCTGCCAATAAACACAATCTTGTTTTGTGTGCCAGGAATGAAGTGCAACTATATAAAACAATGGAAGAATTGTTATTAAAATATCCGGATTCCATTATTAAATCTTTAGCTGTAGATCTTAGTGAAACAGCTGCTGCAAAAAATTTTGGTAACTGGGCTCAGCAGCAGGTAGCCAAAATACCTGGAGGAGTGGTTGATATTTTAGTAAACAATGCTGGTCAATTTCAACCAGGAAGTATATACAATGAAGACGAGGGTGTACTTGAAAGTATGATGGCTATAAACCTGTTTAGTGCATATCACCTGACCAGGGTGTTACTGCCCGGAATGATAGAAAATAAAAAAGGACATATATTCAATATCTGTTCAATTGCTTCGCTGAATGCTTATAAAAATGGTGGTGCATACAGTATAAGCAAATTTGCTATGCTGGGCTTTTCTAAAAATCTGCGGGAAGAAATGAAACCTCATGGCATAAAAGTAACAGCGGTAATGCCGGGAGCAGTATACACAGATTCCTGGAAGGGAAGTGGTATACAGCCACAGCGTATTATGGAGCCAGAAGATATTGCCGGACTTATATACGCTGCTGCATCCTTATCTCCACAAGCTGTAGTGGAAGATATTATTATGAGGCCGCAGCTGGGAGATCTTTAGGTATGAGGTACGGGGTTTGAGGTATGAGGTATGAGGAAGAAAATGCGCAAATAGAAATTTTTTATTTAACTGACATTTAAACTTTGCAAAAGATAGCAAATTTTATATTTGTATTGAGGTAATTATTGGAAGTGCTTATGCGTATAAATCTTAATGCTACCGGAAAATGTTTGCAGTATTTTTTAGTAGCAGTTATTGCATTATTGTTTACCTGTGTTACTATGGCACAGGTAAAGTTTTTTACTGTAGTAAATGAAAGACAGCCTGGTATCAACGATTATATCCAGGTAGAATATACCATAGAAAATGCAAAATCTGTAGAGAAAATAGACCCCCCTTCTTTTAATAACTTACGGTTGATACAAGGGCCGATGCAATCTAATGGGATGACTTATGTAAATGGAGTAATGTCGCAATACAAGTCTATCTCTTTTATTTTGCAACCACTTACTAAAGGAAAGATCGTGATTCCGGGAGGTACTGCCATTGCAGATGGAAGAACAATGCGCTCGGAAGCTGTAACTATAGATGTAAAAAGCGAAGCTGCTGCCAGGAACAACAATAAATCCAATAACAATAATAATCTTTTTCCTGGCCTGTCACCGGCATTCCCCGACGTAGAGCCGACTGTGGATGAAGAATATGTTTTAAAGCCAGGGGAAAGCGTTGCAGACAAGATCAAAAAGAATCTATTTGTAAAAGCAGATGTAAATAAAACAACCTGTTATGAAGGAGAGCCGATCATGGCTACGTTTAAATTGTGTTCCAGATTAAAGTCGGAATCAAGAGTTCTTAAACGACCTTCTTTAAACGGCTTTAGTGTTTATGACATGGTTGATCCGGAGGCGAACAGGCCCACAGTACAAAATATTAGTGGGAAGCCTTACAATGTTCATCTTATCCGTCAAACGCAATTGATTCCTCTTCAATCAGGAACATTTGTTATTGATCCGGTTGAATTAGATAATAAAGTAACATTCGTGAAACAAACTATTACCAAAGAAAAAACCTCTGGAAACCGGATACAGCAATTGATGGATGAATTTATGAATGATGGCGTTCGCGGTGAGATCGAAGAACACTCTTTTACATTGGCAAGCAAACCTGTTACTATAACAGTAAAACCATTGCCTGTTGCTAACAAGCCTGCAAGCTTCAACGGAGCTGTTGGTAAGTTTACCATGCTGGCAACCTGTAAAAGCAAAACGGTAGCAGCGGGTGAACAAATTGCACTGCAAGTGCTGATAAATGGGGCAGGTAATTTAACAGTGATTAATCCGCCGTCAATAACGCTTCCGGATGGTTTGGAAGGATTTGACCCGGTAACAAAAGAAAAGGTAGACAAATCCATTTATCCGCTTAGCGGATCAAAAACATTTAATTATACTTTCGTTGCCAAAGACACGGGAACTTATCAAATACCATCTGTTGTATTTTCTTATTTTAATCCAGGAGAGAATTTCTACAAAACCCTAAGATCAGATTCCTTTTCTATTCATGTTACACCTGCTGCCAGAAAAAAAATCAGGCGGCTGTTTAAAAGCCTGAATAGTAATTCTACTGGTGAAAACAAATGGCTTGATGCAGATTCTGTAAACATACTGATAGGGGTACTAACCATAATATTAGTTGGGGTGCTTGCAGTGTATCAATGGTTGAGATCCCGTTCACAACAAATTAAAGTACCTGCTGCTGCTGTTCAAACACCGGCAATAATCAGGGAGCCGGCTGGTATTGCTAAAGATCCGTTAGAGGGAGCACGGTGGCAATTGAAACAAGCTAATAGCCAGGAATTTTATAATGAAATAAACCGGTCAGTGTGGAAAACCTTAGCGGAAAAAATTGATGTCCCTTCTACTGAACTAAATAAATTCAATATAATTACCAGGCTTCAAAGTAAAGGTGCTGGCAGCGATTTGGTGTACAAGTTGCAATCATTATTAAATGAATGCGAGATTGCCTTGTATACACCTATGCATACGACGAGCGATATGGAACAAACCCTTCAGAAAGCCGAATCAATTATTAAAGATGTTCAGACTTCTTTTACCTGATTACATTTCGGGCTTTAATAACATCGTTTATCAGGCTATCATTAACATAAACATCTTTAACGACTCCATCTCCATTGTAGATCTTTACCAGTGCATAAACCTTAAGAGTACTATCTGGATTTCTTTCCCTGTAAATTCTTTCTGCTGTAGGAGCTTTGTATTCTTCCATGTAAAACTTGCTGAAAGGGTAATTAAGAAAAATAGTACCACTATCTTTTTCGGAACTTATGTAATTAATGGTTGTTTCTAGATAGTCGTTGATTTGTGGTTTGGTTGTATCAATCGATTTTATTTTCGCAAAACCATTTTTGCCGGCTGAAAAGCTAACATACACTTTGCTGTTGTAAGAAAACTTCTTTGTGCTCGCAAGCTTCAAAGAATTTTCTTTAAAATTCAGCACAATATATTTTCCCATAAAAGGATTGCTGGGATCTACAGGGGCCGTTTCGAATTTGTGGGAGGTTCCTTTATCCAAAACTTTATCTTTTTTCCGGATCATTTGCAAGGGTACCAGCCATTGGGCAAGAAGCAGTAGCAAAAATCCTGGCCATATAAATAACTTAAACATCGTATGGTGATTTTATTAATTGTTTTCAATTAATTAATTATGTAATAAGTTAACAGGAAACACTCAAGTAAACTAAATATAAACGCTTAGACTTTATTTTAATATGATTTCCTTTATTATAATAAACTTAACCATTACATACATTCGCAACCTTAAATTATGCATTAAGCTACATCATGAAACTTGAAGAATTCCAATTATTAAACGATAAAGATAAAGAGATAGTCGTTTGGAATAATGGTGTCTTTTTAAAAAATTTTAATGATGGAACTTATGTCTGCGACGTTTATAAACTCTTTGAATTTTATATAGCGTTCTATTACGAATTACATAAACTTAAAAGGGCTAAAATTACCGCAGCAGTTTGTCAGGAGGCATTACCAGTTGTGTGTATATCTTGCCATGAATTACCAAAATATCCAAGAAGTATAGCGCATGAAATTGTAAACATGCCTATAATAAGGCAAGTATCTGACCTCTTCCACTTTATTTAACTTACCTATTGACTACGGTTTTTTAATGTCTGTGCTATAACAATATCGCTCTTTTAAATCGCCTGTCGAAGCGGCTATATGCTGCTGTTTATTGTTCTTTGTTATTAAATGTAGTTGTTATTTAATAAAATGTTTAAGGCACCGTATTGGTTGTTGATAGCGTGCATGAGGGGCAAATATAGTAGAATGAGTATTATATTTGTTTTCAAAACTATGTACTATGTGCTATTACAATGGTTTTAAAGTTTCCAAAACCGATTATATAACTTTATTAGGTATTGAAAAAGATTTAAGGCATTACAACATTAATAAGCATGTTCAATCAGGTTTTGATTATGGAAATTATCCAATAGCCAAGCCGGTGCCTGTAGAAAAAGATTGGGAAATAGTAGAAGCTCATTGGGAGTATATTCCATTTTGGATAAACAATATGGAAGAATTGAAACAGTACAGGCAAGGCATTGATCCTAAAACAGGCAAGAGAAGCCAGCCCATACCCTGGTTAAATTTTAAAGGTGAAACGGTTGTGGAAAGCAAGATGTTTCGGCAATCGGCGCTAAGCCGTAGGTGTTTAGTATTGTCAACACATTTTTTCGAGTCGCGCCATATTCAGATTATGGGAAAGCGAGGCACTTTACTTAAGACACCGGAAATATTTCCCTATGTTATTGAACTTAAAGATCAGGAATTATTCTATATGGCTGGGATATGGACTCCCTGGACAGATAAAACAACAGGAGAAACTATGGAAACATTCGCTTTAGGAACGACTGAAGCAAATTCTTTTATGCGGCAAATTCATAATAGCAAGAATAGAATGCCAACAATTTTAACTGGCTCCTTGGCAGATGAATGGATTAGCCCTGGATTATCCGAAAAGCGTATAACAGAGCTTGCCAGTTATCAAATACCATCTAACCAATTGCAAGCCCATTTGATTGATAAAAATTTTAAATCATCGTTTGATCCAAAAGCGCCGTTTGATTACGGAGATATTGTTCCATCACTACAATATGAAAATTAAACCCTTATACTTAACAAGCCATAACAACGGCAAGGCTTTTACCTTATATGTTGAACAAACGGAATTAAATGATTCCTTTGAAAGGTTTACGCTTTCTGCAGGAGGCCGTAGTATAATCATTCAAAGCGACCGGCCAGCAATCCGTTTACTTAAATCACGAAGAAAGATTAAGTGGGAGCTTTATTCAGGACAATATAAAAACGTTGAGGCGCTTACCTGGACGCTGTTGCAGCTTGAAAGAAAAATATTTGCTTTTGAAGAAGGAGAGGATAAAGAGGTAAAGCTGAAGGTTGAAAATGGCAAACTAATATAAGCAGCTTTTTTAGTTCTGTATCTCAGGATTTATGGAAGTTGACCTAACCATTTTTCAAACTTAATGTTGCTGTTTATTGTTCTTTCAATTTTATTAAAGACGCCTGTTGTTTCCTTTTGCGTAACAGCAAATAATTGGCTGCAAAAAATGCGACGCCTGTTGCAAGAAAGAAAATCCCCCGCCAGATAAATGGAATTCTATCATCAAAGAACCGGCAGATCGCTAAAGCCGCAATAATTATCAGTCCAAAGTTTACAATGCCCAAATGATTTTTAGCAGCGCCTTTCCTGATAAAAAATACAGCGATAAAAATTGTCCAGGCATTAATTATGAACACTGCAACTGAAGGAAATTTATGAAAGAAAAGCAACAGCAACAGTAAGATAGCAAAGCTATATCCCATAGGATCTATCAGCTTTTGATTTTCAAAATGATTACTCTTCCATATTATAAATGAAGCAGTAACTAAGCCTGCAGCGATCAGGTAAAACAAAGGGTTAGTAAATATATCTTGGGTCAAAGGCATCTTGTATTCATTCCAGATAGACCTAAAACTCCATGTTAATAATGTTGTAATGATTCCCAGAGTGCCCATCACTAAAAAAGGATTTGCAAATATTCTTTTAGATTCAAAAAAAGAAGAACGGCCTATCAAATAATAAATACAAAAGAGTATACAATACAGTAAGAAAACCCATTCATACAAATCCGTTCCTTTACTTACAAATGTTCCCATTGTAATGGTGATTGAAACAGCACCAAACCAGTTTAACAAAGTGTAAAAATTACTTTCATTGTTTCTTTTATATAGTTTATAATAATGCGGAACTATAAAGGCAAGTATCACCGCATACATAATGGAATATTGCCGTATCTTTCATAGCCCAGGTCTGCAGCATACCATGTTATTGCTGCTATACAAAACAAGGCAACGGTATTAGCTGATAAAAAATATATTAAGGGTAAACTCAGTAATACCCAAACAAGCAGGAATTCGGGTAGCGAGCCGTTTACCTGGTAGATCTGGCTTATCAGTGAAATGCAGGCACCTATGGCAAAAAATAAAAACATAGTGCTGCATTCTATCCAGACTCTATCCGATTTTCGTTTAAACAATGTATAAGCACATGCTATCTGCGCTATCAATAAAGGAAGAAACTATAAGAAAGTTTTTACTGGTACAGATAGATTGTCCCAGTTATGAGCCACGATCAACAGGATACCGCTACCTGTTAGCAGTGCACCTAAGATGCTTAATATTACAGTAAAAGTATTAGGGGCATATTGTTTTTTTTCCTGGTAATAACTGCTGATTCGTTCTGCTGTTTCCTGCGGAATGATACCGGCAGTTACAAGCTCCAGTAGTTCTTTAAGGGGAATTTTACTCATAATAAAAAGTTCGATGTGCAAAATTTGATAGCTGTCAGCAATCAGCTGTCAGTTGTCAGCAGACCAATGCGTCATATGCTTTCTTCCTGATAGCTGATGGCTAATGGCAAACACGTCAATTCATGATTGACATAACATTACTCACTGTATTTATATCCAACACCTCTTACCGAATGAAAGTATTGTGGGTTACGACTGTCTTCTTCAAAATACTTTCTGAAGCTAAGAATAAAATTGTCGATGGTACGTGTAGTAGGATACACATTGTATCCCCATACTGCCTGCAGGATTTTTTCTCTCGGCACCACTTCATTCTTATTTTCAATCAGCAACTTCAAGAGCATGGTTTCTTTTTTACTTAATTGAACCCGCTCACCACCTTTAATTTTTGCTTCCTGCGCTTTAAAATCAATGGTATTACTTCCAAAGCTGTAGGTATCGCCAACAGTATCTTTATCAAGCAGTTTTTTATTTTTAGTGATCAGTTTCTTTATTCTTAATAATAGTTCTTCAAGATTAAATGGCTTGGTTAAATAATCATCGGCCCCTTTTTTTAAACCCAATACCCTGTCTGCACTATTATTTTTTGCACTTAGTATAAGGATGGGCACTGCGTTATTCTGAACCCTGATGGTTTCCATAGCAGTGATGCCATCAATTTCAGGCAACATGATATCTAATATAATCAGGTCGAAGTATTCGTTCTGTACCGCCAATAAAGCTTTACTTCCGTCATAAGCGGAAGTAACCTGATACCCTTCCAGCTCTAAATTAAGCTTCAGGGCTTCATGAAGGTTTTCCTCGTCTTCAACCAGTAAAATAGACGGTTTTATAATTTCCTTAATCATGGGTTAGTGTTATGTTAACCTTACAATTTAAAATGGATAGAGAAATTGCTTCCATTCTCAGTATTGTTTGTTACCTGGATGATTGCATTATGATCAGTGGCTATCTTCTTACACAAATATAAGCCTAAGCCGGTGCCTTTGGTTTTCCTAACAGACTCATTCCCTATTCTGTAAAAACGATCAAAGATTTTTTTCTTTTCTTTGTCAGGTATACCAGGACCTTCATCCATTACATTTAAAACAATAGAATGCGGTTGCTTCGAGAGTTTAAAGCTGATGGTACTTTCTTTTGGTGAATACTTTATAGCATTTTCCAGCAGGTTGTTGATCATGATCTGTAATAATAAAGTGTCTCCGGTAAGTGCAAGATCATCTTCAATATTTATAATCCATGTATATCCGGGGAAACGATTTTTGAAATCATGAACACTACCTGCTGCCAGAGACGAAATATCAAGTTCTTCTTTTGATAAGCTATAGCCACCCGCTTCCAATTGTGAGGATATAAGAATATTATTAGCTAAAGTATTAAGTCTTTCCGTTTCCTGCAAGGTCATCTGTAAAAGTTTTCGCTGCTTTTCTTCGTCTAACCTATGCTTGTGCAAGGTTTCAAGGTTTAGCTTGGTGATGGCTATGGGTGTTTTTAATTCATGAGTAATGGCCATCATAAAGTTCTGCTGCTGTTGGGTTACTCTGAATTGTTTGCGGACTGCCCTGTAAACGAATACGGCCCCAACCATTATAAACATCAGGAAGAAAGAACCTTCCCCGATATATTGAGCGTTTTTGCCACGTTCATCTTTTGTAATGGCTTCAATTTTATCAAGGTAATCCGGATCATCTCCTTTAAGTTCCATTAATTTATAGCTGGTCATTTTATGATTCTGGTTTTGCAATTCTATAAACCAAAATACCAGCGCTACAACAATATACAATAGTAAAAACCAATAAACCAGGATAGCGATGCCCAGGTCTTTTCTTTTTAAGAGATTAAAAGATAGTTTAAAGTTCAAAGTTTAAGGTTTAAAGTTGGGCTGCTTAGTGAAGTTATTGTTTAGAGATTTATAGATTCAATATCAATGCCGTTTCTTTAAGACATTAAGTGGAAGCGCCTCTTGAAAAGTAAGGCTGGTTGTTGCTCCCCTCCTTTGGAGGGGTAGGGGTGGGTCATGAATACAAACGGATTATGATTTATCCGGTTCTTAACAATTCATATTAATGACGCTATAAATTAATTACAAAGAACCTGAATGATAAACCCACCCCTACCCCTCCAATGGAGGGGAGTAACAACCAACCTTCCTTTTCAAGTGGCGCTTTCGTTTAAAGATATAAAGAACAGATTACCTAAACGATACTGGATTCATCTACAAGTAATAATGTTTTCTCCTGATAGCTGATAGCTGACAACTGATAGCTTAATTTACCTTTTCCACCCTCATTCCAACATTTAATATATTTTCCAATGGATCTTCCCGCATGACCTGCTGTAATACAAACCGGTAATCACCAGGCCTGTTGAATTTTGTACGCGGCTGAATCAGAACCCGGTGTTCAAAAATATCATCCATTCCCGTACCTGACCATCCTTTATCATTTGTTGCCAGGGGAAGATTATAGTCCCTGCTTTTTTTAGTGGAATCACCTGGAATTATTACAGTGCATTTTATCCAGATATTATTAAAATTGTAAGCGTCTGAATGACGTAAAACTATATATAAATTGTATAAGGAATTAGTATCGGAGATATTAAAAGTAATCACTGGCTTATCAGTGCTTTGCCATGCATGTTTTTTAAAGGAAACATTTTTTTCAAAGACATTGATCTTTTCACAGGATAAAAAAAGAAAACAAACAACTACCGGAATAAGTGCTTTTTTCAGGAACAATAATTTTAATTCGAGTGCCATGGTAATCGTAAAATTTCTTATGAATTGCTTTCAGCAGTGAGCTATATGCAGCCAGGAAATTGGTACCAGAAAACATTCCACCTAATAGCGTCTATAAACTCCTGATTACAATAAACATCAAAGTACATTTAGTATTTGTTCCTTTGCTTTTTCCAGTTCATCCTTCATCATCACAACACATTTTTGAATGGAAGCATCATAAGCTTTTGCTCCTGTTGTATTAATTTCACGGCCAATTTCCTGTAGAATGAAAGAAAGCTTTTTACCCTTCTCTTCTGCGTCTTCCATCATAACGGATTTAAAATAATCACAATGGTTTTTTAAACGAACCTGTTCTTCGGTAATGTCGATCTTTTCAATATAAAATATCAGTTCCTGCTCCAGACGGTTTTCATCATAATTCTCTTTACTAACCTGCTCGTTCAACAATTTTACCAGGCCCTCACGTATTTTTTGTTGGCGTAATGGTCCCAGTACGATCACTTCTTCCTGCTGCACAAGAATGTTTTTTATACGAAGCAGTAACTCCTGCTCCAAAGATTTACCTTCATCTATCCGGTGGGCATTAAGATTGAAAATAGCAAATTCCATTACTTCCTTAAATTGTTTCCATTCATCCTCAGTTAACGTATCGCCGGTTGGGGTAATTACTTCAGGTAATTTTAAAAGAGAGCTTAATATTGTAGAATGATCCAGATTTAGTTCCTTCGCCAATTCAGAAACCGGTTGAAAATAAGCTTTAATAAGATCTATATTTATTGTTACTGGTTTTGCTGAGCCGGTTTGTTTCAGGTTAATGCTGCAATCAACTGTACCTCTCCCTAATTTTTCTGATAAGATTTTACGTATTTCAAATTCAAACGGTTTAAGAAAAGCAGGCATTTTTAATTGCAGATCAAACTGCTTCCCGTTAAGTGATTTTATATCTACGAGGAAGGTCTTATCGCCAACATTTTGTTCGGCTCTTCCGAAACCCGTCATTGATTTCAGCATTATAAATTAATTATTTGTAGCAAGATAGGAAATAGTTTATAGCTATCAGTCAACTGCTTTGAGCTATGCCATGAACGTATACAACTATCAATAGCAATAAGGCATCATCTTTTTAAAATAGCAACCCGTATATTTCATTCCTGCCTATCTCTTTTATGCTTCCGGGTTTTAATCCGTCTATAGTTAAAAGGCTTATACGGTAACGTATTAACCTAAGTGTGGGGAAGCCTGCTCTGGCAGTCATCTTCCTTACCTGCCTGTTCTTACCTTCCGTTAAAATCATTTTGATCCAGCTTGTTGGAATATTTTTTCTGAATCTTATAGATGGATTTCTTTCAGGCACTTTCGGATTATCTTCAAAACTTTCAACCTTGGCTTTTCTTGACAGATAGGGTTTGCCATCAATCATAATCTCAACGCCTGATTGTAACCGATTCAGTGCAGTTTGGTTAATCAAACCTTCAACCTGCACCCAGTACTCACGCTCGTGCGCGAAAGATGGATTCAGTAATCGATGATTAAGATTGGTATCGTTAGTAAGTATAAGCAAACCTTCACTATCGTAATCAAGACGGCCAACCGGATATACATCATGAGGAACATTAAAAAAATCCTTTAATGTTTGTTTGATATTGTTGCCATTGGGTTCTGATAACTCAAAAGAAAATTGTGATAGCACCAGGTATGGCTTATATATGATGAAGTAGCGGTGCAATTTTAATGAGGATAAGTAAATCTATATTTAAAAAGTTTCCTGAACCAATCGGGTAGGGGCACAAAAAAGCCCGAAAAATTTTCGGGCTTATATGTAGATGGGTTAGTAAGTACCAGGAAATAAATTTCCTTACACAATATTAAAAATAATTTTCTCTAACTGTATAAAATATTAAAAATATTTTATGCACATTTTTAAAATGGTGTTGTGGATAATGACAATAAATGAAACGAGCATTTAATAAAACAGGAACCATCGGCTATGATTATATGCTTGGCAAATGAATTCCTGTTTCGTATTTTAGAAAAGCTAATCAGAGCATTTATAAAACGTATACTTATATTGCATCGCATGCATTTGCACCTGGCAGATAAGGCTACCGTTAGAACACAGTAGGCCACAAAGACACGGAGGCACGAAGAAGTAATAAGAAATTTCTTCATCTGCCTTTGTGCCTCCGTGTCTTTGTGGCCCTTTGCTGCAAATTAGAATGCTTGTGCCCTAACGATAGGGTAGATGAGATGGGTGTACCCATCTGTATGCATACCACACAAATCATCAACCATCATTTTAATGTAGGTTTGCAGAAAATTTTTGTATGAAATTTCCTTCTCCAGTTTCAGTGCGATGGATTGCAGAACTTATTGGAGCTTCAGTAATAGGTGATAAAAATGGACAGGCTACCGGCATCAATGAATTACATAAAGTGGAACCCGGTGACCTGGTGTTTGTTGATCATCCAAAGTATTATGACAAGTGTATTAATTCATCTGCAGATTTTATCATCATCAACAAACAAACCGCTGTTCCTGAGGGTAAAACTTTGCTGTTGGTTGACCAGCCATTCGAAGCCTATACAAAAATCGTAAAACATTTCCGCCCGTTTGAACCGGCTGTTAAAGCTATCAGTGATTCCGCATCAATAGGCGGGAACTCAATAGTATACCCCAATGTATTCATCGGGCATCATGTATCTATCGGTACCAACTGTATCATTTATCCAAATGTTACCATCATGGATCATTGCATCATTGGAAACAATGTAACTATTGAAGCCGGAACAGTAATAGGCTCGGACGCCTTTTATTACAATACAAAAAAGGACAGGGAAGTGTGGTACAAAAAAATGATAAGCTGCGGTCGTGTTATCATTGAAGACGATGTTGAGGTAGGAGCAGGATGTACCATAGTCAGAGGTGTTAGTCACGATACGGTAATCGGGAGAGGAACAAAACTAGACAACATGGTTCATGTAGGTCATGATACTATTGTAGGGAAAAATTGTTTAATTGCAGCACAGGTTGCTATTGCCGGAGCCGTAATCATAGGCAATGGTGTTACGCTATGGGGACAGGTAGGTGTAAGTAAAACATTAACCATCGGAGACAATGCAGTAGTGATGGCGCAAAGCGGAACTTCTCATAATCTTGAGGCAGGCAAATCATACTTTGGATCGCCGGTAGAAGACGCAAGGCAAAAAATGAAAGAGCTAGTATGGATAAAACGCATTCCCGAAATGTGGGAGAAGATAAAGAATTTATAGGTATGAGGTATGAGGTATGAGCTGTCAGCCGTCAGCTATCAGGAGGAAGGATACAACCTCAAACCGTATTTTATAAAAGTGAAGAATGAATGAAAAAGATCAAGCACTTCAAGTTTCAACCACTTACCGTTAATAATTAACCATTAACAATTAACCATTACTCCGGATTATAATCATAAGGCAGCGACTCCGCTACTTTCTCCCAGCTCCAGTAACCCGTATTTACTATATCTGATTGCTCATAAAAATAACCGTTCTGTTCAATAATAAAAGCATCTGCTATATCAAGTATGGTTACCTGTGCTTTCAATGTGGCAGGCAATTTATATTGTGTAAGGAACTTTTTATCCGGCATTTCATTCTTATAAAACACTCTTAGTTTACCGGGCCAGTTTATTTCAACGTCCTCGTTGTCTCCCACAGTATAATGTGCGCTATCATAAGGGTTTTTTATTGGCTTTGTAGTAAGTGTGCTTTTTGCCGGATCAACCCATTCCAATGAGAACCCTTCATCCTGTAAAGTGCTGTCATACCATGATCTTACAAAATGTAATCGTGACCCATTATAAGCCTTTATACGGTTTTGCTTCCAGCTTTCTTTTTGTTCCGGAGTGCCCTCGAGTTCCTCAAAGAAGGGATAGCCGCTATAGGTACTTATATCAGTTCCATATTCGTATGAAAAAGAATCTAACTGGTACTTTATTTTATAGCCAAGGGCGTTATTGATAATGATAAGATCTTCCTTTTCTTTTATCTTCAAACGATTTCTTTTCTTACTAAAAAAAAACTGCAGCGCTTCAGGATTTTGAATAATACATCTAGCTGCGTTTGGTGTGGTGCCAATAAAATTGTCTCTGAAAAATTGTCCGTACTTAGCAAGGCCATTGGCAACTTCATTGCTGCCTGAGACAGTAACTTCAGACAAGCTTTTATCTTTTGCTTTAAGTTCAATAGTAAGATTAGCAGCATTGCTGCTGTTAACATGCAGACTTTGTGTTTCATAACCGGTATATGAGATTATCAGGTCATAACCACCCTTTGGTAACCTTATAGCAAAACTGCCTTCACTATTAGTAATAGTGCCAATAGTAGTATTCTGACAAAAAACAGAAGTACCTGACATGGGCTTACCATCAGCATCAACCACCTTTCCCGAGGTGACAAAAGTTTCTGACTGACCAAAGCAAGTCTGAAAAATTAAAATCATCAATCCTGTTAGAAGCTTTTTCATAAAAATGATTCAGTAATTATCAATAACAATATCTATTGGTGTTGAGTAAAGCATTGAATAACGTTTGGATGCTATCAGCAGTCAGAAGATCACCAAGTAATAAGTTTCCTCCTGATGGCTGATAGCTGATGGCTGATAGCCATCTCTATTTAACTAAATCGGCAGCGTTTTTATTATACAAGTCACAGCTTTTTTGCACTGCTTCTTCAAGGGGAGTATAAGTAAAGCCAGGAAAATATTTTAGTAGCTTACTATTATCGAAATAGGTTTCTGATTGAGCTACCCTTGCGCTTTCTTTGGAAAGGAGTGACCGGTTACCTGTAACCAGTGATTTTAATTTTTCAACCCGCCAGGCAATGGCAGCTAATGAAGGTGTAGCATTTCTATAAGGATGTCGTTTATCAAAGCCGTCGGCTATACTATTGAAAAGGTGCCTGAAAGACCAGTTGTTGCCGTTTACAATAAACCGTTCAAGCGTAATCTCACTATTCAATAGTTGAACTGTTGCCAGTGCCACATCTTCCACATATACAAAGCCATTAATACCATTAGTATAATAAGGGAATTCGTTATATACTGTTTTAAAGATAGCACAGGAAGATGTATTCCAATCTCCATATCCCAGTATTGTACTTGGATTTAGAATGGCGCCCTGCAGCCCTTCACCCATAGCGCGCCATACTTCCAGCTCAGCCTTATGTTTGCTTATCGCATAATTAGTATTGATCTTTGTTTCCTGCCATTCTCTTTCCTCATGAACTATTTCGCCATCAGGGGTTCTTCCCAAAGCTGCTACCGAACTTATATGAATAAATCGTTGAATATTTTTTTCAAGAGCGGTATTTACTGTGTTAGCAGTTCCTTCAACATTAATTTTAAACAGTTCATCTCTTTCATTACCGGCAAAAGAAACCTTAGCGGCGGCATGAATAACTGCGTCAACTCCATCCATTGCTTCTTCCAGGCTTATAATATCTAAAATATCACCAGTCACCCAGTGTACCTTAGCCAATAAATCAGGAGCAATAAAAAATGGAAGCTTGCTATTCTCTCTTCGTATAGCCCTTACATTATGGCCTTTCAGCAACAGGTGCTTTATGATATACGCTCCTAAAAATCCGGTACCACCTGTAACTAAAATCATATTGGTTTAATGAGTCACTAACTTTTTCCAATCTAATACTAAACAAGCAGGCTGTTGTTCCATTTTGCACACTTACCCTTGATATGTAAATTATTGCTGATGCTGTCTGCCAGATTGATATATGGATTGGCATGGCTTTCCTGTTTTCTTTAGTAAGGTCATTAATAATAATTTTTGGTTATAGAAAACACTTACAAAATTTATATTGCTGCTGTAAACTGTTTTAAAAATCGCAAATCATTTTCACTGAAAAGCCTAAGGTCGTTCATCTGGTATTTCAACATCGCAGGACGTTCGATACCAATACCAAAAGCATATCCTGTATATTTATTACTATCAATACCGCAATTTTCTAAAAGTTTCGGATGAGCCATACCACAACCCAGTATCTCAACCCAGCCGGTATATTTACAAATATTACAACCGCTGCCACCACAAATTAAACAGCTGATGTCCATTTCAGCACTTGGCTCGGTAAAAGGAAAGTAAGAAGGCCGAAAACGGATCTTGACATCATTACCAAACATTTCCTGCACAAAAAAGTAAAGCGTCTGTTTAAGATCAGCGAAAGAAACATTCTCATCTATGTATAAACCTTCCACCTGGTGAAAGAAACAATGCGCTCTTGCGCTAACGGTTTCATTTCGGTAAACGCGGCCCGGACAAACGATCCGTATAGGCAATTTACCTTTTTCCATCTCACGTACCTGTACACTCGAAGTATGGGTACGAAGTACCCAATCGGGATTTTGATTGATATAAAAGGTGTCCTGCATATCTCGCGCAGGATGATTCTCAGGTAAATTAAGGGCGGTAAAATTATGCCAGTCATCTTCTATCTCGGGCCCTTCGGCAACGGCAAAACCAAGTCTTTGAAAAATGGAAACGATCCTGTTACGTATCAGGCTTACAGGGTGCCTAGTGCCAACCGGAAGTGAATCACCGGGGAGACTGGTATCAATTTTATTGGCGTGTGAGGATTGGCCATTTGATGATAATGCCGCTTTTAATGTTTCAAATTTGTTTTCAGTAAACTGTTTGAACTCGTTTAAAAGCTGGCCGAATTCCTTTTTATTCTCATTAGGAACATTTTTCATTTCGCCCATTACCTGCTTTATCAATCCTTTTGTTCCCAGATATTTGATGCGGAACGCTTCTAATGTTTCCTGGTCTGAAGCAACAAAGGAACTGATCTCATCTTTATATGCTTCAATTTGCTGTAACAATTGTTCCATAAAGCAAAGATAAGAAAGTTCAAAGTTTAAGGTTTAAAGTTTAAAGTTAGCCTCCAACTCTCAAACTATCCCCTAACTTTAAACTTTGAACCTTAAACTAATCTGATGCCGATCACTGATTTCCTTGAACCGTTAAATATACACATGCTGTCCAATGATGAAGCATATAAAGAAGGACAGATGGGCAAATTAATAGCAGTGTATGAAAATGAATTTCCCGATATTGAACAAGTGGATATTGTATTGTTAGGTTGTAATGAAGAAAGAGGTAACAGTGGCCGGAAAAAAAATCATCATGCACCTGATACTATCCGCCAGCAATTCTATCAGCTTTTTTACTGGCATTTTGATGTGAAGATTGCCGATATTGGCAATATAAAACAAAGTGCAACACTTGCTGATACTTATGCGGCGTTAAAAACAGTTATAAGGGAATTAATTAATGAGGGAAAAACGGTAATTATTCTTGGCGGCTCGCATGATCTTACATTGTCGCAATATTTTGCCTATAAAGACAATAAAAAAATAATCGAGGCTGTTTGCATAGACGCCAGGATTGACCTTAGTATTGAAATGCCACAGCCCAGCGAAAAGTTTTTAATGGAAATACTCACCAGCGAACCCAACTATATCAGCCATTATAATCACATTGGATTTCAAAGCTATTTCGTGCATCCAAGAGTCTTAGAAACAATGGACAAATTGCGTTTTGATTGCTTTCGTGTGGGCAATGTAAAAGATAACGTAGAAGAAATGGAACCGGTAATCCGTAATTGCCATTTGTTCAGTTTTGATATTTGCGCCATTGCAAATGCCTATGCTCCGTCTAATTTACTAACACCAAATGGATTTGATGGTGAACAGGCTTGTACTTTGATGCGTTATGCCGGGTTAAGTCCTAATGTAAATACAATAGGTATCTATGGTTTTAATCCTGAAAAAGACCGGGATAATTTAACGGCAAAGCAGATCAGCCATATGTTATGGTATGTGCTGGATGGCAGGAGCAAAGGAAAACAGGAAGCGGATATTAATGATAGAAATTCATTTAATGAGTACCACACTATTTTTTCGGAAGTGCAGACTGTCTTCCTTCAAAGTAAAAGAACCGGCCGGTGGTGGATGCAATTACCCGATAAGGAATTTATTGCCTGTTCTTACAACGATTACTTACAAGCGAGTAGTAACGAGATTCCCGAACGTTGGCTAAGGGCACAGGAAAGAAGTTAGTTTAAGGTTTAAAGTTTAAGGTTTAAAGTTGCCCGAACTCCCGAACTTGCAAACTAACTTTAAACCTTAAACTTTGAATCATTCTTCTGGCTTCACTATCTTAATAATTTTTTTACTTGCAGGTTGTTCCACTCCTGCAAAGATAAGTACACCCATTAGTTGGGATACAACCGGTGTTGTTATTCAACCTAAAAAAACCATAAAAAAAGAATTCTGGGAACAAGCTGAATTTCAAAATTCTCATGTTGGAATTTGTATTTATGATGTTGATGAAGGAAAATATTTATACAATTACCAGGGCGATAAATACTTTGTTCCGGCCTCCAACACAAAAATAATTACCCTCTATGCCGGAATGAAGTTTTTGAAAGATTCCTTACCTGGCATTCATTACCGGGAAAATGCAGATACCTTTTTTATTTATCCAACAGGAGATCCCAGTTTGTTACATGCAGATTTTAAAAAACAACCTGTTATTGAAACACTTCAAAAAACAACAAAAAAACTGGTGTTGATTGATAATGCCTGGAAGGAAGAAGCGCTGGGATCAGGTTGGGCCTGGGATGATTATAACGACGATTACCAGTCAGAAAGAAGTTCTTTGCCTGTTTATGGGAACGTAGTAAAATGGATACAGGCATCACAGAAAAATACACAAGCCGAGCTGCAGGATAGTGTACAGACATTTGTTTATTCTGACCCTGAGGTTAACTGGAAAGTAAGATTCAAAGAAGATACAACGAATAAAACTTTTTTTGTAAAGAGAAGGAAAGAAGAAAATTATTTCGAGGTAAGCCAGGGTAAGGAAGCGCTTAAAGAGCAATCGGTACCTTTTATCACCAACGGTGTTTTATCGGCCCTTGAATTATTGAAAGATACTGTTCACAAAGAAATTTCCGCTAAGCCAGGTATTGCTGACAGTAATTTAAAAACCATATATTCTCAGCCATCTGATTCGCTTTTTAAAATAATGATGTACAGAAGCGATAATTTTTATGCCGAGCAAACTTTATTGATGGTTTCTAATGAAAAACTGGGATACATGAAAGATGCTGTGATCATTGATACGCTGCTTGGTTCGGTATTAAAAGATCTGCCACAAAAACCAGTCTGGGCCGATGGCAGCGGGCTAAGCCGGTACAATCTTTTTACGCCTCAGGATTTTGTCTGGGTATTGAATAAGATGAATTCCGAATTTGGTTTAGAAAGATTAAAAAGAATTTTTCCCGGTGCGACAGAAGGAACACTTCGCAATTACTTTGAAAATGATAAAGGTTACATCTTTGCAAAAACAGGATCACTTACAGGGCAGATAGCGTTGAGTGGTTTTCTTATCACACCAAAAAATAAATTGCTGATATTTTCAGTGTTGGTAAACAATCACCATGGCAGCGCCGGTGCTGTTAGAAAAGCGGTTGCAGATTTTTTGAGTGATGTTCGCAGGAAGAACTGATTTGTGCTACACCTATAAGGTTTTCAAAACCTTATAGGTATAAAAGCAGGCTCTATGAATCTATAAGACGTAATCTTGGAAGACTTAGGTCGTTAATGGGTTCTTAGACTCCGCGTTTAAACCTATAAGGTTTTTAAAACCTTATAGGTGAGTTTAACTATCTACCCTGAACAACTTCTCCAAATAATCTTTTTTAAATTCAATATAAGTAGGGTGGCCGGCAGCGGTTACATTAGGAGTATCGCACTGGAATAATTCATCTACCAATGATTTCATTTCTTTCAGAGCCAAAAATTTACCTGGTTTAACGGCATTTTGAGAAGCTACAGAACGTATCAGCTTTTCGCGCTTTGAAAATTTTATATCATTACTGAAATATTTATATTGTTCCAACAGGTTTTCTATTGCCAGTTTTTCATTTCCCTGAACCAGATCAGCAGGTGTTCCCTGGATAACAAAGCTGTTGTTTCCAAAAGGTTCTACCAGGTAGCCAAGATGGTTAAGGTCGGCAACAAGCTCCTGCAGCAACAAAGCATCTTGAGGAGAAAGCTGTAAAGTTGCCGGGAACAAACTCCTTTGGGCCGCCACTGCATGACCCTGGATAGCAGCTGCGTAACGTTCATATAATATGCGTTCATGGGCAGCTTGCTGATGTATCAGCAGGTAACCGGATTCTGACGGTGCAATAATATAGGTGTTAAGAAGTTGTGTTAAAACTGCATTTTCCGCAACTTTACCGGCCTCGCTCTTATAAGAACCTGCCAGTAATGAATTAAAAGCAGCAGCAGGTTGCGTTTCAGCCGGGGAGATATTCAGGTCAACCGGAAGTTCTTTTTCCTGACTTTCATAAAAATCCTTCCAGTGTTTTAATTCACTTTTATCTGATTCAATAAAATGAGCCTGGTTTTTTTTGGTAAATGTTTTGAAAAGGCTGGAAGAAACTGCGGCTGCCTGATTTTCTTCAGTAAACGGTTTGCTTACTGCCTCCAGTTGCTGGATGTTTACATCGAGGTCAAATTCTAATGTTGGTGCAATACTAAACTGGGCGAGTGCATGCTTAACCGCCGCCTGCACAAAAGCATAAATGATTTTTTCATCTTCAAACTTAATTTCCTGCTTGGTGGGATGTACGTTCACATCTATCTGCGTAGGATCAAGGTCAATAAACAATACATACATAGGGAAGCTATCCGATGGCAGCATTTGCTGGTAAGCACTCATCAGCGCGTGATTAAGATAAGCACTTTTAATAAAGCGGTTATTCACAAACAAGTATTGATCGCCCCGGGTCTTTTTTGCCGTTTCAGGTTTGCCCACAAATCCATAAATATTCAGGTAATCCGTATTTTCATTTACAGCTACCAGTTTTGAATTATACTGGGTGCCCAGTAGCTGAACGATCCGTTGTTTCAGGGTGCCTTTTTCTAAATGAAAAACCTGCTGGCCATTGCTGGTAAGTGAAAAGAACAAAGGTGGAAAAGCTAAAGACACTCTTATAAACTCGTCAATGATATGCCTCATTTCTGCGGCATTGCTTTTAAGAAAGTTTCTGCGGGCGGGAACATTAAAAAACAGGTTCTTCATGGCAATGCTTGTTCCGGGTGAAACAGCCAGTGGCTCCTGCTTTACTACTATGCTGTTCTCTATTTCAATATAAGTACCCGCTTCATCTTCCAGCCTCTTTGTTTTAAGTTCAACCTGGGCCACTGCGGCTATTGAGGCCAGCGCCTCACCCCTGAAGCCCATAGTGCGGATATGAAAAAGGTCATCAATTTTTTTAATTTTGGAAGTAGCATGCCGTTCAAAACACATTCGGGCATCTGTTTCACTCATTCCCTTTCCATTATCCGATACTTGAATCAATGCTTTTCCGGCGTCATTTACAATCAGCTTTATTTCCGTGGCATCTGCGTCTATAGCATTTTCCATCAGCTCTTTAACCGCACTGGCCGGCCTTTGAATTACCTCACCGGCAGCTATCTGGTTCGCAATATTATCGGGCAGTAATTGAATGATATCGGGCAAAACTGTATTTTTTTAAGGCAAATTTAAAGTTTCTGCAGGGGATACATCAAATCCATTTAAATTTTAATGACTATGTGAAATGAAAGTCCTTTATAGGCGTTGTATAGAAATTGTCCTCCTATGAAAAGAAGTTTTTATACAGCACTACTATCATTTTTTGCTATTTTTTGCCGTCAGCCTGAAAGTCAGCCGGTGGTGAATAATAACGATCAGTTTCCTGATCAGAGAACCTCCATATTATATATTATAAAATCAGGCAATCATTACAGTGAGCAAAACCAGCCGCAGGTTATGAAACGTAATAGCATGTCAGCAAGGATAACATTCGACAGTTCTGCAATATATACTTCAGTGGATGCCAATAACCAGGCGGATGTTAATAAGCTCATGGGATTTTCTGATTGTGGTAATGATCATCAGCAAAACAGTGCAAGGTTAGGATGGTCATGGACAGGCAGGAAGCTGGTTCTTTATGCATATTCTTATGTTAATAAGACCCGCATTATTAAAAACCTAGGGAATTTTAGTTTAAATAAACCTATTTCCTGTTCTATAAAAGCTGAAAATAAGTATTACTATTTTCAAGCCGGTAACATTACTGATTCTATTCCCCGCTTTTGCGCTGATTATAACGCCAGTCGCTATAAGCTATTCCCATATTTTGGCGGAGATGAAATAGCACCGCATGAAATCAGGATTTTGATCGTGGAAGATTAGGTATGAGGTATGAGAAATAAGGGAAATGCAATATAATTCAAACCCCGAAGGGGTGATATGATTATAGCAAATAACAAACACAAAACGCAAACCCCGAAGGGGTGACATAGAGGGTCTTAACAGGAAGAATCATGCCACTCCTTTCGGATTAAAAAAGTAATTCTATAAAACTGTTGCCTTTTTTTAGGACAAGACAGACACCTCATACCTCATACCTCATCGCTCATACCTGATTTCCGGCAGCGAACAATGCAATTCCTTCATTTGCTTCGAATTCCATAAATTACAACCATGCGATTAATACATACTGCCGACTGGCATCTCGGCCAGCGGTTCAAAGACAATATGGACAGACGCGAAGAACATGAGCATTTTCTTAGCTGGCTATTGCAAAGTATTGAAATATATAAAGTTGAAATACTGATTATTGCCGGAGATATTTTTGATTCGGCCCATCCGCCTTCTTATGCACAGCAACAATACTATTCTTTTCTTGCCAAATTATATGCACAGGGTATTTGTAAAGATGTGGTAGTTACAGGCGGTAACCACGACTCCCCGGAACGGCTCAATGCACCGAAAGAATTACTAAAGGTGCTGAATATTCATGTGGTGGGTGCCATGCCTGAGGCCGGAAACCCGGCTTATATTTCCCTGCCTGCAGGTGCTGATAAACCATCTGTAATAATAGTGCCTGTTCCTTTTCTTCGCGATCAGGATATTCTTCGTAACCAGGATAAAGAAACCATGTCGGCAAGAGAAGACCGCATAAGGCTGGGGGTTATGGCACATTATCTTAAAGCTTCCGAAACAGTAAGTCATTATAAAGACAAGGGTATTCCCATAATTGCTACCGGGCATTTGTTTGCTCATGGTTGCGACGCTTCACCTGACTCGGAAAGAGTGATTCATATCGGAACACTCGGACAAATCAGCGCAGCTGAGTTCCCGGAATCCTTTGATTATATCGCATTAGGTCATTTACACCGGCCTCAAATAGTTGCCGGCAAAAATCATATCCGCTATTGTGGATCACCTATACCGCTTTCGTTTTCAGAAAGGGATTATAAGCATCAGGTTGTTTTAGTGGAAATGAATGAAGGGGAAGATCAAAAGATTACAAGCCTGGAAATACCTGTGTTGCGGCAGTTGAAAAGAGTGGAAGGTACCTGGACCGAGGTTACAGAAAAATTAAAAGCTTTTCCCTTGGCACCCGGCCAATTAATTACCTGGGCGGAATTGCGCATACAAAGCGATGAAAGTCCTGTGGTGATTGCTGAAAAAGTGCGCAAGCTGGCTGAAGAGATTAAAGAAAAGATCCGGATTGTAGACTTTCGGCAAGCAAGAGCTTCAGAGCCATCTTCAGATGAAACGGAAATAAAGCTTGAAGAAGCATTAGAAGACCTTCAACCAACTGATGTTTTTGAACGTTTACTGGACGCTAACAATATTCTGGTAGGACGGGAATTACTCCTGGAAGCTTTTACTGAACTGTTATCTCAACAAGATGAATTATAAGAACAGTATAAAGCTTTATTAGCCGAATGCTGATAGCTTACGGCTGATAGTACTAGCGCGGGGGTTAGCTTAAATTACAAAGACAATGAAAATTTTATCCATAGCTGGCCGCAATCTTAATTCACTCAGGGCCGACTTTAAGATAGATTTTAGCACCGGTGCTTTAAAAGATTGCGGCATTTTTGCCATAACTGGACCGACGGGTGCAGGGAAGACCACTTTATTAGATGCTATTACACTTGCACTATATGGTAGAACACCACGTTCAGCGACAGATGAAGACATTATAAGTTATGGCGCCGGCGAGGCATGGGCTGAAGTGGTTTTTCAAACTTCGGAAGGATGTTTTAAGAGTGAATGGAAGGTGCGCCGCGCCCGGAGCAGGCATGACGGTACTTTACAGCAATCTACTATGGAAGTGAGCAGTTATCCCGATAGAATAATACTTACACAAAAAAAGCGGGAGGCGCAGGATAAAGTTAAGGAACTGATCCGGCTTGATTACGACCAGTTTCTTAAATCCGTATTGCTGGCCCAAGGTGCTTTCAAAGCTTTTCTTGATGCCAGGGAAAGTGAACGTGGAGAAATGCTTGAAAAAATTTCTGATACTTCAGTATATGCCAAACTTTCAAAAAGAGCTTTTGAACGGAAAAAGAAGGAGGAGCAGGCACTTGACAGGTTACGGGCTACCGTTGGAAATGTAGTATTGCTTTCTGAAGAAGAAAAACTGGCTTATGTGAACAATATTAGCCATCTTAAAGATGACGCAAGAAAGCTGCAAAAAGATTTAGATGAGCTGCAAATTAAATTCGACTGGCTTAGAAGTATCAAAAACCTGACTGAAAAGCAAGTGGAAGCTGATAAGGAAGTGGAACTTTCCAGGCAAAGACTAGAACAAGAGCAACCCAATCTTCAACGCTGGGAAGCGCATCAACAGGTTTCAGGGCTGGAGCTGCAATGGATGCAATACCATAGTAAAAAAGAAGAAAGTGTTTTGCAAAAGCAAAACATGGAAAAACTTCAAGCGAAATTGTTGCTACTTACTCAGAAATCAGAAGAGGCAGATACTTTACTAACAGGAGCTCAAAAGCAACTGGAAATAACCATAAAACTCCGTGAAGAAAAAATGCCTGTTATCCTGGAAGCAATCACACGGCAGGCTGATGTAGGAACGGAGAAAAAGCAACTCAGCCTGATTCAGGAAAAGCTTAAAGTCAAAATGCTGGAAGAACATGACTGTAAAGCAAAATTTTTTAAGAATGAAGCTATTGTTTTAAAAGACAAAAAAATTCTTGAAGACTTGGTAAGCTGGCTCAATAAACACCGTCAGTATGCTTACGCGGGAGACAGTTGTACGCAGGCGAGTCTTTTAGTTAGCCAGTTGAAAAGGAGCAAGCAGGATATTGAACAACATGAATCAACAATCTTAAAAGCAGACGAACAAATATCCGTTGCCAGGGATCAAATTCTTATAGCTGAAAAGAACGGGCAGCAAGCTGAAAAAGATCAGCAATTATTAGAGCAACTGCGTAATACAACATTCTGGCAGTTAAGCAAATTAAAAAGCCAGTTAATAAACCGTGCAGATGAAAATAATCTGTTACTGGAAAAAACTGTTGGCCTGTTGGAAGCAGAACAAAATGAACTTTCCCGCCAGGAGTTTTTAGCTGAGCATTTGTCGAGATTACATGAAGGCGAATCTTGTCCGCTTTGTGGTTCAACCGAACATCCTAATCAAACGCTCTCTATTACTGATGTTCAAAAAGAGATCAACCGGGTACAGGCTGTATTAAAGCAGCACCAGAATATAATCAAAACAAACAGGCAAAATCAAAAAACGATTGAAAAGCTGCTGGCTAATCTTGAAGAAATCTCTGAATCAAAAGATGTTACCGAAGACCTGCTTCCCAAAAATTTCGAAGAAGTTTTTAACGAATTAATCCAGTTACAAAAATCGGTGCCGCAAAAGCAAAACAACGCTTCCTTAATGCAGGCTTCAGCAGTAGAGCGCAAACAAAATCTTACAGAAAAGATTGTTGATTTAGAATTTAGGAAAACCGAAACAATTAAAAATCTGGAGTTCGTTCATAATACAATCGCTTTACAGATAAAAGCCCTGGAAGAAATTGCCGGGCACTACAACCTTCAGTTTGATACTAACGGTCCGGCGAAATTGCCTGATACGCTTAAAAAATATTCAGATGAGTATATTAATAAAACTAAAGAGGAATCCGTACTCAACGGAACCATACCTGGTGTGCAGGCAGGTATTGATACGCTTACTGTTCAAATCAATGCAATACGACATGATGTGTCTCAGCTTCACCAAGATATAGAAGATAAAAACCTAATTATTCAAAAGTATAATGATGAAATTAAATCAGCACATGCCGGTTATTCTTCTCCCGAAGCGGCACGTGACAAATTAAATGGTGATGAAAAATCAGCAAATGATCAGGCAAGACAATTAAGCGACCAACTCAACAAGCTTCGCCAGGAAAGCGGAAAAACACATGGAGAAAAAGATAACACTGAGATAAATCTGAAGGAGTTGGGGCGTGCTATGGAATCTTTAATAACCAACCTTAATACAGGGCTGATGGAATTAGGGTTTGAAGATGATATCAGTATAATTGAGCAAAACTTACTCAGCGGTAATGAACGGTTGGTGCTGGGAAGGCTATACAAGTCACTTCATGAAAAACTGGTGTTGGCTATAGCTCATTCAGACACTTGTAAGAATCAATTAGCATTGCAGAAGTCACTGGAAATAACCAAAGAAGATGCGGATTCCATAACCGGCAAAATGCAGCAGGTTAAAGAAGCTTTACAGGATATGAATCGTGAACTTGGCCGGTTGGAACAAATTCTTAAAGTGGATAATGAAAAACAAGTAAGGATACAGTTTGTAAGAAAAGAAATTGAGGCACAGGAAAAGATTCTTGAAAAATGGGCTGATTTATCTTCTTTGATCGGTTCGGCAGACGGTAAAAAATTCAACCAGTTTGCCCAGGGCCTTACCCTCGACAGGCTTATCGTGATCGCTAACCATCACCTTCAATTGTTAAATGACCGTTACCTGCTAAAGCGGAATACGGTAGAGCAGGGACTTCGCCTGTTGATTATTGACCAGTTCCAGGCTGATAATGAACGGGAGATTAATACGCTTTCCGGCGGTGAAAGTTTCCTGGTAAGTCTTGCGCTAGCACTTGGACTTTCAGAAATGACCTCAAAACTTACAACGATCGATTCCCTTTTTATAGATGAAGGATTCGGTACGCTTGACGCGGATACACTCGAAGTTGCGTTGAGCGCATTAAGAGGGTTACAAATCGGTGGAAAAACTATCGGCATCATTTCACACGTTGAGCGGCTCAAAGAAGAAATTTATACCCAGGTTGAAATATCAAAGGGTGCCGATGGCTTCAGTACTGTGAAAATTATTCCGGAAATAGGTTAGTGTTATGTTCCCGTAAAATTCAGTATGAACTGTAATCAGCCGTCAGGAATCAATACCAGTAATCCTCCTGTTATGCGGCATTAATGCTTCCCGGTAAAATTCTTAATTGTTGATAAAGGTACTTACTTTTGCCGTTAGTAATGTAACACAGAACTATGATCTTATCATTTGGAAACTCTGATACAGAAAAGATTTGGAATGGAACAAGGGTAAAAAGCCTTCCGCTACAAATTCAAGAGATTAGTCGCCGAAAACTTAGAATAATTAATAACTCCACCAATCTTGCTGACCTCAAGATTCCACCTTCCAATTGATTAGAAAAGTTATCTGGAAAACTTAAAGATTATTATAGCATCAGAATAAATGATCAATGGCGTATAATTTTTAAGTGGAAAACCAATAATGTTTTAGATGTAGAAGTAATTGACTATCATTAAAATATTTAGAAATGACTAAACTTAGAAATATACATCCTGGAGAAGTTCTTCAAGAAGAATTCTTAATTCCATTAGATATCTCAGCATATAAATTAGCAAAGGAAATAAATATACCACAAACAAGAGTGTCAGAAATCCTGAAAGGCAATAGAAGAGTTACCGCGGATACAGCTTTGCGGTTGAGTAAATACTTTAGAAATTCACCAAAATTTTGGCTTGGCTTGCAAGACGATTATGATCTTGAGGAAGTTAAAGGTCAAAAGAAAGAAGTTTTAGATTCGATTCAATCCTTAAAGATTAATGCTGCATAACAGTGCATTTAAAAAGGACGTAATCAATGTTTGAACCGTTGTTTGATCATGATTCAATATTAGTTCCGGCAGACGGAAGAATATTGAACATTGTCAATAATTTAGACATTATATTATCATTGAGCATTTGTTAACTGGGCAGACGAAGATGCATTACCCCAACTAAATGCTTTAACGAAAACTGATTGCTGATACCAAATGCTCAACTTATACTAATATAACGTCAGTGTCATGTCAAGTATAAATTAACCGGTAGCCACCAGGCCATTAATACCTGAAATATTCCTCCTGGCAACTGATTGCTGACAGCTAATAGCAATGCGTCAACTTATAGTAAACGTAACATAGTAAGGTGTCTAATTATAATTCTGTGATTTTATATAATCCTGAAAATCCTGCTAAAAAAGGCCCTCTGTAGAAACAGAAGGCCTCAACGATTGCTTGCCATATGAAAAAAAAGTAATGTTCGTAGTCTTAAGGGAACGATTTATAACACCTAATCAACATTAATTTTGTTCCCTAATGTGTTATTTATACGCAAAGATAAGAAAGGTAACCTTCTCAAAAACATTTTTAATATAAATTAAATGTTAACTGTATTTGTTATCAAGCTAATGGCTATATAGGTAATTCTGCGTAAGATTTTTTTAACCACGGAGGAAACTCCGGAGATGAAGAAGAGGTTAAACAGAGGAGTTCTCTGTGTAACCTCCGTGCTACCTCGGGTTTTCCTCCGTGGTTAAAAAACACCACAAATTATCAGCGCTGGTAAATCCACAAACTATCTGTAAACCACTTCCTAGAATCACAAAAATTATTCAGCAATTTAAACCCGCACTCATCAGCCATCTTTTCAATCTCGTCTATTTTATATTTTTGCGATATTTCTGTTAATATGGGCTCTCCTTCGTTAAAGAAGATAAAATCTGCTTCACCAATGCATACAACCTGGTCCTGCATGCTAACAAGATAACTTTTGCATGCACCGGTCTGTGGATCATACACCGGGTAATGATCGAATTGAGAAGGTTTGAAATCAGCTTCAAGCTCCCTGTTTATCCTGTTGAGCAGGTTAAGATTAAATTGTTTGGTGATGCCTGCTTTATCATTATAGGCATCCAAAATGGTACGTGGATTTTTCGCCAGGTCAAAACCTGTCAGCAATATATCGCCAGGTGCTAGATGGTCTCTTATTTTCATGCAGAACTGCTGCGCTTCATATTTTGAAAAGTTACCGATATTAGACCCCAGGAATAATACCAGTTTATTTCTTTTCGTAAGCACACTTGCTTTTTGTAACATATCTAAATACTCTCCGCATAGCGCATGCATATTAATGCCTGCAATAGCCAGTGGTAATTGTTCCTCAAGTAATTGAATGATGTTTTCAGAAATATCAATCGGAAAATAAGTAAACGCGACTTTTCTTTGAAAAAGTTCTTTTAAAAATAAGCTTGATTTAAATGCATTCCCCGCACCCAGTTCTATTACATCAAAATCTTTATGAAAGGAGGAGATGCTATCGATAATGAACCCGCTCTGCTTTGATAAAATTTCCAACTCACAATTGGTGAGGTAATATTCCGGACATTTCATAATTTCCTCAAATAGCCTGTCTCCTTCCTTATCATAAAAATATTTTGAATCCAGTTGTTTTAATGGAGCTGATAGTCCTTGTAAAACATCTTCAAAAAATGTGTTCATATGGATGCATTTATTCCGCTAATCTTATTCCTGTGTATTGCCATCTAAGTGGTGGGTGAAAAAAATTCCTGTAAGTGATCCTGCTATGACCTGCCGGGGTTACTTCAGATGCTCCTCTTAACACTTTCTGATTAACCATAAATTTTCCATTGTATTCACCAATAGCGCCAGCCGCTTTTTTAAAACCCGGATAAGGCAGGTAAGCGCTTTCCGTCCATTCCCACCTTTTACCCCATTGAAATTTTTGTGCCGCTACTTCCCACTCAAATTCAGTAGGTAATCTTTTGCCTTTCCAGGATGCATAAGCGAATGCTTCATAATAACTGATATGGCAAACAGCTTCCTGCAGTTTTAGTAGTTGAAGACCATTCAAAGTATAATAATACCAATTGTTATCAATATTAAACCAGTACATGGGGCATTTCACTTGTTTTGTTTTAACCCAATCCCAGCCTTCTGCATGCCAATAAATAAAATTTTCGTAGCCGCCGCTGTTTATAAATTCAAGGAACTCCTGGTTAGTTACCAGTTGATTTGCAATTTTATAATCCTGCAAAAACACTTGGTGTCTTCCCAACTCATTGTCAAAACAGAATCCGGTTCCCTGATGCCCAATTTCATAAACTCCACTTTTAATTTCTATTATAGTTTCCTTTAGGAGACTATCAATATTATTTATATTGTCATCAGTATATTTTGGAAAAAGCGGGTTATGGCCAAGAATATATTTTATGTCTGTTGAAAGAAGTTCCTGGTGTTGTTGTTCATGGTTAAAACCTAATTCCAGTAATTCCGGGAGCGCTGGTGAAAGGTTTTCAGATAATAATTTTTTCATCGCTTCGTCTATGTGTTGACGATAGCTGTAAACATCCGCAACGGTTGGGCGGCTCAGGTTACCACGGTCTGTTCTAATTACACGGTTACCAACTGTTTCATAATAACTATTAAAAACATAATTGTATTCAGAATTGAATTCCTTGTAGCCTTCCAGGTAATTTTTTAAGATAAAGGTTTCGAAGAACCAGGTCGTATGTCCCAGGTGCCATTTAGGTGGGCTAACATCAGGCACAGGTTGTACCACGTAATCTTCGGTCTGAAGGGGCTTACAAATATCTTCCGAATGCTGCCTTACTAAAAAAAATTTATTTATGAAATCATTCATGTTACTGTTGTTGATCTACTTCTTTTTTTAAATCCGAAATGGTTTGGATATTCATTTCACCAGCTTGTTTCCTGCGCATCATCAACGCATACGCATTGTTAAAGCCTATTGGTTTCAGCCATGAAATATCATATCTTTTATTAAATTCAGCTTGTACATAATTATATACTTTATCCTTACTACCCATTATTGAAGTTAATAAACTGGTACTAGGTTGTAACATTACCAGTAAGCCGGTGCCTGTATATTCAGGATAACAATCTATTTCCTGATTAGTTAAAGCATCAAAACAAATTTTTGTGCCCCCCAATCCTGTTTTGGTAATTACTTTAAGATCGGTGTAACCTGTTATGAGCATATTATACATATTAATAAGGATGTATTGCTCAGCGAATATTTTAGAGCCAAGCCGGATAGTGCCCTTATTTCCATGACGTGAAGGCTTAAACAACGATTTGGAAACAAGAAAATCATACGCTATTTTTTCTGGATCTTCCTTTAAAAAATCGGCTTTGTAATTTAGTTCAGTCATGATGGAATCATTGATTACACCGGTAAGCATATTCAATGTTGTTTCCAGTTCAGGATACAGTTTTAAAACTTCATTGCGAATTAGAGGGGCAGCATAATAAGGTGGAAATATTCCTTTATCATCATTCAATATCTGCAGATCAAACGCTTTTATGCGCCCATCGGTACTATAGCCGCTGATGACATCTAATTTTTTTTCGTGTGCAGCGTTGTACATTACGGCATCGCTGATAACAACAGTTCTTATACGAAGCTTATACTTTTCTTTTAGTCCGAGGTACCCATCGGAGCGGCCCATAAATTCAGGTGTGAATCCTGCCAGTAATTTACCTTCATACACAGATGGGAGCAGGTAAAAGGAAGAAAGTAACATTATAACGATGGGTAGCACTATCAATCCAACCTTTAACTTTCGCAGGTTAAGACGTTGAACTTTTGAAAGCAGGAAATCAAAAATTACCGCCAGCAAAGCTGCAGGTATGGCACCTGCAAGAATCATGTTGGTGTTATTTAAAGCAATGCCGCCGAATATAAATTCACCCAATCCACCCGCTGCTATATAAGCTGCTAATGTAGCTACCCCAACATTAATTACAGTAGCAGTTCTAATGCCTGCCAATATAACGGGCATGGACAGCGGTAGTAGAACTTTAAGTAATATCTGCCGCCGGCTCATACCCATACCTTTTGCAGCTTCAATTACAGTGGGATTTACCCCGGTTATTCCAGTATAAGTGTTGCGGATAATAGGCAGTAATGCATATAAGAACAGTGCTACAATAGCAGGCCGCGGACCAATACCTAACAATGGAATCATAATTCCCAGCAACGCAATGCTGGGAATGGTTTGTAATACGCCGGCTATGCCTAACACTGACCCTGCCCATTTTTTTCTGCCAGCAATAAAAATCCCCAATGGAATACCGATAACAACAGCAATCAGCAACGAAGTAAATGTAAGCCCGATATGTTCCAGTGTCTGACTTAAAATTTTATCTTTTTGCTGACCTAAGAATTCCAGCAATGTTTGCTGTTGATCTGGCATCCTAATTATTATTTAACCGGTTCATTGCATCCATCAATGAAACAAAGTTTACCTGTTTTGTTTCATTGGCGCCTGCATCCACGATAGTAAGAAGCACATCTTCATTGTTCTTTCTGTTATAAAACATTTCCATAGCATCCCATACTGAGATATTTGATTGAACAGTGGTAATAGGTGAATTTGATTCAATCAATTTATCAGGGAAGAAAGACCAGAGCCGGTTTAACTTTACAGATTTAAAGGCCAGTTGTGTTTTTTCTTCCTTCAAAAAATTACTTACAAATTCATTTGTTGGATTAAAAAGCAACTCATCCGGGGAACCCAACTGAACAATCTTTCCTTTATCCATAAGGCATATTTTGTCGGCTAATGCAAATGCTTCCTGAACGTCATGAGTAACCATAATAATGGTTTTTCGTTTAAATTCATCCAGTTCGCTAAGCTCCTTCCTGATTTTATTACGGGTTATTGTATCTAGTGCACCGAAAGGTTCATCCATTAACAATACCGGCGGGTCTGCTGCCAAAGCTCTTGCTAATCCTACCCGCTGCTGCTGGCCGCCACTTAACTGATCCGGGTAAACATTAAGATATTTTTCCGGCGGCAAGTGAAGCTTTTCCATTAATTCAATAGTTCTTTTCCTGATCTGGTCTTTATTGCTTCCAAGCAATTCAGGAACAATTGCTATGTTTTGAGCAACCGTGTAATGTGGAAAAAGACCGTTGTGCTGCAGTACATATCCAATAGATCGCCTGAGTTTTTCAGGTTGTTGTTGCATAATGTTTTCACCGTTAACGAAGATTGTTCCTTCCGAAGGATCTGTAAGCCTGTTAACCATCCGCAGCGTGGTTGTTTTACCGCAACCACTGGTTCCAAGAAACACCATGTTTTCCGATTCTTTTACTTTAAAAGAAATATCATCAACCGCTTTTATAGCACTAAAATTTTTACTTACATGTTCTACGCTGATCATTAGTGAAAGATTATTTATCAAGACTCATAAACAGGTTATTTAACGATTCGGCATATAACGGATGAGCAAATATGTTTTCACGTATTTGTTCATAAGTGATTTTACCCTGCATGGCTACCTGCAATACAGTCATCACTTCACCTCCTTCTGCGCCCAAAATCGCTGCGCCTAATATTTGCTTGGTGTCTTTATCAACAATAGCTTTCATCATGCCTTTAGTTTCACCTGTTTCAATGCCTCTTGCCACTTTATCCATAGACAGCGTTACTGCTTCAATGTTAAGTCCTTGTTTTCGGGCCTCTTTTTCTGTTAGTCCTATACGGCCCAATTGTGGATCAGTAAACATCGTATAAGGAATGGGTCTTCCTTTTACTGATATATGTGATTGTTGAATGATATTCTTTGTAAGAACAATATAGTCATTGTATGAGATATGCGTAAAAGCCGGACCGCCTTTTACATCACCCAAAGCATAAATGCCGGGCTCTGAAGTTTGCAGGTATTCATCAACGTTGATGTAACCTTTTTCATTTATAGTTACTCCGGTTTTGTCAAGATGTAAAGTATTGGTTTGCGGTGTCCGGCCGGCGGCCAGCAATATATCAGAACCATCAATAGTTATCTTTTCTCCCTTCATCAAAATAGTAAGCAAAACGTCTCCATTGGGTGTGCAGTAAATTTTTTCTGTCTTGGCTTCAACATAAATTTTTATTCCTTCTTCTATAAAAATATCCCGTATGCAGGAGGAAATATCTTCATCTTCTCTAGGTAAAAAAACAGGTTCCCTGATAATTATACTCACTTCACTTCCGAACCGCCTGAACATTTGCCCATACTCAAGGGCTATGTAACCACCACCTATTATAATTAAATGACGGGGAAGTTTATCTACGTCAAGCAAGGTGGTAGAAGTATGGTACGGTACATCTGAGAGTCCTTCTATTTCGGGAATCTGTGGAGTGGTGCCTGTATTAATAAATATTTTATCGGCAGTGTAGGTTTCAACATTTCCTTCTTTCAATACTTCAATAGTCTTCTTACCGGTAAATGTTGCTTCTCCCATTACAAGGCTGAGATTGGCAGTTTCTTCAAGACCTTTTTCAGCAGACTTACGAAAAGAGTTTACAATTTTATTTTTACGTTCAATAATATTTTTAAGATTTACTGTAAAGTCTCCTGTCTCTATTCCAAGCTCTTTACTACGGCTGATCGTATGTGCAGCTTTTGCAGATGCAATCATTGCCTTTGTAGGGGTGCAACCATCATTAATACAGGTGCCCCCTACTAATCTTTTTTCAATGATTGCTGTTTTTATTCCGGCTTTTGCCAGCTTTTTAGCCAAAGGAGTTCCGCCTTGTCCTGATCCAATGACTATTGCATCAAATATTTGCATGAGTTGATCTTAGGGTATGATTTGTACGCCTTTCCAAAAGGCCACATAATCTTTTATATTTTCTGCAGCCTGCTTGGGATTTGGGTAAAACCATGCAGCATCCTTGTTTACATCACTATTGACTTCTAATTTATAATAAGAAGCTTCTCCTTTCCAGGGACACGTTGTGTGCGTATCTGTCAAGGATATGAAATTCTTATTTACAGAGTGAGGAGGAAAGTAATGATTGTTTTCAACTATAATCGTTTCATTGCTTTCCGCAATAACCTGATCTTTCCAGACAGCTTTCATGTGTAATAATTTTGTTTGAACTAAACTTAACAAAGATAGTACCCCTGTTATATAAATATACGAGGTTTAAGTTAGCATAAAATCACGAATGCTGTTAGCAATCAGAAGATCAATGCGTGATAGGTTTCTTCCTGATAGCTGACGGCTGACAGCTGACAGCAATGATTAGATTGACATTACACCTGGTTTAAAACCAACACTCCTTCAATAACAGTAACTGCTTTTCCTTCAATCAAAACCCGGTCATCTGTAACCTGTAATTTTAATGCGCTACCCCGTGAAGAAGCCTGGTATGCCGACAACTTATCTTTACCTAATTTTTCTGACCAATAAGGGGCAAGTGTACAATGTGAAGAACCAGTAACCGGATCTTCGTTAACTCCATAGGCTGCAGTAAAGGAACGTGAAATAAAATCATATCCTGAAGATGCTGAGGCTTTGCTTGTTACTACAACAGTTTCATGTTTCTTTAAAACAGAAAAATCAGGATCAAGGCATGTTACCTCTTTTTCATCAGCCACTTCAATTATAAATCTTCCATCACCTGAGCGTACCGAATTTATTGGAGTGATGCCTAAAGCTTTAATGATATCATTGTGAACTTCAACTTTGCTATAATCAAACCGGGGAAAATTCAGTTGAATCCATTCGCCTTTTTTAGTAACGGTAAGTAATCCGCTTTGAGTAAAAAATCTGGCAGTGTCTGTTACCGGTAGCATACCTTTCTCCCATAAAACATGTGCACTTGCTACCGTTGCATGTCCGCATAGTTTGATCTCAACAGTAGGGGTGAACCAGCGTAGGTTATAACCATCTGTTGCTTTCAAGAGGAAGGCAGTTTCAGCAAGGTTATTTTCCATGGCTATCTGTTGCAGAAGCGTTGGCGGGAGTTCTTTTTCCATTAAACAAACAGCGGCGGGATTGCCTTTGAAAGGAATATCAGTGAATGCATCAACCTGGAAAAATGTAATTTTTGTCAATTGTAAATATTATGTTTATGCAAAGGAACGAAAAATGTAACTTCCGCCGTAACAAAAGCGATAATGCTTATAAACTATGGATGAGATGAGCCTGGAAACAGATGAAAACATAATTGCGCAAACAAGCAAATGGATCAAAGATGTGGTGGTGGGTTGCAACTTTTGTCCTTTTGCTGCTAAGGAATTAAAACGCGGAAGCATACACTACCAGGTGCTGAGATCAGCAGATATCAAAACATGTTTACAGGCATTGGCTTTAGAATTTCAGCGGCTTGATAACAATGATAGCATTGAAACAACTTTATTGATATTACCTGATAATTTCGGTGATTTTTATGAATACCTTGAACTGTCGGAGCTTGCTGAAAAATTTTTAGCCGATCTTGGTAAAGAAGGAGTGTACCAGATTGCAAGCTTTCATCCACAGTATCTTTTTGCAGGCTCAACTGCTGTTGACCCGGCCAATTACACTAACCGTTCTTTATATCCAATGTTGCATTTATTAAGGGAGGATAGTTTAACAACTGCACTGGAACAATTTCCGCATCCTGAAAATATTCCCGAAAATAATATCGTTTTTGCAAGGAAGAAAGGATTAGAGTTTATGAAGGTTTTGAGAGATTCATGTTATAAAATTCTTACAATAGGGCCTATTTTTTTTTGAGTGAAGAAAAGTTTAATTTAACTTCTGATTGCAAACCAATAAGCATGAAAAATAAAAAGCCAATAAAAAATAATAATAATGATTTTCCCGGAGAAAGCCGGCGGGATTTTTTAAAACAATCCTCCTTACTAACCGCGCTTGCACTAACTCCTGTAACTGTTTTAAAAGCTGCTGAATCAAATTGGGATGAGAAAATTGCGTCTGCTTTTGAAAAGCTTCCTGTAAACCTTGAAATAAACGGTAAGAAATGTTCATTATCTCTTGAGCCAAGAGTTACACTTTTAGACCTGCTTCGGGAGCAGTTAGGTTTAACCGGTACGAAAAAAGGCTGCGATCATGGGCAATGCGGTGCCTGTACAGTACTTGTTAATGGAAGACGCATCAACTCCTGCCTTACCCTTGCTGTTATGCAGGATGGTAAAAGCATTACAACAATTGAAGGATTAGGAAATAGTGAGAACCTGCATCCGCTGCAGGAAGCATTTATAAAGCACGACGGTTTTCAATGCGGGTATTGCACACCGGGACAGATTATATCAGGTGTGGCAGTTATCAGGGAAGGACACGCAGGATCAGCAGTAGAAATTCGTGAATACATGAGTGGTAATATCTGCCGGTGTGGTTGTTATCCTCATATTGTAGATGCTATAATGGATGTTAAACAGGGAGGGAAAAAAGTATGAACCAGTTTCAATATGTAAGACCTTCTGATATAAAATCTGCAATAGCAATTCTCACAAAAGATCCTACCGCCAAATTTATTGCCGGTGGTACCAACCTGCTGGATCTTATGAAGAAAGGGATTGTCATGCCACAGAAACTTGTTGACATAAACAACCTTCCACTTAAAAATATAGAAAATAAAGACAAAGTATTACGTATCGGTGCGCTTGCGCTGAATAGTGATGTTGCTGAAAATAAAATGATAATAGAACAGCAGCCATTACTTTCACTTGCTTTAAATGCAGGTGCTTCACCGCAGCTAAGAAATATGGCAACTGTTGGAGGCAATATCATGCAACGCACCAGATGTTCTTATTTTTATGATAATTATATGCCCTGTAATAAACGGCTACCAGGATCAGGATGTGGCGCATTAAAAGGTTACAATCGCATGCATGCCATTTATAGTAACAGTGAATCCTGCATTGCAGTTCATCCCAGCGATATGTGTGTAGCGCTTTCGGCTTTGGATGCAGCAGTTGTAATTAATAGCACTAAAGGAGAACATCGTATTTCCATCAATGATTTCCTGCGTTTACCTGGTGATCATCCCGAAAAAGACAATATACTTGAAAAAGCAGCAATGATTACTGCTATAGAAATACCGCATAACAACTATACAAAAAATATCTATTACCTGAAAGTAAGGGATAGATCTTCTTACGCGTTCGCACTGGTTTCAGTGGCTGCCGCTATGGATATAAGTGATGGGACTATTCGAAATGTGCGACTGGCATTGGGCGGTGTTGCGCATAAACCCTGGCGTTTATATGAGTGTGAAAAGTATCTTATTGGTAAACAGGTGTCTGAACCCAACTTCCGTGAGACGGCAAATCTGGCAATCAAAGATGCAAAGGGATATGAGTATAACGCCTTTAAATTAAAGTTAGTACCTAAAGCAATCGCAGAGGCTTTACAAAAGGCCGCTGCCATAACATAAATAATTTAATATGGAAGAGCAGCTATACAAGAACGTTAATTTATCAGACCCACTGGACCGTGTTGATGGAAGGTTGAAAGTAACAGGTGCGGCTAAATATTCAGCCGAATATATGCTACCCGGACTTACATACGGAGTATTAGTAAGCAGCACGATAGCTAAAGGCCAGATTAAATCTATCGATACAAAGCAAGCCGGGAAAGCACCTGGCGTACTGGATGTAATCACTCATCTGAATGCGCCAAAAATTCCTGGTTATCAAACAGTTCAAAATACCCCTGAAGGTCCTGCAACTTCAAGACCATTATGGGTATTTTATAATGAATACATTTATTTCAGCGGTCAACCTATTGCACTGGTAGTTGCTGACACTTATGAACGGGCATTATACGGGGCTTCACTTGTTAAGGCAGAATATGTTAAAGAAGAACATCGGACAGAATTCAATGCTAATGTTAACCGGGCGGTTACTCCTAAAGGTTGGAATGATTATTCACGCGGCGAAGCAGATGCATACCTTAATGCTCCGGTTAAAATAGAACATCAATATGAGATACCGGTGGAAGTGCATAACCCGATGGAGTTACATTGCACCATCGCCTTCTGGGAAACGGAAGACAAGGTTACGGTGTATGATAAAACACAGGGGGTAAAATCCACACAGAAAACAATTATGGATGCCTTTAAACTTCCCGAGCAAAACGTTCAGGTGAATACCCTGTTCATGGGTGGTGGATTTGGCAGTGGCTTACGGACATGGCCACACGTAATAGTAGCAGTGCTTGCAGCAAAGAAACTGAATAAACCGGTGAAACTTATGCTGAGCCGGGATCAGATGTTTACAATGGTTGGCTTCAGGCCACGCTGCCTGCAAAAGATTGGAATTGGTGCAACCGCTGATGGAAAAATCACAGGTATTACACATGAAGCTACTGCGGTAACATCCTCATACGAAGAGTTTACTGAGCGTACTATAAACATGAGTAAATATATGTACGCCAGTCCGAACGTAACTACCCGCTACCGGATAGTACCGCTTAACCTGAGTACGCCTACGTGGATGCGTGGGCCCGGTGAATCAACAGGAGCTTTTGCGCTGGAATGTGCTATGGATGAAATGTCTTACGCGCTAAACCTTGATCCGTTGGAATTCAGGTTACGCAATTATGCTGAAACGGATCAGGAAAGAAACCTGCCGTGGAGCAGCAAACATCTGAGGGAATGTTACGAGATAGGAGCAGAACGGATAGGATGGAGCAAGCGAAATCCAAAACCAGGTTCCATGCGTGAAGGCGAAATGCTTGTTGGTTATGGAATGGGTTCAGGGGTTTTTAATGCATCCCGTAACCGGGCTGTAGTTCTGGCGCGCCTACTAGCTAATGGGTCACTGGTACTGCAAAGCGCTGTTAGTGATGGCGGTCCTGGTACCGCCACTTCCATGGTTCAGATTGCTTCCGAGACTATGGGAATAAATGCTGACCAGATAAAATTTGAACTGGGTAATTCATCCTACCCGATGGGGCCAACACAGGGAGGCTCAACCACTACTTCCACTTTAGGATCTGCTGTTCATGATGCATGTGTGGCACTTAGAAAAAAATTACTTACACTTACCCAGACACCTTCTATAAAAAACGCTGAACAGGATAACCTGGTTTTTAAAGATGGCGCTTTTACACTTGCTTCTGATTATTCAATCAAGGTATCATACATAGAAATATTAAAACAACAAAACCTGTCCCAGCTTGAAGTTACAGAAGAATCTAAATCAGGGGAAGAGCGGCAAAAATTTTCAATGTATTCTTTTTCAGTGCATTTTACCGAAACGCATGTTCATCCTGCTACCGGTGTTGTTAAGGTTAAAAGAGTTGTGTCTGTAACTGATGCGGGGAGGATCGTAAGTTTGAAAACCGCCGAAAGCCAGGTTATCGGTGGGGTAATTGGTGGAATCGGAATGGCGCTTATGGAAGAAGCAGTTATAGATCACCGGTATGGCAGGTATGTGAATAATAATCTTGCAGACTATCATATACCGGTACACGCAGATGTGCCACACATTGAACCCATATTCATAAATAAGAAAGATCCTTACATCAATCCAATGGGAACCAAAGGGCTTGGTGAAATTTCAATGGTGGGATTTGCGCCGGCGCTTGCTAATGCCGTGTACCATGCCACGGGCAAACGCATCAGGGAATTACCTATTACTCCTGATAAATTGTTATAACCGTTCTGCGTATTGATATAAAAGGAACAGGTACAATTGTAACATCATGAAGTCATTTAATGAAGGTGACATTTGTTTGTTAAAATGGTGTCCAGCCGCTGTGCATTGGCAGCCGACAAACGAATGGGTTATCTTTGAATATGGCTAACCATCAACCCTTTGACATTGAAATTGATAAGCTGACACGCTCTATAGAGAATGCTATTTCAGGTGACAGTTTCAAGACTCAGATACTTAAGCTAAGTTCAAAAGACATTAAAGCTCTGAAGAAATCAGATTGGCTTTTTGATTGGAAAACAGAAGTTAAACAGACAAACAAAACAGTTTGCAAGCTTATAATCATAGGTAATGAAACAGTTATTCAAGGTTAATCAGTCTGCAAGACCGTGGTGACCATATTTTTATTTCACTGATTGAAAGCAATAAGTTTAATCGTGGAGCAAAGAAGCTGTATTTAGGAGTTCCAGGTAACCTTGTAGCCTTCGCTTGGCAGCTATCATTTGACAAAGGCTATGAAGGTTATGTTTCATTTGAGAGTAAGACCAAACTTAAAGGACATTACCAACAAACATTAGGTGCTCATATTCTTTTTGGTAACTTTATGGCTATAGATACAAAAACCGCTCGTCATCTTATTGATCAGTATTTTCCCTAAAATTTGTAACTTACGAATATGATAAAGGAAGCAAACAATGTGGACTTTTATACAACTGGCAGACAACCATCTGAGCAAGAGTTTGCCCTTATAAGCGAGTGGATAAATAAAGACAAGCAAAAGAGAAGCCATAAAAAGCAAAGACAAAAGCACTTTGCCCCAGAATGTATTAGTGACAGCAAGGCAGGACGTTCTAAGCATTAGCAATAGATCATTAAAAACTTATGTATTGGCAGCACATTAACAATGTAGCTTTTAGTTGTTATTGTTTGCAGTCAGGTTTTTAAGGTTGCATTTTTAAAAAAAGATTTGTACTTTATAGGTATTCTTTTATGATGAATGCATTACCTAATAAACCACCACCTCAATGCCTATGCAACAAATTTCTGAACTGAACCTGAAATCACTGGTAGCATCAGGGAAATACCATCCTTCACCTGTTGCTTGGGAAGACCAGGTATTTTATTTTTTACTGGTTGATAGATTCTCAGATAATAAAGAATCAGGGTATAAAGATATTCATGGAAACATTGTAACCACGGGAACAACTCCGCTTTATAAATCAACAGATAATAAGAACGCGATCAAAAATGAAACCGATGCTGCAAAATGGCGCAAAGCAGGCGGTGAATATGCAGGAGGCACACTTAAAGGATTGACCAGTAAGATTGGCTATCTGAAACGTTTAGGAATAAGTACCATCTGGATCAGTCCTATCTTTAAGCAGGTTACATTTCAGCAAACTTACCACGGGTATGGTATACAGGATTTTTTGAAGGTAAATCCAAAATTTGGTACCGCCCAGGAGTTTAAGGAGCTGGTTAAAATCGCACATCAAAACGGCATTTTTATCGTGCTGGATATTATTCTTAACCATACCGGCAATGTTTTTAGCTATAACCCTAACCGTACGCCCTCTTACAAAGATGAACAGGGAAATTTTGATCCTGCCTGGGATAGTAATCCTTACCAGGTGCTGGGTTTTAATAATAACGATGGGCATCCTTCAATTAAATTTAAAAAACCTGATCCTCTTATTCCTGCAAACCTGCCAGATGCTGATTCGGCAATATGGCCGGTCGATTTCCAGAATCCTGATTGTTTCACACAAAAGGGACGCATCAAAAATTTTGATTTTGATCCTGAATTTAAAGAAGGTGACTTCTTTGATCTTAAAGATGTACACCATGGCTCAGGAGACACTGATAATTATATTCCTTCACAGGCATTAAGAGATCTGAGTGAGATCTATAAATACTGGATAGCCTTCTCAGATATTGATGGTTATAGAATTGATACGGTTAAGCATATGGATACCGGGGCAACTCGCTTTTTTGGTTCTTCCATTCATGAATTTACTCAAAGCATTGGCAAAGAGAATTTTTTATTGCTGGGAGAAATTACAGGCGGACGTAAATTTGCGTTTGAAACATTAGAACTAACGGGATTGGATGCAGCCCTTGGTATTGATGAGATTCCTGATAAAATGGAATTCCTGGTTAAAGGCCTTCGTAATCCTAGCGATTATTTTAGTCTTTTTCGTAATGCCGACAAATTAGGAAAAGGCACGCATACCTGGTTTCGTAATAAGGTAGCAACATTTTTTAATGACCATGACCAGGTTAGCAAAGGAAATCATAAAGCGCGTTTTTGTGCTGACAATGCAGGGGCAAACTTTTTGTTGAATGCACTTGCAATAAACGTTACCACCCTTGGTATTCCGTGTATTTATTATGGAAGTGAGCAGGCTTTCAATGGCCATGGTGATGGAGAAGGGGCTGACCGTTACATCAGGGAAGCTATGTTTGGCGGCGAATTTGGCTCATTCGAAAGTAAGGGAGTTCATTTTTTTAATGAAGAAAGTCATGAATACAAAGAATTTGCGAAGATACTTAAAGTACGTGCTGAAAAATTGCCGTTACGCAGGGGCCGTCAATTTTTAAGACTCATTTCAGATGAGGGAGACTATTTTAGTTTACCGGAAATGATTAATGGTGAAATCCGGTCGGTGATTCCATGGTCAAGGATTTTAAATGATACGGAAATACTGCTGGCTATCAACACAGATGCAGGTAATACTAAAACTGCCTGGGTTACCATAGATGCGTTGCTTCATAAAACGGGAGATCTGCTTACCTGTATTTATTCAACTGATAAAAACCAGGTTGGAAAACAAATACCTGTTTTAAACAAAAACGGTTTTTCAGTTCAGCTTACAATACCCGCGGCGGGTTTTGTAATTTTTGAATAGCGCTTATAGTTCATTTTTTAACCGCAGAGAAGAAGAAAAGAAAAGAAGAGGTTACACAGAGGAGCCCTCTGTGTAACCTCTTCTTTTCTCTGGTATTTCTCCGCGGTTAAAAAAAAACTGCAAACAAATCTTATCTTCAACATCCTATTAATTTAATTCCTCCACCATGCTAACAGATCGCAGAAAATTTCTACAGCAGATTTGTATGAGTACTGCAGGCATAAGCTTTGCCTCATACATCCCACAAGAGTTTATCCACCTCAAAAAAGGAAATGCATTCTTAAGAAGTCTTCCGGAATCAGAAGGCATATCATCTGAAAGTATCCTGTCTTTCATTGACACTGTAGAAAAGAACAAGCTTGGCCTTCATAGCCTTATGATAATAAGACATGGTAAGGTGGTAACTGAGGGATGGTGGGATCCTTATAAACCGGATCTAAGGCACATGCTTTTTTCATTAAGCAAAAGCTTCACCTCAACTGCCATTGGTTTTGCTGTAACAGAAGGCAGACTAAAAGTTGAAGATAAAGTCGTATCATTTTTTCCTTCGATGTTGCCTGAAAGTGTTAGTCCTAACCTCGCCGCCATGCGGGTTAAAGACATTCTTACCATGACTTCAGGTCATGATAAAGACACGATGCCACCAATGCGCAAGGGAACGCAAAGCTGGATAAAAACATTTTTGTCATTACCGGTAGAGCACCAGCCCGGAAGTTTTTTTCTTTATAATTCTGGTAATACATATATGCTATCGGCGATTGTTCAGAAGTTAACAGGCAAAACAGTGTTAGATTATTTGAAACCTCGTTTCTTTGATCCGCTGGAAATAAAAAATGCCGATTGGGAAACCAGTCCGGAAGGTATCAATGCGGGTGCTTACGGACTTCGGGTAAAGACAGAAGACATCGCGAAACTTGGCCAGTTTTATTTACAAAAGGGTGTGTGGAATGGTAAGCAATTGTTACCAGTAAAATGGGTTGAGGAAGCCACTTCATTTCAGGTTCCTAATGTATCACTAACGGCTAAAGATGAACGAAGTGATTGGCAACAGGGTTATGGTTACCAGTTCTGGCGATGCCGGCATGGGATTTTCCGTGGTGATGGAGCAGTAGGACAATTCAGCATCGTAATTCCTGAACAGGATTCAGTTGTAGCTATAACCAGTGAAACTGCTAATATGCAGGCCATTATGAATGCAGTATGGGATCATTTGTTAGCCGGTATGAAGAGCACCGCATTACCTCAAAATAAGTCTGCGCACGATACATTACAACAAAAACTTTCTTCGCTTACTTTGCTGCCATCGAAGACAACTACCAGTTCGCCAATTGTATCAGGCATCTCCGGCAAGGTTTTCAGGTTAAAGGAAAATGAAATAAAAGCAACGGAAGTAAGTTTTACTTTTTTAAAAGATAGCTGCCTGTTCAACCTAAAAGATGCTAACAGGGATTACTCATTACTGTGTGGACTAAATCACCTGGAAAAATCAGAATCTATTATGCCCGGTGATGTTACCAATCTTGTTCAGGGAAATAATAATGGAACCAGGCCTGTTAAGGTTGCTGCCGCTGCTTTATGGAAAGATGAAAACACTTTTGAAATGACGTGGTTATATTATGAAACACCCCATTCCGATACAGTAACCTGTCACTTTGAAAACAACGGGGTTAGCATACAATTTAAAAGCAGCCTTATAGGCAAGATGGGAAACTTCAAAGAAACCCGTCCGGTACTGGAAGGTAAGCTCCATGCCTGACTTTCTTTAACCACGGAGAACAGCCGGAGGGAAGAAGAGGTAACACAGAGGAGTTCTCTGTGTTACCTCTTCTTCCCTCCGGCTGTTCTCCGTGGTTAAAAAAATCTTATACATCTCAGTCTCAAATACTCTACAACCGAACTACTCAGCTTACCTCATCAAAATTATCTTCTGGCTCACTACTTTTGTTTTAGTAACGAGATGAACAATATACACTCCAGGCAACAATCCATCAGCGCTTAAATTAAATGTTTTAGTAACACCCGATTGTACTTTTCCACTAAACATCCTTTGAACAAGCACGCCTTGTACGGTATAAATTTCAACCGTAGCATCTCCTGATTCTATAGGTTTCAACTGGATTGTAGAGGTTGTTCTGAATGGATTGGGATTTACTTTGAGTTGTAAGTTAGCTCCTTCAAAGGGTTCACCAGCTTGTCCGTTCTGAAGCGAAATGTTCCCTGAACGATTTGGGGATAAGCCAGAACTATAAGGAGAGAGGTAACTGCCAGCGATCGGAACTTCCGTTGTTCCATTTGGTAATTGCCATGCAACCGTTACATGATCCCCGCCATAACTTTCCTTATGCAACACTTCAATATAATAACGATGACCAGACTGCAGGCTTATTGGAGTTGATTTTTGAGAAGTATATTTATCAAACTGATGGTAATCAGTCCAGTCAGACATTACAGCTATCCTCGTTTTATTAACCGGATTATCATCTGAACTCAGCCAGAGCTCAACATTATCATCACCGGACATCATAAAAGTATAATTACCCGTTTGCGGCGGACAGAGATATCCTCTTATACGCTCGCCATAATTATCGCCAAGGTTTAGGGTTTCCAGCGAAGTAATTTGGTTTACAATGCCAGCTGTGGTGTTTAATGGAATACTAGCAATATCACTTCCAGCTATATTTTGCCAAATCTCGTGAAGTATACTACCTGAAGCCGAACATCCGTCAGTTGAGCCGGCGCCTTTTATGAAAGCTGCATTAGGAACAAGCTGTCGTGGTATACCTGGACCAGTCCAATATAATTGCATGGATTCTCCACCATACTTTTCAAAAAAGCTGATAGCTACAGGATAAGAGCCGGCAGCAGCGATATTTACGGAGCCTGTTGCAGACTGAGCCGGATGAAGGCCATCATTATTAACAAGGGCATTACCATTGGGTAAGTAACCTGAATTAAAATAGAATTTACTTCCGTCATCAGATACCGTTTCGAAAGTATAGGTGCCGGCAGTAGGTATGTTTATATAACCTTCCCAAAGAAGTCCGAAATAATCATTTACATTTTTAACGCTGATGTCAATGTTTGGCGTTGTTCCGGTTTTAACCGGCGTAAGTGCATTGAAGTCAGGAAGCAGATCCCAATTTCCTTCATAATATTTATAGTTAAGACCACTGGTTGTTGAAGGTGGTGTTGTAGGAGTGGTACCAGTGTAAGGCACCAGACGATTACCAGGTATCGGCACCTGAATTCCTACATTTGGAATATTCCAGGCTACTGTGAAATGATTGCCTCCATCTCCGTTTTTATGGAGTACTTCTATATAATAAAGCTGGCCTGCCTGTAATGCAACCGGGTTGGATTGCTGGGAAGGATATTTTGCAAATTCCCGCAGTGAGGTCCAGATAATGGTACTGGCAATCTTTTTCTTATTAGCCGGATTGTTATCAGTACTTAACCAGAGTTCAACCTGATCATCACCGGATACCATAAAAGTATAATTACCGGTTTGTGGCGGACAAACATAACCACGAACGCGGGCACCATAACTAGTTATGCCAAGGTTTAAACTTTCAAGTGAAGTCATTTGGCTGGTGCTGCTTGGGGTATTGTTCAATGGAATAGCGCTTATATCATTACCTGGGATACCATTCCATTGTTCGCGTGATACGCCTCCGGTACCCTGGCAATCGGTAGAAGGAAGAGAAACCACAGACTCAGGTGATAATAGAATCACGGAACTATAAGGTTCAAGTGTTATACTGCCATTATAGCTTTGGTTTTTTATGTCAACATAATTCCCTTCAAGGGCAATAGTTTTAGAAACGGAGGTTGAATTGTATTCAAAACGAATATGGTCCGCGCCGGGAACTGTTGCCGGTGATTTCTTTGAATTAGGATCTTTACCATAAAGTGCTTTCCATTCATCCAGCGACAAACTTTTTTCGCCGGGAGTTCCGTTAATAAAGAAAGATGGATATATAACCTGGTTGTCATCAACCGGACGAGCATAATAGTTATTGTCAAAATTACCGAACTGCGACAGGTCATTCTGATAGGATTTAAATTCCGCTACACGCTGATAATACTCTCTTGCCACCAAAACATTATTCATCATGTTTACATTTCTTATAGGGCTTTGCCTGGCGTGTTCATCAGAGGTCAAAACCACCTGACTTGAATTATTATAAAATAAATTATTCTGAAGATTAATATTATAAGAGTTATGGATGTAAAGACCGTATAACCCGCAATTAGCGGCTGTATTACCGGTTATCTCAACGTTCGAGATATTATCATCCATATATATTCCGCTGGCAGGTCTGTAACCCGGATATAATGTTCCCTCAGGGGCACCAATGCCATTCAAGACAAGGTTATTTGTAATTTTCAATCCGTAAGTAGTACCTGCACCTGCAATATTATTCCAGGAATATATGCCGGCAGCATCGTCCTTAACCATTGCAAAATTATTAATGAAATTATTGCTGACGACGTTTGAACTGCCCCTGAAGGTAACAGCGATATAACCTGTATTTTCAATTGAATTGTGATCAATTAATACGTTATCACCGGAAATCAGAATACCTTCATAAGAACCGCTGTTACCTTTACCCATACCTGGTATTACTCCGCTATTATTTATTTTGTTATTTCTTATGGTAGTGTTAGCGCAGTTATCGAAGTTGATGGCTACATTATTGGTTTGATTGATTTCACCATTTTCAATAGTTACATCATTGCAATCTTTTCCGTTGGCTGCATTTACTCCTGAGAAAATTAAGTCGCAACTGCTGATACGTATGTGCTGGGCGTTTACCATATCAAACGCAGCGATATTTGGACCTTGAAAGCTCAGGTTCTCGAAAGCAATATTGCTTTGGTTGTTTATGGAAACAAGCGTTTGCACACTGCTTACCTGTATTTTATAAGAGCCAGGATTTCCGGAAGGAAGGTACATCCCCAACTTACCCTCGTTCTTTTTATAATACCATTCGCCTTCAACATCCAGGGTTTTGGGATGATTTTGAATAAAGTAACCAAAGTTGGCTTCAGCCCCATATTCTGATTCTGAAATATAATTAATGGTGTTACCGGTATGGCTGGTGATCTGGTTCCTGTCAACAACCCAGCGGGTCTTTCTTATTACAACTTCACCGCCATTCCAGTTGGGCGAAGCAGGTAATTCATTATCTGTTATGGAGGTATTACCTGAATAGCTTTCAAAGTTGAGGTATCCTTTGTTGGGTATATTCATGTTTGGATAACGGCCAATTTCTTTAAATACCCCATTCATGAGGACAGTGTTGACCATTGAACCGGAACTGAAATCGCTTTCCCATATTCCACCGCCGGTATTAACCCAATTTGTGAGAGTGGTTAAGCCATTGATAACAGGTTTTGCGCCGGACCCATATGCACCAAAAGTAATCGGAAGGCTCAAACTACCGGAACGGCTTATTACCAATGAGCCGTCGAATACATCATCTCTTTTTAATAATAGAATGTCGCCGGCATCCAGGCTACTAAAAATAGCATTTATCTTGTTAAGAGATTTCCAGGGAGTTGAAGCATTCTGAGCTTCTGTTGCCGACCGGGCATCGTTACCGGAGGAAGTAGAAAAATAATAGGTAGTTGCATTAAGTTGTACAAAACAACCTAACATCAGGATTAAAATAAGTACTCGCATAAAACAGTTAATTAAAAGCTTGCATAGGTTAATTTACAGTACTCGTAAATATAGTGCAATAAAGGATGCAGGGTATATCCAAGGGTACGTCTTAATTTATTTCGCGCTTGCAAAATTGTCTCAAATGTTCCAAAATAGTAATAAAAACAGGTAAGTGCAAATATTTATGAAAATAAATTAAAATCATTAGTTATGCTGTTTGGCAATTTTGGTAGTTTAAGATGTAATTATCTAGTGTTAAGTTAACCCTAAAGGGACGCGTTCTGCTTTCAGCTTTCAGCTGTCAGCTATCAGCATTCAGCAGATCAATGTATATTAAGTTTCCTCCTGATAGCTGACGGCTGATAGCGAATACATCAATTTACACTTAACATGACACTAGCTTCAATTACTCTTTTAAATTGTATTTTCCTGCCTTATACCTGAAACCTATATCTCAAATCCTGACCCTGAGAGATTTTTAAAATGGCCGTTAAGTTTTACTTTTTCTTTTAAGGATTCCATCTCAGCAAGCACTGGTAGTACTTTTGCCAGATGTCTTTTAAGGTATTCCTGTCTTTGTGCTTCGTGCATCAGTCCAAGTAATTCATATTCTTGTTCCAGTGAAAGTCCCGCATGGTGGGCAATATCATAACTGGTAAGCTGATCATCAGGTTTATGAAAATCTTTATTCAGGTTCAACAAGCGGTGTAATTCGCGGATAGCAACAAGGATTTTTTGCATTAGTAATTTCTTACCTGAATCTTCTTTATTAGCAGGATAATTAACAATAGCGCCATTATATAATTTATCAGGTACTTCCTTAATTACTTCCAGTATCCTAAACACTTTGTTACCTTTTGTTTTAATATCCATTTCACCGTTTTCATATTTAGTGGTGATATCCTTGATATCTACAAGTGTTCCCAACTCACTCAGGCGATTGTTAATTATAATCGGAATGCCAAAAGGTTTTTTAGCAGCAGCATATTCTTCAATAAGCTGTTTGTACCGTAGTTCAAAAATATGAAGGTTTAGTTCCTCTCCAGGATATACCACGATGCCTAATGGAAATATAGGAATAAAATTGATCATACTTTAAAATGTGAATTACAATATTAAGATTTCATAACCAAATTAATAATGTATGAAAGATTGATCTGCTGGATTAGCAAAGTGATCCTGATCAAAAAATTTTGGTTCTGTTATAAAAGCATTTAACTGGCCATTCATTATTGCGTAAGAGAAAAGGTTGTCTGAATTAAAAACAACGGGCGTTTGAACCTCTATCAATTTATTAGCTGATGAAGCAGTTATCGCATAAGCATGTGTACAATCATGATAACCCGCTATTTTCAGGTGTTTTGAATAGGTAAGAGGTAATAGATTATCTACCATAGTAGGGTTCCATTTCATTAAGCCCATTGAGCTTACTATTTTATAAAAAGCCTGTTTTCGTTTAAGGCTTGGTGTTACATCTTCATGCTTGGTATATCCCAGGTAAACAAGTTCCCAGTCTGCAGGAAGTTCTCTGAACGTTTCAGGCAACTGTGGCAGATTCTTTATCAAAGGCGCCACATCATCCTCAAACACCAGCACCCTTTGATAATTACTGTGAATGATGTGCTCATATACTGTCTTGTGCGATAAAGAACAGGCAATAGCTCCCAGGACCATTCCCTTACCATGACGATCTAATTTTCTTGCTTTATTATCGTTATAAATTCCCTGCTCCTGAAGCGTGTTATAATTCAGGCTTTTCTTATCAACCCCAATAAAGAATTCAAAATTTAAAGCGGACAAAGTAGTGAGGACCTTTTTTTGACGGTCTTTTGCTCGTTCAAGTGTTATAACAAAAATTTTATCGAAGTATTGATTTAGGAAAGCTGCAGTAGTAGAATCTATCATCAATCTTTGATTTTTATGGCGAAAAGCTAAATTACAATTAGCTTGCGAACTGAAAAATTTTGATGGTTAATGAATATGCTTTCAGTAGTTATTATTACCTATAATGAAGAAAAGAATATCGGACGATGTATTGACTCGGTTCAAGGTATTGCCGATGAGGTAATTGTATTGGACTCGTATTCAACGGATGATACTGTACCCCTGGCCGTTTCAAAGGGCGCCACTGTTTATAACGAATCATTTGAAGGATATATTGAACAAAAGAATAAAGCGTTGAGCCTGGCCAGGCATGATTTTATTTTAAGCCTGGATGCAGATGAGGCTATAGACGGGCGGCTGGAAGAATCTATTTATAAGGTCAAGCAGAATGTGGAAAGAAGGGGTTATACTATGAACCGTTGCACTAATTATTGTGGTAAGTTCATTCGACATGGATTGTGGTACCCTGATATAAAATTGCGTTTGTTCAACCGGAAGTTTGTTAAATGGGGTGGTGATAACCCCCATGATAAAGCTGAATTTATAGGGAAGCCCTCGGTTAGGCATTTAGCCGGTGATATTCTTCATTACAGTTATACTACTCTGGAAGAACATATTGCCCAAAACAATAAGTTTAGTACCATATCGGCCGAAGCGCTCTATAATAAGGGAATGAGAACAGGTTGGTTCAAGATATTATTCAGCCCTGGTTGGGCTTTTATTAATGATTATTTCCTGCGCTTTGGTTTTTTAGATGGTTATTATGGATTTGTAATTGCTGTAAATATTGCGCACCTTACTTTTTTAAAATATATTAAATTATATCAAAGGCAAAAAAATCATACCTGTAAAGATATTCCCAGCAGGGTTCTATTATGAATTCAGAACTCTTACAATTGGTGCGGGATGGTAATATAAAAGCTATAGCCAGAAGCATATCATTGATTGAAAATGAAGTGGAAGGTTATGAACAATTCCTTAGCTTACTACCTCCTTCTAATACCCGTATCATAGGCATTACTGGTCCACCTGGGGCAGGTAAAAGTACTTTAGTGGATGCTTTAATAAAGGAGCTGGTAAAAGACAATCAATCTGTGGCGGTATTATGCGTTGATCCTTCTTCCCCTTTTAGCCATGGTGCGTTATTGGGCGACAGGATCAGGATGAGTGAATGGTATAATCATCCAAAAGTGTATATACGCTCCCTTGCTACCAGAGGTGCCCTGGGAGGCTTGCATCCTAAGATTATGGAAATAAGCGACCTCCTTAAGGCAGCTCCTTATGATCACATTATTATTGAGACTGTAGGAGTAGGCCAAAGCGAAATTCAAATAGCGGCCCTTGCAGATACAACAGTTGTAGTGGTTGTTCCCGAATCAGGAGATGAAATACAAACAATGAAGGCGGGCCTTATGGAAATTGCCGACATTTTTGTAGTGAATAAAGCTGACCGTCCTGGTGCCGATCTGTTTGTAAGAAATCTTCAACTCATGCTGACGGCTGCTTTTTCCTTTCAGGCACAACCGGTTCACATAATTAAAACCATAGCTTCCCAGAACAAAGGAATTGATGAATTAATGAAGAAAATTATATCGCACCAGCAAACAATTCAATCTTCTGATAAAAAATATTTGTTAGTGGCAGAAAAAGCTTACTATCTTATACAAAGCAAAAGAATGAAAGATGTTGATAAGGCGCTCTTAATAAACCGGATAAAAGAACATATTGAATCCGGAGCGTTTAATTTATACAAATTCATTCAGGATAACTTCATTTAATAAAGATTGATTAGTAGCAATGGTTAATTCACTATGTTCGAACCAATTAAAATTGTTTTCTTTCAATATGGAGAGTATATAATTCCGATCAGCCAATGCATCATGAATTTCAATTGCAAGGAAACGTGTTCGTTGAAGGATGTTACTTATTTCAGATTTATTTTTAAAGATTTCGGTTTCGCTACCCTCAATATCTATTTTGAGAATATCAATAAATGGATAAGGATACTTTTTTATTATTGTTGCAAGGCTATGCGCTTTAAGTTGTGTTGGGTGCTCTGATTCTGTAACATAAAAACTCCATTCTTTTCCGTTATCACTATCTTTTTTTAAGTTCAACCAACAATCTTTTGACCAGATGCCTGATTCTAATATATCGTAATGTTGCAAATGATTACCCTCAAAGTTTTTCCTGATTTGCAAGGTGTTATCATTATCCGGTTCAATAACTAATAAAAATGCTTCCGGAAAAAACTGTTTCATTAAAACTGATGTATATCCCACATTGGCTCCGGCGTCAACAATAAAATGTATAGAGGCCTGCTTATTTTTTTTGTGTACCTCTTCGATCAGCGGTTGGTATTCGTTTTCTTTAAAAACCTGGCTAAAAACCTGTATGTCACTACTACCTTTAGTTCTAATGTAGAGTTGTGTTTGTTTACTATTAATGTTTGATTGATAACAAATTTCTTTGTCTTCTTCTTTTACAATCCTGCCATGAAGTTTTTTGGACATCCGAAAGAACCGCTTCCAGAAAATATCTAACGCCGGAATTTTACTACCAGAGATTTTCTTAAGATAATAATAAAAAAAAAACGGAAAGGGTTTTGGTGCCATTAATCAGTTTTATATCTCAAATGTACTTTGTTTAACTCACTGAAAATTGACCCCTTCTTAAAAGAGAATAATACGTTGTAAGTTAAATAATAAATAACCTACCTGACACTCTTCCACCAGCGGTAACCAATAAAACCAGCGATAGCCAATGGAGCAGCAGCAAGATATAATATACCTGTATTTAAAGCTTTTGCCGGCCTTTCACCCATCTGCTGGGCCGTTCTGGTACAAATGGAACACTGGGCATTTGTATAATAAAAAGTACAAAAAGTAAAGAAAACTGTTAAGAATATAATGATCCGCTTCATCCCTGATAATTTGTATAAAGTTATAACGAAAAAAACTTTGAAAAGTTCTGATTAATAATGATGGTGATAAGTTAACAAGAGTATAAAGCAATAAGCAATAAGCAATAAGCAATAAGCAATAAGCAATAAGCTATCAGCAGATCACTGTGTGATGGTATGTTTCCTCCTGATAGCTGACTGCGGATAGCTTATTTAGCCCTTAGTCCTTCTATCAGGATCATAATCATATTTTCTTCGAGTAGTTCGGCATTCAGCCTTTTTTTGCTCCGGTGCCAGGATTCGATGCCACTGATCGCATGAAGCATGATCAGTACCGCTGTAGGAGCGTCTATTTCTGTTATCTCTTTTTTTTGAATTCCCTCTTCTATAATTAAGGCAAAGCGCTTGCGATAGATCCGGCGCTGATTCCGGTAATTGGAAAGGTATGGATCAGTAAGGTGTTTCCATTCCCGGTCACTTACATATACGTTTTCATAGTGATTTACCATTTGCCTGATATGAAAGCGCAATAATGCTTCTACTTTATTTATAGAATTATGTTCACTGCTGTCTATCATTTCAATATTAGCTGTAAAAACATTGGCTATATCAAAACATATCTCCTGTAAGATTTGAGATTTGGATTGAATGTGATTGTAAAGGCTTGCGGCTTCAACGCCAACATCACTTGCCAGGTCGCGCATTGAGGTTGCATTAAATCCTTTTTTGTGAAAAAGCATTGCAGCTGCTTCAATGATGGCTTCTTTTTTAGTGCCGTCCTTTTTGCTTTTAATCTTGGCCATGAGGATCGCAAATATAATTAAAACAAGTAGGCCACGAAGACACGAAAGCATAAAGGAGCGCGAAGAAGAATCTTCTTTGTCTTCCTTGGTGTCTCCGTGGCTTTGTGGCTAAGAAATTTGCAACAGGGTGGTTCTGTATGCTACATTATAATCACAGGTTTTTAAAAAGAACCCGGAAAAATCAAGTAGGTTTGCAGCGTTTTGCCATAAATCCTGAAGGTTAATTCGTTAATTCAAAATTTTTAATCATCCCGATAGGGATACATTACATTGCTTATGTCTTTGATAGTAGTTGGCTCAATGGCTTTTGATGCAATCGAAACTCCTTTTGGAAAAAGTGATAAAATTGTAGGAGGTGCAGCTACCTATATCGCCTGGAGCGCCTCCAACTTTACCAAACCTGTAAAACAGATTTCAGTAGTCGGTGGTGATTTTCCACAGGAAGAACTGGATGCCCTTAAATCAAGAGGTGTAGAACTTGAAGGTGTTCAAATTAAGAAAAATGAAAAATCATTTTTCTGGAGCGGCAAGTACCACATGGATATGAACACCAGGGATACACTCGAAACGCAGCTTAACGTATTGGCTGATTTCCAGCCGGTTGTTCCGGATAGTTACCAGGGTGCAGATTTTCTTATGCTTGGTAACTTGCTTCCGGCGGTACAAATGAGTGTGATTGAACAAATGAAAAAACGGCCAAAGCTGATAGTATTAGACACAATGAACTTCTGGATGGAAACAGCTATGAGTGATCTTGAGAAAGTGTTGAAGCATGTAGATGTTTTAATGGTGAACGATAGTGAAGCCCGGCAGTTAAGTTCACAGTTTTCCTTGGTTAAAGCCGCAAAACACATTATGAACATGGGTCCAAAGTATCTCATTATAAAAAAAGGCGAGCACGGCGCTTTATTATTTTATGGCGACCAGGTATTTTTTGCACCGGCTCTACCATTGGAAGAAGTATTTGACCCCACGGGTGCCGGGGATACTTTTGCAGGCGGCTTTATTGGTCATATAGCCAGAACGAAAGACATTTCATTTAATAATATGAAAACCGCTATAATAGTGGGTTCGGCAATGGCTAGTTTTTGTGTGGAAAAGTTTGGAACCTTACGATTAATTGAAATTAGCAAACAGGATATAGATGAAAGAATCCGGGAATTTGTACAATTAGTTAATTTCGATATTGCTTTGGTGTAATTATCACTACAATTTTTTTAACCATAGAGTTGAAGAAAAGCAGCAGAAGAGGTTACACAGAGGCATCCTCTGTGTAACCTCTTCTGCTGCAATGGTTTTTACTTTTATATAACTAGATCAGGAAAATCAGTTAGCCACCTAGGCAAAGAGTTTTGAACCACGGAGACACCAAGGCACGAAGAGGCACAAAGTTTTAATATTCTTTTGTGTTTGTTCGAAAAAAAATCTTTATGTTCCTTCGTGCCTTGGTGTCTCCGTGGTTCAAAAACAACCAATGATACTGAATCATCTGTTATTTCAATCTCCTGGCTAATACGATTCCGTTTTTAAATTTTTTTGTTTTTCCCTTAAGATTAAATACTTCAGAGATCATAACGTATACACCTATAGGTAGCTTATTAAATTTTTCATCCAAACCGTCCCATCTGAAATATCCTGTAAGGCCACAAATAGCATTGCGGGTTAAGTATCTGACCACCCTGCCATTAAGATCATAGAAGCTGATATTGCATACATACCCAGGTTCAGGGAAACTATAAGTGATAGTTGCAAAATCATTAAAGCCATCATTGTCAGGAGAAAAAATCTCCGGCGTTACGGCAATGGTTGCATCTGACAACTGCTCAGACATAAACTGCGAGTTTTGATAACCAGGTGTTCCATATCCTATGCTGGTAGACGCCGAGTGCCAGTTACCCGGATCTTGTGAAGATTTGTTATAATCTATTCTTTCAAGAGCAACACCTTCATAATTATCAACGAGTTTAAAATGCCATTTTTCTGAATAGGCAACTTCATCAATTAATTTACCATATCCATTAAGAAGAATAACTGAGCCTCTGTCATCAGGGTAAGAAGGCAATGATGTTAATTCAAGAAAGGCATCATGATTTTTAGCATAATAATGTTGTTTGATACTATTTGCATTCTCAGTGATTACGAGGTATTCTCCCGGGTATAGAAAACGAGGTGAGATACTTAGTTGTTTTAAAGATCCGGGAGATCCGCTGGTATTCAGGTTTGCAAGGTAAAGATCTTTCAGGTCAACAATCTTTTTACTGCGGTTATATATTTCTACATAATCAACACCATCGGGTTTTGGATTAAAAAGGATTTCGTTAATTACAACATCCTGACTATCTATCAAAGAGGCCAATCCAACTTTAGTATTATTCATCAACCCTATTTCATTGCCGGCACAGTCGCTTGTTTTTTTAGCAGTTATATAATATACCATGTTCTTTTTCAAAGGACGTTGCAGCTTTAGCAGTACTTTATTAAATATTGGTCCTGGTGTAACTGCAGAAACAGCAGTACCGATATCGTTACTGATATAATAGTTTGATGCGATAGCTGCGGATAAACTATCTAAAGGTTCATCAAATATGAGTGTAAGATCAATACTATCGGTAGCATAGGAGCGCAGTAAAGCCGGTGGCATTTTGTCCTGGTTAATTGCATCCACAGAATTTTTCTTTCCCGGTGTTCCACCTAAAGAATTCTGGCTGGCTATCCAGTTAGAAGCTCCGCTGCAGGCATTTTTTGTATCTATCATTTCTAACGTCCATCCACCATTGCTTTTTACAGCGTTTTGAAACCAGCTAATATTGTATTCAACACCATGTATTATTTTACCTTCCTTTGAAGTGAGATAAATCAGTTCTCCATTATTATTCAATGAAGGAAAATTACCTACTCCAAGGCTACGTCCAAACGGAGATAGTAAAGAAGCTGCATTCATGCTTCCAATGATCACAAAACTATCAGGCTGCAGTATAAAATTGATGTTGATCGTAGCTGTAGTGGTTGCATCACTGATCTTCCATCCGCTTAGATTAATCGCTTTTTGTGAAGTATTTTTTAACTCGATAAATTCCACTTCCGGTAAACCATTAGTTATGCGGGCCGGTGGAACCGGATCCGCCATAATTTCATCAATCACTACATCAAGGCGGTTAGCCTGACCTGAGGCAAATTGGAAAGCAAAAATAAATGCCAGGATGAAGATCCATTTCATCTTACAAAATAAAAGACTGATAAATTTTTATAACGGGTTAAAAGAACAGTTCTTTTGTGTTTTTTAACGGTAGGAAGAAGGTATCAGCCGTCAGCTATCAGCTTTCAGGTACACAATTTTTCATGCGCGGCCAGACACTATTTGTAATTAAAGCTTCAAGATTCGAGTTCTCGTTAATGAAGGACACTTGCTGATAGCTGATAGCTGACGGCTGATAGCTCAAATATTTTTGGGCGCAATCATTTTCATGTTTACATTTGCCCGGTGCAGATAATTAAAAAACATACAAAGCAAATTAAGAAACCTCTCTTTAAATGGGAAGCCGCCTGATTGTTTTGTATTTACACATAACTGATAGCCTTCCCTTAAGGGAGGGCTTTTTTTTTGTAAAAATTATTGTTTGCTTAGCAGATAAGTAACTGATGATATTTATAACATATAAAATTATAATCAATATAAAATACAACAACAATGAAAGTAGCAGTGGTAGGAGCCACAGGACTGGTAGGCTCTAAAATGTTGCAGATCCTGGCTGAAAGAAATTTTCCGTTAACCGAGTTGATACCTGTAGCGTCTGAAAAATCTGTGGGTAAGGAAGTTGAATATAAAGGAAAAAAGTACAAAGTAGTTAGTGCGCAGGATGCCATTGCAGCAAAACCGGATGTTGCATTATTTTCAGCAGGTGGCAGCACATCCCTTGAGTGGGCTCCTAAGTTTGCCGAAGCAGGTATAACGGTGATCGACAACTCCAGCGCATGGAGAATGGATTCAACAAAAAAATTAGTAATACCCGAAATAAATGCCGACGCATTATCCGCTGAAGATAAGATTATAGCAAACCCTAATTGTTCTACTATTCAAATGGTAGTAGCATTGAACCCTTTGCATCATAAATATAATATAAAAAGAATTGTAGTATCAACGTACCAGAGTGTAACCGGCACAGGAGTAAAAGCTGTAAATCAATTGATGAATGAACGTAAGAGTATTAAAGGTGAAATGGCATACAAATATCCTATTGACTTAAACGTTATTCCACAGATAGATGTGTTTTTAGAAAATGGTTATACCAAAGAAGAAATGAAGATGGTAAATGAAACCCGGAAGATAATGCGCGATGATTCCATCCGTATCACTTCTACTACAGTACGCATACCCGTTATAGGAGGACACAGTGAAAGTGTGAATGTTGAATTTTCTAAAGACTTTGATTTGGAGGAAGTAAAAAATATATTAAGCAACTCCCCCGGGGTTGTTGTTCAGGATGACCCGGCGAACCAGCATTATCCTATGCCAATGAATGCTCATGAAAAAGATGAAGTTTTTGTAGGAAGGCTAAGAAGGGATGAAACCCAGCCTAATACATTAAATATGTGGATCGTTAGCGACAACCTTAGGAAGGGCGCTGCAACTAATGCAGTGCAGATAGCGGAGTATTTGATGCAGAAAGGATTCTTGTAGACGCCTGGCCAAACCTATAAAGTCTTAAAGACCTTATAGGTTTTATTCAATTGCCCTGTTTATAAATTTCACTAATGGTTGCAATGTATCAAAAGCCTCGATTACTTTTTTACTCAGGTCATTTGATGTAAGTTCTGAATCTGTAAGCGGGCGGGTTGCTATCCAGCTTTTAAGTTTAAGAAATTCTGCTGCCGGACTATCTTTTTCATATCCCTTAGGAATATTTATCAGCGCATACGCTTCGGCTCTTTCAAGTTCACCATAAATAGATTTAAATTTCTTAGACCCGACAATTGCTTCAAATTCTTCCAGGCAGTAATCAATCTCCTGACGGATCTTTTTTGTTTCATTAGCCATGGGCATCCATATACCGCCACCAACAAAGCTTTCACCAGGCTGGCAATGAAAATAATAACCTGCAAAAATTGATTTTTTCCCACCCCGGTTGATAGAGGCGCCCATATTGTTTTTGTAAGGAGATTTGTTCTTTGAAAACCGTACATCCCTGTTAATACGAAACAAACATTTTGTAACTTCCAACGTTACCAGGTCTTCATCTTTAGAAGCATACTCTTTTAAAATCGTTGCGATAAAACTTTCAAAGTCTTTCTTTGCAGCCTCATATGCAGACCTGTGTTCTTCAAACCAGGATTTATTATTATTTTTTGTAAGATCTTTTAAGAATTTGATTGTAGCACTCTGAAGCATGATAAATATATTTTTAATACAGGCTATCAGCTATCAGCCTTCAGTTATCAGCAGGGAGTATTCAGCAAACATTGTTTCTAAACATTCTTAATTTACTATGATTAATTTTTCCCGTCAACTTAGCGGTGTCATAAAACTTTGCTGACAGCTGATAGCTTCAATTAACTCTTCCCCAGTTCTCACCACTTTTAATACGATAAAGCGTCATTTCACTTACTCCGTATTTCTCTGCCAGTTGTTTGATTGTAATGTTACGGGTTTCACTGCTTAATATTTTTTTGATAGCTTTTACCTGAGCTGCGGAGAGTTTCAATCCAACAGTACGGTTAGCCTGAACTTCTTTATAAGCAATTTTGGATGGACTCTTTTGCTGGTGCTCAATCATTTCTTCCAGATTAGCCCATTTAAGATTCTTAACTGAGTTATCTGTTTTCTGATGATTTATGTGAATAACATATTTGGTCTTGGGTGATTTTTTCTTTAAAAAGAGCTTGGCAATTTCACGGTGGATATAAAGGGTACCGTTATTCGAAGGGCGATGTAAATTTAATGTCTTATATCCTGTGGTTAATGATCCATTAAGTAGTTTTCCATCTTCCAGTATATCTTCTGAATAACTGGCTACCCGTCCATGTGAAGACAAAGCATACTTTTTGCGAAGTTCTTTCCAACCTGAAAACTGTAATGGTTTCCAAACTTCGCCCGATATTTTTTTTATCATCACCAAGGTTTTTTTAAAGTTACACAAAAGAAATACTAAACAATACTATTTAATTAAAATCTTCCTTACCATTAATCAGGTCAATAAACTCCTGTTCATTTATGATGCGGATCGTTTGAATTTTTTTTGCTTTCTCCAGTTTAGAACCGGCGTCTTGACCTACTACAAGATAATTAAGCTTGCTACTAACGCTGCCGGATATACTGCCGCCCTTTTGTTCCACCATCTCTTCCGCTTCACTTCGTTTTAGTTGTGAAAGGGTTCCTGTAAATAAAAAGCTAAGTCCTGAAAAATTAGATGCAGTTACTGATTGTTTTTTTTGATTAGCCAAGTTAACACCCAATTTTGCCAATGTATGTAATACAAGTAAGTTGTCTTTGTTATTAAAGAACTCATATATACTTGTTGCAACTTTTACGCCTACGTCTTCTAAAGTCTGCAGTTGTTCGAGCGAGTATTCTTTAAAATCCAGGAGGTGGCTTACTACATTAGTCAATGTTTTGGCAGTGTTCTCGCCGACATAGCGAATTCCTAATCCAAAAATCAGGCGATGAAGTGGTTGAGACTTTGAACTTTCAATCGCAGCCTGTAAATTGGTAATAGATTTTTGACCAAAGCCTTCCAGTGTCTTTAATTTATCAAAGTCGAAAGTATAAATAGAAGGTATATCTTTTAGTAATCCCAGCTCAAAGAATTTACGAACATTAGCTTCACCAAGGCTTCGTATATCCATAGCATCTTTACTAACAAAATGAATGATCCTTTCTACAACCTGCGCCCTGCAATTTACATTGATACATCGCCACACTGCTTCACCTTCTGGTTTAAATAAAGCATCACCACAAACCGGGCAATCGACCGGAAAAATTATTTCCTCTTCTTTACCCGTACGAAGTTCAGTAAGTGATTTTACAATGTAGGGTATTACATCTCCTGCGCGTTCAACCAATACCGTGTCACCTATCATAAGGTCTTTCTCTCTTACAACATCTTCATTAAAAAGTGATATGGAAGTAACGGTAACGCCTCCCACTCCTACCGGATCAATTTTTGCCACCGGAGTTATTGATCCTGTTCTGCCTACCTGGAATTCTACTTTCCTTAATATACTACTTGCCTGACGCGCTTTAAATTTATAAGCAATCGCCCAACGCGGGTGATGTGTTGTCATCCCCAGTTTTTCCTGCAAGAGAATATCATTTACTTTAACCACGAGCCCATCAACTTCGTAAGGCATTTCATCACGCTCCGCTTCAAATTGGGGGCAATGTTTGATAACGGCATTAATTCCTTTTAATACCATTAGTTCTTTTTTAGGACTTCTGAAACCAAGATCCCACAACATTTTTAAAGTTCCCGAGTGATTAGCCAGTGCAGGATGCAGAGAAGCAGGTTTGAAATTTTTGGAAGCAAGTGTACCGTCAACGGACATACGTTTTCCATCTGTTGTTGTATAGTAACTCACGTGATAAAAGAAAGCTTCCAAGTTTCTTTTTTTCACTTCATTAGGGTCTTTGATACGTAAGGAACCTGAAGCTGCATTGCGTGGATTGGCGAAAGGAGCGAGGTTAAGGGAGGCCAGTTGTTCATTTTGTTTTTTAAAACTGTTCTTGTTCATCAATACCTCTCCGCGTATCTCAATCTGGTATATTCCATAGTTAGAGAATTTTGCACTAAGCGGAACAGAACGTATTTGCCTGATATTAGTGGTAATCTCATCCCCTTCAACACCATTGCCCCTGGTAGCTGCTCTCACCAGCTGATCATTTTCATAAATTACTGATATACTTGCGCCATCAAATTTTGGTTCGCAACAATATTCCAACTCGGTAATGTGGCTTAGCTCCCTGCATTTTCTATCCCAGTCGAGTAAGTCTTCAGCATTATAAGAATTTTGTAATGAAAGCATCGGCACCAGGTGCGATACAGTTGGAAAATCCTTGGTCAATCCTTTGGCAACCCTTTGCGTAGGAGAAGAAGGGTTAATCAATTCAGGATGTTCCTGTTCAATATGCTCCAGTGTCTTAAAAAGCTGGTCATATTCAAAGTCTGCAATCAGCGGTTCATTCATTATATAATAGCGGTATTCATGAAACCGCAACACTTCCCGAAGCAGGTCAATGTCGGTAGCGCTTATATGACTTCCTTTTTTGAGAAGTAATTTCGAAGATCGCTGTAATGCTTTAATTTGATCAGGAGAGTACATGGTGAACAATTTTTAAGGTATGAGTATGGGGTATGAGGTAAATGTCTCGTTCACCAACTACCAACTAAAAGAAAATGAATTTAAAAATAAAACTAAATAAATTTACTTTTAATGTATAATTATATGTTGAACACCCGGCACTTATATCTTATAATCTAGGAATCAAATACCTCATACCTCAAACCTCAGAGCTCATACCTATTCTTACATCAAACTGCCAATATGAAACATTCATCCGCTACTGTAGGCTTATCAAAACACCCGAAATTAAAAAACATCAATACGGGTTTAGAGAAGCTGGACGATCATGTACGGATTGCCATCTCTGTTGATTGTGTAATATTTGGTTTCGATGATAATGAGCTGAAAGTTTTGCTGATTAAAAGTGACCTTAAAAAATATGAAGGTAAATGGTCTTTATTAGGAGACCTGGTAAGCAGTACCGAAGATGTGGACCAGGCCGCTTACCGGATACTTACAGAGAGAACCGGCATGGATGATGTTTACCTGGAGCAGGTACGAACATTTGGCCAGGTAAACCGGCATCCGGCAGCAAGGGTGGTTACTGTAGTTTATTGCTCACTTATCAATGTGCAACATCACAAGCTTGGGATAACAGATAATCAATTAACCTGGCAAAAGATAAGCGCTGTAACAGAAATGGCTTTTGATCATAAACAAATTCTAGATGTTTGTTATGCCTGGCTTCAAAAGCGAATTCAGGAACACCCGTTAGGCTTTAGTCTCCTTCCAAAAAAATTCTCCTTACGGGAACTGCAAAACTTATATGAAGCCATTCTTAATGCAAAACTCGACCGTCGTAACTTTCGTAAGAAGTTTTTTTCTATGGATTTGCTTATAGATACAGGTGAACACGAAACAGATGTGCCTCACCGGCCAGGTAAATTGTATGGATTTAATTATGATAAGTATCAAAAGAAGGAGAGAAAAAAGCTACTTGGAATAGACTTCTAAAATTTCAGGTACTTTCAGTAGGTATTTGCACTTAAATCTTAAAAAGAATTTGACTATAGAAGCAGCATTATTAATTAATTAGGTGCCTTTTATAAACCTTTTAACTTTATGGTGTGTTAAATCATATTGTTAACAGGAGTTTTGTTTGACATTGTGTTTTACAATATCAAAAATTTCCTTTATAATCTTAAACGTTTGCTTATGTATTTTAAACTGCTACTAAAAGGAATTTCAGTTTCTTTACTATTTGTATTATCTACTCTTTCTTTACTAGCTCAAAACAAGGTTATAACCGGAAGAGTAACCGATTCTAAGGATACTAGTGGGGTAGTGGGTGCTTCCATAATCGTTAGGGGAGGAAAAGGCGGGGTTCAGACGAATTCAGAAGGAAGCTTTACCATTAGTGTACCACCAAATGCTACAACACTTGTTATTTCTTCGGTGGGTTTTGACAGGCAGGAAATTTCTATTGCTGGTAAAACAAATTTAAGTGTAAGCCTGGTTGCAGCAAATGCTGCATTAAATGAAGTAGTAGTAGTAGGTTATGGAACGGTTCGCAAGAGAGACCTGACTGGTTCGGTAAGTTCAATTCAGGCAAAAGATTTTAACCGCGGGCAAATTAACTCTCCACAACAATTATTACAGGGAAAAGTACCGGGGCTCCAGATTACCAATAGTAGCGGACAGCCTGGAGGTATTACTATCGTAAAAATAAGGGGTAATAATTCAATCCGTGCTGGTAATAATCCTTTGTATGTTGTTGATGGAGTACCACTGGATGGCCGTTCACCGAGACCAGGTTTTAATGCTTCAGGAGTTGGTACAACTCCAGGTGGTGATCCCCTGACTTTTATTAATCCTTCGGAAGTAGCGTCTATAGATGTATTGAAAGATGCTTCGGCTGCTGCAATATATGGTTCACGTGGTGCCAACGGAGTGATTTTGATTACTACTAAAAAAGGTGCTGTAGGCCCTGCGAAACTAGAAGCGGGAGCTTCAGTTGGTTTTAGTGATGTTATGAGGAAAGTGGATGTATTGAATGCTTCACAATACAGGGCGGCATTAAATCAATATAATGCACCTAAATCAGATTCCGGCGCTAGCATAGACCCATTCAAAGCTATCCTTCGATCTTCATTCACTCAAAATTATTCATTGGCCCTAAGTGGTGGAAATGATAATGGGAAATATCGTGCTTCTTTCTTTGCCAGCGATCAGGATGGTATAATTTTAAAAACAAACCTTAAAAAGTATGTTGGAAATTTTAACGGCCAGTATAAATTTTTTGATAAAAGATTGAGTATAGACTTTAGCGCTACAATGGCAAATGTAGGAGAACATATAGCTCCTATCTCACAGGATGCCGGCAGCGGAGGAAATCTTATTTCGCTAGGTTTGATATGGAATCCAACACTGTCATTATACAATAGAAATGGTACTTATAACCAGGCAAATCCAAGTGGCCAGGTGAATCCACTGGCATTGTCTGCTGCATATAATGATGTAACCGATATTACTACCCTACTAGGCAGTTTCAATGCAGCTTATAAAATAACTCCTTGGCTGGAGTACCGTTTATTGTATGGCCTTAATTACGGTACTGCAGGTAGAAAGGCAGAGATACAAGGATGGATAAGGGCAACTGGGGGAAATGCACCAGGTAATGGGCTTGCTGCGGTACTTAATAACAAGTTAACTTCTCAGATTATCACACATACGCTAAATTTTAATAAGAAAATTACTACCGGACTTACACTTAATGCGCTTGCCGGATATGAGTACTGGAAAACTAATTATAGTGGAAATGGAACCTCTGTTTATGGATTTGATTACAACTTGGATCAGACTAAATTAATTGACCTTCATTACTACGATAACATTCAGGATGGTAAAAAAGCCAATTTAAACACATTTAGCTTTAAAGATCCAACTATAGAAATTCAGAGTTATTTTGCAAGGGCTGTTTTAAATTATGAAGATAAATATTTATTCACAGGTACATTCAGGGCTGACGGTTCCAGCAAATTTGGTAAAAATAACAAGTATGCTTATTTTCCATCTTTTGCAGTAGCTTGGAATCTTACTAACGAGAATTTCATGAAGGATATTTCTTTTATTAATTCTTTAAAAATTAGGGCTGCTTATGGAGAAACCGGTAACCAGGAGTTTCCTGCCGATGCTCCGTTAGATGTTTATCGTTATAACAGCAATGGAAATAGTCCTGCGGCTCATTTTAAAAATGATACTTTAAAATGGGAAACCGTAAAGGCCGTAGACATTGGTTTAGACTTTGCTATATGGAAAGGCCGTATTTATGGTGCTATTGATTATTTCAACAAAAAAACTAATAATCCACTCTTCTTAACACCTATAGCACAACCCTCTCCTTCCACCGGAGCAAGTGTTTTTAAAAATTTGCCCAATAGTTATGTTAGCAATAAAGGTGTTGAAATTGGTGTTGGAGCTGATATTGTACAGACTAATAATTTTAATTGGAGCATAAACGCTAACGTTACTTTTGTTAAAAATAAATTTATATATCCACCTTCCGGTACCAGTCCTCTTCAATTTACAGGTGCTTTAAATGGTCAGGGTACCAGTGGTGCTTTTTCAGAATCAATTTCTCATAATCAGCCAATTGATGTTTTTTATTTAAACCGGTTTAGCGGATATGACAAAGACGGCATAGGTATTTATAGTACAGTTCCTGAATATGTGGGAGATCCTAATCCTTCTACATTCGTTGGATTTAGTACGGACCTTAATTATAAAAAATTAAGCCTGAATATTGGCACTCATGGTTCTTTCGGCAATAAAATTTACAATAACACTGCAATGAGTGTATTAAATATTTCAAACATCATCGGTGGTAGAAACATTGCAGCAGGTATTGTAAGTACATCAGAAAATACAGCCAACGCGATTACCCCTTCAACGCGTTTTCTTGAAAGTGGAAACTATTTAAAACTTGGAAACGTATCTTTAAGGTACACTTTTGGAAACGTGGGCAGCACTATTAAAGGATTGAGCGTTTATGTAAGTGGCAATAACCTGTTTGTAATATCAAAATATAAAGGGTTTGATCCGGAAGTAAATGTTGACAAAGCATTAAACGGTATACCATCTCTTGGAATAGATTATATCGGATATCCTACACAGAGAACATTATTGTTCGGTTTAAATTTTTCTTTATAACCTTTCATTAAGTAAAATTGACATATGAAATTTAAAAATAAATTAATCATTTCTTTTCTTTTCGCAAGTACTTTCGGATGTACCAAATTGGATCAAAAATTACAAGATAGCTTTACATCTTCACCCAATTCTGGTAATGCAGACGTAACAGCACTATTGAATGGAGCTTACAATAGCATGAATGGCTTAATGCATTCGCAGGACCAGATGTTCTCTTTACAGGAAACAACCAGTGATGAAGCATTGATACCTACACGTGGTGGAGACTGGGATGATAATGGTGTATGGCGTGTATTGCATGCACATACCTGGACTAACATTCATGCCCAATTTAAAAGTGTATTTAATGGCTTGGGCGGTCTGGAAAGCTCTGCTATAACAACATTAGCATTTAATCCTAGTCCTACACAGGCTGCAGAAGCTTTGTTTTTACGAACATTGGCTCAATTCTACTTACTTGATTTATTTGGTCAGGTTCCCTATCGTAATGTTGCTGACTATAACGCAATTACAGCTGCGCCAGTGTTACAACCAAAGGAAGCCATAGATACAATGGTAGCGACATTAACAAGGATCATCCCAATACTTCCTAATTCCAATACCCCTTATCGGGCAAGTCCGGATGCAGCCCGCTTCCTTTTAATGAAAGTTTTATTAAATAAGGGCGCTTTTCTTAACCGTCAAACTCCAACTTTTGATAATGCTGATATGCAGCAGGTAGTAACTCTTGGTCAGGCTATTATGACCAGCACTAATGCTTACAGCCTGACACCTAACTATTTTGATAATTTCGGACCTCAGAATGCTACACTTTCAAAAGAAAGAATTTTGGCCTGGAATAATACCGGGGCATCTGCAATTAATGGAATTAATAGTGGGGGTGTTAACGCCCGCTGGATGATGACATTGCATTATAATTCATGGGATGTAAAATCAGGTAGTGCCGGATGGAATGGGTTTACTACAGTAGCAGATTTTTATAATACTTTTGGCGCCGGAGATAAACGTGTTGGTGGTCAGCCATATCCTGGTGTAACTGAAAAGTCTGGTCTTAAACCAGGTTTGGTAGTTGGACTTCAAATTGATGAATTTGGTAAACCATTAAAAGATCGCCAGGGCAATCCACTTTCGTTTACTAACGATGTAAAGCTGATAGAAACAGATAAAAACAGGTTAGAAGTTGCTGGTATCCGGGTAGTTAAATATCCTCCTGATTATAACGCTTATGATGGTGGCAATCAAACAAATCAGTTGCAGATATTTCGGTATGCTGATGTATTGTTAATGATCGCCGAAGCAAGATTAAGATCTTCAACCCCAGATGCCGCCGGCGCATTAGCAATGGTAAATCAAATTAGAACCGTAAGGGGTGCTACTCCTTTAACTACTCTTACACTTGTAGATGCTTCTAATGTAGCGAGTCCTAATACATTGTTAGCAGAAAGAGGCCGTGAAATGTATTTTGAAAGCTGGCGAAGACAAGACCTTATAAGGTTTGGTGTTTTCTTAAAAGGATGGGCTTTAAAGGCAGCAGATACTGATCCTTCAAGAAACTTATTATTCCCGATAGCTCCGGAGCAATTATTGGCAAATCCTAACCTGCACCAGAACCCCGGCTACTAATAACATCTAACATATAATTACATTGTAAAGGTCATTAGTAATAATGACCTTTACATTTATAATAACTTTCTTAAAGCATTTGCATAATTCATTAGTGGCTATGTTGATTCAAAGGATTTTAAGGGGTGCAGGTTTATTATTGATAATAGTGCAATCTTCGTGTACTCATAAAACAGATGAACATGCGTTATTTGAATTAATGCCTAACACAGGTATTAATTTTGTGAATAAAGTTCAGGACCAGGAATATAATAACAGTTTTTTATTCAGGAATTTTTATAACGGCGGCGGGGTTGCTATAGGTGATATCAATAACGATGGCAAAGCTGATGTGTTGTTAACTTCTAACATGGCTGACAACAAGCTTTATCTTAATAAAGGTAATTGGCAGTTTGATGATATAACGACAGGTTCCGGAATGAAGCAGGATAGCATGTGGAGCACAGGGGCGGTATTTGCTGATGTAAACAATGATGGCTGGCTCGATATATATATTTGCAACTCGGGTCACATGATTGATGGCAGAAGAAAAAATAAATTATACATAAACAATCGCGACCTGACCTTTACTGAATCCGCTGCTAAATATGGCCTGGATATTTCTTCTTACGCTACTCAGGCTTCTTTTTTTGATTATGATATGGATGGTGACCTCGACTGTTTTATTATTGCTAATAGCCCGATACCGGTTAATACACTTGGCTACACCAACAGGCGTGATATGTTAGCCAAAGACTGGCCGGTTGAAAATTTTGTGAAAGATGGTGGCGACCATCTTTATAAAAATGACGGTAGTCACTTTACAGAAGTAACTAAAGAAGCAGGCATTCACGGAACATTGATGAGTTTTGGTCTGGGCATTTCAGTGGGAGATGTAAATAACGACGGCTATCCTGACATTTACGTTTCTAACGATTCATACGAGCGGGATTACTTATACATCAATCAAAGAAACGGCACTTTCAAAGATAAACTGGAAGAATGTATGCAGCAAACTAGTTTCTCTTCTATGGGCGCCGACATGGCGGATATCAATAACGATGGAAACCCGGAAATTTTTACTACTGATATGTTGCCTGAAGATGATTATCGTTTAAAAACATTGGGCGCTTTCGATAATATTGATGTTTATAATAAAAAATTGGAGATGGGGTTTTATCACCAGTTCATGAAAAACTGCCTCCAGCTTAACAACGGTGATAATACCTTTTCAGAGATCGCCAATTATAGTGGAGTCAGTGGATCCGACTGGAGTTGGGGAGCTCTTATTTTTGATGCAGATAATGATGGGTTGAACGATATCTATGTTTGCAATGGAGTTAATAAAGATGTTACTAATCTTGATTTCATGAACTTCTTTGCCAATGATGTTATTCAGAAAATGGTACTGACCGGTAAGAAAGATAATGTAGATGAAGTGTTGAAGGTTATACCGGTGACCCCGATGCTGAATAAGGTTTACAAAAATAAGGGCAACCTGCAGTTTTCTGATCAGGGAAAAGCATGGGGATTTACCCAACCATCATTCTCTAATGGTGCGGCTTATGGCGATCTTGATAATGATGGCGACCTTGACCTTGTTATTAATAATGAGAACCAGCCTGCCTTTCTATACAAGAACAATTCCCGCGAGCTAAATAAGAATCATTATATCGGTTTAAATCTTAAGGGAAAAGGTCAAAATACATTTGCTATTGGTACCAAAATAAGAATCTATAAAGGCAATAAGCTTTTTTATCGTGAATTAATGCCAAGCCGTGGTTTTCAATCGTCTGTAGATTATAAGCAGGTTATTGGCCTGGGTCAGCTAAAGGATGTTGATTCAATGAGTGTTCAATGGCCCGATCTTTCCTATTCCAGGTACCTGCATCCCGCAATTGATTCACTTTATAATATCAACCAGCAGGAATCACCGTTAATAGAAAACAGACGAAAAGAAAACATCGGCTTCACTGTCAACCAACCTTTTTTTGACTCAGTTAAAAATGTTTTTGAGAAGCATAAAGAAGATGCTTATGTTGATTTTTATTATGAGAGAAATATTCCGGAAATGCTTTCACGCGAAGGTCCGAAAGCTGCTTGCGGCGATGTAAATAACGATGGATTAACGGATATTTATATTGGCGGAACAGCAGGATATCCCGGACAGTTATATCTTCAAAATAATTCGGGTTCATTTGAAAAAAAGGAAGAAAACATCTTTCAGCAGTTTATTGAATTTGAAGATGAAGCCGTATTGTTTTTTGATGCAGATAAAGATGGTGACCTGGATCTTTTCGTTGGCCCAGGTGGCAACAACAATCCGCCTTATAGCAGGTTAATGCAAAACAGGTTATTGAAGAACGACGGCCATGGAAATTTTACCCTGGATGGCGAAGCATTTTCTAATAACGGAGTGAATGTAGGCGTTGCAGTAGCAAACGATTTTGATCATGATGGTGACCTTGATCTTTTCGTGGGTGGAAGAAGTACACCCCGCGATTATGGTGTTGATCCCTCCAGTTTTATTTATGTGAATAATGGAAATGGCCATTTTACCGATATAGCAAAAACAAGAAATCCGGAAATTGCTCATATCGGAATGGTTACCAGTGCTGTTTGGGCTGACGTTGAAGGCAACAATGATAAAGAATTAATTATTGCAGGTGAGTGGATGCCGCCCAGGATATTTTCGTATGTTGGTAACCGTTTTAAAGAAATAAAAACAAATCTTTTGGGTATGTCTGGCTGGTGGCAATCAATTGCTGTTGCAGATTTAAATAAGGACGGTAAAGCTGACCTGATACTCGGTAACATTGGTGAAAATTTTTATCTCTGTCCTAATAAAGAAAACCCGGTAAAGTTATGGCTGGCCGATGTTGATGGAAATGGAGAGACCGACAAAATAATAACCCGCACAACAGAAGGAAAAGACAAACCGATTTTCTTAAAAAATGAAATGCAGGACCAGTTTCCATTTATTAAGAAAGGCAATTTGAAAAACCAGGATTATGCGAAAAAGTCAATACAAGAGTTGTTCAAACCTGAAGCGTTACGCAAAGCTATAGTTAAAGAATTCAACTATCCAAGTTCCTGTATTGCAATTAATAATGGCAAAGGAAACTTTATTATTCAGAAATTGCCTTATCGTGGCCAACTATCGTGTATAAATGCAATAACATGCCTGGATGTAAATAATGATGGATTGTTAGATGTTGTAACAGGCGGCAACAGATCCGGATTTCCACCACAATTGCAAAAGCTTGATGCAAGTCATGGTGATGTATTTATTAATAATGTAAAGGGAAGTTTCTCCTGGGTAGGGTCAGCACAATCCGGTATAAATGTAGAAGGTGAAGTACGTGATATAGTTAGACTAAACGCCCGGAACAAAAGTTATTTGTTGTTTTTAAGGAACAACGACTTCCCACGTATGTATAGTATAAAAACTATTTTTAACAACGAAAGAAAACCTGAGTAACAGAAGAGGTTACATAGAGAACGTCTCTGTGTAACCTCTTCTTATTCTCCGGCCTCTTCTCCGTGGTTAAAAAAACACCCATAAAAGTGACTATGCAGGATGCGTAACATATTGAAAGTATTTATGAATTATTGCAGGTTTAAGATTATCACTTCCATACACCTTGTTGTTGTATGTATTATTTTTTCAGCTTGTAATTCAAAGAAGGACGAAGCTCCTATGTTTGAAGTATTAGACAGTAAATCAACCGGTTTAAACTTCAGCAATCGTTTAACATCTACAGATTCATTTAATGTTTTTGACTACATGTATTTTTATAACGGAGCAGGTGTTGGGGCAGGCGATTTTAATAATGATGGCAAAATTGATTTAATTTTTGCATCAAACCAGGGTAGTAACAAATTGTATCTTAATAAAGGAAATCTTCAATTTAATGATGTAACAATAGATGCAAAAATTCCTGATGATAGTGGTTGGTCAACCGGCATATCAGTAATTGATATAAACAACGACGGATTACTGGATATTTATATCTGCAGAGTTGGTAAGCATAAAACCCTGAACAGCCATAACCAATTGTTGATCTGTCAGGGAATAGATAAAAATGGTATTCCAGTTTACTCCGATAAAGCTAATGAATATGGCCTTGATTTTTCTGGTTTCAGCACGCAGGCGGTGTTCTTCGATTATGATGGTGATGGTGACCTGGACATGTACCTGTTAAATCATTTTATTCACCAGAACGGTAACTTTGGAATACGTCAGCAATTGCTTGCAAAATCAACTCCATTATCGGGCGACAGAATTTACCGGAATGATGGAAATAGAAAATTTACCGATGTAACTAAACTAACGGGTATCAATAGCTCAGTATTAGGATATGGCCTGGGTATTGCGGTCGCCGATATCAATCTTGATGGTTATCCAGATATTTATATCGGCAACGACTTTCATGAAAACGACTACCTCTATATCAACCAGAAGAACGGAACCTTCAAAGAAGACCTTACCAATCATATCATGCACACCAGCCAGTATTCGATGGGGGTGGATGTTGCAGATATTAATAACGATGCTTTCCCGGAAATAATTTCTATGGATATGCTTCCTTCCGATCCATATATTCTTAAGAGATCATTGGGCGAAGACGCGCATGACCTGTTTTATCAAAAAATAGGGTATGGTTATAATTTCCAATATACAAGAAACAATCTTCAATTTAATCGTAAAAATGGTATGTTCAGTGAAGTGGGCATATATTCTGGCATAGCATCTACAGATTGGTCATGGTCACCTTTATGGATAGATTTTGATAATGACGGTTTAAAAGATCTGTTTATCTCTAACGGAATACCCAAAAGGATGAATGATATAGATTACATCAGTTATATTTCAAACCAGGATGTTCAGCAAATGATACGCGACAACAAAGTCGCCAAAACGAATATGAAGCTGATAGATAAATTTCCACACATAAAAATACCTAATAAGTTTTTTAAAAATACCGGCAATCTTGCATTTCGTGACCTTGAAAGCAACATAAAAAATGATCAACCCACGTACTCTAACGGCGCCGTATATGCTGATTTTGATAACGATGGTGACCTTGATATTGTGGTGAATAATATTGAAGATCCGGCACTGGTATATAAAAATACCAGCAATGATAAGAAATCAGAATCTTACATTGAAATAAAATTAAAAGGACCTGTAAATAATGTAAATGCCCTGGGCTCAAAGATAATTGTATACACAAATAAGGGTATCAGAACATACGAGAAATATCCTGTTAAAGGGTTTTTATCAAGCATGGAAGAACCTGTACATGTGGGCCTTGATAAGGCAAAAGTCGATTCCATCTTTGTAATATGGCCTGATAATTCTTATGAGCAGATCCATAACAAACCTGGGTCTTATTTCCTGCTGGCCAGCTATGCTAAAGGCCTGCCTAAATTCGACTATGCCGGTATCACCGGCCAATATAAGAATCCTTCAAAGTCAATAATAAATGTTACCGCAGCAACAAACCTTTTATATAAACATGAAGAAAATCCCTTCAGTGAATTCGACCGTGAGCCTTTAATTCCGCATATGCTTTCTACTGAAGGGCCTGGGTTAGCAGTCGCAGATATTAATCATGATGGTTTTGAAGATGTGTTTATAGGATCTAGCAAGGGAACAAAAAGTGCTGTCTTTCTTCAAAATCCTTCAGGAACTTTTTACCGCTCAACACAACCAGCATTGGAGAAGGACAGTATGTATGAAGATGTGGATGCCTGCTGGACAGATGTTAATAATGATGGCAATATTGACCTGGTGGTGGCAAGTGGGGGCAATGAATATTATGGACCTGATGAACATTTAACTCCCCGTGTTTATTTGAATGATGGTAAGGCAAACCTTATTAAAGCAGACAGTGCTTTTGGTGCTATATACCTTACTGCATCTTGTGTAATCCCTTATGATTTCAACAGTGACGGATATACTGATCTTTTTATTGGTGGCAGGGCTGTTCCATGGGACTATGGCCGAATTCCCCGATCTTATCTTTTACAAAATAACGGACATGGGAAATTTGAAGATGTAACAGATAAGTATGCAAAAGAATTATCTTACGCGGGCTTTATAACCCAGGCCTTATGGTTCGACCTTGACAAAGATGGTGATAAAGACCTTATTATCTGTTGTGAATGGGGAGGCATAGATGCTTATATCAACGAAAAGGGAAGGTTTACCAGGCAAATTCTCACCGATAAAAAAGGCTGGTGGAATTTTGTACTTCCCTGTGATGTAAACAATGACGGTAAAATTGATTTAATAGCAGGTAACCTGGGACTTAATAGCCGGCTTAAAGCCTCAGTAAACGAACCAGTAAAACTTTATTATTACGACTTTGATGGGAATGGTAAAAATGAACAGGTGCTTACTTACTATCTGTATGGAAAACAAATACCATTTGCCAATAAAGCTGAATTAGAAAAGCAAATGCCTCTTCTTAGAAAAAAGTTTTTATATGCGGAAGATTTTGCAAAGGCCTCTCTCCAGGATATTTTTTCTTTGGAAAAATTAAGTGAAGCCAAAGTACTGACGGCTGATTATTTTTCCAATTCAATATTAATAAATAAAGGAAATTTAAAATTTGATGTTCTGGCCTTACCCTGGGAGGCCCAGCTTTCACCACTCAAAGACGCCGTTGTTGTAAATGCTAATGATGACAATTTGCCTGATATAATGATGTTTGGAAACTATTATGAAAATAATATTGAAATGGGAAGGTATGATGCCGATTTTGGAACTATGTTATTGAATAAAGGTAATGACTCTTTTTATTGTGCTCCCCTTAATGGCTTAAAAATTACAGGGCAGGTGCGTCATATAAAAAGAATAGCGCTGGCAAAAAAACAGGAAGCGTTTATGCTGGCACGTAATAACGACAGTACCATGGTGATACAATTTAGAAAGCCTGGTCAAAAAGAAATTAAGCGATGATCGCTTGCAGAATTGTTAACAGCCGTCAGGACAGTTTTCTATAACCACGGAGGAAAAGCCGGAGAAGAGGTTACACAGAGGACGCCTCTGTGTAACCTCTTCTTCTTCTCCGGCTTTTCCTTATATATTTGTTTTTGAGTTTTTCTTTTTCTAAAATTATAGATTTTTTTAATATTTTTTCTCAATTAATCAGTTCAACTTTGTTGTAAGGAGGGGAGCGTCCTTGGTATATAAATGCCG
>JAABUN010000111.1_pt1 | contig 191054 bp, 182 predicted proteins | sample 5559311 | NCBI WGS metagenome assembly JAABUN01 (sample SAMN10711877, study PRJNA513370) | rock metagenome | isolation source: Antarctica rocks | place: Antarctica: Victoria Land, Siegfried Peak sud | reverse complement strand
CGGCTGCACTCCACCCTCGGTTACCGGACCCCGTTCCAAGCCCTCACCGACCACCAGACCGCGACAACCGCCGCGGCCTGACCCGCCCCCACCGACGACCTGTCCAGGATCCTTGACACAGCCCATCATGACCACGGTGGTCGTGACCTAGGAGTGGTCGGCAGCAGGGCAGGCGACCTTGAGGGCCACCCGCCGGCACGGACGAAGCCCGGGGCGGTCGCCCCGGGCCTCGTGCTGCTGGGTGGTGCTGGTGGCGCGGGCGGCCTCAGCCCTTGACGCCGCCCGCGAGCAGGCCGCGGACGAAGAACCGCTGCAGCGAGATGAAGACGGCCATCGGGACGATGATGGCGATGAGTGCACCGGCGGTCAGCAGGTGCCACTCCGTGCCGCGAGAACCGACCAGGTTGGCCAGCCGGACCGTGAGCGGGGCGGTCTGCAGGTCACTGCCGAACACCAGCGCCACCAGGAGGTCGTTCCAGACCCAGAGGAACTGGAAGACGCCGAACGCGGCGATGGCCGGGGTCAGCAGCGGGAGCAGGACCATGAAGAAGATCTTCACGTGGCCGGCGCCGTCGACCCGGGCCGCCTCGATGAGGGAGCGCGGGATGTCCTTCATGAAGTTGTGCAGCAGGAAGATCGCCAGCGGCAGGGCGAAGATCGAGTGCGAGAGCCAGATGGGCCAGAACGACCCGTTGAGGCCCCAGTTGACGTAGTCGCTCAGCAGCGGGATGAGCGTCACCTGGATGGGGACAATCTGCAACGCGAACACGGCCACGAACAGCCAGTCGCTGCCCGGGAAGTCGATCCACGCGAAGGCGTACGACGCCAGCAGCGCGAGCGTGATCGGGATGATCACGGCAGGCAGGGTGATGACGATGGTGTTGATGAAGAACGAGGCGAAGTTCTCGCTGCCGTAGAGCACGAGGTTGAAGTTGTTGACCGTCACCTCGGGGTTGGCGAAGAACGTCCACCAACCAGTGGTCTTGATGGCAGTCTCGGGCCGGAACGCCGACAGGAAGAGGCTGAAGGTCGGGATGGTCCACAGCACGGCGATGACCACGGCCAGCAGCGAGGCCAGCGGGTTGGACATGCGCTTCTTGGCCTTGCTCGCCCGGGTCTCCGCCGCGGGTCGCTTGGCGTCGCGGCGCTCGTCCGCGGGGGCGTCACCCAGCACCGCAGGCGCGATCACCGCCTTGTCCTCGAGGTTGTCCTTGACCTCCTTGCCGCGGCTGCTGTCGGTGGTGCTCATCGGACCTCCTCCGACAGACGCATCTGCCTGACGTTGTAGACGACGATCGGCACGACCAGGATGAACAGGATGACGGCGAGCGCGGCGCCGAGGCCGGTGTCACCCATTCGGAAGGCCTGCGTGTAGAACTCGTTGGCCACGACCGAGGTGCCGAACTGGCCGCCGGTCATCGTCCGGACGATGTCGAAGATCTTGAGCGTGGCGATGGCGATCGTGGTGAGCACGACGACCAGGGCCGGACGGATCCCCGGGATGGTGATGAAGCGGAACATCTGCCAGCCGTTGACACCGTCGAGGCGTGCGGCCTCGAGCATGTCGTCGGGGATGGCCTTGATGGCCGCGGACAGGATCGTCATCGCGAAGCCGGTCTGGATCCAGATCATGACGGCGATGAGGAAGAACGTGTTCCACGGCCAGTTGAGCAAGAACTGGTAAGGATCGAAGCCGAACCAGACGAGCAGCTGGTTCGCCAGGCCGATCTGCTGGATGTCCCCCAGGTCGGCGCGGAACTCGTAGATGAACCGCCAGATGATGCCCGCGCCGACGAACGAGATGGCCATCGGCAGGAATACCAGGGCCTTCGCCACCGACTCGAAGGGTGATCGGTCGACCAGGACCGCGTACAGCAGCCCCAGGAACGCCGACAGGATCGGGACCACGAACACCCACGCGATGGTGTTGTAGAGCACCTGGCGCAGGTCCTGGGAGGCGAACAGCTGGGCGAAGTTGTCGAACCCGACGAAGCTCTCGCTCGTCCGGTCGAAGAAGGACTGGTAGACGGTGATGATCGCCGGTCGCACCAGCCCAAACCCGATGAGCACGACCGTCGGGCCGAGGAAGCCCACGGCCGCTAGCCACCCGGGCACGTTCCGGGGTCTGTCCACCGCGAAGAGGATGATCGCCATGACCGCCACGAACAGCGCGATGGCGATCAGCATCACCAGGATCTTTTCTCCGGCCGAGTTCGCATTCAGCAAGAAGTCCATTGTCCGTGCATCTCCTCGTCGTGAGGTCCGGGGCAACCGTGCATGAGCCGCGTGGCACGCGGTCGAAACTACTCCCGCGACCGTCAGGATCCAGAGGTCTGCGGCGCGCCCGTGACGGGCGCGCCGCAGACCGTCACCGGGTTAGGGCCAGGACTGCTCGATCGAGGTGAGGACCTCCTCGTTGGCCTTGTCCTCGGCGATCCACGACGTCATCTCCGACCAGAACGAGCCGGAACCGACGGCGGCCGGCATGAGGTCGGAGGCATCGAAGCGGAAGGTCGCGTCCTCGTCGGTCAACAGCTCGGCCGACAGCTCGTCGATCGGGTTGGTGAGGTTGGCGGTGTCCAGCCCGGTGTGTGGCGGGATGAACGCGCCGCCCTGCGCCCGCAGGTTGACGAAGTCCGACGAGGTCAGGTATAGCTGGAACGCCTGCGTGGCGGGGTTCTCGTTGAAGGCGCCCACGAACTCGGCACCACCCAGGACCGGGTTGCCGAACTCCTCGTTGATCGGCGGCAGGTAGAAGGCGAAGACGTCGCCGTCCTCGGCCACCGTGGTGCCCTCGGGCCAGTTGGCGGCGTAGAACGAGGCCTGGCGGTGCATGAAGCACTGCCCGTCGAGGATCGGCAGGCCGGCGTCCTGGAACGTGGTGGAGGCGATGGACTGCACGCCGCCGATGCCGCCGTTGACGTACTCCTCGTTCTTGAGGATGTTGCCGACCGTCTCCAGCGCCGTGGCCACGGCGGGGTCGTTGAAGGGGATCTCGTGGTTGACCCACTGGTCGTAGACCTCGGGACCGGCAGTACGCAGCATCACGTCCTCCATCCAGTCCGTCGCGGTCCAGCCCGTCGCGTCGCCGGAGCCGATGCCCGCGCACCAGGGCTTGATAGCACCCTCAGGGTTGTCGGCGACGATCTGGTCGCTCAGCGCGAGCATCTCGTCCCAGGTCTCGGGGATCTCGTACCCTGCCTCCTCGAACGCGCTCGGCGAGTACCAGACGAACGACTTGACGTTGGCCGAGTTCGGCGCCGCGTAGAAGACGTCGTCGACGGTGCCGTACTGCTTCCAGTCCTCGCCGTAGAACTCGTCGACCGCGGCCTCGACCTGCTCGGGCGGCTCGACGACCGCACCGGTGTCCCGGACCACGGTCTGCAGCAGGCCCGGCTGCGGGAACAGCGCGATGTCGGGCGGGTTGCCCGCCTGGGTGCGGACGAGGAGCTGGGCTTCGAACTCGCCTGAGCCCTCGTAGGTGACGTCCACGCCCGTGCACTCCTCGAAGGGCACGAAGGCGTCGATGTAGGGCTGGTCCTCGGGCGGGAGGATGGAGGTGTAGAGCGTGACGCTCTCCCCCTCGATCTCACCGAACTCCTCGTAGGGCGCGCAGTCGATCTCGGTGCTGGTGTCGACGCCGCCCCCGGCGACCTCACCGCTGGCGTCGCCGCTGCCGGCTCCCTCGATCGCGTCCGCGCCGCACGCGGCCAGCATCAGCGTCATGCCGATGCCGGCGCCCGTCGCGGCCGCGACACGCCTGTTCAGGCGGTTGCGCATGGGTGTGCCTCCTCGTTGATGGCTGTGTCGTCCGGATCCCGGTGCGGGTCCGCTTCGACGTATGGGTATGTAAACGCTTGCACCAGCCCCGCACAAGGCGATCCCGTCACGCCGCCGTAACGATCCGGCAACATGACGAGCACGGGCCGGACGAGCGGCGCCCATAGGAGGGCAAACGTTCGACTTGGAGGTATGTCAGGGATGGGAGCGTTCCCATCCCGCGTGGGTCGTCGTCCCACGCGTCACGAGGTGGGTCGTCAGGCGCTCCGTCCGGATCACCGCGTCCTCCCCCTTCGGCCCGTCCAACGCGCCCAGCAGCCACCTGGTGGCCAGCTCGGCCTGCTCGGCGACGGGCTGGGAGATCGTCGTCAGGTCGTGCAGCACGGCGTGCGGGTGGTCGTCCACACCTATCACCGAGACCTGGGCGGGCACGTCGACCCCGGCGACGCGCAGCTCGTGCAGGACGCCGATCGCGACCTCGTCGGAGGCGCACACCAACGCGGGCGGCAGGGTGCGGCGGCGCAGGAGCTCGCGGCCCACCCGCCGGCCGTCGGCGACGGTGAGGTCGGCGCTGACGACCTCCTGCTCCGGGAGCCCGACCTCCGCCATCACCCGCTGGTAGCCGCGGTAGCGCTCCTGCGGGGGCGCCCAGTCCCCCGGCGACAGCGAACCGCCGACAAAGGTGATGTCGCGGTGGCCGAGGTCGACTAGGTGCTGGGTGGCGCTGGCGCCGACCGCGACGTCGTCGATGCCGAACGAGCAGAGGCCGGGTGCGGAGCCTCCGACGTAGACCACCTCGTGGCCGAGGCCCTGCAGCACCCCGAGCTCCGCCGAGACCAGGGGCAGGGTGAGCACGATGGTGGCATCGACGCGTTTGCGCAGCAGGTCGCCCTCGATCATCGGACGTGACGGCGGCAGGGTCCGCCCCGGTCCCGGAGTGGTCCGTCCACCCGGCGGGAGGATCACGAGCAGGACGTCGTAGCCGTGGGTGCGCAGGACCGCCTCGACCGTCTCGATGCAGACGGCGAAAAACCAGCGCGACACGTGCGGGGTCAGGAGGCCGATCGCCTTGGTACGCCCGCTGGCCAGGCTCGCCGCCGCGGCGGAGGGCACGTAGCCGAGGGACTGCGCCGCGAGCTGCACGCGGGCACGCGTGGGCTCGGCCACCGAGGCAAGCCCACGGAGCGCCCGCGACACGGTCGCGGTCGAGACCCCCGTGGCACGAGCCACGTCCTCGATCGACGCCACGTCACGCCTCCTCGCCTGTGAGCACGGATTGTGCACCGTGCGAGGCGAGATGTGAACGCGTAGGGGTGTCCGGGCGTTCAGGCGAGCTCCAGGACCACCTTCCCCGTGGCGGCGCCCTCGGCGTGCAGGTGCGCACCGGTCGCCTCTGCCACCGGGTAGACGCGGTCCACGGGTGAGAGCAAGCGATCGGAGGCGACCAGGGCGGCCAGGTGCGCCAGGTCCTGCGAACGTGCACGTGTCGCCACGGCGGTGAAGCGGGGCTGTCCGGGGCGCGAGCCGAAGGGGGACCTCCCCAGCAGCGCGTCACGGCTGATCGGTCGGGTGGACACGAGCACGCCGTCCGGGCTCAGGGCACGGCGGGTCGACGACATCGTGAGGGACCCGGGGCAGTCCAGGACGACGTCCCACTGCCGGCCGAGGTCGCCGACGTCGCCCTCGTCGCGCCCGATGAGCTCGTCGGCTCCCAGGGCAGCCGCACGGTGCAGCTTCGACCGGGTGGCGAACGCGGTGACGTGGGCGCCGCTCAGCTTGGCCAGCTGGACCGCGTAGGAGCCGATCCCACCGGCCGCGCCGACGACCAGCACCCTGCTCCCGGACCGGCGGGCGTGCAGATGGGCGCGGCCGTGCAGCGCCTGCAGGGCGGTGAGCCCTGCGAGCGGCAGGGCCGCGGCTTCGGTGAGAGCGCACGAGTCCGGCACCCGCGCTGCCCTCGACTGGCGGAGGACGACCAGATCGGCCTGACCACCGCCCCCGTGGCCCAGCAGCGCCATGACACGGTCGCCGACGGCGAAGGCTGTCACCTTCGGACCGCAGCGCACGACGGTGCCGGCGATGTCGAAGCCGAGCGTGAACGGCATCCGACCGAGCAACGCCACCTCGAGGTCTCCCCGCCGAAGACCCAGGTCCGTCCCGTTGATGCTGGCGGCCGCGACCTGCACCACGATCTCGTCACCTTTGGGCTCTCCCGGTTCGGGCACGTCGTCGACCTGCAGCACCGAGGGGCCGCCGACGTGGTGGACGCGCACCGCTCTCATCTGCCGACCGACCCCGCCGCAGCGGCGACGAGGAACGGGGAACGTCCGACCCACTCCTGAGAGCCCACCAGGTGCAGCATCGCGCCCGCGACGTCGGCCCTGGCCACCGGCTTCGCGCGCAGGCCCGGAGCCTGCACGACCAGGGACCAGCGACCCGTTCCCGGACCGTTCGTCAGCCGGGGTGGGCGGACCTCGGTCCAGACCAGCCCGCTGGCCGCCAGCACGGCGTGCTCACCCTCCTTGTCCAGCACCAGGTCGCGGGCCAGCCGGCGGGTCAGGCCCGAGACGAGTCGGGCGCCGCGGCCCTTGTCGTCACCGCTCAACGTGACCCCGGCGCCGGAGACCGAGACCAGCCGGGTGACCCCGTGCTCCCCGGCGGCGGCGACCACGTGCGGCAGGCCCACGCGCCCGACGTCGCCGCCGGAGCGCCTGGTGACACCGACGCACCACAGCACCACACCTCCGGGCCGCAGCACGGCGGCCACGGCCCGGGCGTCCCGGACGTCGACACCCACCCGTTCGACACCGGCGGGTGCCTCAGGAGCCGACCGCGCGGCGGCGACCACGTCGTGACCCTGCTCCACCGCTGCGACCACGGCGCAGCGACCGACGCCGCCAGCTGCCCCGAACACGACTACCCGCATGTGCTCCTCCTCGACCTCACCCACGTCCCGGCCCGACCGGACCGGACTCGACTAGTGTCAGGTAACCTGACAGCCGTGTCATCTCCACCCCTGGCCCTCCTGCTGCTGCAGGCCAGCCGGTGGTTCGACAGCCAGCTGCTGGAACGGCTCGAGCAGAGGGGGTGGCCCCGTCTCACGCCTGCGCAGTCGCTGGTGTTCGCCCACCTGCCCGCGGGCGGCGCCCCTCCTGCGACCCTGGCCCGGAGCCTGGGCACCAGCCGTCAGGCCGCCCACGAGCTCGTGGCCGGCCTCGAGCAGCTCGACCTGCTGAGGCTGGGGGAGGACCCGGACCGGCGACGCGGGCGACTGGTGGTGCTCACCGCCCGCGGAGAAGGTCTGGCACGCGACGCCCGGACCGTCCTCGCGGAGCTGGAGGACGGACTCGGCGGGCAGCGCGTCGACAGCCTCCACGACCTGCTGGTGGCTCTGCTCGGCAGCGGGACGACGGGGGAACAGATGAGGTGAGGAGAGCCCCCGATCGGCGTCGTGCAGGCGTGGCCGCCCGCGGCTCAGCCGACCGGCTGGGCCGCTCCCCGCGCCCGTTCCATGGCCAGGCGGACGACGTTCACGAGGGCCTGCTTGGTGGCGCCGCGGGAGCGTGCGTCGGTGTACAGCAGCGGCACGTGGGCAGGCACCTGCAGCGCCTCGCGGACGTCGTCGAGGTGGTGCCTGGCTACCCCGTCGAAGCAGTTGACGGCCACGACGAACGGGATGCCACGGCTCTCGAAGTAGTCCACCGCCGGGAAGCACTGCTCGAGCCGGTCGGTGTCGACGAGCACGACCGCGCCGATCGCGCCGAGGACGAGGTCGTCCCACATGAACAGGAACCGGTCCTGGCCCGGCGTGCCGAACAGGTACAGCCACAGGTTGCCCGGCAGGGCGATCCGACCGAAGTCCATGGCCACCGTCGTGGTGGTCTTGCGGTCGCTCACGCCGCCCGCGTCGTCGACGCCGACGCTGTGCTCGGTCATGGCGGCCTCGGTCGAGAGCGGCTCGATGTCGGAGATGGAGCCGATGAACGTGGTCTTGCCGACCGCGAACCCGCCCGCGACGACGATCTTGACGACGGTCGGTGCGACCGCCCCGCTGGCCTGGGCGGGGACACCCGTCGGGGCGCCGGGCTCAGAGGGATGCGATGCCATCGAGGACACTCTCCAGGACGCTCAGCGAGAGCGACGTCGACGCGGACGTGGGGGACGTGAGGCCGTGCACCCGGACCTGGCCGGACTCCAGCAGGTCGCCGACGACGACCCGCACGACGGCGACCGGCAGGTGCAGGTGGGCGCCGATCTCGGCGACGGACTCGAACCGCTCGGAGCAGAGCTCGAGGATGCGGCGCTTCTCAGGGGTGTCGGACACGGTCGGGCGGGCAAGGGCCTGCACGAGCGCCTCCAGGGGCAGCGAGGCGCCGGTCGCGTGGCGGGTGCGCCCCCCGGTCCGGGTATACGGGCGGACGGCGAAGTCGTCTGCGTCCCCCTGTCGTGGCCCGGGCGGTCCGGGGCGTCGTCCGTCCTCCACGGCTTTCAGCCCACCGTCGTGCGGACGGCACCGGACACCGGCAGCCGCGAGCGCATCTCGCCGACGAGCTGAGGGGTAAGCGTCTGCCCGGTACGGCTGACCAGCAGCGCCATCTCGTAGCCGATCAGGCCGACGTCGCAGGTGGAGGCGGCCATGACCGCGATCACGGAGCCGTCGGAGACGACCATCGTGAACAGGAACATGGTGTCCATCTCGACGATGGCCTGACGGACCTCGCCCGCGGCGAGCTGGCGTGCGGCCCCACGTGTCAGGGAGGAGATGCCGGACACGCTCGCCGACAGCTGGTCGCCCTGCGTCCGGTCGAGCTGGTCGGACATCGCCATGAGGAGCCCGTCCGCGGACACCACCAGGGTGTGGACGACGCCGGGGACGCTGCGGACGAAGTTGTCGAGCAGCCAACCGAAGCTGGTGGCCTCTGAGCTCAGAGTGGTCACGATCCGGGTCCTCCGTCAGTCGTTGGTGCGGGTCGTGGGCGGGTGGCCGGGCTCGCCGGGCTCGCCGGGCTTGCCGGGCTCGCCGGGCTCACCGGACTCACCGGGGCGGGTGGGCTCTGGGCCCTCGCCGCGACCGCGCGTGACCCCGGACTGGAAGCCGGAGAGCATGCTGCGGACGTCGCTGGCGCTGCGGGGACGCCGATCGGCGGTGGGGCTGGTGGCCGGCCGGACCACGACGGTCTCGCCGGCGGTGGGCTGCCGACGGACGAGGGGGACCGGGCCGGCGTCGCCCCCGACGGCGCTCGGGCTGTACGCCGACAGGCGGCTGAGCTCGCTCAGCGCCTCCGAAGCCAGCATGGATCGCTGCCGGACGGCATCGGCGTCGGTCATGGTCTGCGGGGTGGCGGTGGCGGTGGCGAAGGGGCTCGAGAGGGCCGAACCCGGCGTGAACGCCTGGCCGGCCGGTGCCGTCCGGCCCGCACCCGTGCGGGTCGAGGTGGTCGACGACGGGACGGGGGTGGCCCCGACCGTGGTGGTCGTCGTGACCGGGCCCGTCGCGCCGGGCCCGGTGGTCTCCTGGCCATCGCGGAGCGCTCCGACCGTGGGGCCCTGTGCGTCACCGGAGCGACGCGCGGAGCCGACGGCCTGGGTCGGCACGAGCGGTGCACCGCTCGACAGCGTCCCAGCAGGTGCGGGGCCGGTGGCTGCGGGGGCGGCGGCTGCGGAGCCGGGGGTCGGGTTGCTCTCGACCGGACCGACGAGCGGGCCGTGGACCGGGTCGCCGTGCGTCGGGTCGCCAGCGGCTTCACCGTTGCCTCCCGGGCTGAGGAGGTCGGTGCGGCCGAGGTCCCTGCCGCTGAGGTCCCTGCTGCCCGTGCCCGTGCCCGTGCTGCCCACGATGGGGCTGCCGGAGGTCCAGCCGCCGGAGGCCGCGGGGGTGCCGGTCGCAGCCGCAACGTGTGCGGCGGCGGAGGAGGAGGGGCGGGCCACGGGGAGGCCGCTGAGCACCGGCTCCCTGCGCAGGCCGTCCCCGGGGGCATGACGGGTTGCCGCGCCGAGGCCCTCGCTGCGCTCTGCCGGGTCGCCCGGGGCGGCGGTCCGGGGCGCGTAGTCGGCTTCGGCGGCGGGCGCGGTGACCGGTGACAGCGTCGGCGTCGAGCTCGGCGTCGGCGTCGAGTTCGGGTTCGGGTTCGGCGTCGAGTTCGGGTTCGGGTTCGGCGTCGAGTTCGGGTTCGGGTTTTGGTTCGGGTTCCTACGGCCACCGCCGAACAGACTCCGGCGGCCGCGGCGTCGACCGCCTCCACCCCCGGGGAGGATGTCGACGGGCTGGACCCAGGGCGTCACGGGCGCCGGTGCCGGAGCCTGCGCAGGTGCCGGTGCGGGTACCGGCGCAGCTGTCGGTGCGGGCGCCGGTGCGGGTGCGGGTGCGGGAGCCGGCGCAGCTGTCGGTGCGGGCGCTGGTGCGGGTGCCGATGCGAGTGCCGGCGCTGGCGCTGACACCGGGGGCTGGGTGGCGGGAGCACGTACCGGTGCCGGCGCGAGGACAGGCACCGCCGCGGGGACAGGGACCGCGACCAGGGCCGGTGTCGACAGGACAGCCGAGACAGGAACGCCTGCCAGGGTCGCCGAGGAGGGCCGCACGGGGGCGGGCACGGGTCGTTGGGCCGGCACCAGACCGGTTGCTGCTGACTTGCCGAGAGTCGAGGGGAACGGGTCGGCGTCCACGACGGGTGGGGCGTCCGCGCCCCGGGAGCGGAACGCGCCGAACAGCCCCGTCCGCCGGGCCGGGACGGTCTTGGGAGCAGGGGCCGGGTCAGCGACCGGTGCAACGACCGCGACCGGCACGGCTGCGCGCGTGGGGACACCGGGTGCCGGGGCAGGGTCGACACGAGGGGCTGGGACCGCCGGCGCGAGGGCCGTGGACGCAGCCGCCCTCGTCGTCGGAGCGCGGCGGGACCGGCGTGTGGGAGGGGCGGTCGCCCCGAGGGTGGGCACGACGTCCGCGCCGCCCACCGGAGCCGGCGCATCGACAGGCGCATCGACAGGGGCGGTGGAGGCGTGGCGTCCCTCTCGCCGACGCTTCTGCAGGGCTGCTGTCTCGGGAGCCGGCGCTCCGGCGACAGGGGCCACCGGCCCGGCAACAGGCTCCGCCGACGCGACGGGAGTGCCGACCGAGGCGGCCGCGGGGGGCATGTCCACGGCGGCCGGGACCGGCGCGGTGCGGTCCTGACCGCGTCGGGGCAGCACGGGGCCTCCGGGGGTCACCGTCACCGAGGGGTGCGTGGTGCCGACAGGGGTGGGCAGCGGGATCGCGATCCCGGGGCCGCCGGGCATCACGATCGCCTCCCCGGGTGCGCGGCGCGCGACGGGAACGGCATCGACGGTGGGGACGGCGACGGTGGGGCCGGCGGCAACCGTGGGGACGGCGACGGGCGTCTCAGGGACGGCAGGGACGGCCGGGACGGCAGGTACACCGTCGGAAACCGGCACGAACATGGACGCCGGCAGGTCCACCGTCACGACCAGGCCCTTGCCGACCCCGGCGCTCGGCTCGACCGTCACCCCGAGCCGACGGGCGAGGCGGCCCACCACGAAGAACCCCAACCGCTGCGACGTCACGACGTCGTCGGCCGAGAAGTCCTGGATCTTGGCCCGGGCGGCCTCGAGCTCCTCCTCGGTGAGGCCGAGGCCATGGTCGGTGACGGTCACGCGTACGCCCGCCTCGGTGCGGCTGGTGCAGACGCGGACGCGGCTGTGCGGCTCCGAGAAGTTGGTGCCGTTCTCGAGCAGCTCGGCCAGCAGGTGGGCCAGCTGCAGCGACAGGTGGCCCATGGTCGGCGGGTCCACCTGCAGGTCGAGGTCGACCCGCTCGTACTGCTCGATCTCGCTCGCGGCGGTCCGGATGACGTCGGACAGCGCGAGCGGCTGGCGCAGCCTGCGACCGGAGTCGATGTTGGCCAGCACCAGCAGCGAGTCGGCGTTGCGGCGCATCCGGGTCGCCAGGTGGTCCAGGCGGAACAGGTCCTCGAGGGTGTCGGGGTCCTCCTCGGCCTGCTCCAGCTGGTCGATGGACGTGAGCTGGCGCGAGAGGAGGACCTGGTTGCGACGTGCCACGTTGACGAACGTCTCGGCGATCGAGCCGCGCAGGGCCGCCTGCTCCTCGGCCACCTCGACGACGGTCAGGTTGACGTCGTTGAACGCGGCGGCCAGCCGGGCGACCTCGTCGTCGCCGCGGGCGTCGATCCGGGGCAGCACGACGTCCGGGAGCTGCCCGGGGCTGCGCATCTGCTCGACCATGACCGGCAGCCGCTCGCGCAGCGTCGTGGCCGCGGCGGTGAGCTCGCGCAGGGGTCGCACGATGCGTCGTGACAGCAGCAGGGACAGCAGCAGGGTCACACCGACGCCCACGACCGCGGCGGACACGGCGAGGGCGGCGAGCAGGCTGGAACGCTGCGAGGCCGCGGCGCCGGCCGCGGTCACGTCGGCGGTGATGTCGGCCAGGGCCGCGTCGAGGCCGGCGACGCGGTCGTCGGTGATGTCCTGCCAGACCTGCGGCGTCAGACCCGTCTGCTGCACGGTGCCGGGCGAGCCCAGCGCGACCCGGGCGCGACCGATCGACCAGACGCGCTGACGCTGCTCCCCGACCAGGTCAGCCACCTCGGCCCCGGCCACGGAGCCGAGGTGGCTGACGGAGTACTGCCAGCTCTCGACCTCGTCGGTCTGGGCGGTCGCGAACGACGGCAGGTCCTGGACGTCACCGGGGGCGGGGGTGCCGGCGAGCACGCGGAGGCCGGCGTCCTGCTCCCGCAGGGCCAGGTCGCGCGTGGTGAGCAGGTGGCCGAACCCGGTGAGCAGGTCCGCGGTGGCGTCGTCGTCGACGCCCCGCGACACCCGCCCCGGCATCGCCAGGTCCTCGGCGAGGACGTCGTCGAAGTCAGCGAGCACGTCCGCCACGGACGCACCGCCGCCGTCGACGGTGGCCCGCACGATGCCCAGCTCGACGTCGGCGCGCTGCACCCGGGACAGCGCCTCCCTCGACTGCGGCGACAGCTGAGCGAGGTCGATCCGCTCGACCGCACCACGGGTCGACGACAGCCCGCGGTCCACCTCGGCGCGGAGCACGGGCAGCTGCTCGGTTGCGGTCCCGTCGCCCTGCAGGGACGCGACGGTAGCGGACCGCTCGGCTGCGATGCCCCGCACCAGCTGCCCGAACGGGCCGCCGATGTCGGCGATCTTCTCGACCTCGCGGGCCTGGGCGGAACGGTCGACCTGCTGGGTCGCGAGAACCCCGGACGTGGCACCGAGGAGTGCCAGGGGCAGGACGAGGACTGCGAGGATCTTCGACCGGATACCGGCGGGACGCAGCATGAAGGACCTTCCACGAGACGACGGCGACCGACTGCCTGCACGGCCGGCCATGGTGTGGCTTCGGCAGCCGGGGCCACGACATCGACCTCCGCGACGGACGCGTCACCCGCACGGCGCAGCGCTGGGGCGTGTCGCTGCCGTGACCTACGGTCGAGGCGTGAGAGCTGCGGTCGTCGACACCCCCGGTGGTCCTGAGTCCCTCGTCCTGCGGGAGGTCCCGGACCCCGTCCCGGGCCCCGGCGAGGTGCTGGTGCAGGTGGCGGCCGCGGGGGTGAACCGTGCCGACCTGCTGCAGCGGCAGGGTCGCTACCCGGTCCCGCCGGGCGCACCCGCCTGGCCCGGGCTGGAGTGCTCCGGCACGGTGGCCGACCTCGGCGAGGGCGTCGAGCACCTGGCGCTCGGCGACGAGGTCTGCGCCCTGCTGGACGGCGGCGGCTACGCCGAGCAGGTCGTCGTCCGCGCCACCCAGGTGATGCCCGTGCCGGCCGGGGTCGACCTGGTCTCCGCCGCCGCCCTGCCGGAGGCGGCGGCGACCGTGCACAGCAACGTGGTCACGCTGGCGAGGCTGCGCGCCGGGGAGACGTTCCTGGTCCACGGCGCGACCAGCGGCATCGGCACCTTCGCGACCCAGCTGGTGCGTGCGCTCGGCGCCCGCGCGTTCGCGACCGCGGGCTCGCCCGCCAAGGTCGCGGCCGCCGCACCGTTCGGCGCCGAGGCGGTGCTGGACTACCGCGCCGACGACCTGGCCGGGCGGCTGCGGGAGCTGGTCGGCGACGCCGGCCTCGACGTGGTCCTGGACCCGGTCGGGGCGAGGTACCTGGACCTGCACGTGCAGCTGCTGGCCACCGGCGGCCGGCTCGTGGTCATCGGGCTGATGGGTGGGCGGGGCGCCGAGCTCGACCTGGCCGCGCTGATGGCCAGGCGCGCCCAGGTGCACGGCAGCACGCTGCGCGCCCGCTCGTGGCAGGAGAAGGCCGACATCTGCGCCCGCGTGGTCGACCAGGTGTGGCCTCTGGTCGTCGACGGCCGCGTCCGGCCGGTCGTGGACCGTGTGCTGGACCTCGGCCAGGCGGGTGAGGCCCACCGGGTGCTGGAGGCCGGCGAGCAGGTCGGCAAGGTGCTTCTGACGCCGTGATGGCCCACGATGCAGGGGTGACCGGACCCGACCAGCAGCGCGACCAGCAGCCCGACCAGCCCGTGAGGGGCCCCGGCGACGACCGCGTCCTGGTCGTCACCCCGCAGGGGATGTCGGTGACCTCCGACACCGGTGACGAGGGCCTGGTCGGCATGGTCGAGCAGCCGGCCAAGGTGATGCGGATCGGCAGCATGATCAAGCAGCTGTTGGAGGAGGTGCGTAGCGCACCGTTGGACGACGCTGGCCGAGCTCGGCTCGCCGACGTGCACGCCCGCTCGATCGCCGAGCTGGAGGACGGGCTGTCGGACGACCTGGTGGAGGAGCTGCACCGTCTCGCGCTCCCGCTGTCGGTGGAGCCGACCCCGTCCGACGCCGAGCTGCGGATCGCTCAGGCGCAGCTGGTGGGGTGGCTGGAAGGCCTGTTCCACGGCATCCAGACCACGCTGTTCGCCCAGCAGATGGCGGCCCGCGCACAGCTGGAGCAGATGCGCAGGCAGGCCCTGCCCGGTCCGACCAGCCCGGCCCATCCCGGACCGGACGGGCCGACCGCGACGGGGCAGTACCTCTGAGCGGACTGCTCGACCGGTTTCGCCGCCGCCACCCGCTCGGTGAGGGGTTGTGGCGGCGCGACTTCGACCGTCTCGACCGGGCGTGCCAGCGCGTCCTGCAGGTGCTGCAGCACGAGCAGCTGCAGGCCGAGGAGCTGGTGGAGCGGCTGACCGGGTGCCGGGAGCTGGCGTGGCGGTGCTGCGTCGAGGCTGTTCGACGGCATCCGGGGGCCGACCGTGACGTGCCGACCGACGACACCCTCGCGGCGGTGCACCACGACCTGTCCCGCGCCGCGACGTCGGTCGCGCAGGCCGCGCAGGCCCTGGTGATGGTCGAGGGGGACCTGTCCGCCGCCGACCGGGCCGTGGCGACGGCGACCGCCCAGATAGGGGCCGCCGCCGCCGGGCTGGGCCTGTCCTGAGCCGACCTGTCGGTCGGCGCCTCAGCCCTCGACGAGCCCAGCCTGACGCCGGCTCAGCTCGCAGGCAGCAGGACGTCCTCGAACCAGGCGCGCATGTCCGCGTCGTAGCTGTCGGGGTCGACGTTCCACTCCCGGGTGTGGTCGGCGGGGCCCTCGAAGCGCGGCGTCACCCGCTCCTCCAGGAACTCCGCCACGGCCCGGCTCGGCCCGCTGGGGACGAACGCGTCGTCGTCGGAGTGCACGAGGTACACGGGCACGTCGACGACGACGGCCGTGTCCGGGCGGCTCGTCCAGTCGAAGTCGTCCAGCTCGAGGTCGCCGCGCAGCTCGACGAACTGCATCGCCAGGGCGGTCACCCACGACGGCAGGCCGGCGAGGTCGCCCTGCTGCTCGAAGGTGTCCTGCCAGTCCATGACGGGCGCGTCCAGCACGAGCCCGGACACGGCGTCGGCGTTGTCGGAGCGGGCCATCAGCTGCAGCTGCACGGCGCCGCCCATCGACCAGCCGGCCAGGACGACCTGCTCCGCGCCGTTGTCGAGCGCGTACCGCACGGCCGTGTCGAGGTCACGCCACTCGGAGCCGCCCAGGCCGTAGCGACCGGACGGGTCCTGGGGGCTGCCGGCGTCGTTGCGGTAGGACGGCACGAGCACCTCGTAACCGAGGTCGTGCCACAACGGCAGGTACCGGTTGGCCTCCTCCCGCTGGCCACCACGGCCGTGCGCGAACACGATCCAGGTGCCCTGCGCGGCGGCCTGCGCAGCGTCCGGGTCCTGCGGCGCAGGCACCCGGTAGGCGGGCAGGTCGCCGAGCTCCCCCACCAGGACGACCTCGGCGAACGCCATGCCGACCGTCCCCGGGTCTCCGAGGAACACGTCCTGGTCGAGGCGGCCGTTGGCCCCTGCAGTCGGCAAGGTGCCCTCGCGGTCGGTCCACGCGCGGACCACGCGGCCGTCCTCACGGCTGAGGACCTCGCCCGTGACGCCCCAGCCGAAGCCGCCCTCGTGCTGCCAGCGGATGCCATGCAGGCCGGCGGTCGCCGAGCCCGGGGTGTCGGGGAGCACGATCGTGCCGTCGGGGTCGCCGGCCGCGTCGGTCCCGGCGGCCAGGCCCACGGGTGGGGCGCCACCCCGGTCGACCGCCAGGGCCAGACCCGCGAAGTACCAGGCGACACCGGCCACCAGTCCGGCCACCAGGAGCAGCAGGGCCGCGAGCACGGCGGCGAGCACGCGGGGCCAGCGTCGACGGCGGGCCGGGGCGTCTGCCGGCGCAGGGGCGGTACGGGTGCTGCTCACAGCCGGGCTCGGTCGGGCCGCCCGGCCAGGATCCCCTCCACGACCTGCGCGACCCCGTCCTCGTGGCAGGGCGGGGCGAGGTGGTCGGCCGCAGCGACGGCGTCGGGGTGCCCTCCGGTCATGGCGTACCCCGTACCGGCCCATCGCAGCATGGCGACGTCGTTGGGCATGTCGCCGAAGGCCACGGCATCAGCGGGGTCGACGCCCAGGTCGGTGGCCACCTCGGCCAGCGACGCCGCCTTGGTCACCCCCGGCGGGCCGATCTCCACCAGCGGAACGGTCGAGCCGGAGTGGGTGGCCTCGCCGCGGTCCCCGACGACCCGCCGGGCCACCGCCAGCATGTCGTCACCCACGGTCGATGCCGACTCGTGCGCCGCGGGACCGTCCGGGTCCGCCGGACCGAACGGGTCGGGCCCCTCGGCCTTGACCAGCAGCTTCACGACCGGGCCGCTGCGGGCCAGCAGCTCCTCCAGCGGAGCCCGCGGCAGGTCGGCCTCGACGGCCTTCGGCCAGCCAGGCTCGACGCCGAACCACGCCACCGACTCCACGGCGAGGTGGACCCCCGGCAGGGCCGTGCGGAGGTCACGGGCCAGCTCCAGGACGGTGTCGACCGGGATGGTCCTGGTCCGCAGGACGCCGTGGTCGGGCTCGCCCACACGCTGCAGGTCGACCACCACGGCACCGTTGGCCAGCACGGCGTGGCCCGTGATCCGGGTCCGGGCGGCGATCTCGGTCATCCATCGCGGCGGACGGCCCGTGGCCAGCACGACGTGGACACCGGAGTCCTCCGCGGCCCGCAGCGCGGCGACCGTGCGCTCGCTGATCGGTCCGAGCCTGGGGAGCAGCGTCCCGTCGATGTCACTGGCCAGCACACGCATCCGACCAGTGTGAGGCAGGTGGGTCCACGGGGCAGGACGGACCGTTGTGCCCCGTGGGGATACCGGGTATACATACTCGGTATGGACCGATCAGGGTCCGGTCCAGGGCTGGGGACGGGGGCCGCACCATGAGCATCAGGCACGCCGTGCTCACGCTGCTCGACGAGCAGCCGCAGCACGGCTACCACCTCAAGGCGGAGTTCGAACGACGAACCGGGGGGACCTGGCCGCTCAACGTCGGACAGGTCTACACAACGCTCCAGCGGCTGGAGCGGGACGGCCTGGTCGCCGCTCACGAGCCCGGGACCGACGGCAGCGTGGTCTACGAGATCACGCCGCACGGGCACTCGGCGGTCGCCGAGTGGTGGGGCGCGACGGTCGACCGCGCCGCCCCCACCCGTGACGAGCTGACCATCAAGGTCGCGCTCGCGGTCGCCACCCCCGGCGTGGACGTGGCCGCCATCCTGCGCCGGCAGCGGACCGCTTCCCTGCAGCTGCTGCAGGCGCTGAACCGGGCGCGCGCGGGGGCCGGTGACGACCTGGCCTGGTTGCTGGTGCTGGACCGGCTGAGCTTCGACGCGCAGGCCGAGGCGCAGTGGCTGGACCACGTCGAGGCGACGCTGCGCCGGCGGCCCGCACCGACGTCCCGGACCGGCCGCACGGGTGCGGCCGGTGGCACCACGGCGGCCGGCTCCAGACCAGCTGTCGAGACCACCGCACGCGTCGAGACCACCACCACCGGGGGAACCAGATGACCGACACCCTGCTCGAGCTGCGCGACGTCCACCGCACCTACGGCGACGGCGAGACGCGGGTCGTCGCGCTCGCCGGGGTGAGCCTGTCCGTGGCGGGCGGCGAGCTCGTCGCCGTGATGGGCCCGTCCGGCTCCGGAAAGTCCACCCTGCTGCACGTGGCCGGCGGTCTCGACGTGCCCGACGCGGGCACGGTCCACGTCGACGGCCTCGGTCTGGCCGCCCTCGACCGGACCCAGCTCGCGGCGGTGCGGCGCCGGGCCGTCGGCTACGTGTTCCAGGAGCTCAACCTGGTGGGCACGCTGACCCTCGCGGAGAACGTCGCCCTGCCGCTGGAGCTCGACGGCCTGGCCCGCGGTGCGGCCCGGGACCAGGCGATGGCCGCCCTGGCCGACGTCGGCGTCCACCCGGCCTCGGACCGGTTCCCCGACAAGGTGTCGGGCGGGCAGCGCCAGCGCGTCGCCCTCGCCCGGGCCCTGGTCGGCACCCGCCGCGTGCTGTTGGCCGACGAGCCGACCGGGGCGCTGGACTCCGTCACCGCCCAGGAGGTGATGGCGGTGCTGCGGGCGCGGGTGGACACCGGCGTCGCCGGGCTGCTCGTCACGCACGACCCGCGGATGGCCGCCTGGGCCGACCGGGTCGTGTTCATGCACGACGGCCGGCTCGTGGACTCCACCGTGCCGACGACGGACGCCCCCGCGTTCCTCGTGCCGCGCTCCCTGGGCGAGGCCTACGACGCCGTCTACGGCGCCTCCGCCCAGGACGCAGACCGGTGAGCGCGCCTACCGTCCCGCCACCTACCGGCGCGACCGGCTGGGCGGACGTGGCCGGGCGCGGGCTGGGACCCACCCGCGGCTGGCGGCTGCCGCTCGTCATGGCGCTGCGCGACCTTCGCCGGCACCCCGGCCGGACCGCGGCCGCGGCCGTCATGGTGCTCGTCCCGGTCCTGGCCGCTTCGGTCGTCACCGTAGGGCTGGCGACCTCCGACGTGTCGGCGGCCGAACGGGTCATCGCCCGGATGGGGGCGGCCGACGCCGTCGTCGTCCCGGACGAGTTCACCGCACCGCCGGAGGAGCCGTACACCGCGGCCCAGATCGCCGACCGGGTCGGCGTCCCCGTCGTGGAGGTGCGAGTGGCCTCGGGCTCCCTGCGGGTCGATGGTGACGCCGCGGTAGCGGCCGACGTCCTTGCCACCGACTGGCAGGACCCGGCCACCGACGGTGTCCTCGTGCTGCGTGAGGGCCAGCTCCCGACAGGCGACGGCGAGCTCGCGCTCAGTCCTGGCGCGGCCACCGACCTTGGTGTCGGCGTGGGGGACGACGTGTCCCTCGAGCTGGGCGAGACGGCCGGGACGGTCGTGACCGGGACCGTCACGGGCCTGACGTACCAGCGCTGGACGAGCCCGACGCAGGGGCTCGCGGTCGTCCCGGGCACCACCCGTCCGGCCGCGGTGGCCGACACGTCCGGTTCGTGGTGGCTGCTGCCCGACGCCGAGGGCGTGGACGTCAGGGTCCCGGACTTCCTGCCCGGCCTCCGGCTCGTCGGCCGGGGGTCGGCCGAGGACTACACGCAGCCGTTCGAGGTCGGCACGCTCGGCGGCGTCACCACGATCGTGCTCGCCGTGGCCCTGGCGCTCGTGGTCCTCGAGATCGCCCTGCTCGCCGGCCCGGCCTTCGCGGTGGGTGTCCGGCAGCAGCAGCAGACCCTCGCCCTGCTGGCTGCGACCGGCGGCGACGGCCGAGCCCTGCGCCGGGTGGTCCTCGCGCAGGCTGTCGTCGTGGGCGCGGGCGCCGCGCTTCTCGGCGCCGCGCTCGGGACCGGTCTGGCCGTGCTGGCCATCGAGCTGGCCCGGAACCTCACCGACTTGTCGTTCGGTCCGCTCGAGGTGCGCTGGGGGCTCGTGGCCGGCTTCGTCGCAGTCGGCGTGGTGTCCGCGGTGGCGAGCGCGCTCGTCCCCGCCCTCGGCGCCTCGCGGGCGACCGTGGTCGGCGCTCTCGCACCGCGCACGTCCTCTCGTCGTCTGCCGTGGCGCCGGCCGCTGCTCGGCCTGCTGCTGCTGGGCGGGGGGACCGGGCTGCTCCGGGCGGCCGCCCGGAACGCCGCGGGCGACTCCGCGATCACCGGGGCCTTCGCCGTCCTGGTCATGGGGGTCGGGATGGTCCTCGTCGTCCCCCTGCCGGTCGCGCTCCTGGGCCGGGTCACCACACGCCTGCCCCTGGGCGTGCGCCTCGCTGGCAGAGAGTCCACCCGGGCCGCGACCCGTTCCGTGGCGGCCGTCGCCGCGGTGGCGGGCGCGAGCGCCGCGCTCGTCGCCGGCCTCACGGTGACCGCCGCGGTCCGCACCCAGGACGCCGACAGCTACGTCCCGCGCAGCACCCATGGCGTCACGACGCTGCCGACCTCGTTCACCGGCGTCACCACAGACGACGTCGTCGACCGGGTCCGCGCCGCCTCCCCCGACGCGCGGCTCGGCCTCGTCGGCGACCCCGGTCACGAGGTGCGGCCGGACGGTGAGCTGTACCGGTCCTTCTGGCTGCCCTCGCCGGGCTGCGAGACCCCCCCGGCCCCGCTGACCACCGACACGTACGACGAGTGCTGGTCCGCATGGGCGGGCCCCTCCGGCCAGACGAGCGCGGTCGTTCTCGACGGCGACGCCGCCGAGCTGCGGGGCTACGACCTGACGCAGGCGCAGCGCTCGGTCCTCGACGGCGACGGGGTGCTGCTCAGCGAGAGCTCGACGGTCGACGTGTCCGGCGGCACCGTCCCGGTGGGTGTCGGGGAGCAGTCGTACCCGTCCGACGAGGCAGCCACGGCCGCCCCCGTCCGGGTCGTGGACCTGACCGTCGCCACCTGGCGACCCCCCGAGGCCCTCACGGGGTCGAGCGACGGCAGCGGACCTCCGTCGCTGCTGCTGGGGCCGGATGCAGCAGCAGCCTTGGGCGTCAGGTCCGTGACGGACGTGCTCGTGCTGCCGCCCGCGGTGGACACCACCTCGACCCCTGAGCAGGTGGGCACAGCGACCGCGCCGGTGTTGGGCGCAGTGCCAGCAGCGACAGCACGCTCAGCCTGGACAGAGGTCGGCTACCAGGACTCCTACCGGGTCGTCGACGTCGTCATCCTCCTCGTCTCCGCCCTGGTCGTGCTGGGGGCGACCTTCACCGCGACCGCGCTGGCGCTGGCCGACGCCCGGCGCGACCGCACCGTCCTCACGGCCCTGGGCGCCTCACCCTCGACCCAGCGGGTGGCCGCCGGCAGCACGGCGGCCCTGGTGGCGGGGACCGGCGCGCTGGTCGGCACCGCCGTCGGCCTGGTCGTGGGTCTCGTCGTCGCCGACGCCGTCCTCGTCTCAGGAAGCGTCGTCCAGCTCGCGCTCGGTCTGGGCTCGGGCGCCCGGGATGCGGTGGACCCGCTCGTCGGGGAGGTCCCGTGGGGCTGGGTCACCGGGTTCGTCGTCGGCCTGCCGGTGCTGGCCGGGCTCGTCGTGGCGGCGGTCGCACGGGGCCGGCCGGACGCCGAGGCCGCGGCCCTGTCGGCGCGGGTCGGGTGATGGCGTGAGCCCCGTCAGCATCCTGGTCGACCTGGCCATGCGGCGGGCCGAGCGGACGGGCTCCGACGGGGTCGCGGCGTCGCCCACCCGCGCTGAGCCGGGTCGCACCGGGCTCGTTCGCGCACCGACCAGCGACACGACCTGCACCCGCACCGTCGCAGACGCTGCTCGGGCCCGTCCGCGCCGGGGCGCCCCGCGCGGGCGCGGCGTCGAGGCCACGGGGACGATCAGTCACGGTCGGTGAAGGGCCGCAGCGTTACCCGTCCCCGGAACGGGTACCCAGTGGGTCGAAGCCCGCACCGTGGACGTGGCGTGGGCCGGAGGAGGCGACACATGAGAGTTCTCGTGACCGGGGCGACCGGAAACCTGGGGACAGCCCTGCTGGAGGCCCTCGCCGCCGACCCCGAGATCGAAGAGGTGGTGGGTGTCGCGAGACGGCTGCCGCAGTTCACGGTCGCGCCATACGACACAGCGAGCTGGGTCTTCTGCGACCTCACCGCGCCGGGGGCGGTCACGACGCTGACCGACGCCGCCCGCGGCTGCGACGCCGTGGTGCACCTGGCCTGGCGGTTCCAGCCCAGCCACGACGAGGACGCGATGCGACGCACGAACGTCGACGGGCTCCGGGTCGTCGTGGACGCCACCGTTGCTGCCGGTGTCAAGCACCTGGTCGACGTCTCCAGCCTGGGGGCCTACAGCCCGGGCCCGAAGGACCGGAAGGTCGACGAACGCTGGCCCACCGGCGGCGTGCACACCTCGCCCTACAGTCGGCTGAAGGCCGCCACTGAGCGGCTGCTGGACGAGGTGGAGGCCTCGGGGGCCGACCTGACCGTCAGCCGGGCCCGGCCGACCCTGGCCGTGCAGTCACGGGCGGCCTCGGCCATCACGCGGTACTTCGCCCCGTCCTGGCTGCCGTCCTCGCTCGCGGCCCGGGTGCCCGCGCCGCTGCTGCCGCTGCCGACGGGGCTGCGCGCCCAGGTGGTGCACAGCAGCGACGTCGCCGACGCGCTGCGGCTGATGGTGCTCTCGGGTGCAGGCGGTGCGTTCAACCTGGCCGACGACGAGGTCCTCGGGCCGCAGGGGCTGGCCCGCGCGATCGGCGCCATGGGTGCCGTCGAGGTCCCCGCCCGGCTCGTGCGGGCGCCGCTGGAGCTGAGCTGGCGGCTGCGTATGCAGCCGACAGATGCAGGCTGGCTCGACCTGGCCTTGCTCAGCCCCCTGGCCGACACCGGCCGTGCGCGCCGGGAGCTGGGCTGGGTCCCGGCCGTGCCGAGCGGCGAGGCGCTGGAGAGCCTGGCCCGTGGGGTGGCGAGACGGGACGGGGTCGCCGGCTCCCCCACGCTCGGGCGCTGACGGCCGGCCGGTAGGCCCTGGACCGCCGGGTGGTTCAGCCGGCAGCAAGCTCCAGCACCCGCTCCAGGAACACCGCAAGACCGTCCTCGGTGACGTCGGGGACGGTCTCGTCGGCGGCGGCGCGCACGTCGTCGTCCAGCGCGTTGCCCATCGCGGCGGAGTGCGCCGCCCAGCGCAGCATCTCGATGTCGTTGCGGCCGTCGCCGACGGCGTAGGTGTCCTCCGGCTCGACGCCGAGGCGGCGGCGGACGGTCTCCAGCGCGCTGGCCTTGGACACCCCCTCCGGTGCGATGTCCAGCCAGGCCGACCAGCCGACGGCGTAGCTGACGGAGTTGAGCCCGATCCGCTGCACGATCTCCTCGAACTGCTCCGGGGTGTGCTCGAGGCTACGAACGATCACGCGGAGAGCACGGGTCGCGGACAGCTCCTCGAACGTGCCGACCCGGTACGGGCCGGACAGCTCACCGTCGGGGAAGGCCTGCGTGAGCACCTTCTCCAAGGACTCCGCCTCCACCCCGTACAGCGCGGTCGGCAGGTGCTCCCGCACGACCGCGAGCGCCGGAGCCGGGTCGAAGGACACGGACTCCAGCACCTCGTACCCCCGCTCGAGCGCGGGGTCCAGCCCGAGGGTCACGGCGCCGTTGCTGACGATCGCGGTGCCACGCAGCAGGTCGAGCCGGTCGAGCACCTCCAGGGTGCCGTCCGTGCTGCGGCCGGTCGCGATGACGACGTGGGCGACCTCGCTGGCGGCGTGCACGGTCCGACGGACCCGCTCGCTCAGCTTGTCGTCGTGGTCGACGATCGTGCCGTCGATGTCGATCCCGACCAGGGCACGACGGGGACCCGTACCGCCCGGGACGGCAGGGCCGCCGCTCACACCGGCACCAGGACGTCGGTGCCCAGGCGGGCGGCCAGCGGCGCTGGCACCACGACCGACCCGTCGGCCTGCTGGTTGTTCTCCAGCAGAGCCACGAGCCAGCGCGTCGTGGCGAGCGTGCCGTTGAGCGTGGCCACGGGTGTCGTCCCCCTGTCCCCGCGCACCCGGATGTCCAGCCGTCGGGCCTGGAACGTGGTGCAGTTGCTCGTGCTGCTCAGCTCCAGCCAGCGTGCCTGCGACGGCAGCCACGCCTCGCAGTCGAACTTGCGCGCCGCGCTGGAGCCCAGGTCCCCTGCGGCGACGTCGATGACGCGGTAGGGCAGCCCGAGCGCCTGCAGCATGCCCTCCTCCAGGGCGAGCATCCGCTCGTGCTCGGCCTCGGCGTCGGCCGGGTCGCAGAACGCGAACATCTCGACCTTGTGGAACTGGTGGACGCGGATGATGCCGCGGGTGTCCTTGCCGTGGCTGCCGGCCTCGCGGCGGTAGCAGGCCGACCAGCCGGCGTAGCGGACCGGACCGTCGGACAGGTCGAGGATCTCCTCGGAGTGGTAGCCCGCCAGCGCGACCTCGCTCGTGCCGACCAGGTACAGGTCGTCGGCGGCCAGGCGGTACACCTCGTCGGCGTGCTCCCCCAGGAACCCGGTGCCGGCCATGATCTCCGGCCGGACCAGGGTCGGGGTGATCATCGGGGTGAAGCCGGCCTCGAGCGCGGTGTCCATCGCCAGCGACAGCAGCGCGAGCTCCAGCCGGGCACCGACCCCGGTGAGGAAGTAGAAGCGGCTGCCGGAGACCTTGGCGCCGCGCCTGACGTCGATCGCCCGCAGGCCCTCGCCCACCACCAGGTGGTCCGGCACGGCCCCTGCCGCGTCGACGACCCCCTCGGCCTCGAAGTCGCGCACGTGACCGACCTCGCGCAGCACGACGTAGTCGTCCTCACCACCTGCCGGCACCGCCGGCAGCACGAGGTTGTCGATCCGGCGCAGCGCGGCGTCGAGGGCGGCCTCGGCCTCGTCCACGTCGACCTGGGCGGCCTTGACCGCGTCCGACAGCGTCTTGGCCCGGGCGAGGAGTGCGACCTTGTCGTCCCTGGCCGCGGCCGCGACGGACCTGCCGAACGCCTTCTGCTCGCTGCGCAGCTGCTCGTATCGGGTGAGCAGCTCACGCCGTGAGACGTCCGCGGCGACGGCGGCGTCGACGGTCCGTGGGTCCGCACCCCGTCTGACCTGGCTGTCCCTGACGGTCCGGGGGTCCTCGCGGAGGGCCTTGATGTCGATCACCCGCCGAGAGTACGGCCAGGGCGGGGGGTCGGGGACGGCGCCGGGACTACGCTCCGGGCGTGGACCAGGAGCTCTCGGGAGCAGGCACCAACGGAGACGCGGAGAAGTGGGTCGCGGTCATCGCGCACCCCGGCAAGACCGACCTGCCGGAGGTCCGGCGGGAGGTCGCCGAGCTGGCCACGCGCACCGGCTGGCGCGAGCCACGGTTCTGGGAGACGACGGTCGAGGACACCGGAACCAAGCAGGCCCGCGAGGCCGTCGAGGCCGGGGCGACCGTGGTCGCGGTGTGCGGCGGCGACGGCACGGTCCGCGCGGTCGCGACTGCGCTCGTGGGTGGCGACACCCCGATGGCGATCCTGCCCGCGGGCACCGGCAACCTGCTGGCGCGGGCGCTCCGCATCAGCCACACCAACCGTTCGCGGGCCGTGGCGATGCTGGACTCCATCGAGTACCGCGACGTCGACGTGATGTCGGCGGATCTGGTCCGACTGGACGGCAGCAGGAGCACCGAGGTGTCCCTGGTGGGACTCGGCATCGGCCTCAACGCCGACATCATGTCCGGCGTCGACGAGAAGCTGAAGAAGCGGGCCGGCTGGCTCGCCTACGTGGTCTCCGGCGCCCGCGCACTGCGCCGGCACGCGCTCAAGGTGCGGATCGCCGACGACGTCGACGACGTCTCGGCCCCGCTGGTCGGTTCCGGCCTGCCTGTGCGCAGCGTCCGCTCGGTGCTGGCGGTGACCTGCAGCGAGCTGGTCGGCGGGCTGCGCCTGCTGGAGGAGTCGAAGCCGGACGACGGCGTCATGGAGACGGTCGTCGCCTCGCCGAGGCACCACTTCGAGCTCCTCTGGCAGCTCGCCCGCCTCGTCAGCCGGCGCGACGCCCGTGGCCAGAACGTCCAGGTGCTGCGCTCGCACCGCAACGTCGTCGTGGAGTGCCCGCGCCCCACCGAGGCGCAGGTCGACGGCGACCCCGTCGGCAAGGTCGTACGCATCGAGGTCAGCCTCCGTCCCGGCGGCCTGCGGGTCATCGCCCCCACCAGCTGAGGTCGTGCTCCCGGCCGCTCAGACCACGAGCCGGCTGGGTCGCTGGGAGCCGACGGTCGCGGAAAGGCCTGCGAGGCGGCGGACCGCCTCCTCCGCCCGGTCGACGGGCACCACGAACGGCAGGCGCAGGTAGCGTTCCAGCGCCCCCTCGACCCCGAACCGTGGCCCGGCTGCCAGCCGCAGCCCGTGCGCGCCCGCCCGCTCGGCCATGACGCTGCTGGAGCGCTGGTCGAGCTCGACCCACAGCGACAGCCCGCCGGCCGGGGCCCGCCACCGCCAACCGGGCAGCTCCCGGCGCAGGGCGTCCTGCAGGGCGTCCCGACGAGCGGCGACGTCGGCCCGGCGGTCCGCGGCGCGCGAGTGGTGCGCGGGGTCGGCGAGCAGGTGCGCCAGGGCGAGCTGCTCGAGGACGGGTGTGGCCATGTCCCAGGACAACCGCGCCTCGACCAGCCGTTCGACGAGGTCGCGCGGGGCCCGTACCCAGCCCAGCCGCAAACCGGCCCAGGCCGACTTGCTCACCCCGCCGATGGTGACGACCGAGTCGGAGAACGACGCCAGCGGGCGGCCGGTGCGACCGTCGGCGGACAGCTCCAGCAGCGTCTCGTCCGCGACCAGCACGGTGCCTGCTGCGTCGGCCGCGGCCACCAGCCCGGACCGCTCGTCGTCGGCCATCACGCCGCCGGTCGGGTTCTGGCAGTCGGGGATCACGTAACCGAGCGTCGGGGCGCTCTGCCGCAGGGTGGTGCGCCAGAGCTCGAGGTCCCACAACGGCTCGTCGACGTCGCCGAGCGGCAGCGGCACCAGCCGCGCACCCGATCGCCGGGCCGCCTCCAGGGCATTGGGGTAGGTCGGCTGCTCCACCACGACCCGGTCGCCGGGCTGCACCAGCACCCGCAGCAGCAGTGCCCAGGCGGCGACGGCGCCGGAGGTGACGAGGACCTGGGAGGCGTCGGTGGGCAGACCCCGGGCGCTGAAGCCGTCCGCGACGGCCTGCCGGGCACCGGGCACCCCGGCGGTCTCGTAGCCCACGCCGGGCAGGTGGCGGGGCAGCTCGAGCAGAGCCGCCTCGTAGGCCGAGCGGACCGCGACGCCGTCCGCGGCAAGCGTGGCCGCCGCGAGGTCGATCACGTCGGCGCCCACCTGGTCCGGCGTCGGCGGCGAGATCGCACCGCCGCTGGGTCGGGTTCCGCCCGGTACCGCCGTCCAGGACCCGGAGCCCTGCCGGGAGCGCAGGAACCCCGCCCCGCGCAGGTGGTCGTAGGCGGCGGTCACGGTGGTCCGGCTGACGTGGAGCTGTTCGGCCAGCTGCCGCTCGCTGGGCACCCGCACCTCCAGCGGCAGCCGCCCGTCCAGGACCAGCGCGCGCAGCCGGTCCGCCAGGCCCAGGTACGTCGGTCCGGTCGAGCGCCACTGCTCCCCGAGCAGGCGGCTCGTCGCCAGGGCTCCCATCCGTGCCCGCACCGGACCAGTCTGGCGTGAGTGGCCCTGGAATGAAAGGCCACCTGGCCCCATTGTGTGTCACATGGTTCCTCGTCCTGTGACACGCCGCCTCGTCCAGCTGTTCGCCGGGCTCCTCCTGTTCGGCGCGACGATGGGGCTGATGGTGCGCTCCGGCCTGGGCCTGAATCCCTGGGACGTGCTGCACGAGGGCCTGGCCGGTATGACAGGCCTCTCCTTCGGCACGGTCACCGTCCTGCTCGGCGCGCTCGTGCTGCTGACCTGGATCCCGCTGCGGCAGGGACCCGGCCTGGGCACGGTGGCCAACGTGGTCGTGGTCGGGGTCGGGGTGGACGCCACGCTGTGGCTGCTGCCCGAGCCGGAGCACCTCGCGGTCCGGATCGGCTACCTGGTCGTGGGCATCCTGGGCAACGGCGTCGCGGGCGGGCTGTACATCGGGGCCGGACTCGGTCCCGGCCCGCGCGACGGCCTGATGACGGGCCTGGTCCGGCGCACGGGCCGCTCGGTGCGCGTGGTCCGCACGACGCTGGAGGTGCTCGTCCTGGCGACCGGGTGGCTGATCGGCGGCACGGTCGGAGTCGGCACGGTGCTGTACGCGCTGGTGATCGGTCCCACGGTGCAGCTCGCGCTGCGCCGGTTCACGGTGCCTACGGCGGACCCCGTGCCCACGGTGCTGTCGCCCGGCTGACCCCGTGGGGCCGTGGGGCCGTGGGGCCGTGGGGCCGTGGGGCCAATTGTCACAGAAGCGGTCAATACCTGAGATTGGCAATATTGCTGAATCGCCCAGCCCGTGCTGGCGTCCGCCGATGCCAGGGACGCCTCGGTGGCGGGGCCCTCAGATGCTCGTGGCCGCAGCCCTGGTCGTGCTCGCGGTCGTCCTGTTCATCAGCGCCGCCTACGTACCGCGACAGCTGGGCGAGGGCGCCGGTGCGGTCGCCGCGGTCAACCTGGTGCTTGCGGGGGCTGGCCTTCGCCGCCAGCGCCGGCGCGGTCGCCGTGCTCCTCCTGGCCCGTCAGGACCACGGCTCCCCCCAGCCACCACCCGGGTGACCTCAGACGGAGTCAGCGCCGTCGCCGTCACCGAGCAGGTCCTCGAGCCAGTCCTGCGCGGCGGCGAAGCCGTCCGCCCCCGTCCAGTCCGGCACGCTCGTGCTCCTGCCGTCTGCGCGGGGGTACGAGCCGAGGAACCGGGTGTGCGGGCTGAGCCGGCGCAACCCCTTCAGGGCCTCGGCGACACGGGGCTCTCGGACGTGCCCGTCCAGGTCGATCGAGAAGCAGTAGTCGCCGAAGCCGGCACCGGTGGGCCGCGACTCGATCCGGGTCAGGTCCACCCCGCGAGCGGCGAACTGCTCGAGCAGCTCCAGCAGCGCACCTGAGTGGTTCTCGCGCAGGTAGGCGACCACGCTGGTGCGGTCGGCGCCTGTCGCGGCCGGTACCGAGCCCGGCCGCGACACCAGGACGAAGCGAGTGATGGTGGGGCGGTCACCGATGTCGGTGGCCAGGGCCTGCAGGCCGTAGCGCTCGACGGCGGCCGGGGCGCAGATGGCGGCGTCGTAGGCGTGCTCGCCGTCCTGGGCCAGGCCCGAGGCCGCGGCGGCGGTCGACATGGCAGGCTCGACGGCGACGTCGGGGAGGGTGTCCGACAGCCACGCCCGGCACTGCGCCTCGGCGTGCGGGTGGCTGGCGACCCGGCGGACCTCCGAGAGGGTCGTACCCGGACGGGCTGCGAGGACGAACGTCACCGGCACCAGCTGCTCGGCCACGATGACCAGCGGCGGGGTGCTGGCGCTCAGGGCGTCCAGGGTGGCGTTGACCCCACCCTCGAGGGAGTTCTCGATGGGAACGACGGCCGCGGTCACCTCACCGACGCGCACGGCCTCGAAGCACCGTCCGACCGTGGCCATGGGGACACGTTCGGCCCCGGTGGCGCCGTGCTCCGCGAGCACGCGCTCCAGCGCGGTCTCGGTGAACGTGCCGGCCGGGCCGAGGAACGCCACACGTGCGGCCGGGGTCGCGGTACCGGTGCTCCTCACAGCCGGCAACGCTAGGCCATCCCCAGGCCGTCCCAGGAGCCGCAGGCGCGGTGCGGAACAACCCTGCCGGCGAGCTGTTGGACCCGGCGTGAAGAGGATCGGGTTCCTGTCGTTCGGCCACTGGTCGCGGTCGCCGCACTCGCAGACACGTTCGGCCTCCGACGTGCTGCTGCAGTCCATCGACCTGGCGGTGGCCGCCGAGGAGCTCGGCGCCGACGGCGCGTACTACCGGGTGCACCACTTCGCGAACCAGCTGGCCTCTCCGTTCCCGCTGCTGGCGGCGGTGGGCGCCCGGACCAGCCGGATCGAGATCGGCACCGGCGTCATCGACATGGGCTACGAGAACCCGCTGTACATGGCGGAGGACGCGGGGGCTGCAGACCTGATCTCCGGCGGCAGGCTCCAGCTCGGGGTCAGCCGGGGGTCGCCGGAGCAGGTCGTCGACGGCTACCGGTACTTCGGGTACGAGCCCGCCGAGGGCACCGACCACGCCGACATGGCCCGCGAGCACACCGCCCGGTTCCTCCAGGTGCTGGGCGGCGAGGGCTTCGCGCAGCCGAACCCGCGGCCGATGTTCCCCAACCCGCCGGGCCTGCTGCGGATCGAGCCCCACTCCGAAGGCCTGCGTGAGCGCGTCTGGTGGGGTGCCGGGACCCGGGCGACGGCGGAGTGGGCCGCGCAGCAGGGCATGAACCTGATGAGCTCGACCCTGCTCAGCGAGGACACCGGCGTGCCGTTCCACCAGCTGCAGGCCGAGCAGATCCTGCGCTTCCGCAAGGCATGGGCCGACGCGGGCCACCCCCGGGAGCCGCGCGTGTCGGTCAGCCGCAGCATCTTCCCCATCGTGTCCGACCTCGACCGGGCCTACTTCGGCCGCGAGGGCGGCACCGGTGACCAGGTGGGCTACCTCGACGGCGGCAAGGCCCGCTTCGGAAAGACCTATGCCGGCGAGCCCGAGGTCCTCATCCGTCAGCTGGCCGAGGACGAGGCCATCGCAGCGGCGGACACCCTTCTGCTCACGGTGCCCAACCAGCTGGGTGTGGACTACAACGCCCATCTTCTGGAGTCCCTGCTGCGAGAGGTGGCCCCGGCGCTCGGATGGCGCTGAACCGGGCCATCCGCCTCCGCCACCCCGGAGCCCGTCGGGCCGCCGTGCAGCCCGGTGGTGCTCCTGCTGCACCACCGGCCGGGTCTGTCAGGCGCCGAGCGTGTGTACCTCGGACGGTTCCCCGGTCCCGGACGCAGCCGGCACGTCGCTGAGCGCCGAGCGGTCCCCGGCCTTGGCACGCGGCACGACGCTCAGGCTCCCGTCGGACTCGAGCACCACCGCGGCGACGTCACCCAGGCTGCCGCTGCCGCTGGCCCGCACCGCCTGGCGCACCTCGGCCACCGTCACCCGCTGCTGCCGCATGGCGGCGGTCAGCGGCTCACCATCCTGCAGCAGCAGGGTGGGGTGCGACGTGACCAGGTCACGGACCCAGGGCAGCCGCGAGGTGACGGCGGCCACCACCAGCTGCAGCCCGGCCAGCAGCACCAGTGCCAGCGCCCCCTCGACGAACGAGACGTCGGCGCTCAGCAGGATCGTGGCGAGGGTCGAGCCGAGCGCGACGGTGACGATCAGGTCGAAGGCGTTCAGCTTGGCCAGGGTCCGCTTGCCGCTCGTCCGCAGGACGAGCACCAGCCAGGCGTACGCCGCCGTGCCGACGAGGACGACGCGAAGCAGGTCGGACCAGCTGTCGAACCACATCTGCCACTGTCCCCACCTCTTCTCGCCCGGGGCAAGCATCGGGACGGCGCGTCGGCTCAGCGGAACCGACGGCCCTGGTCGCGCCGGTAGGCCCAGACCGCGACGGCACCGGCGAGCAGCGCCCACACCGCCAGCACGGACCAGACCGCGGCCGGTGCGTCGCCTCCGGTGGTCGCGGCGACGACCAGGTCGCGCCCGGCCCGGGTGGGCAGCAGCCGTGACACCCCGTCCAGCCATGCTGGGAACCCCTCCGGCGGGATGAACAGCCCGCCGCCGAAGGCGAGCGGGAACAGCAGCACCTGCGCGACGGGGATGGCGGCCTTGACCGGCAGGGAGTACCCGACGGCCACACCCAGGAACAGCAGCGGGACCCCGGCCAGCCCCAGCGCCCCCAGCCCCAGGACCCCCTGCAACGGGGTCACGGACGCCTCGGTCAGCAGGGCGGCGCACAGCAGCAGCGGGGCCAGGCCCAGCAGCGCGAAGACGACCCCGTTGACCAGCCGCGCCGTGATCCGCGGCCCGGCCCCCACGGGCAGGGTGCGGACGTACGGGTCCCAGGGAGTGCTGCGGTCGTCGGCCACACCCACCCCGAACTGGAACAGGCAGACGGAGAAAACGGCGAACAGGCTCAGCTGGGCGGTGGCGGCCGTGGCCGCGACCGGGTCGCCCGCGATCTCGCGGAACGGCACCACGAAGAACAAGAACGACAGGACCGGGAACATCACGGTGCCGACGACGGCGATGGGGATCCGCAGGGTCTCCAGCGCCACATACCGGGTGTGGAGCATGGTCAAGCTCATGCGTCGGCCCCTATGCGGTCGGTCGTGCTCCGGCCGGTCCCTGTGCGGTCGGTCGGGGGCGGGTCGGGGGCGCTCCGGTCCTCCGCCGTGAGCGCGAGGAACGCCTCCTCCAGCGAGACCGGGGCCACCTCCAGGTCGCGGAAGTCGGCGTCCCCGCCGACGAGCTGGCGCACCAGGGCGTCGGAGTCGGGCGTCCACAGCGACCAGCGGTCGTCGTCGTCGTGCTCGAGGCGCGTGACGCCTGTCAGGGGCGGCAACGCGGTCGCCCGCAGCCGGACCCGTCGCTGCTGCACCCGGTCCCGGACGGCGGTCAGGGTGTCGTCGACCAGGACACGACCGGAGGCGACGACGACGACCCGCTCCGCGAGCGCCTCGACCTCCTCCAGGTAGTGACTGGTGACCACGACCGTGCCGCCCGCGGCGTGGAAGTCACGCACCTTCTGCCAGAGCAGGTGCCGGGCGTCCACGTCCAGGCCGGTGGTCGGCTCGTCCAGCACGAGCAGCCGGGGTCGTCCGACCAGGGCGAGGGCGACCGACAGCCTGCGGCGCTGGCCGCCGGACAGGCCACCGGTCTGCCGGCGGGCCGCCTCGGTGAGGCCGAGCTCGTCAAGCAGCTGGGCGGTGGGGACCGGGTCGGCGAAGTGGCGCCCGACGAAGTCGACCACCTCGCGCACCTTGAGCGTCGGCGGCAGGGCGGTCTCCTGCGGGGTGCAGCCGAGGCCGGCGCGCGAGGCAGGGTCCCGGGGGTCGCCACCGAACAGCGTGACGGTGCCGCTGTCGGGTCGGCGCAGGCCCAGCAGCAGGTTGATCATCGTCGACTTGCCGGCCCCGTTGGGCCCGAGCAGCCCCAGCAGCTGACCGGGCGGCACGTCCAGGCTGATGTCGTCTAGGGCGAGCACGTCGCCGTAGCGGCGCGTCACCCCGTGCCAGCTCGCGAGCGTCTCCGTCATGTCCGGTCCCTCTCCTGGTTGGTCTGCGGTGCGGCGGCCTGCAGCAGCTCCTGCAGGGCGGCCAGGTAGTCCTCGTAGGCACGCCGGCCCTTGCGGGTCAGGGCGAGGTAGGTGACCGGCGAGCGTCCCCGGTGGGTCTTGGTGACCTCGACGTACCCGGCGTCCTCGAGCCTGCGCAGGTGGGTGGCGAGGTTGCCCGCGGTCATGTCGAGCAGCTGCTGCACCCGCGGGAACCCGATCCGGTCCCCCGCCGGCAGCGCGGCGAGCGTGGTGGTCAGCCGTAGCCGGGCCTGGGCGTGGATCACCGGGTCGAGCTCGACGGGCCGGGCGTCGGCGTCGGCGCTCATGGGCGGACCGGGCAGCGCCCCCGCGACCGGCGCAGCGCGAACCAGCCCGCTGCGGTGAGGAACCCACCACCACCGGCCAGGCACAGCACCAGGTAAAGCTCGGGCAGCCCGAGCAACGCGCCCACGCCGGTCGTGACGATGATCCAGGCGCCGATCGCGAACTGCAGCGGGTCGTCCCACGCCGCTCCGCCGCCGACGTACAGCAGCCCGGTGATCAGACCCGACAGCGCGGGCCACAGCAGGGCCGTGACGTCGGGCGGTGCGCCCATCCGCTCGGCCGACATCACGATGCACGGCAGCATCGCGAAGCCCAGGAACCAGCCCCAGCCGTACATGGCGCCGGTCCGGTTGGAGGCACCGCTCAGGCCGCGCCCGACCCGGATCGAGTGCACGGCCGTCACGGTGCCGGCGAGCAGCAGCAGCAGCGCGAACGTCGCTCCGACCACGACACCGGGCAGCGCCAGGAGCGGTCCGTCCTCACCCGGCACCGCCAGCCACAGCAGGCCGAAGCCGACGAACCACGCCACGCCCCACGCGCCGAACAGCAGCCGCTCGTCCGGTGCCAGCGCGTCATGGGTGCGGGCCCGCTGCTGCTCGATGAGCCGCAGGGACTCGGCCGGGTCCAGATCGTCCTCTTGGCCGGGGTGGACGCCGGGGGGCGTCACCCGCCGCTCCTGAGCCGGAGGGTTCACCGGAGAAACCACTTTGCGCCACAAACCATGGGAACTTTGTACTGCAAAGTAGTGGGCGTCGTAAGGGGTCGCCCCGGGCGACGGACACCTGCCACACGGCGCCCCGGCGTCGTCACGACCACGGATGCGGACCAACGGGCGGCCGGCCGGCCGGCCGCAGCAGGCTCGATGGCCACGTTGCTCCGCAACAGTGGTCGGGTCGGTGACCTGGCGACGCTCGAACCAGCGGCGGGGCGGCGGGCTGACTCGCGGCGGGTTCACCGGCGACGGGTTAGCTGAGGACAGGTTAGCTGGGGACGGGTTAGCTGAGGACGGGTCAGCTGGGGACGGTTTGGCTGGCGACGGGCGTGCTGGGGACGGGTTGGCTGAGGACGGGTTGGCTGAGGACGGGTTAGCTGGCGACGGGCGTGCTGGGGCAGGTGGGCCGGCGGGGTGCAGACAGGTCGCAGCGGCCGGTACGCCATAGGTGACAGCCGGCAGCCGGCAACCCGTCGTCGTGACGTCGTAGTTCGCCCGGCCGCCCCGACGACCTACGCTCCCTGCGTGCCCCACGACCACGACGAGCCCCTGCCCCAGGCCCCGCCCGGACCGACCGCCGGCAGCCAGGACCCGGCAACGGTCCACCTCGGCCACAGCCGGGTCGACGTCGACCGCCGGGCCCGCACGGGCGACCCCGAGGTCGTCTTCGGCGCCGGCAAGAGCCCCGCGCAGGTCGTGGAGATCCTGGCCACGCTGCATGCCGCCCACCCGGACACCGCCGTGCTCGCCACCCGGCTCGACGAGGCGGCGCTGACCGCCGTCGCCGCATCCCTCCCCGACGCGGTCACCGACGGCCTCGCCCGCACCGCCGTGCTCGGTCCCCTGCCGGTAGCGCGCGGCCTGGTCCAGGTGGTGGCGGCCGGCACCTCCGACGGCCCGGTCGCCGCCGAGGCCGCCGTTACGGCGGCCGTGCACGGCGCCCGGGTGGAGCGCGTCGACGACGTCGGGGTGGCGGGCATCCACCGGCTGCTCGCCGTCCGGGACCGCCTGGCCGAGGCGGACTGCCTGGTCGTCGTGGCAGGCATGGAGGGCGCGCTGCCCAGCGTGGTGGCGGGCCTGGTGGGGGTGCCGCTGGTGGGGGTGCCGACCAGCGTCGGCTACGGCACCGGCGCCGGTGGTTATGCGGCGCTGCTGTCGATGCTGAACTCCTGCGCCCCGGGCGTCGTGGTGGTCAACGTCGACAACGGCTACGGCGCCGGGGTGCACGCCGCCCGGGTCGCAAGAGCCAGCGCGCGCGGGACCAGGGCCGGGGCAGACTGAGGGACTGTGACGACGCTGTGGGTCGACGCCGGACGCGGGGCCGCCGGGGACATGCTGCTGGCCGCGCTCTGGGACGCCGGTGCTGACGAGACCACGGTCCGCGCGGCGGTCCGGGCGGTGGTGCCCGCCGACGTCCGGTTCCGCCACGAGGTCCGGGACGGCTTCCGGGTCGCCCGTGCCGAGGTCGTCCCCGACGCCGACGACGTCGCGACAGGCCCGGACCGGCGCTGGTCCGACATCCGCCGCGCCTTCGCTGACGCCCCGCTGCGACCGCGGGTCCGCGAGCGAACGACGGCCGTGTTCGGCGCCCTCGCCCTGGCCGAGGCCGAGATCCACGGCAGTGACGTCGAGGACGTGCACTTCCACGAGGTCGGCGCGCACGACTCGATCGCCGACGTCGTGGGTGTCGTCGCGGCGGTCGAGCAGCTCGGCGTCACACGGGTGGTCGTCACCCCGGTCGGGGTCGGCGGCGGCGAGGACGCGGCCGGAACCTTGGGTCATGGTCGTGTGCCCGCGCCCGTCCCGGCCGTGCTGCACCTGGCCACCAGTGCCCAGGCCCCCGTGCTGGCCGGTCCCGGCGCGGGTGAGACCTGCACCCCCACGGGGATGGCGTTGCTGGTCACCCTCGCCGACGCCTGGGGGGCGCTGCCCCCGCTGCGCCCGGCCGCACTGGGTGCGGGCGCCGGTGCCCGCCCGACGCCCGGTCGCTTCGGGGCGCTGCGGGTGGTGCTGGGCGCACCCGTCGGTCCGCTGGGAGACACCGGGCCGGACGTCGCGCTGGTGACCAGCAGCAACGTGGACGACATGGACCCGCGGTTGTGGCCGCGGGTGCTGGCCCGCCTGCTCGAGGTCGGCGCGCAGGACGCCTGGCTGGTGCCGATCCTCATGAAGAAGGGCCGCCCCGCCCACACCCTGCACGTGCTGAGCGACCCCGGTGCGGCGACGGCCGTGCGCGACGTCGTGGTGCAGGAGACGAGCGCGATCGGGATGCGGGTGCACGCGGTCGCCAAGCACGCCCTGCCCCGTGACGAGGTGAGCGTGAGCGTCGACGGCGACACCGTCCGGGTCAAGCGGGCGTGGCTGGAGGGCCGGGTCGTGAACGTCCAGCCGGAGTGGGAGGACGTGGCCGTCGCCGCGGCACGCACCGGCGCCCCTGCCAAGCAGGTGCTCGCCCGCGCCGCCGCACTGGCCCAGCAGCACGGCTGAGGGGTCCGTCCGCGACGGTGCTCGCCCGCCTTTGTGCTGCGGCACGACGACACTCTGCGTCGGTAGATCGCCAGCGTGTGCCGTTGCGTCGAAACGGGACCCACGCCCGGGTGGTTCGATGGCGCCGTGAACAGCAACGGCACGGGCACTGGTGGATTCGTCGACAGCGAGGTGGGGACGCTGCGGGAGGTGATCCTGCACCGGCCGGGCAACGAGCTGCGGCGGTTGACGCCCCGCAACAACGACCGGCTCCTGTTCGACGGGCTGCCCTGGGTGGACCGGGCGCAGGACGAGCACGACGCCTTCGCCGACACCCTGCGAGCCCGGGGTGTGCTCGTGCACCTGGTCACCGACCTGCTGCGCGACGTCCTCGCCGACCCCGGCGTACGCGCCCGCGCGATCTCTGACGTCATCACCGACGACTCGGCGACCCACCTGCGCCTCGGTGACACCCTGCGCGCCCGGGTCCGGTCCTACCTGGAGGACCTCGACGCGGACGCCCTGACCGACGCCCTGGTCGCCGGGGTGCGCAACGACGAGGTGCCGGGCCGACACGGCCTGGTGGCCGCGCTGCTGCACGACGACGACTTCGTCGTGGACCCGCTGCCGAACCTGCTCTTCACCCGGGACTCCAGCGTGTGGCTGGGCGACGAGGTGGCCGTCGCGAGCCTGACCATGCCGGCTCGGGAGCGCGAGACGCACCTGCTCGGGCTCGTCTACGCCAACCACGCCCGCTTCGCCGGCGTGGTCACCGCATACGAGCCGTCGTGGGAGCACGTCGAGGGCGGCGACGTGCTGGTGGTGGGACCCGGGGTGCTCGCGGTCGGCACGGGCGAACGCACCACCCCGGCCGGGGTGGAGCGGCTGGCGCGGACCGCGATCGGCCGCGGCCTGGCACACACGGTCCTGGCGGTCCCGATCGCCCAGGAGCGGGCGACCATGCACCTGGACACCGTCTGCACGATGGTGGACAGGGACACGGTGGTCATCTATCCCAACGTCGCGACCAGCCTGCTCGCCTACCCGCTGACCGCATCCAACGGCACCGCCGGCAGCCGCGGCCTGCACGTCCCGCCCGACTCCGTCGAGCTGTACGTCGGCGAGGCACGGCCGTTCCTCCCCGCCGTCGCAGAGGCGCTCGGCCTGTCGGCGATCCGTCACGTCGACACCGGCCTGGACCCGGTGGCCGCCGAGCGGGAGCAGTGGGACGACGGCAACAACACCCTCGCCGTCGCACCGGGCGTTGTGGTGGCCTACGAGCGCAACACCGGCACCAACGCGGCCCTGCGCGAGGCGGGCATCGAGGTGCTCGAGATCCCCGGGGACCAGCTCGGCTCGGGTCGGGGCGGGCCGCGCTGCATGAGCTGCCCGGTCCGCCGCGACCCGCTGGGCTGACCGCGCACCCGTTTCGACCACGACGGCACGTTGTGGCCGTCCCGAATTGACGCAACGGCATGTTGTGTCGTTCTAGTCGACGCAACGGCCCGTTGTGGCAGTCGGCAGGGCGGCAGGCGGGCGGGCGGCAGCTGGCAGTCGGCAGCTGGCAGCAGGCGGCGGTAGCCGGCGGGCGTCAGCGCAAGGTGACCTGGCGCGCGAGCAGGCCTGCGCGGGCACGGCGGGCCTCGCCGTCGAGCGGGCCGGTCTCGGCGAGGGCGGAGGTGAAGCGCTCGGCCATGGCCGCCAGCGGCTCCTCGGTGGCCTCGGCGGTCGAGTCGTCGGCCAGGTCCCAGACGGGCACGACCAGGCCGTAGGCGCGGAAGAACCCGGCGAAGCGCGTCCCGGCGCCGAGCGCGGACAGCGGGGTGCCGTCGGGGTCGCGACGGACATGCAGCCGGGCGAGCGCGTCCAGGAACGTGTCCTCCGGCGTGCTGATGATCCAGCGCAGATGGGTCTTGTCACCCAGGCGGACCCAGTACGCGCTCTCTGCGCTGGTCAGCTTCTCGGTCGGCACGACCGCCTCGTTCGCACGCTCGAGCGACGCACGCACCGCAGGGGCGAGGGCGGACAGCGGGTCGGCGGGGTCCTCGGCGTCACCGGGATCGCTGTCCAGCACGCCGTCCAACCAGAAGTCGAAGCCGTCGTGCACCTCGACGACGGGGTCGACCTCGAGGTCCAGCCGGTCCTGCAGCCGCACGCCGGAGCCGCGGGCGTCGAGGTGGGTGACGGGGCCGGGGCCGGCGGCGGCGAGGGCGGCGTCGAGCGCGGCCGCCAGGTCCCGGCTGGCGTCGGCGGAGGCGTCGGCGGCCTGCACGCCCACGTAGACGCTGCCGTCCGCCCGGCGCAGCGCCGGCCACGCGACGGGCAGCACGGTCGCGAAGACCACCTCGGTGCCGTCGGTGGTGCGCGTACGCATAGTCGCGGCGGGGACGATCTCGCGGAAAGCCACCCAGTCGGTCTCGCACGGCAGGCCCTCGAAGGGCCGGGCGACGTACTCGGCGCCGGCACGGAGGCGGCCGTGGCACTGCTTGTAGCGCTTGCCCGACCCGCAGGGGCACGGGGCCCGGAGCCCACCCTGGGGCGGCTCGACGGGCGTGGAGGGGTCGATGGTCGGGGTCGCACCGGGACCGCGTCGTCTGCTGCTCACCCCTGCAGGATGCCAGCCCGACGACGCATGTTCAGACGACGCGACGCCTGGAGGGCCCGCCGATGGCGGCCCAGACAGTGGTGCCGCCGTCGCCGTCCTCCACGACCACGCCCCACTCGTGGGCGAGCGCCCGGACGATCCGCAGCCCGCGGCCCCGGGTGGCGACCACGGAGGTGCGGCGGGGGCGGACGTCCGGGACCTGACCGTCCGCGGGCCCCCCGTCCGTAACGGCCACCTCGACCACGTGGTCGCGCACTCGCACCTGGATCGAGATGTGGTCCTGGCTGTCGGCACGGCCGTGGGTGACCGCGTTGCCGAGGAGCTCGGAGGCGACCAGCTCGGCCTCCATGACGGTGGCGTCCGCAACGCCCAGGTAGGTGAGGAACTCGACGAGCTGCTCGCGGGCGGCAGGCACGGCAGCAGCGGTGTGGGTGAACTCCCACCGTCGCTGGGTGCGGACCGCGGTACCCGCGACCATGTCGTCATCCTCCGTCATCATGTGCCCCTTGCTCGGTGAGCGAGGTACCCGGCTCCGGGTGGTGCCAAACCCGCGGCTCAGCCCCACGCGGCGTCCACGACGGCCCGTGCGGTCGCGGGGTCGTCGGTGATGATGCCGTCCACCCCGAGCTCGACGCACAGCTCGACGTCCTCGGCGCGGTTCACCGTCCAGACGTACGTCCGCTGGCCGATCTCGTGGCAGTCGCGGACCACCGACGGTTCGGCCTCCAGCAGTCGGATGTCGAACCCGGTCGCGTGCGCCCGGCCCAGCTGCGGGATCGGGGCCCGGTGGTGGCGCAGCCGGACCCGTTCGAGCTCGGGCGCAAGGGCGGCCAGACGACGCACCGCGATCGGGGAGAACGTCATGACGTTCAGGAACGGGAGCGCGTCGAGGTCCCGACCGAGGCCCTGGACGAGCTCGGCGACCACCATGCGCTCGACCTGCCAGCTCCACCGGCTCGGGTGCTTGGTCTCGATGCTGAGCCCCAGCGGGCGCGGCTGGTCGCGGCAGTACTCCACGAGCCGCCGCAGCGTGAGGACGCCCTCGCCCCCGCCGAAGTCCATGGCCTGCAGCTCGGCGAGGCTGCGCCGGTAGAGCTTTCCGGTGCCGTCGGAGGTCCGGTCGAGGTCGGAGTCGTGGTGGCAGACGACCTGCCGGTCTCGCGTCAGCCGGACGTCGCACTCCAGACCGTCGGCGCCCTCCCGCACAGCGCGTTCCATCGCCGCCATCGTGTGCTCCGGCTCGTGCATGCTCGCGCCCCGGTGCGCGAGCACGAGCGGCGGGCCCGGGGGCGGGAGCGGCTCCCGCCTCACTCGCGCCCCCGACTGCCGCACCTCATGTCAGCGAACGGTCGGCGTGTCGCCGGACTCGGCCACCAGGGGTCTGCCGGCGTCCTGCCAGGCGTGCATGCCGCCGCTCACGTTGACCGCGTCGTAGCCGTTGCTCACCAGCCAGGCGACGGCCTGGGCGGAGCGGACGCCAGAGCGGCAGAGGACGTGCAGCTCGCCCTCGGGCAGCTCGTCCAGCCTGGAGGGCACCTGGGCGAGCGGGACGTGCAGCGCCCCGGGCACGTGACCTGCCTCCCACTCGTCGTCCTCACGCACGTCCAGCAGGACGGCGTCGTCGGGGAGGGCGGTCACGGGGACGGCAGGCAGGTCGCTCACGGGGAGAGTGTCCACCACGACGCAGCACCGGGCCAGGGACCGGGTCGAGGACCCGTGGGAACCGTGGCCGTGGTGGGATCGTCCGATGGCCATGCGGACAGCGACGACCCAGCCACGTCCCCACCTCGCCCGGGCCCGGGCGGTGGGCGCCGCGCTGGGCCTGGCCGTGCTGGTCCCCGCCCTGCTGAGCGGGTGCGGCCAGACCACGACCGGACCCGGCAGCGGCGCCGGGACCGCCGGCAGCCCCAACGTCCCACCGACGGAGGACAGCGTGACCGAGCAGCCCAGCCCCACCGATGCGACCACCGACCCGACCACCGCACCGCCGCCCAGCGCCCTGCCCGGGGCCGCGGACCTGCCGGCCGACCCCTCCGGGGCCGAGCTGACCCTGCTGGTCTCCGGGCCCGACGGGGATCGGCCTCCCGTGGTCCTGTCGTGCGACTTCGCGGCCGGCACCGCCACGGGGGACCACCCGCAGGCCGCGCAGGCCTGCACCGACCTGCTGGCCGCCGTGCAGGCGGGCGACCCGTTCGCACCTGTCCCCGCCGATGCCATGTGCACCCAGGTCTTCGGCGGTGAGGCCGTCGTGGCCGTGAGCGGCGCGGTGCTGGCCGCGGACGGAGGGCCCGTCGACGTGCATGCCACCTTCAGCCAGCAGAACGGCTGCGAGATCAGCCGCTGGCAGCGGATGGGCGCCGTGCTCAGCCCCTGGGGCGGGGGGGCCTGAGCAGGTCGGTCACGCAGGCCCGGCCGTCACTTGAGCAGGCGCGACATCCGCCGGTCCGCGAGCCTCTGGCCCCCGGTCTGGCAGGTCGGGCAGTACTGGAACGAGGAGTCGGTGTAGCTGACCTCGGCCACGGTGTCCCCGCACACCTCGCAGGGCTGCCCGGTCCGCCCGTGCACCCGCATCCGACCCCGCTTGGCGTCCTTCAGCTTCCCGGGCTCGTGGCCCACCGCCTGCTCCACCGCCACCCCGAGCACCTGCGTCACCGCGTCCGCGAGGCGCTCCAGCCGGGCCTCGTCCAGCCCGCCGGCCGGCGCGAAGGGTGACAGCCGCGCCGCGTGCATGATGTCGTCGGAGTAGGCGTTGCCGATCCCGGCCACCACCTGCTGGTCGACCAGCACGGTCTTGAGCCGCTGCCGGGTCGAGCCCAGCACCCTCCCCCAGCCGACGGCGTCCAGGCCCAGCGGGTCCGGGCCCAACCGGGCGACGTAGGGCACCTCGGCGGAGTCCCGGACCACGTGCACCGCGAGCCGCTTCTGCGTTCCCGCCTCGGTCAGGTCCAGCGCCGCAAGGGCGTCCCCGTCGTCCAGCAGGACCCGCAGGGCCAGGGGCCCCTTGCCGGGCCGCGCCGGGGTGGTCGGTGCGGGGTCGCGCCACTGCGCCCAGCCGGCGCGGGAGAAGTGGACCAGCAGGTGCAGCCCGTCCACGTCCAGGTCGATCACCTTGCCGTGGCGACCCACCCCGGTCACCTGCAGGCCGTGCAACGACGTCGGGGGCGGGTCGAACGTCTTGAGGACGTTCAGGGCGACCACGTCGACGCGGGCCACGACACGACCGACGGCCCGCTCGGTGAGGAACCGGGCGAGCGCCTCGACCTCGGGCAGCTCCGGCACGGTCAGATGCTGCCGCACCGGGGCGCCGACCACCACCGGCTGTCGTGCTCCACCGGAACCTGGTCGAGCCCTACCCGCCAGGCGGGGCGACCAGCCGCCGTCCCACGAGCAGGGCATAGACGACCAACGCGACGCCGCCCAGCAGGAACGGCCACCAGGGCACCGGCGCCTGCACGCCGAGGACCAGCAGCAGCACGCCGACACCGATCCCGACCGTGCCGCCGACGAGGGGGGCCACCACCAGCTGCATGCGCAGACGGGCCCGCTCGGCGGGGGACGGGCCGGGGGAGGTCATGGGCGGCACGCTACTTCGCCGACCGTGGACCAAGGCCCGGACGGGGCCGCGGTCCTGACCGCCGCGGCAGATACCCGACCTCTCGACACCGTGTTCGACTCGTACACGCCTTCGACTTCCGGGGCGGACGCCCGGCGGCGACCCACCGGCGCGGGGGCGCTGCTCGGCCCGGCGCCGGGGGCTCAGCCCAGCTTCGTCCGCAGGAACTCCAGGGTCCGCGACCACGCCTGGGCGGCGAGGTCGGCGTCGTAGGTGCCCATGTGGTTCTCGTCGTTGAAAAACGCGTGACCGGCGCCCGGGTAGCGGACGATCTCGACGGAGCCCGTGGCCTTGGCCTGCAGCTCGGCCTCGAGAGCGTCGACCTGCTCCGACGGGGCGAAGCCGTCCTCGGTGCCGAAGTGACCCAGCACCGGGGCGGTGATGCCAGCCAGGTCGACCTGGTCGTAGCCGCCGACGCCGTAGAACGGGACAGCCGCACCGATCCGGTCGCGCTGCTGAGCGGCCAGGACGAGCACGAAGCCCCCGCCCATGCAGAAGCCCACGGCCCCGACCGTCGCCGAGGTGACGGCGTCGTGCGCAAGCAGGAAGTCGACGGCACCGGCAAGGTCCGCGGCGGCCATGGTGACGGGGAGGTCCTGCATCAGCTGGCCGGCCTCGTCGGAGTCGTGCGTGGTGCGTCCGCCGTACAGGTCCGGCGCGAGGGCGACGAAGCCCTCGGCGGCGAACCGGTCGGTGACGTCCTTGACGTGCTCGGTCAGTCCCCACCACTCCTGGATGACGACCAGGCCCGGTCCGGAGCCGGACGCGGGGGTCGCCAGATAACCGTGGGCGGTACCGCCGTTGGAGGCGAAGCTGACGTTCTGGTGGGGGTTCTCGAAGGTGTCGGTCACGCCGTCACGGTACGTCGGCCTTCCGGGCCGTGCGATCCAGGCCCATGCTTGGCCCGTGAGCGATGCAGGGACGGTCGTCTACGGCACGGCGCGCGGACGAGGCCTGCTGGCCGCGGTCGTGCTGGGAGGCGCGATCGCGTTCCTGGACTCCACCGTGGTGAACGTCGCCCTGCCCAGCATCGGCGCGGACCTGGACGCCAGCTTCGACCAGCTGCAGTGGGTGGTGACCGGCTACACGTTGACCCTGGCGGCCTTCATCCTGATCGGGGGCTCGCTCGGCGACCACGTGGGCCGGCGCCGGGTCTACGTGTGGGGCATCGCGGGCTTCGCCGCCACGTCGCTGCTGTGCGCGCTGGCCCCGACGGCAAACCTGCTCGTGGCGGCCCGGCTGCTGCAGGGCGTCGCGGGGGCACTGCTGACGCCGGGCTCGCTGGCGGTGATCCAGGCCAGCTTTCGGCCCGCCGACCGTGGCCGCGCCATCGGCACCTGGGCAGGCATCGGTGCGATCGCACCGGCCCTGGGACCACCGCTGGGCGGGTTCCTGGCCGAGATCGACTGGCGGCTGGTGTTCCTCATCAACCTGCCCGTCGCGGCCCTCGCGCTGGTGCTGACCGCCCGCTACGTCCCGGAGAGCAAGGACCCGGACGCCGCGCGCGGCCTGGACTGGCTGGGGGCCGTGCTGGGCGTTCTCGCCCTGGGCACGCTCACCGTCGCACTCGTGGGCGGCGGCGGCAAGGGCGGTGAGGTGCTCGCGGCGGTGGTGCCCGTGTCGGCCGTCGTCGCGGTCGTCTCGGGTGCGGCGTTCGTCTGGTGGCAGCGGCGGGCCGCCGAACCGATGGTGCCGCCGTCGCTGTGGGCCAACCGCACCTTTACGATCGCCAACCTGCTGACGCTGGCGGTGTACGCCGCGCTCAGCGGGCTGTTCTTCTTCCTGGTGCTGCAGCTGCAGACGTCGCTGGGCTACCGACCCGTCGTTGCCGGGGCCGCAGCCCTGCCCTCCAGCGTCATGCTGCTGCTGTTCTCGTCCCGGGCCGGAGCGCTGGCGACCCGGACCGGGCCCCGGTTCCCGTTGCTCGTCGGCCCGCTGGTCGCGGCGGTCGGTGTCCTGCTGCTGGCCTTCGTGTCCGACGGTGACACCTACCTGCTGGACGTGCTGCCCGGGGTGCTGCTGTTCGGCGGCGGTCTCGCCCTTCTGGTGGCACCGCTGACAACCACGGTGCTGGCGGCGGCGCCGGACCGCTTGACGGGTACCGCGAGCGGGGTGAACAACGCCGTCAGCCGCGCGGGCGGCCTGCTGGCCGTGGCGGCGCTGCCCACGCTGGTCGGCCTCGGGGCGCAGGACTACGCCGACCCCGACGCGCTCACGGCCGGCTACCGGACGGCGATGCTGGTCTGCGCCGGGCTGCTGCTGGCGGGTGGTCTCAGCGCGCTCGCCCTGCCCCGGCGGCTGGCCGACTGCGCCCCGCCGCGGGAGCGCGCGGCCTGGCGATCTGGTAGACCCACGGCATGAGCCGGTCCGGTGACGTGGGTGTCATGCTGCCGCGCGAGGTCCCGCCGGGTGACGTCGCGCGGGTTGCCCGGGCGTGCGAGGTAGCCGGCTTCGACGAGGTCTGGGTGGTCGAGGACTGCTTCTTCACCGGCGGGCTGACCACCGCCGCCCTGACGCTGGCGGCGACGGAGCGTGTGGTGGTGGGCATCGGGATCCTGCCGGCCGCGGTGCGCAACGCCGCATTCACGGCGATGGAGCTGGCCACGCTGGCCGGTGCGTTCCCGGGCCGGGTCCACGCCGGCCTCGGTCACGGTGTCACGTCCTGGATGAGGCAGGTGCACGCCCTGCCGACGTCACGGCTGACGTCGCTGCGCGAGACCACCGACGCCGTGCGCGACCTCCTGCACGGGCGCACCGTGAGCACCTCCGGTGACCACGTGTGCCTGGACGACGTGGCGCTGCAGTTCCCGCCGGACCCGCCGCCCCTGCTCAGCCTCGGGGTGCGGGGCCCACGCTCGGTCGAGGTCGCCGGCCGCAACGCCGACGGTCTGGTCCTGGCCGAGCCGACGCCGCCGACCTACGTCGCGGCCGCCCGGGCCCGGCTGCGCGAGGCCGCCGACGACTCGGGGCGGACGGGGCACCGCCGGCTGACCGCCTACTCCTGGGCGCTCACCGGCACCCATGTCGACGCCGACGAGCGGGACGAGCTGCTGCGCGCCCGCTGCGTGGACGCCATCCGCCACGGCGGGATCGACGCGCACGTGGCTGACCTGGACGGCCCCTCGCAGGAGCACGTGACCGCTGTCCGGGACGGCCTGGAGCCGTTGCGCGACGACGTGCTGGACCTCTTGGCGCTGCGCGGGGACGCCGACCACGTCCGGGCAGGGGTCGCTGCCCGGCACGCTGCCGGCGCTGACTGCGTCGTCCTGGTCCCGCCCCGCGTCCTCAGCGGCGTAGGGGTCGTGCTGGCCGACGTCGCAGCACTGGGCGCCGCCGTCAGGAGCTGACGGCGGACTGACGGCGGGCGCCTCGGGGTCGGCGCGGGGGTCGAACCTGTAGGGACCGGCGACACGACACGCGGTTCCGGGGAGCTTAGGTCGCCTGAGGACCGGGTCGCGTCGCTGGTCGGTACCGAGTCGGGCTGGGAGGAGGTCCCGAGCGCGCGGTCCGGCCGCCCAGGGCGAGGCGCGCGGCCTGTGGACGGCCCGGCGCCCACCGGCATCGCCTGGGAACGACGGCAGGGACGGCCGTCAGGCCCCAGCATCGGCGGGGTGCACCCCGTCGACGCCCTGCGCCTGCTCGGTGGGAGCGCCCGAACCAGCGACCTGCTGCACCGCTGCTCCAGACGAGCTCTGCAGGACGCGCTGGCCACCGGAGCCGTCGTGCGGGTGGCGCGCGGTCGGTACTCGCTGCCCGACGCCTCGGACGCCGCGGTGGCGGTGGCCGCCGCACCGGGGGTACTCGCGGGCGCCCCGGCCGCCCGGTCCTACGGCTGGGACACGCTGCACCCCCAGGAGAGGGTCGTGGTCGCGGTCCTGCCCGGCCAGCGGCTGCAGCCCCGCCCTGGGGTCACCTACCGAAGGCGTCGCCTGGATCCGGAGGAGCGTCGTCAGGGCCGTACCGGTCCCGTCGCCACGGTCGTGGAGTGCGCGGCGTCCCTGCAAGTTCGTGGACGGTCTGGCCGTGGCGGACGCGGCGCTGCGCAGCGGCCGGGTGCTGCCCGAGGAGCTGCGGGCGGCCGCTGAGACGTTCCACGGTCACGGCGCGGCCGCGCTCCGCCGTGTGGTGTGCCACGCCGACGAACGGGCCGCGAACGCCTTGGAGTCAGGGCTGCGTGCGCACCTCATCCAGGCGCGGCTCACGACCTTCGTCCCGCAGCACATCATCAGCGCGACGGGGTTCTTCGCCGCCGTGGACCTCGCGGACCCCTCGCGCCGGGTGGCGCTGGAGGCGGACGGCTGGGGTACCCACGGCACCCGGCGGGCCTTCGCTGCGGACCTGCGGCGCCACGACGAGCTGGCCGCCCTGGGCTGGGTGACGCTGCGCTTCGCCTGGGAGCACGTGATGTTCCAGCCCGCCTGGCTGGTCACGCAGGTGCGGGACGTCCTGGGTCGTCGCCGGTCGATGGGCGGGGCCGCCCGCACTCTGCGTGCGCGCACGGACCAGCGACACACGACCAGGCCGGGACGGGGTTCCGCCGCCTGAGGGCGCTGTCGTGTCGCTGCGCGACCTGAGCGGAGACCCGGGACGAGGCGTCACGGTCGGCCGCGCCGTACCGACCAGCGACAGGGAGCCGGGTGCGGGTGGGCCTGGGCCCCCGCAGCAGCGGCCCTGCGTCGCTGGTCGGTACCGGTGCTGCGCCGCCCGACCTCAGGAGGCCAGGAACTCCAGGAGCACGTGGTTGAACTCCTCGACGTGGCTGGCGCTGATGGCGTGCGGTCCACCCTCGACCACGTGCAGCTTCGCGCCGGGGATCGACTCGGCCGAGCGCTTGCCGCTGACCTCGAACGGGACCACGGCGTCGCTGTCACCGTGGATGACCAGGGCCGGGACGTCGACCGCGGCGACGTCACCGCGGAAGTCGGTCTTGCCGAAGGCGCGGATGCACTCAAGCGTGGCCTGAGGCGAGGCCGGCAGGGCCATCTGGATCGCCTGCTGACGCACGTCCTCGCTGACGGTGAGGGTCTCGCCGGCGGAGAAGAAGGTCGTCGTGAACTGGTCGAGGAAACCGGCCCGGTCGTTCCTCACTCCGGACTCGAACTGCTCGATGGTGGCGTTGTCGAGACCGCCGTCGGGGTTGTCGTCGGACTTGTACAGGTACGGCGGGACGGCCGAGGCCAGGACGACCTTGGACACCTCTGTGCTGCCGTAGGTGCCGAGGTAGCGGACGACCTCGCCGCCACCCATCGAGAACCCGACGAGGGTGACGTCGTGCAGGTCGAGCTGGGTGAGCAGCTCACGCAGGTCGGCGACGAAGGAGTCGTAGTCGTAGCCGGTCTCGGGCTGGGACGACGAGCCGAAGCCACGACGGTCGTAGGTCAAGACCCGGTAGCCCGCCTCCAGCAGCGCCGGGACCTGGTTCTCCCAGGACGCACCGGCCAGGGGCCAGCCGTGGATGAGCACGACGGGGGCGCCGCTGCCCTGGTCGCTGTAGCTGAGCGTGATGGGGTTGCCGGTAGCGGTCTCGGTGCCAACGGTCAGGGTGGGCATGGTGGGTCTCCTCGGTCTTCGTCGGATGGAGCCCCGACGATAGGGCCCGACTGAGTCGCGCGCGATCTACGAGTTGGCCGCGGCTGGGTCCGACGCGGCGGCGGTCGAGCGCTCGAGCCGGTCGGCGAGGGCCCGGAGCTGTCCGACGAGGTCGTGCTCCTGCTGCTGCTCCAGCCCTGCCGCGTCGCAGATCTGCTCGGGGATGTGAGCGGCTTCCGCCCGCATGGCCTCACCGCGCGGCGTGAGGGAGACCGTGACCTGACGCTCGTCCCGCGGGGACCGGGTGCGGCCGACCAGCCCGGCCACCTCCAGACGCTTGACCAACGGCGACAGGGTGCTGGACTCCAGCCCAAGCCGGCTGCCGACCTGGCCGACCGTGCTGGGCCCTTCCTGCCACAGCAGCACCATGACCAGGTACTGGGGATAGGTCAGCCCGAGCTGTTGGAGCGCGGGGCGGTAGCGGGCGGTCATCGTGCGCGAAGCGGTGTGAAGGGCCAGGCACAGCATGTCGTCCAGCACCGTTGTGACTCCGGCGGGGCGCGGGGCAGGATGCATCGGACCATGCTAACGGCGCGTGATCAGAGCACACCCGGCAGCGAGACGTACCGACCAGCGACACAACTGGTCCCCTGCGTGGGCACCGCCCCACGAGCGGGGGGCCTCTGTCGCTGGCCGGTACGGCGGACTCAGTTCAGCTTGCGTGTGCCCTCGGGCAGCCCGCCGCCGGCGTAGGCGGCCTGGGCGAGGTCACCCAGGGCGGTCAGGGCGACGTTCTGGGTCCACGGGCCGAACGAGACCCGGGCCACTCCGAGGCGGGCCAGGGTCGCCATGCCGAGCGAACCGGGAACGGCGATGACGTTGACCTTCTGAGGGCCGAGCGCCTCGACCAGGGCGGTCACGGTGGCCTCGTCGAGCCTGCCGGGAACGAAGAACGTCGTCGCGCCCGCGTCGAGGTAGGCACGGCCGCGCTCGACCGCGTCGGCGAGCACCTCGGCGGGGTCACGGTCACCGGCCTTGAGGAACGCGTCGGTCCGGGCGTTGAGGGCGAACGGGACGCCCGCGGCCTCACCGGCGGCCACGGCCGCCCGGACAGCGGCGACGGCCTCGTCCAGCGGCTTCATCTGGTCCTCGAGGTTCGCCCCCGCCACGCCCACGTCGATGGCGCGGGCGATCGTGCTCCCGGCGTCACCGTAGCCGCCCTCGAGGTCGGCGCTGACGGGCAGGTCGACCGCGGCGGCGATGCGACCGACCGCGGCGATCATCTCCTGCACCGGGATGACCTCGCCGTCGGGGTAGCCCGCGGAGGCGGCGATGGAGTGGCTGGCGGTCGCCAGCGCCTTGGTGCCGGGGACGTCCGCGACGGTGCGCGCGGTGATGACGTCCCAGACGTTGACGACCACGAGCAGCTCGGGGTCGGAGTGCAGACGCTGGAGCTCGGCGGCCTTGTCGGCGGTGGTGATCGCATCGGTCATCCCGCGACCGTAGCCAGGCCTGGTGGCCGCCGCGCGTGCAGGCCAGGATCGAGAGCATGACTGGACACCCGCGCGCCGGACAGCTCGCGCTCCCCGAGGACCTCGTCGACGTCGCGCACCTCCTCACGGCCTACTACGCGCTGACGCCGGACCCCGCCGAGGTGTCCCAGGCGGTCGCGTTCGGCACCTCCGGGCACCGCGGCTCGAGCCTGGACACCGCGTTCAACGAGCAGCACATCGTCGCCACCACGCAGGCGATCGTGGAGTACCGCCGGGAGCAGGGCATCGCCGGACCGCTGTTCCTGGGGCGTGACACGCACGCCCTGTCGGAGCCGGCGTGGACGACCGCGCTGGAGGTCCTGGCCGCCGCCGAGGTCACCGTCCTCGTCGACGACGCCGACCGGTTCACCCCGACCCCGGCCGTCTCGCACGCGATCCTGCGCCACAACCTGGGCAAGGCCGTCGACGACGGCTCCCGCGCCGACGGCATCGTGGTCACCCCGTCGCACAACCCGCCCCGCGACGGCGGGTTCAAATACAACGCGAGCCACGGCGGTCCCGCGGACTCGGACGCCACCTCGTGGATCGCCCGGCGTGCCAACGAGTTCCTGCGCCAGGGCGACGGCCGGGCCGACTCCGTCGCCCGCGTGCCGTTCTCCCGCGCCCGTGCCCACGCCCGGGGCTACGACTTCATGGGCACCTACGTCGCTGACCTGCCGTCCGTGCTGGACCTGGACGCGATCCGTTCCGCCGGGGTGAGGATCGGCGCGGACCCCCTCGGCGGTGCGGCGGTCGACTACTGGGTCGCCATCGCCGAGGCGCACCGTCTCGACCTGACGGTGGTCAACCCCGAGGTCGACCCGACGTGGCGCTTCATGACGCTGGACCGCGACGGCAAGATCCGGATGGACTGCTCGAGCCCGTGGGCGATGGCGTCGCTGCGGGAGCGGATGTCCGTCCTGGACGCCGACGGCCGCGCACCCTTCGACGTGGCCACGGGCAACGACGCCGACTCCGACCGCCACGGCATCGTGACGCCGGACGGCGGTCTGATGAACCCGAACCACTTCCTTGCCGTCGCGATCGAGCACCTGTTCGCGCACCGCTCCTGGGGCGCCGACGTCGCCGTCGGCAAGACGTTGGTGTCCAGCTCGATCATCGACCGGGTCGTCGGTGGCCTCGGGCGGACCCTGCTGGAGGTCCCCGTCGGGTTCAAGTGGTTCGTGCCAGGCCTGGTCGACGGCAGCGTCGGCTTCGGCGGCGAGGAGTCCGCGGGCGCGTCGTTCCTGCGCAAAGACGGCTCGGTCTGGACGACCGACAAGGACGGGATCATCCTCGCGCTGCTGGCCTCGGAGATCACGGCTGTCAGCGGCGCCTCGCCGAGCGCCGCGTACGCCGACATCGAGTCCCGCTACGGCACTCCGGTGTACGCCCGGGTCGACGCCCCTGCCTCCCGGGAGGAGAAGGCCACGCTGGCCGCGCTGACGGCCGACGACGTGAGCGCGACCGAGCTGGCGGGCGACCCGGTCACCGCGGTGCTCACCGAGGCCCCTGGCAACGGCGCGAAGCTGGGCGGTCTCAAGGTGACCACCGAGCAGGCCTGGTTCGCGGCCCGGCCGTCGGGCACGGAGGACGTCTACAAGATCTACGCGGAGTCCTTCCGGGGCCAGGAGCACCTGGAGCAGGTGCAGGCGGCCGCGCGTGAGGTGGTCTCCGCCGCGCTCGGCGGCTGAGCGCCCGGGCTCGCCGGCTCGGCTGGATCTGGCGGCACCTCACCAGATCCGGACGCGCTCCCCCGGCTCCAGCCACAGCCCGTCGCCGGGTGCGGTGGCGAACGCGTCGTGGAAGGCGTCGACGTTGCGGACCACGTTGGCGCGGAACTCCGCCGGGGAGTGCGGGTCGGTGGCCAGGCGGCGGGCGGCCTCCTCGGGTCGGATGACCTGCTGCCACACGCGGCCGAAACCGACGAAGAAGCGCCGCTCCCCGCTCAGCCCGTCGACCACCGGGGCCTCCTGCCCGGCGAGGGACAACCGGTAGGCGTGCAGCGCGACCTCGGCGCCGCCCAGGTCACCGATGTTCTCCCCCAGGGTGAACGCGCCGTTGACGGTGCGGTCCGGCGTCTCGGCCGGGGTGAAGGCGTCGTACTGCTCCACCAGCGCCCTGGTGCGCTGCTCGAACAGGGTGCGGTCGGTGTCGGTCCACCAGTCACGCAGCGAACCGTCACCGTCGTAGCGCGAGCCCTGGTCGTCGAAGCCGTGCCCAATCTCGTGGCCGATGACCGCGCCGATGCCGCCGTAGTTGTAGGCGTCGTCGACCCGCAGGTCGAAGAAGGGCGGCTGGAGGATCGCGGCGGGGAAGACGATCTCGTTCATCGCCGGGTTGTAGTAGGCGTTGACCGTCTGCGGCGTCATCAGCCACTCGTCGCGGTCGATCGGCCCGCCGAGCTTGGCGAGCTCGCGGTCGGTCTCGGCCGCCGTGGCGCGCCGGACGTTGCCGAGCAGGTCGGTGGCGTCGATGTCGACGGCGGAGTAGTCCCGCCAGCGGACGGGGTAGCCGACCTTGGGGGTGAAGGCCGCGAGCTTGGCCTGCGCCCGCTCCTTGGTCTCCGGCGACATCCAGTCCAACGCCTGGATCCGCTCGCGGTAGGCGGCGATGACGTTGTCGACCAGCTCGAGCATGCGGGCGTGCGCCGCGGGCGGGTAGTGACGGGCGACGTAGAGCTCGCCGACGGCCTCGCCGAGCACGCCCTCCACCAGCGAGACCCCGCGCTTCCAGCGCTCGCGGATCTCGGGCACGCCGGACAGGGTCGTGCCGTAGAACGCGAAGTTCTCCTGCAGCAGCGGCTCGGACAGGTAGGACGCCACGCTGGTCACCACGCGCCAGCGCAGCCAGGTCAGCCAGTCCGCCAGCGGCTCCTCCGCCAGCGCCTGCGCCAGGCCGCGCAACGCGTCGGGCTCGCCGACGACGACCTCGGCGCGACCTGCCTGCGGGACGCCGAGACCCTCGGCCCAGGCCTGCCAGCCCGGGAGCAGCTCGTCCACCTGCGACGCGGTCATCAGGTTGTAGGTCCTGACGGCGTCCCGGGTGGCGACCGTGTCCCAGTGCGACGCCGCGAGCCGGGTCTCCAGGCGTAGCACGGTGGCTGCAGCGGCCTCGGCGTCCGGGCCCGAGGCCACCTCGGCGAGGGTGAGCATCCGCGCCACGTGCCCGGGCAGGGCGTCGCGCAGCGGGGCGTGCTGCTCCTCGCGGTAGTAGGACTCGTCGGGCAGGCTCAGGCCGCCCTGCGACAGGTGGAGCAGGTACCGGGTCGGGTCACCCTTGTCGACCCAGACGTAGGACCCGAACGCGCCGCCGATGCCCTCCCGCTCCAGCGCGCCCAGCAGGGCCAGCATCTCCGCGGTGGACGTGACGGCGTCGACCCGGGCCACGACCTCGCCGAGCGGGGCGGCGCCGAGGGCGTCCACCCGGTCGCTGTCCAGGAAGCTCGCGTACAGGTCGCCGACCTTGCGCTCCACCGTGCCGGGGGCGGGCTCGGACGCCGCGGCCTCCTCGATGAGGGTGCGCACCTGCGCCTCGGCCTGCTCCCGCAGCACGTAGAAGCTGCCGTGGCTGGCCCGGTCGGCAGGGATCTCGGCGGTGGCGAGCCAACGCCCGTTCACGTGGCGGAACAGGTCGTCCTGCGGCCGCACCGCGGGGTCGACGTGCTCCAGGGGGGAGGTGGGGGAGGTCTGCGTCGTCACCGGCCCATCGTGCCCCACCGCCCCCTGACCTGCCCTCGGGGTCCCCGGACGTGCGCGTCGGGGGCTCCCGGAGCATCGTCGACCTGTCGAGCTGGTAGTTCTCGCTGGGAAGTTCGCCCACTACGGCGCCACCTCTGATCACCGTCGAGCGGTGCTATACCTGAAGCACAGGAGGGGCGATGGCGGCCTCGCAGGCAGCAGCACGCACCCGTCCGCACCGAAGGGTCCGGACGGTGCTCGTCGCAGGCCTCGGCGCGCTGCTGCTGGTGGCAACCCTGGCCGCGCGCCAGGACGTCGACACGGCATCTGCGACCGACCTGCAGCGCCTGGACGACGCCCTGCACCAGGGTTGCGACCGACCTGCCCCGCGCCTGGACGCCGGTACCGGGTTCGCCCTGGACGGCACGGTGACCGAGGTGACGGCCCCGACCGCACGGGGCCCGCTGCTGCTGACGCTGGAGGTGGACGAGTGGTTCCGCGGGCCCCCGCTGGAGCGGGCGGAGGTGTGGCTGGACCCGGCGACCCTGCAGGGGCTCACCGGCCCGGGTGGGCTGGACCTCGGGACGGGGTCCCGGCTGCTGGTCTCCGGCCGCTGGGGCGGCGACGACGTCGCGACCGCGGCGGGCTGCGGCAGCACCAGGTCGTGGGACCGCGCCACGGCCCGGCAGTGGCGCGCCGACCTGCGACCCGCCCCGGTGACCCCGGCAGGTCCGGTCGCCCGCTACCCGGACGCGGGTCTGGTGCGCGGCGCGTCCGGCGGCCCGCCGGACCTGGCCGGGGTGCTCGTGGCCGACGGCGGCTGCCTGTACGTTCAGGACGGTCTCACCCGGTGGCTGCCCGTGCTGCCGGCGGGGCTCACGGGGTGGAGCGAGGCACCCGCACGCCTGCTGCTGGCGGGGCAGGAGACGGACGTCGGTCACGCGGTCCGCCTCGGCGGTGTCCCGGCGGGCGGGCTCGCGATCCGCGGCGACGACGGTCACACCCCCGCCGACGTCCGTGCCCGCCTGGTGGACGACGCGGGCGTGCCGGCGGACTGCGACGACGACGCCCCACGCTTCGTCGTCTCCGAGCCGCCCCCCGGCAACGGTGCGGTGGTCCAGGACATGCCGGCCGGCGGCCCGGTCCTGCAGGGCACCGTGGCCGCCGCCCGGGACGCCGGTCTGCCCGTCACGACGGCGACGGGGCAGAACAGCCGGGACGCCTACGGTGCGCACTCCTGGCGGGTGGAGCTGGGCACGGAGTACGGCGGTGAGGTGCTCGTCCACCTGGAGACCGTGGCGTTCCTGGCCTGGCCGTCGGGCTACGTGCCGAGCGACGGCGTCCTGCGCTGGAGCCTGTACCCCGCCCACGCCGCAGACCTTCCGGCCGTACCCGCAGGCCACCAGCTCGCCGTCGTCCAGCGGGTCGACGGCGCCATGCAGGTGCTCGTGCGCACTCCCGGACGGGTCGTGGTGTCCGCGAGCACCGATGTGCCGACCACGGGCGGGTTCGCAACCGACCGGGAGGGGGTCGACACCCTGACCGCCCTCGCGGTGCAGGTGGCGCTCAGCCCCGGCGGCGCCGGGAGCTGATGACGCCGGTGTCGAAGCCGGCCAGGTTCAGTCCGCCGTGGAAGCGGGCGTGCTCGATCTTGAGGCAGCGGTCCATCACGACCTCCAGACCCGCGGTCCCGCCGTCCCGCGCGACCTGCTCGTGCCACAGCCCCAGCTGCAACCACAGCGTCGTGGCCCCGACCGCGACGGTCTCCTCCAGCACCCCGGGCAGCGCGTCGTGCGCGCGGAACACGTCGACCAGGTCCGGCACCCCGGGGAGCTCGGCCAGGCTGGGGTAGACGGGCCGACCGAGGATCTCCTTCACGCGCGGGTTGACGAACCACACCTCGTACGGCGACGTCGACAGGAGGTAGGTGGACACGAAGTAGCTGGCGCGCGCCGGGTTGTCCGAGGCCCCGACGACGGCCAGGGTGCGCGTGCGGCGCAGGATGCCGAGCCGCTCCTGCGCGCTCGGTCCGTCCCAGGTCCTCGGGCCGCGGCCGGTGGTCGCCGCGGGCACCTCCGCCGCCCCGCCGGCGTAGCCGCCGATCTCGGTCTCGCTCATGCCTGCTCCCCCTTCCTGGTCGTGCCGGTCGCGCGGGTGAGGGCCTGGTCGAGGTCCCACAGCACGTCCCCGACATCCTCCAGCCCCACGCTGATCCGGACCAGGTCCGGGTCCACGCCGCCGGAGCGGAGCTGGTCCTCGCTGAGCTGCTGGTGGGTGGTCGAGGCCGGGTGCAGGACCAGCGTGCGGGCGTCACCGATGTTGGCGAGGTGGCTGCAGAGCTCGACGGAGTTGATGAACCGCTCGCCGGCGTCGCGACCGCCGCTCACGCCGAACGCGAACACCGCCCCCGGTCCCTCGGGCAGGTAGTGCGCGGCGCGGTCGTGGCCGGGGTGGCCCGGCAGGCCGGCGTAGCGGACCCAGGCGACCCTGGGGTCGGCGTCCAGCCACTGCGCGACATCACGGGCGTTGGCGGCGTGCTCGCGCATCCGCTGCGCCAGCGTCTCCACCCCCTGCAGCAGCAGGAACGCGGAGTGGGCGCTGAGGGTGGCGCCGATGTCACGCAGCTGCTCGCTGCGCAACTTGGTGAGGAAGCCGTACTCGGCGAAGTTGCCCCACCAGGACAGGTCGCCGTAGGACGGCACGGGCTCGGTCATCGACGGAAACTTCCCGTTGTCCCAGGGGAAGGTGCCGGCGTCGATGACGACGCCGCCGACGGTGGTGCCGTGACCGCCGATGAACTTGGTCGTGGAGTGGATGACGATGTCGGCGCCGTGCTCGATCGGGCGGCACAGGTACGGCGTGGCGGTGGTGGCGTCGACCACCAGAGGGATGCCTGCGGCGTGGGCGACCGCCGCCAGGCCCGCGACGTCGGCGACCTCCCCGCCGGGGTTGCTGACGACCTCCGCGAACACGAACCGGGTGCGCTCGGTGATGGCGGCGGCGTAGTCGGCGGGCTCGCCACCGCGCACGAAGGTGGTGTCGACCCCGAAGCGACGCATCGTCACGTCGAGCTGGGTGATGGAGCCGCCGTACAGGCTGGCGCCGGCGACGACGTGGTCACCGGCACCCGCGAGCGCCGCGAATGTGATGAACTCCGCCGCCTGGCCACTGGCCGTGGCGACGGCGCCGAGACCGCCCTCGAGGCTGGCCAGGCGCTCCTCCAGGGCGGCAACCGTCGGGTTGCCGATCCGGGAGTAGATGACGCCGTACTTCTGCAGCGCGAACAGGTTGGCCGCGTCCTGGGTGTCCTCGAACACGAAGCTCGTGGTCTGGTAGATCGGCACGGCGCGAGCGCCGGTGGTGGGGTCGGGACCGGCCCCTGCGTGCAGGGCACGGGTGCGGAACCCGAAGGCGCGGTCTGTCATGACGGCAAGCCTGCCACCCGGGTCACCGCCTCACTCACCCACAGGGGGTCGGCCCGCACTCATGCTCACGCTGGGTAGACAGCAGACCGCTGCTGTGACTGCGGGCGACCACCCGTGCCGCACCGGAGAACTGGCTGAGCAGCGTAGTCATGGACCGAACGGATGAACGGTAAATCACCCATGCAGACCTACTGATGTCACGCAGAGTCTTGTCCGGCGGGGGCCCGGCGCATACGTTCCGACCACGACCCCGATGAGAGGCGCACAGATGCCCAGCTCCGCCACGTTCGACCCGCCCGGACGTCCCCCACCGGACGTGCCCGGTGCGACCGGCCGCCGCAGCCGCACCCGGGCCCGCACCGCCATCGGCCTGACCGGGCTGCTGGTGGCCACGGGCGCGCTGGTGACCCTGCCGTCGGCGCAGGCCGGCCCCACCAACACCCTCACCGCCGGTGCCGCCCAGGCCCGGACCTGCGCCGACGGCGTCGTGCGCGGCAGGGGTGTCGACTCCTACCGGCTGAGCGCCCCGTCCTCGGGCCTGGTCGAGGCCGGCATCGCCGGCGCCGGCGACTGGGACCTGGCCGTCTTCGACGCCGCCGGCGACGTGGTCGCCGCGAGCGCCGGGTTCACCGGCACCGAGAAGGCCACGGGCTTCGTGGAGGCAGGCACCGAGCTGACCGTGCAGGGCTGCCTGGTCTCCGGCCGCGCCGGCACCGTCACCGTCGACCTGGCCTTCCTGGAGATCGAGGGCGAGCCCGAGGTCACGCAGCTGGTGTCGGTCGACACCCCCGAGCGTGCCGACAAGGAGCGTCTGCAGGAGCTCGACCTCGACCTCACGGAGCACGCCGACTCCACCAGCATCGACGTCGTCCTCTACGGCGAGGCCGACGCGGAGGTCCTCGAGGACGCAGGCTTCAGCTACGAGGTCGAGATCGCCGACATGGCTGCCCGGTCCGCGGCCGACCGCAGCGCCGACGCCCGCTTCGCCGCGGCCGTCGACTCCTCGGTCCTGCCCAGCGGCCGTACCGGGTACCGGCGTCTTGCCGACTACGAGGCCGAGATGAAGGCCCTGGCCACGACCTACCCCGACCTGGTCCGCCCCATCACGCTGGACGAGCCGACCATCGAGGGCCGCATGGTCCACGGCATCGAGATCACCACCGACGTCGACCGCGTCAACGACGGCAAGCCGGTCTTCCTGAACATGGCCCTGCACCACGCGCGTGAGTGGCCCGCCGGTGAGCACAGCATGGAGTGGGCCTACGAGCTGCTCCAGGGCTACGGCTCCGACGCCGAGATCACCGGGCTCGTCGAGGACACCCGCACGATCATCGTGCCCGTGGTCAACCCGGACGGCTTCACCATCTCGCGCGAGGCGGCGACGACCGACACGTTCGGGACGTTCAGCTACGACAACAAGCGCAAGAACTGCTCGATCTCGGTCAACACGCCCGCCACCTTCGCCACGGGCACCTGCGTGGCCAACAACGCCGGGCGCTTTCGCGGCACCGACCCCAACCGCAACTACGGCGGTTTCTGGGGCGGTCCGGGCGCGAGCACGAACTGGTCCAGCGACACCTACCGCGGCGACGGCCCGTTCTCCGAGCCTGAAACCCGCAACATCAAGAACCTCGTGGGCTCCCGGTCGGTGACCACGCTGGTCACCAACCACACCTACTCCAACCTGTGGCTACGTCCCCCCGGCGTGGCGGCCACGGGCGAGCCCCTGGACGAGCCGCTGTACAAGGCCCTCGGCGACGCCGCGGCCTCGCACAACAGCTACGCCTCTATCCCGTCCTACGAGCTGTACGACACCACGGGCGGTACCGAGGACTGGACGTTCTGGACCGCCGGCGGCCTCGGCTTCACCCCCGAGATCGGCGACGAGAACTTCCACCCCGCCTTCGAGCGGGCCGTCGTGGCGGAGTACGCGGGCCTGGAGCCCGCCGCCGGCGCCGGCCTGGGCGGCAACCGCGAGGCCTACCTCGAGGTGCAACGGGCCACCGCCGACCCGACGTACCACTCGGTGATCACCGGTACGGCACCGTCCGGCTGGTCGCTGGAGGTCAGCAAGGAGTTCATGACCTCGACCAGCCCCGTCGTCGGCCAGGGCGACGTGGTCCAGACCTTCGCGGACTCGCTGTCCAGCACCTACGACTCCGACGGCGGCAAGTTCTCCTTCGCGGTCAACCCGTCCACCCGGCCCGTCGTGGCCGGTCGCGACGGTCGTGACCCCACGGGTCCCGCACAGCCGGGCAGCACGCTGACCAACCCGGCCGGCATCCCGGCGGAGAACCCGGCGCTGTCCTTCGACGGTCCGCTCGAGTCGACCACGTTCACCGTCGAGGAGGGCTTCGACAACGCCGTGGCGGAGCTCCGCCTCGACTGGGCGACCGCGGGGCCGGACTGGGACTTCTACGTCCGCAACTCCGCCGGTGAGGTCGTCGGCAGCGCCGCCACGGGGGACACCCCCGAGGTGCTCACCATCCGCGACCCCGTGCCCGGCACCTACGAGCTGGTCGCGTTCAACTACAGAGGCGGCGGCGAGGGCGGCCTCGACTGGACGGGGACGCTGTCCTTCCGCGGGCCGACCCCGCGGGTCGTCAACGAGCCGGAGCCGTGGCTGCTCACCTGCACCGACCGCCGCGGCACCGTCAAGTCCGTCAAGCAGGTGTTCGTCGAACGCGGCGAGTCCGTGGACGTCGGCAACGCCTGCTCTCCCAGGAGCCCGGTGCGCAGCCCCCGCGGCTGAGCCACCGGGTCCGCTCGGGCACCACGGCGGGGCCCCGCCCGGCACGCACCTCGTGCCGGGCGAGGCCCCGTCCCGCGTCAGCCGCAGCTGCGGCTGATGAGCTCCTGCAGCGGCGCCCGCCGGGTCAGGGGGACGGCGACCTCGACGACCACCTCGGCAGCGCCGGGCTCCTGGACCCGCACCGGGAAAAGGTAACCCTTCTTGTCCTCGGCGACCGCGTGGGCGTCGCACCGGGTCACGGTGAGGACGACGTCCAGCAGGACCGGGTCCGCGGCAGGGCCCTGGCCGGACAGCTCCGCGGTGACCGGCTCGGCGACGGTGAACAACGTGGTCGCACCCGCGAGGGAGACTGCGAACGGGCCGGCCCCCGGTTCCGGCGCGACCACCAGCCGCCCGCTCAGCGCCGGCTCGCCGCCCACCTCTCCCGCGTCCTCCCAGCGGCCCTCGAAGCCGAGCTGCACGAGCTCACCCACGGCGATCTCGGCGCAGCGGGTGTCGCGCACCGCCTCCAGCACCGTCGCCTCCAGCGGCAGCCAGACGCCGTTGCCGTCGATCTGCAGGCCGACGCGGTGACCCCCGTCCCCCGCGCCGCCGCACGCAGGGTCCACCAGGGGCACCGTCAGGTCGACCGACAGGCCGGGGCCGATGCGGGAGTCCTTGTTCTGGTAGGCGGTCTCCAGGAACGTGCTCGACTCCAGCGCGACGCGCGCCACGCGAACCGCCTCGTCGCCGCCGTTGGTTACCTTGACCTGCACCACGCCGAGCTGGGCGTCCCGACGGTACTGGACGACCTCGGCCGTCAGATCGCTGTCACGGGTCGTCTCGCGGCCGTCGTCCTGGCTCGACACGGCGCTCGGTGCCGCGGTCCCGGTAGCGGCGCTCGCGTCGTCGACGGCACCGGTCGAGGCGCTGCCGTCCCTGGTGGCACCGGGGTCCTCCCCCGCACCTGTGGCGCTCTGGCACCCGCCCAGCAGGACGGCGGCGGCGACGAGCGCAGGCCCGGTGACCGCCCACCCAGCCCTGCGCACCATGTGCCGGATCCTAACCAGCAGCCCCCCGGCGGACGCACCGCGGAAGCACAGCGCAGCGGGCAGGTCGTGCCCGCCCGCCGCTCAGCCCCAGGTGGGCCGGGGCGGGGCGGGCAGGACGGGACCGCCGTCCACCAGGGGCTCCGCGCCACCGAAGCGGTCGCTGACCTGACCGGAGCCGAGCAGGCGCACGGGCGCGACGGCGTCCCCGGCCAGGCGTCGACCCCAGGAGGCCTCAGGCAGGTCGCCGTCGGAGGCGACCAGCACGACGTTGCCGGTGCGGCGCCCGCGCAACGTCCCGGGCTCGGCCACCGCGAGGACGGTGCGGAAGCGGGTGCGCAGCGTCGCGACCTCGGCGCGGGTCCGGGGGAACGGGGCGACGTCGGACAGGTTGCAGACCAGGACCCCGCCTGGACGCAGGGCGCGCGCGACCACCTCGCACCACTCGGTGGTCGCCAGCGACGCGGGTGTGACCGTGTCGGCGAAGGCGTCCCGGACCACGACGTCCCACGACGCCGGCCGGCAGGCCGCGAGACCCACGCGGCCGTCCACCGTGCGCACCTTCAGGTGGGGGCCGCTACGGAGCCCGAGCCGCTCCCGGACCAGGTCGAGCAGCGGGCCGTCGGGGTCGAGCAGCACCTGCCGCGAGCCCGGCCGTGTGGCTGCGACGTAGCGGGCGAGGGTGCCGGCGCCCGTGCCGACGTGCACGGTGTGCAGGTCCTCCCCGGACGGTGCGAGGCAGTCCAGCAGCCCCCCGATCCAGCGGACGTACTCGAAGACCAGGACGGTCGGGTCCGCGAGGTCCACGTGGGACTGCGGCACCCCGTCGAGGGAGAGCAGCCACCCGGAGGACCCCGCGGGCTCGTTGACCAGCGTCAGGGTGCCGCCGTCGACGGGCCAGGACCCGGACGGCTGCGACCGCTCGCCCCGACCGGTCCGTCCACCACGGCTCACGGCTGCCACGTCCCGTAGCCCGCCAGCGGGTCCACGGCGTCCGCGCCCGGCAGCAACGACCTGGCCACCTCCTCGCTCACGGCGGGCCCGATCGTCCAACCGGACCCGCCCCAGCCGTGGGAGACGACGACGTGGCGGGCCCCGACGACGGCGTCGGCCACCCGCCCGAGCGCGACCGTGGGACGGACCGGGCGGATCCCCCACCAGGGCTCGCCCACCGGACGCCAGCCGCCCAGGGCAGGGAACAGCTCGGCCGCGTCGCCCAGCAGCGCGGGCACCTCGGCGTGCGCGAGCGGCGCGAGCCGGGCGGGGTCGTCCCAGTCGGCGGGGTCCTCCACCGGCAGGTACGTACCGCCGACGTGCAGGTGGGCTGAGCCGGGTCCGGAACCCAGCGGACGGTGCGGGACGGTGTACCGGGGCCGCAGGACGTCGTCGTCGTCGACCACCGCCCCCTCCGCGTGCAGGCCGGGCGGCAACGGTCCGCTGAGCAGCAACCCGAGCCGTCCGGTCATGGCCGCATCACCCAGGACGTGCCCACCCAGGCCGAGGCACGCCAGCGTGGCATCGGCGACGTACCGGTCGTGCAGCCGGAGGAGGTCCCCGACCCCTCGCAGCGGCGGGACGCCCTCGACGAGGCGCACCCGGGGGTCGGCGGCGAGCGCGGCGGCCCAGCGCGGCAGCAGGCCGCAGGTGTCCCACTGCGGCGACGGCGCGTGCTGCCAGCCGTGGTCGTGACGGTCGAGCCCGAGCGAGGCCGGGTCGACGGGCGCACCGGCTGCGCCCGTCACCGCGCCTCTGCGGGAGACGGTCGTGGCTGTGGCCGCTCGGACGTGGGGGCGAAGCACGGCGTGGCGGGCGGCGAGCGCGTAGGCGACCTCGGTGGAGCGGGCGCCCCAGGCGTCGCTGCGGGGGTCGGTCGAGGCGTAGCGCATCGACAGGCCACCGCTGCGGGAGGCGGTGGCGGAACCGTGCCGGTGGACGACCCAGACGACCCGGAGCGGACCGCCGGGCTGCTGCCCGCGACCGCCGGTCAGGTCCTCGGCGCGGTCGAGCAGCAGCTGCAGGCTGAGCAGGGCGGCGACACCGCCGCCGAGGAGGAGGACCCGGGTCATCCCCGGCGGTCCACGACCACCCAGCTCGTCGCACCGACCGCCGCCGACACCACGAGCACCGCCGGCCAGGCACCCAGCTGCGGGGCGAGCAGGTGGCTGCCGACGAACGCGCCGGCGTACCCGACGAGCAGCGCCGACGCAGTCACCGGGCCGCCGCTGCGGACCCAGCGACGCCCGCACCAGAGGGCACCGGCGACGAGGACGGCACCGCCGAGGGCGCGGACGTCGGTGGCCTGCGCCACGGCGAACCCGGCCACCAGGGAGCCCGCGGCGACGGCGGCACTGGGGACGGGACGACCACCGGCCGACATGGTCCCGGGAACGCGCCTCAGATGACTCTTCGTGTCCTCCACGTGACCAGGGTAGGTCGGGCTGCTCGGACGGCGCAGGCGCAGGACCTCCCAGCTGTCCGCAGGCTGCGATCGCCCCGCTCGCCGCCGCCACACCTGGGGACACACCGTGAGACGTGCTGTCGCTGCTGCCGTCATGGCCGGCGCACTCCTGCTGGCGGGGGCACCGCGTGTCCGTCAGCGGGGACGACGCCGTCCTGGGCAGCGCCGAGGCAGACGTGCAGGACAGGCACCCGAACGGCCACCTGCTGACGGTGGAGCAGGTCGAGGTGTTCGAACGGTCCATCGCCCTGCAGGTCGCGCTCGTGAACGGTCGGACCGACCCGATCAGCCTGAGCTGCGACCGGCTGTGGCTGCTCGACGACGTGGGCAACTCTCCTACGAGTTCTCGCCGCCGGAGCAGAACCCCGACCTGGAGGTCGGCCCCGGCGAGGAGCTGAGCGGGACCGTCGTGCTCCTCGGCGTCCTCGACCCCGACGCGACGGACCTCACCCTGAGGACCGACGTCAACGACCCGCAGGAGACCATCGACACGGCGAACCGCCAGAACGACGGCGGTAGCCCGAAGTTCCTCCTCGAGGGGCCGCCGCTCCCGTGATCGTCACCGCTCGTCGGGGGGCGGCCGCGGTGGTCGCGACCCTCCTCCTCGCCGGCTGCAACGCGACGACGGAGACAGGAGGACGCCCCCGTCCCCCAGGAGACCAGCACCGCGACCGCCGGTGGGACCGAGCTGGAGATCACGAGCCCAGGTGTCCCCGAGTCGGTGCTCAGCATCGACCCCGCGGAGCCGGGCAGCGAGGTGAGCGTCGAGGGGTCCCTGCCGGAGGCCGTGCTCAGCGACGGCGCCAGCGTCGGCGAGACCTCCGTCGAGGTGCAGGTGGCCGAGCTGCTGGGCGGCCTCGACACCCGGGACAGCGGCGTGGGCACCGAGACCGTCGTGGTCCTGCCGGACGACATCACGTTCGACCTCGACGAGGCGACGCTGCGCCCGGAGGCCCGCGAGAGCCTCAGCCGGCTCGCGGAGCCGGTGCAGCTGAGCGAGGACCAGACGGTCGCTGTGGTGGGCCACACGGACTCCCGCGGCAACCCGGAGTACAACCTCGACCTGTCGCAGCGACGCGCCCAGGCGGTGGCCGACGTCCTCGTGGCGGAGGGCGTCGAGCAGCCCCGGCTGCCACCCGTGGGTCGCGGCGCCGACGAGCCGGTCGCCGAGAACGAGAACGCAGACGGATCGGACAACCCCGAGGGCCGCGCGGCGAACCGTCGCGTGGAGGTCCTGATCGACGACCTGCCCGGTCAGGGCTGACAGGAGTGCCCACGATGGCTACCGGACGCACGCCCTCGGGACGAGGGCTGCTGCACCCACGTCTGCTGGTCACCACGGTCGGGGTGACGACTGCTCGTCCTGGGGGCTGGACGCTCGGCGGCCGCGACAGCGCCCCGGTCGTGACCCCTGACGACGCAGGCACCGCGACCTCGGCCGCACCGACGGACTCGGAGCCGGCGTCGACCGGGACCAGCGACGAGCCCTCGCAGGACGTCGCCGCGACCGCCGCGGCGCAGCCGTCCGCCGGCCCGGACCCGTCTGAGGGCGCGAACGCGCCAGCGGCGGCGAGCAGCGCTGCGACCGACGGCTCGACGGACGCCGCGGGCGGCGCAGCCCGCGACCTCACGGCCCTGTCACTGGTGGACCGCCACCCCAGCGGCACGACGTTGCAGGTGACGTCCGTGCAGGTGGAGCCGACCGGGGTGCTGGTCGGCGTCACCGTGGGGAACGGGTACACGAGCGAGATCAGCCTCAACCACCTCGGCGGCTTCGTCTCCGACGACCAGGGCAACGGCTACAACTTCCGCGAGCCGCAGAAGGACGACCTGGCCGTCGCCCCCGGCGCCGAGCTGGTCGGCGAGCTCGTCTTCCTCGGCCTCCTGGACCCCGCCGCGACCACGCTGTCGCAGAAGACGAACGTGTTCGACTTCGAGGACCCCATCGACCTCGGGTCGCGCTTCGGGTCGTCGACCTCCCCCGCGATGCTCATCGAGGGCATCCCGCTCGACTGAGCACCACGGTCACCCCGGCGGCCTCAGTCACGGTCGTCCTGACCCTGGCGCGCGTGCCAGGTGGTGGGGACCCCGTGGCCGGCCGTGGTCCCGAGCACGGTCCGCTCCCCGCCCGGCCACGTTGTCGCGGCCACCAGGAAGCGGTGCTCTGCCGCGGGACGGGGACGTTCGGGCTCCATCGACAGCCTCAGCAGCGGGGAGTCCGGCGTCGCGGTGGCACCGAGGCGCCCCAGCGCCGCGGTGACGGCCCGCTGGTCCTCACGGCTCAGGTACTGCCACATGACCGAGTGCCACAGCACCGTCAGGTGCCCGGCGCGCAGCTGGAGGCGTTCCACAGCTGTCACGGCGTCCAGCGCCTGCACGGGGACCGGGTGCTCGGCGGCGACAGCCAGGGCGGCGCGGGTCGCGTCGAGACGCTCCACCTGATCAGCCCAGACATAGGCGAGCAACCGTTCCTGCGCTCCCAGGCCGCGGAGGTCGACGGGCGACAGGTCACTGCCCACCCGCTCCACCACCTGCAGCGGGGCGGTGGCCTCCGGCGCCGTGCCGCGCCAGGCGTCGCCGAACGCCGGCATCGCGCCGGGCTTCCCCCACCAGGGCCCGTCGGCGCCGACCTGGAACCGGTAGCGGTCGGCGTTGAGCAGCAGTCCGGCACTGGCACCGATCTCGTGCAGCCGCACCGGCATCTCGCTGCCCGCTGCGTCCCCGCCCGCCAGCAGCAGCCCACCCGCCCGCAGCAGCCCACCCACCAGGGCGCCCGCACGCCCGACGGCGTTGGTCTGCGGCGGGTGGGTGACGAAGGCCGCCAGCTCCTCACGGTGGACGCGCAGGGTGGCGAGGAACGCGGGCACCAGGTCGTCGCCGGGCGTGCCGCCCGAGCCGGGGAACTGCACCGCCAGGCGCTCGGCCCGGCCGGTGAGCACGAGGTGGTGGACCCCACCCAGCAGTCGCAGCCCGGTGGCGGCCGGGCCGGGGGCGTGCAGGTGGTCTGCCAGGACGTCGGCGACCGGGCCATCCTCGGCCAGGTCGGCCACGCAGGCCCGGAGCAGCCGCTCGTACAACGGCGAGGCCATCTCGGCGCACAGCCTCGCCTGCTGCGCGATGTGCGCAGCCAGCGGTGGGACGTCACCGGGCACCGTCAGCCCTCGGTCGTCGTGGGCTCCGGTTGGGAGCCGGCGGCGGACCTCGCCCGCGGGGACGAGAGGGACTGCCCCGTGCCCTCGCTGACGCGGGACATCATCTGCTGCAGGTCGATGCCGGTCGCGCCCTTGACCAGCTCGAAGGTCTGGGCGAGGTTCTGCGTCACCTGGCGGGGCAGCGCCCCGGCTCCGTCGGTCGACAGGACCGTGAGCTGGTCGATGGAGGCCATCGGTGCGGCGAGCTCGCGCGCCACCTCCGGCAGCACCCGGACGAGCATCTCCAGGACGGCGGCCTCGTTGTAGTGCCCGAACGCGGCGGCCTTCAGCTCCATCGACTCCGCCTCGGCGGAGCCGCGCGCCAGGACGGCTGCGGCCTCGGACTCGCCCTCGACCCGGACGGCCTCGGCCACCGCCGTGCGCAGCGCCTTCTCGGCCTCACCGCGGCGGGCGCCCTCGATGGCCTCGGCCTCGGCGAGCGCGGTACGACGGCCCTTCTCGGCGACACCGGAGAGCGTGGTCTCCTCGGCCTTCGCCTCGGCGGCGGCGATCGAGGCGGCCTTCCGCGCCTCTGCGGTGAAAATCTCGGCGTTGCGGAGTCCCTCGGCCTCCTGCTCCACCTTGTAGCGCTCGGCGTCGGCGGGCTTGCGGACCTGGGTGTCGAGCTGACGCTCGGTGAGCGAGGCCTGCCGGATGGCGACCTTCTCCTGCTCGGCGAGGATCGCCTGGTCCCGGTCGGCCTGCGCCAGCGGTCCGGCGGCGGCGGCCTGCGCGGACGCGGCGTCGGTCTCGGCCTTGATCTCGGCCTGCTTGAGGTTCAGCGCACGGTTGGAGATCGCGATCTGCTCCTCGGCCCGGATGCGGGCCTGCTCGGCCTCCTGCCGGGAGCTCGCCTCGGCGACGGACGCCGTCTGCAGCAACCGGGCGGCCTCGGGGCGGCCCAGGTCGGCCAGGTAGGTGCCGTCGTCGCTGATGTCCTGGATCTGGAAGGTGTCCATCACCAGGCCCTGGCCGGTGAGGGAGTTCTCGGACTCGTCGGCGACCCGCTGCGCGAACGCGGCCCGGTCGCGGATGATCTGCTCGACGCTCAGGGCGCCGACGATGGAGCGCAGCGCCCCGGCCAGCACCTCCTGGGTGTAGGGGGTGATGTCGTCCTGCTGGGACAGGAACCGCTGGGCCGCGGCGCGGATGGAGTCCTCGTTGCCGCCGACCTTGACGATGGCGACGCCCTCGACGTTGAGCTTGATGCCCTGCCCGGACACGGCGCTCCTGATCTGCACCGGGATCCGGCGGCTGGACATGTCGAGCACGTGCAGGCGCTGCACGAGCGGGACGACGAACACGCCGCCGCCGAGGACGACCTTCTGGCCGGACACGTCCGCCTGGCCGGGCACCGTCGCGCCGGAGCCACGACGGCCGGTGACGATGAACGCCTGGTCCGGGCCGGCGACCTTGTAGCGGCGGGCGATCACCACCACCAGGAGCAGGACCAGGGCGACGAGCCCGAGGATCGACAGCAGGGTGAGGTCGAGCTCGGGCATCAGGTGTCCTTCGGGGTGGGGGCGCCGTCGGGCGCCGTCGGGGTTTCGGGCTCGACCTGGACGGCCGAGGCGGACAGCACCGCCCTCACACGGACGACAGTGCCGGCGACCAGGGGCCGCTCGTCGCTGCTGCGGGCGTTCAACCGGGTCGGATGGCCGGCCACCACGAGGGCGACCGTGCCGTAGCCATCGGCGGGGACGTCGGACACGACGGTCGCGGTCGCCCCGACCAGGTGCCCGCTCCGGGGGGTCGCGTCACGGTCCTCCCGGGTGAGCGAGCGGGTGAGCAGGCCCGCGAGCAGACCGGCACCGACACCTGCGCCGACACCCACCCCCGTGGCGGCACCCGTCCCCAGACCGCCCTGCAGGGCCAGCGCGCCCGCGAAGCCGACAGCGGCCAGGAACGCCGCCAGCGCGGTCGAGGACAACCAGTCCGGCCCGAGGCCATCGCCGAGGCCGTCGACCAGGTCACCCAGCAGGAGCGTGAGGACGAGCAGCAGCAGACCGGCGGCCCCCAGGACGAGGAACGTCGTCACACCCCACCCCCGGCCCGCACCCCGCAGCAGCGCCCGGGCGGGAGCCCGGGCAGCCGAAGTGAAGCACAGCCACCCCCGTCCGGACGGGGCGTCCGCCCAGCTGTGCACGTCCGGACCCACCACCTGCCAGCGCCCGTCGATGGCCGCACGACGACACCTGTCGGCATTCCGGGCGAGCCCGCACCCCACCCACCGCCGCCCGCGCCTGCGCGCACCTGGCACCCGCGATGCACGAGGCCGCGGTCGCGGGCGTGCCGCACCGCGCCATGCCCCTTCCAGCACCGTCCCCCACCGGCCGCCTCCCCTGCCCGGGACGAGGGTCGTCGGCTGCCGGGCGACCCGGGGCCATGATGGGCGCGTGCCCGGTGACCGTCCCATGACGTACGGCTCTACCTGCGCGTGGAGGAGCTGCTGGGGACCGACGACCGCGCCCGGGGACGGCACCCGGCGACCGGTGTCCCCCCTGCTGTGGTCGATCAGGAGCCGGTTCTGATGGGCCCGCACCGTGCGCGCACGGTCGCGGCGGACCCGCCGGACGGGCGGCCCGCCGGCCACGACCCGGCGGCCCTCGCGGTGCACTACTCGAGGTTCCGCGTCGCCGACCGGCTCCCGCTCACCGGCCACAGCCACCAGGCCTGGCCCGACGTCGCCCTCGACGGCCAGGTGGAGGCCTTCACCGACGCGGCCGAGCACACCGACGACAAGTGGGGACGTGCCTTCGACCGTGCCGACCGGGTCCGCGCCGGCCTGTCGCACATGCTCGGCGACGACGCCCGGGGGACTCTCACCCTGGCCGACAGCACCCACACCCTGCTGGTCCGCCTGCTGTCGTCGCTGGACCTGCGTGCCCGTCCCCGCGTGGTCACCACCGACGCCGAGTTCCACTCCGCCCGGCGTCAGCTCGCGCGCCTGGGCGAGGTGGGCGTCGAGGTGGTGCGGGTGCCGTCGCTGGACCCGGACGGCTCCGACGCCGCCGACAGCCTGGCCGAGCGGCTCGCAGCAGAGGTCGACGACCGCACGTCCGTCGTGCTGGTGTCCGCAGTCCTGTTCTCGACCGGGCGCGTCGTCCCCGACCTCGGTCGGCTCGCCCGCTCCTGCCGGTCCCGGGGCACGGCGCTGGTGGTCGACAGCTACCACTCCCTCGGCGCCCTGGACTGGACCCTGGCCGCCCACGACCTGCACGACGCGTTCGTGGTGGGCGGCGGGTACAAGTACCTGCAGCAGGGCGAGGGGGTCTGCTTCCTGCGCTGGCCGACGGGCTGCGCCCTGCGCCCTCTGGTGACGGGCTGGTTCGCGGAGTTCGGGCAGGTGCACGCTCCGCCGCTGGGCGGGGTGGGCTTCGGCGACGGGCCCGAGCGGTTCGCGGGTGCGACCTACGACCCGACCAGCCACTACCGCGCCGCCCGGGTGCTCGACTTCTTCGACGCCCAGGGCATGACACCCGGCTGGCTGCAGGCCGTCAGCAGGTACCAGGTGGGCCGGTTGTCGGACGCGTTCGACGCCCTCGGGGTCGACCCTGCCCTGCTGCGACGGGCGCTCGTCGGTCCGCCGGAACAACGGGCGGGGTTCCTGGCGCTGCGCTCACCGGACGCGGCGGAGCTGCAGGCCGGGCTGCTGCGACGCGGTGTACGCGCCGACCACCGCGGCGACGTGCTGCGCCTCGGCCCTGCGCCCTACCTCCGTGACGACCAGCTGGACCGGGCGGTAGAGCTGCTCGGCGAGGCCGCCCGCGAGGTGGACGCCCGCTGAGGTTCCGCCACCCGGCCCGGGCAGGAGGTCCGCAGGACCCGAGCGTGGTCCGTCAACCGCGCGGGGCGAGCCTGCCGATCAGGCGCTTGACCGAGGAGCCCGCACTCTCGGAGTCCTCCTCGCGGGGCGTCGTGCGTCGGCTGGGCGCGTCGGCGGGGAGGTCGTCGCGCTTCGGCGCGACGTCCTTGCCGGGCGAGGGGTCGCCGAGGTCCGGGTCCGACGGCGCGCCGGACTCCCGCACCTCGTGCTCCACCCGCTCGGCCTCCGCCGTCGCCTCACGGCTGGCCTGGACGGCGGCCCAGACCACCGCGGCCAGCGGCACCGAGAGGATCGCGCCGATGACGCCGGCAACGATGGAGCCGGCCGCCAGGGCGAGCAGGATGACCAGCGGGTGCAGCGACAGGTAGCGCCCCATCAGGACGGGCTGCAGGAAGTTGCTCTCGACCTGCTGCACACCGATCACGATGACCAGGACGATGAGGGCGTCGACCGGTCCGTTGGACACCAGCGCGACGAGGATGGCGACGGCTCCCGCTGCGACGGCGCCGACGATGGGCACGAACGCTGCAACGAACGTCAGCAGCGCCAGGGGCAGCGCGAGGGGCACCCCCACGAGCACCAGGCCGATCCCGATCAGGACCGCGTCCACCAGCGCGACGGTCGCGGTGCCGCGGACGTAGCCGCCGAGCACCCCAACCGAGCGGACCCCGATCAGGTCGAAACGGCGGTGCTGGTGCACGGGCAGCTGCCCGCGGAAGAACGCCCAGATCTGGCGGCCGTCCTTGAGCAGGAAGAACAGCACGACCACGGCCAGCAGGACCCCCGTCGCGATCTGGGCGACCGCAGCGGCCCCTGTCACCGCCCCGGACTGCACGGCCGAGCCCTGCAGCACCGACTCCAGCTGGGAGGTCAGCTCGTCGGCGTCCAGAGCCGGCAGCCCGAACGGGCCGGAGGCGATGAAGTCCTGCAGCTGCTGGAAGCCCTGGACGGCGCCCTCACGGAGCTCGCCGAACTGCGACGCGACCGAGTCACCGACCAGGTAACCCACCCCCGCCAGCACCGCGAGCCCGAGCAGGATCGTCGACCACACCGCAACCAGCCGGGGCAGCCGGCGGTCGAGCCAGTCGACCATCGGGCTGGCTGCGGCCGCGAACAGCAGCGCGATGAGCACGGGCACCACGACCAGCCGCAGCTGCACGCCGACGTAGGTCACCACGACGACGATCGCCAGGATGATCAACGTCTGGAGGCTGCGGGTCGCGGCGCGGCCGTAGCCGTCGCCCCAGCGCCCGGTCCGTGCGGATGTGCTGCTCATTTCGGCAACGTACCCGCGTCGGCAGGTCCGAACCATCGCCGCCGGTGGGGGTGCCTCGACGGGGGGCAGGATGGGCGCGTGCACCCCACCCAGCACCACGACGTCGTCGTCGTCGGAGGCGGCCACAACGGCCTGACCGCCGCCGCGTACCTCGCCCGCGCCGGGCGTCGGGTCCTGCTCCTGGAGCAGGCCGACCACCTCGGCGGGGCGTCGGTCAGCGAGCAGGTCTTCCCGGGTGTGGACGCCAGCCTGTCCCGGTACTCCTACCTCGTCAGCCTGCTGCCGCAGCTGGTACGCGACGAGCTGGGCCTGGACCTGCGCCTGGTCCGGCGCCGGGTGTCCTCCTACACCCCGGACCCCCGCAGGCGCGGCGAGGTCGGCCTGCTGGTGAGCGACGACGCCGCCGCCACGACCGCCTCCTTCGAGCGGCTCGGCGCCGGGGCCGACCGGGCGGGCTGGGACGGGCTGTACGAGCGGACGGCACTGGCCGCGCGCACCCTGTGGCCCACCCTCACCCGACCGCTGCTCTCGCGCGAGCAGGCCCGCGCCAGGGTGGGCGACGACGCCGTCTGGGACCTGCTGGTCGCTCGACCCGTCGGACTCTCCGTCGCCGAGGCGGTCGCCGACGACCTGGTGCGCGGCGTCGTGCTGACCGACGCGCTGATCGGGACCTTCGCCGACTGCGACACCGACCTGCTCGCCAACCGCTGCTTCCTCTACCACGTGATCGGGGGCGGTACGGGGGACTGGGACGTGCCCGTCGGTGGGATGGGCGCAGTGTCCGACGCCCTTGCAGGTGCCGCGCGCGCCGCCGGGGCAGAGCTGGTGACGGGCGCCCGGGTCGTGGCGCTCGACCCCGACGGCAGGCTCGTGGTGGACGTCGCGGGCCAGGAGCGGACGGTGACCGCCGACCGGGTGGTCTGGGCCGGTGCGCCCGCAGCCCTGGACCTGGCGCTCGCCGCCGCGGGCGCCGCCGGACACGACGGCACCGAGGACTCCGGCTACTCCCGCCGGCCCGGCGCCGGAGGGCCCGGCGCCGGAGCAGGGTCGGCGGCGCCAGGGCCCGAGGGGTCCCAGCTCAAGGTCAACATGCTGCTGCACCGCCTGCCCCGCCTGCGCGACCCCGACGTCAGCGCCCAGGACGCCTTCGCCGGGACGTTCCACGTCAACGAGACGGCCGAGCAGCTGGCGACCGCGTTCGGGCAGGCCTCCGCCGGTCGCGTCCCGGACGCACCGCCCTGCGAGGTCTACTGCCACACGCTGTCCGACCGCTCGATCCTGGGACCGGACCTGGACGCCGCGGGCGTGCACACCCTCACCCTGTTCGGCCTGCACATGCCGGCACGGCTGTTCCGCGCGGACCCCGACGGCGCCCGTTCCGCTGCGCTCGCCGCGACCATGGCCTCGATCGACTCCGTGCTGGCAGAGCCGCTGGCGGACTGCCTGCTGAGCGACGCCGACGGCCGGCCGTGCCTGGAGGTCCGCACCCCGGTGGACCTGGAGGGCGACGTCGGCCTGCCGGGCGGGCACATCTTCCACCGCGACCTGTCGTGGCCGTGGGCCGACGACGACGCGCAGGCCGGCACCTGGGGGGTCGAGACCCGCCACGGACGGGTGCTGCTCGGTGGTGCCGGTGCCCGACGCGGCGGCGGCGTGAGCGGCATCCCCGGCCGAGCGGCCGCCATGGCCGTGCTCGAGGCCGGATGAGCCCCGGTGACCTGGCGGGGGCGCTGCGGGCGCGCCCGGTCGTGCTGGACGGCGGGCTGGCGACGCACCTGCAGACCCGCGGCCACGACCTGTCGGGGGACCTGTGGTCGGCGCGCCTGCTGCGCGAGGACCCGGACGCGGTCGTCGCCGCGCACGCCGACTACCTGCGTGCCGGGGCACAGGTGCTCCTCACCGCGTCCTACCAGGCCTCCACCGAGGGGTTCGGGCGGCTGGGCATCGGGCGCGTCGAGGTCCTCGACCTCCTCGCCCGCTCGGTACGGCTCGCCCGCGAGGCGTGCGCCCGCACCGGCGCCGACGCCTGGGTCGCCGGGTCGGTCGGGCCCTACGGCGCCGTGCTCGCCGACGGCTCGGAGTACACCGGGGACTACGTCGGCCCCGACCGGGTCGGCGGTCGAATCATGACGGTGCAGGCGCTGCGCACGTTCCACCGCGACCGCATGACGGCGCTGGCCGCCGCCGGGGCAGACGTGCTGGCGCTGGAGACGGTCCCGGCGCTCGCCGAGGTCGAGGCCCTGCTGCTGGCCACGCAGGACGTCGGCGTACCGGTCTGGCTGTCGCTCACCACGACCACGGACCTCGACGGCACCGTCCTCACCCGTCGTGGCGAGCCCGCAGCCGAGGCGTTCGACATGGCGGGCGACACCGACCTGGTGCTCGCCGTCGGGGTCAACTGCTGCGACCCGGCCGGCGTCGACGCTGCAGTCGCCCTGGCCGGGGAGACCTCCCGGCTGCCGGTCGTCGCCTACCCCAACAGCGGGGAGACCTGGGACGCCGTCGCGCGCCGCTGGAGCGGCGCAGCCGACCTCGACCTCAGCGCTGTCGACGGCTGGGTCGGTCACGGCGCCCGCCTGGTCGGCGGCTGCTGCCGGGTCGGCCCGGAGCAGGTCGCCGACCTGGCCGGGCACCTCCGCGCACCCGGTCCGGGGGTGACAGTCGCGTCCAGGCGACGGTCGCGTCCAGGTGGCAGCCGCGTCCGGGTGACGTCGCGTCCAGGTGACAGGGCGCCCCGCGGACCGCACCGTTGACGGGTGCGCAACCCGACCCCCCCACCGGCCCCCGCCGCCCCGGACGACGACGGGGCCCACGCGGGAACCGACGAGGGGATCGACGTCGACGTCCCGCTCGCCCCCGACGTGCCGGCCGCGCCGCACAGCGCCAGCGGTGAGCAGGTCACGACCCGGGACCTGTCGCAGCTGGCCCCACCGCCCCGACCGGCGCGACGCTGGACCCCCAAGCGCGTCGTGATCACCCCAGCGGCGCTGGACCACGCGCACGGGCAGCGCATCGTCGCGCGGGTGGAGGCGGCCGGCATCGAGGTCGAGCGGCTGCGCGCGAACCGGCTGACCGGGGTGCGTGGCGCCGACGAGCGGCAGACCTACGCCCTGGCGAAGGCGACGATGGCGATCGTCGTCAGCCCGCCGTCGCGGCGCCGGCTCCAGCCGATCGCCCCCAGCGCGGACTGGCGGGTCGACCTCGCCGAGGGCTGCCCGGCCCACTGCCAGTACTGCTACCTCGCCGGGTCGCTGTCCGGCCCGCCCGTCACACGGGTCTACGCCGACCTCGACGGCATCCTCGCCGGGCTGGAGCCGTACCTCGGTCAGGGCACCATCACCAGCCGCAACAGCAGCAGCCGCGCCCACGAGGGCACCACCTTCGAGGCGTCCTGCTACACCGACCCGCTGGCCCTGGAGCACCTGAGCGGTAGCTGGCAGCGCGCGGTGGAGTTCTTCGGTGCCTGGGAGGCGCCGGTGCAGCTGCGGTGGACGACGAAGTTCGACGACGTCGGCGGTTTCGTGGGCCTGCCGCACGCCGGGCGCACCCGGGTCAGGTTCAGCGTCAACTGCCTGCCGGTGACGCAGCGATTCGAGGGCGGCACGTCGCGGCTGCAGGACAGGCTCGCCGCCATGCGCCGCCTCGCCCTCGACGGCTACCCGGTCGGGCTGACCCTGGCCCCGCTCATGCCGCTGCCGGACTGGCGCGAGCACTACGGGCACCTGCTCGACCTCGTCGCCGAGGCGGTGGCCGACGTCCCCGACCTGGACCTGACCGGTGAGCTCATCACCCACCGCTTCACCCCCGGCAGCAAGGAGGTGCTGCTCGGCTGGTACCCGGGCACCCGGTTGGAGATGGACGAGGCCCTGCGGACCACCAAGCGGGGGAGGTTCGGCAGCACCAAGTACGTCTACCCCAAGGACGTCATGGCCGAGCTGCGCGGCTGGTTCGAGGCCGAGCTGGCCCGCCGACTGCCGGCGATGCGGGTCCTGTACTGGACCTGAGGGTCGGGCACGAACGGGTCATGGGCGGCTCGTCGACCCGGCCCCCGGGCCGGTGGGCCACCCGGTCACCCGGGTCGGGCGGTCAGGCTGGTCGCCGGCTGAGCGGCGCCGCGCTCACAGGGCCTGCAGCGTCATCCCCGCCTCGCGCAGCCGCTCCACGAGCACCTCGCCCATCGCGGTGGCGGGCGTCAGGACCCCGGCGCGGTCCGGCAGCCGGTCCCGGTCGAGCACCAGGGAGAGCGCGCTCTCCCCGAGCATCCGGGCGGTCGCCGTGTACCCCGGGTCGCGGGAGGCGGAGACCTTGACCTGCAGCCGACGCCCGGTGGTGGTGCGGGCGTGCAGGCGGACCGCGAACCAGCCGGCCTCGCGCGCCTTCTCGTCGGGGCCCGAGCCGAGGGCGGGCAGCACCCGGTCCAGCAGGCGGCGGGTCGGCGGGAGCGCCATGCCGAGGCCGAGCGCGCCCGTGCCGGCTGCGACGGCTGCCGCCGCAGGCCCCCCGAGGACCCGCCCCGGCACGCCGATCCCCTCGCGGTAGGTGAAGGACCGGCCGTAGGACCAGCCGCTGAGGGCGTTGCTGCGGCGCACCACCCGGGTGTTGACGGGACCCATGACGAACGGGGCCAGCCAGCGGCCGGCGTCGGCGTCCCAGCCGACCCCCCACCGGTCCGGGCCGTCGCCGGTGCCGTCGACCGTCCGGTCCGGCTCGCGGGCACGGTCGGGGCTCAACGCGTACGGGTCGGCCACGACGCGACGCGCCTGCCGGCCCTCGCGCATGCGGTCGACCTGGGCCCGCAGGGAGTCGACCGTGCCGCCGCTGAACCCGCCCCGGGCACCGGTCAGGACGAACCGGGTGTCGGTGAGCTCCCCGAGGCCGTGGGTCGCCGCCGTGCGGGCCAGCAGCAGGACGCCCAGGTCGGAAGGCACGGAGTCGAAGCCGCAGGCGTGCACCAGCCGGGCACCCGAGCGCTGGGCGACGGCGTCGTTCGCGTCGATGCTGGCGCGCATGAACAGCACCTCCCCGGTCAGGTCGACGTAGTCGGTCCCCTCGGCGGCGCACGCCGTCGTCAGGGGCAGCCCGAACCTTTCGTAGGGCCCCACGGTGCTCGCCACGACCTGCGCCCGACGGGCGAGCTCGGTCACCGCGGTCGGGTCCAGCGAGTCGGTGACCAGCAGCGGCCAGCCGGCGGCCCGCTCACCGAGACCGTCGCGGACGGCGGCGAGCCTGTCGTGGGACCGGCCGGACAGACCCACGCTGACCTGGGACGGTGCATGCCGGGCCAGGTGCTCGGCCACGAGCCGCCCGGCGAAGCCGGTCGCGCCGTGGACGACGACGTCGAGCTCACGATCGCTGCGCTGCACCATGGGGCCACCGTACGGACCGCGACGCGTGGTGGCCTGCCCACCGTGGCAGGCTCCGCCGGTGACTTTCCTTACCCTGTCGACGATCACAGAGCTGCCCCCTCTGGAGGTCGTCAGCTCCGACGTGGTCTACGTCGTCGGGGGGATCGGGCTGCTCACGGCCGCCGTGCTGCCCCGACTGATCAACGGCCGGGCCATCTCCGCCGCGATGGCCTTCACCGGTGTCGGCATCATCGCGGGACTGCTGCCGATCCCGCTGCCCGTGCTGAACCCGCTGGAGCAGGGCGAGATGACCGAGCGCCTGACGGAGGTGGCGGTGATCGTCGCCATCATGGGGGTGGGTCTTGCGCTGGACCGGCCGCTGTCATGGCGGAAGTGGGCCACGACATGGCGGTTGCTCGGCATCGCGATGCCGCTGTGCATCCTGGCTGTCGCGATGCTCGGCTGGGGCCTGATGGGTCTGCTGCCCGCCAGCGCCCTCCTGCTCGCGGCCGTCCTGGCCCCCACGGACCCGGTGCTGGCCGGTGACGTCCAGGTCCGGGGACCCAACACCGGTGATGAGGACGACGTCCGCTTCGGCCTGACCAGCGAGGCCGGCCTCAACGACGGTCTCGCGTTCCCGTTCGTATACCTGGCGCTGTTCATCGGAGCGGGCACGGTCGCGGAGTGGGGACCTCGCTGGCTGGCCTGGGAGCTGCTCGGCAAGGTCGTCGTCGGCGTGGTCGTGGGTGCCGCCGTGGGCTGGCTCCTCGCCCGGCTGGCCTTCCGGGCGCCGAGCCCGACCCTCCGCTTCGCCGAGGCGGGCGAGGCGGTCGTCGCCCTCGGCGCTGTCCTGCTGGCCTACGGGGTCGCCGAGGCGCTGCAGGGCTACGGCTTCCTGGCCGTGTTCGCCGCGGCCATGGTCATCCGGTCCCACGAGAGCGGGCACGAGTACCACCACGTGCTGCACTCCTTCATCGAGCAGATCGAGCTGCTGCTCACCATGACCCTGCTGCTCATGTTCGGGATCGCCGTCGCCCGCGGCCTGTTCGACGACCTGACCTGGGTCGGCGCCCTCACCGGGGTGCTGCTGGTCCTGGTGGTCCGACCCGTCGCCGCCTGGGTGTCGCTGATCGGCAGCGGTACCCGCCGCAGGGAGCGCTCGGCGCTGGCGTTCTTCGGGGTGCGGGGGATCGGCTCGTTCTACTACCTGGCCTATGCCACCACCGAGGGCTCCTTCAGCCAGGAGAGCGAGCTGTGGGCGACCGTGGGGTTCACAGTGCTGCTGTCGGTGGTGCTGCACGGGGTCACCGCGACGCCGGTGATGGAGTGGCTGGACGGCGAGGCGAAGGCCGACGGCGAGAAGGCGGACCGCCCCGCTCCCGAGGAGCCGGAGATCGTGCGCTGACGGTGACGGGTCGTCCCGGGCGGCGCCCCGCCCGCTCAGTCCCCGGGGCCGGGGCGGGACTCGTGCCCGGGACGACCACGCGAGCGCTCGGACTCCTTCATCTCAGCCTCGAGCAGGTGCCGGCGCCCGCCGACGAGCTCGTCCCGGGCCGTCTGCTCCCAGCTGCGGAACCTGCTCCAGTAGCCGTCGTCGTACTCCTCGACCACCTGGAACGTCCAGCGGCCCGCCAGGACGTTGCAACCGAGCAGGTCCTCGCGCACCCGGGCGGCGAGGTCCCCGTGACCGGCCTGCTCGAGCGCGTCGAGGGCCTCCCCGAGGGTGATGTCGGCCTTGCCGGTCAGCTGATGGAAGCCGTACAGCAGCCCCCGGGCCTGCTCGACGGTCTCCAGCGCCTCGCTGAGCCTGCCCAGCGCCGCCACGGTCGCGTCGTCCACCCCGTCGGGGCGGCGGTGCTCAGCCACGGCCGGGGAGCATGCCGTAGGCGTGGCTGGGGGTCAGGCTGAGCAGAAGCCGCCTCTCGCGGACCATCTCGCGGCGGTAGTGGTCCCAGTCCGGGTGCTCCCCGGCGGCGGCGCGGTAGTAGGCCACCAGCGCCTCGACCGTGTCGTCGTCGGTGCTGCTCGCCACGGGCGAGATGTTCGCGGTGCCGTCGACGACGACGTAGCTCCAGAAGTCAGGGGCGCTGACGTGCAGCGAGACCCGGGGGTCCCGGCGTGCGTTGCGCGTCTTGGCGCGGTCGTCGGTCACCGAGACGAGGAGGCGGCCGGCGGAGACGACGTGCATGACGTTGGACGACTGCGGTCGCCCGTCGCGACGGAGCGTGACGAGCACGCTGCGGCGGTGCTCGGTGGCGAAGGAGACGGCGGTGTCGATGTCCACCCACCCATCCTGTGCCCGGCCACCCCCGCCCGCACCCGGTGTCAGCCGTCCTGCGCACCGCCGTCGTCGTCCGCCGCGGGTCCCGGGTCCGTCGTAGGTCCCGGATCCGCCGCGGGTCCCGGGTCCGTCGTGAGCGTGGCGATGCGTCCGACCACGCGCACCTCGACCACCACGCCGTCGTAGCTGCCGGGCACGTGCTCGCGGACCGTCTGCTCGGTGACGGTCACGGTCACGACGTACTCGCCGTGCCGACGTCCGATACCCACCCCGTTGACGCCCGGGAGCCGGGCGAGGTCCGCGCGCAGGTGCTCCTTGGCGGCGCGTGCGGCCGCCCGGTCGCTCACCCGGTGCCCTCTACCGCCAGGGTCGCGCCGAGCGCGGCGAGCACGTCGTCCACCACGTTGCAGAAGGTCAGCCCGAGGCCGTCGTCCCCACCCCGCTCGCTGCCGGCGAACAGCAGCCCCACGGCACGGCCACCCCCCGCCTCGCGCACCAGCGAACCGCTGTCGCCGCCACGGGAGAACGGCCCGTCCCCCGTGCCGCTCACCTCGACCTGACCGTCGAAACCGAGCAGGCCGACCCCCTCGCCGAAGTCGACCACCACGTCGTCCACCTCGATGGCCGTGACCCGCCCGCTCGTGAGGCCCGTGGTGCGGCCCAGCTTCTCGACCAGCTCGTCACCGTCCAGCGGGACGGTCGCGGTGGGTGCACCGGTCAGGTCGACCTCGATGCCGGCGTCCGGACGCGCGATCGCTGCGTCCACCCGGTTGCCACCGGCGCTGCTGAACGGCACGGCCCACTCCAGCACCCCGATCCGGTCCTGCGCCGTGCCACCGTCGGCCGGTCCGGGCTGCAGCACCAGGTCGCCGGGCGAGGCCAGGCCACCACGGGCCAGGACGTGGGCGTTGGACAGCAGGAACCGCTCGCCGTCACGGTCCAGCACGGCGCCCAGGGTGCCCGCGGTGTCCGCCTCGTGGCAGATCGAGCAGCCGGGCACCAGGGGGCGGCACCGACCCTGCAGCACGTCGGGGCGGGCTGCACCCGGCAGGGTCAGCGGTCGCACCACCCCGATGCTCCGGACGTCGACCTCGCGGTCGCCGACCTCGGCCACCAGCTGCTCGACGAGGCGGGCCACCAGGGGCCCGTCGTAGCGGTAGCGCACCGCGAGCGCGTAACCCGACCCCGTCGGGGCCGCACCCAGCGCGAGCGGGCCCGCCGTCGGGCCACGGGGCACGGCCGAGCGGGGCGCCCCCATGACCTCTCGCACGGTGGGGCGCGACAACCACGTCTGCTTCAGCTCACGTACCGACTCCAGCTCCATCACGCCACCGTGTCATCGGGTGCGGACACAACGGCGGAGCCCGTGGCCGCCAGCAGCAGCCGGGCCGTCTCGACCGGCTCGTCCCAGGGGGGCAGGTGACCGGAGTCCGCGAACCAGTGCAGCCGCGCACCCGGCACCGCTGCCATCGCGCGGGCCGCCTGTCCAGGCAGGCAGAGCCCGTCCTTTCGGCCCCAGCCGATCGTGACCCGCCGACCGACCGTGGCCGCTGCCGGGACGACCACCGGTTCCCGGCGGCGGGCCAGGTGACGCAGCGACGGCATGTAGGACGCCGTGAGGCCGAACGTCTGGGTGGAGTCGACGACCACGCGCGGGAGCCGGCCGGGGCGCGGCGACAGCGGCCGCAGCAGCAGCTCGCGGCCCCACCGGCTGCCGATGATCGCCGGCACCAGCGGCCGCAGCAGCAGCACCAGCCCCGTGGCCGTCCAGGCGACCAGGCGGAACCAGGCGAGCCCTAGCCGCCCCCAGTAGCCGCTCGGCGCCAACGCGACGACGTCCTTGCCGTGGCCGCGCCGCAGCAGCTCCAGGACGATCTCGCCCCCCATCGAGCTGCCGACCAGGTCGGCGTCCAGCAGGTCGGCCTCGTCGAGGAGCTGCTCGACGTGGTCGCAGAGGGACTCCAGGGAGACCGGGGCAGCCAGCGGCGCCGAGCGACCGAAGCCGGGGAGGTCGAGCACGACCACCTCGCGGTGGGGGACCAGGAGCGGCACGACCTCGCGCCAGCAGTCGAAGGAGGCACCCAGTCCGTGCACCAGCACCAGCGGGCGGCCGGTACCGCTGCGCCTGAGGCGGTGGCTCGGGTGGGTGGACACAGGGCAACGATCCCTGAAACAGAGCCCCCACCGCATCCCGGTCCACCCCCCCCGGTCCCTTTCGCGGTGTCCCGGGTCGCGACTACCGTCTGAACAGCGGCAGAGAGGGACGACGATGACGCAGCTTGTCGGGTCACGGCCGGTGGCCGAGGACCTCCACGTCCACCGGGGCGAGCTCACCGGGTACTGCTACCGGATGCTCGGTTCGGTGCACGACGCGGAGGACGCGGTCCAGGAGACGCTGGTGCGGGCCTGGCGCTCCCTCGACGGCTTCGAGGGTCGTTCCAGCGTCCGCTCGTGGCTGTACCGGATCGCCACCAACGTCTGCCTGGACGCCATCGGGAGCCGCTCCCGCCGCGCCACCCCGCTGGAGATCGGCGGTCCGTCGGCACCGGTCGTCGCCAGCCTCGGGGACGTCCGGGCGCACGAGGAGTGGCTGGAGCCGATGCCCTGGCGGGGCGCCCAGCCTCCCACCAGCGACCCTGCCGAGCTCGCCGCCGAACGCGAGAGCGTGCGGCTGGCTTTCGTCGCCGCGCTGCAGCACCTCCCCGCGCGGCAGCGGGCCGTCCTCATCCTCCGCGACGTGCTCCGGTTCTCCGCGGAGGAGACCGCCGAGCTGCTCGGCTCCACCGTCGCCTCCGCCAACAGCGCCCTGCAGCGGGCCCGGGGCACGCTGTCGGGCCACCACGCGGACCCACGCCCGCTGGACCCGCTCGACGCGGAGCACGAGGCGCTGCTCGAGCGGTACGTCGACGCCTTCGAGCGCTACGACATCACCGCGTTCGTCGCGCTGCTGCACGAGGACGCCACCCAGTCCATGCCGCCGTACGCGTTGTGGCTGCAGGGCGCAGAGGACCTGGGCGCCTGGATGCTCGGACCCGGGCACGGCTGCCGGGGCTCCAGGCTGCTGCCTGTACCGGGGGCCAACGGGTGTCCCGCGTTCGGTCAGTACCGCCCCGCCGCCGACGGCGACGGCCACGGCCACGAGCCGTGGGCGTTACACGTGCTCGAGGTCAGCGGCGGACGGATCAGCAGCATCACGTCGTTCCTGGACACCCGGCTGTTCGCCCGGTTCGGCCTGCCGGACCGGTTGCCGGCCACCGGCTGAAGGTCGCCCCGGGGCGGCCCGGGCCGGAGTGCGCGGCTGCAGTGACGGCGGCGTGGCACCGGCGGCGCCTCGATGATGTCGGGACCCGGTCGGCGTGCTCCCGCAGCGCGGGACCGCGCAGCCGCCCGCGTCCGTGCCGGCCGTACGGGTCAGGGTCGCTGGAGCAGGTGGCCCGAGTCGTTCCAGACCTGCACCACCCGGTTGCCGTGCTCGTAGCCCAGCGTGCTGAGGGTGGCCGTGGCCAGGACGAAGTTCTTGCCGTAGTGGGCCGGCAGCCCCAGCCAGCGTGCGGTGAGGATCCTCAGCATGTGCCCGTGGGCGACGACGGCCACGTCACCGTCGGCCGCCTCGACCCGCGTGAGGACCCGGTCGGCGCGCTCACCGACGTCCTCGGCCGACTCCGCGGTTGACGGGTGCGTCCACACCGTCCAGCCGGGCTCCTCGCGCTGCATGTCCGCGGTGCTGCGCCCCTCGGCCAGCCCGTAGTCCCACTCCTGCAGGTCGTCCACGAGCTCCGCGTGCTCCTCGAGCCCGGCGAGGCGGCAGGTGTCCACGGCTCGGCCCAGCGGGCTGCACAGCACCAGGGACAGCTCCCGGCCCGCGAGCACCGTCCCGGCACGCCGGGCCTGCTCGCGCCCGAGGTCGGTGAGCGGGATGTCGGTGCGGCCGGTGTGGCGGTGCGCCCGGCTCCACTCCGTCTCACCGTGGCGGACGAGGACGACGGAGGTGGGGCTCATGGTCCAAGGCAACAGCAGATCGTGCTGTCACGACAGCCCGCCGGCCTCCCGGGCGTGCCGGGTCCGGGTGACCGCACCTCTGCGCGCCTGGGATGCTCTCGTGATGTCTGAGCCCCGGACCCCCCGTACAGGCGGTCTGCGCGGACGGCTCGGATCCCGCCTCCGCCGTCTCCGCGGCCTCCTCGCCACCCTGGCCGAGCGCTCCACCGTCCGGAGGCCGCTGACGCACGACGGCTGGGGAGAGGACCGGGGCGGCGACCCGCTGCCGCCCGGGCACCTGCAGCACTGGCTGCTGTCCAGGGCCGAGCGGGGCAACGACCACACCCGGCTGCGTGCCTGGACCGAGGGCAACGAGGTGGTCCCGCTCGTGCACGGCCGGACCTACTTCCCGGAGCTGCTGCGGGCGCTGGAGGGTGCCGGGGACGGCGACCTCGTCATGCTCACCGACTGGCGCGGTGACCCCGACGAGCTCCTCACCGACGACGGCCCGACCGTCGGGCGGGCGCTGTCGGACCTGGCCCGCCGCGGGGCGGTGATCAAGGGCCTGCTGTGGCGCTCCCACCTGGACCGGCTGCAGTTCTCCTCCGAGCAGAACCGTGACCTCTCCGAAGACGTCAACGACGACGGCGGAGAGGTGCTGCTCGACCAGCGGGTGCGCCCGATGGGCAGCCACCACCAGAAGTTCGTCGTCATCAGGCACGGGGGCGCCTCGCAGGAGCAGGCGGACCGCTCCCGCGTCGACGACGTGGCCTTCGTCGGCGGGATCGACCTGGGCCACAGCCGGCGCGACGACGCCGAGCACGGCGGCGACCCGCAGACCCAGCCGTTCTCCCGCCGCTACGGCGACAGCCCGGCCTGGCACGACGTGCAGGTGCGCCTGCGCGGTCCGGTCGTCCGTGAGGTCGAGGACGTGTTCCGGGAGCGGTGGGAGGACCCGGCCCAGCTGACCCGGCTGCCGTGGCAGGTGGTGCCGGACCTGCTGCGGCGCCTGGACAGGGACGCCTCCGACCTGCCCGAGGCCCGGCCGGACCCGCCCGCTGCGGGCACCTGCGCCGTACAGCTGCTGCGTACCTACCCCAACCGCCACCCCGGCTACCCGTTCGCACCCGACGGCGAGCGCAGCGCGGCACGCGGTTACGCCAAGGTCATGCGTCGCGCCCGCAGGCTGGTCTACCTGGAGGACCAGTACCTCTGGTCGACCGACGTCGCGCGGGTCTTCGCCGACGCGCTGAGCCGCGAGCCCGGGCTGCACCTCGTGGCGGTGGTGCCGCGATGGCCCGACCAGGACGGCCGGTTCCGGCTGCCGCCCGTGCACCTGGGTCACGCACAGGCGCTGAACATGGTCCGGCAGGCGGGTGGGGAGCGGGTTCAGGTCGTGGACCTGGAGAACCGCTCGGGCGCGGCGGTCTACGTCCACGCCAAGGTGAGCGTCGTCGACGACGTCTGGGCCTCGGTGGGCAGCGACAACTTCAACCGCCGGTCCTGGACCCATGACTCGGAGCTGACTGCAGCCGTGGTCGACACCGCGCGCGACGACCGGGCGCCCGTGGACCCGGGCGGCCTGGGCGACGGGGCCCGCCGGTTCGCGCGCGACCTGCGGCTGGAGCTGATGCGCGAGCACCTGGACCGGGCGGTCGGCGAGGACGGCGACCTGCTCGATCCCGAGTCCGCGGTGGCGGCGCTGCGGGCCTCGGTGACCGCGCTGGACGACTGGTACGACGGGGGTCAGGTCGGGGCCCGGCCCGCCGGTCGGCTGCGAAGGCACATGCTGGTCGAGCCACCGCTGTGGCAGAAGGTGCTGGCGACCCCCGCCTACCGGGTCCTCGTCGACCCCGACGGGCGCCCGCCCGGGATGCGGCTGCGCCGGCGGATGTGATCGGGCCGTCCGCGGTGGGGACGGCAGGTCCGGGCGGGAGCCGGCATAGCCGGACGCCCCCCGACGTTGGAAGTCGTAGAAGCATCAACTACCTAGGAGGCAGTCGGTGAGCGGCATCCAGCTCGGCGTGTTCAGCGTCGGCGACATCACCCCGGACCCGACCACCGGTCGGACCCCGACCCAGCACGAGCGCATCAAGGCGCTCATGCAGATCGGCCTCAAGGCCGAGGAGGTCGGTTTCGACGTGTTCGCCCTCGGGGAGCACCACGACCACCCCTTCGTGCCCTCCGCGCTGACGACCATGAGCGCCTTCCTTGCGGCGCAGACCGAGCGGCTGATCTTCTCGACCTCGATCGCCCACATCACCACCAACGACCCGGTGCTGATGGCCGAGCAGTACGCCATGCTCCAGCACCTGTCCGACGGCCGCGTCGACCTGGTTCTGGGCCGCGGCAACACCGGCCCGGTCTACCCGTGGTTCGGCAAGGACATCCGCGACGGCCTCGCGCTCGCGATCGAGAACTACGACCTGCTGCACCAGCTGTGGCGCACGGACGTTCTCGACTGGAAGGGCAACTTCCGCACCCCGCTGCAGGGCTTCACCTCGACCCCGCGCCCGCTGGACGGGGTCCCGCCGTTCGTCTGGCACGGGTCGATCCGCAGCCCGGAGATGGCCGAGCAGGCGGCGTTCTACGGCAACGGTTACTTCCACAACAACATCTTCTGGCCCAAGACCCACGTGGAGCGGATGGTGGGCTTCTACCGGCAGCGCTTCGAGCACTACGGCCACGGCCCGGCCGAGGCCGCCTACGTCGGCCTCGGCGGCCAGGTCTACGTCCGGGCCAACAGCCAGGACGCGATCCGGGAGTTCCGGCCGTTCTTCGACGTCGCGCCGGTCTACGGCCACGGCCCGACGCTGGAGGAGTACATGCGCGAGACCCCCCTCACCGTGGGCTCGCCCCAGCAGGTGATCGAGCGGACCCTGGCCTACCGCGAGGTCGTCGGTGACTACCAGCGCCAGATGTTCCTGCTGGACCACGCCGGCCTAACGCTCACAACGGTGCTGCAGCAGATGGACTACCTGGGCGAGCACGTCCTGCCCGAGCTGCGGGCCGAGTTCGCCAAGGACCGTCCGGCCCACGTGCCGGACGCCCCGACCCACGCCTCGCTGCTCGCGGCGCAGCGGGCGAAGCAGCAGCAGGTGTCCCTGTGACCCGACGTATCGTCGTCATCAGCGGCGGGCTGAGCGAGTCGTCCTCGACCCGCCGCCTCGCCGACGGGCTCGCCACCGCGACGACCCGGGCGATGCGGGAGCGGGGCGTGCCGGTCGAGCTGACCGTCGTGGACCTGCGCGAGCGGGCCCACGACATCACCAACGCCGCACTCACGGGCTTCGCGGGACGGTCCCTGCAGTCCGACCTCGACGGGGTCCTGGCCGCGGACGGCGTCATCGCCGCCACCCCGGTCTACAGCGGCTCCTACACGGGCCTGTTCAAGTCCTTCGTCGACCTGCTCGGTCAGGCTGCCTTCGACGGCACCCCCGTGCTGCTGGCGGCGACGGCCGGCACCGCCCGGCACTCCCTGGCGATCGAGCACGCCATGCGGCCGCTGTTCAGCTACCTGCGGGCGCTGACCGTGCCGACCGCAGTCTTCGCCGCCAGCGAGGACTGGGGTGGTGACGGTGACGCCGCCGGTGCCCTGGCCGGCCGGGTGGAGCGGGCCGCCCGTGAGCTCGCCGACCTCGTGGCCTCCCGTGAGCCGAAGCAGGTCGTCGACCCGTTCGACGCCGCTCCCTCGTTCACCGACCTGCTGGACGGCCTGCGCGGCTGAGGCACGTGCTCGCGCCTGTGCCGTCGGACCGTCCTCGCACAGCCGGCCGGCCAGGCCTGCCTCAGGGCTCCGGGTCGCCCATGTGCGTCTCCGGCGCCGCGTCGGTCACCGGTGTGCCGTCGGAGGCTTCGGGCGGGGTCGGTACGTCGGTGAACTTGTGCCCCTCCGCCGCGTCGTCGCCGCCCTCCTGCTCGGGACCCCGGCCCGTACCCGCCTCGGCCAGCGCGGCGGTCCCCGGTTCGTCGTCACCCTCGGCGGTGCTGGAGACCGGGTCGCGCCCCGTCATGTCGCCGTCCGTCTGCTCGCTCATCCCGGTCGCTCCTCCGTGGTTGACGTGCTCATCTGTGCATGATCACGCAGAAGGGTGGGCCTCGGGCTCCGGCGGCACGTCGGCGCCCTGCGCCTCGTCCCGCTCGGCCCGCTCCAGCAGCGGCGCGAGGTCGAAGACGTGGTCGTCGATGTCGGCGTGCAGGTCGCCGAGCTCGGCGAAGCGGGCGGGCACCGTCGCGATGGTGAAGTCGCCGGGCTCCGCGGCGTCGACCTCGTCCCAGCGCACCGGTGTGGAGACCGTGCCCTCGGGGTTGCCGCGCACGGAGTAGGCGGCCGCGACGGTGTGGTCGCGGGCGTTCTGGTTGTAGTCGACGAACAGCGCGTGCGGGTCCCGGTCCTTGCGCCACCACGCGGTCGTGACGTCGTCGGGGGCGCGCCGCTCCACCTCGCGGGCGAAGGCCAGCGCGGCACGGCGCACGTCGGCGAAGCCGTACGTCGGAGGGACGCGCACGTAGACGTGCATCCCGCTACCGCCGGAGGTCTTGGGGAAGCCGACCGCACCGAGCTCGTCGAGCAGCTCGTGGACGACGTGGGCGACCCGCCGCACGGTCGCGTAGTCGCAGGCCGGCCCCGGGTCCAGGTCGATGCGCCACTCGTCGGGCTTCTCGGTGTCGGCGCGTCGGCTGTTCCAGGGGTGGAACTCCACAGTGGACATCTGCACCGCCCACGCCACGTGCGCCAGGTGCGTGACGCACAGCTCGTCGGCGGTCCGGTTCCACCGGGGGAAGTGCAGCCGGACCGTCTCCACCCACGGCGGCGCCCCGGCGGGGACCCGCTTCTGGTGGACCTTGTCGCCCGCGACGCCCGTGGGGAACCGGTGCAGCATGCACGGGCGCTCGCGGAGGGCGTTGACGATGCCGTCGCCCACGCTCAGGTAGTACTGCAGCAGGTCGTGCTTGGTCTCCCCGCGGGCTGGGAAGCACACCCGGTCCGGGCTGGACAGGCGCACCGGCAGCCCGTCGACGTCGATCTCGAGCGCGGGTGCCTTGGGGCTGGCCACCGGCCAACGGTAGCCGCGTGGCCCACCCGTGGGCAGGATGACGGCGTGCAGACCTACGACCTGATCGTCATCGGGGCCGGGCCGACAGGCGAAAACGTCGCCGGACGGGCCGCCGCCGCCGGGCTCCGCACAGTGGTGGTCGAGGCGGAGTTGGTCGGCGGCGAGTGCTCCTACTGGGCCTGCATCCCCAGCAAGGCGCTATTGCGACCGCTGCACGCCCTGCGTGCGGCCCGCCGCCTGCCCGGCGCGCGCGAGGCCGCCTCCGGAGCACTGGACACGGCCGCGGTCCTGGCCCGTCGCGACGCGTTTACCCATGCCGACGGCGCCGCGGCGCACGATCACGACGACTCGGGCCAGCAGGGATGGCTGCAGGGCGCGGGCATCGACCTGGTGCGGGGCCACGGCCGGCTGGCAGGCGAGCGTCGCGTCGACGTGTCGCAGGCCGACGGCAGCCGCGTGCACCTGCAGGCCCGCCACGCGGTGGCCCTGGCGACCGGGACCACCGCCTCGGTGCCCCCCGTGCCCGGCCTCAGCGAAGCCGCACCGTGGACGAGCCGGGAGGCCACGTCGTGGCCCACCGTGCCGGACCGGCTCCTCGTCCTGGGCGGGGGCGTGGTGGGGCTGGAGATGGCCCAGGCCTACCAGGGCCTGGGCAGCCGGGTCACCGTGCTCGTGCGCGGCGACGCCCTGCTGCCCCGACTGGAGCCGTTCGCGGGCCGGCTGCTGCTGCAGGCCCTGACCGAGGACGGCGTGGACGTCCGCCTCGGCGCCTCGGTCTCCTCGGTCGAGCGCCCGGTGCCCGCCGGCCCTGTGACGGCGCACCTGCAGGACGAGATCGACCTGGTGGCCGAGGAGCTGCTGGTGGCCGCAGGTCGGGCCCCGGCCACCGGCTCGCTGGGCCTGCAGACCGTGGGCCTGGAGCCCGGCGGCTGGCTGGACGTGGACGACACCCTGCTCGTGGCGGGCTTCGACTGGCTCTACGCGGTGGGTGACGTCAACCGCCGGGCGCTGCTCACCCACCAGGGCAAGTACCAGGCCCGGGTCGCCGGGGACGCGGTCGTGGCCCGCTCGCACGGGCAGGAGCCGAGCTGGGTGGCCGAGGCCGACCACGCGATGGTGCCGCAGGTCGTGTTCACCGACCCGGAGGTGACGTCGGTGGGGCTGAGCGGGGCGCAGGCGCTGGGGCGCGGGCTGCGGGTGCGGACGGTGGAGTACGACCTCGCCTCGGTCGGGGGAGCCTCGCTGCACGCCGACGGCTACCGCGGCCGCGCCTGCGTGGTCGTGGACGAGGACCGTTCCGTCGTCGTCGGCGCGACGTTCGTCGGTCATGACGTGGCCGAGCTGCTGCACAGCGCCACAGTCGCCGTCGTGGGCGAGGTCCCGCTGCAACGGCTCCGCCACGCCGTCCCGTCCTTCCCCACCCAGAGCGAGGTGTGGCTACGGCTGCTGGAGGAGTACGGCCTCTGACCCCCGGCACGAGTCACAGGATCTCCCCGTCGCCGTCACGCGCCACCGTCACGCGCCACCGTCATCGAGCGACGCGAACCAGCCGGCGTAGCCGGTCGTCCGGGCCATACGGCGGGTGAGGTCGGGGGCACCGTCGTCCCACCACACCGGCCCGCGCTCGCCGAGGGCGTGCTTGGCGGCGTCGACCCCGGCACGGGCGGTCTCGCGCGCCTCGTCGTCGCCCGCGCGCATCGCTGCGCCCTTGGCACGCCTGGCGGCCATCAGCTCCCGGGTCAGCCGGTCGTGCTCCTGCGGGTCGAGCCGGGGGTCGGAGCAGCGCCACAACCGGCCCCGCACCACCAGGTACCGGCCGTCCGGTGTCACCCGGTGCGCCACGGGCGCCACGGTAGGGCGGCGGGACCGCCCGCGCCCGGCGCCACAGCGGCCGGGGACGGCTACCGTCCTGGATCGTGATCGTCGTGAGGCACGCCCATGCCGGCGACAAGCGCCTCTGGCGCGACCCCGACGAGGCGCGACCACTCAGCCCCCGGGGCGAGGCCCAGGCCGCGGGACTGCTGGTCACGCTCGCCGGGGACGTCGTCGAGGAGGCCTGGAGCAGCCCGGCCCTGCGCTGCACGCAGACCCTGGCCCCCCTGGCGCGGCAACGCGGCCTGGACGTGCACAGCACCCCGCTGCTGGCCAAGGAGGTCGAGGCGGCCGAGCTGCTCGGCTGGCTGCGCGCGCGGGGCCCGGACGCCCGCGCGCTGGTGTGCACCCACGGCGAGGTGCTGCGCGGGTTGTTCGACCTGTGCCGCGACCAGGGCCTGATCGGGGAGTCCGTCGGCCTCGACACGCCCAAGGGCGGCGGCTGGCGGCTGCACAGCCCCGCCGACACCGCCGTGCCACCCGCGGGCCCCGTCCTGCTGCTGGACTACCTGGCACCCCGCCTGCTCCGCTGAGCAGCCTGCATGGTCACGCGAGCAGCCCGCCCCGAGACAGAAGACCCCCGGCCGAAAGATCCGACCGGGGGTCTGGTGAAGCTGCGTGCGCGAGGGGGGAGTTGAACCCCCACGCCCTTGCGGGCACACGGACCTGAACCGTGCGCGTCTGCCTATTCCGCCACTCGCGCGCAGCGAGGAGACTACACCGATCCACGGGTGGGCTCCGACGCCGCGTTCCACGAACGGTCACCCCCGCCGGTACATTGCTGAGCACCGGGACCGCCCGGATCAGTCGTCGTGCCCGCAAGGGCCGTGCCCGAGCCGGGAAGGAGGTGGACCTGCCATGGGCCTGCTCGACAAGTTCGAGAAGGGCGTGGAACGCGCCGTCAACGGTGTCTTCGCACGCACCTTCAAGTCGGGGGTGCAGCCCGTCGAGATCGCCTCCGCCCTGCGGCGCGAGCTCGACGAGCGCGCCGCAGTCCTGGGGCGGGGCCGCACCCTGGTGCCCAACCACTTCACGGTGACGCTCGCCCCGGACGACCACGACCGGCTGGTGGAGTGGGTGGACGCGCTCGCCGACGAGCTCGCCGCGGCCGTGACCCAGCACGCCGACACGCAGCGCTACGCCTTCGTCGGGCCGGTCACGGTGACCCTGCAGCGCGAGGAGTCCCTCGACGTCGGCCTGCTGGACGTCAGCAGCCGGACCGTCAAGGGCGCCGTGGCCCCGCTCACCGGCAACGGGCCGACGTCGGGCAGACCGGTCATCGAGGTCGACGGCCAGGCCTTCGTCCTCACCGGAGCGGTCACCACGCTCGGACGCGGTTCCGAGGCGGACATCGTGCTGGACGACACGGGCGTCTCCCGCCGTCACGCCGAGCTGCGGGTGAACGCCTCGTCCGGGCGGACCGTGCTGTCGGTGCTGGACCTCGGCTCCACGAACGGCACCTTCGTCGGCGACGAGCAGATCGCCCACCAGGCGCTGCAGGCCGGCGACGTCGTGTCCCTGGGGCACTCCCGCGTCCTGGTGCGGGACGCCGGATGAGCGAGCTCACCCTCACCGTCCTGCAGCTGGGCCTGCTGGTGCTGCTGTGGCTGTTCGTCCTGGGCGTCGTCGGGGTACTGCGCGGCGACCTCTACGGCACCCGGGTCGCCGTCCGGCAGCCGCCGCGGCCGGCCAAGCCCGCCACCACCCCGGCGACGCCCCGGCAGAACCCGCCTGGCGCCCGGCAGCCCCCCGAGCCGCGCCCGCCCGCCGTGGCGCGCCAGCTCGTCGTGACCGAGGGGTCGCTGCAGGGCACGACGATCACCCTGGGGACGTCCGCCCTGACCATCGGTCGCGCCGCGGACTGCACCCTGGTGATCGACGACGAGTTCGCCTCGGGCCGCCACGCCAGCATCTCCCGGCAGGACGGGCAGTGGGTGCTGGAGGACCTGGGTTCGACCAACGGCACCTACGTCCGCAAGGAGCAGGTCCAGGGGCCGGTCGCGCTGCAGGTCAGGGTGCCCATCCGGATCGGGCGCACCGTCCTGGAGCTGAGGGCCTAGTGTCGATCGCGCTCCGCTACGCCGCCCGCAGCGACGTCGGGCTCGTCCGCACCAAGAACGAGGACTCCGGCTACGCGGGGCCCCACCTGCTGGTGGTCGCCGACGGCATGGGCGGGCACGCGGGCGGCGACGTCGCGTCCTCGCTCGCGGTCGGGGTGCTGTCGGACCTGGACGGCGAGGCGCTGGGCAGCACCGAGGCGCAGACCCGGCTGGCGCAGCGGCTGCGCACCACCAACACGACCCTGCAGGAGCGGGTCGGCTCCCAGCCCGACCTGGCCGGCATGGGCACCACGGTCACCGCCCTGCTGCGCGCCGGGTCGCGACTGATCCTCGCCCACATCGGCGATTCCCGGGCCTACCTGCTGCGTGGCGGCGAGCTGGTCAAGGTCACCACCGACCACACCTACGTCCAGAGCCTGGTCGACGCCGGCCGCATCACGGCCGAGGAGGCCGAGAACCATCCCCAGCGCAACGTCGTGATGCGCGTGCTGACCGGTGAGCACGGTCACGAGCCCGACCTGTCCGTGCGCGAGGGGCGAGCGGGCGACCGCTGGCTGCTGTGCTCCGACGGGCTGTCCGGGTTCGTCTCCCACGACACCCTGCACGACACCCTCGCCGCGGGCGAGGCTCCCGGTCCGACCGCCGACAACCTGGTCCGGCTCGCGCTGCGCTCCGGCGCCCCCGACAACGTGACGGTCATCGTCGCTGACGTCGTCGACCTGGACACCCCGCCCTCGACCGCACCGCAGGTGGTCGGGGCGGCGGCACGACGGACCAAGGGCACCACGCCCGCGCCGCCGACCGACGACAGCCCGGCCGCCCGGGCCGCGTCGCTGGGGCGCGACGCGGCGGCCGAGGACGACCACGACGACGACGAGCACAGCGCCCTGCGCCGCTGGGTGCCGTGGGCGGTGGTGCTGCTGGTGGTGCTGGGCCTGGCCGGCTCGGCCGTCGGGGGGTGGGCCTGGAGCCAGCAGCAGTTCTTCGTCGGGACCGCGGTCGGCGACGCCGGCGACGAGGTCGTCGCCGTCTACCGGGGCCTGCCGCAGGACCTCGGTCCGGTCCCGCTGTCCACCGTGACCGAGATGACCGACGTCACCGTCGCCGAGCTGCCGCTGTTCCAGCAGCGCATCGTCACCGAGGGCATCCAGGCCGACGACCGATCCGGGGCCGACCGCATCGTCGCCGACCTCCGCTCGCAGCTGGAGAGCGGGTGAGGCCATGACGACCGTCGTGTCCGCGCTGGCCCCCGGCACCAAGCGCGGCTTCGAGCTGCTGCTGCTGGTGCTGTCGGTCGGCATCTCCACCGCCGCCTACGCCTTGGTCGGTGTCACCCTCGGGGGGGCGCTGCCGACCCGCCTGCTCGCCGTCTCGGGCGGCCTGCTGGGCCTGGGTCTGCTGCTGCACCTCGTGGTGCGGGTCGTCGCGCCCTACGCCGACCCCGTCCTGGTCCCGACCGCGCTGCTGATCAACGGCATCGGCCTGGTCATGATCCACCGCCTCGACCTGGCGGAGGACCCCGTGACGTCCCTGGCGGTGCGGCAGCTCGGCGCCACCGCCGTCGGCATCGTCACCGCGGCGGTCGTGCTGGTGGTGCTGCGCGACCACCGCAGGCTGCGGGGGCGCACCTACACCGCCATGGTCGTCGGCCTGGTGCTGCTGCTGCTGCCGCTGGTGCCCGGGATCGGCACCACCGTCAACGGCGCGACGATCTGGATCGACCTCGGCGTCACGACCTTCCAGCCGGCCGAGCTCGGGAAGATCGCGATAATCGTGTTCTTCGCGGGGTACCTGGTCACCGCCCGCGACACGCTGTCCCTGGTCGGGCCGAAGGTCCTCATGCTGCGCCTGCCGCGCGCCCGCGACCTCGGCCCGATCCTCCTCACCTGGCTCGCCTCGGTCGGGGTGCTCGTGTTCGAGCGGGACCTCGGCACGTCCCTGCTGTTCTTCGGGATCTTCGTCGCGATGCTCTACGTCGCGACCGAGCGGGTGTCGTGGATCGTCATCGGCCTCGGGCTCTTCGCCGGGGGGTGCGTGGTCGCCTGGCGGCTGTTCGGCCACGTGCAGAACCGGGTGGCCGTCTGGCTGGACCCGTTCGACCCCCGCCTGATCGAGGCCACCGGCGGGTCCTACCAGGTGGTGCAGGGGCTCTACGGGATGGCCGACGGCGGCCTGCTCGGGACCGGCCTGGGCCGGGGCAGCCCCGAGATCGTCCCCTTCGCCAACAGCGACTTCATCCTCGCCGCCCTGGGCGAGGAGCTCGGCCTGGCCGGGGTGTTCGCCCTGCTGGCGCTGTACGGGATCATCGTCCAGCGCGGCATCCGGACCGCGATCGGGGTGCGCGACGGCTTCGGCAAGCTGTTGGCCTGCGGGCTGGCGTTCTCGATCGCGCTGCAGGTCTTCGTCGTGGCCGGTGGCGTCACCCGCGTCATCCCGCTGACCGGCCTCACGATGCCGTTCCTGGCCTACGGCGGCTCGTCGCTGCTGGGCAGCTGGGTCATCGTGGCCCTGCTGCTTCGGGTCTCGGACCTGGCGCGACGCCCCGACCTGCCCGAGGCGTCCCGCGACCGCCCGCCGAGCGGTCCCGCCGACGACGCGAGCACCCAGGTGGTGAGGGTGCCGTGAACCAGCCGTTGCGCCGCCTCGCCGTGGTGGTGGGCGTGCTCTTCCTGGCCCTGCTGCTGTCGACGTCATGGATCCAGTACGTCGGTGCGGGCTCGGTGTCCGCCGGGCAGGGCAACGTCCGCGAGGTGTACCGGGAGTTCGGCCGCGAACGCGGCCCGATCGTGGTCGCCGGCGAGGAGGTGGCCACCAGCACCGAGGTCGGCGGGGACTACGAGTTCCTGCGCGAGTACCCCGGCGGGCCGCTCTACGCCCACGCGACGGGCTTCTTCTCCATCGTCTACGGCACGACGGGCATCGAGCGGGCGGCCAACGACGTGCTCGCCGGCACCGCCGACTCGCTGTTCTACAGCCGGATCGGGCAGATCCTCACCGGCCAGGACCCGACGGGCGGTTCCGTGGAGCTGACCCTGGACCCGGCTGCGCAGCAGGCGGCCTGGGACGCGCTGGGTGATCAGCGCGGCGCCGTCGTGGCGATCGAGCCCAGCACCGGGCGCATCCTGGCGATGGTCAGCCGGCCCGCCTACGACCCCGCCTCGCTGGCCTCGCACGACTTGAGCGAGGTGCGCGAGGCCTGGGCCGCGCTGAACGCCGACCCGGCCCGGCCGTTGGAGAACCGCGCCATCGCCGGGCGGACCTACCCGCCGGGATCGGTGTTCAAGCTGGTGACGGCCGCCGCCGCGATCGAGAGCGGTGCCTACACGCCCGACTCGGAGCTGCCCGGACCCGCCGCGCTCGACCTGCCGGGGACCACGGCGGTCCTGCCGAACTACGACGACCGTCCCTGCGGCCCCGACGACACCACGACCCTCGCCGAGGCCCTGCGGATCTCGTGCAACAGCGCCTTCGGCCAGCTCGGCATCGACCTGGGCGGGGACGCGCTGCGCGAGCAGGCGGGACGCTTCGGCTACGACGCCGAGCTGTCCATCCCGCTGACCGTCACACCCTCGACCGTTCCGGCGGGGCTGAACGCGCCGCAGAGCGCGCAGGCGGCCGTGGGGCAGTTCGACGTCCGCGTCACCCCGCTGCAGGTGGCCATGACCAGCGCCGCCATCGCCAACGACGGCGTCATGATGCGCCCCCAGCTGGTGCGTACCGTTCGGGGGCCGGACCTGATGGTCGTGGAGGACGTCCGGCCCGACACCCTCGGCACACCCGTGGAGCCGGCGACCGCCGAGGTGATCACGGCGATGATGGTCCAGGTCGTGGCGGACGGTACGGGTACGTCGGCCCAGATCTCCGGTGTGGCCGTCGCCGGCAAGACCGGGACCGCGCAGACCGGCAACGACGACGCCCCGCACGCCTGGTTCACCTCTTTCGCGCCGGCCGACGACCCGCGGGTCGCCGTGGCGGTGCTCGTGGAGAACGGTGGCAGCCTGGGCAGCGAGACCAGCGGCGGCCGGGTCGCCGCGCCGATCGCGCGCGAGGTCATGCAGGCGGTGCTGCAGCCGTGAGCGGGACCTCAGCGGGGCTGGTCCTCGCCGGCCGCTACCGGCTGCTCGACCAGGTCGCCGTCGGAGCGATGGGCGAGGTCTGGCGCGCCCACGACGACCGCCTGGACCGGGACGTGGCCGTCAAGGTGCTGCGCCCGGAGCTGGCCGGGGACGACGGGTTCCTCGACCGGTTCCGCACCGAGGCCCGCCACGCCGCCTCCGTCCGCCACCCCCACGTGGCCGCCGTGCACGACTACGGCGAGGACACCGCCGTGATGACCGGCGGGGTCGCGACCGCGTACCTGGTCATGGACCTGCTGGACGGTCGCACCCTGGGTGCGCTGCTGGCCGAGGACGGCCCGCAGCCGGCGGACCGGGTGGCGGCGCTGCTCGCCCAGGTCGCCGACGCCCTCGCCGCGGCCCACCGGATCGGCCTCGTGCACCGCGACGTCAAGCCGGCCAACCTGGTCGTGTCCGCCGCGCGGGCGGACGACGTCACGGTCACCGACTTCGGGATCGCCCGGGCCACGGACGCCGTCCCCGTCACACGGACCGGGCTGGTGATGGGGACCGCGGAGTACCTGTCGCCCGAACAGGCCCGCGGCGAGCGCGCCACCACCGCCTCCGACGTGTACTCCCTGGGGGTGGTGGCCTTCGAGCTGCTCACAGGTCGGCCCCCGTTCACCGGTTCCGCCGCGGCCGAGGTGGCACGGGCGCACGTCCAGGACCCTGCGCCCGACCTCCCGGAGCACGTCCCGGCAGCGATGCGCGACGTCGTCGCCCGCTGCCTACGCAAGTCCCCGGGGGAGCGTCCGGACGTCGAGGCCCTCGCCGCCCGGCTGCACGTCCTGGCCGACGGCGCCCCGACCGACCTGCCCTGGACCGGTGCGGGGGCCGGCAACCCTCGACCAGCGGAGCCCGAGGGCCCCACGACAGCCGCCGACACCCCGGCACCGCTGGCACCACAGGCACGGTCAGCACGGTCAGCACGGTCAGCACGGTCAGCACGGTCAGCACCGCCGGCACCTTCCCGCCCGCTGGGCGCGGCTCAGCCCGGCGCAGCGACGACGCCCCGGACACGGGAGATTCCGCTCACCCGGGCACCCGGGGACCACGGCCACCCACGGGAGCAGGGGCCGGCAACCCCGCTCCCCGTGGCCCGGACCGCACGACCCGCGGCCGACGGGGCCGCCCCACGAGGCCACCGGCGGCCGCTGCGCGTCCCCCTGGTCGCGCTGCTCACCCTGGTGGCGCTGCTGCTGCTGGCCACCATGCTCCAGGCGCTCGGCGTGATCGGTGCCGGTGACGGCCCCGCGGCGGGCGCCGCGGCAACCGTGGCAGGCTCCCCCTGGACGACGATCGACGAGGACGGACGATGACGGACCAGACGACAGGTGACCCGCGGCTCGTGGGCGGGCGGTACCAGCTGACCGAGCAGATCGGCCGTGGCGGCATGGCGGAGGTCTGGTCGGCACACGACCAGCGGCTCGGTCGCTCCGTGGCCGTCAAGCTGCTGCGCACCGACCTGGCCCGCGACCCGTCGTTCCAGGCACGCTTCAAGCGCGAGGCCCAGTCGTCCGCGTCGCTCAACCATCCCGCCATCGTGTCGGTCTACGACACCGGCGAGGACGTGGCCCCGGACCCGTACGGCACCCCCGCACCGCAGCCGTACATCGTGATGGAGCAGGTGCACGGCCGGACCATCAAGCAGATCCTGCAGGAGTCGTCGCCGCTGGACATCGAGGACGCCCTTCGCATCACCGCCGGGGTCCTCGACGCCCTGCAGTACAGCCACCGCGGCGGGATCATCCACCGCGACATCAAGCCGGGAAACGTCATGGTCACCGACGCCGGCGAGGTCAAGGTCATGGACTTCGGCATCGCCCGCGCCCTGGCCGACACCTCCGCCACGATGACCGGCACCAACGCCGTCCTGGGCACGGCGCAGTACCTGTCGCCGGAGCAGGCCCGCGGCGAGACGGTGGACGCCCGCTCCGACCTGTACTCCGCCGGCTGCCTGCTGTACGAGCTCCTCACCGGGCGGCCCCCGTTCGTCGGGGAGAACGCGCTGGCGCTGGCGTACCAGCACGTCGGTGAGACGCCCCGGCCGCCGAGCACCCTGAACCCCGACGTCCCCGAGGACCTGGACTCGGTCGTGCTGCACGCGCTGGCCAAGGCGCGGGAGGACCGGTACCAGGACGCCGCGGCGTTCGTCGCCGACCTCGACCGCGTCGCCACCGGGCTGCCCGTGGTGGCCCCCGCCGCGGGTGCAGTGGCCGGTGCGGGCGTGGCGGCCGCTGCCCTCGGGGACACCGCCGCCACGACCCAGCGCATCCCCCGCACCCCGGCACGCGAGCCGGAGCCGGTCTGGGAGGACGACGACCTGGTCCCGGTGGACGACGAGCCCGAGGAGCCGAAGCGCCGGGTGTGGCTGTACGCCCTGCTCGTGCTCGCGGCCCTGGCCATGATCGCGGGCCTGGTCTGGTTCCTGTCCGGCGAGCAGGACGACGGTGTCGAGGAGGTCCGCATGCCAGACGTCGTCGGGCTGGCGCAGGCGGACGCCGAGGACCAGCTGGCCGGTCTGGGGTTCACTGCCGTCACGGTCGCACCGGATGAGGAAGCGGACGCCGAGGCCGGCCAGGTCACGGAGCAGGACCCCGTGCCCTCGGACACGCTCACGCTGTACCCGCTGGACACCCCGATCACCCTGACGGTGGCCGTGGGCCCGGACGAGGTGACCGTCCCCGACCTGGAGGACCTGTCGCAGGCGGAGGCCCGCGACGCCCTGCTCGCCGCCGGGCTGGTGTTCGCCGGGACCACGGAGGAGGACGACCCCGAGACCGAGCGGGGCTTCGTCCTCAGCAGCACCCCCGCCTCGGGCGAGGTGACGCAGGAGGGCAGCGACGTCACGCTGGTCCTGGCGAGCGGTCAGAACACCGTACCGGGGGTGATCGACGCACCGCAGGCGCAGGCTGTCGAGGCGATCGAGGAGGCCGGTTTCGAGGTCGAGATCGAGGAGCTGGAGAGCCCTGAGGAGCCGGGCACCGTCATCAGCCAGGGCGACACCCAGGACCGGCGCCTCGACATCGGGGAGACGGTCACGCTGACCATCGCGGTCGAACCGGCGCCCGTGCCGACGACGGTGACCGAGACGTTTACGCCTGAGCCGGAGCCGGAGCCGGAGCCGGAGCCGGAGCCGGAGCCCAGCCAGCCGCCCGCACCGGAGCCCACCGCCGAGCCAGAGCCCACCGCCGAGCCAGAGCCCACCGCCGAGCCGGAGCCCACCGCCGAGCCGGAGCCCACCGCCGAGCCGGAGCCCACCGCCGGCGAAGCCCGCGGGGGGGTCGACGACACCTCGGCCGAACCGGCGGACGGACCAGCGGACGAACCCGCGTCCGAATCAGCGGACGGGCCCGCGGACGGGCCCGCGGGGAAACGGCAGGACGGGCCCGCCGGGAAACGTCAGGCCGGGCCCCGGGGCGGAGAACCCGGCGAAGCAGCGGGCTGAGCCCCCTCGGCCGGGTCGCAGCGTCGAGGCAGCGGGCTGAGCCCCCTCGGCCGGGTCAGCGGCGAAGCAGCGGGCTGAGCCCCTCGGCCCGGGCGGGCGCGCCGGTGTCGCCCAGCACGGCGAGCCAGTTGGCCAGCAGCAGGTGCCCGCCCTCGGTGAGCACGGACTCGGGGTGGAACTGCACCCCGTACAGCGGCAGCGACTCGTGCTGCAGCGCCATGACCACTCCGCCGTGGGTCCGACCGGTCACCACGAGCTCGCCCGGCACGGTCTCGTCCACGACGGCCAGGGAGTGGTAGCGGGTCGCGGTGAACGGCGAGCCGAGACCGGCGAGGACACCGCCGCCGTCGTGCAGCACCGGGCTGGTCTTGCCGTGCAGCAGCTCGGGGGCATGGGTGACGGTCGCACCGAAGGCCTCGGCGAGCGCCTGGTGGCCCAGGCACACTCCCAGCAGCGGCTGGCGGCGTTCGGCGGCCCGCCGCACCAGGGCCACGCAGATGCCGGCCTCCCCCGGTGTGCCGGGACCCGGGGACAGCAGCACGCCGTCGTAGCCGTCCGCGTGCTCCGGCCCAACCTGGTCGTTGCGGACCACGTCGACCTCTGCCCCCAGCTGGCGCAGGTACCCGACCAGGGTGAACACGAACGAGTCGTAGTTGTCGACCACCAGCACCCGGACGGGGGCGTACTCGGGCGGCACGGTACCGGACGGGTCGTGCGCGGTGCCGGCGGTGCCGGCGGGGGTGTCTGCGGTGCTCACGGGGCGGGGTCCTCCAGGGTCGTCTCCGACGTGCGCGTCACGCGTCGCTCACCTCGGCGAAGCGCAGCTCGAGCGGGCCGGAGTAGGCGGGCAGCTCGGCGGAGTCCAGCTCCTCGACCTCGTACCCGAGGCCGAACGCGTCCACGTAGAGCGCGTACTCCTCGATCGCCTCCGACTCCTGCAGCGAGGCCCGCAGGGTGTCCGGGTCACCGACGGCCGTGATGACGTAGGGCGGGGAGTACGGCTGTCCCTGCAGGCTGAGGGTGTTGCCGATGCAGCGGACGGCGCTGGTGGAGATCACGCGCTGGTCCATCAGCATCATGGCCTCCGCCCCGCCGAGCCACAGGGCGTTGACGACCGCCTGGACGTCCTGCTGGTGGACGACGAGGTCGTCGGGGGAGTCCGCGAGGGCGGCCCGGGCGCTGGTGAAGTCCGCGTCGTCCAGCACCACACGGACGGCCTGTCCCTGGACCAGCTCCATGCCGGCGGCCTCGCCCATCCGCGCGACCGCGTCCTCGAGGTCCTGGTCGGCACCGGACGTGCCCGCCTCCAGCGTGGCGACCTCGGTGCGCAGCGACTCCACCAGCGTCGTGCTGCCCTCGGCCCGGTCGCGCTCCTGGGCCACGAGCGAGGCGAGGTCGATGGAGTCCTCGCGCAGGTCCGTGCCATGGGCGGTGCTGCCCGAGGCGACGAACAGCAGACCGGCGGCACCGAGCACCACCGCGACCCCGGCGCCCGGGCCTTGCCGCAGCGCGCGCAGCAGGCCGGTGCGCGAGGGCCGGACGGGGGGTGGTGCGTCGGCGGTCGGCTCGTCGGAGGTCGGCGTCACGCCGTCCTGCCTGTCGCTGTCGTCCATGCCACCTGCCTGCTCTCCTGTGCCGGGGACCCATTGTGACCCGCCGGGGACGGTGCCGACCGCCGTACCCTGTCCACGAGCACCCGGGGTGACCCCGGGTCACCCATCGATGAGGAGCAGTCGTGCCCGAGTCCAGCCGACGCAAGAAGCCGGCGTCCGCCGCACCCGTGACAGCGGAGCCGGGCGTCCAGAAGCCCAACCCGCGCTGGTGGGCACCGGTGATGGTCGGCCTGATGATCATCGGCCTGATCTGGATCGTCGTCTTCTACATCACGCAGCAGGCATACCCCGTCCCCGGCATCGGGCTGTGGAACCTCGGCATCGGCTTCGGTGTCGCCATGGTCGGCTTCCTGATGACCACCCGGTGGCGCTGAGCACCCGGTGGTCTCACGCGCCCGGCCACGTCCTCCAGGGACTGACCTGCGGAACTACACCGGTGTGAGTTGTCCCCAGTAGTTGTCCACACTGTGCATAACCTCGCCCGTTCGGCCGTCCCACCCGTTGGAGCGGTGGCTCAGGCGAGGACGCCGACAGGGACGACGGCCCAGCGCACCACCGTGAGCGCGACCAGCAGGACCAGGACCGCGCCCAGCCCGGCGAGCTGCCAGGTGGTGCGGCGGGTGCGTGGGGCAAGGACGAGGACCGCGCCCACCAGCAGGCCACCGACGAGCCCGCCGACATGGCCCTGCCAGGAGATGCTCGGCAGCAGCAGCCCAGCCGCGGCGAGCACGAGCAGCACACCGACCTGGCGCAGCACGGGCTCGCCGCGCCTGCTGTTGAGAGCTACGGCGGCGCCGAGCAGGCCGAAGACCGCGCCCGACGCGCCGACCGTCAGACCGAACCAGCTGTTCGACGTGGTCGGGGTCAGCCACAGCACGCCGACGGCCGAGGCGACGGTGGACAGGACCAGCAGGGCGACGTAGCGCCACCTGCCCAGCTGGGCCTCGGTCTCCCGGCCGACCACCCACAGCGCGAAACCGTTGAGCAGCAGGTGCAGCGGCAGGCCCGGGGAGTGCACCAGGCCCATGGTGAGGAAGCGCCACGGCTGCACCACCGAGAACGCCGGGACGAAGCCGAGCCAGCCGGTCAGGGCGGGCAGCACGGTCTGGGCGAGCCAGACAGCGGCCAGGATCCCGACCAGGCCCTGGGTGACCAGCGGGCGGGAGGTCGCACGTGCCCCCACGACGGTCCGCGCGGCCACGGCGGGCTGGGCGCGGACGCAGGACACGCAGTGGACGCCGACGGCGGCGGGGCGCTGGCACTGCGGGCAGACCGGCTGCTCGCAGCGCTGACAGCGGACGTAGGCGACCCGGTCCGGGTGCCGGGGGCAGACGGGCTCGGCCGCCGTCGCCGGGTCGGGTCCCCCGCCGGGCGGGCCGGGACCGTCGGCCCCGGCCTGCCCAGGCACGTCAGGAGAGCTGGACACCGGTGATGGAGATGTCCTCCAGCGGACGGTCGCGCTGGTCGGTGCGTGCGGCGGCGATGGCGTCGACGATGGCCTGGGACTCCGCGTCTGCGACCTTGCCGAAGATGGTGTGCTTGCCCTGCAGGTGCGGGGTCGGCACCACCGTGATGAAGAACTGCGAGCCGTTGGTGCCCTTCCCGCCGCGCTTGCCGGCGTTGGCCATCGCCAGCAGGTAGGGCTCGCCGAAGGTCAGCTCGGGGCTGATCTCGTCGTCGAAGGTGTAGCCGGGGCCGCCGGTGCCGGTGCCCAGAGGGCAACCGCCCTGCACCATGAAGCCGGCGATGATGCGGTGGAAGGCGAGCCCGTCGAAGAACGGGTCCTTGCGGGTGGCGCCCGTGGTCGGGTCGGTCCACTCCTTCTCGCCCGTTGCGAGCTCCGTGAAGTTGGCCACCGTCTTGGGCGCGTGGTTGCCGTAGAGCTCCACGCGGATGTCGCCCTGGGTGGTCGTGATGGTCGCGGTCTGGGTCGCAAGCATGGCCCCAGTGTCTCAGGCGGTCGGGGTCCCGCATCCCCTGGCGACCGCCCCGCGGTACGGGCTCCCCCACGGTGGCCCTGGCGGCGCCTGGGACCGGGCTGTGCATCCGCGGCCCGACCACGGCAGGATGACCCGTGGGGCACGGTGTCCTGTGAACCACAACGACCTCGGGAGGAACCATGTCGAGGACGACGACTAAGGCACGCAAGGCAGACAAGCGGGCGGGGGCGTCCGCGGACGAGGCGGCGACCAAGGCCGCTGCTGCGCTGACCGCTGCGAACGCTGCCGTGGCGGCCGCCCAGGTCGCCGCCGGGCTGCGGCTGCAGGGGGCCCGCGACTGGGCCGAGCCCAAGGTGAAGCACGCGAACGACTACGCCGGTCCCAAGGTGAAGCAGGCCGCCGAGTGGGCCGAGCCCAGGGTGAAGCACGCCGCGGACGCGACCGTTGCCTACGCCGGACCGAAGCTCAAGCACGCCGGTGACGTCACCGCCGCCTACGCCGCCCCCAAGGTGGAGGCAGCGGCCGGCAGGATCGCCCCCGTCGTCGACGGCGCGCGCGACACGATCGTGGAGGGCTGGCTGCCCAAGGTCGTCGACACCGTCGGCACCGCCGCAGCCGCCGCGACCGCCGCGAAGGCGGCCGCCGGTGAGCGTGGCGCAGGGGCCGTCCAGGTCCTCAAGGGCGAAGCCGTCGTAAAGAAGGCCCCGAAGCGAGGCAAGGGCCGCGCTGTGCTGGTCGTGCTCGGTGTCCTCGCCGCCGTCGGCGCGGCCGTCGCGGTGCTGCTGCGTCGTCAGGACGACAGCACCGACCCCTGGGCGCAGCCGTACCCGACGTACCCGCCGGCACCGGTCGCCCCCACCAGCACCCCGTCCACCCCGGTGGCGACACCGTCCGGTGACGACGCCGGCACCCCTGCCGAGGGCGACGACGAGCAGCGACCCGAGACGGACATCGCCGACATCTCCCCCGGCCAGCACTCGGTCACCGACGACGGCGCGGGCGAGCACAGGGCCTGAGCGACACCGCCCCACCGGAGGGCGCTCCCGCCATGGCGGGGGCGCCCTCCGTCTGCTCGTGCCGGGCCAGCCCGGCAGCCGGAGCCCCCGCAGGCGGAGCCCCGGCAGGCTGTCCGACCGCGGTGAGCGGCACATGGTGTCGTTCGTCACCGGCGTGTCGCCGCCATCAGACACCTCTCACCCGCGCGGGCCCTCGGGCGGTGAGGGCACCGGCGTGTCGCCAGGGGCCGGAGGCGTTCCGATCCCGGGTCGGAGGAGTCTGCTGGGGTGCTGGTGACGCGTGCGCTCGTGGAACGGCTGGAAGCCGTCGAGACCGAGACCGTGGTGCGGCTGGTGGACGCCCTCGCCCGGACGGCGGGCGACCCCGTGACGGAATGGCAGGCGTTCGGCCGTGGCGCACTCGTCGCGACGGGAGCAGGTCGCTACGTCAACCGGGCCGTCGGGACAACGGTGGATGGCTTGTCCGTCGGGCGTGTCGCTGAGCTCGTCGACTTCTACCAGGTCCGGGGACTGCCACCGGCCGTACAGCTGTGCTCGTGGGCGCCCGGGCAGACGGTCGATTCCCTCCGCCACCACGGCTTCCTACCCGTCTCCAGCCGCTCGGTGCTGGCGGGTCGGGTGCAGGAGTTGGGCGATTCAGCCCGCGCGGCCCTGGGCCTGCGGGTGATCGAGGTCGACGACCGCACGGCCGCCGCGGCCCGTGACGTGATGGCGTCCGAGGCAGGAACGGACCGGATGACCAGCGACGAGTTCATGACCGCCGACCGCGCGGGGGAAGGCACCACGCAGCTGGTCGCCCTGCTGCACGACGAACCCGTGGGCTGCGGTTCGGTGACCGTCGTCGGTCGCACCGCCTGGTTGGGCGCGGCGGCCACCGTGCCGACCGCTCGGCGGCGGGGGGTCCAGGCCGCGCTCGTGCGCCACCGGCTCCGGACGGTCAGGGGGTACGGCTGCGACCTGGTCGGTGCCACCGCCTCGACCGGGTCGACCAGCGCCCGCAACCTGCAGCGGCTGGGTTTCGTGCTGGTCCAGGACCAGTGGGTGGTCCAGCAGGCCCCCGCCCGAGGGGCCGCGGCCGCAGCGGTGGCCGGTCGTCCGGGCCCGTGCGCACCCCTCTAGGCTCGGGCGCCGACTGCACTCCCGACGACGCGAGGTGCGCGCAGCATGAAGAAGCTCGTCTACGACTTCAGCGAGGGCGACAAGGACCAGAAGGACCTGCTGGGCGGCAAGGGTGCCAACCTCGCCGAGATGACCCGGCTGGGTCTGCCCGTCCCACCCGGGTTCACCATCACCACCGAGGCCTGCCGGCACTACCTGGAGCAGGGGCGCCAGCCGGACGAGCTGCGGGTCCAGGTGACGATGGCGCTGCGCTCGCTGGAGGACCAGGTCGGCCGCCGCCTCGGCGACGCCGTCGACCCGCTGCTGGTCAGCGTGCGGTCCGGGGCCAAGTTCTCCATGCCGGGAATGATGGAGACGGTCCTCAACGTGGGCCTCAACGACTTCTCAGTGCAGGGGCTCATCGACGCCTCGGGCGACGAGCGCTTCGTCTGGGACTCCTACCGACGCCTCGTGCAGATGTTCGGCAAGACCGTCCTCGGCGTGGACGGGGACGCGTTCGCCGGTGCCTTGGACCAGGCCAAGACCCGCAAGGGTGTAGCCAGCGACGTCGAGCTCGAGGTCGAGGACCTGCGCGACCTGGTGGAGCAGTTCAAGGGCATCGTGCGCGAGCACACCGGGCGGGACTTCCCGCAGGACCCGCGCCAGCAGCTCGACCTGGCCACCCGTGCGGTCTTCGACTCCTGGAACACCGACCGGGCCCGGCTCTACCGCCGACGCGAGCGCATCCCCCACGGCCTGGGCACCGCGGTCAACGTGTGCACGATGGTCTTCGGCAACCTGGGCGACAGCTCGGGCACCGGCGTCTGCTTCACCCGCGACCCGGGCACCGGGGTGCCCGGGGTGTACGGCGACTACCTGGTCAACGCCCAGGGCGAGGACGTCGTGTCGGGGATCCGCAACACGCTGTCGCTGGAGGACTTCAAGGACGTTGACCCCGCGTCCTACAAGCAGCTCACCCAGATCATGCGGCGCCTGGAGACGCACTACCGCGACCTGTGCGACATCGAGTTCACCGTCGAGCGCGGCAAGCTGTGGATGCTGCAGACCCGGGTCGGCAAGCGCACCGCCGCGGCGGCGTTCCGGATCGCCACGCAGCTGGTAGACGAGCAGCTGATCACGATGGACGAGGCGCTGCAGCGGGTGACCGGCGCCCAGCTCGCGCAGCTGATGTTCCCCCAGTTCGAGGCGGTGGCCGACCGGGTCGTGCTCACCAAGGGGATGGCGGCCTCGCCAGGCGCGGCCGTGGGCGCCGTCGTGTTCGACTCCACCGCCGCCGTCGCGGCGGCGGCCCGGGGCGAGCGCGTGATCCTGGTGCGGAAGGAGACGACGCCGGAGGACCTCGAGGGCATGATCGCCGCCGTCGGCATCCTCACCAGCCGTGGCGGCAAGACCTCCCACGCCGCGGTCGTGGCGCGGGGCATGGGCAAGACGGCGGTCTGCGGCGCCGACGGCATCGACGTCGACCTCGCCGCCGGGGTCGTGACCGCCGGCGGCGTGACGGTGGCCGCCGGGGACATGATCTCCATCGACGGCTCGACCGGCGAGGTGTTCGTCGGCGAGATGCCGGTGGCCCCCTCCCCCGTCGTCGTCTACCTGGAGGCGGGCCTGGACGCGGCGATCGCCGGGGTGCCTGAGGACAGCCACGAGCTCGTCCGTGCGGTCGACCGGCTGCTGCAGCACGCCGACTCCGTGCGCCGGATGAGCGTGCGCGCGAACGCGGACAACGCCGACGACGCCCGGCGTGCCCGGGCGATGGGCGCCCAGGGCATCGGGCTGTGCCGGACCGAGCACATGTTCCTCGGCGAGCGCCGCGTGATGATCGAACGGGTGGTGCTCGCCGACACCGCGGCGGAGCGGGAGGACGCGCTCGAGGCGCTGCTGCCGCTGCAGAAGACGGACTTCGTGGAGCTGCTGGAGGCCATGGACGGGCTGCCGACGACGATCCGTCTGCTGGACCCGCCGCTGCACGAGTTCCTGCCCGACCGGGCCGACCTGATGGTCGAGACCGCACTGGCCGAGGCCCGCGGCGAGAGCGACCCCGAGCGGGTGAGGCTGCTCGCGGCCGTGGACCGCCTCCACGAGTCCAACCCCATGCTCGGCCTGCGCGGGGTCCGGCTGGGGCTGGTCGTGCCCGGGCTGTTCGCGCTGCAGGTACGCGCCGTGGCAGAGGCCACCGCCGAGCTGCTCGCCGCAGGGCGCGCACCGAGGCCGGAGATCATGGTGCCGCTGGTCGGGTCGGTGATGGAGCTGCACCTGGTCCGGGACGAGGCCGACGTCATCCTCCGCGAGGTGGGAGAGCAGCACGAGGTCGCCCTCGACATCCCGATCGGCACCATGGTCGAGCTGCCGCGCGCGGCCCTGACGGCGTTCCGGATCGCCGAGGTCGCCGACTTCTTCTCCTTCGGGACCAACGACCTGACCCAGACCACCTGGGGGTTCTCCCGCGACGACGTGGAGGCGGCGTTCTTCGCGGCCTACCTGGACAAGGGCGTGTTCACGGTGTCACCGTTCGACAGCCTCGACGTCGACGGCGTCGGGCGGCTGGTGGACATCGCCAGCCGCGAGGGTCGCGGCGCCCGGCCGGGCCTGAAGCTGGGCGTCTGCGGCGAGCACGGCGGCGACCCGGAGTCGATCCACTTCTTCGAGCGGGTCGGCCTGGACTACGTGTCCTGCTCACCGTTCCGGGTTCCGGTCGCGCGGCTGGAGACCGGTCGCGCGGTCACCGGCGCGGCCGAGGTGGACTCCTCCGACGACGACGAGGTGCAGCGCGCCTGAGGCGGGTGCTCAGGTCACCGTGACGGTCGCGATCAGGTCGGCGGGACCGTCGAGCCTGCGCCAGAGCGACTCGTCGGCGCGGCCGGAGGCAGGGGTGGCACCCGGCGGCGCTGGTTCGACGCGCTCCGTGTCCGCGCCGCGGTCGGGGAAGCGGTCCGCGCCGGGCAGCGCCCCGAGGTCGAGGCCGGTGAGCGCCGCGACGTCGCCGACGGGTACCTGGAAGGTGCGGTAGGGAACCGGTGGTGGGACGTCCCCTGCCCGCAGGGCCTGCTGCCCGGACAGGTCCACGTCGACCAGCGGGGGCGTCTGGTCCAGGACGTACGCCGTCGCGTCGAGCCGAGGGCGTCGCTGCACCCCCGCCGGCTCCGACGTGGTCCAGGCGGCGACCTTGTAGAAGCGACGGGGGATCTTCACCCCCCGGTACAGGGGGTCGTCGGCCTCCAGGTGAACACCCGGTGCGACCCCCGCCATGGCGCCGAGGCCGCTGCCGCGGTCACCGCAGGCCCGGCCGTGCTCAGACGCGGAACGGGGACACCTGGGTACGGAGCCCCGCCGCAGTTCGGGTCAGCTCGGCGACGGCGGCGCGGGTCTCGCGGGCCGCCTGGTCCGTCTCCTCCGACGCCTCGGCGACGCCGACGATGCTGGCGGCGATCTCGGTCGACCCGTGAGCCGCTTGGGACACCCCGCGCGACATCTCCGAGGTTGTCGCCGTCAGCTCCTCCACCGCCGACATGATGGACAGCTGCAGGTCGTGGATCGAGGCGATGATGGCCGACAGCCGGGCCATCTCCGCGACCGCGCCCGCGGTGCCGGACTGGATGGACTCGACCCGGCGGGCGATGTCCTCCGTCGCGCGACCGGTCTCCTGCGCGAGCTCCTTGACCTCGGTGGCGACCACGGCAAAGCCGGCCTCCCCGGCGCGCGCGGCCTCGATGGTGGCGTTGAGCGCGAGCAGGTTCGTCTGCCCGGCGATGGACGTGATGGCCTTGACGACGCTGCCGATCTCGGTGCCCGAGGCCCCGAGCGCGGCCATCGTGCCGTCCGTGGCGGCGACGACGCCGACTGCTTCGGCGACCACCCGGGCCGCCTCCGCGGCGGCCTGCGCGATCTCGTGGATCGAGGCCCCCATCTCCTCGGACCCGGCGGCTACCGTGCGGACGTCGCCGGAGACTCGCTCGGCGGTGGCGGCCACGACGGTGGCCTGCTCCGAGGACCGGTGGGCCCCGGCGGCGATCTGCTCGGCGGAGCGGGTCAGCTGCTCGGCGGCCGCGGAGAGCGCCTCGGCCCCACCGGCCACGCCTGCCACGACGGCCCGGACCTCGGCGGTGGCCCGGTCCAGACCCTGCGCGACCAGCCCGACCTCGTCGCGCGAGGTGATCCCGGTCGCGACGGTCAGGTCACCCGCCGCGAGGCCCTGAACGGCCTGCACCAGGCGGCCCAGCGGTGTGGTGACGGAACGGACGACGACCACGGCGGGCAGGACGAGGAGCGCAACGGCACCGACGGAGACCCCCGCGACGAGCACCTCGGCCCCGCGTCGCTGCTCGGACGAGCGCTGCTCCGCCGCGCCGGCACGGGCGGCGCGATGAGCAGGCCAGGCGCGTTCAGCACCGACGTCATCAGTGCCAGGTTTCGACCCGGAAACTTGCGGCGCACCGCACACCGGTCAGGGGTGACGCCAGGATGGTGAGGACTCCACCGACACCCAGAGCGGAGAAGGCCGCGATGAAGAACGGAAGCGCGTACGGCCCACCGAAGATGTGTGCGACGTACAGGACGACCGCGGCCAGCAGAGGTGCGGCGAGGAGGGGACCAGTGACCTTGACAGCGCGGGGGACCCCGGTGAGACGGCGTTGGTCACGTCACCAGGATGTCAGCGACCCGCTGCCGGCGAGGGCGGCTGCTGCACTTCACTGCGATCACAACAGTCCGGAGACCCTTCGCGGCGAGACGAGAGGGCCTCCGGCCTGAGTGGAGGCGAGGGGACTCGAACCCCTAACCCCCTGCTTGCAAAGCAGGTGCGCTACCAATTGCGCCACGCCCCCGGAGCCGGTCCGGGTAGTTGCCTTCGAGCTGGTGGATCGGGGCGATCAGACCGGATCGGTGGCCTCGGCCCAGAGCTCGGCCTCGTTCCGACGATCCGTCCACCGCCGCCAGACCGCGAACGCCGCGGTGCTGGCGAACACGAGCACGAGGACTCGCTTCATGGGCTGCTCCTCGATCGATGGAACGACGGCACTGTGCGCGGCCAACTGTAGAGCAGCCTGCGCCGGTCCCGGGACGGACGAGGGTCGACCCCCGGGCAGCGCCATGGCACGCTCCGGGCCTGGGGGAGCGGTTGTACGTCGAGACGCTGGTCCGCGCCGACCTGGCCCGGGTCTGGCACCTCACGCACAACGGGTGCGGCCCAGGGTGTGTCCCGCCGGGTCGACTCCGGCCGCGCAGGCCGGCGGCGCGAGCGACCGGCACACCGACGAACAACCGAGCAGGTCGGCCCAGCCGGCTCGACCTCGGGACCGTCGACACGACGTGATGAACGCCGTGCCAGGTCGTCACGACGTGGACGGCTGAGGGTGGGGTGGGGTGGGCCTAGGTGGACTTGAACCACCGACCTCTTCCTTATCAGGGAAGCGCTCTGACCGACTGAGCTATAGGCCCTCACGTGCCCGCCGAGGGTACCCGAGAAGGGCACCCCCGCCGAAATCAGCGGCTCACTCGTCGGTCAGGGTGACGTGCAGCCCACCGACCAGCCCGGAGCTGATGTTGTAGACGAACGCGAACAGGGTCGCGAGAGAGGTCAGGATGAAGACGTTGACCACCGAGATGACGACCGACAGCGACAGCATGCGCTCGAACCCGACGAACGCGTTGATGTCGAACGGCGCCCCGTCACCCTGGATCTGGCCGACGATCCGGTTGATGTCCTCGAAGACGCCCATGCCGTTGACGACGTTCCAGATCACGGCCGTGACGACGACGCCGATGATGCCGAGTGCGACCGAGAGCAGGAACGCCAGCTTGAGGACCGACCAGGGGTCCAGCCGGGCCAGCGACAACCGGGCCTTGCGCGGGCCTCGGCGGACAGCGGCCGGGTTCACCCGCCCGGCGGGGCCGACCTGGGCAGGACGCGGCTGCCCTGGACGCGGCTGCTGACCTGGACGGGTTGCACCGGCGCGCGCCTGACCCGGTCGGGGAGCACCTGAGCGCGGCTGGCCGGAACCCGGCTGGCCAGGTCTCGGCTGGCCGGAGCCCGGCTGCGGGGCACGGCCCTGCGCCTGACCGGCCTGACCCGGGGCCCCAGGTGCAGCCGGGCGGGCACCGGCGCGAGGGTCGGGACCGCTCTGACGGCGCGGTGCCGACTGGGCCGGCGAGGTCGTCGTCCGCACGGGCGTGCTTCCGCGTGGCGCGTCCGGTCGAGCGCCGTTGGGCCCCGCACCGCTCGGCCGGGTGCCCTGCGGTTCCTCGGCACCGGTCGGACGGGACCCCGCCGAGGTGGGCGAGTTGGGACCTGGGTCGGTCGTGCTCACCCGTCACCTCCCGTGTCGTCGCGGGTCGAGCCCTGCGGCTCTACGTCGGTCGACGGTACCCCGTCGTCCGACGCTGCGGTCACCGGTTCGACCGTGACGACCTCGTCGTCGATCCTGACCTCGCTGTTGAGCGTGGCCGCGAGCACCGAGTCCTCTTTGCCGGGCTTGGTGAGGATGACCCCGTAGGTGTCCCGACCACTGGAGCGGATGTCGGCCACACGGCTGCGCATGACCCGGCCTGAGGACATGATCACAAGCATCTCGTCCCCGTCCCCCGCGATCAGCGACGCCACCAGGTCACCGCGCTCGTCGCTGGCCTTGGCGACCTTGATCCCGTAGCCGTTGCGGCCCTGCACCCGGTAGTCGCTGACCGGCGTCCGCTTGGTGTAGCCGTTCTCGGTGACCACGACGACGTCGCCGGTCGAGAACTCCGGGATGACCGAGGCGTTCAGCAGCTCGTCGTCGGCACGGAAACGCATCCCGGTCACGCCGGAGGTGTCGCGGCCCATCGGGCGCATCGTCTCGTCGTCGGCGGTGAACCGGATGCTCATGCCCTTGCGGGACACCAGCAGCAGGTCGTCCCCGGCGCTGACCAGGCGAGCAGCGACCAGCTCGTCGCCGTCGCGCAGCTTGACCGCGATGAGGCCGCCGGAGCGGGGCGAGTCGTAGTCGGGCAGTCGCGACTTCTTGACCAGCCCCTGCCGGGTGGCCAGCACCAGGTAGGGCGACTGGTCGTAGTCCGACAGGTCCACGACCTGCGCGATCCGCTCGTCGGGCTGGAAAGCAAGCAGGTTCGCCACGTGCTGGCCCTTGGCGTCCCGCGCGCCCTCGGGCAGCTCGTAGGCCTTGGCGCGGTAGACCCGGCCGAGGTTGGTGAAGAACAGCAGCCAGTGGTGGGTGCTCGTGGTGAAGAAATGCTCCACCACGTCGTCCCCGCGCAGCGACGCGCCCCGGATGCCCCGACCGCCCCGGCGCTGGGCGCGGTAGGCGTCGGCGCGGGTCCGCTTGGCGTAGCCGCCACGGGTGATGGTGACCACGACCTCCTCCTCGGGGATGAGGTCCTCCATAGAGACCTCGCCGGCGGAGGGGACGATGGTGGTGCGGCGGTCGTCGCCGTACTTGTCGACCAGCGTCTGCAGCTCGGTGGAGACGATCTGCCGCTGCCGGGCCGGGGTGGCCAGGATGTCCTCGTAGTCGGTGATCTGGGCGGTGAGCTCGGCGTACTCGTCGGCGATCTTCTGACGCTCGAGCGAGGCGAGCTGGCGCAGCTGCATGGCGAGAATGGCCCTCGCCTGCAGCTCGTCGATGTCCAGCAGCTCCATCAGGCCGTTGCGGGCGTCTTCGACGGTCGAAGAACGGCGGATCAGCGCGATCACGTCGTCAAGGTTCTCCAGCGCCCGCAGGTAGCCGATGAGCAGGTGCTGGCGCTCCTTGGCCTGCCGCAGCCGGTAGGCCGTGCGCCGCTGGATCACCTCGAGCTGGTGGGCGATCCAGTGGGTGATGAACCCGTCGAGGCTGAGGGTGCGGGGCACCCCGTCGACCAGGGCCAGCATGTTGGCGCTGAAGTTGTACTGCAGCTGCGTGTGCTTGAAGAGGTTGTTGAGCACGACCTTGGCGACCGCGTCACGGCGCAGCACGATCACCAGCCGCTGACCGGTGCGACCCGAGGTCTCGTCGCGGATGTCCGCGATGCCGGCGAGCTTGCCGTCCTTGACCATCTCGGCGATCTTCTCGGCGAGGTTGTCCGGGTTGACCTGGTAGGGCAGCTCGGACACGACCAGGCAGGTGCGCCCGTTGATCTCCTCGACCTCCACGACCGCGCGCATGGTGATGGAGCCGCGGCCGGTCCGGTAGGTGTCGTCGATGCCCTGCTTGCCCATGATGACACCGTGGGTCGGGAAGTCGGGGCCCTGGACGCGCTCGATGAGCGCCTCCAGCAGGTCCGGGCCCGTGACGTCCGGGTTGTCCAGGGCGAACTGGACCGCGGCGGACACCTCGCGGAGGTTGTGCGGCGGGATGTTGGTCGCCATCCCGACCGCGATGCCTGCGGATCCGTTGACCAGCAGGTTGGGGAAGCGGGCCGGCAGGACCAGGGGCTCCCGGGTGCGGCCGTCGTAGTTCTCGCCGAAGTCGACGGTGTCCTCGCCGATGTCGCGGACCATCTCCATGGCCAGCTGCTCGAGGCGGCACTCGGTGTAGCGGGGCGCGGCCGCGCCCTGGTTGCCCCGGGAGCCGAAGTTCCCCTGCCCGTCGATCAGCGGGTAGCGCATCACCCAGTGCTGCACCAGGCGGACGAGGGTGTCGTAGATCGCCGTGTCGGAGTGCGGGTGGTACTGGCCCATCACGTCGCCGACGATGCGGGTGCACTTGGAGTGCTGCCGGTCTGGGCGGTAGCCGCCGTCGAACATGGCGTACAGCACGCGGCGGTGCACCGGCTTGAGGCCGTCACGCACGTCGGGCAGGGCCCGGCTCACGATGACGCTCATGGCGTAGTCCAGGTAGGAGCGCTGCATCTCCTGCTGGATGTCGACCGGGACGATCCGGTCGCCTGCGGGCTGTTCCGTGGTCTGGTCGCTCACGCGGCGGTGCCTCCGTCAAGGTGGGGCGGCTGGTTCCGGGCGGCCGGGCTGCGGCGCCCCGGGTGGCTGCGGGTGGCTCGGGCCACCGGATGTCGAGACCTCAGATGTCGAGACCTCAGATGTCGAGGAAGCGGACGTCCTTGGCATTTCGTTGGATGAAGGACCGCCGGGACTCGACGTCGTCACCCATCAGCACGCTGAACATGGCGTCCGCTGCGGCGGCGTCGTCGAGGGTGACCCGCTGCAGGGTGCGCGTGGCGGGGTTCATGGTGGTGTCCCACAGCTCCTCGTAGTTCATCTCGCCGAGGCCCTTGTAGCGCTGGATCGCCTGCTCCTTGGGCAGCCGGCGACCGGCCGACTGGCCCGCGGCCACGAGCGCCTCTCGCTCACGGTCGGTGAAGACGTACTCGTGCTCGGCGTTCGTCCACTTGATCCGGTACAGCGGCGGCTGTGCGAGGAACACGTGGCCGGCCTCGACGAGGCCCCGCATGTAGCGGAACAGCAGCGTGAGCAGCAGGGTCCGGATGTGCTGGCCGTCGACGTCGGCGTCGGCCATCAGGACGATCTTGTGATAGCGCAGCTTGGCGATGTCGAAGTCCTCGGCGATGCCGCTGCCGAGCGCCGTGATGAGGGACTGGATCGCGTCGCTGCCCAGCGCCCGGTCCAGCCGCGCCTTCTCGACGTTCAGGATCTTGCCGCGCAGCGGGAGGATCGCCTGGGTCTCGGGGTCGCGGCCGTCGATGGCGGAACCACCGGCGGAGTCGCCCTCGACGATGTAGATCTCGCAGCGCGCCGGGTCGTTGGACTGGCAGTCCTTGAGCTTGCCCGGCATGGAGTTGGACTCCAGCAGACCCTTGCGGCGGGTGGCCTCACGGGCCCGACGGGCTGCGACCCGGGCGGCAGCCGCCTGCTGCGCCTTGCGGATGATGTCGCGGGCCTCGCGCGGATGGCCGGCGAACCAGTTGCCCAGGGAGTCGCCGAGCACCTTCTGCACGTAGCCCTTGGCCTCGGTGTTGCCGAGCTTGGTCTTGGTCTGGCCCTCGAACTGGGGCTCGGCCAGCTTCACGCTGATCACGGCCGTCAGGCCCTCGCGGATGTCGTCGCCTGTGATCTGCTCGTCCTTCTTGAGCATGTTGTTGTCTCGCGCGTAGCGGCCCACCAGCGAGGTCAGCGCCGCCCGGAAGCCCTCCTCGTGCGTGCCGCCCTCGTGGGTGTTGATGGTGTTGGCGTAGGTGTGGACGCTCTCGGAGTACGCCGCGGTCCACTGCATGGCGATCTCGACGCTGATGTGCTTGTCCTCGGCCTCGGCCTCGAAGCTGAGGATCTCGTCGTGGACGGGGTCGCTCTTCTTGGAGGAGTTGAGGTGGGCGACGTAGTCCACCAGGCCTCCGTCGTAGCGGTAGGTGGTGCGCCGCTCGCGGGCCGGCTCGCCGCGGTCGCCGTCGTCGACGTCGTCGCCCTCGGTGACGTGGTCGACGCGCTCGTCGACGAACGTCAGCTCGAGCCCCTTGTTGAGGAACGCCATCTGCTGGAACCGGCTGCGCAAGGTCTCGGCGTCGAACTCGACCGTCTCGAACGTCTCGCTGCTGGGCCAGAACGTCACCGTGGTGCCGGTGCGCCCGGTGGTCTCGCCGCGCTCGAGCGGGCCGGTGGGCACGCCGTCGACGAAGCCCATGCGCCACACGTGCCCTTGGCGGTGGACCTGCACCTCCAGCGTGCTCGACAGCGCGTTCACCACGCTGACGCCGACGCCGTGGAGGCCGCCGGAGACCGCGTAGCCTCCGCCGCCGAACTTGCCTCCCGCGTGCAGGACGGTGAGCACGACCTCGACGGCTGGCTTCTTCTCAACCGGGTGCATGTCCACCGGGATGCCGCGGCCGTCGTCCACGACCCGCACGCCGCCGTTGTCCAGGAGCGTGATCTCGATGCTGTCGCAGTGCCCGGCCAGCGCCTCGTCGACGGAGTTGTCGACCACCTCGTAGACGAGGTGGTGCAGGCCACGCGGTCCGGTCGAGCCGATGTACATCCCGGGGCGCTTGCGGACGGCCTCCAGGCCCTCCAGGACCGAGATGTTGCTGGCGTCGTACCCCGACGCGTGGTCCGGGGCGGCCTGGTCGGGGGCCACCGTGCCGGGGGTCGCCTGGTGCTGGGCTGCTGGGTCGGGCGAGGTGCTGGGGGAGGACTCGGAAGTCGGGTTCCCGTCGGTCACGCGGCAAGGCTCCTCAGATTGCGGACAACCGTCTCAGTCTACAGTGGGCACGGGTCTGGACCCGACCGTCCGCAACGCCTGTCGTCGCTGGACGGCCCTGCACGGCGGCTCTGGGCCGAGCGACCCCCTTCCGCGTGGGTCCCCCCACGGGAGCACCCGCAGGCAGGATCCGGCGCGGGCGCGGTCCGGGCGCCCCTCCCGGGTCTGCCGGCCACCGCCACCACCGGATCGGCGTCACCGGGGTGTCGGGCGGTCAGCCGTAGGTGTCGCGGGCGCCCCGGCCACGAACGCTGAGACGGCCGCGCTTCCAGGACGGGGCGTCGGGTGCGAGCACCTCGATGTGCTGGACGACGCCGTCGCCGACGACCTCGTCGAGCCTGCGGCGGACGTCGGGGACGAGCATCCGGAGCTGGGTCGCCCAGGCAGTCGTGGCCGCACGGACCGTCAGCGTGCCGTCGCGGAAGCCGATGGGCACGCAGTGCTCGGACACCTGTGGCCCGACCACCTCGCCCCAGCGGCCGATGACACCTCCCACGGCCACGGCATCGCTCCAGCCGGCGGCCGCGACCAGGCTCCCGGCGATCTCGCCGATACCCGTGGGGTCCCGGCCGTCCGTGCCGGGACCGGACAGGGTCACCTCGTCACCGGCACGGGAGCGTCCTGTCGCCCGGGCGCGACCACCCAGGGACCCGGCTGGCATACCGGGTCGCAGCCCGCGCGCGCGGGCCGCTGCCAGCGCGCGGTGCCAGGCCATGCTGATGGCGTCGGGCTCCTGCGGCTGCTCCACCGGCGCGTCCGGGCGCTTCGTCACGGCTGCTCCCCGGGCCCGTCGGAACCAGCCCCCTCGGAACCAGCCCCCTCGGAACCGGCCCCGTCCGGCACCGGAGCCCCAGCCGCAGCCGCAGCCGCAACGGCACCGGCCACATCCGCGTCGGCCGAAGCCCCCCCGTCGGTCGCGTCGTCGTCCAGGACGGTGCTCGCCCCGCTGGCCGGGTCGCGGCGGACGACCAGCACCCGACCGACGAGCTCGTCGGGCACGTCCTGGGCCACGGCCGCGGTGACGAGGACCTGCTCGGCCGCAACCGCCCGGTCGGCGAGGTGCCGGCGGCGGCGGGCGTCGAGCTCGGCGAACACGTCGTCCAGGACCAGGACGGGCTCACCGTCGTCCCCACCGGTCTCGCGCAGCAGGTCGAAGGACCCCAGCCGCAGCGCCAGGGCTGCCGACCAGGACTCACCGTGGCTGGCGTAGCCGCGCGCGGGCAGCCCGTTGACGACCAGGTCGACGTCGTCCCGGTGCGGTCCGACCAGCGTGGTCCCCCGGTCCAGCTCGGCGCGGCGGGCCACCTGCACCGCCTGCAGCAGCAGCTCCTGCAGCTCGGCGCGGTCGGTGGGTGGCACGGTCAGAGCGGCGGCATCGCCGGAGCGGGCCTCCGGGTGCAGGCCGCGGGCGCGGTAGCCCAGGGCCAGGGCACCCGGAACACCGGAGACGTCGCCGTACGCCTGCTCGGCCCAGGGGGCCAGCTGCTCGAGGGTGCGGAGCCGGGCGTGCAGCAGGTCCGCCCCGGTCTGGGCGAGGTGGCTGTCCCAGACCTCGAGGCTGGACAGCAGCCCGTCGCGGGCCTCGCCGCGCAGCCCGCGGCCGTTCTTCAGCAGGGCGCTGCGCTGACGCACGACGCGCTCGTAGTCCGAGCGCACCGCGGCGTAGCGGGGGCTGAGGGCCACGAGCAGGTCGTCCACGAACCGGCGACGCTGGTCGGGCTCGCCCTTGACCACGGCCAGGTCCTCCGGTGCGAACACGACCGTCCGCAGCAGGCCCAGGACCTCGCGCGGGCGGGTCGGCGACTTGTTGACGCGGGCCCGGTTGGCCTTGCCGGGGGTGATCTCGAGCTCGACCAGAGCCGCCCGGCCACCGCGGCGCAGCCGGCCCCTCACGACTGCGCGCTGCGCCCCGGCGCGGACCAGCGCGGCGTCGGTCGCGACCCGGTGGCTGCCCAGGGTCGCCAGGTAAGCCAGCGCCTCCACGACGTTGGTCTTGCCCTGGCCGTTGTCCCCGACGAGCGTGGTGACGCCTGGCCCCAGGGGGACCTCGGCGACGGCGTAGGAACGGAAGTCGGTCAGCGACAGGTGCTCGACGTGCACCGGGTCAGCGCCCGGGTGTGCTCATGCGGACCGGGGCGCGCTCATGCCGGACCGGTGGGCTCGTGGGTCCCGGCGGTGCGGACCGCGTGGCCGCCGAACTGGTTGCGCAGCGCTGCGATCGCCTTCATCGCGGGGCTGTCCTGCTGCCGGGAGACGAAGCGCGCGTAGAGCGAGGCGGCGATGGTCGGGGTCGGGACGGCGTTGGCGATGCCCTCCATCACGGTCCAGCGGCCCTCGCCGGAGTCCTCGGCGTAACCGCTGACCTTGGTGAGCTCGGGGTCGTCCTCCAGCGCGGCGACCATCAGGTCCAGGAGCCAGGAGCGGACCACCGTGCCTCGACGCCAGCCCTGGAACACGGCGGGCACGTCGTCGACCGCGTCGGTGGCGCTCAGCAGCTCGTAGCCCTCGGCGAAGGCCTGCATGATCGCGTACTCGATGCCGTTGTGGACCATCTTCGCGTAGTGCCCGGCACCGACCGGGCCGGCGTGGGAGAAGCCCTCCTTGCGGGGGCCGTCCGGGCGCAGCGCGTCGAAGACCGGCATGGCGCGTTCGACGTCCTCCGCCGAGCCCCCGACCATCAGGCCGTAGCCCTCGGTGACGCCCCAGATCCCGCCCGAGACGCCCGCGTCGAGGTAGCGGATGCCCGTGGCCGACAAGGCCTGCGCGTGGAGCCGGTCGTCGCTGAAGCGCGAGTTCCCCCCCTCGATCACCAGGTCACCGGGCTCGAGCAGCTCACCGAGGCTCTGCACCGTGCCGCGCGTGATGTCGCCGCTGGGCACCATGACCCACACGGTGCGTGGCGTCGGCAGCGCCGCGACCAGGGCCTGCAAGGAGTCCACGTCCGTGGTGGTGGGGTCCGGGGCGTACCCGGTGACCTCGATGCCCGCGGCGCGCAGCCGCGTGCGCATGCTGCCGCCCATCTTGCCCAGACCGACCAGACCGATGTGCATGTCGCGCTCCTGTTCAGGCGTCCGCGCGGCCCGCGACGCGGGTCGGCATGAGCAGGTAGGTGTAACCGCGGGAGTCGGAGGCGTCCGGGCTGTCGTGCCCGGACAGCAGGACCGGCTTGGACGGCTGCGTGAAGGCCAGCTTGACGTAGCGGGCGCCGGTGGCGCCGAGCCCGTCGAGGAGGTAACCGGTGTTGAACCCGATCGACAGCCCCGGGCCGTCGACGGCCTCAACCGCGAGGGCGTCGCTGGCCTGCGCGTCCTCACCCGTGCCCGCGTCCAGGACGATCTCGTTCTCGGTCACCGACAGACGCACCGGGGCACGGTCGCCGATCAGCGCCATCCGGCGCACGCCGTCCACCAGCTGCGCGGTCTCCACGACCACCGTGGTGTCGGAGGACTCCGGGAACAGCCGACGGACCGGCGGGTAGGCGCCGTCCATGAGCGGGACGGTGGTACGACGACCGCCTGCGGAGATGCCGAGCAGCTCGCCGGGACCGGACGACAGGCCGATCTCGACGTCGCTGCCGGCCCCGAGGCTCTTGGCGATGTCGTTCAGGGTGCGGGCACGAACCAGGAACGCGCGCTCGTCACCGGCGTCGTCGCAGTCCCACTCGACCTCGCGCAGCGCGAGCCGGTAGCGGTCGGTGGCGACCAGGCTCAGCGAGCGGCCGTCGATCTCCAGGCGCACGGCCGTCAGCACGGGCGGTGTCTCGTCGCGCGCGGCGGCGATGGCGACCTGGTTGACGGCGGAGGCGAAGACCTCGCCCGGGACCAGGCCGACCCGCTGCGGCGGCGGCGGCAGCTGCGGGTACTCCTCCACCGGCATCAGCGGCAGGGCGAACCGGCTGCTGCCGGCCTCCACCCGCAGCTTGCTGCCGTCCAGGAACAGCGACACGGGCTTGCTGGGCAGGGTGCGGGCGATGTCGGCCAGCAGCCGCCCCTGCACGAGCACGCGGCCCTCGTCCTGCACCTGCGCGGTCGCCGTCATCCGGGCCGACACCTCGTAGTCGAACGCCGACAGCTGCAGGCCGTCCGGGACCGCGACGAGCAGGACCCCGGTCAGCACGGGCACAGGCGGCCGTGCGGGCAGGACGCGCGTCGTCCAGGCGACGGCCTCCGCGAGCACGTCACGGTCGATCTGCAGTCGCACGGAGCCTCCTGGGGGCGTCGGGTGGTACCTGGTGCGGTCCCGGACCGGTGCACGGACCGGGACGAGCTGTGACCCGCGGCACGGGGACTGCCGAGACTAGTCGGAACCACCGTCGTCACGGACGTGCAGCGCGACCGCTGCTGGTCCGCTGCCAGCCGGGCACCGCTCCGGTGAGGAGGCGGACCGGGGAGCAGGTCCTCACGTGGCGGCCGTCCCCAGTGGTGTGCGCCGGGGCTTCCCCTTCACCCATTTAGGAGTTCGTCGTAGTCATAGGGCCTGTGGATCCTGTGGACGACGGACCTCGTCAGAACCGCCACGCCGCGGAGACCAGCACGATGCCGGAGCCGCGCGGTCGCGGTCGGTGTGGACGGCCTGTGGACGACGCCCCACGTGGGCATCCTGCGGCTGTGGGGGACGGGGGCGGGTCCCCAGGAAGGAGCCGGTCGCAGCCGGCCATGTCGTCGGTGCCCACAGGCGAGGGCGGTTGTCCACAGGTTGCCCACACATGCTGTGGACAGCGCGGCAGCAGCCGCGGTCGGGGACGGTCCGGACCCTCGTCGTGGCAGGTCGACGGATGCGCACAGCCTGTGGACAAGACTGTGGACATACGGCTGAGGTCGGGCCGCTCGCGGCTCAGCGGTTGCTGGACTGGCGCTTGAGCCTGCTGGTGAGCTCGGTGACCTGGTTGTAGACCGCCATCCGCTCGCTCATGAGGCCGCGGATCTTGCGCTCGGCGTGCATGACGGTGGTGTGGTCGCGCCCGCCGAAGGCCTGGCCGATCTTGGGCAGGGACAGCTCTGTCAGCTCCCGGCACAGGTACATGGCGATCTGGCGTGCGTTGACGAGCATCCGAGACCGGGAGCTGCCGTGCAGGTCCTCCACGGTCACACCGAAGAACGTCGCGGTCTCGGCCATGATCTGCGGCGCGGTGATCGCGGGCTGGTCGGCCATCGGGAGCAGGTCCTTGAGAACGACGTCGGCCAGCTGGGTGGTCAGCGGCTGACGGTGCAGGCTCGCGAACGCCGTCACCCGGATCAGCGCGCCCTCGAGCTCACGGATGTTCGTGGAGATGCGGCTGGCTATGTACTCCATGATCTCGTCGGGGACCGCGAGGGAGTCGACGATCGCCTTCTTGCGCAGGATCGCGATCCGGGTCTCGAGGTCGGGCGGCTGCACGTCGGTCAGCAGGCCCCACTCGAAGCGGCTGCGCATCCGGTCCTCGAAGCCCTGCAGCTGCTTGGGCGGGACGTCGCTGGTGATGACGACCTGCTTGTTGGCGTTGTGCAGAGCGTTGAAGGTGTGGAAGAACTCCTCCTGCGTCTGCACCTTGTTCTGCAGGAACTGGATGTCGTCGATCAGGAGCACGTCGACCTCTCGGTAGCGGCTGTGGAACGCCGCCGCCCGGTCGTCGCGGATGGAGTTGATGAAGTCGTTGGTGAACTCCTCCGAGTTCACGTACCGCACCCGCATCCCGCCGTACAGGCTCTGCACGTAGTGCCCGATGGCGTGCAGCAGGTGCGTCTTGCCCAGTCCGGAGTCGCCGTAGACGAACAGCGGGTTGTAGGCCTTCGCGGGCGCCTCGGCCACCGCGACCGCCGCCGCGTGGGCGAACCGGTTGGACGCCCCGATGACGAAGGTCTCGAAGACGTAGCGGGGGTTGAGCCGCGCTTCGGCCTCCTCCGCGAGGGTGCGCTTGCGGGTGGGGGCACCCCGGTAGCCGTTGTGGTGCTCGGCGTGGCGGCCGCGAGCTTCGGGGTCCAGCGGGTCGTCGTCGTCGCGGTCGGTCAGGTCGACCACGTGCTGGTCGACCTGCAGTACGTGCTGGCCGTCCAGGGCGCCGAGCCTGGGGTCCACCACCACAGCGAGGCGCCACGACGACCCCGTCGTCGCGTGCAGGGCGTCCACCACGGTGTCCAGGAGCTTGGTCTCGATGAGCTGCCGGTCGAAGGAGGAGGCCACCGCGACCTGGGCGGTGTCGCCCTCGAGGGCGACGAGCCGGGCAGAACGGAGCTGACCGCGGTGCAGCGGCGACAGGTCCGAGGGCATCGCCTGGATGCTGGCGGCCCAGGTGGAGTTGAGCTCTTCGGAGCTTGAAACCGGTCCTGCATCGGTCACTGGCTTCCTCCGGCTGCTCGTCGTCCACACCCTTGTCCACAGGTGTGGACCACGAGTGACGGGCTGCGCACGGAAGTTAACGGGAGTGCCGACAGGGTGGCAAACCACCAGGTCGTCCTGGGGTCATGACCCTCGGGCCCGTCCGCGCGCCTCACCCATCGGTTGCTGGCGCTCTGAGACTGTAGACGGTCGGCCGTTCAGGCGCAGCCACCTCACGCACCTCTGTGGAGCACCTCGGGTTTGACCCTGTCCTGGCGGGCCACGTATCTTTGGGCGGTTGTCCGTCCCGGTTCCCCCCGCGGCGGAGCTCAGTCCCCCGAGGATCGGTGAGAGGTTCCAGTGAGCAAGCGTACGTACCAGCCCAGCAACCGTCGGCGTGCCCGCACCCACGGCTTCCGCGCCCGTATGTCCACCCGTGCCGGCCGCGCCATCCTCGCCGCCCGTCGGGCCAAGGGCCGTACCGAGCTCTCGGCCTGAGCGGTCGGCGGCGCCCACCCGACGACGTCCGCACCCCTGCACCGATGCGCCTTCCGGCGTCTCTGGCGCAGGGGTGCTGCGTTTCCCGTCTCCGAGGGTGGAGCTGTGGGACTGCCTGCTGAGCGTCGGTTGCGTCGCGGAGCAGACATCACGGCCGTGGTCCGTGGCGGTTCGCGTGCCCGGTCCGGCGGTCTCGTCGTCCACGCTCTGCACCGGGAGGACGACACCCCGGCCCGCGGCCCCCGGGTGGCGTTCATCGCCCCCCGCACGGTCGGCAACGCGGTCGTGCGCAACCGGACCCGTCGTCGGCTGCAGTCCCACGTGCACGACCTGAACCGCGCGGGTGCGCTGGGAGCGGAAGTCGACCTGGTGCTGCGACTGCTGCCGGCGGGCGCCGGCTCCGACCACGACGCCCTCGGGGTCCAGCTCCGGCGGGGCCTGCAGCGGTTGGGGGTGCTCACCGGTGAGCACCCCTGAGCCCGGCCCGGCAGAGCGACGCTGGCCGACCTGGCGCCGTGCCGGCCACCTGCTCGGGGTGGCACCCCGTGAGGCGGTCGTGCTGGTGCTGCGCCTCTACCAGCTGACGCTGTCGCCGATGCTGGGTCCTGTCTGTCGGTTCGCGCCCTCCTGCTCGTCGTACGCTGTGACGGCGGTCCGCCGCTACGGCGTGCTGCACGGAGGTTGGCTCACGGCCCGCAGGCTGTTGCGGTGCCACCCGTGGAACGACGGCGGGTGGGACCCGGTGCCGGAGCGCGGCCACAGGCACCAACGCACCACGACGTCCTGAGGAGGACCTGAGACCGCATGGGCGACTTCTTCGCGAGCCTGCTGTACCCGCTGGAGTGGGTCGTCGCCTGGATCATGGTCACGGCCCACAGTGGCCTGACCACGCTCGGGCTCGACGCCGCGGGCGGGGCCGCGTGGGCGCTGTCCATCGTGGCACTGGTGCTGGTCATCCGCACGGCGCTCATCCCGCTCTTCGTCCGGCAGATCAAGGCGTCGCGGCAGATGCAGATCATCCAGCCGGAGCTGAAGAAGGTCCAGGACAAGTACAAGGGCAAGAAGGACCAGGCGTCCCGCGAGGCGATGACCAAGGAGACGATGGAGCTCTACAAGAGCTCCAAGACGAACCCGTTCGCGTCCTGCCTGCCGATCCTGCTGCAGATGCCGATTTTTTTCGCCCTGTTCCGCGTGCTGAACGGGATCCGGTCCAACCCCGATCGCGAGGGTCTCCCCCTGGACCGGAACCTGGCCCTGGAGGCTCGCGAGGCCCGGTTCTTCGGCTCCCCGCTGTTCGACACGTTCCTCTCCGCGACCAGCCCGTGGACCTACCTGGTCGCGGCCATTCTCGTGGTGGTCATGTCGGCATCGCAGTACTACGTGCAGAAGATGCTCATGACGAAGAACATGACGCCTGCAGCGATGGACAGCCCGTTCTTCAAGCAGCAGAAGATGCTGCTCTACATCCTCCCGCTCGTGTTCGCCGTCAGCGGTGTCGGGTTCCCGATCGGTGTGCTCCTGTACTGGTGCGTCACTAACCTCTACTCGGCGATCCAGCAGACGATCGTCATCCGTGCCCTGCCGGCACCGGGTTCCCCGGCGGAGAAGGAGCTCGAGGCGCGCCGCCTCAAGCGGGCCGAGCGCAAGTCCGCGCGCTCCGGCCGCCCGGTGCACGAGATCCTCGGCCGCCCCGAGCCCGAGCCCCTCGCGCCCGCCGTCCCCATCATCCGGCAGCAGCCCAAGCGCAAGCCCAAGAGCAAGCGCAGGCCCGGCGCCGCCTGAGCCACCCCCCCGGACCGGGACCCCCGTCGACGCTCCGTGAGAAGGTCCGAGGCGGGGACCACGACCAGCCGTCCGACCGCGACGGCCCCGCACCGCCCCGCAGGGCTCCCCGAGGAGGAACCGTGGACACCACGGCCGACAGCACCACAGGCGCAGCCGCCACCGAGGCGGCCGTCGACGGCGCGCAGCACGACCAGCCGAGCCGGGACCAGACCCAGGAGCAGTCGCCTGGCGGCAGCCTGCTGGAAGGGCCTGACGACAGGCCCGGGTCCGGTGATGGCGCCCCCCGCGGTGAAGCGGCGGGAGGACCGGCCAGCTCCAACAAGCAGAAGCTTCTCGACCAGGAGGGTGACGCCGCCGCGGACTACCTCGAGGAGCTGCTGGACATCGCGGACCTCGACGGCGACATCGACATCTTCGTCGAGAACGGTCGCGCGAGCGTGGCCGTCCTCGCGGACAAGGACGACACAGACGGCCTCCGCAGCCTGATCGGTCGCGACGGCGAGGTGCTGGACGCCCTGCAGGAGCTGACCCGCTTGGCCGCGCAGGCGCGCACGGGCGAGCGGAGCCGGCTCCTGCTCGACATCGCCGGCTGGCGCGAGGACCGCCGCACCACGGCCGCCGGGCTCGCCACGGAGGCCATCGAGCGGGTCCGGTCCGGTGGTGAGAGCGTCGAGCTGGAGCCGATGCCGGCCTACCAGCGCAAGGCCGTCCACGACGCCGTGGCAGAGGCAGGACTGCGCAGCGAGTCCGACGGCGCGGAGCCGGCGCGCTTCGTCGTGATCCACCCGGCTTGAGCGGCGGGGTCGCGTGCAGGCTGCTCCTGCCGGTGCAGCCGGTGCGTTCGGCGAGCGCCTCTCTCTGGCCGAACGTTATGTCAGTCTTTTGGCTGGCTCCGGTACCGAACGGGGTCTGATCGGGCCTCGTGAGGGCGACCGGTTGTGGCAGCGGCATCTGCTCAACTCTGCTGCCGTGGCCGAGCTCGTGCCCGAGGGCGCGAGCCTCATCGACGTCGGCTCCGGCGCAGGGTTGCCGGGTATCCCGATCGCACTGGTCCGACCGGACGTCCAGGTGGAGCTGGTCGAACCGCTCCTCCGTCGCACGACCTGGCTGGAGGAGGTCGTGACCGAGCTCGGCCTGGCGCCGCAGGTCCGCGTCACCCGCGGCAAGGTGGCGGTGATCGGGGCGCGCGCTGCGGACGTCGTGACGGCCAGGGCGGTGGCGCCATTGGAGCGGTTGCTGCCCATGTGCGTCCCGTTGCTGGCCCCCGGCGGGGTGGTGCTGGCGCTGAAGGGCGAGCAAGCGCAGTCAGAGGTTGATGCGATCCACAGCCAGATCTCGCGTTGGCGTCTGACCAGCCTGGACGTGGCACGATGCGGCAGTGGGTTCTGCGCAGAAGAGACGACGGTCGTCGTTGCACGGAGGGTCGGCGGTCGTAGCAGTTGACGTCACTGGTCCCATGACGACCACTAGCAGCACGAACGGTATGTCCGAGAGCGTGGCGGAGCGGCCGCCTGGCTCTGTCAGGCGGCGGCAACCGGTCAGGTACCCCGACGTTTCACGTGAAACGGCCACCGCCGTTGTGACGACAGCGGTTGGAGAGCCTGAAGGTGCACCCGCGACAGTCGATGTTTCACGTGAAACGAAACAGTCCGATCGCCCACCTACCACGTCTCCGGCCACTGATTGGCGTGTCGAGGTAGCGGCCGCTCTGCCCGACGTCGACGACGACACCCCGTTGGCCCAGGAGCTGGCGCACGACGCCCGCCGACGCTTGTCCTTGCACGGTCGGGTGTTCGACCCGCCCCGCGGCACACGGGTCATGACGATCGCCAACCAGAAGGGCGGCGTCGGCAAGACCACAACCGCCGTCAACATCGCAGCCGCGTTGGCTCAGGGTGGCCTGCGGGTACTCGTCATCGACGCCGACCCGCAGGGGAACGCCAGCACGGCGCTGGGCATCGACCACCACGGTGACGTGCCGGGCATCTACGACGTCCTGATGGACGAGGCGACGTTGGCGGAGGTGATCCAGCCGTGCGCCGAGGTGAACGGGGTGTCGTGCGCCCCGGCGACGCTCGACCTTTCCGGAGCAGAGATCGAGCTCGTGCCCGTCGAGTCGCGTGAGTACCGCCTCCAGCGCGCCATCGACCACTACGTGCGCGAGGCGGAGACGCCGCCTCACTACGTGCTCATCGACAGCCCCCCCAGCCTCGGGCTCCTCACGCTGAATGCCCTGGTCGCGGCACGCGAGGTGTTCATCCCGATCCAGTGCGAGTACTACGCACTCGAGGGTGTGACACAGCTGATGCGGACGGTTGAGCTGGTGCGGGCCAACCTCAACCCAGACCTCGAGGTCACCACGGTCCTGCTCACCATGTTCGACGGCCGCACTCGTCTGGCGGCGGACGTTGCCGCGCAGGTGCGCGAGGTGTTCGGTGACGTGGTCCTGCGCAGCAGCATTCCGCGGTCGGTTCGGATGAGCGAGGCGCCCAGCCACCTCCAAACCGTGATGACGTACGACCCGACCTCTAGCGGGGCACTCTCTTATCTCGAGGCCGCCCAGGAGATCGCCAACCGAGGAGCTGCTGGACATGAGTGAGAAGCGACGTGGTCTCGGCCGAGGGATCGGGGCCCTGATCCCCGCGGCTCCGCCCCGACCGGCAGTGGAGCCCAAAGGTCCTCGTGAGCGTCCTGTAGACGTGTTCTTCCCTCCGGGCCCCGGGGGACGCTCGACAGACGAGCACCGACCTGAGGGATGGGTGGCGGGTTCGGGGGATGATTCCGATGGCACGGTCTCCCCCGTTCCACGTGAAACATCTCACCCCGATCAGCCCGCCAGGCGACGCCCGCGAGCGGGAGATGCCGGCGAGGCACCGTCCCAGCAGCCGGCCGATGCGGCCGTATCTGCTGACAACGTCACCCACGACACCGTTTCACGTGAAACACGGGTCGAGTCGGACTCCGTCACGACTGATGAGGTAGATCCGTTCGACGACGGGCTCTCTGCTGGCGATCTTATCGACGTGCCTGGTGCCGTGTTCGCCGAGCTGCCCGTCCATCTCATAGGGCCGAATCTCCGTCAGCCGCGCCAGGTGTTCGAGCAGGACGCCATGGCCGAGCTTGTCCACAGCATCCGTGAGATCGGCGTACTGCAGCCCGTGGTCGTGCGTCCGCTGGAGGCACCGGCAGCAGACGGCACCGCCTACGAGCTGATCATGGGCGAACGCCGGTGGCGCGCGAGTGCCGAGGCGGGTCTCACCCACGTCCCTGCGATCGTCCGGGCGACTGACGACGACGTCATGCTCCGGGACGCCCTGCTGGAGAACCTTCATCGGGCGGAGCTCAACCCTTTGGAGGAGGCCGCTGCCTATCAGCAGCTGCTCGAGGACTTCGGGTGCACGCAGGACGACCTGTCACGTCGGATCGGACGGTCCCGGCCGCAGATCTCGAACACGATCCGGCTCCTGCGCCTGCCCCCGGCGGTCCAGCGGCGAGTAGCGGCAGGGGTCCTGTCCGCCGGGCACGCCCGTGCCCTGCTGGCACTGGAGGACGAGGGCGAAGCCGAACGTCTGGCCCACAGGATCGTGGCCGAGGGCCTGTCCGTGCGGGCGGTCGAGGAGGTCGTAGCCGCGCGTGGACCCCGGCCTGTCCGGACCCGGGCGCCCCGCCGCGATTCGCACCTGCCGCTGTTGGACGAGGTGGCGTCCCGGTTGTCCGACCGGCTCGACACCCGGGTCAAGGTCGCGCTCGGGCGAAGTCGTGGCAGGCTCACCGTCGAGTTCGCCTCCGTCGAGGACTTGGACCGGATCCTGACCGTCCTGGAGCCGGGCGGGCCCGGTATCGTCCGGGTGCCCGGGGGCTCGGAGAAGTCGTCTCCTGACGCCTGACCGGGACAGACCCGTACAGAGGCTCACACAGACCTGTCGAGGGGGACCTGGCTCCGGGAAACGCTCAGGCCTGGCCCGAACCGGTCAGTCGGGGGTGCCGCCCGCTGACGCCTGTCTGGAGGGCGTCCCCGGACCGCTCACACCCGCGGCGTCGCAGCTGGCCAGAGCCAGGTCGCGGTACAGCGATGACAGGCGGCCACCCTCGGCCAGCACCGCCTGGGGCAGCAGGCTGGTCCCGGTCAGGCCCGGTGAGGTGTTGACCTCCAGGAACCAGGGTGTGCCGTCCGGGGTGACGATCCAGTCGCTGCGGCTGAGCCGGGCGAGGCCGAGCTCGCGGTGCACGACGACGGACTCCGCCCGCAGGCGCTCGAGCACATCGGTCGGTAGCCGCGCCGGGCAGTGGAACTCGGTGGTACCGGCCGTGTACCTCGCCTCGTAGTCGTAGGCGCCGGAATCGGGGGCGATCTCCACCACCGGCAGGGCCCTGGGCCCGCTGCCGTCGTCTACGACCGCGACCGCCACCTCGGTGCCGACGATCAGCTCCTCGACCCGGCACGACGTGTCATGGCCCAGCGCCGCCATCATCACCCGGGCCAGCTCCGCGTCGTGATGGGCGATCCCCACGCCGAGGCTCGAACCGCCATGGACGGGCTTGACGACGACCGGTGCCGGCAGCAGGCGGCTCACACGGGGCAGGATGGCGGCGGCTCCCAGGTCGTGCAGGACCTGGTGACTCAGAGTAACCGAACGGGGGACGGTGACGCCTGCCCGCCGCACGAGCGTCGCTGCCGTGGTCTTGTCCCAGGCGGCACGGGCCGCCGTCGACGTCGAACCCACGACCGGGACGTCGAGTAGCTCCAGCACCTGCAGCAGGGAGCCGTCCTCGCCGTCGGCGCCGTGCAGGACCGGCCAGAGCACGTGGGGACGACGCTGCGCGAGGACGTCGAGCAGGTCGGAGCCCACGTCCACGGTCATCGCGTGGACACCGGCGTCCGTCAGGGCGGCCACCACCCGCCGCCCGGACGCCAGCGACACCTCGCGCTCGGCAGACAGGCCGCCGGCGAGGACGAGGACGTCGAGGCCGCCGGCCCGTTCCGCTCGACTGTTCACGCCGTGTCCGACGCGGGCCGCTCGAACCCACGTGTGGTGACACTAAGTGACGATTCGAGCGAGCTCCCGAAGGTGGAGCGCAGCTCCTGCTCGGCCGACACCACCCCGGCGAGGCGCCGGACGCCCTCGGTGATGCGCTCCGGGGTCGGGAAGCAGAACGACAGCCGCACGTGGTCCCCGCCGCGCCCGTCGGCGTGGAAGGCGGTCCCCGGGACGTACGCGACGCGGGCTGCCACCGCTCGCGGCAGCATCGCCGCGGCGTCCAGGTCGCCGGGCAGCCGGACCCAGGTGAAGAAGCCGCCCTCCGGGCGGCTGAACGTCGCCTCGGGGATCTGCTGGCTCAGGGCGTCCAGCAGGGCGTCCCGCCGCTCTCGGTACACCCCCCGGAGGGTCTTGACGTGCGCCCGCCAGTCGCTGGAGGCCAGGTAGGTGGCGACCACCCGCTGGGAGAACATCGACGGGCACAGCACGGACGCCTCGGCGGCGAGCACCAGCTTGGCCCGGATGGCGGGCGGTGCGACAGCCCAGCCCACCCGAAGGCCCGGGGCGAACGTCTTGGAGAACGACCCCAGGTAGACCACGCCGCCGGGGTCGAGGGAACGCATCGACGGCAGCGGCTCGGAGTCGAAGCCGAGCAGCGCGTAGGGGTCGTCCTCGATCAGGAGCACGCCGTCACGACGGCACTGCTCGACCAGCTCGACGCGGCGCTCGGGCGTGGTGGTGGCACCGCTCGGGTTCTGGTGGTGAGGCACGACGTAGAGCGCCTTCACGGGCCTGCCCTCGGCGCGCGACGCGGCGACGTGAGCCGCCACGGAGGCGGGGACGGCCCCCTGGTCGTCGGTCTCCACGTGCCGGATGTCCGCCTCGTAGCTGCGCAGCACCCCGAGCGCGCCGACATAGCTGGGCGACTCCACCAGCACCACGTCACCGGGGTCAACGAGGATGCGGACCAGCAGGTCCAGGGCGTGCTGGGAGCCCGTCGTCACCACGACGTCGTCCGGGTCGCACGGCGTCATCACGGTGGTCATCACGTCGACGATCTGCTCGCGCGCCAGGACGTCGCCCTGGCCTGAGCCGTACTGCAGCGCGACACCGGCCTGCTCGGCGGCGCACCGATGCACGATCTCGGAGATCTCGGGCAGTGGTAGCGCGTCCAGGGTGGGCATGCCGCCGGCGAGGCTGACGACCTCGGGACGGCTGGCCACCGCGAACAGGGCCCTGATCTCCGAGGCGGTCATGCCCGCTGCTCGGCGGCTGTATGAGGCGTGCCAGCGGTCCAGCCGGGTTCCGGTCACGCTCGGGTCTCCTCATCGCGCGGCCGCGCAGGTGGGTGCCTGCGCGCGGGGCCGGGCTGCGCCGACTGCCTGGACGAGTGTGTCACGGGGGTCGCACGACGGAGCCGCCCCACCCGAGAGGGCGGGACGGCTCCGTCACCGGGTGGTGCCCGGGTGGCGCTCAGCCGACGAAGTCGGAGAGCTCCTTGACCAGGCGAGGCTTCGGGTGGGCGCCCACGAGGCTCTTGACAAGCTCACCGTTCAGGTACACGTTCAGCGTGGGGATGCTGACGACGCCATAGGCGGCCGCGGTGCGTGGGTTCTCGTCGGTGTTGACCTTCACCACGGTGATCTTGTCCTTGTACTCCTCGGACAGCTCCTCGAGGATCGGGCCGACCTGGCGGCAGGGGCCGCACCAGGGCGCCCAGAAGTCGACGAGCACGGGCTTGTCGGACTGCAGGACGTCCTTGTCGAAGTCGGCGTCGGTGGTGGCGGTGGTGGCCATCAGTGGTGCTCCGTTCTGTTGGGGTGGGTCGTTCTGCCGGTGGGCCGTTCGTGCCGGAGGGACAGCGTGTGCTCGGGGTGGCTCAGTCGACGGAGGCGAGGCTCGGGGTCGGGTGCTCCTGGGTCGCCTCCGGGAACGCCGTCGCGGCGGCCTCCATGGTGTCGCCGTCGTCGGTGTCAGACAGGGCGGCGAGGAAACGCTCAGCATCTAGAGCCGCGGCACAGCCGGAGCCTGCGGCGGTGATCGCCTGCATGTACTCGTGGTCGAGGACGTCGCCGGCGGCGAACACCCCGGGCAGCGAGGTGCGCCCGGATCGACCGTCGACCTCGATGAAGTCGTTCTCGTCGAGCTCGACCTGCCCACGGACCAGGTCGGTGCGGGGGTCGTGGCCGATGGCGACGAACAGGCCGCTGACGTCCAGCTCGGACTCCTCGCCGGTCACGGTGTCGCGCAGGCGCAGCCCGGACACGGCGTTCTCGCCCAGCACGTCGACGACCTCGGTGTTCCAGCGGAACCGCATCTTGGGGTCCTCGAACGCGCGTCTCTGCATGATCTTGCTCGCCCGCAGCTCGCCGCGCCGGTGCACCAGGGTGACCGTGCTGGCGAAGCGGGTGAGGAAGGTGGCCTCCTCGACCGCGGAGTCCCCGCCGCCGACGACAACGATGTCCTTGCCCTTGAAGAAGAAGCCGTCGCAGGTGGCGCACCAGCTGACGCCGCGACCGGACAGCCGCTTCTCGTTCACCAGACCGATCTCCCGGTACGCGCTGCCCGTGGCGAGGATCACCGTCAGGGCGCGGACCGTCGTACCGGATCCCGTGACGAGCTCCTTGATGTCGGCGTCCAGACGCATCTCGACGATGTCGTCCGCCACGAGCTCGGCGCCGAAGCGCTCGGCCTGGGAGCGCAGCTGGTCCATCAGGTCCGGGCCCATGACGCCGGTGGGGAAACCGGGGTAGTTCTCGACGTCGGTGGTGTTCATCAACGCGCCGCCCGCCTGGACGGAGGACTCGAAGAGCAGGGGGGAGAGCTCGGCACGCGCGGCGTAGATGGCCGCGGTGTACCCGGCGGGTCCCGAGCCGACGATGACGACCTGTCGTACGTCCTCGTTGGTCGTGGTGCTGCTCATGGCGGTGTCCTCCTCATAGGTTCCGCTCCCGTCAACCGGCGCGCGGACGGCGTTGTTCCGGACGTGTCCCAGGGACGTGTTCCGGTCCCGTGTCCCGACGGCGACCGGTTCCGGGGGTGCCCGGGCCGACCTTGTCTCGACTGTCTCACGAGGGCCGGGGGCTCAGGGCGTGACGCGGATGAACGCGAACTGGCTGCCGTCGGCCCCGGTGCAGTCGGGACCGACCACGTAGACGAACAGGTCCTCCCCGGCCGGTGCCGGGGCGACGACCACGGTGGCCTCGACGCCGTCGACAACGGCCAGGTCGATCGCCACGACGGTCTCGTTGGCCCCGTCGCTGACCGACTCGATGCAGGCGTCGAACGCCTCCTGCTCTAGCAGCGGGCTCCCCGCGACCCCGGCCCTGGCGTCGACCGGGGCGTCCGCCGCGGAGCTGTCCTGCGCCTGGGACTGCTCCGGGGCGGCAGGCACGGCGACGTCCGCGCCGGTGGACGCGACCGCGACCAGCTCACGGACCTGCTGGGCGAAGCCGACCGTGTCGGCCGTCGTGTACTGGGTGCCGGTGGCTACCAGCGGTCGTGGTGCCGCGGTCTCGGCGGCCTCGGCCGCCCCGTCGACCGCGGCCTGCTCCTGCGCCCCGGCAGCGGTGGAGGCCTCCTCGTCAGGACCACCGAGTGTCTGCAGGGCGACCGCTCCGGCACCGCCGAGCAGCAGCACCCCGGCGGCCACGGGGAGCCACCGCACGGCGCGGCTGCGGCGTCGTTCGCCGAGCTCGTCGTCCCCGCCGAGGGACCACGGGGTGGGTGCACCCAGGTCCTCGTCCTCGCCCGCGACGCCGCCGGGCCGACCACGGCCGCCCTCCCCGCTGCCACCGGTCCAGGTGCTGCTCCCGGCCATGGTGGCGCGCAGCCCGGCGCCGCCCGCGACCGCGTCCCCGGCCGGCGGTGGCACAGCGGCCGGTGGCACAGCGGGCGGTGGCACAGCGGCCGGTGGCACAGCGGGCGGTGGCACAGCGGGCGGTGGCACAGCGGGCGGTGGCACAGAACCGGCGACGCCCGTCCCGGTGACGTCGGTCACGTCGGCGTCCGTCACATCGGTGTCCCTACCGTCGGCTACGGCCTCGCTCAGGACCCGGTCGAGGCGGTCGGCCACGTCAACCGGCATCTCGGGGGTGCCGGCCTCGGCGAGGGCACGGATCACCCAGTCGTCGTCGTTCACGCGGGGTCACCCGCCCTTCCTGTGGTCGTTGTGGTGCCGGTCGCCGTCCCGTCCACGTCTTCGACGCCTTCGACACCGTCAGGGTTCCCCGGTCGCAGCAGCCCGGCCAGCTGGGCACGACCTCGGGAGCAGCGTGACTTGACGGTCCCCTCAGGCAGGTCGAGCACCTCGGCGGCCTCCGACACAGACAGCCCTTCGATGTGCACCAGGACGACGGCGGCACGCTGACCGGGACTGATCTGCCGCAGCGCCGCGAGGACGTCGAGCCGGTCGGCCACCCTGGCGACCTCGTCGACGGGGTGCGGCGGGTCGTCGTCCCCCAGCGCGTCGACCGGATGGGCGGAGCGACGCCGTATCCGGTCCAGGGAAGCGTTGACGACGATCCGGTACAGCCAGGTGCGCACGGCCGAGCGGCCCTCGAAGCGACCTGCGTACCGCAGCGCGGAGACGAGCGCCTCCTGCAGGGCGTCCTCCGCGTCGGAGGGGTTGCCCGTGGTACGCAGCGCGACGGCCCACAGCACGTCACGGTGACGCCGTACGAGCTCGCCGAACGCATCGGGGTCACCCGCGATGTGGGCCTGGACCAGGCCGTCGTCGTCCGCGCCACCGCTCACCTGACCTGCACCTGCACCTCGCTGACGACCGCCCGCCAGTCGTCGTCGTTCTCGGGCAGGGACGTGATCCAGACGAGGAGGAACTGCGTGGTCACGGGTGCCTCGAGCACCAGCTCCAGGCTGTCACCGGTCTCGGCGGTGGCCACGACCGTCGACCCGTCGAAGCCCGGCGAGTCCGACGTCCGGAGCTCGATCTCGCCCCCGTCCCCGGGGGCAGCGATGAGGACCGAGGTGACCTCGCGGGGCTCCCCGAGGTCCAGGGCGAGGCCCAGGCCGGTCTTCAGACCCCCGAAGTCCTGACTGTTGTAGGCCTGAGTCGACCAGGACGTCTCGGGGTCGCCGTCGATGGCGCGGGGGGCGTCCTGGTCGTTCTCCTCGCCGTCGCCCTGCGGGTCCAGGGCCTGCACGCCCGAGGGCAGCACGAGCTGGAGCTCCGCGACCGTGGGCTCGGGGGAGGGCTCCGGGGCGAGGGGGGCGGTCGAGGGCGCGACGGAGGGTGCCGCGGAAGCGCTGGGCACGGCGGGCGCGGCGACGGGGGTGTCCTGGAAGCGGTCCAGCGCCCAGACCGCGGACGCCACGACGACGGCCAGCATGACGAGCGAGACCAGGACCCCGGTCCCTGCACCGGCCGGGCGCCGCCTCCCACCGGGAGCGGGTGCGGTGGTCGGCCGTCTCGACCCGCCGGGCAGGACCACCGCGGCGCCGCGGGGGTCAGCGGCCGCGCGGCCCTGGCCCGCCGGGTCCTCCCAGTCCTCGTCGTCCCAGGGCTGCTGCTCCCAGGCCTGTGCGTCGTGGCCTTCGTCGTCCCAGGGCTGCTGGGTGTCCCCGTAGCCCTGTTCCTGGTCCCCGCCGGGCAGCAGGTCCCAACCGTCGTCGTCGGTCCATGCGCTGAGCGGTGCCCGGCTCGCGGCGGCGGCTGGTGCAGGGGGGTCGGCGGTGCGGGCGGGGGTGAGACGGGCGTCGGGGGGCGGCGCCGCGCCGGCGCGTGCGGCTGTGGCGGGTGCGGAGAGGGCGTCGTTCGTCGCCGCTGCACGGTCGGTACGCGTGCTCGCGGCGGCAGCTGCACCCGTGGCAGCTGCACCGGCGGCGGCAGAACCGGCAGCGGCCACGGTGGCGTCCATTCGGGGGGTGCCTGTTCCGGCGGCGGCGCTGGTCCCGCCGGCGGCGGCTGCCGCCCCTGCGCCGGTCCGGACGACGGGCAGGACGTCGGTGTCGACCAGCTCGTCGGTACCAGCAGGGCCGCCGTCGGACGTGTCCTCCTGGTCGACCTGCCGCTGGTCACGGCCCGCTGTGCGAGCTGCAACACCCGCACCGGCGGGGAGAGAGGCCCGTACGGCGCCGTCGCCGTCACCCCGGCCGCCACCGCCGGGTGTCCTACCGGCCCCGGACAGTGCCGCGCTCGCCTCGTGCAGCCGTTCGACCAGTGCGTCGAGGGAGTCCGGCCCGTACCCGGAGAGCGTCTCAGCCAGCAACCCCGCCAGCGGCTCGCTCACCTCTCCCCGCAGCCGTGCGGCGTGAACGGGACGACCACGCTCGGTCGGTGCTGCCGGCATCCCCTCGACCGCACCGAACGGCCAGTGACCGGTCACCAGGGCGTAGAGGACGGCGCTCAGGTCGCGGACGTCGCGCGCCTCCGGCCTGGCGGCCGCTGTCGGGCTGGGCTGCCCGGACGCTGCCACGTCGATGGCCGTACCCGTGAGCCGGACCTTCCCGCCTACGTCGCGCAGCAGGTTCCGCGGCCCGAGCCGACTGTGGTGCAGCTCGCGTCGGGCGGCGGCGCGCAACGCCTCGGCGGCCTCGGTAACCAGGCGTACGGCCTCCTCCTCCCCGACGGACCCGGCCAGCGTGCCTACGTCGTCGCCGTCGACCCACTCCAGGACGACGAAGCCGCTGCCGGCCTCGGTCCCCACCCCGAGGATCCGCTGCAGGCGGTGGTCATCGACCAGCGCGGCCCGGCGGGCGGCGTCGAGCGTCTCCTGCACGCGGGCGTGGGTGGCTTCGATGACTCGAACCGCGACGGCGCGCTCCAGGGTCGTGTCCTGGGCCAGCCACAACGCCGTCACCTCGTCGGCCTGCACCTGCTCCCGCAGGCGGTACCGGCCCGCCAGGAGCGTGCCGGGTCCGATCGGGTCCACCAAGCGCCTCCACTCCTCGTCCGGGACGACGGCCGGGGCCCCAGGGGCGTGCGGCTGCCGTCGGACCACTGTAGGGCGAAGCGGCAGGTGGGGACCGGCAGGTCGTACCGGGTAGGGCGACGGAGGGCGACGTCAGCCGACGGCGCGGACGGCCCCGAACATCGGCCTGGACCAGAGAGCGCTGATCTTGACGACGTCCCCGGCCTTGGGGGCCTGGATCATGAGGCCGTCACCGAGGTACATGGCCACGTGGTGGATCGAGGACGGGGACGCCCCGTCCGCCCAGAAGACGAGGTCGCCCGGGAGCAGCCGCGACACCGGGACCCTCGGCAGGCCGGTGTACTGCTGGCGCGACGTGCGGGGGATGTTGACCCCGGCCTGGCGGTAAGACCACATGGTCAGCCCGGAGCAGTCGAACGTCCCGGGGCCTGTGGCGCCCCAGACATAGGGCAGGCCGAGCCGGGTGGCGGTGGCCCGGACGGCCGCGGCCGCCGCGGGGCTCGGTGCGGCCGCCGCGGCACGCTCGAGGACCTGCTGCTGGTCGGTGCCGACGGAACCCGGGCGGACCGTCCCCCCGCTCGCCCCGGTCTCGGGGGAGCGCGTGGCGCCGGTGGAGCCGGAAGGGGAGGGCGGCCACCCCGGGGTCCCGGTCGACCCGGCGGTGGCAGCCACCTCGGCGGCCACCGCTGCGGCTGCTGCCTCGGCCCGGGCGCGTTCCTGCGCCCTGGCCATCGCCTCGGCGAGCGCGGCCCGCTCGGCCTCCTGCCGCTCCCGCTCCACGGCCTCGACCAGGGCCGCGTCGGTCCCCGCGAGCAGGTTCGTGGTGGCCAGCAGGGCTGCCTCGGCGTCGGCGCTGCGGGTCCCGGCGAGGGCTTCCAGGCGGGCACGTGCTCGGCGCAGCAGCTGCACCCGTGACGAGGACTCGACGGCGACGTCGACCTGGTCGCGGGAGCGGAGCACCGCGGCGGCGTCGGCGTCCAGCACGGTGCGGGCGGTCCGGTAGGTGGTCGCGGCCTGCGTGAACCCCGCACCGGACAGCGCCGTCCACGCCAGCTCGACGTTCCCGCCGCTGCGGTACAGGGCCCGCACCCGGCGCGTGGCGGCGCCCTGCTGGGTGTCCATCGCCCGGTCGGCGCCGTCCAGGCCGATCTGGGCTTCCACCTCCGCCGCGACCAGGGCGTCCAGCTCCGCCCTGGTCTCGTTCCAGGCCTCGATCGCGACCTCGGCCTCCACCTCCAGCGCCTCGAGCTGGGCGGTGAGCGCGTCGACGCGCTCGCGCAGGACCGCGCTGTCGGCGGCGGCCGGCTGTGCCGTGCGGTCTGCGGAAGTGACCGGCGCCGGTGTCACGGGCACGGTCGCGGCGCCGGCCGGCAGCCCGGTCAGCAGCACGAGGCCGGCGGTGGTGGCTGCGACGAGAGCCGTGCGGACGGCCACGCTCAACCGACCGCGTGGGTCGAGGTGGACTGCGCCAGCAGCCAGCGCTCGCTGCCCGGCACGTGGTGCAGGACGAGGGTCGAGGTGGTGCGCCGGACCGTCAGGGTCACCGAGGCGGGGACGACCTGGAACGCCTCGACGGGCACCTGGTTGACCCCGTCGGCGGTCAGGGCCGAGCGGTAGGCGGCGTCGTACGCCTGCTGCGCCGTCCCACCGCCGGTCAGGACGGTCCCGGCAGCGCGCGAGGCGGCCGCTGCGGTGTCGGTGACCGACAGCTCCGCGACCCCGACCGACAGACCGTCGAAGGCGAGCACGCCGACCACCGAGAAGACCGCGACCAGCTTGACCAGCCAACCGACGACGATCCCGCCGGTCTCGCCCGTCAGACAGCTGCGCATGCTGTGGACCTCGACGCGCCTCAGGACGCGCTTGAGCGCCTGCCACCCGCTCGGGTCAACCGGCCCGTGAGGCCGCTGATGAGCTCGCGCGTCTCCTGCACCTGCAGCAGCCGGGTGCCGGCGACGTAGCCGACCACCAGCACCCCGCCGCCGACCAGCAGCGAGGCCAGGGCCTCGGGCTGCGAGCCCGTCCCGCCCGCCCGGTCCCCGGCCAGGACCGCGAGCGGGCCGACCACGGCCACCACCAGCCCGAGCCGGACCAGCACCCACAGCCAGCCACGGATGCCCAGGTCACCGACCCGGCGGTGCAGGAACCAGACGGCTGCGACGAGGCCCGCCACCTCGCCCAGGCTCATCGACGCCGCGACCCCGATGACCCACTGCGTCGGGGGCAGCACCAGCGGGACCGCCACGGTGCCCGTCGCCCAGACGCCGGCGGTGACCAACGTGACGAGGAACGGCGTCCGGCCGTCCTCGAAGGCGTAGAACACCCGGCGGACCAGGTACAGGACGCTGAAGAACGGCAGGCCGAGTGCCATCGCGACCGCGACGTCGCCGACCACGTCCGCGCGGGAGTCGAACTGCCGGAACAGCAGCGCCGTGATCTCGGAGGCGAACAGCACGAGGCCGACCGCGGGCAGCGTCATGCCCACCAGCAGGACCCGCATCATCGAGCGTGTGCTCGCGGCGACCCCGCTGGTGTCGCCGGCGTGGGCGGCCCCGCTGACCCGCGTGAACACCGCCGTCACCAGGCTGACCGCGAGCAGGCCGTGGGGGAGCATGTAGAGCAGGAACGCGAAGGACCACGCCGCCACCGAAGCCGTCACCACGGCCTCGGGCGTGCCCTTGGTCGCGGTCACCGCGGCGGCGCTCACCTGCGAGACGAGCACGAACACCAGCTGGCTGGCGACGATGCCCGCGAACGTCCATCCCGCCACGACCCCGGCGCTGCGGAAGCCAACGCCCCGCAGCCCCCAGCGCGGTCGCCACGAGAACCCGATCCGCCGCAGCGGCCAGATGAGGATCGCGGCCTGCGAGGCGACGCCGAGGGTCGCCGCGCCGGCGAGCAGGGCGACCATGGCGGGGGTCCAGGAGCGCGGGTCGGACGTCGCCTGCACGCCGTACAGGCCCCAGAACACGAGCAGGCCCGTGATGGCGACCACGTTGTTCACCACCGGCGCCCACATGTAGGGCCCGAACGACCCGCGGGCGTTCAGCAGCTGCCCGAACAGCGTGTACGCGCCGTAGAAGAACAGCTGCGGCAGGCACCAGAGCGCGAACGCCACGGCGAGGTCGAACTCCGGGGCCGCCCACTCCCCACCGGTGTAGAGGACGACCAGGGGGCCGGCCACCAGCGTCAGCAGGAGGGTGAGGACCAGCAGGCCGGCGGTCGCCATCGTGAAGAGCCGGTCGAGGAACTCCTTGCCGCGGGCACCGTCGCGGTCCGCGCGGATGATCTGCGGCACCAGCACGGCGTTGAGCGCGCCCCCGGCCACGAGGGCGTAGATGAGGTTGGGCAGCTTGTTGGCGACGTCGAAGGCGTTGGCGGCCAGGTTCACGGCCGCCGTGCCGAGCAGGACGGCCAGCAGCGACTTGCTCGCCAGCCCCAGCAGGCGGGACACCAGGGTGCCGCTGGCCATGACCGCGGTCGCCCGGGCCAGCCCCGGCCGTGGCGCGGTCGGGGCGCTCACCGTCCCCCGCCCGCCTGGCGGAGGTCCGCGGCCCCCAGGCGCTGCTGCGCGAGACGGGCGGCCTTGCGCTCGTTGGGGAACGCCAGGCGCTCCTCGAGCACGTCCAGGTCGACCCAGGCGGCGTCCACGGCTTCGTGGTCGGGGTCGTTGTCCACCGTCACGCTGCCGCCCGTGGCCTGCAGCAGGAACAGGTGGACGGTCTTGTGGATGCGGTGCCCGTCCGCGAAGAACCAGTAGTCGATGGCCCCCAGCGACTCCAGCACCTGACCGTCGATCCCGGTCTCCTCGGCGATCTCCCGGACCGCGGCCTCCTCCGGGGTCTCGGTGCCCTCCAGGTGGCCCTTGGGCAGGCACCACTCCAGGCGGCCGGAGCGGTTGCGGCGGCAGATGACGGCCACTCGCATCGGGTCCGACGTCATGTCCACGACCAACCCGCCCGAGGACACCTCTGTCCTGGTGGGCGGCGGGGTCACCACGACAGGGTACGGCGAGCACCGCGCGAGCCGTGGCACCCTTGACCGCCGTGCCCGAAGACCGCTCCGCCGCCCTCCGCCGTGCCACGAAGGCGCTGTCCGGTCTGGCCCCCCTCACCGACGGGCTGGGGCGCCGCTTCGCCGACGCCGGTCACGAGCTGGCCCTGGTGGGCGGCCCGGTCCGCGACGCGTTCCTCGGTCGGAGCTCCCCCGACCTGGACTTCACCACCGACGCTCGGCCGGAGCAGATCGAGCGCGCGCTCGCCGGCTGGGCTGACGCCACCTGGGACATGGGCCGGGACTTCGGCACGATCGGGGCACGCCACGGCGAGGCCGTCGTCGAGATCACGACGTACCGCACCGACGCCTACGACGGCGGGACCAGGAAGCCCCGGGTCGTGTTCGGCGACTCCCTGGTGGACGACCTCCAGCGGCGCGACTTCACCGTCAACGCCATGGCGGTGCGGCTGCCGGGGCTGGAGTTCGTGGACCCGTTCGGCGGCACCGACGACCTGGTCGCGCGGCGGCTGCGCACCCCTGGCAGCCCGGCCCGCAGCTTCGGCGACGACCCGCTGCGGATGATGCGCGCCGCACGGTTCGCGTCACAGCTCGGCATGGCGCCGGACGAGGCCGCGTCGGCGGCCATGACGGAGATGGCCGACTCGATCGGGATCGTGTCCGCGGAGCGGGTCCGCGACGAGCTCGTGAAGCTGCTGCTGGGCCGCGATCCGCGCGCGGGGCTGCTGCTGCTCGTGGACTCCGGCCTGGCCGACCGCGTGCTGCCCGAGCTGCCTGCGCTGCGCCTGGAGGTCGACGAGCACCACCGGCACAAGGACGTCTACGAGCACAGCCTCACGGTGCTCGAGCAGGCGATCCAGCTCGAGGACGACCACCGCGACCCCGACGCCGAGGTCCCCGGCCCGGACCTCGTGCTCCGCCTGGCAGCACTGCTGCACGACGTGGGCAAGCCGGCCACCAGGCGCTTCGAGCCCGGGGGCGGGGTCAGCTTCCACCACCACGAGGTGGTCGGTGCCAAGCTGACGGCCAAGCGGCTCAAGGCCCTGCGCTTCGACAAGCAGACCGTCAAGGACGTCGCCCGGCTCGTCGAGCTGCACCTGCGTTTCCACGGCTACGGCGAGGGCGCGTGGACGGACTCCGCCGTGCGTCGGTACGTCACGGACGCCGGCCCGCTGCTGAGCCGGCTGCACCGCCTGACCCGCTCGGACTCGACCACCCGCAACGTCCGCAAGGCCCAGAGACTGCGTCTCGCCTACGACGACCTCGAGCGCCGCATCGACGCCGTGCAGCAGCAGGAGTCCCTCAAGGCGGTCCGCCCTGACCTGGACGGCACGGCCATCATGACGCTGCTCGGGCTCGCTCCAGGCCCCGTGGTCGGTCGCGCCTACCAGCACATGCTCGCCGTTCGGCTGGACACCGGGCCGCTGGAGACCGACGCCGCCGAGGTCGAGCTTCGCCGCTGGTGGGCGACCCAGCCGGAGGCGCAGGCGGGCTGACCGGCTGGGTCCCGATGGCCGCTGTCTGCAAGCCGCCGTGACGGACCCGGTTCGACGCAACGGCACCCTGTGTCGAACCCGGTTCGACGCAACGGCACTCTGTGGCGGTCTACTCGATGCAGGGGCCCGTCGTGGCGGTCGGGGCGGCGCGGGTGCGGTCGGTGGCGTCCCCGGCGTTGCGGCGCCCGGCGCGGAGGTACGTCAGGCCCGTCACCAGGTACAGCACGGCGATGAACGCGTACAGCAACCGGGAGTAGCCGTCGTCGGGGGTCACCAGCGCCCCCAGCGCCGCGGCCAGGATGAAGGCGGCGTTAAACACGACGTCGTAGAACGCGAACGCCCGGCCCCGGACCGACTCCTGGACCGCCGTCTGCACGTGGGTGTCGGCGGCGATCTTGACGACCTGACCAGCCAGGCCGAGGACGAGGGCCCCCGCGGTCAGCGACCACACCGCGACCCCCAGGGTGTAGAGGCCCTCCACCGCGAAGGCCACCAGCAGCGCGAGCACCACCCACGCGTCGAGCCCGCCCAGCCCGGCCCGGCGGCGCGCGGGCAGCCCCCCGAGGCGGCGGGTGCAGGTCGGCGTGAGCACCGCGGCGAGCAGGGCACCGGCCCCGGCGGCCGCGCCGGCCAGCCCCAGGATCCCCAGGCCGACGTCGACGTCGGCGGACAGGTAACCGCGCGCCAGCAGGAACGTGGCGATCGTGGACAGACCGAATGCGAACCGGTGCGCACCGATCACCCCGATGGCGTTGCGGGCGGCGGGGCGGTGCCACACGTGCACGGCCCCCTCGCGCAGACCCGCCAGCACCGCCCGGACCGCCTCGCCCGCGCTGGCCTCGGTCCGCTCGTCCGGCCCGAGGTCACGACGCCCGATCCGCAGCGCCAGCAGCGCCCCGGTGAGGAACAGCCCCGCGCCCAGGCCCAGGATCAGCGAATCGGTCACCGCCCCCGGCCCCAGCACCAGTCGGGTGCCGAGGCCGAGTCCGAAGCCCACGCCGAACGCCCCCGTGCCCAGCGTCGGAGTGATGGCGTTCGCGGGTACCAGGAGCCCCGGGCGCACCGTCTTCGGCAGCGACGCGCTCAGCCCCGCGAGCAGGAACCGGTTGACGGTCAACGTGGTCAGCACCAGGACGTAGAGGGCGGACAGGACGCTGCCTGCCGGCCGCCCGTCGCCCAGCAGCACCACCACCGCCAGCAGCACCACCAGCGCCACCCGCACCAGGTTGCTGACCAGCAGCACCCGCTGCCGGCTCCACCGGTCCAGCAGCACGCCGGCGAACGGGCCGACCACCGTGAACGGCAGCACCGTGACCGACAGCGCCCCGGCGACCAGCGGTGCGGTCGGTGCCTGCGTCGGGTTGAAGAGCACGAAGCTCGCCAGACCGGCCTGGAACGCGCCGTCGCCGAGCTGGCTGGAGAGCCGGACCGCGAGCAGCCGGCGGTACGGCGAGGAGCGCAGGACCTCGGCGAAACCACCCGTGCGGGGTGGGCTCATGACCCGGCCACGTGCTCGCCGCGACCGGGTACGCCGCCTCCGGCCCCGCCGTCCCGGAACGTCCACCAGCGGTAGGCGCAGTAGTTCAGGACGGCGTTGGTGAACGCCGACAGCACCCGGGCAGGTATCAGCGGGACACCGAGCTCGACCAGCAGCGTCACGCCGAAGACCACCAGCAGGTAGTCCGCTGCGACCTGCGGCAGGAACCGGCCCAGCTGCCCGGCCACACGGCCGTGGGCGGCGTCGAAGGCGAACCAGCGGTTGAGCATGAAGTTCAGCGCGTAGGTCAGGACGAAGGCGATCGTCACGCTGGCCTGGTAGGGCAGCGAGGTGAACGTGTCCAGGAGCGCGAGGACCGTCAGGTCGAACGTCAGGCCGACGCCGCTGAAGGCCAGGAAGCGGGTCAGTGAGTGCCGGTAGACCCGCGACAGCCGGGAGCCCGTTGGCTCCCGGCCGGCCGGCTGCGTCATGCCCGGGTCCTGCGGGTGCGTCACTCCCCAGCGATGAACGCCTCGAGCATGTGGCGCCCCAGGTCGTCGGGGTTCTGCTCCGGCGGGGACTTCATGAAGTACGTGCTGGCGGCGATGACGGGGCCGCCCTGGCCGCGGTCGGCGGCGATCTTCGCGGCACGGACCGCGTCGATGATGACGCCCGCGGAGTTCGGGGAGTCCCAGACCTCGAGCTTGTACTCCAGGTTCAGCGGGACGTCGCCGAACGCCCGGCCCTCCAGGCGCACGTAGGCCCACTTGCGGTCGTCGAGCCACTGCACGTAGTCGCTCGGGCCGATGTGGACGTTGCGCGTGCCCAGGTCGTGGTCGACGTTGCTGGTGACGGCCTGCGTCTTGGAGACCTTCTTGGAGATGAGCCGGTCACGCTCGAGCATGTTCTTGAAGTCCATGTTGCCGCCGACGTTCAGCTGGTAGGTGCGGTCCAGCACGACGCCACGGTCCTGGAACAGGCGAGCCAGCACCCGGTGGGTGATGGTGGCGCCGACCTGGCTCTTGATGTCGTCACCGACGATCGGGACACCCGCAGCCGTGAACTTCGCGGCCCACTCGGGGTCGGAGGCGATGAACACCGGCAGCGCGTTGACGAAGGCGACACCTGCGTCGATGGCGCACTGCGCATAGAACTTCGCGGCGTCCTCGGAGCCGACGGGCAGGTAGCAGACCAGCACGTCCGCGCGTGCCTCGCGCAGCGCGGCGACCACGTCCACGGCCTCGGCGTCGGACTCGGTGATGGTCTCGCGGTAGTACTTGCCGAGCCCGTCCAGGGTCGGGCCGCGCTGCACCAGCACGTCCAGCGGCGGGACGTCGCAGATCTTGATCGTGTTGTTCTCGCTCGCGCCGATCGCCTCGGACAGGTCGGAGCCGACCTTCTTGGCGTCGACGTCGAAGGCGGCGACGAACTGGATGTCGCGCACGTGGTAGTCGCCGAACCGGACGTGCATGAGGCCGGGGACCTCGGTGTCGGGCGCTGCGTCGGCGTAGTAGTGGACGCCCTGGACGAGCGATGCGGCGCAGTTGCCGACGCCGACGACGGCGAGACGGATGGAACCCATGCGTTGTCTCCTGTTCGTGACCGGACCTGCCGGTCGTGGGGGTGGTGCTGTTCGGGGTGGGGTGGGGTGGGGTGGTGGTGCTGGAGGGGTGCCGCTGTGGTGCCCGGCTACCCCGTGGACGGTGTGTCGACGCCCGGCAGCTCGGCCGCAAGGCGTGCCTCGGTCCAGTGGAGCTCGGCCTCCACCGAGGCGACCCCCCGCTGGGCCCAGGCGCGCCGGTAGGGGTCACGTGAGTCGGCCGGCTCGGCGCAGCCGCGGCCGCTCGCGTGCTCGAGACGCTCCAGCAGCCGGGACCGACGACGCTCGAGCACCCGGACGCGCTCCTGGGGCTGGAGCCGGCCGAAGAACGCGAACCGGACACCGAACGCGTCGTCGTCCGTGACCGCGGAGGCCGGGTCCTGCAGCAGCTCCTGGAAGCGCGCCCGGCCCTGCTCGGTCACCTGGTAGACGACCTTGGTGCCGGTGTCCGGGACCGCCTCGGAGCTGACCAGGCCGTCGAGCCGGAGCCTGCGCAGCGTCGGGTAGAGGGTGCCGAAGCTCAACGCCGCCCGCCACGGGCCCAGCAGCGCCGTCACGTGCTTGCGCAGGTGGTAGCCGTGCATGGGCGCGTCCTGCAGGACACCGAGGACGGCGATCTCGATCACGTCGGTCCGTTTCGGCACCGTGCTCCCTGCATCCTCGGGTGTGCTGACGCTGTGGCGTCGCGATGTATCGGTTCGATACGTCAACCCGGGTGACAGTAGGTGCTGCTCGTCACCACCGCCAACTCGTCGTGGTCATACTGGGCGGCGATGCCTGGAACCCCTCGACCCACGCCACGCCCCGCCGCCACGCCGCCTGGGCGCGGTCGCGGCACCCCGCGATCGTCCGGCAGGACCGCCGGGAAGTCGCGCCGTCGCTGGCTGCGCCGCACCTTCCAGGTGCTGTTCGTGACCGGGCTCGTGCTCCTGGTCCTGGTGGTCGTGGGGGTCGCGCTGGCATATGCCCGCACGCCCATCCCGGACCCCAACGACGAGGTGTTCTCCCAGACCACGACCGTGTTCTACGCCGACGGGTCCACCGAGCTGGGCCGCTTCGCCGCGCAGGACCGCACCATCCTCGAGGGTGAGGAGATCCCCGAGACCATCCGTCAGGCGGTCGTGGCTGCGGAGGACCGGACGTTCTACGACAACCCGGGCATCAGCCCCACGGGCATCGCCCGCGCGGCCTGGGGGATCGCGACCGGGGAGCCGGCGGGCGGCGGCTCGACGATCACCCAGCAGTACGTCAAGAACTACTTCCTGACCTCCGACCAGACGATCCAGCGCAAGGCGACCGAGATCCTCATCGCCCTGAAGGTGGAGCGCCGTCTGGACAAGGACGCGATCCTCACCGACTACCTCAACACCGTGTACTTCGGTCGTGGCGCCTACGGCGTGCAGGCCGCCGCGCAGGCGTACTTCGACCTGGACGCGCGTGAGCTGAGCATCGAGCAGGCGGCCCTGCTGGCCGGCGTGCTGCCCGCCCCCAACCGCTACGACCCCGCCGTGGACCCCGAGGCCGCGCAGGAGCGGTTCGACTACGTGGGTGACGGGCTCGTGGTCACCGGGGTGCTCGGCGAGGCCGAGGCCGACGCGCTGGTCCTGCCCGAGACGGTCGAGCAGGTCGCGGGGGCCCGGTACGCGGGACCCCGGGGCTACCTGTTGCAGGCGGCGCGCGAGGAGCTGACGCAGCTGGGCTACACCGACACCGACGTCGATACCGGCGGGCTGAGGGTCGTGACGACCTTCGACCCGGCCGTGCAGGCCGCCGTCGAGGCCGGTGTCGCCGAGGAGATGCCCGACGAGGAGGACACCGACGGCGAGCCGCTGTCCCCGGGGCTGCGGGTCGGAGCGGTCATCATGGACCCGACCACCGGGGGCGTGCGCGGCATGTACGGCGGCGACGACCTCACCCAGCGGCAGAACTCCGTCACCAAGGACATCGCCCAGGCGGGCTCCACGTTCAAGCCGTTCACCCTGGTGGCGGCGCTGGAGGACGGCGTCACCCTGGGGGAGACCTTCGACGGGGACTCCGGGCGGACCTTCGACGACTACGACGTCCCGGTGCGCAACTTCGGCGGCACCGACTACGGCACCGTCGACCTGGTCGAGGCGACCGCCGACTCGGTGAACACCGCCTACGTGCAGCTCAACGAGGACATCGGCCCGGCGAAGACCCGCGAGGTGGCGGTCCGCGCCGGGCTGCCTGACAGCACCGCCGGCCTGGACGACTTCTTGTCCAACGTGCTGGGGGCCGCATCACCCCGGGTGATCGACATGGCGCAGGCGTTCTCGACGTTCGCCGCCGAGGGGACCCGCCGGGAGTGGCACGTCGTGGCGTCGGTCACCACGCCCAACGGCTCGGTCCTCTACGAGCCCGAAACCACCGGTGAGCAGGTCTTCGACCCGGACGTCATGGCGGACGCCACCTACGCGCTGACGCGGGTCGTGGAGGAGGGCTCCGGGAGCGCCGCCCAGGACCTCGACCGTCCGGCCGCCGGTAAGACCGGCACCAGCAGCGGGGCCCGCTCCGCGTGGTTCGTCGGCTACACCCCTCAGCTGGTGGGTGCCGTCGCGCTGTTCCAGATCGGTGCGGACGGCTCGGCGGAGACGATCGAGATCCCCGGCACCAGGACCGTGACGGGCGGCTCGTACCCCTCGCGGATCTGGACGGCGATGATGGAGGGCGCGCTGGAGGGCACCGAGGTGCTGGAGTTCCCGGAGCGTTCCGAGACCGACCGCAGCACGTCCCCGCGGTCCTCGGAGGACGGCGGCCAGGAGGACTCGCAGGACGAGCCGGAGCCGCAGCCGGAGGAGGAGGTCGAGACCCCCCCGCCGCCTGCCGTGACCGTCACCGAGACGGCCGAGCCACGCGCAGAGCCGACCCCGACCCCGACGCCCACCCCGACACCGACGCCCACCCCGACACCGACGCCCACCCCGACCCCGACACCGACACCGACGCCCACCCCGACCCCGACCCCCACCCCGACGCCGACGCCGACGCCCACGCCGACCCCGACGGTCGCGGCCACCCCTGAGCCCGAGCCCGAGCCCAGCCGGGAGGTCGAACCGTCCGTCGAGCCGGACGCCGGGCCTGGTGACGATCCGGGTGCCGGGGACGCCGAGGACGACGCCCGCGGTGGCACCGGCGGTGCCGGGGCCCAGGGTCGTGCCGTGCCACGCGTGGCCGTCCCGGCACCCTGAGCCCGAGATGAGCCCCGTAGGCAGGTGTCTGCCCGGGGACGGGTCGGTCGGTGGGCAGGCCCGCGGTGCCCAGGTGGTGGCCCCGACGCGTGAGGACCCGTTCGCACGATGGGCGAGCGCGGTGCTCGGCGGGCCTGCCGGCTCCCGTCTGGCCCTGCCGTCACACCCCTGGTGGACCCCCGCCCGGGTGCTGGCGGTGGTGGCCGTGGTGACCACCGCCCTGGCGGTGGTGCGCAACCAGCACTGCCGGGCACGGGGCTGGACCACCCCGGGGCAGTTCGTCCACACCTGCTACTCCGACGTCGCCGTCCTGTGGGGCACCCTCGGCGGGAGCCCGGCCGCGGTCGTCGGCCTGGACCCCGCCACCCCCGATGCGCTGGCGCAGCCCGCGCTCACGGTGTGGGTGGCAGCCCTGCTGGGTGTCCTGGTGGCCCCGCTGGCCCCGACGGCGCAGCTGTTGGCGGGCGGGGACGCCGACGCCCTCACCACCGGGTCCCGGGTCTTCTTCGACCTGTGGGCCGTGGTCGGTGCCGGCGCCCTGGTCGTGGCGGTCCTCGCCGTGGTGTCGCTGTCGGGGCGCCGCCCCTGGGACGCGACCCTGGTGGCGGTGAGCCCGGTCGTCGTGCTGTCCGGGCTGGTGTCGTTCGACCTGCTCGGGGTCGCCCTCGGCGTCGCGGCCGCGGCGGTCTGGGCGCGGCGCCGACCGGTGCTGGCCGGGGTGCTGCTCGGGCTGGCGGTGGCGGCCCGGTTCCACGTCGTCCTCCTCGCCCTGGCCCTGCTGCTGCTGGCCGTGCGGGCGGCGCGGGTGCGGGAGGTCGCGGTCACCTGCGCGTGCGCAGCGGGGGTCTGGGCTGCGGTCAACCTGCCGCTGGCCGTGCTCGCGCCGCAGGCATGGCGGGCACCGGTGCGCGCCTGGTGGGCCGCGGAGCCGGGTTACGGCTCTCTGCTGCTGCTGCCGCGGCTGCTCGCCGACGAGCAGGTGGCCGGGGTCCGGGGGCTGAGCGGCACCGAGTCCTCGGTGGTCTCCCTGGTGCTGGGTGCGGTCGTGCTGGTCGGGGTCGGGACGTGGGTGCTGCGCAGCCCGGTGGTGCCGCGGCTGCCCGTGCTCGTGCTGGTGCTGATCGTCCTCACGCTCCTGGTGTCCAAGACCGTGCCGGTCCAGGCGTCGCTGTGGTTGCTCCCCTGGGCCGCGCTCGCGGTGCCCGGGTGGCGGGACCACCTGTGGTGGTGGGCCGCCGAGGCGCTGTACGTGGTGGCGGTCTGGCAGTTTCTCGTCGGGCTCAGCGAGGCGGGCCGGGCGCTGCCTTCGGGGTTCTACGCGTTCCTGCTCCTGACCCGGCTGCTGTCCTGGGCTTGGCTCGCCCGGCAGGCCTGGTGCACCACCCGCCACCCGGGGCTGGACCCTGTCCGGCGTGAGGCCGACGGCGGCGACCCGGCGGCAGGGGTGCTGCGGGGAGGATCCGACAGCCGCACCGGGCCCCGTCCGGACCGGCGGCCCGCTGCCGCCGTCCGTCAGGGCGCCTGAGCCGCGATAGTCTGGGCGACCGTGCCTGCACGGCCCCCGACGGGTCGGTACGCAGGCCGAAGCACAACCCTCCTGCCACGGACCGACCGTGGCCGACAGACCACAGGAGGTCGGTTAACGCAATGCGTCAGTACGAGCTCATGATCATTCTCGATTCGGACCTGGAGGAGCGCACAGTCGCCCCCAGCCTCGAGCGCTACCTCACGGTGATCCGCGACAGCGGCGGCACGGTCGACAACGTCGACATCTGGGGCCGCCGCCGGATGGCCTACCCGATCAACAAGAAGAACGAGGGCATCTACGCGGTGGTCACCATGTCCACCGAGCCTGCCGCGGCCCTCGAGCTGGACCGTCAGCTGAACCTCAACGAGTCGATCGTGCGGACGAAGCTCATCCGTCCCGACTCCCGCTGAGCGGAGGAGCCCGACATGGCCGGAGAGACCATCATCACGCTGGTCGGCAACCTGACCGGTGACCCCGAGCTGCGGTTCACGCCGTCCGGCTCGGCCGTCGCCAACTTCACGGTCGCCAGCACCCCCCGCACGTTCGACCGCCAGTCCAACGAGTTCAAGGACGGCGAGACGCTGTTCATGCGTTGCTCGATCTGGCGCGAGGCGGCCGAGAACGTCGCGGAGTCCCTCACCAAGGGCACCCGGGTCGTGGTCACGGGGCGCATGAAGTCGCGCTCCTACCAGACCAAGGAGGGCGAGAACCGCACCGTCATCGAGCTGGAGGCCGACGAGATCGGCCCGTCGCTGCGGTACGCGACCGCCAAGGTCAACCGTACCCAGCGCGGCGGTCCCGGTGGCGGCGGTGGCGGCGGTGGTTTCGGCAACGGCCAGTCCACACCCCAGCAGGGTGGCGGCTGGTCCGGCGCTCCGGCGCAGGCCCCGTCAGGTGGGCAGGGTGGCGGCCAGGGCAACCAGGGCGGCTACTCCGACCCGTGGGCGACCGGCCCCGCGGCCGGTGGCTATTCCGGCGGCAACGACGAGCCGCCCTTCTGAGGCACACGCCTCCCCGAGGTCCAGCACCTCGAGAAGTTCGAGAACCCGTCCGGCCGACCGTCCGGTCGCCGGAACCAGATGTGAAGGAGACACCGTGGCTGCCGCCAAGAAGCCGGTGCTGCGCAAGCCGAAGAAGAAGCTCAACCCGCTGAAGACCGCGAAGGTCGAGTACATCGACTACAAGGACACAGCGCTGCTTCGCAAGTTCATCTCCGACCGGGGCAAGATCCGCGCCCGCCGGGTCACCGGGGTCACCGTCCAGCAGCAGCGCCAGCTCGCGCAGGCGATCAAGAACGCCCGCGAGATGGCCCTGCTGCCCTACTCCAGCGCCGGACGCTGAGGAAGAGGACCGGATGAAGCTCATCCTCACCCAGGAGGTCACGGGGCTCGGCGAGCCCGGTGACATCATCGACGTCAAGGACGGCTACGGCCGCAACTTCCTGCTACCCCGACGCCTGGCCACCCCGTGGACCAAGGGCGTCGAGGCTCAGGTGGCCTCGATCCGCACGGCTCGCAAGGCCCGTGAGATCGCGACCCTCGAGGAGGCTCAGCAGGTGCGCTCGCAGCTGCAGCAGCGTCCTGTGACCCTGACGGCCCGGGCCGGGGACAGCGGTCGCCTCTTTGGCGCCGTGACCCCGGGCGACATCGCCGAGGCGCTCATCGCCTCCGGCGGACCGTCCATCGACCGTCGCAAGGTGGTCATCACCCAGCCGATCAAGTCGCTGGGCTCCTACACGGTCAGCGTGCGTCTGCACACCGACGTGTCCGCGACGATCGACGTGGACGTCGTCGCCGCCTGATCGACCGCACGCCCCGACGGGCGGTCCCGCAGCTGCGGGACCGCCCGTCGTCATGTCGTCTCGGTGGTACGGACCGGTGCGCGCCGAGCGCGGCCTGAGCCGGCAGGACCTCGCGGAGACCCTCGGGGTCCACTACCAGACGGTGGGCTACCTCGAGCGGCGCGAGTACAGCCCCAGTCTCGCCCTCGCGCTGAGGGCGGCGCGCGTCTTCGACCCGCCGGTCGCGGCCGTCTTCGCGCTGGAACCTTTCGCTTCACTGTCCGCGCAGGTGTACCGACCCGCGGCGCCGCACGGGTCCCTCATCACCGAGGAGCGGAGATGACCGAGACGACGAAGCTGTCTACCGACCGCGCCGGGCGGCGCGCCGCCCGGCGCGACGACGCCAGGTTGGAGAGCGTCCGCAACCGTCCGGTACGCCGTCGGCTGGTGGTGGCGCTGGTCGCCCTGCTGGTGGTGCCCACCCTCGTCGCGGCCTGGCTGGCTGGCTGACGCCTGGCGGGCCGACGGATGCCGTGCTGGCGGACCGGGGCCCGCGTCACCCGGCGCCGAGCACCAGCCAGTGGCCCGAGCGCTCCCGCAGCCCGAGTGTGACGCCGCGGGCAGCCATGAACCCCCCCGCGAAGGCGAACCAGAGGACCACCAGGCCTGTGGTCCCCGTCAGCCCGGCCAGGGGCACCACGGCAACCAGCGGCAGGTACCCCAGCAACGCCCAGACCCCCGCGGTCGCAAGGTAGCGACCGTCGCCGGCGCCGATGAGGACACCGTCGAGCACGAAGACGTACCCGGCCAGGGGGGCGGTGAGCCCGACGACCAGCAGCCCCGCGGTTATCCCGTCCCTCACCACGGCGTCGTCTGTGAAGAGGACCGGCAGCCAGGGCGACGACACGGCGGTCACCACCCCGAAGAGCACTCCACCGCCGAGCCCCCAACGGACCATGCGACGGGTCGTGGTGCGCGCCCCGTCGGCGTCGCCCGCACCGAGGTTGCGTCCGGTGAGTGCCTGGGCGGCGATCGCCAAGGCGTCCAGGGCGAAGGAACCGAGTGTCCACACGGTGAAGACGACCTGGTGGGCGGCGAGCGACTGCTCACCCGTGCCGGTCGCAGCCCAGACCGTGACCAGCAGCGCGACCCGCAGCGTGACGGTGCGCAGCAGCAACGGCACCCCTGCGACCGCGGCGACCCTGATCCCTGTCAGGTGCGGGCGCAGCGGGGCGGCGGCCCGGCGCGCGCCTCGTACCACCAGTGCGACGAGCCACACCGCCATGCCGAGCTGGGCGACCACCGTCCCCCAGGCCGAGCCGGCGATCCCGAGCGCTGGCAGGGGTCCTGGTCCGTGCACGAGCAGGAAGGACAGGACGGCGTTCCACGTGAAACCCACGGTTGCCACCACGAGCGGGGTACGGGTGTCCTGCAGGCCACGCAGGACGCCGGTGGCGGCCAGCACGACGAGCATCGCCGGGATGCCGAGGAAGGAGATGCCGAGGTACACCCGCGCCTGCTCGGTGACGCCCGTACCGGCGCCGAAGAGCCCGACCAGCCACGACGCCGACGCGGCGCCCACGACGGCGACCACCAGCCCCACGCCCGCCGCCAGCCAGGTGCCGTCGATGCCCACGGTTGCCGCCCCGCGCAGGTCGCCCATGCCGAGCCGGCGGGAGACCGAGGCGGTGGTGCCGTAGGCGAGGACGACGAACAGGCCGACAAGGGTCGACAGCACGGCCGCCGCCAACCCGAGCCCGGCGAGCGGGGTGGTGCCGAGCGCACCCACGATGGCGGTGTCGGTGAGCAGGAAGAGCGGCTCGACCACGAGGGCGCCCAGGGCGGGCACGGCCAGGGACAGGATCTCGCGCGCCCGGGCGTCGGGACGGCGGATCGGACGACGGCCCGGTCGGCGGGCCGTACGACCACGGTGGGGCCGGCCGAGGCTATCTGGTTGCACGATCAACTTTGTGGACGAACCTGTGGACGAACCCGGAACGCGCACCCTGCACGACCCGCCGTCCGACTCGCCCGGCGTGGTTGCCGGGGATCCGTGGTATGTCCTCGGCACCGGTCCATGATCCACAGAAAAATCTGTCCACGAGTTCTCCTCCACACCCCTGCAGATGACGTCGTCGCAGGTCAGGGTGGCCTGACGCGTCCTGAGTCCGAGTATCCCGGGCGAGTCGTCCACAGTTGTGTCCACAGGGGTGGACAGCGTGTCCTGCAGGTCCTCGACCCTGACCGGCCGCTGTCCCCAGACTGTCCACAGGACCTGTGGACAACTCTCCGCAGCGGGCTTGGTCGAACCGGGTCGGGGGGCTTAGCGTCCGGTTTCTGTCCGGGGTCCGCGCTTACCTCGGTGGACGTCCGGGAGCCTCTGCCGGGCGCATGCCAGGGAGTGGGTGGAACGTTGAGCATCGCGGAGCAGCAGTCCGACGTGGAGCTGTCGGGCCGTGGTCCCGGACCGCAGGGTGGTCCCAGCGGCTTCGAGCGGATGCCGCCGCAGGATGTCCTGGCCGAGCAGTGCGCCATCGGGGCGATGCTGCTGTCCAAGGACGCCGTCGCGGACGTCAGCGAGAACCTCAAGGGAGCCGACTTCTACCGACCGGCCCACGAGATGATCTACGACGCGGTCCTCGACCTGTTCGGTCGTGGTGAGCCTGCCGACCCCGTCACCGTCGCCGACGTGCTCGGCCGCCGCGGGGAGCTCAACCGGGTCGGCGGCGCGCCCTACCTGCACACCCTCGTCGCCACCGTCCCGACCGCGGCGAGCGCCGCCTACTACGCCCGGATCGTGCGCGACAAGGCGATCCTCCGCCGCCTCGTCGAGGCCGGCACCAAGATCGCGACGCTGGGCTACGCCGGCGAGGGCGGAGACGTGGACGAGATCGTCAACCTCGCCCAGTCCGAGGTGTACGCCGTCACCGACCGGCAGGCGCGCGACGACTACCGCCCGCTGTCGGAGGTCATGCAGGACACCGTCACCGAACTGGAGGAGATGGAGGCCCGACCGGAGGGTCTCAACGGCGTGCCGACCGGCTTCCGCGAGCTGGACCAGCTGACCAACGGCCTGCACCCGGGCCAGATGATCGTCATCGCCGCCAGGCCGGCCATGGGCAAGGCCCTGGCCCTCGACACGCCCCTGCCGACCCCGACCGGCTGGACCACGATGGGTGAGGTGCGCGTCGGCGAGGACCTGCTCGACGCCGACGGTCGGCCTACCCGCGTCGCCGCGGCGACGGGCGTGCTCGAGCAGCGCCCCTGCTACGAGGTGGTCTTCGACGACGGCACCTCGGTGGTCGCGGACGCACTCCACCAGTGGCGCACGGACACCCGTGACTCCCGAGGAGGTGCCGGCCCCGCGCTGGTACGTACGACGGAAGAGATGGCCAGGACGGTCGACCAGCCGGAAGGCGCCCGACGGGCGAACCACTCGGTGGACACGGCACGCCCGCTGGACCTGCCGCGGGCCGACCTGCCCGTGGACCCCTACGTGCTCGGGGTGTGGCTGGGCGACGCGCGCACCGCCGGAGCCCGCATCACCATCGCGGACCCCGAGATCGTCATGCGCCTGGAAGGCACCGGCCTGCAGCTGGAGCCGTCGGGACGGATGGGGTACACGGTGCGGCTCGTCGAGCAGGACGTGGTCGCGGCGCGGCCCTGTGCCGTCTGCGGTGACGCGTTCGTGCCAGGGACGTCCCGGGTCCGTACCTGCGGCCGTTCGTGCGGCGGGCCGGCGGCAGCCGACCGCGAGCGGGCGGTGCCTCGCTGCTCGGACTGCGGGGGGGCCTCGTCCGGCCTCCGCCGGTGCGCGTCCTGCCACGCGGACCACGGCACCTTCACGGCGCTGCTGCGACGCACAGGGGTCCTGGGTGACAAGCACGTGCCGGCTGCGTACCTGCGGGCGAGCGAGAGCCAGCGCAGGGCCCTCCTCGCAGGCCTGCTCGACTCCGACGGCACGGTCACCGACACCGGCAGCGTGCAGTTCGCGGTGACCGACCCCCGCCTGGCGGAGTCCTTCCGCGAGCTCGTAGTCAGCCTCGGCTACCGCTGCGGCGTGACGACGAGGAGGGTGCCCGGCCGGACGGAGGCGACCTCCACCGGCTGGGTCATGAGCTTCACCACCAGTGACGACGTCTTCCACCTGATGCGCAAGCAGCTGGTGCACAAGCAGCGTCGCGGTTACGGCACGGCCCGTCTGCGGCGCCGGTACGTCGTGGCGGTGCGGCCGGTGCCGAGCGTGCCCGTCCGCTGCGTGCAGGTGGACAACGAGGACCACCTCTACCTGGCCTCGCGGTCGATGGTCCCCACGCACAACTCGACGGTCGGCCTGGACATCGCCCGCAGCGCGGCGATCCACAACAACCTGTCGACCGTCATCTTCTCCCTCGAGATGAGCCGCACCGAGATCTCGACCCGGCTGATCTCCGCCGAGGCGGGGATCAAGCTGCAGGCCCTGCGCACGGGCAAGCTCCAGGACAACGACTGGCAGAAGATCGCCCGCGTCCTGGGCCAGACCAACGACGCGCCGCTGTTCATCGATGACAGCCCCAACATGACCATGCCCGAGATCCGCGCCAAGTGCCGCCGGCTCAAGCAGCAGAGCGACCTCAAGCTCGTGGTCCTGGACTACCTGCAGCTGATGAGCTCGGGCAAGCGCGTGGAGTCACGGCAGCAGGAGGTCAGCGAGTTCTCCCGCGCCCTCAAGCTGCTCGCCAAGGAGCTCGAGGTCCCCGTGATCGCGATCTCGCAGCTGAACCGTGGTCCGGAGCAGCGCACGGACAAGAAGCCGCAGATGTCCGACCTGCGTGAGTCAGGCGCGATCGAGCAGGACGCCGACATGATCATGCTGCTGCACCGCGAGGACGCCTACGACAAGGACAACCGTCCGGGCGAGGCCGACTTCATCATCGCCAAGCACCGCAACGGACCCACGGACACCATCACCGTGGTGTTCCAGGGCCACTACTCCAGATTCGGCGACATGGCCCACGGTTGAGCAGGTCCGGGCATGACGGAGCCCCGGTGACCCAGAGGGTCACCGGGGCTCTCGACAGGTCTGTCAGGCGCGTGAGCGGGTCTTGCGGCCGGTCACGAGACGATAGATGAAGAGGAGGATCAGCGCGCCGATGATGGCGGAGATCCAGGTGCCGATGTTGAAGAACTCGTCGTTGACGTTGATGTCAAGCAGCGCGGAGGCGAGGAAACCGCCCAGGATCGCGCCGACGATGCCGATGATGGCGGTGACGATGAAGCCACCCGGGTCCTTGCCGGGCATGATCGCCTTGGCGATGAGACCGGCGATGAGGCCCAGGACGATCCAGCCGATGATTCCCACGATGCTGCTCCTTACAGAGATGTCCCCGACCGCAGCGGGACGGCAGGGTGGCCCATGAGCCGATCACTAGATACCCGCGGCCCGGGATGTGAAACCTTCTGACCTGCACGGTCGTTGAAGGTCGGCAGTCTGCTGTCGCTGCGTGACTGGGAACGAACTGGACGTGACCTGGGGCTCATCTGGGCGCTGTCTGGACCCGCGGCTGGGGCCCGGGTGCCGGGACGGCCCGGTAGGTCAGGCGCCGCAGCAGCACCTCGGCGGGACCCGCCCGCCCCGCCCGGGCCAGCAGCACCGCGACCAGGAGGGTCACCAGGTAGACCGCGACCGCGACCGCGGACACCAGGGCCGTCCCGGCCCCCTCGCCCAGACCCAGCGCCCAGGGGGCGAGCAGGGGCACGAACAGCACCGACTGCAGCAGGTAGCAGGTCAGGGACCGTTCGCCCACTGCCGCGACCGCGCCGACCAGCCCGCGGCGACGCCCGCCGGGTGCGCCCGTGCCCGCCACGTCCTTCACCGGTGGGTTGCGGACGGCCACGAACCAGCCCACCAGCCCGACGAACGCCACCGCTCCCAGCAGGCCCGTGCCGCCGTGCAGCATCCCCGCGAGCGCCGCCGCAGCCGGACCGGCGTCGAGGAGCTGCAGGGCCATCAGGACCAGGGGCACCGCACCGAGCACACTCATGGCCAGCAGCGCCGAGAGCCGCCTGAGCAGCGGCAGGTGGGCGGCGGGGTCCTCCAGCACCTGGTGTCGTGCAAGCAGGATGCCGATGACCGCCGGGGGCATGAACGCGAGCACGAACACCGGCCCCAGCAGGACCGTGTTCACCGCGGTCAGCGCCCGCAGCGCAAGGTCGCCGAGGAACGTGCCGGGTGCCGGGAACCCGGGGACGGTCGGGTCGATCGCGCCGCCGATCCCGTCCAGGGCACCGAAGGCTACGAAGACCACCAGGGTCGACCAGCCGAGCAGGCGCAGCACCCGCTCGCTCCAGCGGGTCACCCACACCAGCGCCAGCCCCAACAGGCCGTAGGTGAGCACGATGTCGCCGGCGAACAGCAGCAGCAGGTGCGCGGCGCCGATCGCCACCAGCCAGCCGGAGCGGCGCAGCAGCAGCGACCGGGCCTGCGGCCAGGGGACCCCGGCGGCGGCCTGACGTCGCAGGACCATCACGTAGCCGTAGGCAAAGAGCAGCGTGAACATCGGGAACGCGCGGTTGTCGACGGCCACGCCGACCAGCAGGTCCACCACCCGGTCGGCGGCCGACCCGTCGACGGGCCGCGCGAGCGGACCCAGCGAGCGGTCGTGGACGTAGGCGACGCTGTTGGCCAGCGCGATGCCCAGCAGCGCGAGCCCCCGGGCGAGGTCCGGCGCGAGCACCCGCTCGCGGCTGAGGACAGGTCCGGTCGAGGTGAGGGCCACCTGGGCGACCCTTCCACAGGGTCGGCCCGGACTGGACACGGCACGGCAACCCGGTGCACGCCCGTCGTACACCTGCGCCCGACAGCATCCGGACGACCGCCCGTGCGCCCGAGCGCGGACCCATCCGGAGGACACCCCCATGAGCCTGGTCCCGTCCCGCCGCACCGTCCTGCACGGCGGCCTCGCCGCCTCGGCCCTGGTGGCTGCCGCCCCCGCGGACGCGCTCGCCGCCCCGCTCGGCCCGCGTGCGGAGTTCGGCACCGACCGGAGCTCTCGCGTGACCCGGGGCACCCGGCTCGTTCACGCGGACCTGCACAACCACTCGTTGCAGTCCGACGCCGCCGGAAGGCCCGAGGAGGCCTACGAGTCCATGCGCGACGCCGGTCTCGACGTGGCCGCGCTGACCGACCACAGCGTTGCCGCGTACTCCGTCCCCGGTGACGCCTGCGCCCTGTTCCCGCCTCCCCCGGCTGGGTCCACGAACGCCTGCCGTTCGCTGCTCGGCCTGGACGAGGCGGGCTGGCAGAACACCCGCTCCCTCGCCGACGCGAACAACACCGACGGCTCTTTCACCGCCGTCGCCGGGTTCGAGTGGTCCAGCCCGGCGCTCGGTCACATGAACGTGTGGTTCACCGAGCGGTGGATCGACGCCCTGCAGACCGACGGCGTGACCGAGGCGCAGCTCGTGGCCATCGGCCTGTCGGTGCCGCTGCTCCAGGGTGCGCTCAGCCAGCTCGGGCTCAGCCCGGCCCAGGTCGCGGCTGTGGTGGCCGGTGTCCGGGCCAGCCGCGACCGCGGCATGGAGAGCCTCTACGACTGGCTGCAGCGTGCACCACAGGCACAGGGCATCGGCGGCGGGTCCGACGGGATCGCCGGCTTCAACCACCCCAACCGGGAGCCGCTGGTCTTCGACGACTTCGCCTACGGCGACAGGGTCCGCGACCGCGTCGTGAGCATGGAGATCATGAACCGGCGGGAGGACTACCTGTTCAAGGAGTACGCCGAGGGGTTCCCGTCCCCGCTCACGTCCTGCCTGAACGCTGGTTGGGACGTGGGGCTGCTGGGTGTGACCGACGAGCACGGCAGCGACTGGGGAGAGCCGGACGGGAAGGGCCGCGCCGGGTTGTACGTGCGTGAGCTCACCCGCGCCGGGGTCCGCGAGGCGATGCAGGCCCGCCGCTTCTTCGCCACCAACCTCCGCGGCTTGCGGCTGGACGCGACTGCCAACGGTGTGCAGATGGGTGGGCGGCTCGAGCGCACCCGCGCCGGCTCGGTCGTGCGCTTCGTCGTCGACCTGGACCGCGGCCCCGAGCTCGCGGGCATGCCGATGCAAGTCCAGGTCTTGCGCCCGGGCACCGACGTCCCCGAGGTCGTGCACGTGGAGGACGTGAGGCTGACGGGCCGGCAGGAGGAGAAGCTGATCCGCTTCGCTGTGCGCCTGGACGCTGCCGACGGCGACTGGGTGGTGCTTCGGGTCTCGGACCCGGCGCAGCCCAACGAGCAGCCCGGTCCCGACGGTCACCCCTGCAACAACCTGGCGCTGGCGTACACCTCGCCGTGGCGCTTCGGCACGGGGCCCGACGTGCGACCCGGTGCCGGGCGGGGCCGTGACGACCGCGCCATGACCAACGGCTCGGGCTGGCCGCAGGAGCACTCCCACTGAGACCCGCCACGGACTCCTCCCGGGGCTCCGTGCGATCAGCCGCAGGTTCCGAGCCTCATCGTCCACCGGTGCTGCCGGGTGGGGCCGCATGCTCGTCGGGGTAGGGGGTACCCGGCTCGCATGAGCCGCACGAGCACCACTGCCGACGACCGAGGGCGGGACACCGGACCGCTGCCGGGCAGCGACGCCGAGAAGCCCACCGACATCCCCGCCGCCGGGTGGAAGCAGGTCGTCAAGCGGGCCTGGGGCGAGGCCAAGGCCGACAACGTCCCCATGCTCGCCGGCGGCGTGGCGTTCTTCGCGTTCCTCGCGCTGTTCCCGGCGATGATCGCCCTGATCAGCATCTGGGGCCTTGTGGTCGGTCAGGACGAGGCAGCGGCACAGGCCGAGAGCCTGACCGCCGCCATGCCCGCCGAGGCGAGCTCGATCATCAGCGACCAGATGACGAGCGTCGCGCAGCAGGACTCCGGGCTCGGCCTGGCACTCGCGATCTCGGTGCTGCTGGCGCTGTGGTCCGCCTCCGGCGGCACCGCCAACCTGGTCAAGGCGGTCAACATCGCCTACGACGAGGACGAGACCCGTGGCTTCGTCAAGGTCCGCGCTCTCGCGCTCGCCCTGACCCTCGGCGCCATCGTGTTCCTGGTCGTGTCGGTCACGCTGGTCGCCGTCCTCCCCCCCGTGCTGGACGCGCTCGGGCTGGGGGTCGTCGGGACGGTGCTGGCGCAGGTCGCCCGCTGGGTGCTGCTCGTGGGACTGGTGGCCGCCGCCCTGGCGGTCGTCTACCGCTTCGCCCCCGACCGTGACGACCCCAAGGTCAAGTGGGTCAGCGTCGGTGCCACGGTCGCGACCGTGCTGTGGCTCATCGGCAGCATCGCCTTCAGCCTCTACGTGTCCAACTTCGGCAGCTATGGCGAGACCTACGGCGCCATAGCCGGTGTCGCGGTCCTCATGCTGTGGCTGTACCTGACCACGTACATCATCCTGCTCGGCGCTGAGATCAACGCCGAGACCGAGCGCCAGACCGCCAAGGACACCACCAAGGGCGCCGACAAGCCCATGGGTCAGCGGGACGCCGACGCGGCTGACACCGTCCCGGCGCGCGGCTGAGCGCTGCGGTACGGCTCGGGCCCGGTCAGGCGTCGCCGGGGCTCAGACGGTCACGTGCACCGCACGAAGGCTAGGCCGGGGCGAGCCGGTGCTCCAGGGTCATCAGGTCGATGACCACCATGGCTGCGTCGAACAACCGGTCGCTGAGCGCGCTCGCGCCCGGGCTCAGCACCGTCACGGGCCCGCGGTCGGCGAGCTCGGCGAAGATCCCGTCGTTGCTCAGCACGACCACCTGCCGCCGGTCCGCCTTCACGGCGTACGCACCCTCGAGCAGGACGTGGTCGGCCAGGTCTGCCCCGTCGGGGACGGGCTGTGCGACGTCGCCGAACTCCGCCAGGTAGGGCAGGCCACGCTCCACGGCGGCGTGCTGGCCGGAGATCACGACGTGGTCCGCGGTCCGTGCCAGCGCCACGACCAGGCCCATCCGGGCCTTCCAGCGCACGGCACCGGCCCGGAGGTTGTCCAGGTCGACCAGCAGCACCCGGGCACCGACACCGTCGTGCCAGACCGGGTTGGACCGCACCCAGCCCGTCAGGGCCTCCGCGAGCGGGCCGGGGTCGCCGTCCAACTCACCCGCGACCGGCGCGGCAGCGGGGCGTGCCGAGCCGGCGGCCCTGATGGTGCGTGCGCTGCGGCCCTCAGCTGCACGGCCCTCAACGGCACGGTCTTCAGCGGTACGGTCCTTTACGGGCGCGGCGGAGCGGGTGCGGGTGGACCGCTGTGTGCCCGTGGACCGGTCGGACCGTGCGCCGCGCGCGGAGCCGGCCGTGGACTGCGCCGGCTCGGGGGGGCTCTCGCGGCGGGGCGCGGGCAGGTCCGACAGGCGGAACCACTCGTAGTCGTCCCACTCACCGCTCTGGTTGCCCATGGCCACCGGAGCATCGTGGCAGGGATCCGGCCCGCCATCGGTCGGCACCTGTGCGGGCGGGTACCGGTGTGCGACGGTTCTCCCGTGATCGCCCCGCTGCGCAACGGGTCACCGGCTCGTGGCTGGTTCGTCCTCACCGCCGTCGTCGTCCTCGTCGCGCTCGCGGTCCAGGTGCCGCTCTCCGCCGCGGTCGACACCGGCTACTTCGACAACCCGCTGTACCGCGGGCTGAACGTGTTCGCGTTCTTCACCATCCAGTCCAACCTGCTGGTGGCGCTGTCGGCACTGCTGAGCGCTTTTGACCCGGCCCGCGACACGCTGCTGCGCCGGGTGCTCCGGCTGACGTCGCTGGTGGCGATCACCGTCACGGGCGTCGTCTACCACTCCGTGCTGGCCGGGCTGGTCGAGCTGAGCGGGTGGGGGTACCTCGCCGACCTGCTGGTCCACACCGTCGTCCCGGTCCTGGCGGTCCTGGGCTGGGTGCTGTTCGGGCCCCGCGGACGCACCGGCTGGCGGGTGGTGCTGCTGAGCGCGGTGTTCCCCGTGCTGTGGCTGGTGTTCACGCTCGTGCGCGGGCCGCTGGTGGGCGGGTTCTGGCCGTACCCGTTCGTGGACGTCGACCAGCTGGGGTGGAGCCAGGTGCTGCTCAACTGCGGTGGGGTCGCGGTGCTGTTCCTGGGGCTCGCGGCGCTGGCCCACCTCGCGGACCGGTTGCTGTCGCGCAGTGCCGTGACCGACGGCGTCGCTCAGCGGGTCCGAGACTGATCGGCTCTCAGCCGGGCTGAGCCCGGCCGCCCACGGCACAAACAGATGGTGGCGAACACCGACGCCGCCCCCGGCTCGCGGCGTGCCGGTGGGCGACCCCGCCCTCGTAGGCGGTGCGGGTGGCTCAGGCGGCCTCGGTCAGCATCGGGTAGTCGGTGTAGCCCTCTGCGCCCTCGCCGTAGAAGGTCGACGGGTCGCCCTCGGCCAGCTCGGCCCCGCGACGGTGCCGCTCGGGCAGGTCCGGGTTGCTGATGAACGCGCGGCCGAACGCGACGGCGTCGGCCCGGCCGTCGCTGACGGCCTGCTCCGCCGAGGTGGGCGTGAAGCCCTGCGCCAGCACGAACGGGCCGGTCCAGGTGCTGCGCAGCGCGTCGGTCAGGTCGGTGGAGCGCTCGCCGTCGACCAGGGGCTCGACGTAGTGCACGTAGGCCAGGCCACGACGGTCCAGCTCGGCGCCCAGGTAGGCCAACGCACCGGCCGCGTCGCTGTCCGTCGTGCCGGCGGTGCCGTTGCCGAGGGAGAGCCGGATGCCAACCTTCGCCGCGTCGCCGATGGTCCCCGCCACGGCGTCGATGACCTCCAGCGTCAGCCGGGCACGGTTCTGGACGATGCCGCCGTAGCTGTCGTCGCGGTCGTTGACCCCGTCGGCGAGGAACTGCTCGAGGAGGTAGCCGTTGGCCGCGTGGACCTCGACCCCGTCGAAGCCGGCGTCGACGGCGTTGGCGGTGGAGGTGCGGAAGTCCTGCAGCAGGCGCGGCAGCTCGTCGGTACGCAGCCGGCGCGGCGCCGAGGTGGCCTCGTAGCCGTTCGCGGTGAACGACTTCGCGTCGGCCGCACGGTCGGTGGAGGACACGGGCGGCTGGCCGTCGTGGAAGGACGTGTGGCTGATCCGGCCGACGTGCCAGAGCTGGGCGACGATGCTGCCGCCCTCGGCGTGGACGGCGTCGGTGACCGTGCGCCAACCGGCGACCTGGTCGCTGTTCCACAGGCCGGGGGTCCACTTGTAGCCGACGGCCTCGGGCGTGATCGCCGTCGCCTCGGAGATGATCAGGCCGGCACCGGCGCGCTGGCGGTAGTACTCGGCGTTGAGAGCGCCGGGCACGCGGTCCTCGCCGGTGCGGGTGCGGGTCAGCGGTGCCATGACGAAACGGTTGCGCAGGTCGAGGGCGCCGAGGCGGACCGGGCTGAGCAGGGACGTGGGCACTGTGGTGACTCCTCACGATGTGGGTCGCGGCGCCGGTGGGCACCACGGTCCGCAACGTCGGGAGCCCCCCGGGTCATCCCGCCGGGAGCGGACCCCTGCCGTAGCGCGAGCGCAGCGCGAACCACAGGACGGCTCCGACAACCGGGAGCACCAGCACCACCACCACCCATGTGAGACGCGTCACCCCGTCCAGGTCGTGCCGCCGCAGGACGTCAAAAAGGGCGACCACGAACAGGACGAACGGGATGACGACCAGCAGCAGGAGCAGAGCCAGCGGGTTGTCGATGACGGTCGAGCTCTCGATCACAGGTCCCCCGGGCGCCGGCGACCACCGTGGTCGCGAGCAGCCCGACCCTAGATCGCCGACATCGTCCCGATCCACCCCCTCACGACTGATGACATGAGTCGTGACCACGCGTAACGTCCGGGGCGCCGGGTCGACCGGCCATGGCAGACCTCGAGGAGCCACGTGATGACCCCACCCTCCAGCCGCGCGCCACGTCGTGCGGTGGCCGTGCTAGGGATGGCTGCCCTCGTCGTCACCTCCTTCGGCGGGGGTGCCCAGGCAGCCACCGCACCCGACGAGCTCGCCCCGTTGCGGCTCACCGACACCGCGGAGGCGGTGCCCGGCAGCTACGTGGTCGTCCTGGACGCGCCGGCCGTCGTCCCCCGTGCCACCCCGGGCCGGGTCGAACCGCGGTCGGGGTCCAGCATCGAGCGCGGCCTGGGCCATCAGGCGGCCATGCGGGCCAAGGCGCTGGGGGCTCGCGTCACCCACACCTACGACGCGACGGTGTCCGGCTACGCGGCGCGGCTCAGCACGTCGCAGCTGACCGCGGTTCGCAAGGACCCAGCCGTCGCCTACGTCGAGGCCGACCAGGTCGTCACGGTCTCGGGAACGCAGAACGGCGCCACCTGGGGCCTGGACCGCACCGACCAGCGCAACCGTCCGTTGGACAGCACCTACACCTACGGCCCGACCGGTGCCGGGGTGGACGCCTACGTCATCGACACCGGCATCCTCACCACCCACCAGGAGTTCACCGGGCGCACCGGCGCCGGGTACACCGCCGTCACGGACGGTCGCGGCACGAGCGACTGCAACGGCCACGGCACGCACGTGGCCGGCACGGTCGGCGGTACGACCTACGGCCTCGCCAAGCAGGCCACGCTGGTCCCGGTGCGGGTCCTCGGCTGCACCGGCTCCGGCAGCAACTCCGGCGTGATCGCCGGCATCGACTGGGTCGCGGCGAACGCCAACGGCCCCTCGGTCGCCAACATGAGCCTCGGCGGTGGCGCCTCCCAGGCCACCGACGACGCCGTGGAGCGCGCCGTCCGCCGAGGCGTGACCATGGTGGTCGCGGCCGGCAACGAGAACCAGAACGCCTGCAACGTCTCCCCGGCCCGAGCGGTCAACGCCATCACCGTCGCCAGCACGACCAGCACCGATGCCAGGTCGAGCTTCTCCAACTTCGGCAGCTGCGTGGACGTGTTCGCCCCGGGGTCGAGCATCACCTCGGCCTGGTACGAGTCCAGCACGCAGACCAACACCATCAGCGGGACCTCGATGGCCTCCCCGCACGTGGCCGGTGTCGCGGCGCTGTACCTGCAGACCAACCCCTCGGCGAGCCCCGCGACCGTGACGGGCTCGATCGTCGGCGCCGCCACCACGGGTCTTCTCACCGGTGCCGGGACGGGCTCCCCCAACCGGCTCCTGTACTCCGGCTACCTCGGTGGCGGTGGGGGGAGCACCCCCGCACCGACGCCCACGCCGCAGCCCCCGGCCGCAGGCACCTGCGAACCGGCCAGCGCGACCTACACCGGCACCCTGGCCAACCGCGCCTCGACGACCCGGCCGAGCAGCTACTACACGACCGGTGCCAGCGGTACCCACACCGGCTGCATGACCGGACCCGGCACCGCCGACTTCGACCTGTACCTGCTGCGCTGGAACGGCAGCACCTGGGTGAGCGTCGCCAGCGGGACGGGCTCCACGGCCACCGAGACCGTCAGCTACAGCGGTGCGCCCGGCACCTACGTCTGGCAGGTGCGGTCCTACCGCGGCTCGGGTGCGTTCACGCTCGCGACCGTGCGCCCGGCCTGAGCCGACGTTCCGGCTGCTCACGCTGCCGGTGCCCGCCTTCGCCTCCGTCGCGGTCAGCTCCGGACCGGGGTGAGCCCGGCGGTTGCCTGGCGCGGGGCCGCCTCTGGCACCGTCATGTGCCGGCCCGGGTTGACCCCTCGCAGCAGCACCACGACGAGGCCGGTACCGCTCACCGCCGCGCCCCCGCGTCGTGCACGAGCAGGGCCACCTGCACCCGGTTGTCCAGGTCCAGCCGCGCGAGCAGGCGCGAGACGTACGCCTTGACCGTGGCGGGGCTCATGTGGAGCGCCGCGGCTATCTGCGCGTTGGGCATGCCCTGCGCGACGGCGACGGCGACCTCGCGCTCCCGGTCGGTCAGGGCGGCCAGCGCCTGCCGCGCCGCCCGCTGACGGTCGTCGGCCGGCTCGACGGCGTCCAGGGCGGAGACGTGACGCAGCAGGCCTCGTGTGACGGTGGGCGACAGCACCGCCTCGCCCTCGGCCACCCGGCGGACGGCGTCGACGATGTCCACCGGCGGCGTGTCCTTCAGCAGGAAGCCGGCCGCCCCCGCGCGCACCGCCCGGACCACCTGCTCGTCGGCGTCGAACGTGGTCAGCACCACGACCTCCGGTGCGCCTGGTCGGCGGCGCAGCGCCGTGGTGGCTGCGAGGCCGTCGACCCGCTCCATCCGGATGTCCATCAGCACGACGTCCGGGTGGTGCCGTTCGACGGCACCGGGAACCTCGTCCCCGTCCGCGGCCTCCCCGACCAGCTCGACCCCCGGCGCCCCCCGCAGCACGAACGACAGCGCGCTGCGCACGAGCGGGTCGTCGTCCACCACCAGCACCCGCACCGGTGCGGGTCGGGTCACGTCCACGGCAGCCACACCCGCAGCCGGAACGCCTCGCCCTCCACGCCGTGCTCCATCCGGCCCCCTGCGAGCATCGTGCGCTCCGCGAGCCCCACCAGGCCGCGCCCGCCGCCGGGCAGCTGCTCCGCCGTCGACGAGCCGGTGCGGGAGCGGCCGTCGTCGGGGCTGCGGCTGCCGCCGGGTCCGGTGCGTCCCGCAGCCGCCGGGCCGCGCGCCGGCCGCAGCGCGTTGCTGACCTCCGCCACCAGCCCCTCGCCGGGACGGCCGTGCACCCGCACGTCGACGACACCGCCGCGGCCGTGCTTGCGCGCGTTCGTGAGGCCCTGCTGCAGGACGCGGTAGGCGGTGCGGCTCGTCGTCAGCGGTAGACCGGACGACGACCCGGTCCCGTCGTCGCCCGGCAGTTCGACCTGGGCCCGCACCCCCACCCCGGCGGCCCGCACCTCGCCCAGCAGCGTGTCCAGCGAGGCCAGCGACGGCTGCGGGCGGCCCCCGTCGTCCGCGGACGAGGCGTCGGGGAGGTCGGAGTCCGAACGCAGCACGCCGATCACCTCGCGCAGGTCCTCCAGCGCCAGGTGCGCGTTGCGGCGGATGACGCCGGCGGCGACCGCGACCTCCTCGGGGTCGGCGTCGGGCCGGAACTCCAGCGCGCCGGCGTGCATGCTCACCAGCGAGATCCGGTGGGCCAGCACGTCGTGCATCTCGCGGGCGATCCGGGTGCGCTCGCCGAGCCGTGCGACCTGCGCGGAACGGGCCTGCTCGGCCTCGGCGCGTTCGGCCCGCTCGCGCAGCGAGGCCATCAGGAGCCGCCGCGCGCGCACGAACATGCCAAGGGCCAGCAGTGCGGCCAGGACCGCCGTCCCCGCGACGGTGAAGAACAGGAACACGACCCAGCCGAGCGTCCCGTCGGTCCAGGCGACCCAGTAGATGACGGACGCCACGACGTTGGCGAGGACGACGGGGACCGACCAGACCCAACGACGGTGCAGCGCCACGGTGAAGAGCAGCACGGCCACCGCCGCGATCGAGGTCGTGGACACCACCGACACCGCAGTCCCCAGCAGCGCCAGCGTGACCGGCAGCCGTCGTCGCCACCACAGCGACAGGCAGACGAGCGCGCCGAGGACGACGTCCGCGACCACCACCGAGGGGGAGGGGGACACGAACCCGCTGTCCTGCGCCGGGGACAGCGTGACGAGCAGCAAGAACAGCCCGACCAGCACCGCCAGCAGGAGCACCAGGGAGTCCACGACCCAGTCGCGGCGGCTGCGGCGCCCGTGGCGGACCTCGCCCGTGGGGCTGATGGACCCGCCGGGCACCTTCGTCGTGTCCGCCACGGGGCCAGGGTAGGAGCAGGGGGGCGCCGGGCGGCACGGCCGAAGGTCGACGGCGCGGGCGGCGGACGTAGACCTTCGGACCGGCGCCGCCGACGCACGGCCGACGCGCCGGCCCGGCCGTCGCCAGGAGCCTCGACCCATGATCAGAGCGAGCAACCTCACCAAGCGCTACGGCTCCGCCACCGCGGTCTACGACGTGTCGTTCACCTGCCCACGTGGCACCGTGACCGGGTTCCTCGGCCCCAACGGGGCCGGCAAGACGACGACGCTGCGCATGCTGTGCGGCCTGAGCCCGGTCGATGCCGGCAGCGCCACCATCGCGGGCCTGCCGTTCCGGCAGCTGTGCAACCCCGGACGCGTCGTCGGGGTGATGCTCGATGCGTCCGCCCAGCACGGCGGCAGGACCGGCCGCGAGACGCTCCGCTTGGGCGCGCAGGTGCTGGGGATGCCCAAGGACCGGCCCGAGGAGCTGCTGGAGCTCGTCGGCCTCGCCGGTGCGCCGGCCCGCAGACGGGTCGGCCGCTACTCCCTCGGCATGCGCCAGCGCCTCGGCCTGGCCCACGCGTTGCTCGGCGACCCCGACGTACTGGTCCTCGACGAACCCGCCAACGGCCTTGACCCGCAGGGGATCCGCTGGATGCGCGGCCTGGTCCGGCAGTTCGCGGACGCGGGCGGCACGGTCCTGCTGTCCTCCCACCTGCTCGGTGAGGTGGCGGCGGTCGCCGACCGCCTGGTCGTGATCGGCGGCGGCCGGGTCGTCGCCACCGGCCCCACGGTCGAGCTTCTCGAGGGCCAGGACGACCTGGAGGAGTACTTCTTCCGGCTCACCGACCCGACCAGCCCTGACCTGACCAGCCCTGACCCGACCAGCCCCGCCACATCCGACCAAGGAGCATCCCGATGAGCACCGCGCCCACCGCCACCCCCGGGACCCGGTACCGCACCGTGCGCACCACCGGCTCAGGCGACACCGGTGACACCGCCGACACCGCCGACACCGCCGACACCGGCGACACCGGTGACCTGCCGGCGCTGCGGCTGCCCGGCCCCGGTGCCGGTGCCTTGGTCGCCGTCGAGCTCCGCAAGGCCGTCGACACCGTGACCGGGCGATGGCTGCTGATGGTCACGGGCCTGGTCGTGGTCGGGGCGCTCGCCCTGGTCCTCGGTTTCGTCGACCGGGAGCAGTGGTCCCTGGCCACGTTCGCGGTCAGTGCGTCCCTGCCGTTGTCGCTGCTGCTGCCGGTGCTTGGCGTGCTCCTGGTCAGCGGGGAGTTCTCCCAGCGCACCACCATGACGACCTTCGCCCTGGTGCCCTCCCGGGCGCGGTTCGTGCTCAGCAAGACCGCCGCTGCCCTGCTCCTGGCGACGGTCGGTGCGTTGGTGACGCTGCTGCTGTCGGTGGCGGCCACCGGCGTCGCCACGGCGCTGCAGCCGGACACGTCGTGGGACGTCGAGTGGGCGGTGCTCGGCCAGCTGCTCGTCGTGCAGCTGGTGTTCGTCCTGGTCGGGGTCGGGTTCGGCCTGCTCGCCCAGAACACGCCCCTGGCTGTCGTGGCGTACCTGCTGCTGCCGAGCCTGCTGACCCCGGTGATCCTGATCGTGCCCGCGCTCGCCGACGTCGGGGCATGGATCGACCTGGGCACCGCGTCCTTCCCGCTGCTGTCGGACGCGGTCATGGACGCCGGGGAGTGGGCGCGCGTCGGCACCGCGTCCCTGCTGTGGGCGGGCCTGCCGTTCGCGCTGGGCTGGTTGCGGCTGCTGCGCCGCGAGATCGCCTGAGGCTCAGGGGCGCAGCTCGCTGGTGCAGCACTTCGGGCCGCCGCCGCCCTTGAGCAGCTCGCCGAGCTCCACACCCACGGGCACGAAGCCGCGCTGCCGGAGCTGCTCGGCCAACCCGGTCGCGGCGGCCGGCATGACCACGTGCCGGCCGTCGCTCACGGAGTTCAGCCCCAGCACGAGCGCGTCGGACTCGCTCGCCTCGACGCCGTCGGGGAACAGCCGGCGCAGCACCGCCTGCGAACCCGGCGAGAACGCCCCCGGGTACCAGGCGACGGTGGTGTCGTCGAGCGGGAAGAGGGCCGTGTCGAGATGGTAGAAGCGCGGGTCGACCAGGTCGAGGCCGACAACAGGGCGCCCGGTCCGCTCCTGGACCTCGGCGTGTGCGCCGCGCTGGGTGCGGAACCCGGTGCCGGCCAGCACCCATGCCCCGACGACCGTGAGGTCGCCCTCGCCCTCGTGGACGTCGCTGGTCGGGTGCACCTCGCCGTAGCCGTTGGCCTGCAACCAGGCGGCGTGCGCCGGGGCCTCGGCCGCGCGCTCCGGGTGGGCGAACCTGGCGCCGACCGCGATCCCGTCCACGACGAACGCGCCGTTGGCGGCGAACACCATGTCGGGCAGCCCCGGGACGGGGTCGAGCTCGTGGACCGTGTGCCCGAGGGCGCGGTAGGTGTCGCGCAGCCCCTCCCACTGCCGCACCGCGAGGGCGGTGTCGACCAGGACGCCGGGGGTCATCCAGGCGTTGATGGCGTAGGTGACCGCGAAGTGCTCCGGCCGGCACATCAGGTAGGTGCGGCGCACGGCCGCACGGGTCGTCGAGGACGGGAGGGGGGAGAGTCGCTCCCCGGGCAGCACGGCAGTCACACCAGCCACGGTACGGGGGGTACGGCGCACAGGTCAGGGGCCGTTCGTGCGACTTCAGGCTCGGACGTTGCGCCAAGGCGGACAACTGCGGTGCATCATTGCGTGGTGCGGTTGGACACCATCGACGAGCAGGTCCTGGCCCTGCTGCGCGACGACGGCCGGGCCTCCTACGCCACGGTCGGTGCCCGGGTGGGGCTGTCCGCCTCGGCGGTCAAGCGGCGGGTGGACCGCATGCTCGACGCCGGTGTCATCACGGGCTTCGCCGCGATCGTCGACCCCGCGGCGGTCGGCTGGACGACCGAGGCCTACGTCGAGCTGTGGTGCGCGCCGAGCACCACCCCCGCGCAGGTGATGGCTGTCGCGGCCCGGCACCCGCAGGTCGTCTCCACCGCGACGATCTCGGGCGAGGCCGACGCGCTGGTGCACGTGCGCGCCACGAGCGTCCACGACTTCGAGCGGGTGCTCGAGCGCATCGGCGCCGACCCCGCCGTGGTGCGGACCAAGAGCGCGATCGTCCTCAGTCGCGGCGTCCTGCGGACCTGAGCCCGACCCGCTCAACCCGGTGGAACAGCCCCGGCCCGACGGGCGTTCCGGAGGGCATGACACTGCAGCCTGACCTCTACGACGTCGTCACCCGCGGCCGGATGCTACTCGCCGCCGGTGACCCGACGACGGCGGCCGGCATGCTCACCCACGCCGCCACCCTCGCTCCCACCGACCGGGCCGTGCACACCGACCTGGCCCGCGCCTGCTTCGACTCCGCGCAGCTGCACCGCGCGGAGGCGGCGTTCAGGACCCTCGTCGACCTGGACCCGACCGACGTGTGGGCGCGGCGCGGGCTCGCGCGCACCATGCGCCGGCTCTCGCGCCGCGACGAGGCCGCTGCGCAGGACCGCATCGCCGACGCCCTGGACGCCTGAGCCTCAGGGCAGGTCACGACCCAGCACCACCGTGTCGTCGGACTCCTCGAGCGGGGAGAACCCCAGCCGGTCGTAGAAGCCGACGGCACGGTCGTTGGTGCGACCGACACCCAGGTGCACGCCGGTGGCGCCCGCGGCCGCGGCCGCCACGAAGAACCCCTCCAGCAGACGACGCCCGTGCCCGAGGCCCTGCACGTGGGGCAGCAGGTCGACGTGCAGGTGCGCGGGGTACCGCTGGACCACGGCGGGCGAGGCCTGCAGCCCGCGTGCGACGAGGCGGGCCAGGCGCTCGTCGGCCGAGCCGGGCGGTTGGTCGTCGGCGGGGTAGCGCCGGCGCACGTCGGGCCACCACGCACGCTGCGCCCACTGCTCGAACGCGGCGGTGTCGCTCGTGCCCAGCACGTACCCGCTCACCCGACCGTCGCGCGTACCGTCGTCCAGCACCAGGCACAGGTCCGGCTCGAAGCGGACGTACGGCAGCGCCCACACGTCGCCGGGCAGGGACGGGCGGGCGTACAGGCCGCTCGCGTCCTGGCCGTCGGCCGCGGTCTGCAGGCACACCGACGCAAGGCCGGCGTCGTCGGCGCGACGGTACGGCCGCAGCGGGCCCCGGCCGAGACGTCGGCGACCGACGGGCTGAGCGGTCATCGCAGCGACCCCGCAGGCACCGCGGGGCCGCGTCCGGGGTCCTCGTCGTACCGTCCGGGCACGCACGTCCGTGATGTCATGGCGCCACCTCCGGCGCCCATTGTCGCGCCTGGTCCACCCCCGGTGACCACAGCGCGTCGGTGGTTCGGCCCAGGGTGAACCGTGCTGGCCCCCAGGGGCCCCGGGGGGTGACCATCTCCGGGTCCGGTGCGCAGCAGCAGACCACCGGGCGGCACAGACCCGGGAGGCCCCATGAGCTCGTGCCCGCACCTCGGAGACACGTCCACCGCGGCGGAGGCGGTCACGCCCGAGGGCTGCCAGGACTGCCTGGCCACGGACGGGCGCTGGGTGCACCTGCGGCTGTGCACCGCGTGCGGCCACGTCGGTTGCTGCGACTCCTCGCCCGGCAAGCACGCCACGGCGCACAACCACAGCACCAGCCACCCCGTCGTCCGCTCGTTCGAGCCCGGCGAGACGTGGCGCTGGTGCTACGTCGACGAGACGATGGCCGCCCGGTGAGCTCTGCCGCGGAGTCCCTGCCCGTCCTGCTCACCGTGGACGACGACCCGTCGGTGTCGCGTGCCGTCGCCCGTGACCTGCGCCGTCGCTACTCCGAGCACTACCGGGTGGTCCGTGCCGAGAGCGGTGAGGGTGCCATGGAGGCCCTGAAGGAGCTGCAGCTGCGCGGCACCCCGGTCGCGGCGCTGCTGGCCGACTACTGGATGCCGGACATGGACGGCATCCAGTTCCTCGAGCAGGCGATGGGCCTGTTCCCGCGCGCCCGCCGTGCCCTGCTCACGGCCTATGCCGACACCGATGCCGCCATCCAGGCGATCAACGTCGTCGACGTCGACCACTACCTGCTCAAGCCCTGGGACCCGCCGCAGGAGAAGCTCTACCCCGTGGTCGACCAGCTGCTGCAGACCTGGGCGGCCTCGCCCGACCCGGCCGCCGACGGGCTGCGCCTGGTCGGGCACCGCTGGTCGCAGGCCAGCCACGTGGTCCGCGACTTCCTGGCCCGCAACAGCGCCCCGTAACGCTGGGTGCCCGCCGACGAGCCCGAGGGTTTGCGGCTGCTCGAGGCCGCCGGTGCCGATGCGGCCGCCGTGCCGCTGCTGGTCGGCGCCGACGGCAGCGTGCACGCCAGCCCTGACCTCGTCACCGTCGCGGCGGTCGCCGGTCTGTCGACCACCCCCGCCGAGGACTTCCACGACCTGCTGATCGTCGGCGGTGGGCCGGCCGGTCTGGGCGCGGCGGTCTACGGCGCGTCCGAGGGCCTGCGCACCGTGCTCGTGGACTCCAGCGCCACGGGCGGCCAGGCCGGCCAGTCGTCCCGGATCGAGAACTACCTCGGCTTCCCCGACGGTGTGTCCGGCGGGCAGCTCGCGGACCGTGCCCGGCGTCAGGCGGTCCGGTTCGGGGCCGATGTGCTCACCGCCCGAGCGGTCGCAGGCCTCACCGTGGACGGGCCGACCCGGCGGGTGCACTTCACCGACGGCACGTCGGTGTCGGCGCGGTCGGTCCTGCTGTCCACGGGCGTGCAGTACCGGCGCCTGCCCGCGCCGGGAGTCGACACGCTGATCGGGCGTGGCGTCTATTACGGCAGCGCGTCGACCGAGGCGGAGGCCTGCGCCGACCAGCACGTCTTCGTGGTCGGGGGGGCCAACAGCGCCGGTCAGGCAGCGGTGTTCTTCACCCGGTTCGCCCGGCAGGTGACGGTCCTGGTGCGGGGGGACTCGCTGCAGGCGTCGATGTCCAGCTACCTGATCGAGCAGGTCACCTCGATCGACAACCTGGACGTCCGGACCTGCACCGAGGTGACCGAGGCCCACGGCGAGGACCACCTGGAGGCGCTGACGCTGCGCCACCGCGTCAGCGGGGCCACGGAGCGGGTCGATGCCGGGCACCTGTTCGTCTTCATCGGCGCCGCACCGCGCACCGACTGGCTGGACGGCGTCGTCGCCCGTGACGACAACGGGTTCGTGCTCACCGGCCCGGACCTGCTCATCGACGGTGAGCGACCGTCCGGTTGGCACGAGCCCCGCGACCCGTACTACCTGGAGTTGTCCGTGCCGGGGGTGTTCGTCGCGGGTGACGTGCGGGCTGCCTCGGTCAAGCGCGTCGCCTCCGCCGTCGGGGAGGGCGCGATGGCCGTCACGCTCGCCCACCGGTACCTGGAGCAGTCATGACCGCCGACCTGACGCTGGAGGAGCTGCGCGCGCTCTTCCTGTTCGAGGCGCTGGAGGAGGACCAGCTGACGTTCGCGCGAGATGGGCTCGGTGGCCGAGTTCGACGCCGGGCAGACCGTGTTCCGTGAGGGCGAGCCGGCCGCGTGCTTCTACGTGCTGCTGTCCGGCACGATCTCCATGACCCGCCTGGTCCGTGGGGACGAGGTCGAGGTGACTCGTACCGACCACGTCGGTGCCTACGGCGGCGCCACCCAGGCCTACGTGCAGATGGGCGAGGAGAAGCACTACTCAGCCACGTTCACCGCCGTCACCGACTGCCAGTTCTTCTCGCTGCCGGGGGTTGCGTTCGCGGCGCTGGTGAGCGAGTGGTTCCCGATGGCCGTGCACCTGCTCGAGGGCCTGTTCCTCGGGCTGCGGGCGTCCAACGAGGTGATCGGGCAGCGGGAGCGGCTGCTGTCGCTCGGCTCGTTGACCGCGGGCCTCACCCATGAGCTCAACAACCCCGCCGCCGCCGCTGTCCGCGCGACGTCGGCGCTGCGCGAGCGGGTCCGGGCCATGCACCGCAAGCTCGGCATGCTGGCCGATCAGACCATCGAGCCCACGGTGCTCACGGCCCTGGCCGGGATGCAGGACGACGCCCTGTCCCACATCGGCACCGGACCCAGGCTGGGGGCGCTCGCGGCCAGCGACGCCGAGGACGGGCTGGTCGACTGGATGGAGGCCCGGGACGTGCAGCGGGCGTTCGACCTGGCCCCGGTGCTCGTCGCCGCCGGCATCGGGACGCAGTGGCTGGACGGCCTCGCCGACCGGGTGCCGGCGCACCTGCTCGAGTCGGGGTTGCGGTGGATCGTGTACTCGCTGGAGACCGAGCAGCTGATGGCCGAGATCGAGGACGCCACCGGCCGGGTGTCGGCCCTGGTCGGTGCGGCCAAGCAGTACTCCCAGATGGACCGCTCGGCGCAGCAGACCTTCGACGTCCACGACGGCATCGAGGCGACGCTGGTCATGCTCGGCGCCAAGCTGCACGGCCTGCAGGTGGTGACGGACTTCGACCGCTCGCTGCCGTCGGTGCTCGGATTCCCGGGTGAGCTCAACCAGGTCTGGACCAACCTCATCGACAACGCAACCGGCGCGATGTCCGGGTCGGGGACGCTCACCCTGCGTACGGCGAGCGAGGGTGACGCCCTGCTGGTCGAGGTCGGCGACAGCGGTCCGGGCGTGCCGGAGGAGCTGAGACGACGGATCTTCAAGCCGTTCTTCACCACCAGGGCTGTCGGTGAAGGCACCGGGCTGGGCCTGGACATCTCGTTCCGGATCGTCGTCAACCGCCACGGCGGTGACCTGCGGGTGGTCAGCGAGCCGGGCGACACGCGTTTCCAGGTCCGGCTGCCGCTACGCGCGGCGAGCGCCGCCGTGCCGTCGCAGCCGGCCCCGCCGGACTGAGGAGGGCGTGCTCGGAGGCCCGCTCGTGCGGTTGTCCCCAGAGGGCCTTCAGGCGGCGGGCGTGGTGGTGGCGCGGGTGGCGTCGGCCTCTCGGCCGGCCCGCTCGACCTTCTCGATCACCGTGCGGGCGACGATCTGCTGCTTGGTGACCGAGCGCTGCGTGCGGCCGCGGCCGACGAAGCTGATCGCCCAGTGGAGCAGGGTCGTCACCCGGTTCTTGAACCCGATCAGGTACAGCAGGTGGACGAACAGCCATGCGACCCACGCGACGAACCCCGTGAGGCGGATGCTGCCGACCTCGGCGACGGCGGCGAAGCGGCTGATCGTCGCCATCGACCCCTTGTCGCGGTAGTGGAACGCACCGGGCTCCACGCTGCCCTGGGTTCGGGCGATGATCGTCTTCGCGGCGTGCGCCCCGGACTGGATGGCTACCTGGGCGACACCGGGCAGCCGGTCCAACGCCATCAGGTCCCCGACGACGAACACCTCGGGGTAGCCCGGGACGCTGGTGTCGGGCTCCACGACGACGCGACCGGCGCGGTCGGTCTGCGTCCCGGCCTTGCCCGCCACGAGCCGGCCGAGCGGGTTGGCCTCGACGCCGGCCGCCCACACGACCGTCTCGGCCTCCACGCGACGCTCGGCACCGTCGGGGGTGATGACCGTCAGGCCGGTCCCGTCGACGTCGGTGACCGTGGTGCCGGTGCGCACGTCGACGCCGAGGTGGCGCAGCCGGTCGCGGGTGTCGGCGGACAGCTTCTCGTGGAAGGACGGCAGTACCCGGTCGGCGGCGTCGAGCAGCACGATCCGGCTGGTCGAGGTGGCGATCGCCCGGAACTCCCCCTGCAGGGTGCGGTGGGCGAGCTCGGCGATCTGCCCAGCCATCTCGACCCCGGTCGGTCCGGCACCGACCACGACGAAGGTCAGGGCCCGGTCGCGCTCGGCCGTGGTCGAGGCCAGCTCGGCCCGCTCGAACGCGGTGAAGATGCGCCCGCGCAGCTCGAGGGCGTCGTCGACGGTCTTCATGCCGGGCGCGAACTCGGCGAACCGGTCGTTGCCGAAGTACGACTGACCGGCGCCTGCGGCCACGATCAGGCTGTCGTAGCCGACGGTGTTGCTCGTCCCGTCGCCGGCGAAGGTCACGGTGCGGGCGTCGAGGTCCACGTCGAGGACGTCGCCGAGCAGGACCCGGGCGTTGGCCTGACCACGGAGGATCTCCCGGGTAGCCGGGGCGATCTCGCCCTCCGACAGGATGCCCGTGGCCACCTGGTAGAGCAGCGGCTGGAACAGGTGGTGGACGGTGCGGCTGACCAGCGTGACGTCCACGTCGGCACGGGCGAGCTTCTTGGTGGCGAACAGGCCTCCGAAACCCGAGCCGATGACGACGACGCGGTGTCGCGCGGTGGTGGTGGTCATGGGATGTCCTCTCCGAGCCTGGTTGCTGGACGCTTCATGGCGTGAGCGACGCTGCTCGGGTGGACCGCTTGTGAATCTGTGCACAATCTACAGCACCGACTTCGCCGTCGTAAGTCCCTCCCGGCCTGTCACCCTCCTGTGGTGAGCCTCCCGACCTCTCCGGTGGACGTTCCCACCGTCGTGCGCCGGCTCGCGGGAGCCGCCTCGATCCTCCTCGTCTGGCATAACACGCTCGGCGGGCTCACCTTCCGCCTCGCCGACGGCAGCGGTCAGGACCGCTTCGTCCGGGTCTCGCCGCCCGGTTCGGCCCCGGACCTGGCCGGTGAGGTCGCCCGGCTGCGCTGGGTCGCCCGATGGGTCGCGGTCCCCCAGGTGCTCGACCACGGGACGACGGAGGACTCCTGGACCTGGCTGCTCACGGCCGTCGTCCCGGGCCGGAGCGCCGTTGACCCGTTCTGGACGGCGCGGCCCCGGGAGGCTGCACGCGGGCTCGGCCGCGCCCTCCGGCTGCTCCACGACCAGGTCCCGGTCGACGGCTGCCCGTTCGAGTGGTCGGTCGCCTCCCGCACGGGCGGCCGCACGGGCGGCCGTACGCCTGGGCACGCCGGCCTGCTCGCGACGGCACCCCCGGTGGACCGCGCCGTCGTCTGCCAGGGGGACGCCTGCGCGCCGAACACCCTCCTGCACGACGACAGCGCTCCTGCCGGGCACGTCGACCTCGGCCGGCTCGGCGTGGGCGACCGGTGGGCCGACCTCGCCCCGGCCTGCTGGAGCGCGGACCACAACTACGGCCCGGGTCACGCCGACCTGGTCTGCGCGGGCTACGGCGTCGTCCCGGACCGGGAGCGCCTGCGGTGGTACCTGGCCCTCTGGCACGCCGCCGACTAGGCGTGCCGGAGCGGCACGACCGCCGCCGCGGTGAACCCTGTCGCTCAGCGCAGGCTGGGCAGGCGGGCGGCCACCTCCTCCAGCACCGACTCCTCGCCGGCGTAGATGCCGCGGGCGCGGGGCCAGTGCGTGACGACGTCGGTGTAACCGAGCCGCTGCGCCCGCTCCACGGTGCGCAGGAACGTGTCCATCGAGGCCAGGGCGTAGGCGCCGGCGTCGACGCTGAGGTAGCGACCGACCGTGCCGGGGTCCCGGCCTGCGGCGACCACGGCCCCGTGGAACAGCCTCGCCGCCTCGGCCACCCCCGCCCACCAACCCTCGACGCTGCCGCCGCCCGGCCCGGTGGTCGCCCAGCCCTCCCCGAAGCGCGCCGCCAGCGCCATGCCCTTCGGCCCGTTCGCGGCGACCACGAACGGCAGCCGCGGCCGGCTCGGTCCGCCCGGCAGCATGCGGGCGTCGTCGACGGTGTAGTGCCGGCCGTTCCAGGTCGTCGACGTCTCGCGCAGCAGGTGGTCCAGCAGCTCCACGAACTCTGCGAATCGTTCCGCCCGGTCCCGCACCGTCATCCGCGCCTGGCCCATGACGGTGGCGTCGGCACCCACCCCGCCGGAACCGACCCCGAGCAGGAACCGGCCGTCGCTGATGTCGTCGAGGCTCATCAGCTCCTTGGCGAACGGCACCGGGTGACGGAAGTTCGGGCTCGCGACCCAGGTGCCGAGCCGGACGCGGGACGTCACGGTTGCGGCCGCGACCAGCGTCGGCACGGTCGCGAACCAGGGCTCGTCTCGCAAGGACCGCCATGACAGGTGGTCGTAGGTCCAGGCGTGGTCGAAGCCGAGCTCCTCGACCCGCCGCCACCGCTGGGCGGCGTCGGACCAGCGCTGCTGGGGCAGGATGACGACGCCGACTCTCACCTGCCGAGGGTAGGCGAGGCCTAGGCTCGTCAGGGCGAGAGGTCACCGACGGTGGCCACCGTGACGTTGGAGCAGGGGGGACCATGACGCGCTTGGTGCGGGCTGCGGCCGGTGGTGTCGTCGTTTTCGTCCTGGTCCTGGTGGCTGCTGTGTCAGGGCTCGTCGCCCTCGTCGGCAGCGCACAGCTCCGGGAGGAGACGTGGTGGTCGGGGACGGGCGTGGCGGTCGGCGGCGAGGTGTTCGCCGACCCGGTGACGGCGCAGGCCGAGGTGCTCGACGTCGACGCGAGCGGCACGGACGGCGGCTGGGCCTCGGCGGACGTGGCGGTCGAGTCGGGACCGGGCGAGGTCGAGGTGACCTACCTCGACCTGGGGGAGCGCACCGACGACAGCCCACCGCTGCCCGAGGTCGGCGACGTCATCGAGGTCGTCCACCAGGCCGGCTCCTACGACTACGTCGTCCGCGTCGACGACCCCGTCCTGACGGGGCAGCCGGACCAGGGCAGCGGTGAGGACGACGTCCAGGAGCAGCGGGCCGCGGCGCAGGAGCTCGTCCGACGTTCGGGGGTGCTGGCCGTGTCCTCGCTGGTGCTGGCCCTGGTGGTCGCTGCGGCGACGGTGGTGGTGGTCCGCCGGGCCCCGGCCGAGACGCACGCCTGGGCCGGGTGACGGGCCCCGCCACACCCGGATCCGATGACCGGAGACGTCGCCTCAGCGAGGCAACCGGCCGTGGACACCTGTGAGCGCGGCGGCCACCGTGGGTCGGAACGTCTCGAAGGGGATCGCCTCGACCGTCCGGTCCTCACCGCGGCCGACGTGGCGCCACGTCCCCACCACACGACCGGCGTCGACCACCGTCGGTCGGAAGACGCCGTTGCCTCCCGGTGCGACCTGCTGAAGGTGCCCGTGGGCCAGCACGGCGCTGCGGTCGCCGTAGCCGAGCAGGTACTCGTCGAAACCCGGTAGCAGCAGCACGTCCGAGGCCTCGGCGCGGCAGGCGGCGAGCCGGTCAGGGGTCCCCGGGTCCAGCCAGTGCTCGGTGCCGTCGACGTCGATCGCCTGCAGCTGCGGCTGGCCCAGCGCGAGGCCGGTGCGGGCGTCACGGACGGTGAGCCCGCTCCAGCGCGCCAGGTCGTGGACCGTCGCAGGGCCGTGGCCGTGCAGGTAGCGGACCGCCAGCTCGGCCAGGGCCTCGTCCCCGGTCAGGTCCGGGCCGGTGGGGACGTGGTCGTCGAGGCGGACCAGGCGCTGCTCGGCGTCGGGCATCGGACCCAGGCACAGCAGACCGGTCTGGGCCAGGTGCGACACCAGGTGGTAGCCGCGCTGGGACGCCGTGCTGATCCCGGCGTCCTGCCAGGTCTGCAGCAGCTCCGAACGGCGCAGGCCGTGGGTTGCTGCTGCTGCGAGCGCGCGGTCGGCGACCTCGTGGGCACGCTCGAGCGTCGGGGCGTCCAGTCCCAGCTCGGCCCTGCGGGCGGCCGACTGGTGCACCGACCGTGGGGCCGTGGTCCGCAGCAGCCAGCGGGCGTCGGTCGCGGCGAGCAGGTGCAGCGTGCCGCGCATCGGCCAGGTCCGCACCATGCTCGCGTCCTGCAGGCCGGCCACCACGGCGGCGAGGGAGCGCGACCCGGTACGCAGGGCGATGGACACCAGGGCCCCCGGCAGGTCCTGGGCCTGCACCGCCGTCAGCAGCCGGACGGCGGCCACGGCCGGTCGCGCGGGCGGTGCCCCCACCAGCCCCTGCGCGACCAGTCGCAGCAGGCCGACCTCGTGCGGCGTCGTCATGCGCCCACCATGCCGCGGGACTCCGACGGTGGGCCGTGGCCCCGTGGTCGTGACGGGTGGTGCCCAGCGGCGCGACCCGGGACGTCGCTCCGGCTCAGCCGTCGAGCTGCTCCTGCGCCGCGGCGAGCACGCGCACGACCTCGGCCCCGAACCTGACGTCGCACGGGTGGGCGGGACCACCCGCTGCGGCTGCGACCAGCGACTCGACCGCGCTCGTGTGCGCCTGCACGGCCTCGACCCCGTGGTCGGTCGGGATTGCGGCCCAGCCGTGCTCGCCGTACACGTCCAGCCGCAACCCCGCCGCGGACTCCGGGACGGTGAGGCTGAGGGTTGCCGTGCTGGAGGCGTGAGGCCCGTGGCGGAGCACCAGGTGGACGGTGTCGGCTGGGCCCGTGGCCGCGGTGACGTCGGTGACGCGACCCATCACGGGCAGCAGCATGGACAGGGCGTGCGGGCCGACGTCCCAGAGCGCGCCGTGCTCCCGCCGCCACGGCGAGACCCCGAACGGGTTGCCCTCGGCGAAGATCGCACCGACCCAGACCGCGGTGGCGCCGGTCCAGCCGCCCTCTGCCTGCCGTTCCTGCACCCACTGCTCGACCGGGGCGGTGTGCCGCCCGGTGAAGAAGACCGTCGAGGCGACCCCGGCGGACGCGACAGCGTCGACGACGGCCTCGGCGGCGTCGACGTCCAGCGCGACGGGCTTCTCCAGCAGCAGGTGGCAGCCGGCCTCAGCGGCCTGCGCCGCGAGGGGAGCCTGCACCGACGGCGGGACGGCGAACGTCACGGCGTCGACGTCGGCGAACAGCGATGCCGGGTCGGGGTGGGAGGTCACGGCCATCCGCTCGGCCACGGCGGCCGCTTTGGCGGGGTCACGGCCCCAGACGCCGACGAGCTCGGCGCCCGCTGCGGCGACGACCCCCGCCGCGTGGGTGTCCGTCGCCCAGGAACCGGTGCCCACCAGACCGAAGCGCACGACGACCTCCTCCGGCAGGGCCCACGTGGGCTCCCGCCGGGACCAGCCTGGCACGCGCTCCAGGTGGTCGCCCGGGATGACGGGCCCAGCGGGACTACCCCGTCATGGCACGGCTACGGCCGAGGTCCGTCCCCAGACGATGGTCTGCGTCACGAGGACGGCCCAGCTCGCCCGCACGCGCTGCGAGGCGGCGCAGTCCCTGGCCGGGCTCCTGGTGCGCTCACAGGGGCAGGATGGGGTGATGGTGCTCGCCGTCAGGATCGTGCTCGTCGACGACCACCGCTCGGTCCGAAGCTCCGTCCCTGCCGAGCCGGACCTCGACCAGTACGAGCCCACCTGCTGGGCCGCTGACCCGAGGCCGACCTGAACGCGCTGGCCGCCGTCGCCGCGTCGTTGCGCTGCCCGGTCTGCAGGGACGTCCTGTCCATCCTGCCCGGACACAGCCCGGACGGACGCACCGGTGCCGGGGTGCTCGGCTGCGGCACCGGTCACCGGTTCGACGTCGCGCGCCAGGGTCAGGTGGTCCTGGTCAGCGGCGGGAGCAAGCTGCGCGCCGACACCACCGACATGGTCGCCGCCCGGGTGCGGGTGCTCGCCTCGGGGGCGCTGGACGTCGTGCGCGACGCGCTGCTGGCGGCTGCGGCAAGCCTGACGGAGGCCGGCGAGGACGGCCTGGTGGTCGACCTGGGGGCCGGCACGGGGGCGTACACCGCCGCCGTGCTCGACGTGCTCCCGAGGCACCACGGTCTGGCGCTGGAGCTGTCGACGCCGGCGCTGCGGGTGGCGGCCCAGGCCCACCCGCGCCTGGCCGCGGTCGGTGCCGACCTCACCCGGCCGCTCCCCCTCGCTGACGGTGCGGTGGGTGCAGGCAGCGCCGTGGTCGCCGTCTTCGCCCCGCTGCCCGCCGCGGACGAGCTGCGCCGGGTCACCCGTGCGGGGGCCGGCCTGGTCGTGGTCACACCCACCCCTGCGCACCTGGCAGGGTTGCGAGGGCGCCTCGGGCTGCTCGACGTGCCGGCTGGAAAGCCCGAGCGGGTCCAGGCCCGACTGGGCCCGACCTGGGCGCCCACAGGCCGCACCGACGTGTCCGCGACCACCGTCCTGGACCGGGAGCGGGCCGTGGACGTCGTGGCCATGGGACCCAACGCCTGGCACACCGACGACCGCCTGCGGGCCGCGCTGTCCGATCTGCCAGGAACCGTGCAGGACACGGTTGCCGTCACGGTGAGCGCCTTCCGCCGCACCTGACGACCGTTGCGCCGAGTACTTCTGGAGTGGTTCGAGGCTGGCGGCCTCACGCGACGCGGGACTGCCTGACCCGAGGTCCGGGCCGGTGCGACCGGGGGTGTGCGGCGGGTCAGTCCGTGACGTCCAGCCTCGCGACCTCATCGGCGGTGAGCTGCAGCGACACGGCCTCGGCCGAGGCGCGAGCGGTCTCCGGCCGGCTGGAGCCGGGGATCGGGATGACCACCGGGGACTTGGCCAGCAGCCACGCGATCGCCACCTGCTGCGGGGTGACGCCGTGCGCCTGCGCGACCTCGGCGAAGGGCGCAAGACCCGGGGTCAGCTCAGCGGCGCCCTTGATGCCACCCAGCGGGCTCCACGGCAGGAACGCGATGCCCAGCTCGTCGCACAGCCGCAGCTCGGCCTCGCTGCCGCGGAAGGAGGGGGAGAACTGGTTCTGCACGCTCACCAGCCGTCCGCCCAGGACCTCCTGCGCTGTACGGATCTGGTCGGTGTCGGCGTTGGAGATGCCGGCCATACGGATGACGCCCTCGTCGAGCAGCTCCGCGAGCGCACCGACTGACTCCGCGTAAGGGACGTCCGGGTCCGGGCGGTGGAACTGGTGCAGGCCGATGGTGTCGACACCCATCCGCGTCGCCGAGGACCTGGCGGCGGCCTTGAGGTACTCGGGGCGCCCGTCCAGGGTCCACGAGCCGTCGCCAGGGCGCTTGTGACCGGCCTTGGTGGCGATCAGGACGCTGTCACCGTCCCCGCCCCAGGACTTCACGGCCTGCGCGACGAGGGTCTCGTTGTGGCCGATGTCGTCGGGCAGCAGGTGGTAGGCGTCGGCGGTGTCGATGAACGTCACACCGGCGTCCAGCGAGGCGTGGATCGTCGCCGTGGCGCGGTCGCGGTCCGGGCGCCCCTCGATGGACATCGGCATGCCGCCGAGGCCGATCGCGGACACCGTCGCGGTGCCGATGGTTCGGGTGGCGAGCGTGCTCATGCGGTGGTGCTCCTCACTGCTGGGGGACTGCGCAGCCGTCGGGCCCGCAGGCCTCGGCTCCTGTGCCTGCTGTACCCGTGGCGTCACCCGTCGAACCGTCCGCGTGCACGTGCACCAGCTGCGGAGCGCGGTCTGCGAGCGCTCGTCTGAGCGTCTCGACGAACACCGCGACCGGCTGCGCGCCCGAGATGCCGTAGCGGGAGTCGACGACCGTGAACGGCACCCCGGTGGCCCCGTAGGCCTGTGCCTGGGCCTGGTCGCCGACCACGTCACGGGCGAACGCCTGGCTGGCGAGGACGTCGTCGACCTGTTGCGCGGGCAGCCCCGCCTCGACGGCCAGCTCTCGCAGGGCGTCGGTGGCGGACACGTCCCGACCCTGCGTGAAGTACGCGAGCAGGAACCGCTCCTTGACCCGGTCCTGCAGTCCACTCGTCCCGTCGGGGTCCAGGGCGGACGCCAGGTGGATGAGCCGGTGGGCGTCTGAGGTGCTGCCGCGCACGGCGCGGTCCAGGTGGAACTCCAGGCCGTCCTCCGCCGCGACCGCGCTCACCCGGGCACTCATCTGCAGACCGCCCTCCCGGCCACCGCCGTACTTCTCGCCCAGGTGCGTGGCGACGTCCTGGCCGTGGCCCGGCTCGCCCGGGCGGGGCGCCGACGGGTCGAGCTGGAACGAGCGCCACACGACGCGCACGTCGGTCCGGCCGACCTCCGCGAGCGCGGCCTCGAGTCGGCGCTTGCCGATGTAGCACCAGGGGCAGAGGACGTCCGACCACACCTCGACGGTCATGGGGGCGTTGCTGGTCATGGTCACCTTGCTGCTAACCCGCGCCGGGCCGAGGCTGTTCCGGGGCGACGTGTCGCGTGTCCGGAGCTCGTCAGGCCGTCAGCACCAGCTACCTCACCACCGGCGGCATCGTCGCCTCTAGCCGTGTGGCGCTCACCAGCCCCGTGGGTCGGACAGAACGCGCAGAGCTGGCACCTATGTCGGACCCGTCGTCCTCTCAGCACCACCTCGGCACCAGAGGCAGTCAGCTGACTCGAGACGCGCACCTGCAGGCGCCCTGCAGCTGATGTGACCCGCCCTCGTCTGATGAGCCAGAAAAGTCTGTGAAATCCCGTCAGCTGTGTCACGTTCTGTGCTCTACTAGGTCCGCTGAGTCACCTTGACTCTGACCGGTCTTCGTGGGCCGTAACCACTCCCTTACTCAGAGCTTCGAAGCCTTCGGGGTTCTCCGTGTCCTGAGAGGATCCAGCTCCATGAGAATTCTGTCCACACCCTCGACGGGCCGGCGCGCATGCGCCGCCCTCGTCGGATCGGCCCTGGCGTTCAGCGGTACGGCGGTGCTCCTCGGCGCCGGCACCGGTGTCGCCTCCAGCCACCGCGAGGCGCCGCTGACGGCAGCCGACCCCGCGATCGACAACACGGACACCTACGCGTTCGTCAGCCCCGACGACCCGGACACCGTCACCCTGATCGCGAACTGGACGCCGTTCCAGGAGCCCGGTGGCGGCCCCAACTTCTACCCCTGGGCCGACGGTGACGAGGCGCGCTACAACATCAAGGTCGACAACAACGGTGACGCCGTCCCGGACATCACCTACCAGTGGCGCTTTGCCACGCAGGACACCCGCGGTGACGTGGACTACGGCGGGCCCGACGGGTCGTTCCTGTACAACAACGGCGCGGTGAACTCCCTCAGCGACGACACCCTGCTGTTCAAGCAGACCTACGACCTCGTCAAGATCGACGCCGAGGGCACCGAGACCGTCGTGGTCGAGGGCGCACCCGTGTCGCCGTCGCACGTCGGTGACGCCTCGATGCCGAACTACGCCGCGCTGCGCGACGAGGCGATCGTCGACGCCGGGGAGGGCCAGGCCTACGCCGGTCAGGCCGACGACCCGTTCTTCCTCGACCTGCGCGTCTTCGACCTGCTGTACGGCGGTGACCTGTCCGAGGTCGGCGTCGACACCCTGGACGGGTTCAACGTGAACTCCGTCGCCCTGCAGGTCCCGATCTCCGAGCTCGTCGCCGGCGACGACCCGGTCATCGGTGTCTGGTCCACCACGGACCGCGCGTCGATCACCACCCGGGCCGCCGACGGCACCACTGCCGCCTCGGGCGACTTCGTCCAGGTCTCACGACTGGGCAACCCGCTGGTCAACGAGGTCGTCGTCCCGGCGAACCTCAAGGACGCGTTCAACGCTCTCCCGCCGGAGGGGGACGCGGGCGTCCAGGCCGTCGTCGACAAGGTCCTGCAGCCGGAGCTGCCCAAGCTCCTCGAGGGCATCTACGGCCTGGAGGCCAAGGAGGAGCCCCGCACCGACCTGCAGGCGATCTTCCTGACAGGCCTCGGCGGCCTCAACCAGCCGGCCACACCCACACCGTCGGAGCAGCTGCGGCTGAACACCTCCATCGCACCGACCGAGGACCCCAACCGTCTCGGCGTCCTCGCCGGTGACAACGCCGGGTTCCCCAACGGTCGACGCCTGGCCGACGACGCGCTCGACATCGCCCTGCAGGCGGTCGCCGGTGCGGTCTCCGTCGACGAGGCAGGTGCACCTACCGGTGTCGAGATCGTCGAGCCGCTCGCGGCCGGCGACGCCGTGGACACCAACGACAACGCCTTCAGCGACGCGTTCCCGTACCTCGCGCTGCCGAACTCGGGCTCGACGGTCTCCCACGCCGACATCGACGGCGCCGGTGGGGGCACCATGCCCTCCGGTGGCATGGACACGGGTCTGGCCCCGACCGACACCTCAGCCGTTGACACCGCAGCCACCGACACGGCAGCCATGAGCGTCGCGCCCATGGGCAGCAGCACGACGCTGCTGTTCTCGCTGCTGACGGCAGGCCTCGGTCTGGTCCTCGGTGTGTTCGGCTTCGTCACGCTCCGTCGCTCGCGGGCGCTTCAGCCCTGATGACGGCGACCGGTGGGGGCACGGACGGGCGTCAGCCTGCCCGTGCCCCCACCGGCGGGCAGCGCGACCCCGTCGGCGGACCCGATACCAGCGTGTCGTTGCTGCTTCGCCAGCTGGTGGCCGAGCTCGTCGTACGGGCTCGCCGCCGTGTGCTGCCCCTGGCGCTGCTGGCCGCCGGCGCCGGCCTCACCGTCCTTGCGGCCGTCGTCGCAGTGGCCGGGGTGCCAGGACGCGCCGAGACCCCGGACGCGGTGGCGTCCCCCCAGGCGGGTGTGGCAACCACGGCGCCGGAGATGCCTGCGCCGGAGCCCGCGTTCCCGGCCCCGGACCTGGCCGCACCGGCGGTCCGCCCACCCGTGGCGACCGAACGGCCGGTGGCACCCCCGGTGAGCATCACCATCGCCGACCTGGAGATCGAGCAGAACCTGATCGGGCTGCGGGTCAGCCCCGACGGCACCATGCAGGTGCCGCGGGTGGGGGAGGACATCGGCTGGTGGGCCAAGGGACCGGCGCCCGGCCAGGCCGGCGGTGCCGTCATCGCCGGGCACGTCAGCCTCGGCGGCGAAGCAGCGGTCTTCTCCGACCTGGACGAGCTCGCAGACGGCGCTCAGGTGGTCGTGGACCGCTCGGACGGGTCTCGCGCCACCTACCAGGTGAGGGACCGGCAACAGTTCCCGAAGGACGACTTCCCGGACGAGCTGGTGTACACCTTTGAGGGACCGACGGCCCTGCACCTGGTCACCTGCGGCGGCGAGGTCGACCCGGCGACCGGACACTACGAGGACAACGTTGTGCTGTTCGCGGAGCTCGTCTCCGACACCTCCCCGAGCGCCACCACCTGAGGAGCTCCGCATCGTGCGTGTACGACGACGTCACGTCATCGCCGGCCTGACCGCAGCCGCGATGGCGCCTGTCATGCTGGTCGTCGGCGGGGTGCTCTTCACCGAGGGCGGGAGCGCCCCCGCCACCACGGGCGCCGCGCAGGTTGTGCAGGGCGGCGCCGACACCGCAGGCAGCGCTGACCTGTCCACCAGCGTCTCCACGCTGCAGGTACGACTGCAGCGGCTGCCCGGTGACTGGACCGCGTGGGCGTCCCTGGGCTCCGCCTACCTCGGCCAGGCGCGCGTGACGGCCGACCCCACGTTCTACGACAAGGCCGACGAGGCGTTCGCCCGTTCCCTTCAGGTCCAGCCGCAGGCGAACGCCGACGCCCTCGCGGGCCAGGCCGCCCTCGCCAACGCCCGGCACGACTTCGAGGGTGGCCGTGGTCTCGCCGAGCAGGCTGTCGCCGCCGACGCCTACGACGCGACCGCCTACGGGGTGCTGTCGGACGCCCACCTCGAGCTGGGCGACTACGAGGCGGGTGAGGCGGCCCTGGAACGGATGCTGGAGCTGCGCCCCGGTGTGGCGGCGTTCTCCCGCGCGTCCTACCTCTTCGAGCTGCGGGGCGAGCAGGAGCCCGCCCGCGAGGCCATGCAGAAGGCCCTGGACGTCGCGTCGCTGCCGGCGGACGCCGGTTTCGCCTCCTACCACCTCGGGCTGCTCGCCCTCTCCTCCGGAGACCTCGACGGCGCGCAGCAGCACTTCGACGACGCGCGGCAGCTGGACCCCGCCGCGACGGAGGCGCTGGCCGGCAACGCACGGGTGCTCGCCGCGCGCGGGGACGTCGATGCTGCGGTCACCGCGTGGGACGCCGTCGTCACCCGACTGCCCCAGGCGACCTACCTGGTCGAGTACGGGGACTACCTCCATAGCCTCGGCCGGGCGGAGGAGGCCGCGGCCCAGTACGCAGTGGCCGACGCCTACGGCGTGCTCGCCGAGGACTCCGGGGTCATCAGCGACGTGGAGGTGGTCCTGTACGACGCCGACCAGGGCCGCGCCGAGCAGGCCCTCGCTGGAGCCGAGGCCCAGTACGCCGTGCGTCGCAGCATCCACGTCGAGGACGCCTACGCCTGGGCCCTGCACGTCAACGGGCGTGACGAGGAGGCCCTCGTGCACGCCGTGGCGGCTCAGCAGACAGGTTTCCGCAGCGCATCGTTCGCCTTCCACCGGGGCATGATCGAGAAGTCCCTGGGCCTCCATGATCAGGCGCGAGCGTCCCTGCAGGAGGCCCTGGCCATCAACCCCCACTTTTCGCCGCTGCACGCGGAGACCGCCCAGGCGGCGCTGGACGAGCTCGGCACGACCGGGTGAGCGGTCCGCACCGGTACACCCGGGCCGCGACCGCCGCTTTGGTGATGGTGCTGCTGGTCCTGCTCCCGGCACCTGCGGCGTCGGCGCACCCGTTGGGCAACTTCACGGTGAACACGCACGTGGGTCTGCGGGTGGAGCCCGGTGCGGTGCTGGTGCGGGTCGTGGTGGACAGCGCCGAGATCCCGACCGTGCAGGCCTTCCCCGACGGGCCACCGGCGGACGGTTCGAGCGGCTTCACCGCCTACCGGGACCAGCAGTGCCGGTCGGTGAGGGACGACCTGCTCCTGTCGGTGGACGGTGCCGAGGTCGCGGTGCAGCTGCGCTCGACGAGCCTGGAGTTCCCAGCCGGGGCGGGAGGGCTCCCCACCACGCGTCTGACCTGCGACGTCCGCGCCTCCGCCCTGGACACCGTGGGTAGTGAGGTGTCCCTGCTCGGAACGCCGGCGCAGGGGAGGGTGGGCTGGCACGAGGTCGTCGCCGTCGGAGACGGGGTCACCCTGGCCAGCAGCGACGTGCCCAGCCGGAGCGTGTCCGAGGTGCTGCGCGCCTACCCCGAGGACCTGCTGCAGTCGCCGCTGGACCAGACCGGGGCGACGCTGACGATCAGCGAGGGGTCGGGCGCCCCGTCAGGAGCGGGTGCGGGGGAGGTCGACGGGGTGCCGGTGCCCTCGGCCGGGCCGCTGGGGTCGTTGACCGACCGGTTCACGCAGCTGGTGGGATCGCCGGACCTGACGGTGGGGCTTGCGTTCCTGTCCTTCGTCGCCGCCGTGGTGCTGGGCGCAGCTCATGCTTTCGCACCCGGTCACGGCAAGGCGCTGATGGCGGCCTACCTGGTCGGTCAGGACGGCTCGTGGCGGCAGGCGATGCTGATCGGGACGTCGGTGACGGTGACCCACACCGCCGGTGTCCTCGTCCTGGGCGTGGTCCTGTCGACCGTCGCGGTGACCGCACCGGAACAGGTGTACCCCTACCTCGGCCTCGCTAGCGGCCTCCTCGTCATCGGGATCGGGATCACCCTCGTGCGTCGCGCACTGGCCCGAAACCGTGCCACCGCCCGCACGCAGGGCGGCGTGACCGTCCCGCAC